>Ga0209455_1000049_pt1 | contig 374414 bp, 324 predicted proteins | sample AraplaCol_mCL_r2_FD_184275 | JGI IMG/M metagenome (GOLD analysis project Ga0209455, IMG submission 184275) | Arabidopsis root microbial communities from North Carolina, USA - plate scrape CL_Col_mCL_r2 (SPAdes) (version 2) | ecosystem: Host-associated > Plants > Roots > Endosphere | place...
TGAGCGACATCATCAGCGAAATCACCGTGGCCAGCCAGGAGCAGACTTCCGGTATCGAGCAGATCAATCAAGCCATCAGCCAGATGGACGCGGTGACGCAGCAGAATGCCGCGCTGGTGGAGCAAGCCGCGGCGGCGGCGGAATCCCTGCAGGACCAGACGGGCAATCTGAGCCGTGTGGTAGGCGTCTTCAAGCTGAATGGGCAGCCGACGCCGCCGCGTGCCGCTGCCGCCCTCCGCGTCCCCAAACCGCCGGCGCTACCGCCCCAGCGGCCCCAGGCAGCGCCTGTCGTGGCCGCCGCTGGCAGTGAGTGGGAAGAATTCTAAGCCACGAATCAGCCATCCCTACGCAAGAACGGGGATGGCGTTTTTGTTTTTGATGGGATCTGTATGAACAACGATGAACTGAGTTCCGATATGTCGGATGAGCTGGCATTGCAACTGTTCGCCATGCGCGATTCGCTGACGCGCGCCGCCATGGCCTTACGCGACATGCAGTTTGTACTGGATCGCCAGGGTCGCCGACTAGCCCAGGAAACCACCAACGAAATACTGGAACGGCATGGTCGCGATCCTGACATGCAGCGTTCCGAGGATCGCGCTTAACGGGCGATTGCCGCTACTTCAACGCGACGCGTAAAGATTTACCCGTTCATTTTCCAAGGTAGTTGTTCTTCACGCGGACGTAGTGCTCGGCCGAGTATTTGAGATAGGCGATTTCGTCGGTGGTCAGCGGCCGGACTTTCGCGGCCGGACGGCCGACGTAGAGGTGGCCGCTTTCCAGCACCTTGCCCGGCGGGACCAGGCTGCCGGCGCCGATCATCACGCGGTCTTGCACCACCGCGTCGTCCATGATGATGGTGCCCATGCCGATCAGGCATTCATTGCCGATGGTGCAGCCGTGCAGCATGGCCTGGTGGCCTATCGTCACATAGTCGCCGATGACCAGCGGCGAGCCTTCCGGCTTGGCCGCGCTCTTGTGCGACACATGGCACATGACAAAGTCCTGCACGTTGGTGCAGTTGCCGATCACGATGCGATTCACGTCGCCGCGCAATACGGTGTTGCACCAGACCGAGCAATCGCGGCCCATGGTGACATCGCCGATGACCTGGGCGGATTCGTGCATGAACAAGCCCGCGCCGGCGGCCGGACTGGTATTGAGGTAGGAAGAAAATGGCACGTCAAGCTTTCACAGTATAGGCAAACCGCACGGACACCATGCCGAGGGTGAACCAGAAGGATTTCCAAAAATAATAGCGCGGCACAATACCCGGATGGCGCGACGAGCGCCACCGAGCGATCCACCAAGCAATCACTGCCGAGATGACGGGCGCCAGGGTCATGTTGGCGAGGCGCAGCACCGGCGACTTGAGCCAGGCATTCGGCACCACGAGCACCGACGCCCATCCTACCGCGGCAGCAATCACAAACCAGAATACGCAATCGGGGACGATGCTATTCATCCGTCGATCACGTTCGCTGCTTTGCATCGGCCAGTCGACGATGCCGTTACCTAGCACATTGACGAGAACTTCAAGGAAAACCTGCAAGACAAAGGCAATCAATTCTTCCATACGTAGGTACCATCGCCATGCGGGGCGGCTGTGAATTCGGGCAGCGCTTCGGCCTGGCGCGAGTATTCGGCCAGCAGCGGATAGCTGGCGACCGAGAACACATCGGGCACCATCTGTTCCAGGAAGTGCCATAGCACGGCCGCCATCACTTCGCCGTGATGCATGCCGGCGCCCAGCGTGGGCGGATGGTTGCGGAAAGCTTCTTCCAGCCCGTCCAGCGCAGACAGCAATTGCAGCTTGACGCGCTCGAGCCACGGCTCGTGCAGCTTCTCGGCTGGACGCAGGTTGTGCTCATACACGATCTGCACGGATTTCTCGCAGGCCGCCAGCGCCAGGCTGAGCACGCGCAGGGAGCGCAGCAGCTTCTCCGGCTCGGCCGGCGTCATGCGCCGCGACGGCGCGGCCAGCGCTTCGGCATATTGCAGGATCAGCGTCGAGTCCATCAGCACCGTGCCGTCATCGGCCAGCAAGGTCGGCGCCTTCACCACCGGATTCAACTGGCGGAACTGGTCGAAGGTGCGGAACACCGACAGCGACTGGTGCTCGAAGCGCACACCCATCAGTTGCAAACAGATCGCCACCCGGCGAACGTAAGGAGAATCCAGCATGCCTATCAGTTTCATGTCGCCTCCATAAAGTCAGTTCGACATGATAGCCTGATTGATATCAGTCCTCACGCTTTTTGCGACGTGCGCCGAACAGGCCGACCGAATAGCCTGCTTCGCGCACGAAAGAGGAAATCGATTGAAATGTCACTACGCCTGCAACAGCACCGCGGCGCCGCGCGACACTGAACGCACCACGGTCATCACGTCCCAATTGGTCAGGCGGATGCAGCCGTGCGACTGGGTCTTGCCGATCTTGCCCGGCTCGGGCGTGCCGTGGATGCCGTAGTGCTCCTTGCTCAGCTCTATCCACGCCACGCCGACCGGATTGTTCGGGCCGGCAGCGATGCGGGCCTTGCTGTCGCCCGCCTTGGCGTCCCAGAACAGCTTGGGGTTGTAGCGGTACTCGGGATTGGTGACCACGCCGCGCACTTCCCAGCGCCCTTCCGGCAAGGGATCGTGTTTGCTGCCGGTGCTGGCGGGGAATTGCGCGAACGGCATGCCGCCCGCGTCCAGCAGGGTCAGCGTGCCATCTTTGGCATCGACCAGGATGGAGGCCGCTTTCGGCAGCGGCTTGCTGTTGGCCACATTCGGCACCAGCAACTGATCGCCAGCGCGGAACTTCTTGCCGGGATTGAGCCGGCGCAGCAGCTCGGGACTGCAATGAAAACGCTCGCCCAGGGCTTCCTGCAAATTCGTGTAACCGAGCGCGGGCAGCTTGGCCTTGCCGGCCATGTCCGCCGGCACCTTGTAGTACGGCCCGGCCACGTCCTGCGCGGTGATGGCATAGACATCCAGCACCGGCGCCTGGTCGCGCGCCAACTCCTTCCAGGTGGCGGCATCGACCAGGCCGGTCACCGGCAACTGGCGCAGCTTCTGGAACCCACGGATGGCCTGGCGCAGATTGCTGCCGTAGGCAGCGTCGATTTCGCCGGAAGAGAAATGCGCGCGGTCCAGCAGCACCTGCGCCCGCAGCACGTCGTCCCCCTTGGCATTCGGCCCGATCACGGCCGCGCCCGCTGCAGCGGTGACGCCGGCCATGGCCAGCGACATAACAAATACAAGAACTTTCAAACCAGATCCGAAACGGCAAAAATTGGATTCTAGCGTATGCCCGCGCCAAGCTGGGAGACGATTCAGGAAGCAGGCGCCTGGTCGATCACGGCGACGGTGTCGAGCATTTTGAAAACCGCCTCGAAGTCTTCCTTAGCCGGCTGGATCACGGAAATGTGCAGATCGGCCCACTTGCCGTTTTTGGCAAACAGGTAGTTGATGTTGAACGCGCGGACCTTGCGATCGCCCAGCGGCAGCTCCATCAGGTAAGCCACCTGGACGCCGCGCGGCGTTTCGTTGGCGCGTATCGAACCATTGACGATGTAAGGCATCTGCTGCATTTTCGCGCCAAAGCACTTGTACATGTTTTCATTGCCGTCGCCGCCGGCGCACAGCGGCGGGCCGACGTGCAGCGACACATTCCACTTGCCGGCAGTGCCCGCATACACGGCGTCGTCGCCGGCGACCGGCGCCTTCTGCATGGCAGGCGCATCCAGTTTCAGCGACCACTTTTCGGCCGGCAGCGGAATCGTCAATTCTTCCGCGCGGGCCAGGTGGGCGCAGCACAGCATCGATAGCGCAAAGGCGATCCGTTGGGTAGACATGTCTGGTCCTGGCAATTATGGTTGGCGTTGTTGGCCGATTTCCCAGCTATGGCCGGCGGGATCGACGAAGTTCACGGTGCGCATGCCCCATGGGCGGTCCACCGGGCCGTTCAGGATGGCCACGCCGCGCTGGCGCAGTTGCGCGCACACGGCGTCCACGTCCGGCACCCAGATGCTGATCTGGAAGCGTGAACCGGCCTCGCGCGGCGCCACCGCGCCCGGCGCGACGATCTCCGGCGCATGGGCGATTTGCAGCAAATTGATCAGCACCTGGTCGAACTGGACCACGGCGCAATTGGCATCCTCGTACACCACCGGCACGCCAAACACATCGACATAAAACGCCCTGGCTGCCGGCAGATCTTCCACGAACAGGCTGATGGCGCTGATGTGCTTGAGTGTCATGGCGATGCCTCAGGGTTGGGGCTGTTCCGGCTTGGGCGCCAGCGGGGCCAGCGGCGCGGTCTGTCCCTTGCCGACGATCTGGATGAAGATTTCGTTTTGCTTGATCATGCTCAGCTCGTAGCGGGCACGTTCTTCGACCGCGCCGGTGCCGTCCTTGAGGTCGCGCACTTCGGAGTCGAGCTTGGCGTTGCGGGCAATCAGCTCCGCGTTTTTCTTGTGGGCGTCGTTGACCTGGGCTTCCAGGTCATGCACGCGCAGCCATCCCCCCTTCCCCAGCCACAGCGGGTACTGGATCAGCAGCAGCAGAAAAGCCAGTGCAAGGGTGATGAGGCGCATAGTTCAACGGCGGCCGGATCGCTCCGGCCGCCGGCACTGAATTACTTCAGGTTGTAGAACGCGTCGCGGCCTGGGTAGGAAGCGATGTCGCCCAGATCTTCTTCGATACGCAGCAGTTGGTTGTACTTGGCCATGCGGTCCGAACGCGACATCGAGCCGGTCTTGATCTGCAGGGCGTTGGTGCCAACGGCGATATCGGCGATGGTCGAATCCTCGGTCTCGCCCGAACGGTGCGAGATCACGGCGGTGTAGCCGGCGCGCTTGGCCATTTCGATGGCGGCGAAGGTTTCGGTCAGGGTGCCGATCTGGTTAATCTTGATCAGGATGGAGTTGGCGATGCCTTTCGAGATGCCTTCCTTCAGGATCTTGGTGTTGGTGACGTACAGGTCGTCGCCCACCAGTTGAACCTTCTGGCCCAGGGCCTTGGTCAGGATGGCCCAGCCTTCCCAGTCGCCTTCGTGCATCGCGTCTTCGATCGAGATGATCGGGTACTTGTCGCACCAGGTCGACAGCAGGTTGGTGAATTCGGTCGCGGTCAGCGACAGGCCTTCGCCTTCCAGCTCGTACTTGCCGTCCTTGTAGAACTCGGACGCCGCGCAGTCCAGGCCGATGGCGATCTGGGTGCCTGGCTCGTAGCCGGCTTCTTCGATCGCCTGGATGATCAGCTTGATGGCTTCTTCATGGTTGGCCAGCGAAGGGGCGAAACCGCCTTCGTCGCCCACGGCGGTGTTCAAGCCCTTCTTGTGCAGGATCTTCTTCAGGGTGTGGAACACTTCCGAACCGTAGCGCACGGCTTCCTTGAACGATGGCGCGCCCACCGGAATGATCATGAATTCCTGGATGTCCAGGTTGTTGTCGGCGTGCGCGCCGCCGTTGATCACGTTCATCATCGGCACCGGCAGTTGCATGGCGCCCGAACCGCCGAAGTAGCGGTACAGCGGCAGGCCGGCTTCTTCCGCGGCAGCCTTGGCCACCGCCATCGACACCGCCAGCATGGCGTTGGCGCCCAGGCGCGATTTGTTTTCGGTGCCGTCCAGGTCGATCAGAGTGCGGTCCAGGAAGGCTTGCTCATTGGCGTCCAGGCCCATGATGGCTTCCGAGATTTCGGTGTTGATGTTTTCGCAGGCTTTCAGCACGCCCTTGCCGAAGTAGCGCTTGGGATCACCGTCGCGCAGCTCGATGGCTTCGCGCGAACCGGTCGAGGCGCCGGACGGCACTGCGGCACGGCCCATGACGCCCGATTCCAGCAGCACGTCGCACTCGACGGTAGGATTGCCGCGCGAGTCGATTACTTCACGGCCGATGATGTCAACAATAGCACTCATGTCATTCTCCAAAGTTAGGCGATACAGGTCGCTCATTGCGTCTTTGCGCGCAATTTGCGGAAAGGATAACGGGAATTGTACCCGGTGCAGCAAAACTTGCTAAATACTCCACACCGGGTATGTTGCTTTAGTTGAAGCTGTTCTCCAGGAAGCCAGCTTTTTTAGTGATGCGGTCCAGCTCGATCAGAACGGACAGCAGATCCTTCATGCGGCCGAGCGGCACGGCGTTGGGGCCGTCGGACAATGCTTCTGCAGGGTTGGGATGGGTTTCCATGAACAGGCCGTCGACACCGACCGCCACAGCCGCGCGCGACAGCACCGGCACCATCTCGCGCATGCCGCCCGAGGTGGCGCCGTTACCGCCCGGCAGTTGCACCGAGTGGGTGGCGTCGAACACGACCGGGGCGCCGGTCTCGCGCATGATGGCCAGCGAGCGCATGTCGGACACCAGGTTGTTGTAGCCGAACGAGGCGCCGCGCTCGCACGCCATGAAATTGTCTTCGTTCAGGCCGGCTTCCTTGGCGGCAGCGCGGGCCTTGTCGATCACGTTCTTCATGTCGTGCGGGGCCAGGAACTGGCCCTTCTTGATGTTGACCGGCAGGCCGGACTGGGCGCAGGCGACGATGAAGTCGGTCTGGCGGCACAGGAAGGCCGGGGTCTGCAGCACGTCGACCACTTTCGACGCCACTTCGATGTCTTCGATCGAGTGCACGTCGGTCAGCACCGGCACGCTCAGCTCGCGCTTGACATCGCCCAGGATTTCCAGCCCCTGCTCGCGGCCGGGGCCGCGGTAGGACTTGCCCGAGGAACGGTTGGCCTTGTCGAACGAGGCCTTGAAGATGAAGGGAATACCCAGTTCAGCGGTCATCTCTTTCAGAGCGCCGGCGGTGTCAAAGGCCATCTGGCGCGACTCCACGACGCAGTTACCGGAGATCAGGAAGAACGGTTTGTCCAGGCCGACATCGAAACCGCACAATTTCATGCTGCATCTCCTTGCAGAGCATCGGCAACAGCGTGCGGACGGTTGCCGCCCGCGGCCTTGTGGGCCAGCGCTGCCTTGATGTAGGACGTGAACAGCGGATGGCCGTCACGCGGGGTGGATTTGAATTCGGGGTGGTACTGCACGCCCATGTACCACGGGTGGGCGTTGTCGCCGCTGCGCGGCAGTTCCATGATTTCGCACAGGTCTTCGGTCGGGGTGCGGGCCGCCACCACCAGGCCGGCCGCTTCCACGCGCGGCAGGTAGTGGTTGTTGGCTTCGTAGCGGTGACGGTGACGCTCGGTCACCACCGCGCCGTAGATTTCCGAGGCCAGCGTGCCGGGCTTGATGGCGCAGGTCTGCGCGCCCAGGCGCATGGTGCCGCCGAGGTCGGAATTCTCGTCGCGCTTCTCGACCTTGCCGTCCTGGCCTTGCCATTCGTCGATCAGGGCCACCACCGGCTGCGGGGTGTTGAGGTCGAACTCGGTCGAGTTGGCTTCGCTCAGGCCGGCCTTGTGGCGCGCGTATTCGATCAGCGCCACCTGCATGCCCAGGCAGATGCCCAGGTAAGGGATCTTGTTCTCGCGGGCGAACTGGGCGGCCAGGATCTTGCCTTCCACGCCGCGCTTGCCGAAGCCGCCCGGCACCAGGATGGCGTCGTACTTGGCCAGCGAGGCGCAGCCGGTGGTTTCGATTTCTTCCGAGTCGATGTACTCGATGTTGACCTTGGATTCGGTGTGGATGCCGGCGTGGCGCAGCGCTTCGGTCAGCGACTTGTACGACTCGGTCAGTTCCACGTACTTGCCGACCATGCCGATCGACACTTCCTGCTTCGGATGCTCTTGCGCGTAGATCAGCTTGGTCCACACGGACAGGTCGGCCGGCGCCGGGTTGATGTCCAGCGCCTCGCAGATGATGGTGTCCAGGCCCTGGTCGTGCAGCATCTGCGGCACCTTGTAGATGGTGTCCACGTCCCACACCGAGATCACGGCCTGCTCTTCGATGTTGGAGAACAGCGAAATCTTGGCGCGCTCGTCGTCCGGGATGCGGCGGTCGGCGCGGCACAGCAGCGCGTTCGGCGAGATGCCGATTTCGCGCAGCTTCTGCACCGAGTGCTGGGTCGGCTTGGTCTTCAGCTCGCCGGCCGAGGCGATGTAGGGCACCAGGGTCAGGTGCACGAAGGCCGCGTTCTTGCGGCCGGCGCGCAGGCTCAGTTGGCGCGCCGCCTCCAGGAAGGGCAGCGACTCGATGTCGCCCACGGTGCCGCCGATTTCGCACAGGGCGATGTCGTAGCCTTCCGCGCCGCGGCGGATGTAGTCCTGGATTTCATTGGTGATGTGCGGGATCACCTGCACGGTCTTGCCCAGGTACTCGCCGCGGCGTTCCTTGCGGATCACCGATTCGTAGATCTGGCCGGTGGTGAAGTTGTTCACCTTCTTCATGCGGGTGGTGATGAAGCGCTCGTAGTGGCCGAGGTCGAGGTCGGTTTCAGCGCCGTCATCGGTGACGAACACTTCGCCGTGTTGCATAGGCGACATCGTGCCCGGATCGACGTTGATGTACGGATCGAGCTTGAGCATGGTGACTTTGAGGCCGCGCGATTCGAGGATCGCAGCGAGGGAAGCAGCGGCGATCCCTTTACCAAGGGAAGACACGACGCCGCCAGTGACGAAGACGAATTTGGTCATTGCGGAAGGTGCCAGACGGCACATGCGGGAAATTGAAATTATATCCTAAAACCGCCGATTCTTCATCTTCCCTGCGGCAAAAAACTGCAACATGGGCAGTTTGGCAATGTGCCTCATCGTACAGACCGGCATGACGGACGAGATTAAAATGGGTTCATCGTAACGAGGAGGTCTGCCATGAACTACCAAGAACGCGATGCCGACGGCAACTACGTGGACGGCGGCCACAAGGGACCGGGACCCAAGCTGATGGGCGCCCACACCCTGATCGGCGACCACGTCCACAACCTGAAGAACGAGCACCTGGGCACCATCAAGGAAATCATGCTGGACATGCGCACCGGGCAGGTGGCGTACGCCGTGCTGGCCTTTGGCGGCGTGCTGACCCTGGGCGAAAAGCTGTTCGCCATCCCGTGGGAAGCGCTGACGCTGGACCCGGCCCACAAGCGCCTGACGCTCAATATCGACAAGGAGCGCATCGAAAACGCCCCCGGCTTCGACAAGGACGACTGGCCGGACATGGCCAACCAGACCTGGGCCAGCCAGGTCCACAGCTACTACGGCACCAGCGGCAGCGTCGGCCGCGAAGCGCGCTAGTCAGCAGAAATCGCGGCTGACGGTGGGCAGCCGCCCCAGCAGGTGCGACATGTCGACCAGGCGCTTGGCGATCAGGTGGCGCACCAACCCTTCCTCCTGCCACACGCCGTACACGCCCAGCAGCGGCGCGCTCAGCACTTCGCGCCGCTGCTGTTCCAGCAGGCTGGGCCAGATGATGACATTGACGCTGCCGGTTTCATCTTCCAGCGTCATGAAGATCACGCCGTTGGCGGTGCCGGGGCGCTGGCGCACCGTGACCATGCCGCAGGCACGCGCCACCATGCCGCTGGTGTAGGTGTTGAGCGTGGCGGCCGGCATGAAGCGGTGCTGGAACAGGGTCGGGCGCAGCAGCGCCACCGGGTGGCGGCGCAGCGTCAGGCCGTGGGACTGGTAATCGCCCAGGATGTCCTCGCCTTCGCTGGGCGCCGGCAGCACTGGCGTTTCCTCGTCCGGCAAGGTGGGCCGCAGCAAATCCTTGTCCGGCACCGCGCCGACCGCCTGCCACAGGGCTTGGCGCCGGTGCCCGGCCAACTGGCTGAGCGCATTGCCGGCCGCCAGCACCTGCAAGTCATGCCGGTCCAGGTCGGCGCGCCGCGCGAGGTCGTCCACGCTGGCAAACGGTTGCCGGGCGCGGGCGGCCGCGATGCGCAGGGCGCTCGCTTCGCGCATCCCCTTCAGCAGGTTCAAGCCCAGGCGCACGGCCGGCTGCTGGCGCTTGCCGGCCGCTGCTTCCAGCGCCGACTCCCAGCCGCTGACCGTGACGTCGATGGGCCGCACCACCACGTCGTGGCGCCTGGCGTCCTGCACCAGTTGCGACGGGCTGTAGAAGCCCATGGGCTGGCTGTTCAGCAGCGAGCACAGGAAGGCCGCCGGCGCGTGGCACTTGATCCATGAGCTGGCATAGCTCAGCAGCGCAAAGCTGGCCGAGTGCGATTCGGGGAAACCGTATTCGCCAAAGCCGCGGATCTGGTTGCAGATGGCCTCGGCGAAATCGTCCTCGTAGCCGCGCGCGCGCATGCCATCCTTGATGCGCTGCTCGTATTGGTCGACGCCGCCCTTGCGCTTCCAGGCCGCCATCGCGCGCCGCAACTGGTCGGCCTCGCCCTCGGTGAAGCCGGCGGCGATCTGGGCGATCTGCATCACCTGCTCCTGGAAGATGGGGATGCCCAGGGTGCGCCCCAGCGCCGCTTTCAGGCGCGGCGGGAAAGCCACCGGTTCGCGCCCCATGCGCCGCCGCAGGTAGGGATGGACCATGCCGCCCTCGATCGGCCCCGGCCGCACGATGGCCACCTCGATCACCAGGTCGTAGAAGGTGCGCGGCAGCAGGCGCGGCAGCATGCTCATCTGCGCGCGCGATTCGATCTGGAACACGCCGATGGTGTCGGCCTGGCAGATCATGTCGTAGGTGGCCGGGTCTTCGGCCGGGATGTCCTGCATGCGGAACGGCTGGCCGCGCTGCTCGCCCAGCAGGTCGAGCGCGCGCCGCAGCGCGGACAGCATGCCCAGCGCCAGCACGTCCACCTTCATCAGCCCCAGTTCTTCGAGATCGTCCTTGTCCCACTGGATGACGTAGCGGTCTTCCATGGTGGCCTTTTCGACCGGCACCAGCCGCGTCAGCTTGTCGTGCGAGATCACGAAGCCGCCCGGATGCTGCGACAGGTGGCGCGGAAAGCCCAGCAGGGCAACCGCCAGCGCCGCCCATTGCTGCGCGATTTGCGAGGTCGGATCGAGGCCGCATTCCGCCAGGCGCGCCAGCAAATCGTGGCGGCTGTCGAACCAGCGATGCGACTTGCAGACCTTGTCGACGATCGCCAGGTCCACGCCCACCGCCTTGCCGCTGTCGCGCAGCGCGCTCTTGGGGCGGTAGCTGATCACCACGGCCGCCAGGGCCGCCCGCTCGCGGCCGTATTTTCGGTAGATGTACTGGATGACTTCCTCGCGCCGCTGGTGCTCGAAATCGACATCGATGTCGGGCGGCTCGTTGCGCTCGCGCGAAATGAAGCGGCCGGTCAGCATGTTGCTGCGTTCGGGATCGACCTCGGTCACGCCCAGGCAGTAGCAGACCACCGAGTTGGCCGCCGATCCCCGCCCCTGGCACAGGATGCCCTGCCCGCGCGCGTAGTTGACGATGTCGTACACGGTCAGGAAATACGGCTCGTATTTCAGCTCGGCGATCAGCGCCAGTTCCTTGTCGATCTGGCGGCGCACCTTGGCCGAGACGCCGTCCGGCCAGCGCCGCGCCATGCCCTGCTCCACCTCGCAGCGCAGATAGCTGGCCGGCGTGTGGCCGGGAGGGATCAGCTCGTGCGGGTATTCGTAGCGCAGCTCTTCCAGGCTGAAGGTGCAGCGCTGCGCGATGCGCACCGTTTCCGCCAGCGCTGCCGGCGGATACAGGTTGGCCAGCCGCATGCGCGAGCGCAGGTGCTGCTCGGCGTTCTGCGCCAGCGCGTAGCCGCACTGGCCGACCGGCTGGCCGACGCGGATCGCCGTCATCGTATCCTGCAGCGGCTTGCGCGAGCGGACGTGCATGCAGACGTGCCCCACCGCCGCCACCGGCATGCCGTGCTGCGAGGCCACCTCGGCGATGCTGAGCCGGTGCGCCTCGTCGTAGGCGCGCTGCAGCAGGTTCAGCCCCATCCAGGCGCGGCCGGGAAAGGTGGCTTCCATCCACGCCGCCTGCGCGTGCAGGCGGTCCACGTCCGCCGCCGTGTGCGAGGGATAGTGCGGCAGCAGGATCAGCAGGCAGTCGGGCAAGCCCCGCAGGTGGGCGAAGTCCGGCGGCGGCGCGTCGAAGTCGGCCGGCGTCAGCAAATAGCTGCCCTTGGCCACGCGGTTGCGGCCGATGGTGACCAGCTCGCACAGATTGCCGTAGCCCGCGCGGTTGGTGGCCAGCGCCACCAGCGACAGGGCCGGGCTGCCGTCCGCGTGGCTCAGCCGGAAGTAGCTGCCGATGATCAGCGGGAGCTTGCCCTTGGCCTCGGCGTGCGCGCGCACCACGCCGGCCAGCGAGCATTCGTCCGTGATGGCCAGCGCCGCATAGTCCAGTTGCACGGCGCGCGCCACCAGCTCTTCCGCGTGGGATGCCCCTTGCAGAAAAGAGAAGTTGGAAAGGCAGAACAACTCAGCGTATTCTGGCAATCCGCTGGCAGACGGCGGCGCGGGCGTGGTCATGGCGAATGCTGTGTTTATATACAGTATAATACACCCTGCGCCGCGATCCGGAAACTAGACGCGAAGGTGGCAATGCATATCCAGGAATTACTCTGCTTCGGCATCGCGCCGGGCAGCGGCAACGCGGCGCTGGTGGTCCGCGACGACCACGCTGACGCCGGGCTGCGCCAGCAGTTTGCGCGCGAACGCGGCAAGCCGGCCTGCGTGTACATCGACCCGGCGCCGGACGGCGGCCTGGTGCTCGACTTCTTTTATCCGCACACGCGCAGCCCGCTGTGCCTGCACGCCACGCTGGCGGCGGCGCGGGTGTTGCTGTCGGCCGCGCAGCCGGCGCTGACGGTGCGCACCGCCATGCGCGGCCAGCCGCTGCGCCTGCTGCTGCGCGATGGCGAAGTGTACGTCGCGCTGGCGCCGCAGCCGGCGCCGCAAGTGACGCTGGCGCCCGAGCTGCCGGGCCTGCTGCTGGCCGCGCCCGGCATCCGGCTGGCGTCGGCGCCGGTGATCGCCTCGGTCGGCAGCCCCAAGCTGCTGCTGGAAGTGGCGGACCGCGCCGCGCTGCACGCCCTGCAACCGGACCTGGCGCGCATCGCCGCCTGGGGCCAGGAGCATGGCGTCAGCGGTTGTTATGCCTGGTGCCGCCGCCCGGACGGCGCGCTGGAAGGCCGCAACCTCAACCACCTGGACCCGGCGCTGGAAGATGGCGCCACCGGCGTCGCGGCCGGCGCCCTCAGCGTGCACCTGCAAACCGGGCTGGCGCTGTACCAGGGCGCCAACCTCGGCACGCCCTGCTTGTTGCGCACAGAATTGCACCAGGAAAACATTTTAATCGGCGGCCGGACCGAACTGCGTAGCATTACGTAGGAGGCGCGTGAAACGGCGCCTGTCGTGGCGCGGAAAACAACAAAAAATAATGTTTGGCCGCAAAATTGCCGGAAAACCACATGTCTAGATGACTTCTTTGAATAAAATCAAATTTTATGGGAGAAGACATGTTCAAAACGACAAAACTGCGCAAAGCAGTGCTGTTCAGCCTGTACGGCGCAAGCACCCTGGCACTGGCGCCCGCCACCTACGCACAAGACGACAACCAGCAAATGCAATCGGTCAGCATCATCGGTTCGCGCCGCGCCACCAGCTCGGCCACCGACACCGTGGTGCCGGTCGATATCATCCCGATGAACAAGGCCGGCGAATCGGGTGGCCAGTTCGACCTGGCCCAGACGCTGACCTATATCTCGCCCTCGTTCAACTCGACCCGCCAGACCGGCTCGGACGGCGCCGACCTGGTGGACTCGGCCGCGCTGCGCGGCCTGGGCTCCGACCAGACCCTGGTGCTGGTGAACGGCAAGCGCCGCCACACCACCGCCCTGGTCAACCTGTTCGGCGCCCGCAACCGCGGCAACACCGGCACCGACATGAACGCCATCCCCATGCTGGCCATCAAGGACGTGCAAGTGCTGCGCGACGGCGCGGCCGCCCAGTACGGCTCGGACGCCATCGCCGGCGTGATGGACATCGGTCTGAAGAAGAGCAAGGGCTGCGAAGCGGTGACCGGCTTCAGCGAATACTCCAAGCACGACGGCAAGAACTACCTGGCCTCGGCCTACTGCGGCTTCGAGATCGGCAACGGCGGCGTGCTGGGCGTCACCGGCGAATACCTGGACCGCGGCCGCTCCAACCGCGCCGAGCCGGACAATCCGCGCATCATCGGCGACAGCAAGACCAAGAACCAGACCGTGTACCTGAACGGCGAACTGCCGACCGTGGGCACCGGCAAGCTGTACTTCACGGCCGGCGCGCAAAGCCGCGACGCCTCGTCGGGCGCCTGGGCGCGCGGCGGCATCGGCACCGACGACATCCCGTCGCGCAACTCGGCCGCCATGTACCCGAACGGCTTCGTCCCCTTCATCAATGCGACGATCGACGATCGTTACGCCATCCTGGGTCACCGCAACCAGATCGGCGAGTGGAACATGGACCTGTCGCAGACCTACGGCTACAACAAGATGATCTATGACATCAGCCACACGCTGAATGCCTCGATCGCCAACAAGGACTTGCTGAACGGCGGCAAGGGCATCAGCCCCGACCACTTCAATGCCGGCGGCTTCTCCTTCGAGCAACTGACCACCAACCTGGACTTCAACCGCTACTTCGACGGCGCCGTCGGCCAGGGCTTGAACGTGGCCTTCGGCGGCGAGTACCGCCACGAGAACTACAAGATCTATGCCGGCGAACCGAATTCCTACATCGACGCCGACGGCGTGGGCTTCGGCGGCAACGCCGGCAGCCAGGGCTTCCCCGGCTTCCAGCCTGGCGACGAAGTCAACGCCAACCGCCACAGCCTGGCCGCCTACCTCGACCTGGAAGCAGACCTGACGGCCAGCGTGAAAGCCCAGGCCGCCGTGCGCTACGAGAAGTACAGCGACTTCGGCTCGACCACCACCGGCAAGCTGGCCGGTAGCTGGCGCGTGCAGCCGGCCGTGCTGCTGCGCGGTTCGGCCTCGACCGGTTTCCGCGCGCCCTCGCTGCAGCAGAAATACTTCTCGTCGACCTTCACCGACTTCGTGGCCGGCGTGCCGACCGACGTGGTGCTGGCGCCCAACGGCAGCGCGGTCACCAACCTGGCCGGCATCCCGCCGCTGAAGGAAGAAAAGTCGACCAGCTTCACCCTGGGCACGACCTGGACGCCGACCCAGGCCGTGTCGGTCACGGCCGACCTGTACGCCATCAAGATCAAGGACCGCATCGTGCTGTCGGGCCGCTTCGACGCCACCAACTACCCGGACCTGGCGGCCAAGCTGGCGACGCTGGGCGTGGGCCAGGCGCAGTTCTTCGTCAACTCGGTGGACACCAAGACCACCGGCCTGGACCTGACCGCCTCGCACAAGGCCAGCTTCGGCGCCGACAAGCTGACCACCTTCCTGGCCATGAACGTCAGCAAGACCGAAGTGACCGGCGTGCATGCGCCGGCCTCGCTGAAGGGCTATGAAGACGTGCTGCTGTCGGAGAAGGAGCGCCTGTACATCGAGCAGGGCGCGCCGCGCGCCAAGGCCACGCTGGGCTTCGACTACACGCACGGCGCCTGGGATACCGACCTGAAAATTATTCACTTCGGCCCGCAGACCCTGGGCACCTACGACGGCACCGCCGCCGGCGTGCCCAACCAGCACTACGCGTCCAAAACCTCGGCCGACCTCGCGTTCACCTACAATATCAACAAGAACATGAAGTTCACGTTTGGTGGAAATAACATCTTTAACGTCCACCCCACCGAACAGGACCCGAACGAGACCGACAATGGCTTCAAGTATGAGTCGGTGCAGTTCGGCCTGAACGGAGCGTCGTACTTCGGCCGCCTGTATGTGAAGTTTTAATGCTGGCAGGGAGATGTAACGTTTGCTTACATCTCCCTAACTCTACCCAACGCGCGGCCGTTCTACACTTACCCTGTCTTTTTTTACGGCAATGGAGCGTCTATGCGCCGCGCATTCACCCTGATGTTATTCCTGTCCCTGCTGCAAGGCGCGCTGGCCTATGCCGCCCTGGGCAGTTCCCCCTCCGATCTCGGCGGCACGCCGGTGCGCACGCGGATGACGGCGCACAGCCTGGCCGCGGCCACTAACAGTGCCAACCCGGTGGTCTACACCGTCAGCCAGTCCACGCTGGACAGCGGCACCATCGTGCGCGAGTACGCCGACGCCAACAACATTGTGTTTGCCGTGAGCTGGAGCGGCCCCACCCTGCCCGACCTGCGCACCCTGCTGGGCGACAAGTTCGACGTCATGACCAGCAACGCAGCCAAGCGCACCCAGGCCGGCCACTCGCAACTGGCGGTCGACCAGTCCGACTTCGTCATCGTGTCCAACGGCCACATGCGCGCGTTCAGCGGCAAGGCCTGGATTCCCAGCGCCGTCCCCAGCGGCTTCGACACCAACACCATCGAGTAAAGGAACAGCATGAAATTCTCGCATTGGGCAGGGGTCCTGCTGTGCCTGGCCGTGACCGCCTGCGGCGGCGGTGGCGGCGGCTCGTCCTCCTCGAACGGCACGCAGATGGCGACCGCCACGCCAGTGATCAGCATCAGCGCCACGCCGACCGCCACCACCACCGGCCAGGTCATCACGCTGACCTGGAGCGTCAGCAATCCGCCGGCCAGCGGCTGCACCGCGTCCGGCGCCTGGAGCGGCAGCGTGGCCAGCAGCGGCTCGCAAAACGTCACCGCGGGCGCGGCCGGCACCGCCAGCTACACCCTGACCTGCGGCAGCGTCAGCAACTCGGCCAGCGTGACAGTCAGCTCGCCGCCGCCGACGCCCACCGTCAGCCTGGCGTTCGCGCCGGCCAGCATCACCACCGCCCAGACCACCACCCTGAGCTGGTCCTCGGCCAACGCCACCAGTTGCACCGCCGGCGGCGCCTGGAGCGGCGCCAAGGCCACTTCCGGCTCGGTGACGGTGACGCCGGTGGCGGCCGGCGACTTCACCTATACCCTGAGCTGCAGCGGCGACGGCGGCGCGGCCAGCGCCAGCGCCGCGCTGAGCGTCACCGGCACGCAAAGCAACAGCGTTCCCATCGTGATCGACAACGGCCCGGCCGGCGCCGGCGGCGCGATCAACATCCCTTACGTCAGCGTGACGGTGTGCGTGCCCGGTACCAGTACCTGCCAGACCATCGACCACGTGATGGTGGACACCGGCTCCATCGGCCTGCGCCTGCTGGCCAGCCAGCTCAGCCCGACGCTGGCGCTGCCGGCCATCACCAACGCCTCCGGCGCCGCGGCCGGCGCGTGCAGCCAGTTCATCAGCGGCTACACCTGGGGCGCCGTGCGCCAGGCCGACCTCAAGATGGGCAGCGAAACGGCCGCCAACCTGTCGATCCAGGTGATCGGCGACAGCGGCGCGGCTTATGCCAGCGTGCCGTCCACCTGCAGCAGCGCCGGCAACAACATCGGCACGCTGTCGGCCATGGGCGCCAAGGGCGTGCTCGGGGTCGGCCTGTTCAAGCAGGATTGCGGCGGCAGTTGCACCAACAGCGCGATCAGCGGCTACTACTACGCCTGCACCAGCGGCGGCAGTTGTGTGCCGGCCACCATGTCGCTGGCCAAGCAGATCAGCAATCCGGTGACGTCGTTCGCGACCGACAACAACGGCTTGCTGATCACGCTGCCGGCCGTGGGCGCCGACGGCCTGACCTCGGTGAACGGCACGCTGATCTTCGGCGTCAACACCCAGGCCAACAACGCCATCAGCGGCGAGACCATCTACAAGACCAATTCCGGCGGCGATTTCAGCACCACCTACAAGGGCAAGGTCTACAGCGCCAGCTTTATCGACAGCGGCTCCAACGGCTACTTCTTCACCGACAGCAGCATCACCAAGTGCTCGGGCGGCGACTTCTACTGCCCGGCCTCGACGCTGTCGCTAAGCGCCGTCAACACGGCGGCCGACGGCAGCGCCAGCGGCACGGTCAGCTTCAACGTGGTCAACATGGTGAGCCTGCCGTCGACCATCACGGCGGCCCAGGTGGGCGGTCCGGTCAGCGGCACCAGCGCCAGCAGCGGCAATTATTTCGACTGGGGCCTGCCCTTCTTCTACGGCCGCCGCGTGTTCGTGGTCATGGAAGGCGCAACCACCGCCGGCAAGACCGGGCCTTACTGGGCCTATTGATGCCGTCCATGTCATGCTGATGTCACTTTAAGTAGTTAAAGTCGCAACCTTGAATTTTTCCACTCTTCGAGGTTGCGATGAAATTGAATCTGGTCCTGCTGGCCGCCATGACGGCGGCCGGCCTGGCAGCTTGCGGCGGCGATAACACCGCTGTCACGAGCGCGCCCACCCCGCCTGCCGCCCCGGCCATCCCGGAAGGCACGACGGTCACGCTGGCCCTGTTGGAAACCACCGACATCCACGCCAACGTGATGAGCTACAACTACTACGCGCTGGCCCCGGACACCAGCCTGGGCCTGGAGCGCACGTCCACCCTGGTCCAGGCCGCGCGGGCCGAGAACCCCAACAACCTGCTGCTGGACGATGGCGACGTCATCCAGGGCACGCTGCTGGGCGACTACCAGGCCGTGGCCCAGCCCGTGAGCTGCGCCGACACCATGGCCGTGCACAAGGCCATGAACGCCATGAAGTACGATGGCGGCGGTTTCGGCAACCACGAATTCAACTATGGCTTGCCGCTGCTGAGCCAGATCACCAACACCGATTTCGGCATCCCCGGCGTGAGCAAGCCCAGCGGCGCCTGCGGCGGCCCGGCCTTCCCGCTGGTGCTGACCAACGTCACCGCGGTCGCCAGCGGCAAGCCGATCGTCCAGCCCTACGCCCTGCTGCCGCGCACCTTCTCGGCCGTGAAGCCGGACGGCAGCAAGCTGGACGTGAAACTGAACGTCGGCATCATGAGCTTCGTGCCGCCGCAAATCCTGGAGTGGGACCAGAAAAACCTGGCCGGCAAGGTCGCCGTCACCGGCGTGCAGGAAGCAGCCAAGCAGTACGTGCCCGAGATGCGCGGCAAGGGCGCCGACCTGGTGGTGGCGCTGTCGCACGGCGGCCTGGACACCAGCCCCTACAGCCCGAAGATGGAAAACGGTTCCTATTACCTGACCAGCACCGGCATCGACGCCCTGCTGATCGGCCACTCGCACCTGATTTTCCCGAAAGGGAAAGAGACTGGCGCGCCCGCCCTCGATCCGTCGTTCGCCAACTTCCCGGCCAGCGCCAACATCGATCCGGTGCAGGGCTTCGTCAACGGCGTGCCGACCGTGATGGCGCAGAGCTGGGGCCGCCGCCTCGGCATCGTCAAGCTGACCCTGGCCTACACCAGCGGCAAGTGGGTGGTGCAGCCGGCCAAGACCACGGTGGAAAACCGCGGCTTCAAGTACACCGACGGCAGCACCGTGGTGGCGGCCGATCCGGCCATCGCGCCGCTGGTGGCCAGCGAGCACGCGGCCACCATCGCCTACGCCAAGCAGCCGCTGGGCGTGAGCACCGATTTCGAGATGTCCTCGTATTTCGCGCTGGCGGGCGACGTCAGCGCGATCCAGTTGGTCAACCAGGCGCAATTGGCGTACGTGAAGAACTTCATCGCCACCAGCACCGACGCCACCATCGCCAGCTACAAGAACATCCCGGTGATCTCGTGCAGCGCGCCGTTCAAGGCTGGCCGCAACGGACCGTCCGACTTCACCGACGTGGCGCCGGGCGCCAGCGCGGCGGCGCCGGTCAGCCTGCAAGTGCGCAATCCCGGCGACCTCTACCTGTACTCCAACAACAACCTGCAAGCCGTGAAGATCAAGGGGGCCGACCTGAAGAACTGGCTGGAGGCATCGGCCAAGCAGTTCGGCCAGATCGACCCGAGCAAGACCAGCGAGCAGGACCTGGTGCCATCCTACGGCACGATCTACAACTATGACGTGTTCTACGCCGAGAACAACGCCCTGACCTACCAGATCGACGTGACCCAGCCGGTGGGCAGCCGCATCGTCAACCTGCGCTACAACGGCAAGCCGGTGGCCGACGGCGACGACTTCATCGTCGCCACCAACGACTACCGCGCGGGCGGCGGCGGCAACGTGCCCGGCATCGACGGCAGCAAGACCATCATCAAGTCGCCGGACGCCAACCAGGCCGTGGTCAGCGCCTACCTGAGCGCGCAGGGCGCGGCCACCGGCAAGGTCACGCTGGCCGGCAATGGCAGCGCGCGTAGCTGGAGCTTCGTGAAGGTGGCCACTGCCGGTCCGGTGATCCTGCGCTCGGCGCCGGGCCACCTGGCGATCGCCCAGGCCAACGGCATCACCGCCGTCACGGCCGAAGGCCCGCAGGACGCCAGCGGCTTCGCCAAGTACAGCATAGACCTCAGCAAGTAAGGAACCGCGATGCGCCTCCATCACTACCCCGCGGTCGCCCTGCTGGCCGTGCTGGGCTCGGTATTCCTGTTCGGCTGCCAGATCCAGCGCGAGCAGCCCACCTCGGCGCAGATCGAAAGCGTCGGCATGAAAGCCCAGCAGGAGGCCGACGCCGGCGCCGAGCGCAAGCTGATGGCCTGGGCCGCCGGGCAGATGCCGGTGGCGCAGCGCGAGCTGGGCCTGCTGTACCGGGGCCGCCCGCGCCAGCGCGCCGACGCGCTCAAGCTGTTCGAGCAGGCGGCGCGCGGCGGCGACCCGGAAGCGGCGTTCCAGTTGGGCGAGATGCTGCGCGCCGGCGCGGTGGGCGTGCCGGCCGCGCCGGCGGCCGCCGCGCCCTGGTACACGGTGGCGGCCCGGCACCAGCACGCGAAAGCGGCGCTGATGCTGGGCCTGCTCTACAAGAACGGCGACGGCGTGGCGCGCGACGCGGTGCAGGCGGCGCGTTGGCTGGACGTGGCGAGCCGGCTGGGCAATGCGCATGCGATGTTCCTGCTGTCGAACTGCTACAACGAGGGCATCGGCGTGGCACAGGACCGCGCGCGCGGCCGCGCGCTGCTGGAAGAAGCGGCCGAGCACGAGTATCCGCCGGCGCTGCAGGAGCTGGCCATGACCATGCAACTGGGCGACGCGCTGACGCCACGCGACACCCAGCGCGCCGGCCATTTGATGAAGGAAGCCAGCGAGCACCGGCACAACAACTGGAATCGGTTTTGAGCCGCTCTTGCGTGGTCCGGCGCACAGACCGGAAGGGTGGCCGCTCCTAGACTGGTCCGGCATACACCAGCCACGCAAGGAGCCAACATGAGAACTACTTCCCAAACGCCGGGCAAGGTCGACAAGCCCATTCCCACCGAAACCGAGCCGCAAGACGCCATCACCCTGCTGACCCAGGACCACGAGCAGGTCAAGGCGCTGTTCGAGCAGTACGAAGAACTGGGCGAGCGCGCGCACGTCAGCAAGCACAAGCTGGCGCTGCAGATCTGCGACGAGCTGACCAAGCACTCCATGATCGAAGAAGAGATTTTCTATCCGGCCGTGCGCAAGGCCATCAAGGATGACGACCTCATGGACGAGGCGCTGGTGGAGCACTCGGCGGCCAAGGACTTGATCGCGCAGATCCAGGACATGGATCCCACCGACGAGCTGTTCGACGCCAAGGTCAAGGTGCTGTCGGAACAGATTGACCATCACGTGGAAGAAGAGGAAGGCGAGATGTTCCCCAAAGTGCGCCAGGCCAAGCTGGACCTGATGGCGCTGGGCGAAGAACTGGCCGAGCGCAAAGACAGCATCGAGCTGCCTCCGCATTAAAACTTCGGGGTCAGTTCCGACATTCGGACACGGGCTCTGCCGTAGCAGCCGCTACGGTAGAGCCCGTGTCCGAATGTCGGAACTGACCCCGGTTATTTGGCTGTGAGCTGCGCCATTTCACGCTGCATGTTGGCGACGGCGCGCTCGTTGTACTGGTCGGCGAAGTAGGCATTGCCGAACAGCCGGCCCGCCTCGGCCTTGCGGCACAGGTGCGCAAGCGCCGAGGCGCGGTCGCGGCGGTATTTCACGTCCGGCAGGTGGCTGTACTCCTGCCGTATCGCCTGCGCATAGTTGTGGTAGACCTCGTCATCCTGCCCCAGGATGGCTAGGTCCACGCTCAGCAGCACATCCTTCAGGCGGTGGGTGATGGACGCTTCCTGGAAATGGTCGGTGGCCCGTATCAGCTCGGCCGCGTCGCCCATTTCCTGCGCCAGGTGGCTGCCCAGCCATAGCTGGGCGCTGGCTTCTTCATTGCTCAGGGTGCCGGGCTCGCCGCTGTGGCCGTACTCGGCGTCGTGGAACCAGAACGCTTGCTTGATGATCTCGACGTCGGCCGGATCGGGCTGGGTGTTGGCCGCCCACACGCGGATCTCGCACAAGCCGTGCACCAGGTGGTCGAGGTTGTGGTAGTGGCGCGCCTGGCCGCCGTAGGCCGTCGGCCCGGTCAGTTGCACGAACCAGCTATCGGCGTGGGCGATGGCGGTGGCGTCGCGGTGGGCGTAGTCCCACAGCGTTTCCCATTCCTTGCGCAGCCAGCTCAGCACCCAGGCGTGGTAGGCCGGGCCGGGCACGAATTGCTTCATGATCCAGTTCCAGCCTATCGGCCCTTCCAGCGCCTTGACGAAGCTGGAGCTGACCGAGCCCAGGTCGCGCGGCGGCATCACGAACACGGTCTTCGCGCCCTGCAGCACGTCGACGTTGGTTTGCTGGATCAGGTTCTCGTAATCGAAATCGGCGGTGGTGCGGATGCCGCGTATCAGGCGCTCGATGCCGTGCTTGCGGGCCGCGCGCGCCGTGTAGTCGCCCTTGACGATCACCACCGACACATTGTCCCAGCCCTGCTCGGCGCAACTGAGGGCGATGATGCTCTTGCGCTCCTCGGCCGTGAAGCGCGGCTTCTTGGCCGGGTTCTCGGACAGGAACACCACCACCTCGTCCGCCAGCGAACGGGCTTCGTTGATCACCCACATGTGACCGTTGGTGATGGGATCCAGGGTTCCCGAAAAACCGATTTTCTTCATGCGCCACTCCAGCACCGTGTAAAACCGGCATTGTAGACTGGAGTGGGCTAGGCAGTCTCGGGAAAATCGACACTGACTTTCAGTCCGCCCAGGCGGGCGGAAGCGTCCAGCGTCAGCTTGGCGCGGTGGCGCTCGGCGATGGAATGGACGATGGCCATGCCCAGACCGCTGCCGCCAGCAGGGCTGCCGGGCACGCGGTAGAAGCGGCTGAACACCCGTTCGCGCTCTTCCGGCGGGATGCCGGGACCGGAATCCTCCACGCTCAGCAGCACCCGGCCCTGGGCGGCTTTTGTGGCAGCGGCGCTACGCCGCAGGTCGATATCGACCGTGCCGCCGGCCGGCGTGTACTTGATGGCGTTGTCGATCAGGTTGCGCAGCAGGATGGCCAGCGCGTCGGGCTGGCCGGCCACCACCACGTCTTCCGCGTGGTACAGGCCGAGGTCGATCTGGCGCGCCTGCGCCAGCCCGGCCAGGTCGCCCAGCACGCGCTTGACCACTTCGACCAGGTGCACCGGCTCCAGCTTGACCTCTTCCACGCCGCCTTCCTGCCGCGCCAGCACCAGCAGTTGCTCGACCAGGCGGGTGGCGCGCTCGATGCCGCCGGTGACGCGGGCAATGGCCACGGCGCGCGCCGCCTCGTCCTGGGCGCGCTCCAGGCTCAGCACCTGCAGCTTGAGCGCGGCCAGCGGCGTGCGCAGCTCGTGCGCGGCATCGGCCACGAAGTGCTGCTGGGCCTCGAAGGCCGCGCGCACGCGGGCGAACAGCAGGTTCAGTTCCTGCACCAGGGGCAGCACTTCATCGGGCAAGTCGTTTTCCGACACCGGCGACAAGTCGTCGGCCTGGCGCGCGGCCACCTGGCGCTTGACGCGCGACACCGGCGCCAGCGAACCGCTGACCACCCACCACACCACCAGCATCAGCATCGGCGCCATCACGGCGATCGGCCCGACGGTGCGCAGCGCCAGCGTGCCGGCCATGCGCTGGCGCACCGCCATGTCCTGGGCGATCTGCACGGTCTGGTTGCTGGTCTGGATGGAGAACACGCGGTAGGTGGTCTTGTTGACGCGGACGTTGGAAAAGCCCAGCACCGCCCGCTGCGGCAGGGCCGCCCGCGACAGCGAACGGAACACCTGGGCGCCGTCCGGGGTCCAGACTTGCACCACCAGGTCGTCGTTCTCGGGATCGGCCGCGGTGTCGGCCGCCTTGTTGGTCAGCGTGGCGCTGGAGCGCAGCGACATCGCCATCTGCTGCATGTGGTAGTCGAAGATCTGGTCGGCGTCGCTGAGCGCGCTGCGGTAGGCGATCACGGCCTGGGCGAAGGCTGCCATGGTGATGGCGGCCAGCAGGAACCACAGCAGGCGGCCGCGCAGTGAGTGCGTCACCGGCACGCGCGGCAGATGCGGCACCCGCACTTTCATAGCTTGGGCACCATGTAGCCCAGGCCGCGCACGTTCTGTATCAGTTCCGCGCCGAGTTTCTTGCGCAGGCCATGGATGTAGACTTCCACCGCGTTGCTGTTGACTTCATCCTTCCAGCTATACAGCTTTTCCTCAAGCTGGTGGCGCGACAGCACGATGCCGGGACGCGCGATCAGCGCTTCCAGCACCGCCCACTCGCGCGCCGACAGGCTGACCGGCTTGCCGTCGGCGATGACTTCGCGGGTTTGCGGGTTGACGGTGACATTGCCGTGCTCGAACACCGGTTCGGCGCGGCCGGCCGAACGGCGCAGCAGCGCGCGGATGCGGGCCAGCAGTTCGTCCAGGTCGTAGGGTTTGAGCACGTAGTCGTCGGCGCCGGCGTCCAGGCCCTCGACGCGCTGTTCCTTGGCGTCGCGGGCGGTGGCGATCAGCACCGGGGTGAGTTCCTTGCGGGCGCGCATGGAGCGCAGCACTTCCAGGCCATCCTTGCGCGGCAGGCCCAGGTCCAGCAGGACCAGGTCGTAGGTCTGGGTCTGCAGCGCGGTGTCGGCCATCGCGCCATCCTTGACCCAGTCGACGGCGTAGTGCTCGGCCCGCAGCAGGTCGAGCACCACTTCGCCTATCATCGTATCGTCTTCTACCAGCAGAAGTCGCATGTTGTTCCCTTTCTGTTTTTAGCCTTCTGCGGCGCAGCGTCACTCCCGCGCAGGCGGGAGTCCATACTCAGCATGGATGCCCGCCTGCGCGGGAACGACAACTCAACCTAAGCGGACCGGAATGAAGATTTTATCTTCGCCGCGCTGGATCAGCAACGCCACTGATTTGCCGGCCTTGCCCACCACCTCGCGCACCTGGTCGATGGTGTTGACCGGGCGGCCGTTCACCGACAGCAGCACGTCGCCCGCCTCGACCCCGGCGTTGGCGGCGGCGCCGCCCGCATCCTGGATCAGCAAGCCGCTGCTCAGGCCGGCGTCACGCTTCTCGGCCGGGTCCAGTTGGCGCAGCGACAGGCCGAGGCGGGCCTTGGCGCTGGCCTGGTCCACATGGTCGTCGTCGGCGGCCGCCACCTTGTCGCTGGCGTTGCCCAGGGTGGCCGTGATCTGCACCGGCTTGCCCTGGCGCCAGACGTCCAGGTTCACTTTCTCGCCCGGCGCGGCCAGGCTGACGATGGCCGGCAAGTCGGCCGAGCTGACGATCTTGGTGCCGTTGACGCTACGGATCACGTCGCCTGCTTTCAAGCCGGCCTTGTCGGCCGGGCCGCCGCGCTCCACATTGGCCACCAGCGCGCCTTCCGGCGTCGCCAGGTTAAAGGAATCGGCAAAGCTCTGGTTGACTTCCTGCACCGTCACACCCAGCTTGGCGTGCACCACCTTGCCGGTGGCCACGATCTGCTTCTCGATCTTGGTGGCCACGTCGATCGGGATGGCGAAGGACAGGCCCTGGTAGCCGCCCGTCTGGCTGTAGATCTGCGAGTTGATGCCGACCACCTCGCCGCGCGTGTTGAACAGCGGGCCGCCCGAGTTGCCGGGGTTGACCGCCACGTCGGTCTGGATGAAGGGCACGTTACCGTCCGGCAGCGCGCGGCCCTTGGCGCTGACCACGCCGGCCGTCACGGTGTTGTCCAGGCCGTAGGGCGAGCCGATCGCTAGCACCCACTCGCCCACCTTCAGGTCATTGCCCTTGGCCAGCGGGACCACCGGCAAGTTCTTGGCGTCGATCTTCAGCACGGCCACGTCGGTTTTGGGATCGGAACCCAGCACCTTGGCGCGGAATTCGCGGCGGTCGGTCAGCTTGACCACCACCTCGTTGGCGTCGCGCACCACGTGCGCATTGGTCAGGATGATGCCGTCCGGGCTGATGATGAAGCCGGAACCCAGGCCATGGGTCGGGACCGCACGCTGGCCCTGGCCGCCGCGCATGCGCGGGTCCTGGAAGCGGCGGAAGAATTCAAAGAAGGGATCGTCGAACGGATCCTGGCCGCGCGCCTGCGGGCCGTCGCCGTCGAAGGCGGTCTTGGTGCTGCCGGTGACGCTGATGTTCACCACGGCCGGGCCGTTGTGATCGACGATCACGCTGAAGTCAGGCAGCGACATGGTCGGCGCCGGCACAGCGACCGGCGCCGGCGCGGCAGCCACGACTGCTGGGGCGGCGGCGACGGCGGCATTCTGTTTGACAGCAACTGCACCTCCGGCCCCAATCACGCCCATCACGGCGACAGCGAGGGCGGCACGTTTGAGAGTAGATTTGGACATAACGATTCTCCTGATGGAATGTCGGCTTTAGATGTATCCAATATGAAGGATCAAACTTAGACGTCACTTAATAAAAAGCACGCCCGGAATGCAAAACTGGCCGGAAAACCGGCCAGTTCGATGACTACCTTACACGCGGATCAAGCGGCTGCGCGCTGCTCCAGGGCAGTCACGTTGTCGCTACCGTCGATGACGATTTTGCGCGGCTTCAGGGCTTCGGGCACTTCGCGGACCAGGTCGATGGTCAGCATGCCGTTGTTGAAGCTGGCGCCGGTCACCTTGACGTGGTTGGCCAACTGGAAGCGCTGCTCGAAGTCGCGGGCAGCAATGCCGCGGTGCAGATAGGTGCGCTCGGTGGCGTCCTTCTGTTTGCGGCCGACCACATGCAGGGAATCGCGCTCAAACGTGATGTCGATTTCCGAGCGGTCGAAACCGGCCAGCGCCATCACGATGCGGTAGTTGTCTTCCGATACCAGCTCGATGTTGTACGGCGGGTAGCTGGGTGCCGTGTCGCCGGCGTTCAGCAGTTGTGCCAGGCGGTCGAAGCCGATCGCGGAACGGTACAGGGGGGTGAGGTCAAAAGTACGCATGATCATATCCTTTCAAAGTTAAGCGATATAAGAAGGTGGTCCCCTTCTGGGCAACCACTGAGTCCGATATAAGTCGCCGCCGGCCGCTTTCAAGGGGGTGTTTTTGAAAAAATTTTCGCTGCGCTGCGTCATCTATTTGCATGCTTTTCAAGTTGTCCGCGTGCTAGACTCGTTTGCTTGACCAACCCGTTTTTTCAAATCCATGTCACTTACCCGTGCCGTACTTGCCGCCGTGCTGGCTACCGCCTTCCACGCGCAGGCAAGCAATATCTCCGACCAGCCCTACCCGGGCACCATCGTGCTGAAGGTCGATGCCAGCAACACCGCCCAGCAAATCTTCCGCGTCCAGGAAACCATCCCGGCCAAGCCCGGCAAGCTGACGCTGCTGTACCCGCAATGGATCCCCGGCAACCACGGCCCCAGCGGCACGCTGAACCAGTTTGCCGGCCTCAAGGTCAGCGCCGGCGGCAAGGCGCTGGAATGGAAGCGCGATCCGGTCAACGTGTTTGCCTTCCATATCGAGGTGCCGAAAGGCGCCAGCAGCGTGGACGTGGCCTTCGAATACCTGTCGCCCATCGATGGCAGCCAGGGCCGCATCACCATGACCAACGACATCGTCGGCGTGCAGTGGCAATCGCTGGCGCTGTACCCGGACGGCTACGACAGCCGCCGCATCACCGTGCAGCCCAACCTGACCGTGCCGGCCGGCTGGCAGTACGGCAGCGCGCTGGAGCAGCAGTCGCGCAACGGCGACGAGATCGCCTTCAAGCCGCTGGACCTGGAAACCCTGGTCGACTCGCCGCTGTTCGCCGGCCGCTACTTCCGCCGCATCGACCTCGATCCGGGCGCCAGGATCCCGGTGCACCTGGACGTGGTGGCCGACTCGGCCGAGCAACTGGAAGCCACGCCGGAACAGATTGCGCCGCACCGCGAACTGGTGCAGCAAGCCTACAAGCTGTTCCGTTCCCAGCACTACCAGCACTACGATTTCCTGTTCGCGATCAGCGACGAATTCGGCGGCATCGGCCGCGAGCATCACCAGTCGAGCGAGAACGGCGTCAAGCTGGGCTACTTCACCGAGTGGGCCAAGAATGAAGGCCGGCGCGACCTGCTGCCGCATGAATTCACCCACTCGTGGGACGGCAAGTTCCGCCGCCCGGCCGGGCAGAACGTCCCCAATTTCAACACCCCGCTGCAAAACGAACTGCTGTGGGTGTACGAGGGCCAGACCCAGTACTGGGGCCAGGTGCTGGCCGCCCGTTCCGGCCTGGTCAAGCCCGAGCACGCGCGCGACATGCTGGCCGCCACCGCTGCCCGCTACGACAACGTCAAGGGCCGCCAGTGGCGGGCCATGCAGGACACGGTCAACGATCCCATCATCAACGCCCGCCGCCCACAGGCCTGGAACAACTGGCAGCGCGCCGAGGACTACTACTCGGAAGGCCAGTTGATCTGGCTGGACGCCGACACCAAGATCCGCGAACTGTCGGGCGAGCAGCGCTCGCTCAACGATTTCGCCCGCAGCTTCTTTGGCGTGGACGATGGCGTCTATGTCGCCAGGCGCTACACCTTCGAGGACGTGGTGAAGGCGCTGAACGCGGTGCAGCCCTACGACTGGGCCAGCTTCCTGCGCAGCCGCCTGGACGGCCATGGCCCCGGCGCGCCGCTGGACGGCCTCCAGCGCGCGGGCTGGAAGCTGGTCTACACCGACAAGCCGACCGACTTCCTGAAAGCGCTGGAAGAGCAGAGCAAGTCGGCCAGCTTCCAGTACTCGCTGGGCTTCTCGGTGGGCGCGGACGGCAAGCTGGAAAGCTTCGTGTGGGAAGGCGTGGGCTTCAAGGCCGGCCTGTCGGGCGGCTCGACGCTGGTGGCGGTCAACGGCCGCGCCTACAAGGCCGAGCTGCTGCGCGCCACCGTCACGGCCGCCAAGAGCAGCAAGGAGCCGATCAAGTTGCTGGTCAAGAAGGGCGATCTGTACCAGACCTATGCGCTGGATTACCACGAGGGCTTGAAGTACCCGCGCCTGGAACGCATCGAAGGCACGCCGGACCGCCTCGACGCCATCCTGCAACCGCTGAAGTAAGCCCCGCACGGTACATCCTCCGGCCGGGCAGGCCGGCGGCAAAGCAGGTAAGCTTGCCGCTACTGCCCGCTGGAGGATGCCATGATTACGCTGTACACCTGGGCCACGCCGAACGGCCGCAAAGTTCCCATCATGCTGGAAGAGCTGGGCATGCAGTACACCATCGCAACGGTGAACCTGAAGCAAGGCGAACAGTTCCGGCCGGACTTCCTGAAACTCTCCCCCAACAATAAAATCCCGGCCCTGGTCGATACCGATGGGGACGGCAAGCGGGTCGCCATTTTCGAAAGCGGCGCCATCCTGACCTACCTGGCCGAAAAGACCGGCAAGCTATTGCCCGCCGCCGGCCCGGAACGCTACCAGGTGCTGGAATGGCTGCACTGGCAGGTGGGCGGCCTGGGGCCGATGTTCGGCCAGCTCGGCCACTTTTTGAACGCGCCGGAAAAATCCGCGCCGGCCACCCAGCATTTCGTCGACGAGGCCGACCGCCTGATGAAGGTGATGGACACCCAGTTGTCGCGCCATCCCTACATCGCCGGCGCGCAATACAGCATCGCCGACATCGCCTGCTATCCCTGGGCTGCCGCGGCCAGCGGGCGCTTGCAAGAGGTGCTGGCGGCCAGGCTGGACAACAAGCCCGACCTGCGCCGCTGGCTGGACATGATGGCCGCGCGCCCGGCCGTGCAGCGCGGCATGGCCCTGCCGAAAATCGACTGAGCCGGGCTGGCCGCACTTTGGTGTATGCTGAGCGCATGAACAAAGACACCGACATCCAACTCAGCGGCCCGTTCAAGGCCACCGACAGCGCCAACCGCGCCCACGAGGCCAAGGCCATCCGCATCTTCGACGAGGGCTATGGCGCCATCGACGTCTATGTCGACTTCAAGGCCCCCATCAGCGGCCTGCACAAGGACAAGGCGCTGATCGGCGCCGTGACCGCGCAACTGCGCAGCGTCGGCTACAAGGGGCCGGAACTGGCGGCCGGCGATCCTGTGCTGCAGGAAAGCCGGCTGCTGGTGCTGGAAGCGCCGGACGAATTCAACGCCTTCGCGGCCGGCAAGGGCTGGAAAGACTTGTCCGAAGAATTCGGCGACTGACTAGGCTGCCGGGAACAGGTAGCGTTCGCTCCACACGGCGATCACATTCGCCACGTACACCGCATCCTCGCGCCGGGTCAGCAAATGGTCGGCGCTGTCCAGCGAGACAAAGCTCTTGGGATGCTTGGCCGCCGTGAAAATCTCCATGGCATTGCTGATGCCCACCGTGTCGTCGCCCGGCGCATGCATCACCAGCAGGGCGCGGCGCAGGGCCGCGATCTTCAGCTTCAGGTTGTGCCCGCTCGCGTCTTCCACGAACTGCTGCTTGATGCGGAACGGCCGCCCCGCCAGTTGCACTTCCGCCTCGCCGGCGCGCGCGATCTCGTCCAGGTGCTCGCGGAACAGGCCGGTGACGTGCAGCGGATCGCTGGGCGCGGCAATCGCCACCACCGCCTTCACTTCCGGCATCTGCGCTGCGGCCGCCAGCACCGCCGCCCCGCCCAGGCTGTGGCCGATCAGCAGCGAGGGCGCCTGCTGCGCGGCGCGCATGAAATCGGCGGCCGCCACCAGGTCCGCCAGGTTGGACGAGAAATTGGTGTTGGCGAATTCCCCTTCGCTGGCGCCCAGGCCGGTGAAATCGAAGCGCAGCACGGCGATGCCATGCTCGGTCAGCGCCTGCGCCACGCGGCTGGCGGCAAACACGTCCTTGCCGCAGGTGAAGCAGTGCGCGAACAGGGCATAGGCGCGGATCTCGCCCGCGGGGGCATCGAGGCGCGCGGCCAGCTTGTGGCCGTGGGCGCCGGTGAATTCCTGTCGGTGTGATTGCATGGCTGGGCCTCTGGTTGGGATCTCAGCCGCTATTTAACCAAACAAACCTTGCAGATACCAGCGCGGCGACGCGTCCTCGCCGCCGCGCTCCCGGTACAGCCAGTAATACGCCTTGTCCTCCCCTTCCGCCATGAAGTAGTCGCGCGTCTGCGGCACGCTCCACCAGCCCGCCTCTATGCGCTCGCCGGTCGAACACAAACGCAAGGGCGAGCCATAGTAGGGCCGGTGATCGCGCATCAGCAGCGCGACCGGCTGGTCCAGCAGCCAGGCCGGGCGCGGCAGGCTGGCCGCATCCGGCGGCAACTGCGCGCGCAGCGCCGCCGGGCGGATTTTTTCCTGCACGCTGATCCAGCTATTGGCGTGCTCCGGCCGGTAGTCGGCGCTGGGCGCGGCGCGCAACACGTTGTCCGCGCCCAGCCGCGCGCTCAGCAGTTCCAGCAGGCGCTGCCAGTCTTCCTTGCTGCCGCCCGGTTCGGGAAACAGCGACTCGCTGGGCGCGGCCATGGGCTGCACCTGCGGCGCTTCCAGGCACAGGCCGATCACCGGCGCGTCCAGCGCCTGCTTGGCCAGGCGCTCCTTCAGCAACCGCAGCAGGTGGGTGTCCTGCCAGGTCGGCTCGCCCAGCACCACCTCGATGACCGTGGGCGGCCGCGCCACCCGGCCGCGCTCGTGTTCCAGCAACAGGCTGATGCGCGCCACCGCGAGCTGGCGCGCGCTCAGCCATCCCGTCAGTTGCAGCAACAGCCGGTGCGCGCCGAACAGCAGCGCTTCGGCGTGCTCCACCCGGTCGAACAATTCCATCCTGGCGCGAAAGCTGGCCGGCGCCGCCAGCCATGCGTGCAGTTCGGGCCGTTCGCCGTGGGCATCGTCCAGCATGTCCAGCAAGGCGCGGCCGCAGCGCCGCTGCAGGCCGGGGCGCGGCAGGCGGCGCAACTGCCCCAGGGTCCGGCAGCCTATGCCATCCAGCCAGTCCAGGTAGGGACGGGCCGGCGGCAGCAAGCCGCAAGGCAGCGGGGCGATGCGCCGCAACAGCCCGGCCACCGTCAGCGCCCGCCCTGCCCGGCCGCGCGCCAGCAGCCAGGCGCCGCGCGCGGTCGGCGCGCAACTGAGCACCGCGGTGAAGCCCAGCGCGCGCAGGCTGGCCTGCACTTGCCGGCACAGCGCGCGTATGCCGCCGAACAGCCGCAAGCTGGCGCCGATGTCCAGCAGCAGCGTGTCCTCTTCCGCCTCGGCCAGTTGCGGCGTGAACTGCAACAGCGCCATCGCCACCGCGTGCCGGGCTTCCGCTTCCAGTTGCGGCGCGCGCTGCTGGAATACGGCTTGCGGCACGAGCATCATCGCGCCTCCGCGACGCATGCCCTCGCGCACCCCGGCGCCATACGCCAGGTCCGACATGGCCAGCACCCGCTCCTGGTCCAGCACCACCGTGCCGTTATCCTCCGACCATCGCGGGCTGAATACTTCGAGCGGGAGCCGTGGCAGATGTATCGCGATCCAGAGGCGCATGGCGTTGCAGCAGGTTCGGGGTTAAGGGGAGAAACAAGGGGGCCTCGCGCAAGGGGCCCCGCCGCTTGACGAAGCCGATGTCGATGCCGCCTGCCGCCGGTTTCAGCGACAGTCGCAACGGCGCGGGCGAAGCCTCCCGCGCCGCCTCCAGCGGACGCAACATGCAGAACAGCGTGTCCGCGCTTTGCGCGGCCAGGTGCAGACGCCGCAGCGTTTCGCCGCGCGCGTGTTTTTGCCACAGCAGCAGCGCGCCGCAACAGCCGCTGCGCAAGACCTGTTCCGCCGCCCACAGGGCGTCGCTGCTTTTGGCGCCGCTGCGCAGCCAGACCAGCCGGGACGGATCCAGTCCCAGCGCGGCCAGGGCCAGCGCCTGCGGCGCGTGCGGCGGCTGCAACAGCACGATGGGCCGCGTCCCCAGGGCGGCCAGGGCCGGCTGCAACAGCCGCAGTTCGCCGATGCCATGCTGCTGCACCAGCAGATCGATCAGCACGCCCAGCGGCCAGCCACCGCCCGGCAGTTGCGCGGACAGGGCGGCAAAACCGGTGTCCAGGCAGGGCGTGGCGCCGCGCGCCAGTTGCGAGGCGCGCCACAGCGATGGATGGACTTCCTCTGGAGCTGTCATGGTCATGATCATTCTACTGCAAATACTGTATAAATACACAGTACTATTTGGCCGCGCATTTGGCAAGGACGATTTCTCCAGCTTTGATATTTATCAAAGCCGCAAGATAGCTGTAAGATCAAGCCTGATCCAACCACCGGGAATCCCATGCCAACCCTAGGCGCCCTCCTGTTCGCGCTTGCGCTGCTGCACACCTTTGCCGCCAAGTCCATCGACGTCCTGTCGCACCGCTATCCGCGCCATGCGGGGCTGTTCCACCTGCTGGGCGAGGTGGAGGTGGTGTTCGGCTTCTGGGCCTTCATCCTGATGCTGGTCATGGCCTTCGTGGAAGGCGGCCCGGCGGCCATCGCCTATGCCGAATCGCGCCAGTACACCGAGCCGCTGTTCGTGTTCGCGGTGATGGTGGTGGCGGCCTCGCGCCCGGTGCTGGACATCGTGCAGCGCCTGCTGCTGTCGCTGGCGCGCCTGCTGCCGGTGCCGACCGCCACGGCGCTGACCTGGCTGGGCCTGGCGCTGGTGCCGCTGACCGGCTCCCTGATCACCGAGCCGGCCGCGATGACGCTGGCCGCGCTGATGCTGGCGCCGCTGGTTTTCCGCGACGGCATGCCGGAGTGGCTGAAGTATGCGGCGCTGGGCGTGCTGTTCGTGAACGTCTCCATCGGCGGCACGCTGACCGCCTACGCCGCGCCGCCGGTGCTGATGGTGGCCACCACCTGGCAATGGGACAGCGCCCACATGGCCGCCCATTTCGGCTGGAAGGCGGCGCTGGCGGTGGCCGTCAACGCCACCGTAATGACCTTCCTGCTGCGCCGGCACCTGCGCGACGCGGCGCCCGCCGCGCAGGAAGGCGACAATGCGCCCGCCGTGCCGCTGGCCGTCACCCTGATCCACCTGGCGTTCCTCGCGGCGGTGGTGGTGCTGGGCCACCACCCGGCGCTGTTCCTGGGGATCTTCATGCTGTTCCTCGGCTTCACCCAGGCCTACCAGCGCTACCAGCACCCGCTGATCATCAAGGAAGCCCTGCTGGTCGGCTTCTTCCTGGCCGGGCTGGTGGTGCTGGGCGGGATGCAGCAGTGGTGGCTGCAGCCCATCGTCGAGAGCCTGCCGCCGCTGGCCCTGTTCTTCAGCGCGCTGGGGCTGACGGCCATCACCGACAACGCCGCCCTCACCTATCTCGGCTCGCTGATCCAGGGCATTTCGGCGCAATCGCAATACATGCTGGTGGCGGGTGCGGTGGCGGGCGGCGGCCTGACGGTGATCGCCAACGCGCCCAACCCGGCCGGCGCCTCGCTGCTGCGGCGCGGCTTCAACGATGAATCGATAGGCACGCTCGGCCTGCTGCTGGGCGCCCTGCCGCCGACGGCCGTGGCGGCGCTGGCCTTCCTGCTGTAGGCTGCGTAAACATGGCATAGTGATTTATGCATTTCTTGCACCTTCCAGGCATGCCAAGCGCCGGGTACGATGGGGGCATACTCTACTCACCAAGGAAATGTCATGAAACGGAATGCATGGATACTTGCCCTGTGCGGCCTGCTGCTGGCCGGCGCGGCCCTGGCCGGCGATGACGGCGGCGACGGCAAGCAGCGCGCCCAGCGCGCCGGCCAGTCCCTGATCGGGCAGCCCGGACCCGCCGCCACGCTGACCAGCATCGACGGCCAGCGCATCGACCTGGCCGCGCTGTACGGCAAGCAGCCGGTGTACCTGAAATTCTGGGCCACCTGGTGCAAGCCCTGCCGCGAACAGATGCCGGGCTTCGAAGCCCTGTACAAGCAATACGGCAAGCGCATCGCCGTGGTTGCCGTCAATACCGGCTACAGCGAAACCGAAGCCGACGTGCGCGCCTTCCGCGAAAAATACGGCCTGCACATGCCGATCGTGATCGACGACGGCAGCCTGGCGGGCAAGCTGAACCTGCGCGTGACGCCGCAGCACGTCGTCATCGGCGCCGATGGCCGCATCCTTCACGTCGGCCACCTGGACGACCAGGAACTGCACGCGGCGCTGGAGCGCGCCCTTACCACGCCGACCGCTGCCAGCGCCATACCGCTGGCGCCGCAAAGCGCCGAGCCGCCGGCGTTCAAGGTCGGCGACCGGATCGGCGGCATCAGCGTCACCACCATGGCCGGCAAGACGGTGGCGCTCAACGCGGGCAAGCCGCGCGCGCTGGTGTTCTTCTCGCCCTGGTGCGAATCCTACCTGCGCGAGACCCGTCCCGCCACGGCGGCCGCCTGCGAGCGCGTGCGCCTGCAGACCGAGCGGCTGGCGCAGCACCGCAACGTGGAATGGCTAGGTATCTCCTCGCCGCTGTGGACTTCGCACGACGAACTGGCCGCCTACGCCAAGGAAAAGCACACCAGCATTCCGCTGGCGCTGGACCAGAACGGCGCCATCTTCCGCGCCTTCGGCGTGCGCCAGATTCCGACCGTCGTGATGGTCGACGCGCAAGGCCGCGTCAGCAAGATCATGGAAAGCGGCGACGTGGAATAATGCCTGGCGATGGTCAGCCGCGCCGGTGGCGGGAGAAAAATTCCAGCATCATGCGGCTGGCATCCGGGCCAGCGTGGTGGTTGAAGGCCAGTTCCGGATCACCGCCACTCCAGGCATGGTCCAGCGTCTCCACTTGCACCACGCGCAGCACCGGCTTGCTGCCGCTGTAGAAATCGTGCTGGCGGTAGGCGTTGCGCTTGCGGCCTTTCAGCTTGTGGGTGGTCGTCGGCAGGCCGGACAGGCGGTTCAGCAACTGGCTTTGGTGGCTCAACTGGAGCTGGTTGATGGGACGCACCGCCTGGTCGCCCTCGCCCTGGATCAGGATCGCCGGCATGCCGGGGAAATGCGGATCGCGCCGCAGGATGTCGTGTGCGGCGAGATCGGCACGCATGCCGGCCGCGCCATTCTTCATCACGCCCAGGGCGCTCAGGGCGTTGTGCCCGGCGCCGAAGACGGGGCCGGAATGCAGGCCGACCGCGGCGAATAATGCCGGATGGTTCAGGGCCAGGATGTTGGCCATGCCGGCCCCCGCCGAAATGCCGGCGACGTAAATGCGGCTGCGGTCGATGGCGTACTGGGCGAGGACCTTGTTGACGATGCTGACGATGGTGGCCGCATCGCCGCCGCCGTTTTGCGTGGCGCGGTCATACCATTTCCAGCAGCGGTGCGGGTGGCTGCTCACCGATTGCTGCGGATAGAGGACGGCATAGCCCTTCTTTTCGGCCCACAGGTTCATGCGCGTGCCTTGCGCGAACTGGGTCGCGCTTTGGTAACAGCCGTGCAGCATCACCACCAATGGCATCCCCCTGCTGGCGGCGCGGGCGGGAAGATTGTTCGGCAGGTAGAGCCAGTAGCTCATGCGCCGTCCAGAGATATCGACGACGTGCGAGGACAGCCATTTGCCCGGGGCGACGGCCGGCGCGGGAACGCGAACGGAGGCCGGCGACAGCACGGCCGCCAGGTCGATGCCGCCTGGCGTCGCGGACACCGTGGGCGATGCGGCCGCACGGCGGGCGCCGCTGCGCGCCACCTTGGTTGCGGCTGGTGCGGCCTTGCGCGGGACGCCCGGCGTGCGGCGCCTGGCGTTGGTCTTTGCGCTGGACTTTGCGCTGCGCTTGCGCTTCGGCTTGGGCGTTGCCGCCAGCGTCGCGTCGGCAAACAGCTTGGCCGTGCGCGTGCCGGCACGAATCAGACTACGCAGCAGCTTGCCGGTCTTGACCATCGCAACATCCTCCTGTTGCGCCCCAGTCTACCGAAAAGCCGCCGTGCCTTGCGTACGGCAACGCGCTTAGCGCTGCATCGACTCCCATACTTTTTGCAGGCGCTTGACCGACACCGGCATCGGCGTGCGCAACTCCTGCGCGAACAGCGACACGCGCAATTCCTCCAGCATCCAGCGGAACTCCACCATTTTCGGATCGGTGTTGCGGCCCGCCGATTTGTCGCGCATCGCGCGCTGGTAAGGCGCGGCGGCCTGCTGCCACTCCGCCATCATTTTCGTATCGCGGGATGGATCGCTGCGCAGTTTTTCGATGCGCACGTTCATCGCCTTCAGGTAGCGCGGGAAGTGCGACAACTGGGCGTATTCGTTCTCCTGCAGGAAGCGCTTGTGCACCAGGCCCTGCAACTGCTGTTGCATGTCCTGCGCGGCCTGCTGCGGCAAGCCTTGCAGGCGCTTGGGCAGGCCGTGGAACTCGGTCAGCACCTGCGACACCAGGCGCGCGATCTCGTTCACCAGCAGCACCAGGCGCGACTTGCCTTCGTCCTTGCGCTTGGTGAAGCTGTCGGCGTCGATCGGCAGCGGATCCTGCAGGCAGGCGATGTCCAGCGCCTTGTTGATGATCTGCTCGCGCAGTTCTTCCTGCGTGCCCATGGTCATGAACTGCATGCCCATCTGCTGCAGGTTGGGGATGCTCTTTTCGATGAACTTGATCTGGTCCTTCATCTGCAGCGCGAACAGGCGGCGCAGGCCGACCCGGTGCGTGCGGGCCGCAACATTCGGATCGTCGAACACTTCCAGGTCGCAGTGCGTGCCCTTGTCCACCAGCGCGGGGAAGCCGATCAGGGTCAGCTTGCCCTGGGCGATTTCCAGCAGTTCCGGCAGTTCGCCGAAGGTCCACGATGTCAGGTTGGTCAGGGTGATGTTGTTGACCGGCGCCGCGTGGGCGCTGTTTTTGGCTTCGGCGGGCGCAGTATGGGTCCCCGCTTTCGCGGGAACGACGCCGCGGGCGGCGGGGATGACGCTGCGGGCGGCCACGGTCGCTTGCGGGCCGGAGGCTTCCGCCATCTTCTGGAAGCTCTCGCGCGCCTGCGTGCCGTATTCCGCCTGCAGCGACGCCAGGTTGCGCCCCATGTCCAGTTGGCGGCCATGCTCGTCGATCACCTTGAAGTTCATGAAGTGATGCGGCGACAGCGTCTCCGGCTTGAAGTCCGTGGTCAGCGGCGTGACCGTGATCTGCGCGCGGATATCGGCGATGATGGCGTCGATCAGCTCGCCGCGGCCAAACGCATGCTTTTCCTCGATGCGCTCGCAGAACCTGGCCGCATACTCGGGCAAAGGCACGCAGTGGCGGCGCAGCTTCTGCGGCAGGGATTTCAGCAACAAATGCACCTTCTCCTTCAGCATGCCCGGTACCAGCCATTCGCAGCGCTCGCGCGAGAGCTGGTTCAGCGCGTACAGCGGCACCGCCAGCGTCACGCCGTCGCGCACGCTGCCCGGCTCGAAGTGATAGGTCAGCGCCAGTTCCAGGCCGGCCACGTTCATCTTCTTCGGGAACAGGTCGGTGGTGACGCCCGCCGCTTCGTGGCGCATCAGTTCATCGCGATTCAGGTACAGCAGCTTGGGTTCGGCCGCCGTCGCATCCTTGTGCCACTTTTCGAAGGCCGCGCCGTTCACCACGTCGGCCGGAATCAGCTTGTCGTAGAAGGCCGCGATCAGTTCATCGTCCACCAGCACGTCCTGGCGGCGCGACTTGTGCTCCAGGTTTTCGATCTCGCGTACCAGCTTGTGATTGTGGGCGAAGAACGGCGCCCGCGTATCGTAGTCGCCGCCGACCAGCGCGTCGCGGATGAAGATCTCACGCGCCTCGGCCGGGTTGAACTGGCCATAATTGACGCGGCGCTGGCTGTACACCACCAGCCCGTACAGGGTGGCGCGCTCCGACGCCACGACCTGCGCGGCGCGCTTTTCCCAGCGCGGCTCGCCCCAGGATTTTTTCAGCAGGTGGCCGCCGACCTTCTCCAGCCACTCCGGCTGTATCTGCGCCACGCAGCGCGCGTACAGGCGCGTGGTTTCGACCAGTTCCGCCGCCATGATCCACTTGCCCGGCTTCTTGGACAGCGAGGAACCCGGCCAGATATGGAACTTGATGCCGCGTGCGCCCAGGAAGCCGGGATCGTCCTCCTGCTTGAAGCCCACGTTGCCCAGCAGGCCGGTCAACAGCGCCAGGTGCAGGTTCTCGTAGGTGGCCGGCGTGTCGTTGAGGCGCCAGCCCTGCTCCTTCACGATGGTCAGCAGTTGCGAATGCACGTCGCGCCATTCGCGCAGGCGCAGTTGCGACAGGAAGTTGGCGCGGCAGTTGTCCTGCAACTGGCGGTTGGTCTTCTTGTGTTCGATCGCGTTCTCGAACCACTTCCAGATCTTGATGTAGCCGAGGAATTCGGACTTCTCGTCGGCGAACTTCTTGTGCGCCTCGTCGGCCGCCTGCTGCGCCTCGATGGGGCGGTCGCGCGGGTCCTGCACCGACAGGGCGGAAGCAATGATCAGCACTTCGTTCAGGCAGACGTTGTCGACCCCGGCCAGTATCATGCGGCCCACGCGCGGGTCCAGCGGCAGCTTGGCCAGCTTCTTGCCCAGCGCCGTGATTTGGTTGTATTCGTCGACCGCGCCCAGCTCCTGCAGCAACTGGTAACCGTCCGCGATCGCGCGCGCCAGCGGCGGTTCGATGAAGGGGAAGCTCTCCACGTCCGCCAGGTGCAGCGTCTTCATGCGCAGGATGACGGAGGCCAGCGAGGAACGCAGGATTTCCGGGTCGGTGAATTTCGGCCGCTGCAGGAAGTCCTGTTCGTCGTACAGGCGGATGCAGACGCCGTCGGCCACGCGGCCGCAACGGCCGGCGCGCTGGTTGGCCGCCGACTGCGCCACCGGTTCGATCTGCAACTGCTCGACCTTGTTGCGGTAGCTGTAGCGCTTCACGCGCGCCAGGCCGGCGTCCACCACGTAGCGGATGCCCGGCACGGTCAGCGAAGTCTCGGCCACGTTGGTGGCCAGGACGATGCGGCGCGCATTGGTGGTCTTGAACACGCGCTCCTGCTCCTCCACCGACAGGCGTGCGAACAGCGGCAGGATTTCCACATGCGGCGGATGGTGCTTGCGCAAGGCTTCGGCGGCGTCGCGGATTTCGCGCTCGCCGGGCAGGAACACCAGCACGTCGCCCGAGCCGATGCGGCTCAGTTCATCGACGGCGTCGACCACGGCGTCCATCAGGTCGCGCTTTTCGCGCGCGGCGGCGGTGCGCTGGCCGCGGCCTTCGGCGTTGGCCACGGCGGGATTGACCACGTCGCTTTCGATCGGGCGGTAGCGCACTTCCACCTTGTACAGGCGGCCGGACACTTCGATCACCGGCGCCGGCTTGTCCGCCGTGCCGAAATGGCGGGCGAAACGGTCGGCGTCGATGGTGGCCGAGGTGATGATCACCTTCAGGTCCGGGCGGCGCGGCAGCAGTTGTTTCAGGTAGCCGAGCAGGAAGTCGATGTTCAGGCTGCGCTCGTGGGCCTCGTCGATGATGATGGTGTCGTAGGCCTTGAGCAGCGGGTCGCTTTGCGTTTCGGTCAGCAGGATACCGTCGGTCATCAGCTTGACCGAGGCGCCCTTGGCCAGGGTGTCGGCGAAGCGGACCTTGAAGCCGACGTGCTCGCCCAGCGGCGAGCCCAGCTCCACCGCGATGCGCTTGGCGGTGGACGAGGCGGCGATGCGGCGCGGCTGGGTGTGGCCGATCAGGCCCTTCTGGCCGCGGCCCAGTTCCAGGCAAATCTTGGGCAACTGGGTGGTCTTGCCGGAACCGGTTTCGCCGGAGACGATGATGACCTGGTTGTTCCGCAGCGCTGCGGCGATTTCGTGGCGGCGGCCGGAAACCGGCAAGTCTTCCGGGAAGGTAATCGGCGGCAGCGGGTTGCGGAAATTGCGCTCGGCCTCGCGCGCGGCCAGCTCCTCCGGCGTCAGGCGCGGCCGCGGTTCGCGCCGCGCGCCCGCGCCGTCGTTCCCGCGCAAGCGCGTATCGGCGCTGTCCCCTCCGCGCTGACGCGCACCGTCATTCCCGCGCAGGCGCGTATCGGCGTCGTCCCCGCCGCGCTGACGCGCACCGTCATTCCCGCGCAGGCGGGAATCCATGCGCGGCATCCTGTCCGGCCGCCTCTGGGTGCCCGCCTGCGCGGGAACCACGCCGGCCTGCGGCGCTTGCTTTTCTCGGGATGTGGCGTTTTGCGGGCTTTTTGGCTTGTTGCTGGCTTCTGACATTGTTTTTTACAAAGGTTTTGGCGCGGAGGTCGCGCACCGAATTATAATGCGGCTAATGGAAAACCCTACCCAATTCGTCCAATGGCTGCGCTCCGTCGCGCCCTATGTCCACGCCTTCCGCGGCAAGACCTTCGTGGTCGCCTTCCCTGGTGAACTGGTCGCCGCCGGCGCCCTCTCGGTGCTGGCGCACGACCTGTCGCTGCTGCACGCGCTCGATATCAACGTCACCGTGGTGTACGGCTCGCGCCCGCAGGTCGCCGAACAACTGGCCCTGCGCAACGTCGAAGGCCGCTTCCACAACGGCGTCCGCATCACCGACACCGCGGCGCTGGAATGCGCCAAGGAAGCCGCCGGCGAACTGCGCCTCGACATCGAGGCCGCCTTCAGCCAGGGTTTGCCAAACACGCCCATGTCCAACGCCGCGATCCGCATCATTTCCGGCAACTTCATCACCGCCCGTCCGCTGGGCGTGATCGACGGCGTCGATTTCGAGCTGACCGGCCTGACCCGCAAGGTGGACGCGGAAACCATCCATTCCATCCTCGGCTCGGACGGCCTGGTGCTGCTGTCGCCGCTGGGCTTCTCGCCGACCGGCGAAGCGTTCAACCTGACCATGGAAGACGTGGCCTGCAGCGCCGCCATCGCCCTCCACGCCGACAAGCTGATCTTCATCACCGAGACCCCGCTGATGACCGACGCCGCTGGCGCCGAGATCCGCGAACTGTCCTCGCACCAGGCGGAAGCCGTGCTGCAGGCCGGCTTCCTGCCGGACGCCACCGCCTTCTACCTCAAGCACTGCATCAAGGCCTGCGACAACGGCGTCGAGCGTTCGCACATCGTGTCCTTCGACATGGACGGCTCGGCCCTGCTGGAACTGTTCACCCACGACGGCGTGGGCACCATGATCTCGCACGAGAACCTGGAATCGCTGCGTCCCGCCACAATTGAGGACGTCGGCGGCATTATCAAGCTGATCGAACCGCTGGAAGCCGACGGCACCCTGGTCAAGCGCGGCCGCGAGCTGATCGAGCGCGAAATCGAGATGTTCTCGGTGATCGAGCACGACGGCGTGATCTTCGGCTGCGCCGCCCTGTACCCGTTCCCGGAACAGAAAATGGCCGAAATGGCATGCCTGACCGTCAATCCCGAAGTCCAGGGCCAGGGCGACGGCGACCGCATCCTCAAGCACATGGAAAACCGCGCGCGCGCCATGGGCATCCACAAGCTGTTCGTGCTGACCACCCGCACCGCGCACTGGTTCATCAAGCGCGGCTTCCATCCGGCGGCCGTGGACGCCCTGCCGAAAGACCGCCAGCGCATGTACAACTGGCAGCGCAAGTCCCAGGTTCTGATTAAGACCTTATAATCTCGTTTTACATACCGCTTTAGGAGCACTACGATGGCCCGCACCGTTCAATGCGTCAAACTCCACAAGGAAGCCGAGGGCTTGGACTTCCCGCCGTATCCAGGCGAACTGGGTAAGAAGATTTACGAATCGGTTTCGAAGGAAGCCTGGGCGCAATGGCTCAAGCACCAGACCATGCTGGTCAATGAAAACCGCCTGAACCTGGCCGACCAGCGCGCCCGCAAGTACCTGGCCGCGCAGATGGAAAAACACTTCTTCGGCGAAGGCGCCGATGTCGCACAAGGCTACGTGCCCCCACCAGCCTAAGCCCCGTCATTCCCGCGCAGGCGGGAATCCATGCATCGCATGAGCTACGTTAGCGCACGCTTGCTATAGATCCCCGCTTCCGCGGGGATGACGGGTTAGCTTCCGCGGGGATGACGGGTTTAGCTTCCGCGGGAATGACAGCTTCCGCGGGAATGACGGATTCAGCTTCCGCGGGATAACGGATTTAGTACTTCAGCGTTTTCACACCTTCCGCCGTGCCCAGCAGGCACACGTTGGCGCCGCGCGCCGCGAACAGGCCGACCGCAATCACCCCCACGATCTGATTGATCTGCGCTTCCAGCGCCTTCGGATCGGTAATCGCCAGACCCGCCACATCCAGGATATTGCCGCCGTTATCGGTGACGAAGGCTTCGTCGCTGCCCGGCTTCAGGCGCAGCTTGGGCGCGCCGCCCAGCTTGACCAACTGGCGCGCCACGGCGGCGCGCGCCATCGGGATCACTTCCACCGGCAGCGGGAATTTGCCCATCACCTCCACCAGCTTGGAGCCGTCGGCGATGCAGACGAACTGCTGCGATACCGAAGCGACGATCTTCTCGCGCGTCAGGGCCGCGCCGCCGCCCTTGATCATGGCGCCGCTGTGGTCGATCTCGTCCGCGCCATCGATGTAGACGGCGATCTGCGGCACGTCGTTCAGGTCGAAGACGGGAATGCCGTGGCCGCGCAGGCGGGCGGCGGTCGCTTCCGACGAGGCCACCGTGCCCTTGATCTTGTCCTTCATCTTGGCCAGTTCATCGATGAAGAAGTTGGCGGTCGAGCCGGTGCCGACGCCGATGATTTCATTTTCCACCACGTAGGCAATGGCGGCGCGGGCTACGGCTTGTTTCAGTTCGTCTTGGGTCATGATAAAAGCTTAATAAGATGGGGAAAGTCAGAATGGGCGCTATTTTACCACCGCGTTTTTTGCGTAAAAATCGCCGCGAACGTACTAACAATGCAACGCTTGTTATCTTCCATGCAGCGGGATATGCGAAAATGAAGCCAGCAGCCAGACCAGAACGATCGCCGGGGATAAGACATGACCACCACCAAAACTGTCTTGATTGTCGATGACAGCCGCGTCTCGCGCATGATGGCGCGACAATATATCGCCGCGCTGCGGTCCGGCTGGCGGGTCGAGGAAGCGGGCACCGGCGAAGAGTCGCTGCTCAAGGCGCGCGAAGTGCCGCCCGACCTGATCCTGATGGATGTGAACATGCCCGGCATGGGCGGCATCGCCGCCGCCGAGCAGTTGCGCCGGGAATTCCCCAGCGTGCCAATCTCCCTGCTGACCGCGAACGTGCAGGCCGCCACGCGCGAGCGCGCCACGGCCATGGGCCTGGGCTTCGTCGAAAAGCCGATCACCGAGGCGCGCATCGCGCAACTGCTGGCAACGCTGGAAACCGCGTAATCATGCTCAACCTCACCGAACTGGAAAACGATGCGCTGATTGAGATTTTCAATATCGGCGTCGGCCAGGCCGCGGCCTCGATGAGCGCCATCGTCAACGAGGCGGTGCGCATGTCGGTGCCGTCGGTCAGCTTCATCCCGCGCGCCGAGGCGGCGCGGCTGCTGGGCCACGGCGAGGCGCCGGAGCGCATCTGCGGGGTCAGCCAGCATTTCCGGGGCGCGTTCGAGACTGACGCCATCCTCATGTTCCCGGAAGATAAAAGCCTGGAAATCGTGCGCCTGATGGTGGGCGAGGCGGTGCCGCTCAAGGAGCTGACCGACATGGAGCAGGAAGCCATGTGCGAGATCGGCAACATCATGCTCAATTCCTGCGTCGGCACGCTGGCCAACATCTTCCAGCGCGAGCTGGAGGGATCGCTGCCGCAGTACCACGTCGGCACCAGCGACCATATCCTGACCGCCACCGGCAGCCTGGCCGACTCGGTGGTGCTGATGCTGCATATCGACTTCCTGCTGGAGAAGCACCAGATCCACGGCTACGTCGCCTTCGTGCTGGATATCTCGGCCCTGCACGACCTGAAGGAGCAGATCAACCTCTACATCGCGCGGGCGATGGGGCAAGCCTGAGGCGACCATGGATACGCCGCGTTTACCCCTGCTGGAAAGCGTGTTCTGCGCGGTGAACGTGGGCGCCGTGGTGCTCGACAACGAACGCCGCGTCGTGCTGTGGAATAGCTGGATGGCCCGCCATTCGCGGCTGGCGGCGGCGCAGGTGCTGGGGCAGGACTTCTTCACCGTCTGTCCCGGCCTGCGCGGCGGGCGGGTGGCGATGGCGATCCAGCATGCGCTGTACTACAACTTCCCATCGCTGCTGTCGCAGACGCTGAACAAGGCGCCGTTCGCGCTCTACCTGAGCGAGGCCGCGGCCGCGCGCGACGACCGCATCCAGCAGGCGGTGGAGGTGACGCCGATTTCGCTGGACGGCCTGCCGCGCCATTGCCTGATCCAGGTGAACGACGTCAGCATCGCGGTGGCGCGCGAGCGCCTGCTGCGCGAGCAGGCCATGGTGCTGCGCTCGCAGACCTTCGCGGACGGCCTGACCGGCATCGCCAACCGCCGCCATTTCGACGTGGCGATGGAGAAGGAACACCGCCGCGCCAAGCGCACCGGCACCACGTTGTCGCTGCTGATGATAGACATCGACCACTTCAAGGCCTACAACGACCACTACGGCCACCAGAAAGGCGACCAGTGCCTGATCCAGGTGGCGGCCGCGCTGTCCGGCATGCTGAAGCGGCCGGGCGACCTGATGGCGCGCTACGGCGGCGAAGAGTTCGCGGTGATCCTGCCCGACACCGACGTCGAGCAAGCCTCGGCGATGGCCGAAGCGATACGCGCCCGCGCGCAGGAGCTGGCGCTGCCGCACGAGCGCACGACGGACGCCACACGCCAGGTCACCGTCAGCATCGGCATCGCCACGCAGAAGGCCGGCGCGCCGGTGGAGATCGAAGCCCTGATCGGCTCGGCCGACCGCGCGCTCTACCAGGCCAAGCGCAACGGCCGCAACTGCGTCGCTGCCCTGCAGCCGAATTGATCCCCGCCCGGCATGTCAGCAGCCGCCATGATCGAGATGCGCGGCGAAGCCGGTGCGGCCGGGGGCGATGCCGGGCTTTAAGGTCATGGCCGGGATATCGTAGTCGCCGTAATTCTGCCGGCGGAACGGGATGGGCCGGGTTGTGGCCAGCGTGTCCAGGCGCTGCCCGAGCGCCGCGCAGATGGCGGCAAAGCGTTCCGCATCCATGCGGTCGGTGCGGTATTCGATAAATGGCGGCAGCACTTCCAGGCCGGGGTAATACAGGATGCCGTGGTGGATGGGGAACAGCAGGTCGTCCATCGCGCCGTTGATGCCGCGCGCGCTGTAGTGCGACTCCCATCCGCCAGCCGTCACCACCAGCATGGCGCGCTTGCCCGACAGCGTGCCCTCGCCGTAGCGGTCGCCCCAGCGGCGCTCGGAATGTTCGCCGACGCCGTAGCCGAAACCGTAGGAGTACACCCGCTCCACCCAGCCCTTCATGATGGCCGGCATGGAGAACCACCACAGCGGAAACTGGAAGATCACCACGTCGGCCCAGCGCAGCTTGTCCTGCTCGCGCAAGACGTCGCCGTTTTGCCGGCTGTCCGCAGGGATTTCGCTGGCTTCCAGCGTGGCTTTCCAGTCCATGGCGTAGAGATCGGATACCTGCACCGCGTGGCCGGCGCGCTGCAGGTGCGCGACGGCGTAGTCTTTCAGCGCCCCGTTCAGGGAAGCGGGATCGGGGTGGGCATAGACGATAAGGATATTCATGAGCTGCGCTCCGTAATGGAAAAACCTCAGCTTAGGCCGGCATCAGGTATAGTAGAAATGAATTCCTCAAATGCCAGCCATAGACATGAATAATCTCAGGCGACTGGACCTCAACCTGCTGGTCACGCTGGACGTGCTGCTGGCCGAGCACAATGTGACGCGCGCGGCCGAGCGACTGAACTTCTCGCAGCCGTCGATCAGCGTCCACCTGGCCAAGCTGCGCGACATCTTCGGCGACCCCTTGCTGCTGCCCGGACCGCGCGGCATGCGCCCCACCGCCCGCGCCGAGGAATTGCGCGAACCGCTGCGGCAGGCACTGGAAGCGCTGGAGCTGGCGGTATCGCCCGCCGCGCCCTTCGATCCGGCGCAGGCCGACCAGACCTGGCGTATCGCCGCCAGCGATTACGGCGAATCGACTATCCTGCTGCCCGCCATGGCCACGCTGCGCGCCGCCGCGCCGGGCGCCCGGATCGCGGTGCTGGAACTGTCGCCGCCCGATATCGCGCGCCAGGCGGAACAGGGAGTGATCGACCTCGCCCTGCACACCAGCGAAGAAGCGCCGGCCCACATGCGTCACCGCCGGCTGTTCACCGAGCGTTACGTGCTCGCCGGCCGCGCCGGCCATCCACGCCTGAAGCGCAAGCCGACCTTGAAGCAGTTCTGCGCACTGGAACACGTCATCGTTTCGCCCGACGGCGGCGGCTTCACCGGCGTCACCGACCAGGCGCTGGCGCAGGCCGGACTGGCGCGGCGCGTGGCGCTCTCCGTGCCGCACTTCCTGTTCATGATCTCGGTCTTGACGCAGACCGACCTGGTGGCCATGCTGCCGGAACGCCTCGCGCGCGGCAACCCCGCCCTGCGCACCGTGGCGCCGCCGCTCGCCGTGCCCGGCTACGACATGACCATGCTCTGGCACGAGCGCTCCCACCGCGATCCCGCGCACCAATGGCTGAGAGAGCGGCTCATCGCCAGCATCTAGGCGAAAAAAAACGGCGCCCGCAGCGCCGTTTCCGTTGAGCCGTCGCTTGACGGTCGTTTAGCCGCGCAGCGCGCTGGCCGCCTTGGCCAGTTCGGTGATCTTGTCCCACTCGCCGTTGGCCATCAGGTCTTTCGGGGTCAGCCAGGAGCCGCCCACACAGGCCACGTTCTTCAGCTTCAGGAACTGCGGCGCGGTCTCGATCGAGATGCCGCCGGTCGGGCAGAAGGTGATGTCCGGCAGCGGACCGCCGATCCCGTTCAGCATGCCCACGCCGCCCGCCGGCACCGCCGGGAACAGCTTGAGCTGCTTGAAGCCCTGCTCGCGCGCCACCATCACTTCCGACGGCGTCATCACGCCCGGCAGCAGCGGCAGGCCGCTGGACTTGGCGGCGGCGATCAGCGCCGGGGTCAGGCCCGGCGACACGCCGAACACGGCGCCCGCGTCGCGCGAGGCGGCGAATTCTTCCGGCTGGGTCAGCGTGCCGACGCCGACGATGGCGCCTTCCACCTCGCTCATGGCCTTGATCGCGCCCAGGCCATGCTTGGTGCGCAGGGTCACTTCCAGCACGCGGATGCCGCCGGCCACCAGCGCTTTCGCCAGCGGAACGGCATGGTCAGGATCGTCAATCGCAATCACGGGGATCACGGCCGAGGTACGCATAATGTCGAGCAGAGTCATGGTTTAGTCTTTCTTCATCGAGAAATCTTCATCGGAACCCGGCACGGTGTTACCCACCGGTTCTTTGTCGTGCAGGCCGACCGTGGTCGGAATCGGCGACGGCAGCGGGAAGGTGGTCGCGCCCTTCTCGGCTTCGCACACGCTGTGGCGGAACATGGAGAACAGCTCGCGGCCCATGCCGACCTGGTTGGGCGACATGTCGGCGGTGGCCATGGCGCGGGCATGCCACACGCTCGATTCCACCAGCGCTTCCAGCGTGCCGGTTTCGGCGCAGACCTTGATGATGTCGCCGTCGCGCACCAGGCCCAGCGGGCCGCCGGCCAGGATCTCCGGCGATACGTGGATGGCCGCCGGCACCTTGCCCGACGCGCCCGACATGCGGCCGTCGGTCACCAGCGCCACCTTGCGGCCGGCGTCCTGCAGGTTGGCCAGCGCCGGGGTCAGCGCGTGCAGTTCCGGCATGCCGTTGGCGCGCGGACCCTGGAAGCGGATCACGGCCACGAAGTCGCGGTCCAACTGGCCGGCCTTGTAGGCATCCATGAAATCTTCCTGCGAATTGAACACCAGCGCCGGCGCTTCCACCGTGCGGTGCTGCGGCTTCACGGCCGAGACCTTCATCACGGCGCGGCCCAGGTTGCCCTGCACCAGCACCATGCCGCCGTCCGGCGAGAACGGATTGCCGTGCTTGCGCAGCACCTTCTCGTCGCCCGATTCGGCCGGCGCATCCTTGAACACCACGCCCTTGTCGTTCGCGCCCAGGAACGGCTCGGCGCAGTGCTTGCGCAGGCCCTTGCCCAGGATGGTGGTGACGTCGTCGTGCAGCAGGCCCGCATCGAGCAGCTCGCGGATCACGAAGCCGGTGCCGCCGGCGGCGTGGAAGTGGTTCACGTCGGCCTCGCCGTTCGGGTAGATGCGGCACAGCAGCGGCACCACTTTCGACAGCTCGTCGAAGTCGTTCCAGTCGATCACCACGCCGGCCGCCTTGGCGATCGCCACCAGGTGCAGGGTGTGGTTGGTCGAGCCGCCGGTCGCCAGCAGCGCGACGATGGCGTTGACGATGGCTTTTTCATCGACCACATGGCCGACCGGGATGTATTCGCTGCCCTGGTCGGTGATGACGGCGGCGCGCTGGGCGGCAGCCTTGGTCAGTTCGTCGCGCAGCGGCGTGTTGGGGGTGATGAAGGCGGCGCCCGGCAGGTGCAGGCCCATCACTTCCATCAGCATCTGGTTGCTGTTGGCGGTGCCGTAGAAGGTGCAGGTGCCGGCGCTGTGGTAGGACTGCGATTCGCCTTCCAGCAGCTCGGCGCGGCCGACCTTGCCCTGGGCGTACAACTGGCGGATCTTGGCCTTCTCGGAATTGGACAGGCCGGTGGTCATCGGGCCGGCCGGCACGAACACGGCAGGCAGGTGGCCGAAATGCAGCGCGCCGATCAGCAGGCCAGGCACGATCTTGTCGCACACGCCCAGGTATAATGCGGCGTCGAACATATTGTGCGACAGCGCCACCGCGGTGGCCATCGCGATCGCGTCGCGCGAGAACAGCGACAGTTCCATGCCCGGCTGGCCCTGGGTCACGCCGTCGCACATGGCGGGCGTGCCGCCGGCGAACTGCGCCACCGCGCCCACTTCGCGCACGGCCTGCTTGATGATTTCAGGGAAGCGCTCGAACGGCTGGTGAGCCGACAGCATGTCGTTGTAGGCCGAGACGATCGCCACCGACGGCTTCTTGATTTCTTTCAGCACCAGCTTGTCGTTGGCGGGGAAGGCGGCAAAGCCGTGCGCCAGGTTGGTGCACGCCAGCGTGCCGCGCTGCGGGCCTTTGACGCGGGCCGCTTCCAGGTGCGCCAGGTAGGCGCCGCGCGAGGGCTTGCTGCGCTGAATAATGCGGTTGGTGACAGTTTCCAGGACGGGATGCAACGCCATGATCGTTCCTTATGAATGAATTCGGTGAAATTTTACTACAAAATTTCAAATCCGACTGCCTTTTCTTGTGCAGGCCGGCCGGCGCCGGTGGTCGGCAATGGCGCCGTGTTTCGCAGCAAAGCACGAAAAAATCAGCGCACGCATTCAAACCGTAGTGAATTTACCTGATTTTCCTGTATTATTCTGCCATCCCCTCGCCAACAACCAACATTATGCGCCAGCCTGCCCTGACCTCTACCGCCAGTTTCCAAGCCCTTCAATCCCATGCGGCCGATGCCCAGCATTGGCAGATGCGCCAGTTGTTCGCCGCCGACGCGCAGCGCTTCCCCAAGTTCACGGTCGATGCGGCCGGCCTGTTCCTGGACTATTCCAAGAACCGCCTGGACGCCACCACCGTGGGCCTGTTGCTGGACCTGGCGCGCGAACGCGGCGTCGAAGCGCAGCGCGACGCCATGCTGAGCGGCGAGAAAATCAATCTTACCGAACATCGTGCCGTGCTGCACACTGCGCTACGTATGCCGCGCGGCAAAGCGCTGGTGGTGGACGGCCAGGACGTCAACCGCGACGTGCACGCGGTGCTGGACCACATCAAGGACTTCACCGACCGCGTGCGCAGCGGCACCTGGCTGGGCTACACCGGCAAGCCGATCACCGACGTGGTCAACATCGGCATCGGCGGCTCCGACCTGGGACCGAAGATGGCCGTGCTGGCGCTGCGCTCGTACGCCCATCCGCGCCTGAAGATGCACTTCGTCTCCAACGTCGACGGCCATGACATGGACGCCGCGCTGGCGCAGGTCAACCCGGAGACCACGCTGTTCATCATCGCCTCCAAGACCTTCACCACCGCCGAGACCATGCTGAACGCGAACACCGCGCGCACCTGGTTCCTCAAGAGCGGCAAGCAGGAAGACCTGGCGCGCCATTTCGTCGCCGTCTCCACCAACACCAAGGCGGTGGCCGACTTCGGCATCGACACCGCCAACATGTTCCCGTTCTGGGACTGGGTCGGCGGCCGCTACTCGGTGTGGTCGGCGATCGGCCTGTCGGTGGCGCTGGCGGTGGGCTTCGGCTACTTCAGCGACTTCCTGGCCGGCGCGCACGCCATGGACGAGCACTTCCGCAGCGCGCCGCTGGAGCAGAACATGCCGGTGCTGCTGGCCATGGTCGGCTTCTGGAACCGCCAGTTCCTGGACGCGGTCTCGCTGTCCATCGCGCCCTACCACCAGGACCTGAACCGCTTCCCGGCCTACCTGCAGCAACTGGACATGGAAAGCAACGGCAAGCGCATCACGCGCGGCGGCGCCGAAGTCGACACCGTCACCTGCCCGGTGGTGTGGGGCGAGTGCGGCACCAACGCGCAGCACGCCTACTTCCAGCTCCTGCACCAGGGCACCGACGTGACGCCGATCGACTTCATCGCCGCCCTGCGCGCCACGCACGACCTGGCGGGCCACCATGACGCCCTGCTGGCCAACTGCTTCGCGCAGTCGGAAGCCTTCATGAAGGGCAAGACCGCCGACGAGGTGCGCGCCGACCTGGCCGGCCAGAACCTCAGCGCCGCCGAAGTCGAGGCGCTGGTGCCGCACAAGACCTTCCCCGGCAACCGTCCATCCAACACCATCTTGATGGACCAGTTGACCCCGGTGACGCTGGGCGCGCTGATCGCGCTGTACGAGCACAAGACCTTTGTGCAGGGCGTGATCTGGGACGTCAACAGCTTCGACCAGTGGGGCGTGGAGCTGGGCAAGGTGCTGGCCAAGAACATCCAGTCGGAACTGACCGGCGAGGTGAAGCCGGAGCGTCACGACAGTTCGACCAATGGCCTGATCTTCATGGCCAAGGCGGCGCAGCATATTTAACGACCACCCCGTCATTCCCGCGCAGGCGGGAATCCATGGGGCGCCAGATGGACGCTCAGCATGGGTTCCCGCCTGCGCGGGAACGACGGTTCATGAGCCAACAACTATGAACCATCCACATATCGAAGTCGCCTACGACGCCGTCATGCAGACCGGCGAGTGCCCGCTGTGGCACCCGCAGGAGCAGGCGCTGTACTGGGTCGACATCCCGGCCTGCACCGTGCACCGCCTCGACCCGGCCAGCGGCGTGCACCGCGCCTGGAAGCTGGCCAGCGAGCCGGCCACCCTGGCCATCAGCGACCGCGGCGGCCTGGTGGTCGCCATGCGCAGCGGCTTCGCCCACCTGGACACCAGCAGCGACGAGGTACGCCTGACCGACATCGTCGGCGCGCCCTACGACACCGCGATCACCCGCTTCAACGACGGCCACGTCGATCCGGCCGGCCGCTTCTGGGTCGGCACCATCTACGAGCCGCGCGACAAGCCGGCCGCCGAGATGTACGTGCTGGAGCGCGGCGCGCTGCGCAAGGCCTGGTCGGGCGGCATGACCAATTCCAACGGCCTCGGTTTCAGCCCGGACCGGAAGACCATGTACCACGCCGATACCGCCGCCCACCGCGTCTCGCGCTACGACTACGACGCCGCCACCGGCGCCGTGGACAACCAGCGCCTGCTGCACCAGTTCTCGACCGACAAGACCCACAACTACGGCGGCCGTCCCGACGGCGCCGCGGTGGACAGCGAAGGCAACTACTGGGTGGCGATGTTCGAAGGCGCGCGCATCGCCAAGCTGTCGCCGTCCGGCGAGCTGCTGGGCGAGATCGCGCTGCCGGTGCGCTGCCCGACCATGCCGGCCTTCGGCGGCCCCGACCTGCGCACCCTGTACGTGACCAGCGCCGGCGCCCGTCCCGCGCCCGAGCTGGAACAGTATCCGCTGAGCGGCAAGCTGCTGGCGATCAGCATGGATGTGGCCGGCCGCGCAGAACCGGCCTACAAGGAGTAAACTCAGCCGGCAAAAGCGCAACACCGCGCTGCCGGCGCAGGCCCCATTTGTAGTAAAATTTCTTGCAAAGCAGCAGAATAAGTAGTAAATTTACACCAGCGGCCGCATCAGCGTGCGGCATCCCTACGGCACTTTTTTAGCGACGATTTTTCATACTATGGCTCTTTCCGATTTTGACCTGGTTCTGTTTGGCGGCAGCGGCGATCTGGCGATGCGCAAATTGCTGCCTGCGATGTATGCCCGCGACGTAGCCAACGACCTGCCGCCGAGCGCACGCATCATCTGCGTGGGCCGCGCCGACGCCAGCCAGCAAGACTTCCTGAACACCGTCGAGACCACCTCCAAGCCGCTGATCAAATCGCCGGCCGTGACGCCGGCCGCGTGGGCGCGCTTCACCGCCCGCATCGTGTACGTCTCGCTGAACGCGACCGACTCGGCCAGCTACAAGAGCCTGGTCGAAGCGCTGCGCAAGGACGACGCCATCACCAAGGTCTACTACCTGGCGACGCCGCCGGCGATCTTCTCGCAGATTTGCGAGAACCTGAAAGAGAACGGCCTGGTCACGCCGAATTCGCGCGTGGTGCTGGAAAAGCCGCTGGGCCGCGACCTGGCCTCGGCCAAGCAGATCAACGCCGAAGTGGGCAAGGTCTTCGAAGAATCGCAGATCTACCGCATCGACCACTACCTGGGCAAGGAAACCGTGCAAAACCTGCTGGCCCTGCGCTTCGGTAACATCCTGTTCGAGCCGCTGTGGCGCCGCGAGTGGATCTCCGACGTGCAGATCACCATCGCGGAAAAACTGGGCGTGGGCAACCGCATGGGTTACTACGACACCTCGGGCGCGCTGCGCGACATGCTGCAAAACCACCTGCTGCAACTGCTGTGCATCGTGGCCATGGAGCCGCCGACCTCGATCGCGCCGGACGCCGTGCGCGACGCCAAGCTGCAGGTGCTGCGCTCGCTGAAGAAATTCACCCCGACCACGCTGGCGCAAAACATCGTGCGCGGCCAGTACCGCGCCGGCCACGTCGACGGCAAGGCCGTGCCGAGCTACCGCGACGAGCCGGATGCGCCAGAACACTCGCGCACCGAAACCTTCGTGGCCATGAAGGCGGAAATCGACACCTGGCGCTGGGCCGGCGTGCCGTTCTACCTGCGCACCGGCAAGCGCATGGCCGACGGCCTGGCGGAAATCGTGGTGCGCTTCAAGCAGATCCCGCACTCCATCTTCACCCAGCCGACCAACAGCTTCCAGCCCAACTCGCTGGTGATCCGCCTGCAGCCGGACGAAGGCCTGCGCATGAACCTGATGGCCAAGACGCCGGGCGACGGCATGCGCCTGAAACAGGCCGAGCTGGAACTGGACTTCCGCGAACAGTTCAAGACCCCGCGCATGGACGCCTACGAGCGCCTGCTGCTGGACGTGCTGCGCGGCCAACTGACCCTGTTCATGCGCGGCGACGAACTGGAAGCCGCCTGGGAATGGGTGGAGCCTATCCTGAACACCTGGGAATCGGACGAAAGCTACCCCATCCCTTACGCCGCCGGCACCTGGGGTCCGGCCGCCGCTTCGGCCCTGATCGGCCGCGACGGCCTGCAGTGGCGCGAAGAAGCCCTGCCCGAGGACTAAGCGCCGATGCTGCTGGATTCCATCCGCACCCAGCTCGACTCGCTCTCCAAATCGGAGCGCAAGGTCGCGCTGGCCGTGCTCGAACACCCGACGCAGACGGTCAGCCAGAACATCACCGCGCTGGCCAAGAGCGCGCAGGTGTCCGAGCCGACCGTGGTGCGCTTCTGCCGCACGCTGGGCTACGACGGCTGGCATGAGTTCAAGCTCAAGCTGGCCCAGGGCCTGGCGCTGGCCCTGCCCGGCCTGAACGAGCAGCCGACCCAGGACGACCTGGCGGCCGACCTGGTCAACAAGATCTGCAGCCGCTCGATCAACACCCTGCTGGACCTGCGCAACAACCTGAACCCGGAAGCGGTCCAGAAGGCGCTGGACATCCTGTCCAAGGCCAACAAGATCGAGTTCTACGGCCAGGGCACGTCCGGCATCGTGGCGGCCGACGCCCAGCACAAGTTCTTCCGTTCCGGCGTGCCGACCGTGGCCTACGCCGACCCGCACATCCACAGCATCGCCGCCGCCCTGCTGCGCTCCGGCGACGCGCTGGTGGCGATTTCCCAGCGCGGCAACAGCCCGTCGCTGGTGCGCTCGGTCAAGCTGGCGCGCAACGGCGGCGCCGACGTGATCGTGCTGGCGCCGTCCGGCACGCCGCTGGCCGACCTGGCCACGGTGCTGATCCCGATCGACCTGATCTTCAACATCGACCCGTACACGCCGATCTCGGCCCGCCTGGCCTACCTGGTGGTGATCGACGTGCTGGCGGTCGGCCTGGCGCTGCAGCGCGGCCCCGAGTTCCGCAAGAAGATGCAGAACGCGCAAAAGGCGCTGCAGGAATTCGACCTGCAATTCGATTCCTTCATCGGCTGACCGCCCTCGCCAGCAACTGCAGAAACCCGACGCAGGCGGCGCGCGGCGCGGCGCTCGCCGAACTCGGAGTAAAATAAGCGCCGAGCTTTATTTTCTTATCAAACTGGCAGCGCTTATGAACCAACTCGAACAACTCAAGCAATTCACCACCGTGGTCGCCGACACCGGCGACTTCCAGGCCATCCAGCAGTACACGCCGCGCGACGCCACCACCAACCCGTCGCTGATCCTGAAGGCGGTCCAGAAGGACGAGTACAAGCCGCTGCTGGAAAAGGCCGTGCGCGACAACATGGACGCCCCCGCCGGCGTCGTGATCGACCACCTACTGATCGCCTTCGGCAAGCAGATCCTGCGCGTGATCCCCGGCCGCGTGTCGACCGAGATCGACGCCGCCCTGTCGTTCAACACCCAGGCCTCGATCGCCAAGGCCCGTGAACTGATCAAGATGTACGAGCAGAACGGCATCGAGCGCGAGCGCGTGCTGATCAAGATGGCCTCGACCTGGGAAGGCATCCGCGCCGCCGAGGTGCTGGAAAAGGAAGGCATCCGCTGCAACATGACCCTGCTGTTCTCGCTGGCCCAGGCCATCGCCTGCGCCGAGGCCGACGTGCAACTGATTTCGCCTTTCGTCGGCCGCATCTACGACTGGTACAAGAAATCCACCGGCATCGATTACACCGGCGCCGAAGACCCGGGCGTGCAGTCGGTCAAGCGCATCTACAACTACTACCGCAAGTTCGGCTACCAGACCGAGGTGATGGGCGCCAGCTTCCGCAACACCGGCCAGATCCTGGAACTGGCCGGCTGCGACCTGCTGACCATCAGCCCCGACCTGCTGCAGCAACTGGCCGACAGCAACGCCCCGGTCGCGCGCAAGCTGAGCGCCGATAACACCGGCGCCGCCGTCAAGATCGCGGTCGACGAGCCGACCTTCCGCTTCATGATGAACGAAGACGCGATGGCCACCGAAAAGACCGCCGAGGGCATCCGCGCCTTCTGCGCCGACACCGGCAAACTGAAACAAATCATCTCCAGCATGCGCTGATCCCCTGCGGTTGCGGCCGGGACGGACAAAGGCGGAAGTGCGGCACGGGCCGCCTTCCGCCTTTTTTGTTTTTTCATATTACAATCTTGCGTTAATATCAAACCGCCCCCCACGAGCCCCTCCATGACATCAGTTCCTCGTCACACCGCCCTGGTCATCGCCCTGTCCCTGCTGAGCGCCTGCGGCGACAAGGCCGCCGCGCCTTCCGCCCCGCCGCCGGCCACCGTGGCGGTGCTCACCGTCCACCCCGGCACCGTCACCCTGAGCAGCGAACTGCCGGGCCGCACCGAAGCGTCGCGCATCGCCGAAGTGCGCGCCCGCACCGCCGGCATCGTGCTGCAGCGCGTGTACCAGGAAGGCGGCGATGTGAAAGCGGGCCAGGTGCTGTTCCGCATCGACCCGGCGCAATTCCAGGCGTCCTACGACAGCGCCCAGGCGGCGGTCGGCAAGGCCGAGGCCAACCTGGCGCAGGCCGACCTCAAGGTGAAACGGTATAAACCCTTATTGGCCGCGCAGGCCGTCAGCCAGCAGGAATACGACGACGCCGTCACCGCGCAGAAGCAGGCGGCCGCCGACCTGGCCACCGCCAGGGCCGCGCGCACCAATGCCGGCCTGACTCTGGGCTACGCCACCGTCACCGCGCCGATCTCCGGCCGCGTCAGCCGCGCGCTGGTCACCGAGGGCGCGCTGGTCGGCCAGGGCGAGGCGACGCCGATGGCCACCGTGCAGCAACTGGACCCGATCTACGTCACCATCACCCAGTCCTCCACCGACGTGCTGAAGCTGCAGCGCGCGCTGGCCGAGGGCAAGCTGAAAAGCGCCGGCAAGGACCAGGCCCGCGTCACGCTGGTGACCGAGGATGGCCAGGTCTATCCGCAGCCGGGCAAGCTGCTGTTCTCCGACGTGTCGGTGGACCAGAGCACCGGCACCGTGTCCATGCGCGCCGAGTTCCCCAATCCGAACAAGGTTCTGCTGCCGGGCATGTACGTGCGCGCGCGGCTGGAAGAGGCGGTCAACAACGCCGCCATCACCGTGCCGCAGCAGGCCATCGTGCGCACCAACGAAGGTTCGACCGTGCTGATCGTCGGCCCGGACAACAAGGTGATCTCGCAGAACGTGGTGGCCAACGCCAACGACGGCAATAACTGGGTGGTCAGCTCCGGCCTGAAGGGCGGCGAACGCATCGTGGTGGAAGGCTTCCAGAAAGCCAAGCCGGGCGCGGTGGTCAATCCGCAGCCGTGGCAAGGGCCGGTGGGCGAAACGCCGGCCGCCGCCCCCGCGCCTGTCGCAGCCAAATAAACGGGAGATCAGATGGCAAAGTTCTTCATCGACAGGCCCGTCTTCGCGTGGGTGATCGCCCTGTTCATCCTGCTGGGCGGCATGCTGGCGATCACGGTGCTGCCGGTTGCGCAGTATCCGACCATCGCGCCGCCGTCCATCGTCATCACCGCCACCTACCCCGGCGCCACCGCGCAGGTGCTGGACGACGGCGTCACCAGCGTCATCGAGCAGGAGATGAACGGCGCGGACGGCCTGCAGTACGTGGAATCGGTCAGCGAGGCCAACGGCAACGCCACCATCACCGTCACCTTCGTCCCCGGCACCAACCCGGACCTGGCGGCGGTGGATGTGCAGAACCGCATCAAGCGGGTGGAGTCGCGCCTGCCCGCCGCGGTCACCCAGCAGGGCGTGCAGGTGAACAAGGCGCGCTCCAACATCCTGATGTTCGTCGGCCTGACCTCGACCGACGGCCGCATGGACCCGACCGCGCTGGGCGACTACATGGCCCGCAACGTCATCAACGACATCAAGCGCGTGCCGGGCGTGGGCCAGGCGCAGTTGTTCGGCACCGAGCGCGCCATGCGCATCTGGGTCGATCCGCAAAAGCTGATCGGCCTGAAGATGAACATGAGCGACGTCACCGCCGCCATCAAGGCGCAGAACGCGCAGGTCACCTCGGGCACGCTGGGCGATTTGCCCAGCCCTGCGCGGCAGACCTATTTCGCGCCCATCGTGGTGACCGGCCAGTTGTCCTCGACCACCGAGTTCGGCCAGATCGTGCTGCGCGCGAATCCCAACGGTTCGCTGGTGCGGCTGAAGGACGTGGCCCGCATCGAAATGGGCGGCGCCAACTTCAACATCAACGCCCGCCTGAACGGCGCGCCGTTCTCGGCGATCGCGGTGCAACTGTCGCTGACCGGCAACGCGCTGCAGACCGCCACCGCCGTGCGCGAGAAGATGGACGAACTGGCCAGGTACTTCCCGCCGGGCGTCAAGTACACCATCCCTTACGACACCTCGCTGTTCGTCAAGATCTCCATCGAGGAAGTGGTCAAGACCCTGCTGGAAGCGGTGGTGCTGGTGTTCCTGGTGATGTACCTGTTCCTGCAAAACATACGCTACACGCTGATCCCCACCATCGTGGTGCCGGTGGCGCTGATGGGCACCTTCGCCGCCATGCAGGTGTTCGGCTTCTCGATCAACGTGCTGACCATGTTCGGCATGGTGCTGGCGATCGGCATCCTGGTGGACGACGCCATCGTGGTGGTGGAAAACGTCGAACGCATCATGAGCGAGGAAGGCCTGTCGCCGCGCGACGCCACGCGCAAGGCCATGGGCCAGATCACCGGCGCCATCATCGGCATCACGCTGGTGCTGGTGGCGGTGTTCATTCCGATGGCCTTCTTCGGCGGCGCCGTGGGCGCGATCTACCGCCAGTTCTCGCTGTCCATGGTCTCGGCCATGCTGTTCTCGGCGCTGATGGCGCTGACCCTGACGCCGGCCCTGTGCGCCACCATGCTCAAGCCGGTGGAAGCGGGGCATCACCATGAGAAGAAAGGCTTCTTCGGCTGGTTCAACCGCCGCTTCGCGGTGACGGCCAGCGGCTACCAGGGCGTGATCGCCAACATCCTCAAGCGCACCGGGCGCTACCTGGTGATCTTCGCGCTGCTGTGCGGCGTGGTGGGCTGGCTGTACGCGCGCCTGCCGTCGTCCTTCCTGCCGAACGAAGACCAGGGCTACCTGATCACCAACGTGCAGTTGCCGGCCGGCGCCTCGACCAGCCGCACCCAGGCCGTGCTGTCGCAGGCCGAGGCCTACTTCCGCAAGCAGCCGGGCGTGGCGCGCACCATCGCGGTGGCCGGCTTCTCGTTCTCGGGTAACGGCCAGAACGCCGGCCTGGTGTTCATCCCGCTCAAGGACTGGAAGGAGCGCGGCCCGGACGAGTCGGCGCAGGCGATCGCGCAGCGCGCGTTCGGCGCGCTGTCCGGCATTCCGGACGCGGTGATCTTCCCGCTCAGCCCTCCGCCCATCCGCGAACTGGGCAACGCCACCGGCATCACCGCGCGCCTGCAGGACCGCAGCGCGCTGGGCCACGATGCGCTGCTCGCCGCCCGCAACCAGTTGCTGGGCCTGGCGGCCAAGAGCCCCATCCTGAAGGGCCTGCGTCCCGAGGGCCTGGAAGACGCGCCGCAACTGCAGGTCGACATCGACCGCGAAAAAGCCAACGCGCTGGGCGTGAGCTTCGCCGACGTCAACGCCATGATGTCGACCGCGCTGGGCTCGTCCTACGTCAACGACTTCGCCAGCGCCGGCCGCCAGCAGCGCGTGATCGTGCAGGCCGACGCGCCGCGCCGCCTGCAGCCGCGGGACATCATGCAACTGGAAGTGCGCAGCGCCAGTGGCACCATGGTGCCCTTCTCCTCCTTCGCCAGCTCGCACTGGATACAGGGGCCGGTGCAACTGGTGCGCTACAACGGCTACCCGGCCATCAAGCTGACCGGCGACGCCGCGCCCGGCCGTTCCACCGGCGAGGCCATGAACGAGCTGCAGCGCCTGGCGGCGCAACTGCCGCCGGGCTTCGGCATCGAATGGACCGGCCAGTCGCTGGAAGAAAAAACCTCCGGCTCGCAGGCGCCGATGCTGTTCACGCTGTCGCTGCTGGCCGCCTTCCTGGTGCTGGCGGCGCTGTACGAAAGCGAATCGATCCCGGTGGCCGTGCTGCTGGTGGTGCCGCTGGGCGTGCTGGGCGCGCTGCTGGGCGCCACCCTGCGCGGCTTGCCGAACGACGTCTACTTCAAGGTCGGCCTGATCGCGATCATCGGCCTGTCGGCGAAGAACGCGATCCTGATCATCGAGTTTGCCAAGGACCTGCAGGCGCAGGGCAAGGGCCTGATCGAGGCGACGCTGGAAGCGGTGCACCTGCGCTTCCGTCCCATCATCATGACCTCGCTGGCCTTCATCCTGGGCGTGCTGCCGCTGGTGATCGCCACCGGCGCCGGTTCGGCCAGCCAGCGCGCCATCGGCACCGGCGTGATGGGCGGGATGATCACCGCAACCGTGCTGGCGGTGTTCCTGGTGCCGGTGTTCTTCGTCGTCATCCGCAGGATCTTCAAGGGCAGCGAGCGCCAGCGCAAACTGGCCGCACATGAACTGAACGATAAAAAACATGAGACCTATGATTAAGCCCCGTCTCCTTGGCGCCGCGCTGCTGGGCGCCTCCCTGCTGTCGGCCTGCTCGATGGCGCCGACCTATGAGCGCCCCGCCGCGCCGGTGGCCGCCGCCTACGCGGCACATCCATCCGGCGTGGCCGCCAACACCGGCGCCGCCATCCAGCCCGCGCCCGGCCAGAAGAACGCGGTCGATACCGGCTGGCGCGACTACTTCAGCGATCCGCATGTGCAGCAACTGATCGCCGCCGCGCTGGACAACAACCGCGACCTGCGCACCGCTGTGCTGCGCATGGAAGAGGCGCGCGCGCTGTACGACGTGCAGTCGGCCGACCGCCTGCCGACGCTGAACGGCAGCCTGGCCGCCGCCAAGACCAAGACCCCGGCCTTCCTGACGCCCAGCGGCCAGAGCACCATCGGCAAGCGCTACGACGTGGGCGTGTCGGTATCGTCGTTCGAGCTGGACTTCTTCGGCCGCGTGAAAAGCCTGAACGACGCGGCGCTGGCGTCCTACCTGGCCACCGACGAGGCGCGCCTGGCGGCGCAGATCGCGCTGGTGGCGCAGGTGGCGCAGGCGTATTACACCGAGCGCGCCTACGCCGAGCAGCAGGCGCTGGCCGAGCAGACTTACCAGGCGCGCGCCCGCACCTACAGCCTGACGCAGCAGCGCGCCGCCGTGGGCGCCTCGTCGCGCCTGGACCTGCGCTCCGACGAAACGCTGATGCAGACCGCGCGCGCGGCCGCGCTGAACCTGGCGCGCCAGCGGGCGCAGGCCGAGAACGCGCTGACGCTGCTGGTGGGCCAGGCGCCGGGCGCGCCGGCTGCCGGCGCCATGCCGGACGACGCGGCCATCGATGCCATGAGCGCGGTTCCAGCCGGCCTGCCGTCCGACCTGCTGACGCGCCGTCCCGACATCCGCGCGGCCGAGCTGCGCCTGAAAGCGGCCAACGCCAACATCGGCGCCGCGCGCGCGGCCTTCTTCCCGCGCATCAGCCTGACGGCCGCGCTGGGCAGCAGCAGCCCGTCGCTGCACGGCCTGTTCGATTCCGGTTCGGGCAGTTGGTCGTTCGCGCCGCAACTGGTGCAACCGATCTTCGACGCCGGCCGCAACCGCGCCAACCTGACGCTGAGCGAAGTGCGCAAGCACATCGCCGTGGCCGACTACGAAAAGACCATCCAGACCGCCTTCCGCGAAGTGGCCGATGCGCTGGCCGCGCGCGACTACCTGGGCGAACAGGAGGCGGCCCAGCGCGCGGTGCAGGAAGCGCAGGCCGACCGCCTGAAGCTGCTGCAACTGCGCTTCGACAACGGCGTGGCCAGCTCGCTGGACGTGCTGGACGCGCAGCGCGAACTGTTCAGCGCCCAGCAGACGCTGGTGCAGGTGCGGCTGCTGCGCACCACCAGCGCCATCGACCTGTACCGCTCGCTGGGCGGCGGCGTCCGGTAAAATTCGGGGTCAGTTCCGACATTCGGACACGGGCTCATCCTTAAAATGGATGAGCCCGTGTCCGAATGTCGGAACTGACCCCGAATTGCTATAGGCCTCCTCATGACTGCTCCGATTACCATCCGCCTCGGCCGCCGCGCGCGGCAGCGCATCGCTGCCGAGGGGCTGCAGGCCGCCGACATCGCCATCGTGCCTGCCGCCGCCGGCGGCCCCAAGGGCCTGATCCTGCACGGCATCGATTGCTGGCTGTTCGGCGAATTCCTCCAGGCCGTGCCCCGCCAGCGGCGGCTGGTCGGCGCCTCCATCGGCGCCTGGCGCATGGCCGCGTCGGCCTGCGACGACCCGGTCGCGGCGCACCAGCGCCTGGCGCGCCTGTACGCCGGCCAGCGTTATCCGAACAAGGTCACGCCGCAATACGTCAGCCAGGCCTGCCGCGCCCTGCTGGACGAACTGCTGGACGGCCGCGCCGCCGAGGTGCTCAACCATCCCACCCACCACGTCGCCATCCTCACCATGCGCGGCGTCGGCCCGCTGGCCGACACCCGCGGCCAGCAATGGCGCGAGATGGCCGGCTTCCTGCGGGCCGCCGCCGGCAACGCGCTGTCGCGCCGCCGCCTGGCCGCGTCGATGGAGCGGGTGGTCTTCCATCACCGCCAGGACGACAACCGCTGGCTGCGCGAGGCGTTCGACGCTTTCGCCGCCCATTTCGTCCACCTGTCCGACGCCAACCTGCGCGAGGCGCTGCTGGCCTCCGGCTCCATCCCGCTGGTGCTGCAAGCCGTCACCGGCATCGCCGGCGCGCCGCCGGGCGCCTACTGGGACGGCGGGTTGATCGACTATCACTTGCACCTGCCCTACCAGCGCGATCCCGGCCTGGTGCTGTACCCGCACTTCGCCGACTACATCGTGCCCGGCTGGCTGGACAAGGCCATGCCCTGGCGCCGCGCCCGCGCCGACGCCCGCCATCCGGCGCTGGACAACCTGATCCTGGTCTCGCCCGCGCCGGACTTCGTGGCCGCCCTGCCCAACCGCAAGCTGCCCGACCGCCAGGACTTCAAGCGCTACGGCCAGGACCACGCCGGCCGCACCCGCGACTGGCTGCAGGCCATCGGCGCAAGCCAGCGCATGGCCGACGCCCTGGCCCGCTGGTGCGAGAAACCGGACTTGAACCAGGCCATCGCCCTGTAAGGGTTGTTTCTAAAAAGCCACAGCCGGCCACGAAGTCACATGGGCGCAGGGATACGGGAGCATACTAATATCCCTGCCCCAACCATCGTTCGATCCCATTGGAGTCAAGATCATGAACTTTTTGTCGCAGCTGCGTATCGGTCACCGTCTCGCCGCCGGATTCACCATCGTGCTCCTGCTGTCCCTTGTTGCCACTTCGGTGGCCCTGGTCAATGCCCGCAACAACGCCGAAGCCACCCGTCACATGATGGAAAAACCGCTGGCCAAGGAACGCCTGATCGCCGACTGGTATGTGCTGATCTATTCCGCCATCGCCCGCACCGCGCTGATCGCGCGCAGCAGCGACGATAGCCTGTCCACCACCTTCGCCGACGTGATCGCGGCCAGCGCCAAGCGCGGCGGCGAATTGATGGGCAACGTCAAGGAACTGGCCATCAGCGACGAGGAACGCAAGACTCTGGATGACGTCACCGAGGTGCGCAACAAGTACCAGCAAGCCAAGAACGATGTGATGAATGCCCGCAAGGCCGGCGACGCCGCCAAGGCCGAACAGTTGTTCAAGGATGTCTTCACGCCCGCCGCCGAGGCTTACCAGAACCGCGTCAAGGAATACCTGGCCACCCAGCGCAAGGCCATCGACGATACCGCCCACGCCATCGACGCCGCCAACAACCGCAGCAACATGCTGCTGCTGGTGCTGTCGGCGCTGATGGTGGCCTGCGGCGCGCTGGCCGCCTGGTACATCTCGCGTTCGATCACCGTGCCGCTGAAGTCGGCGGTGGACATCGCCGCCACGGTGGCCGACGGCGACCTCACCACCGAGTTCGAGCAGCCGCGCACCAAGGATGAAATCGCCGAGCTGATGACCGCGCTGGGCGCCATGAACGGTTCGCTGCGCAAGGTGGTGAGCCAGGTGCAGACCGGCACCCACACCATCGCCACCGCCTCCAACCAGATCGCCGCCGGTAACATGGACCTGTCGCAGCGCACCGAAGAGCAGGCCAGCTCGCTGGAGGAAACCGCCTCCTCGATGGAAGAGTTGACCTCGACCGTGCGCCAGAACGCCGAGAACGCCCGGCAGGCCAACCAGATGGCGCAAGCCGCGTCGGAAGTGGCGGAAAAAGGCGGCGCCATCGTCAGCCAGGTGGTGGACACCATGGGCTCGATCAACGATTCCTCGCGCAAGATCGTGGACATCATCGGCGTCATCGACGGCATCGCTTTCCAGACCAATATCCTGGCGCTGAACGCGGCGGTGGAAGCGGCCCGCGCCGGCGAGCAGGGCCGCGGCTTCGCGGTGGTGGCCTCCGAGGTGCGCAACCTGGCGCAGCGCTCGGCCGGCGCGGCCAAGGAAATCAAGGAGCTGATCGTCAATTCGGTCGAGCAGGTCGACATCGGCGCCAAGCTGGTGCAGCAGGCCGGCAGCACCATGGACGAAGTGGTGACCAGCGTGCGCCGCGTTACCGACATCATGGGCGAGATCACGTCCGCCAGCAGCGAGCAAAGCACGGGCATCGACCAGGTCAACACCGCCATCACGCAGATGGACCAGGTGACGCAGCAGAACGCGGCGCTGGTGGAGGAAGCCGCCGCGGCGGCCGCCAGCATGCAGGAACAGGCGGCGCAACTGGCCGAGGTGGCGGCCTCGTTCAAGCTGGGCAACGAGGGCTACGCCTACAGCGCGCCGGCTGTCGCCGCCGCCCCGGCGCCGGTGCGCGTCGCGCCGCCGGCCCGCCCTGCCGCGGTTGCCGCCAAGCCAGCGGCGCCCAAGCTGGCCGCCGCCAAGCCGCGCGGCGCCGGCGGCAAGAGCCCGGCCAAGCCGGCCACGGTCGGCTCGGAAGACGACTGGGAAGAGTTTTAACCCTTCAGGAACATCTCCTGCAGGTCGTTCAGGAAGCGCTGTCCCAGCACGGTGGGCCGGATGATCTTGTGGTCGCGGTAGAGCAGGCCCTTGGCCTCGGCCGCGTTGAGGGTCTGCTCGATCGCGTTGATGCTCAAGCCGGTGCGCTCGCCGAACAGGTTGGGATCGAAGCCCTCGTGCAGGCGCAGCGTGTTGAGCATGAACTCGAAGCCCATGTCCTCGCGCTGGATCTCGTATTCCTCCTGCACCGGGGCGCCCTGCCTGACCTGTTCCATGTAAGCCCTGGGCTGCTTGTAGCGCGCCTGGCGCAGGATGCGGTGCGGGAAGGACAGCTTGGAATGCGCGCCCGCGCCTATGCCCAGGTAATCGCCGAACTCCCAGTAATTCAGGTTGTGCCGCGCGCGGCGGCCGGCCTTGGCATAGGCCGACACTTCGTACTGCTGGTAGCCGTGGGCGGCGGTCAGCCCGGCGATCATGTCCTGCATGTCGGCGCTGGCGTCGTCGTCCGGCAGCGCCGGCGGATACTTGGCGAACAGCGTGTTCGGCTCCATCGTCAGGTGGTACAGCGACAGGTGCGGCGGGTTGAAGGCGATCGCCGTTTCCACGTCGCGGCGCGCTTCCTCCAGCGTTTGCGACGGCAGCGCGTACATCAAGTCCAGGTTGAAGTTGTCGAAGTTGGCCTGCGCGATTTCCACCGCGCGCTTCGCCTCGTGGTCGTCGTGGATGCGGCCCAGCGCCGCCAGGTGGCGCGCGTTGAAGCTCTGGATGCCGATCGACAGGCGGTTGACGCCGCTGGCGCGGAAGGACTTGAATTTCCCGGCCTCGAAGGTGCCGGGATTGGCCTCCATCGTGATTTCGCAATCGCTGTCCAGCGGCAGCAGGGTGCGCACGTCGGACAGCAGCCGGTCCAGTCCCACCGCGGACATCAGGCTGGGCGTGCCGCCGCCGATGAAAACGGTATAAATCTTTCTGCCCCAGATCAGCGGCAGCGCCTGTTCCAGGTCGGCGCGCACCGCGTCCAGGTATTCCTGCTCGGGGAAGGCGCCCTGCTTCGCCTCGTGCGAATTGAAATCGCAATACGGGCACTTGCGCACGCACCAGGGGAAGTGGATGTACAGCGACAGCGGCGGCAGCGCGCCCAGGTTCAGCGCCCCGCCCTGCAGGTATTTCGCGGCGACGCCGGCGGCGTCGCTGATGTCGCGCGCCGGCTGGCTGTGCTGCGCGCCGGCGCCGACGATTTTAATCGGGATCATTTCAGTTTCTCTACCAGTGCGCGCAGCGCCTGGCCGCGGTGCGACAAGGCGTTCTTTTGTTCGGGCGCCAGCTCGGCCACGCACTTGCCCAGCGACGGAATGTAGAAATACGGGTCGTAGCCGAAGCCGCCCTGGCCGCGCGGCGTGTCGACCATCGCGCCGTTCCAGCGGCCGTCGGCGATCACCGGCTGCGGATCGTCGGCGTGGCGCACGAACACCAGCACGCAATAGTAGTAGGCCGATTTGTCCGCGTGCCTGGCCAGCTCGGCGATCATTTTCTCGTTGTTGCGGGCGTCCGATTTCGGCTCGCCGGCAAAGCGCGCCGAGTGCACGCCGGGCGCGCCGCCCAGCGCGTTGACGCACACGCCGGAATCGTCGGCCAGCGCCGGCAGGCCGGTCAGGCGGGCGGCATGGCGCGCCTTGGCCAGCGCGTTTTCCACGAAGGTCGGGTGCGGCTCCTCCGCTTCGGGCACGTTGAATTCGCCCTGGGGATGGACGGCGTAGCCGACCGTGGACAGCAGTGCGTTGAATTCCTTGAGCTTGCCGGCGTTGTTGGAAGCGAGGACGAGGCGTTGGGTCATGGTTAATCTGGCAAAACAATGGGGGATAGCCCGCCATTGTAATCCTTTGTCGGCCCGGCCGCCCGCTAGGGCACCAGCAGGGCCTGGATTTCCGGCTTGCGGTAATTGTCGCGCGTGACCATCACCGCCTCGGTCAGGATGGTCGGCTCCTTGATGGGCGCGCCCCGGACCGCCGCCACCGCCGCCTTCATGGACAGATAGCCCATCTGGCGCGGGTCCTGCACCACCAGGCCGTTGATCTCCTGCTTCTTCAAGCCGTCGAGCAGGAAGTCGGTGGTGTCGAAGCCGACCATTTTCTTCTTGCCGGCCAGGCCGGCCTGGCGCAGCGCGCGCAGCATGCCGTCGCTGGTCGATTCGTTGACGGTGAAGATGCCGTCCACCTGCGGATACTTTTCCAGCAGGAGCGCCGCCGCGCGCGCCGCCTTGCCGCGCGTGCCGCCGCCCGGTTCGTCGGCCACGATGCGGATGTGCGGTGCGTTCTTCTTCAGGTAATCGATGAAGCCGCTGGCGCGGTCGTCGGTCGAACCGCTGCCGATGATGGTGCGCAGCAGCGCCACCGTGCCCTGCCCGTTGAGCAGACCGGCCAGGCGTTCCGCCGCCAGCTTGCCGGCCGCGTAGTTATTGGTGGTGACGAAATTGACGTGGGCATTGCCGTCCAGCCCGGAATCCACCACCACCACCTTGATGCCCAGGGCCACCGCCTGCCGCACCGGTTCCACCAGGCGGCTGCGGTCGGTCGGCGCGATGATGATGGCGTCCACGCCCGGCTTGCTGTACAGGCGCAGGATCTCGATCTGGGAATCGATGTCGTCGTTGTGGGCGGGGCCGCGCCAGGTCAGCTCGACGTGGCCGTCTTCGCGCACGGCGCGGTCGACGCCCTGGCGCATGAAGGTCCAGAAATCCTGGTCGCGCGACTTGGGGATGAACACAATGTCGAGGTCCCGGGCGAATGCCGGGCATATCGACAGCACCAGGTAGGCGATCAGCAGCATCCACTTTTTCATAATGGATGATTGTATGCCTTTTTGGAGAGCGGCTACAGCGCTGCGCAGGCCACGGCGCCGGCCGTCACAGCCCCAGCGCCTGCTTCTGCAACCTGATCAGATCGGCAATACCGGCCTGCGCCAGGTCCAGCAGGCGGTTCATGCCGGCGCGGTCGAAAGCCGCGCCTTCCGCCGTGCCCTGCACTTCGATGAAGTGGCCGGCATCGGTCATCACCACGTTCATGTCGGTGTCGCAGCCGGAGTCCTCGACATAGTCCAGGTCCAGCACCGGCATGCCCTGGTAGACGCCGACCGAAATCGCCGCCACGAAATGCTTGAGCGGGATGGCGCCGATGACGCCGCGCGCCACCAGCTTGGAGAAGGCGTCGTGGGCCGCCACCATGGCGCCCGTGATCGAGGCGGTGCGGGTGCCGCCGTCGGCCTGGATGACGTCGCAGTCCAGGTGCAGCGTGCGCTCGCCGAAGGCTTCCAGGTCGAAGGCGGCGCGCAGCGAGCGGCCGATCAGGCGCTGGATTTCCTGCGTGCGGCCGGACTGCTTGCCCTTGGCCGCCTCGCGGTCCATGCGGCTGTGGGTGGAGCGCGGCAGCATGCCGTATTCGGCGGTCAGCCAGCCCTGGCCCTTCCCCTTCAGGAAGCCGGGCACCTTTTCCTCGATGCTGGCGGTGCAGATCACCTTGGTGTCGCCGCATTCGATCAGCACCGAGCCTTCGGCGTGCTTGGTGTAGTCGCGGGTCAGGCGCACGGTGCGCAGCGCATCGACGGCGCGGCCGCTGGGACGGGAGACAAACGTCATAAACAGTATTCCTTATTTGAGGATGTGGGAGGATTTTTCGATGGCGCCGCGGATCTCCGCGATGGCGCGCTCGATGGCATCGTCGTCGAAGGCGTCGACGTCGGCTGCCGGCGGCGTTGCCGACGGCGTCGGCACGCTGGAGATGGTGGTGCTGTGCAGGTCTTCCGGCAGGGTTTCGGTCGAGATCACGGTCGGCATCTCGGCCATGGTGGTGGCGCCCATGCTGTCCACCACCGAGCTGCCCTGCCACATGATGGCCAGCGCGGTGACGTTGTCGCTGCCGGCGCCGGCCGTGTGCAGCGCGGCCTGCAGCAAGTCCGGCACGGCGCGCACCACGGTCTGCGCCTGCATGCGGCGCACCAGCTCGTCGTCCGGCAGCATGGACCACAGGCCGTCCGAGCACAGCAGCACCAGGTCGCCCGGCAGCATGCCGCCGCCGCTGGACACCTCGACCTTGGGCGGCGAGTCCGCCCCCAGGCAGTTGTACAGCTTGTTGCGGTCCGGGTGGGTGGCGCGCTCGGCTTCCGACGCCAGCCCCTTGGCGATCAGGCTTTCGATGTGCGAGTGGTCGCGCGTGCGCGCCAGCAGTTGGCCGTTGCGCATCCAGTACAGGCGCGAGTCGCCGCAGTGCGCCCAGGTGGCCGTGTTGTGCTGGATCAGGCAGGCGACGATGGTGGTGCGCGGCGTCTCCGGCAACTGGTGCGCGGCGCGGTACTGGTGGATGTCGCGGTGCGCCAGCATGATCGCCTCTTCCAGGAAGCGCTGCGGCTTTTTCACGTAGGGCTGCGCCTGCTGCTGGAACAGGGCCGAGATGGTTTGCAGCGCCACCGTGGCGGCGATCTCGCCGCGCAGGTGGCCGCCCATGCCGTCGGCCAGCACCAGCAGCAGGGCGTCGCGGGTGAAGCTGTAGCCCATGCGGTCCTGGTTGACCTTGCGGCCGCCGATGTGGCTTTCCTGATACACGGAGAATTGCATGCGTTTGTCCTCGTCGCTCAGACCTGGGTGTCGGGGCCGGCCTTGGCCTTGGCGCCGGCGGCGCCGCTGAGGCGCTCCACCAGGCCGCGCAGGCCGCCGCTCAGGCGCGTCATCATGCCGGCCGGCGCCGGCGGCGCGGCCGGCCGCGGCGCGGCCGCCTGCAGCACCTTCTGCAGCGCGAACAGGCTTTGCGGCCGGTCCAGCGGATCGATCGCCAGGCACCAGCGCACCAGTTGCACCAGCTCCGGCGAGTACTGGCCATCCAGCTTGGCGTAGTGCTCCGCCATTTTATCCTCCTGGCGGCGCTGGTCGGCCGGCTGCGGCGGCGAGCCCACCATGCAGGCGAACATGGCCGCGCCTATGCTGTAGATGTCGGTCCAGGGACCGAGGCCGGTCTTGGCGTACAGCTCGGGCGGGGCGAAGCCGGGGGTGTACATCGGCGTCAGCGTCGGCAGGTCGTTGTTGACGGTCTGGCGCGCGGCGCCGAAGTCCAGCAGCATGGGCGTGCCGTCGGTGCGCAGGTAGATATTGGCCGGCTTCAGGTCCAGGTGCAGCAGCTTGTTGGCGTGGACTTCGCGCAGCCCCTTCACCACCTGGGTGAAGATGGTGCGGATGAAGGCCTCGCCCACCCGGCTGCCCTTGGCGCGCTGGCGCTGGATGTGCTCCTGCAGCGAATGGCCGGACTCGTAGGCCATCACCATGTACACCGTGTCGTGGGCGCGGAAGAAGTTGAGCACGCTGACCACGTTGGGATGGGCGATGCGGGCCAGCGCCCGGCCCTCCTCGAAAAAGCACTTGAGGCCGATGCGGAAGATGGGCAGGTTGGCCTTGCTGACCACCGGCACCAGCTCGCCCGGCTGGCGCAGCGCCAGCGAACTGGGCAAATATTCCTTGATCGCGACAGCCACGCCGTCGGCATCGTACGCCAGGTAAACAATACTGAACCCACCGGACGCAATTTTCTTTACAATGCGATATCCAGCAATTTCCAGACCATCGGGTAACGGGGCGTTGTTTTGTGCAGCCATAAAGGTTCCTCGCCTCAACAACCGGGATTGTGTGGATAAATCACTGTTTTGTAAAGATTAAATCGGGGATATCCATTGAGCATTTCCAGCATGACGGGCTACGCGGTCGCCACCAGTGAAAGTGCGGCGGGAACACTGACCATCGAAATCAAGAGCGTCAACTCGCGGTTTCTGGACTTACAGTTCCGAATAAACGACGATTTGCGCGCGCTCGAACCCGATTTACGCGCGGCCATCATGGCTGCCATCACCCGCGGCAAGGTCGAGCTGCGCCTCAGTTTCGGCCGCAAGGCCGCGACCGCCGGCAGCCAGGCCCTGAACACGCCGCTATTGAATGAATTGCAACGGTTGCAGGGCGAAGTGGCCGGCTTGTTCCCGGGCGTGCAAACGATGTCAGTGGCCGAGCTGCTGCGCTGGCCGGGCGTGATCGAGGAAGCCCAGATCGGCCAGGAATCGCTGCAGGCCGACGTGGCGGCCCTGGCCGCGCAAACCATCGCCGCCTTCGTGCAAAGCCGGCAGCGCGAAGGCGCGGCGCTGGAAGCCATGCTGGTGTCGCGCATCGAGGCGATGGAAGAAATCGTCAAGCGCATCACGCCGCTGATCCCGCAGGTGGTGGCGGCCTTCCAGCAAAAGGCGGTGGAGCGCATGCAGGACGCCCTGGGGCTGGCCTGCCAAGGCTCGAATTCGGCCCTGTCGCGCCAGGACGCGCTGGAGCGCATCCGCCAGGAAGTGATCTTGTACGGCATCCGCATCGACGTGGCCGAAGAGCTGGGCCGCCTGTCGGCGCACCTGACCGAAACCCGCCACATCCTGAAGAAAGGCGGCCAGGTCGGCAAGCGCCTGGACTTCATGATGCAGGAGCTGAACCGCGAGGCCAACACCCTGGGCGCCAAGGCCTCGGTCAAGGAACTGGCCGACGCCTCGATGGAACTGAAGCTGCTGATCGAGCAGATGCGCGAGCAGGTGCAGAACCTCGAATAAGGCGCGCGCCAACCACGCCCAGGCCGGCCCCTGCCCCGCAGGGCCGGCCTTTTTATTTACAGGACCTGGTTCAGCTTGAGGATCTGGATGTCGGCCTTGCCGGCGATGGCGGCCACCAGTTCCTGGAAGTGCGGCGTGGCTTCGTGCAGCGCCAGCGCGGCGGCGTCGCGCCAGGCTTCCAGCATGACGAAGCTGGCGTGGTTGCCGAGGTCGACGTGCAGGTCGTAGCGCAGGCAGCCCGCTTCTGCGCGGCTGGCCGGCACGACGCGTTCCAGCGCTGCGCGCACCAGCGCTGCATGGCCTTCCCTGGCGGTGAGGGTGGCGACGACGATCAAGTCTTTCATGTGTACTCTGCGGATGGATTGAAAACTTTATACTATCATCGGCACATCCACTCTGCAGGAGGCACGCATGGCACAGGTAAGGGTAGGCATAGGCGGCTGGGATTACGCGCCCTGGCGCGAGACCTTCTATCCCAAGGACGTCCCCATCAAGAAGCAATTGGAGTACGCCAGCAGCCAGCTCACCAGCATCGAGATCAACGGCACCTTCTACCGTTCCGCCAAGCCCGAACACTTCGCCAGTTGGGCCGAGAAAACGCCGGACGATTTCGTCTTCGCGGTCAAGGCCACGCGCTACGCCACCAACCGCAAGGTGCTGGCCGAAGCGGGCGAATCCATCGCGCGCTTCATGGATAGCGGCCTGAGCGAACTGGGCGACAAGCTCGGTCCCATCCTGTGGCAACTGGCAAACACCAAGCGCTACGATCCCGACGACCTGGAAGCCTTCTTCCAACTGCTGCCGCCCAAGCTCGGCAAGCGCAAGCTGCAGCATGTGCTGGACGCGCGCCACGACAGCTTCCTGTGCGACGATTACCTCAAGCTGGCGAAGAAATACCAGGTCGCCACCGTCATCACCGATTCGCCCAAGTTCCCGCACTTCGAGGCCATCACCGGCGAGTTCGTCTACGCCCGCCTGATGGCTGCGCAAAGCGAGATCGCCACCGGCTACAGCAAGCCCGCGCTCAAGCAGTGGGCCAGGCAGGCGCAGGACTGGCAGCAGCAAGCCAAGTCCGGCCAGGTCTACCTCTATTTCATCAACGGCGCCAAGGAGCGCGCGCCGGCCGCCGCCCAGCATCTGCTGGGTTTGCTGTAAATTGAACTGCCGTCGTTGCTCTTGGTAAAATACATCTTTGGGCGACGGAAAGGTCGCCCGCTGACGTTTTTTGAAAGATCAACATGAGCTCATCCAACGCATTCTCGGGCAGCCTGTTCATGGTCGTGGCGCCCTCGGGCGCCGGCAAGTCCACGCTGGTCAACGCGCTGCTGGCCCAGGAACCCACCATCAAGCTGTCGATCTCGACCACCACGCGCGCGCCGCGGCCGGGCGAGACCCACGGCAAGGAATACTACTTCACCAACGCCGACGACTTCGTCGCGCGCGCGCAGAACGGCGAGTTCCTGGAATGGGCTGAAGTGCACGGCAATTACTATGGCACCTCGCGCCTGATGGTGGAGCAGCAGATGAAGACCGGCACCGACGTGCTGCTGGAAATCGACTGGCAGGGCGCGCGCCAGGTGAAGAAGCTGTTCCCGCAGGCGGCCGGCATTTTCATCCTGCCGCCATCGATCGCGGCGCTGGAAGAACGCCTGAAAAAACGCGCCACCGACGAGCCGCATGTGATCACCAAACGGCTGCTGGCGGCAGGCGGCGAAATCGCCCACGCCCCCGAGTTCGAGTATGCTATCATCAACGAAGAATTCGACGTCGCCCTGTCGGAATTGACGGCGATAGTCCGTGCGGCCCGTTGCCGGTTTGCGCAACAAGCGGCGCGCAACGCCTCGCTGTTTGCCCAGCTCGGTATCCACGCTGAATAAAGACACAAGATTTTAGGAGTTAATAGATGGCCCGCATTACGATTGAAGATTGCCTGAAAAACGTACCCAACCGTTTCCAGCTCACCCTGGCCGCGACCTACCGCGCACGCCAACTGCTGCAAGGCCATACCCCCAAGGTGGAAGCCAAGGACAAGCCTACCGTGGTGGCCCTGCGTGAAATCGCCGCCGGCAAAGTTGGTCTGGAAATGCTGAAGAAAGTCCCTATGTAAGTTGGGACTGCGTTCCCTGGTGTGAATGTGGTATGTTTGGGCAGTAGCGCGACATTCTCATCAAGGAACGCAACCGTATGAATATCCCTGCTGAAGCCACACTGAGCGGCAAGCCCGCCCGGGCAAAGCGGCCGGCCAAGTCGCCGGCGCCAGCCATGCCCGCAGCAGATGCAGGGACGCCCGCCGCACCGCCCGTTGCCACCGCATCCGCCACACCTCCAGCCTCACCCGTGATTTCCACGTCGCCCCTGGCCGCGCCGCCAGCGATGACCGCCGGCGTCGCCTCGGTCACCCACCTCACCGAAAAACTGGCCGAGTACATGAACGCCGCCGACCTGAAGAAGGTCAAGGAAGCCTACCGCTTCTCGGACGAGATGCACCTGGGCCAGTTGCGCAAGTCGGGCGAGCCGTACATCTCGCACCCGATCGCGGTGGCGGAAATCTGCGCCGACTGGAAGCTGGACGCGCAAGCCATCATGGCCGCGCTGCTGCACGACGTGATGGAAGACCAGGACGTCAAGAAGGAAGAGCTGATCGAGCGCTTCGGCGCGCCGGTGGCCAACCTGGTGGACGGCTTGTCCAAGCTGGAGAAGATCGAGTTCCAGAGCCAGATCGAGGCGCAGGCCGAGAACTTCCGCAAGATGCTGCTGGCCATGGCGTCGGACGTGCGCGTCATCCTGATCAAGCTGGCCGACCGCCTGCACAATATGCGCACCATGGACGTGATGGCGCCGGCCAAGAAGGCCCGCATCTCCAAGGAGACCATGGAAGTCTACGTGCCGATCGCGCACCGCCTGGGCCTGAACAATATCTACCGCGAGCTGCAGGACCTGTCGTTCTCGCACCTGTTCCCGCTGCGCTACCGCACCCTGGCCAAGGCCGTGAAGGCGGCGCGCGGCAACCGCCGCGAGGTGGTCAAGAAAATCCTGGAAGCGGTCAAGCACACGCTGGCCGCGGCCAACATCGAGGCCGAAGTCTACGGCCGCGAGAAGACCCTGTTCGGCATCTACAAGAAGATGCGCAGCAAGCACCTGACCTTCTCGCAGGTGCTGGACGTGTACGGCTTCCGCGTGGTGGTCGACAGCCTGCCCAACTGCTATGTGGCGCTGGGCACGCTGCACGCGCTGTACAAGCCCATGCCGGGCAAGTTCAAGGACTACATCGCGATCAAGAAGCTGAACGGCTACCAGTCGCTGCACACCACGCTGATCGGTCCCTACGGCACGCCGGTGGAATTCCAGATCCGCACCCAGGAAATGCACCGCACCGCCGAATCGGGCGTGGCCGCGCACTGGCTGTACAAGAACGGCGAAGCCAATATGTCGGACCTGCAGCAGCGCACCCACGCCTGGCTGCAGTCGCTGCTGGACATCCAGCAGCAGACCGGCGACTCGGCCGAATTCCTGGAGCACGTCAAGGTCGACCTGTTCCCCGATTCGGTCTACGTGTTCACGCCGAAGTCCAAGATCATCGCGCTGCCGCGCGGCGCCACGCCGGTGGACTTCGCCTACGCCATCCACACCAACATCGGCGACCACACGGTGTCGGTCACCATCAACAACGAGCCGGCCTCGCTGCGCACCGAGCTGCGCAACGGCGACATCGTGGAGATCGTCACCGACACCAATTCGCGCCCCAGCCCGTCGTGGCTGTCGTTCGTCCGCACCGGCAAGGCGCGCTCGGCGATCCGCCACCACCTGCGCACCATCAACCTGCCGGAATCGATCACGCTGGGCCAGCAGTTGCTGGCGCAGGCGCTGACCTCGCTGGGCATCAGCCCCGAGCTGGAGGAACACCTGACCGAGCGCCTGCTGAAGGAATCGAGCGCCAAGTCGCTGGACGAGCTGTATGCCGACATCGGCATCGGCAAGCGCATGGCGGCGCTGGTGGCGCGCCACATCTTCGGCCTGCGCGGCGGCGAATCGGCCAGCGCGCCGATCGACCACAACAGCGCGGCCGAGCTGGACCCGGTCACCATCTGCGGCAGCGAGGGCGTGTCGGTGCAACTGGCGCCGTGTTGTCTGCCGATTCCGGGCGACTCCATCATCGGCCAGTTGCGGCGCGACCAGGGCTTGCTGGTGCACACAGCCGACTGCCTGCACGCCAAGCGCCAGAAGATCAAGGAGCCGGACCGCTGGATCGCGGTCAAGTGGGGCGCCGAGCTGAACCGCCGCTTCGACAGCCGCATCAAGCTGCTGATCAATAACGAGAAAGGCATCCTGGCGCGGGTGGCGGCCGAGATCGGCGAATCGGACGCCAACATCACCTACGTCGGCATGGACGAGGACAAGGACAACGTGCTGCACCAGTTGCGCTTCACGGTGCAGGTCAAGGACCGCGTGCACCTGGCCGCGCTGCTGCGCAACGTGCGCCGCGTGGCCGGCGTCAACCGCGTGCTGCGCGAGCGCAGCTAAACACCGGGGTCAGTTCCGACATTCGGACACGGGCTCTGCCGTAGCGACCGCTACGGCAGAGCCCGTGTCCGAATGTCGGAACTGACCCCGGTGTTAATAGGGCGTGTACCAGTACGCCTTGGTGGACCAGGGCGTCTGCGGCGACAGCAGCGGATTATCCAGCCTGAAGATGCGCCGCTTGCGCAAGCCGGCCTGCTCGATCATGCCGTCGTAGAAGGCGTGGAAGATCTGGTCGAAGCGCCCATCGGCGATCAGCACCTGCATGCCGTACTCCAGCCGCTGCGCCAGGCGCCGCTGCCCGCCGCCGATGAAGAAGTAGCGCGGCAGCGGGAGGTACAGCGCGAAGCTGCGTTCCACCTGCAATTGCGGGAACGCCGCCACGTTGGCCTGCTGCTCGTGGATCGCCTCGTCGATCGCGCGCGGGAAGTACAGGAAGCGGTGCGCCGCCAGCATGCTGTGCAGGCCCGCCGATGAAGTCCCCTCCACCACGTTGAAGCCGGCCTGCTTGTAGGACGCGGTCGAACTCCATTGCCGCCCCGTCCCCAGCGGGATCGGTTTCAACTGCGCCAGCGTGCGCACGGCGCTGAACTGCGGCTGGTTGCGCCCATCGATCAGCGACAGGCGGTAGCACGAGATGCCCTTGTCCATCGGGATGCGGATGGGGAGCAGCCGCTGCTCCCATTCCTGCGAGGTGACCTGGGCGCTGAGGTTGACCAACTGCCCCTTCAGCATTTCCTGCAGCAGCCGGTCGCGCTCCATGCGCAGTTGCGCCACGTGCAGTTCGTACGCGCCGTACTTCGGGCTGGAGGCGTCCAGCGCGGCGCGCAGCAAGTGCAGCACGTGGCTGTCGGCGTAGGCCGATTTGCTGGAGTTCATGTCCAGCGTGTAGACATCCACCGCGCAGGCCGCGCCCTGCCATCCCAGCAGCAGCGCCACGCCCAGCGCGCGCAGCGGCTTAGTCATCGGCCGGCGCGGGATAGCTGACTTCGAGTATCTCCAGCTCTTCCACCCCGTGCGGGGCCTGGAAGGTGATGGTGTCGCCCTCGCGCGCCTTGGTCAGCGCGCGCGCCACCGGCGCCACCCAACTGATCTTGCCGTTCAGCGGGTCCAGCTCGTCGATGCCGACGATGGTGATGGTGCGCTCCTCGCCGTGCTGGTTGGCATAGGTGACGGTGGCGCCGAAGAATACCTGGTCGCTGCCATGGTGCACGCTGGGGTCGACGATGAAGGCCGCGTCCATGCGCTTGGTGAGAAAACGGATGCGGCGGTCGATTTCGCGCAGGCGGCGCTTGCCGTAGATGTAGTCGCCGTTTTCCGAACGGTCGCCGTTGGAGGCGGCCCAGTGCACGATGCGCACCACCTCGGGCCGCTCGACGTCGATCAGTTGCAGCAGCTCGTCCTTGATGCGCTGGTAGCCGGCCGGGGTGATGTAATTCTTGGAGCCGGCCGGTATCGCCAGGCTCAGCGCCTGGGCCTCGTCGTCCTCGTCGCCGTCGGCTTCTTTGACAAATGCTTTATTCATGCGGACTATTGTAGCGGCTTTCACGTATCATGATGCCCACGGTATCCTGGCCTGACAATGAGAATATTCCAGCGTGTCCTCCGCCGCCTGTTCGCCCCGCTGGTCTACCTGGCGGCGCTGCTGCTGTTGCTGGAAGACTGGCTGTGGGAACTGGGCGCGCGCCTGACCCGGCGGCTGGCGCAGTGGCCGCCGCTGCACCGGCTGGAAGACTGGATCTGCCGCCGCGGGCCGAAGGCGGCGCTGGTGCTGTTCGTGCTGCCGGCCGCCCTGCTGTTGCCGGTCAAGCTGGTGGCGCTGTGGTCGATGGCGCACGGCCACGCGCTGCTGGGACTGGCGGTGATCGTGGCGGCCAAGCTGCTCGGCGCGGCGGCGGTGGCGCGGCTGTATCTGCTGACGCGGCCGGTGCTGCTGACCATCGTCTGGTTCGCCCGCCTGCTGGCCTGGTTCCTGGCCTTGAAAGCGCGCTGGATCGGCCGCCTGCAAGCGTCGGCCGCCTGGCAGCGGGTGGCGGCGCTGGCCCAGGCTTGGCGCCGCCGCGCCCTGCCCTCGCCGCGTAGCTGGACGGCGCGTTTCCGCCGCCTGCTGAAGCGTTTCCGCGCCCGCTGGCGCACCTGACCGATGAAGATAGTTGAACCATGAATGCAGCATCCCTACAACAAGACGCCAGGACCCTGGCCGCCGAGCTGGCGCAAGTGCGCGCCCGCTTCGACGCCATCGTCAGCAACACGCCCGGCCTGGTCTACCAGTTCGTGCTGCACCCGGACGGCAAGGTCAGCTTCCCCTATCTCAGCGACGGCTGCCAGGCGCTGCTGGGCCTGACCGCGGCCGAGCTGCACGCCGAGCCGATCCGCTTCCTGGAACTGATCCTGGAAGAAGACCGCCCGTCCTACCAGGCGTCCATGCAAGCCTCGGCCGCCGCGCTGTGGAGCTGGAACTGGGAAGGCCGCATCTGGGTGGACGCCTGGAAGGACGTCAAGTGGATCAACCTGCGCAGCACCCCGCATGCGCTGGCCGACGGCGCGGTGCGCTGGGACGGCATCATGACCAACATCACCGATTCCAAGCTGGAGCAGCAGGAAGTGCGCCACTCGCGCGCCCGCCTGGCCGAGCTGAGCGCGCACGCCGAGCGCGTCAAGGAACAGGAGCGCACCCGCATCGCCCGCGAAATCCACGATGAGCTGGGCGGCAACCTCACCGCCATCAAGATGGCGCTGGCCATGCTGGCCGCGCGCCTGGACGGCGCCGAGCCGGCCCTGCGCGAAAAGACCGATTACGTCGACGCCCTGGTCGACCGCACCATCGACGCCGTGCACCGCATCGCCCTGGACCTGCGCCCGCCGCTGCTGGACCTGGGCCTGGTGGCCGCGCTGGAGTGGCAGGCCGGCGAGTTCCAGCGCCAGAGCGGCATCGCGACCGTCTTCAGCGCCAACCAGCGCGAAATCGAGCTGGACAACGACCAGGCCATCGCCCTGTTCCGCATCGCCCAGGAAGCGCTGACCAACATCGCCCGCCACGCCCAGGCCAGCCAGGTCGGCGTCAAGCTGGCCGTGCAGCGCCAGCAGATCAGCCTGAAAATTGCCGACAACGGCCGCGGCATCCACCAGGCCGACCGCGCCAAGGCCGATTCCTACGGCCTGCGCGGCATGGCCGAACGGGCGCGCGCGCTGGGCGGCACGCTCACGCTCAGCCATGCGCCCGGCGGCGGCACCGTGGTGGCCGTCAAAATCCGCCGCGACGGCGCAGGCGCTACAATATGCAAAGAAAACATTTCTACCACTACATGAACGTAAAAGCTGCCATCAAAGTCTTCATCGCCGACGACCACGCCATCGTCCGCGAAGGCTTGAAACAAATCCTGGCCGAGACGCGCGACATCGTGGTGGCCGGCGAGGCGGAAAACGGCCTCGATGCCATCAAGCTGTTCCGCAAGTCCGGCTGCCAGGTCATGCTGCTGGATATCTCCCTGCCCGACCGCAACGGCATCGACGTGCTCAAGCAGATCAAGAAAGACAAGCCGGAACTGGCGGTGCTGATGCTGTCCATGCACCGCGAGGACCAGTACGCGATCCGCTCGCTCAAGGCCGGCGCGGCCGGCTACCTGACCAAGCAGAGCGCGCCGCGCGAACTGGTCAACGCCATCCGCCAGGTCGCGGCCGGCCAGAAATACGTCAGCCCGGCGCTGGCGCAGGAACTGGCCAACCAGGTCGGCGACGACCACGCGCAGCCGCTGCACGAAACCCTGTCCGACCGCGAATACCAGACCCTGACCATGATCGCCTCCGGCAAGACGGTGGGCGCCATCGCCCAGGAATTGTCGCTGTCGGTCAAGACCGTCAGCGAATACCGCGCCCGCCTGCTGGTCAAGATGAAGCTGAAAAACAGCGCCGAGCTGACCCATTACGCCATCAAGAACCAGTTGATCGAATAAGCGGCGTATACTGTCGGGAGCGGCTAGCGATATGAAACCGCTTCCATGGGAATTGTTGCTGGAACGAACATGTTTTATGCTTTAATGAAAGACGCCTTCCTACCCTTATTCCGCCCATGCCGGCCGTCTGGCGGGCTTATCATAGCGATGTGGTAATTCCAATAAAAAAGGCCTGTGCGTCATATGTCCAGCAAACCCCAACCTCCCGAGCAGAATCCGGCCGATATCGCGCGCGAAGCCTTCCGCCGCCTTGCCGCGCGCCGCGTGGCGCCGACGCCGGAAGCCTATCGCGACATTTACAATGAAATCGCCGGCGTCGCCGCCACCCCGCCGGTGGCCGATGCCGGCGCGGAAACCGTGCTGACCCAGCTCGCCAACCGCATGGGCCAGCAGACCGGCGAGCTGGCCGATTACGGCCGCCGCTTCAACCGCGCGGTCAAGTCGCGCGACTGGGACGGCTATGCGCTGGCGCTGTCGCAACTGGTCGAGCGCCACGTCACCGCGCGCAAGTCCGGCGGCATCGAAGTGGCCGGCCTGCCCGGCGAGGACAACGAACAGACCCGCACCCTGCGCGAACTGCTGAGCCGCACCCTGACCTTTGCCGTGGCCTCGCTGCTGGCCGGGGCGCCGGTGCTGATGGCCGAGGCGGAAGCGCTGGGCGCGGCCACCAAGGCCGCCCACAGCGAGGAAGCGCTGGCCGAGATCGCCACCCGGTTGAAACAACTGGTGTACCAGATCGAGCAGCGCGGCGCCGACAGCGGCGAGCAGCAGGAACTGCTGCTGCGCCTGTTCAAGCTGCTGCTGGAAAACGTCAGCGAGCTGCTGGACGACGATAGCTGGCTGCGCGGCCAGATCGAGGCGGTGCAAAACCTGATCGCCGGCCCGCTGGACGTGCGCGCGCTGGAGGAAGCCACGCGCAGCCTGAAGGAAGTGATCTACAAGCAGGGCCAGCTCAAGCACAGCCTGTCGGACGTCAAGCTGACCGTCAAGAACATGATGATGACCTTCATCGACCGCCTCGGCCAGGTGGCGGCCTCGACCGGCGACTTCCACGAAAAGATCGGCGGCTACTCGGAGAAGATCAGCAAGGCGGAAAACATCGCTGAACTCAACAGCATCCTGGACGAGGTGCTGAAGGAAACCCGGCTGGTGCAAAACGAGGCGCTCAAGGCGCGCGACAAGATGATGCTGGCCAAGCAGGAAGTGCAGGACGCCGAGGCGCGCATCCACGCGCTGGAAGCCAAGCTGCAGCACTTGAGCGAGCTGGTGCGCGAAGACCAGTTGACCGGCAGCCTCAACCGCCGCGGCCTGGACGATGTGTTCGAGCGCGAGACCGCGCGCGCCGACCGCCGCGGCACGCCGCTGTGCATCGCCGTGCTGGACCTGGACGATTTCAAGAAGCTCAACGACACCTACGGCCACATTGCCGGCGACGCCGCGCTCAAGCACCTGGTCAAGATTGTCAAGGAAACCCTGCGCTCGATGGACGTGATCGCCCGCTTCGGCGGCGAGGAATTCCTGATCCTGATGCCGGAGACCACCATCGAGGCGGCCGCCAGCACCATGACCCGGCTGCAGCGCGAGCTGACCAAGCACTTCTTCCTGCACGATAACGAGAAAGTGCTGATCACCTTCTCGGCCGGGGTGGCCCTGCGCCGCCCCAACGAGGAGCAGACCGAACTGGTCAAGCGCGCCGACAAGGCCATGTACACCGCCAAGCAGACCGGCAAAAACCGCGTGGTCGTGGCTGAGTAATGGGTTAGAATCGCCGTATGAAGATGTTCATTTATTGCGCCGGCGGCTTCGGACGCGAAGTCTACGACGTGGCGCTGCGCGCCAACCAGGCCCATGGCCGCTGGGATGCGGTCTACTTCATCGACGACTATGCCGCATCCGGCAGCGACTTCTATGGCACCCGCGTCTACACGCTGGATGCGGTGCTGCGCCAGTTCGACGCGGCCGAGGTGGAGGTGGTGATCGCCAACGGCGAACCGCTGTACCGGCAGCGCATCCACGACAAGCTGGCCGCCCACGGCGTGCGGCTGGGCGCGGTGATCGACAGCAGCGCCGCGTTCTCCAGCCAGTGCGCGGTGGCGCCCGGCACCATCGTCGCGCCGTTCTGCCAAGTGTCGGGGCTGGTGAAGCTGGGGCGCAACGTGGCGGTCAACACCCAGGCCATTGTCGGCCATGACGTGCAACTGGGCGACCATTGCGTGGTGTCCTCGATGGTCAACATCGGCGGCGGCGCGCGCATCGGCGACAACAGCTACCTGGGCATGGGGGCGCTGATCAAGGAAGGCGTCAACATCGGCCGCGAGGTCATCATCGGCATGGGCGCCGTGGTCTACAACGACATCCCGGACGGCATGATCGCGCTCGGCAATCCGGCGCGGCCCATGCGGCCCAACGTGGACAAGCTGGTATTCAAAAAATAGGCGGAGCGTGCCCGCTCCCGGTAAGCCGAGCCATGAATTTCTATGACGATCTGAGCGCCAACGGCGACCGCCCGGTCTGCATCACGGACGACGGCGCCAGCACCAGCTACGCCGCCCTGGCGGCCATGGCCGACGCCCTGGGCAGCCAGGTGCAGCCGCGCAGCGTGGTGTTTTGCCTGTGCGATAACAACCTGCCGTCGCTGGCAGGTTATCTGGGCCTGCTGCGCCGTCGCGCGGTGCCGGTGCTGCTGAGCGCCACCCTGCACCCGACCGCGCTGGCGCAACTGCTGGACGATTACCGCCCGGCCTATCTGTGGCTGCCGCAGGCGCGCGCGGACACCGTGACCGGCACGCCGCTGCACCGCCAGGATGGCTACCTGCTGCTGCAAACCGCGCACGCGCCCTACGAGCTGCACCCGGCGCTGGCCCTGCTGATGACCACGTCCGGCAGCACCGGCAGCCCGCGCCTGGTGCGCCAGTCCTACCGCAACCTGGACAGCAACGCGACCGCCATCGGCCAGTACCTGGGCATCCGCCAGGCCGACCGCCCGATCACTACCCTGCCGATGAGCTACACCTATGGCCTGTCGATACTCAACAGCCACCTGCTGCAGGGCTGCACCATCCTGCTGAGCGCGCGCACCTTGATGGAGAAGGGGTTCTGGGACCTGCTGAAAAGCCAGCACGCCACCACCTTCGGCGGCGTGCCCTATGTGTATGAAATGCTGCGCCGCCTGCGCTTCCAGCGCATGGACCTGCCCAGCCTGGCTTACCTGACCCAGGCCGGCGGCCGCCTGGCGCCCGAGCTGTCGCGCGAGTTTGCCGCGCTGTGCCGGGAAAAAGGCATGCGCTACTTCACCATGTACGGCCAGACCGAAGCCACCGCGCGCATGGCCTACCTGCCCAGCGAACAGGCCGAGGCCAAGGCCGGCAGCATAGGCGTGGCCATTCCCGGCGGCGAATTCTGGCTGGAGGATGAACACGGCCAGCGCATCGCCGGCAGCGACGCTGTGGGCGAGCTGGTGTACCGTGGCGACAACGTGGCGCTGGGCTATGCCAGCAGCCACGCCGACCTGGCCCGCGGCGACGACAACGCAGGCGTGCTGCGCACCGGCGACCTGGCGCGGCGCGACGCCGACGGCTATTACTACGTGGTGGGACGCAAGAAGCGCTTCCTCAAGGTGTATGGCAACCGCGTCAACCTCGATGAGCTGGACCAGCTCGTGGCGGAAATCGGCTATGCTTGCGTCTGCGCCGGCGAGGATGACCAGGTGCGCATCTATACCACGGACCGCGAGCACCATGCCGCGATCAAGCAGCACGTGGTGACGCGCACCGGCCTGCCCCCGTCCGGCTTTCACGTCATTTTTATCGAGCAGATACCGCGCAATGATGCCGGCAAAATTCTTTATTCGGCATTGCCCTGACGGCCAGGAGCAGCCATGAGCACCGACCTGCCGCCGCGCGCACCGGCCTACCCGTTGAGCGAGCTGTTCGATACGCCGCCGTTCGCCCTGGCGCATGCCGACAAGGACGCGCTGTACCGGCGCGCCCTCGGTCAACTGACGCGCTTCCACTACCGCCACTGCGCGCCCTACCGCCGCATCCTGGACGTGCTGGGCTACCAGCCCGATGCCGCGCTGGCGGTGGAACAGATTCCCATGCTGCCGGTGCGGCTATTCAAGGAATACGAACTGCTCAGCGTGGAGCGCGAGGCGGTGGCCAAGGTCATGACCTCGTCCGGCACCAGCGGCCAGCAGGTGTCGAAGATTTACCTGGACAAGGCAACCGCCGCCAACCAGACCAAGGTGCTGACCCGCATCGTGGCTGACTTCATCGGCAAGAAGCGCCTGCCCATGCTGGTCATCGACAGCAAGGCCGTGCTCAAGGACCGCAAGCTGTTTTCCGCGCGCGGCGCCGGCATCCTGGGCTTTTCCATGTTCGGCCAGGACGTCACCTATGCACTGGACGAACAGATGCAGCTCGACCTGCCGCTGGTGCAAGCCTTCCTCGACAAGCATCGCGGCAGCCCGATCCTGGTGTTCGGCTTCACCTTCATGATCTGGCAGCACTTCTACCAGGCGCTGGCCGACGCCGGCGTCACGCTGGACCTGCGGGAGGGCGTGATGATACACGGCGGCGGCTGGAAAAAACTGGCCGAGCAGGCGGTCGACAGCGCCACCTTCCGCCAGCGGCTGCACGCGGTGTGCGGCATCGCCAGGGTGTACAACTACTATGGCATGGTGGAACAGACCGGCTCCATCTTCATGGAATGCGAAGCGGGCCATTTGCACGCCTCCATCTATTCCGACGTGCTGATACGCGACCACCAGGATTTCTCGCTGCTGCCGCCCGGCCAGCCCGGCCTGGTGCAACTGCTGTCGCTGCTGCCGGCCAGCTATCCCGGCCATTCCCTGCTGTCCGAAGACCTGGGCCAGATCGTCGGCGAGGACGACTGTCGCTGCGGCCGCAAGGGCAAATATTTCACTGTGCACGGCCGTATCGCCAGTGCGGAAGTCCGGGGGTGCAGCGATGCGTATGCCAGCGCTGCCTGACCATCCGCAACTGCAGTACCTGCTGCGCCCGCACGACGGCCGCATCAGCGTGCAGCCGTTGCAGCCCTACGACGAGCGGGCCTGCGAACTGCTGCAGCAGTTGTCGCGCCTGCTGCTGGCCGACGCCGAGGCCCGTCCCCATACCGATGTGATGGCCTTTGCCTTCTGGTGCCGCCGGGCCAATATCGCCCGCCTCCAGCGCGACCATGCGGAAGCGCGCGCGCGCCTCGGGCGGGGACTGGCCTTCCACATCGCGCCGGCCAACGTGCCGGCCAATTTCGCCTATTCCTATGCCTTCGCCCTGTTGGCCGGCAATGCCAGCGTGGTGCGCGTGCCCAGCCAGGATTACCCCCAGGTGGCCATCATCGCGCGCGCCCTGCGGCAGTTGCTGCAGGCGCCCGAGTTCGCCGTGCTGGCCGCCATGACGGCGCTGGTGCGCTATCCGCACGACGATGGCTTGACGGCGCAGTTCTCCGCCATGTGCCAGGCCCGCATCATCTGGGGCGGCGACCAGGCCATCGCTGCCATCCGACGCCAGCCCATCCCGTCGCGCGGCGTCGAGATCGCCTTTGCCGACCGCTATTCCTTCTGCGCCATCGACGCCGCCAGCCTGCTGCGCGAGGACGCTAGCGGCCTGGCCCGCCTGGCCGAGGGCTTTTACAACGACGTGTTCCAGATGGACCAGAATGCCTGCTCCTCGCCCCACCTGCTGGTGTGGCTGGGTGAATCGCAGCAGATCGCCGCCGCCCAGCAGGCGTTCTGGCCGGCCGTGCACGCGGTGGCGGCGGCCCGCATGACGCTGCAGGCGGTGCAGGCGGTGGACAAATATACGCTGCTGTGCCGCAGCGCGGTCGAGCACGCCAATGTGGCGGGCGCGGTGCGTCACGATAACCATGTCTACCGCATTGCGCTGGACAGCGTGGCGGCCGACGTCGACAGCCTGCGCGGCAGGCACGGCCTGGTCTATGAATATCGCGCGCGCCGCCTGGACGAGGTGGCGCACATCGTCAACAGCAAGTACCAGACGCTGACCTATTTCGGCCTGAGCCGCGAGCAGGGCCTGGATTTTGTGCTCGGCAACCGCCTGGCCGGCATAGACCGCATCGTACCCATCGGCAGCGCGCTGGACATGGGCGTGATCTGGGACGGCTACGACATCATCCGCACCCTGTCGCGCATCGTCGATTTCCGCTAAGGGCGGCCGAGATAGCTGGTGTATCATGAGGACCCGGCACTTTTTACAATAACGGAACGGTAATATGAGCAATCTCGAGAAATATCAGCACATCTTCAAGGAATCCTTCCAGTACGACGGCGACCTGGAACAGTTGGAGTACCAGGGCATTGCAGTGTGGGACAGTGTCGGCCACATGCAACTGATGGCGGCCCTGGAAGATACGTTCGGGATCGAACTGGATGTCGACGACATCATCGATTTCTCCAGCTTCAAGAAAGGCAAGACCATCCTGGCCAAATACAACGTGGTGATCTGAGCATGGACCTGCCCCTGAACTTCGACATCAATGGTATCAAGGCTTGCCAGCGCAACCGCCACCCGCTGCTGTTCGTGGACCGCGTGTTCGACGTGATCCCGGGCGAAAAGGCGTCGGGCCTCAAATGCTTCACCTACAACGAATGGTTCTTCCCGGCCCATTTCGACGATGAGCCCAATGTCCCGGGCTTCATCCAGGTGGAGTCGCTGGTGCAGACCTTCATCATGAGCTTCCTGTCCAAGGAAGAGTTGAGGGGCAAGAAGACCAATTTCCTCAGCATTAACAATGTCAAGTTCAAGCGCAAGATCGTGCCGGGCGATACCCTGACCATCCACGCCACCCTGCAATCGTTCCGGCGCGGCATCGCCACCGGCAGCGCGGTCAGCTTCGTCGGCGACGCGCCGGCCTGCTCGGCCGATTTCGTGGTGGCCGTGCCCGACATCCTGGACCAATTCAAGCCCAAGAGCGCGCCATGAGGCTGGCCGACTTTGTGTTCGAGACGCTGGCGGACCACGGCGTCGACACGGTATTCCTGGTGACCGGCCGCGGCGCCCTGTTCCTGACCGACGCGGTGGCCAAGTGCAAGCGGCTGCGCCCGGTATGCACCCACCATGAACAGGCGGCCGCCTACGCGGCCGGCGCGCGCGCCCAGTTGCACAATGCGCCAGCCGTGTGCCTGGTGTCGACCGGTTGCGCCTCGACCAACGCCATCACGGGCGTGCTCAACGCCTACCAGGACGGCTTGCCGGTGGTGTTCATCTCCGGCCAGAACGTGCTGAAGGAAACCACTTACCACACTGGCCATCACATCCGCACCTACGGCCAGCAGGAAGCCAACATCATCGAGCTGGTCAAGCCGATCACCAAGTACGCGGTGATGGTGACCGATCCGCGCGACATCAAGCAGCAACTGCAGCGCGCCCTGTACCTGGCCAGCGAGGGCAAGAAGGGGCCGGTATGGCTGGACATTCCGCTCGACCTGCAAAGCGCGCAGATCGAGCCGGACGACTTGCCCGGCTACGTGCCCGAACCAGCCGCGCTGGCCGGCTTGCAGGCGGCGCCGGACGACCTGGCTTACCTGCGCGAGGCGTTGCAGGCGGCCCAGCGTCCGGTGCTGCTGATCGGCTCCGGGCTGCGCTCGGCCGACGTGCTGGCGCCGTTCGCGCAATTCGTCGACACCAACCAGGTCCCCGTGGTCTACACGCCCAGCGCGCCGGACGGCTATCCGCTGTCGCAGCCGCTGTCCATCGGTTCGCTGGGCAGCATGGGCTGCTCGCGCGCGGGCGCGTTCGCGGTGCAGAACGCCGATTGCGTGGTGGTGCTGGGCAACCGCCTGGGATCGATCACCACCGGCGTCGACCTGTGCAAATTCGCCCGTGACGCCACACTGATCGTGGTGGACATCGATGCCGAGGAACACAGGAAAAACGAGCTGCGCATCGACCGCGTGCTGCTGCAGGACCTGCGTTCCCTGTTCAGCCGCCTCGGCCCGCAGCGCCTGACCGGCGACACGTCGGCCTGGGTGGCGCGCTGCCAGCACTGGAAGCAGCTATTTGCACAGGAGCCGTATTTCGCCTCCGGCGAACGGGTCGACCTGTACGACCTGACGCGCAGCCTGTCCGCGCAACTGGCCGACGACGCCATCGTGATCACCGACTCCGGCCTGATCGAAGTGATCCTGCCGTCCAACCTGGATTTCGGCGCGCGCCGCCGCGCCATCCACCCGGTATCGCAAGGCTCGATGGGCTTCTCGATCCCGGCCGTGCTGGGCGTGGCCGACGCCCAGCGCCAGCTCGTGGTGGTGGTGGGCGACGGTTCCTTCATGATGAACATGCAGGAACTGGAAACCATACGCGCGCACCAGATCCCGCTCAAGCTGATCGTGGTGAACAACAATGTGTATTCCATCATCCGCCGCCGCCAGAAGGAACTGTTCCGCAACCGCACCATCGGCACCGATCCGGGCAACGGCGTCACCGTCCCGCCTTTCGAGAAGGTGGCGGCGCTGTTCGATTTCGCCTACGTCCGCATCGACAGCATCGCCGGCCTGGAGCAAGGGCTGCAGCAGGTGATGCAGTGCGCCGGCCCGGTGCTGTGCGAGGTCATGGGCCGCGAAGACCAGGAATATATCGAGGTGTCGCACGCCAAGAACAGCAGCGGCAAGTTCGTGCGCCGGCCGCTGGAAGACCAGTGGCCCTTCCTGGACCGCGCGCTGTTCCTCGCCGAAATGATGGTAGACCCCATAGACCAATAAAGGCCAGACATGAAGCTGAACAACGGTGTCGTGATTGAAAACGGCGGCAAGCCGTATTTTATTGCCGAGTTAAACACCAGCCATTTTGGCAACGTGGACACGGCCAAGCACATGATCGCGGCCGCCAAGGCGGCCGGCTGCGACTGCGCCAAGTTCCAGTCGTGGTCGGCCAACACCCTGTATTCCAACACTTATTACCGCCAGAACCCGGTCGCCAAGCGCTTCGTCGACAAGTTTTCCTTCTCGTCGGCCCAGCAGAAGGAATTGGCCGACTATGCGCGCCAACAGGGCATCGCGTTTGCGTCGACCCCGTATTCCGCCGCCGAAGTGGATTTCCTGCTGGACCAGTGCGCCGTCCCCTTCATCAAGATCGCCTCGATGGAGATCAATAACTATCCCTACCTGGAATACATCGCCCGCACCGGCAGCGCCATCATCCTGTCGACCGGCATGGCGGACCAGGAAGAAATCACGCGCGCGGTGGACTGCATCCGCGGCGCCGGCAACGACCAGGTCTGCGTGCTGCATTGCGTGTCGATTTATCCGGCCGAGCCTGCGACCATCCACCTGCACAATATCCCCACCCTGCGCAGCCTGTACCCGGGTTTGCCGATCGGGTATTCCGACCACACGCTGGGCCTGGAGACGCCGATCGCGGCAGTGGCGCTGGGCGCGCCCATCATTGAAAAACACTTCACGCTGGACGCCAAGAAGATCGGCATGGACAACCAGATGGCCATGGAACCGGACAGCTTTGCCGCCATGATACGGGGCTGCCATGCGGCGTGGGAATCGCTGGGCTCGTACCAGCGCGTGGTGTCCGAGGCGGAACTGGCGCAGCGCCGCAATATGCGCCGCAGCATCGTCAGCAAGCGCCCCATCGCCGCCGGCGCCGTGATCGCCCTGGACGACCTGGACTTCAAGCGGCCCGGCGACGGTTTCAGCCCGGCGGAGATCGCGCTGGTGGTCGGCAAGACGGCCGCCCAGGACATCGCCGCCGACGAGGTCATCTACAGCACCATGCTGGGGTGATGATAGGCTGCACCGTCTTCAACAAATCCAAGCCGCGCACCGTGCTGCTGCTGCACGGTTTGTTCGCCAACTCCGGCTACTGGCTGCCCTACCTGTCCAGCCTCAAGGAATACCGGCTGCTGCTGCCGGACATCGACTACCGCGCCATCCATGAACTGCCGCGCTACGTGGACCAGGTGGCCGCCATCGTGGCGGCCCAGGCTGGCGGCCAGGTCCACGCGGTGCTCGCGCATTCGCTGGGTTGCCTGCTGGCCAGCCATTTGCCACCGCCGCTGCTGCGCGCCAGCTTCGAAATCTGCCCGGTGTACTGCGCCACGCGGCTGCATCCGGAAAACTTTGTCGGCGAGATCGCCCGCAAGCTGAAATCGGCGCTGACCGATGACGCCATTGCCGCGCAACTGGCGGAAGCCGACCGCGCGATCGCCGCCCACGCGCTGCCGCTGCCAGGCCCGCTGCGCGCCGCCATTTACGTGCCGGATGCCGACCCCTATTTCGATTACCACGCCGGCCCTGGTTGTCGTCACTTCCGCGGTGATCATTTTGACATCGCCGAGGCGGTTGCCCAGATCGCCGTCGCCCTGCGCGGGATTCCGGCCTGAGCGATCGCCACTGCCCCCTGCAACTTTTTTTCGCCAAATAAAATTTTTTTGGCCCTAAAGTTTCGTTTTTTGGCGTCGTCTAGACGCCCATGCGGCACGAACTTTAGCCCCGGATGAAAAAATTTTCCCGGTTAAAGACCCTCAATTTTCCGCACGGCAAACCGTAACCGGGAATAACTGCGGTTTGATTGCCTCTGAAGAGCGAGGCAGACCAAGGGGAACCGAGGCAAGCGCCCACAACGTAGTAGAAATGGAGAATCATCATGGCACAAGTCATCAACACTAATATTGCATCGCTGAATGCGCAGCGTAATTTGTCGTCGTCGCAGGCTTCCCTGCAAACCTCGCTGCAACGCCTGTCTTCCGGCCTGCGTATCAACAGCGCCAAGGACGACGCCGCCGGCCTGGCAATTTCCGACCGCTTCACCGCGCAGATCAACGGCAATACCACGGCTGCCCGCAATGCCAACGACGGCATCTCGCTGGCGCAGACCGCTGAAGGTGGCTTGAGCACCGCCGGCGACCTGCTGCAGCGTATCCGCGAACTGGCCGTGCAGTCCGCCAACGGCACCAACTCGGCATCCGACCGCGCGTCGATCCAGGGTGAAGTCTCGTCGCTGACCCAGGAACTGAACCGCGTCGCCAACACCACCCAGTTCAACGGCCAGAACGTGCTGGACGGCTCGCTGACCTCGGCCCAGTTCCAAGTGGGTGCCAACTCCGGCCAGACCATCAACGTCGGCATCCAGTCGGCCAAGGCGACCGACATCGGCAACAACACCCTGGAAGCCGTGTACGGCGACACCGCCAACCAGATGGCCTCGACCGCTGCCGCCGCGGCCTGGAACAACAACAACACCACCGCCCAAACCCTGACCATCACCTCGGGTAACGGCGTGACCACCGCGGTCAACGTGGCCGCCCACGATAGCGCCAAGACCGTTGCCGCCAACATCAACGCCCTGAGCAACAGCAGCGGCGTGTCGGCGACCGCCAGCACCAGCGCCACCCTGGCCGGCTTCACCTCGGCCACCACCGGCTCGGTGCAGTTCCAACTGCGCGGCGACAACTCCGATACCAGCGCCACCAACCCGGTGACCATCACGGCCCAGGTCAAGAACGGCGACCTGTCCTCGCTGGCACAGGCCATCAACGCCCAGGTCGGCACCACCGGCGTCAGCGCATCGATCCAACTGGACCAGACCACCGGCAATAAGACGATCAAGCTGAGCAATGCTTCCGGCTCGGACATCCAGATCGCCAACACCAACACGGCGACCGACGACATCATGGCGACCGCCACCCTGGCCGGCGCCGACAAGCCAGCCTCGGGCACCACCGCGGCTGTCCCCGGCAACAACGCCACTGTGATCGGCGCCGGCACCGCTGTCGCTGCCGGCTCGCAGGCCACCAACGCGGTCACCGTCGGCGGCCACCTGGAGTTTTCGTCGCAGAACGGCTTCACGATCACCTCGGGCAGCACCGACATCATCGGCAACGGTTCGGCCGGTTCCAGCCTGCAGGCGGTCGCCAACATCGACGTCAGCACCGTGGACGGCTCCAACGCGGCCCTGAAGACCATCGACGCGGCGCTGGCCCAGATCGACAACAACCGTGCGGCACTGGGCGCGATCCAGAACCGCTTCACCTCGACCGTGTCGAACCTGAACACCGCCACGGAAAACCTGTCGGCTTCCCGCAGCCGTATCCAGGACACCGACTTCGCGGCAGAAACGGCCAACATGACCCGCGGCCAGATTCTGCAACAAGCTGGTACGGCGATGCTGGCGCAAGCCAACTCGCTGCCGAACGGCGTGCTGTCGCTGCTGCGTTAATCTCCGGGGATGAGGTGACCGCAAGGTCGCCCTGACCAGGATCCCCGGTTGATTTTTGTCAACCGGGGATTTTGCACAAAGGAACGATCATGACTATCGACACTATCGGCACAGCCACCTCAGGCCGTCCGGCCGACCGCGCCCCGGTCGCCGAGACGGCGGGTGTCCCGAGTGCCGCCCGCACGCCGGCCGCTCCGGTCGAGACTGCCGCCGCCGTGAAGGCGCCGGAAGCCACGCCGACCGACGACGAGGTCAACGACGCCATTTCCAAGCTGAACAAAACGCCGCAAGCCCAAGCCAACGCGCTGGAATTCTCGGTCGACGAGGACACCAAGCGCACCGTGGTCAAGGTGATCGACCAGAACACCAAGGAAGTGCTGCGCCAGTTCCCGACCAAGGAAGCGCTGGCCATCGCCAAGGCGATCGACCAGGAAAGCGGCCATGGCACCCCGACCGGTTTGCTGATCAACCAAACCGCCTGAGCGGCCGCGCGCCCGGCGCGCGCCGCCTTTTTCTCTTCTATGGCATCCTGACGGAGCGCCATCGTCCCCGTGCCGGCCCCGTGCCGCGCCGCCGCCGACCGGCCGCTGTACCTGGATTGACAGCTTTTCATAAACAAGGCGGTATTTCCCCCTCTCAAGTCCGGTTTGATTTTGCCGATACCGACTTATATTATTGCTTTACTTAGGAGCGCAACGTGGCCATTTCTTCCCCCGGCATAGGCTCAGGCCTCGATGTCAACAGCATCGTCAGCAAGCTGATGGCGGTGGAGTCCGCGCCGTTGGCCGACTACGACAAGAAAACCGCCAGCTTCCAGTCGCAGATCTCCGCCTTCGGCGCCATGTCCAGCGCGCTCGGCAATTTCCAGAGCACCCTCAGCAGCCTGAGCTCGCTGTCCAGTTTCCAGACCCTGACCAGCACCCCGGCCGACGCCACCGTGCTGACCGCCAGCGCCACCAGCTCGGCCCAGGCCGGCAACTACCGGGTCAGCATCACCCAGTTGGCGCAAGCCCAGACGTTGGCGTCGGGCGGCTACAAGGCCACCACCTCGGCCATCGGCACCGGCGCCACCACCACGATCAACTTTTCGCTGGGCTCGGTGTCCAACGGCCAGTTCGGCATCGCCGGCACGGCGCTGGACAACAGCGTGCGCACCAGCGGCCTGACGCCCGGCTCGCTGACCATCAACAACACGGCCATCGCCACCGACGGCAGCACCCGCAGCGCCCGCCTGCTGGCCGACGCCATCAATGAAAAAAACGGCACCACCGGCGTGACCGCCAAGGCTGCCGCCGCGACCACCAGCGCCACCCTGTTCGGCGGCGCCGGCGCCGGCAACTTCGGCAACGTCGACACCAGCGGCGGCGGCACCTATTCGCTGAGCGTGGGCGGGGTCGAGATCGCCGTCCAGGGCGCCGGCGTGGCCGGCGGCAGCGGCATCACCGCCGCCTCGCTGGATGCGGCGCTGACCGGCGATACCGCGGTGTCGCGCGCGCTGGCCGACGCCAACATCACGTTCACCGGCAGCGCCGCCAACGGCGACCTGCAATTCAGCAATGCCGACGGCAGCAACGTGGTGGTGGCCGAGTCGGTCACCGGCAGCGTCACCGGCGGCATCGGCAACAGCGGCACCGCCAACATCGGTTCCAGCGTCACCGCGGTGGGCACGCTGACCCTGACCTCGGCCGACGGCAGCCCGATCACGGTGGGCGGCAGCAATCCGGCCGCGGCCGGCCTGAGCGCCGGCGTCGGCGGCGCTTACCTGAACGCCAGTTTCAATGCCGACTCCAGCCGCACCAGCGGCAACATCGTCATCGACAGCACCAACAATTCCCTGCAGGGCATCATGGATGCCATCAACAAGGGCAATTTCGGCGTCACCGCCTCCATCGTGTCGGACGGCAGCAGCGGCGCCGGCGCCACGCCTTACCACCTGGTCCTGAGTTCCAGCGCCACCGGTGCCAACTCGACCATGAAGATCAGCCTGTCCGGCGCCGGCGGCGCGCCGGCCGACGCCGCCCTGACCAGCCTGCTGGGCTACGATCCCGGCGGCGTGCAGAACCTGAGCCAGAAGGCGGCCGCGGCCGATACCCTGGGCACGGTCAACGGCATCGCCGTCACCAGCAACAGCACCAGCATCAGCGGCGCGGTCACCGGCGTGACGTTCAACGCGCTCAAGGTCGGCAGCACCAGCGTGGCGGTGGCCAAGGATACCGGCACGCTGACCAACTCGGTCAATTCCTTCGTCAAGGCCTACAACGACCTCAACACGGCCCTGTCGCAACTGGGTTCCTACGACCCGACCACCAAGCAGTCCGGGCCGCTGCTGGGCGACAGCACCTTGCGCAACCTGACGTCGTCGATCCGCTCCACGCTCAGCAGTTCCATCACCGGCCTGCAAAGCACCAGCCTGAGCACGCTGTCGCAGATCGGCGTGTCGTTCCAGAAGGATGGTTCGCTGGCGGTGGACAACGCCAAGCTGCAAACGGCGATCAACAACAACTTCAACGACATCGCCGGCCTGTTCGCGGCGGTGGGCCGCGGCAGCGATCCCGACATCAGTTTCCTGAGCTCGAGCGCCAACACCAAGGCTGGCAGCTATGCGCTCAACATCACCCAGTTGGCCACCCAGGGCACGCTGCAGGGCACCACGCCGCTGCCGGCCGAGACCACCATCGCCGACGGCACCACCTGGACCGTGACGCTGAACGACAGCACGCCGCCCAACCTGAACAACACCGCCACCATCACGCTGCCGCCGGGCACCTACAACCCGAGCCAGTTGGCGACGCTGCTGCAATCGACCATCAACGGCGTCAGCGCCTTCGCCAACGCCGGCTCGACGGTGACCGCCAGCGTCGGCGACGACGGCTCGCTGAAGCTGGCCTCGTCGGCCTACGGCTCGACCTCGAACATCCACATCAGCACCGCCAGCGGCACCGACATCTCGGCCGTGTTCGGCGGCGGCACCTCGGTCGATGGCGTGGACGTGGCCGGCACCATCGGCGGCTACAGCGCCACCGGCAAGGGCCAGGTGCTGACCGGCGCGCCCGGCGGCCCGGTCGACGGCCTGAAGCTGACCGTCAAGGGCGACACCACCGGGTCGCGCGGCACCTTCGGCTTCTCGCAGGGCTACGCCTACATGCTCAACACCCTGGCCAACGGCTACCTGGGCAGCAGCGGCACCATCGCCGGCCGCACCACGGGCTTGAACTCGTCGGTGGCCGACATCGCCAAGCAGAAGGCCGCGTTCAGCGACCAGTTGACCAGCATCGAGGCGCGCTACCGCGCCCAGTACACGGCGCTCGACACCACGGTCGCCAGTATGAATTCCACTGCGTCGTTCCTGACGCAGCAACTCGCGTCGATCAGGGCCAATTCCTGACGACGGCCGCATTAACGAGGAGAGAAAGTATGTTCGGATCGCGACAAACCGGCGTCAGCGCCTATGCCAAGGTTGGCATGGAGACAGGCGTGATCGCCGCCAGCCCCCACAAGCTGATCGTCATGCTGTTCGACGGCGCGCTGGTGGCCTTGAACGCGGCGCTGAACGGCATGCGCAACGGCCAGATCGCGGAAAAGGGCAAGTCGATCTCGCGGGCCATCATGATCATCGACAGCGGCCTGCGCGCCGCGCTGGACAAGAAGGCCGGCGGCGAAATCGCCGAAAACCTGGACGCGCTGTACGAATACATGAGCAGCCGCCTGCTGACCGCCAACCTGAACAACGATCCCGGCATGATCGAAGAGGTGCAGCGCCTGCTGACCGAATTGCGCGACGCCTGGAATGCGATCGCAGAAACCCCGGCCGCCACCGGCATCCAACCACCCCATCTCGCGAGCGCCTGATCCATGATGACGATTCAAGATGTTTTATCCGTGTACGCCGCGATGGCCGATTTGACCGAGCAGATGGTGCAGGCCGCCAGCCGCAGCGACTGGGATGCCCTGGTCCAGCTCGAACAGCGCTGCGCCGCGCAGGTGCAGGCGCTGCGCGAGCAGGAACCGCAACAGCCCATGGAAGGCGCGGACCGCGAGCGCAAGATCGAATTCATCCGCCAGATGCTCACCGCCGACCGCAAGATCCGCGACCTGACCATGCCGTGGATGGCGCGCCTGTCCCAGCTCATCAACGCCACCGGCACCGAGCGGCGCGTGCTGAACGCCTACGGCAGCGTTTAACGCGGAGGCGCGCCATGATGCCGCGTGTTGACGGCCCGCTTCTGCCGCTCAGCCCGACAGACGGCAACCTGCCCAGCGCCGAAGGCCGGCAGGCCCTGTTCCAGCGCGCCATGGAAGGCCTGGTGGGCCAGACCGTCACCGCCGAGGTGATGAGCAAGCTGCAGGATGGCAGCTACCTCGTCAAGGTGGCCGACAACGCCGTGCGCATGATGCTGCCGGGCGATACCCAGGTCGGCGCCGACGTGCCGCTGACCGTGCTGGCCGCCCAGCCGCGCCCCACTTTCCAGCTCGGCAGCAATACACCGGGCACGACCGCCACCCTGGTCTATGCGCAGGGCGGCAATGCCGCAGGCGGCGACGCGGCCGCCCCGCTCCCGTCCCAGGATACGCCGGTCTATGTGCCGGGCCGCGCGCCCGCTGGCGCTGGCGCCACGCCGGCCCAGACTGGCCAGGCGGCGGCGGGAACGGCCACGTCCCCGGCCAGCGCCGGGGCAGGGCCCGCCAGCACGCCAGCCGCCGCAGACGCCGCGGCCGCAGCCGGCAAGGCCGCCGCCAACGCGGCCGCCAGCGGCGCCGCGCTGGCCGACAGCCTCCCCGCCGACACAGCCCGCCCGACCGCAGCCGGCCAGCCTGCCGCCGCCACGCCCGCCACCGCTGGCGCCGCCGAGGCCGATGCCGCGGCCGTGCTGAGCGGCCGCCCCGGCGTCGCCGGCAATCCCGCGCCGGCCCCGGCCGCAGGCCAGGCGGGCGCCACCCAGGTCGTGGCCCAGCCCGCCGGCGCGCAAACCGCGGCGACCGGAGCCGCCGCCACGCCGCTGCCGGCGGACGCCGTCAGACCAGGCAGCCTGGGCGCCACCCTGCTCGGCAAGGCGCCGTTGACGCCGGCCAGCCAGTTGCCCGAACTGAGCCAGAATACCCCCGCCGCCACCCTGAGCAACACGGCCCGCGTGCTGACCACGGTGCTGAACGCCAGCCAGAGCGGGCTGCTGGCCCTGGTCGGCAAGACCGCCCTATTCGGCAACGCCGCGCCGGACACCGCCCAGTTGGCGCAAAAGCTGGAGGACGTCATCGCCAAGAGCGGCCTGTTCTACGAATCCCATGTGGCCGAGTGGGCCAAGGGCCAGCGCAGCCTGGCCGACCTGGCGGCCGAGCCGCAGATGCAGCGCCTGGCCCAGCAAGCGCTGGGCGGCGACAACGCGCCGGCCGCCCGCGCCGCCGCCGGCAACAACGGTCCCGACCTCAGCGCCGCGCAAATGATCAACCAGCAACTGCACACCCAGGAACAGGGCCGCGTGCTGTGGAACGGCCAGGCCTGGCCGGGCCAGGCCATGCAATGGGAAGTGCGCCGCGACGAGCGCCAGGGGCGCCGCGACGACGGCAGCGACGGCGAGCCGGAAAAAATCTGGCGCAGCGGCGTGCGCTTCCGCTTCCCCATGCTGGGCGCGGTGTCGGCCTCGGTGACGCTGGTCGGCGCGCAAGTCCACATCCACGTGCAGACCGACCGCAGCGACAGCGCCGACACGCTGCGCGCCTGGTCGGGCCGGTTGGAGCAGGCGATGCAATCGGCCGGTGCGCCGCTGTCGTCGCTGACCATCAGCCAGGATAGCCAGGAGGCCGGCCATGCCGGATGAGGACCAGCAGCGCCGTCCACTGCAACAGGCGGTGGCCCTGGCCTACGACGTCGGCACGCCCGCGCCCAAGGTGGTGGCCAAGGGCCGCGGCCTGGTGGCCGAGCAGATCATCGCCGTGGCGCAGGAAGCCGGGGTGGCCATCCACGAATCCAAGGAACTTGTTTCACTGCTAATGGATGTGGATTTGGATCAACAAATTCCGCCCGTGCTCTACCGTACAATTGCGGAACTGTTAGCATGGCTATATCATATTGAAACAGCGCAAAAGTCGGGCATGCCGCTTCCGCCGGCGCCCGACACCAGCATCCCACTCACCGAAAACTAAACCAGAACTGGCGGCAGATGTACCCTCACTTTCAGGATGCGGAATTGGAAAACTGGCACGATTTCGAAGTCGAGTCCCGCAGGGAGATTTTCGCCCTGCTGCGCGGCATCGGCGAAAAAAACCAATTGATACGCATGCTGATCCAGGGCGAATCGGATGTCTGCGTGACGTCGATCCTGCACGTCGATGAGCCGGGCGACGCGGTCTACCTGGATTGCTCGATCGACCAGGAACAGAACCGCCGCATCCTGTCGGCGCGCCGCCTGTCGTTCGAGACCACGCTGGACAAGGTGCGCATCCTGTTCGCCGCCGAGCACATCGCCGCCACCACTTATGAAGGCAACCCCGCCTTCAAGATCCCCTTCCCGTCCACCCTGATCCGCCTGCAGCGCCGCGAGTACTACCGCATCGCCACGCCGGTCACCAACCCGGTGCGGGTGCTGATCCCGCTGCCCGCCGACCTGGGCGGCCCGACCACCTTCCCGCTGGCCGACATCAGTTGCGGCGGCATCGCCATCCTGGACAACAAAATGGTGCTGGGGAATGCCATCGGCAAGGAATATGCGGATTGCCGCGTCGACCTGCCGGAAGTCGGCCAGGTCACCACCGCGCTGCAGATCCGCAACTCGCTGGACCTGACTCTGCTGAACAACAAGACCAACCGCCGCCTGGGCTGCGAATTCGTGCGCATCCAGCGCGGCATGCTGGCCTACGTGCAGCGCTACATCACCAAGCTGGAACGCGAGCGCAACGCCCGCATCGCCGGCCTTAGCTGAGCGCCTTGGCTGGCCGCGCCGGCGCCGGCACCGGCGACTTGCCGCCGGCCGCCCCCAGGAACAGTCGGCTTAGCAGCGCATAGCGCGACAGCAGGCCGAACAACAGCAGCCCGATCACGAGCGCGCACGCCAGCCGCAGCCACGGATCGTCCACCCCGAACTCCTGCACCAGCGTCAACTGCACCGGCTGATGGACGTACATGATGACCATGGACGCCGCGCCCAGCCGCGACAGGGCGCGGGCGGGCCAGCCGAATTGCGCCAGCCAGCGGGCCGCCCGCATCAGCAAGGCGCTGGCGCAGACGGCCGAGGCCAGGGTCACGACGGGGATGCCGTACGCCGCGTTTTTCATGTCGAAGCTGTTGTCATACCCGGCCGCGATCAGGGCCGCGCCCAGCGCGGCGCCCGCCAGCGCCCACGGCACGGGCAAGACCAGTTGCCGGTCGCGGCACAGCCAGCCGAGGTAGAACAGCGGGGCGGCCATCAGCACCACGTTCAGGTCCAGCGGCAGCGAGGCAGATGGAAAGTAGCGCGCGTTGACGTACGCCAGGCCCAGCAGCGGCAACATGGCCAGCCCGACCACTGGCGGGCGCCAGCGCTTGAACAGCCAGTTCATCAGTTGCTGGGTGGCGAACAGGCAGGTCACGAACCAGAACACGGCGCCCCAGCCCTGCAGGCGGCGCCCGCCCCACAGGGTGGCCTTGAGCATTTGCGCGTTGCCGGGCCCGTGGAACAGCAGGTGCCGGGCCGCCTCCAGCAGCTCCGGCACAAAGAAGAGCAGCAGGAAGGCGGCGTAAGGCAGCAGCAGGTGGCGCGCCTTTTTGAGGAAAAAGCTTTTCTCGTCGGCGTCCGGCCTGAACAGATAGCCCGACACCAGGAAAAACAGCGGCATGTGGAACATGAAGATGTAGCGCCGCGGCGCATCTTCAAACACGTGGCCTGCCACCACCAACAATATGCCCAGGCCCTTCAGTACGTCGATCCAGATCATCGCTCAGCCGCTTTACGTTATCGCTACACCCCCAGCTTATACGTAAAACGCCGATCTTGCAAAACTTGAAATATTTCAATATCTATACGGATACTTGCATTGTTAGTGTGACTAGCATCAAACTTGCATGTTCATGATGTCGTGATAGGCACTGACCAGCTTGTTGCGCACCTGCAGGGTGGCCTGGAAGTTGATGCTGGCCTTTTGCTGGGCGATCATCACGTCCGACAGGCTGACCGTGTCGTCGCCCATCGCGAACTTCCGGTTCAGCTCGTCGGCCTGCACCTGGCTGGCGTTGACCGAATCCAGCGATTGCTTGAGCACGTCGGAAAACTCGGCCTTGGGGGTGGCGGCCGGTTCGGTCTTGATGACCTGCGGCGTCAGCCCCGGCCGGGTCGCGTGCGCCTTCAGTTGCGCGATCATGGCCTGGATCTGGCTGCTGTCGATACCACCTGTTTTCATCTCTCGCTCCATCTTGTTGCTACCGTGGAACAAATTCCACGATATCGCAGAGCGCGGCGTTACAATACGGCACGGCTCTATCAGTGCTGGCAGAGTATCAGGCGCCACGCCAGCGCCGCCGGTGGAGCAGGACCGTAAACGGCGTTCTGTTCGCCCGATTGGATAGTCGCGCCAGCGGCAATAATGGCTTACTCCTTCTAGAACCTCGTACTGAGACCCACACCATCATGGCCGTAGCGGAAGAAATCGACAACGACGCAGCGACTGCGCAAGACGAAGGCGCGGAAAAGCTGCCCTTCATCCAGACGCCGATGGGCCGCAACTTCCTGCGCGCCGCCGGCGCCGCAGCCATCGTCGCCATCCTGATCGGCCTGTGGCTGTGGAACAAGCCGCCCGAATACGCGGTGCTGTTCTCCAACTTCACCGACCGCGACGGCGGCGCCATCACGGCCGAGCTGGACAAGATGAACGTCAAGCACAAGTTCTCGGACAATGGCACCGCCATCCTGGTGCCGGCCGACCAGGTGCACGACATCCGCCTGAAGCTGGCCGCGCAAGGCTTGCCCAAGGGCGGCAACGTCGGCTTCGAGCTGATGGAAAACCAGAAGCTGGGCGTGTCCCAGTTCCAGGAACAGGTCAATTACCAGCGCGCCCTGGAAGGCGAGCTGGCCCGCTCCATCCAGTCGCTGGCGCCAGTGGAAAGCGCCCGCGTGCACCTGGCGCTGCCCAAGCCCTCGGTGTTCGTGCGCGACCAGCAAAAGCCGACCGCCTCGGTGATCGTCACCCTGCATCCCAACCGCATGCTGGACCCGTCGCAGACCGGCGCCATCGTCCACCTGGTCGCCTCGGCCGTGCCGGACCTGCTGCCGGCCAACGTCAGCGTGGTCGACCAGGCCGGCAACCTGATTTCCGACCAGAACAAGAACGGCAACGGCGCCAACGCCAAGCTGGACGAGCAGCAGCTCAAGTATGTGAAAGACCTGCAGGCGCAAGTGATCAAGCAGGTGGAATCCATTGTCATCCCCATCGTCGGCGACGGCAATGTGCGGGCCGAAGCGGTGGCCGACGTCGACTTCTCGCAGATCGAGCAGGCGTCCGAGAACTACAAGCCGAACTCGCCGCCGGCCGCCTCCGCCATCCGCAGCCAGCAGACCAGCGAAACCAGCGGCGCCGCCGGCAGCACCAATCCGGGCGGCATACCGGGCGCGTTGTCCAACCAGCCGCCGGGCACCGCCACCGCGCCGCTGAACCAGACCGCGCAAGCCAACGGCCCCAACGCGCCGGCGCCCGGCACGCCGCCGGGCACGGCCACCGCCAACGCCGGCGCCGGCCCCTCGCACAAGGAATCGACCACCAACTATGAAGTCGACAAGACCGTGCGCTACGAGCAGCGCGGCATGGGCGGCCTGCGCCGCCTGACGGTGGCGGTGGTGGTCAACTACAAGCGCCTGGTCGACAAGAACGGCAAAGTCACGGTAAAAGCCTATACTCCAGAGGAGATGGCCAAGATCAACGATCTGGTCAAGCAGGCCATGGGCTACAACCAGGACCGCGGCGACGCCGTCAGCGTGGCCAACTCGCCGTTCGACGGCGTCGACAAGCCGTACGAGCCGCCGCTGGACTGGTGGCGCGACCCGGCCAACCTGCCGATGGCCAAGGACTTGTTGAAGTTCCTGATCACCGCCCTCATCCTGCTGTACATCGTGCTGCGCATCGTGCGCCCGATGATGCGCCCGGTGTTCAAGAAGATCGACGAGATCAACGCGCCGGAGCCGGAACCGGACGTACCGGAGGAGCCGGAACCGGAAGAACCGGATCCCGCGCTCATCGCCGAAGAAGAGCTGCGCCTCATGGAAGAAAACACCGCGCGCAGCTACCGCGACAACCTGGCCATGGCCAAGAAACTCGCGGTGGAAGACCCGCGCATTGTCGCCAACGTGATCAAGGAATGGATAGGCGCAAATGACTGAGAATACTGGACTGCAAAAGGCCGCCATCCTGATGCTGGCCATGGGCGAAACCGAGGCGGCCGAGGTGATGAAATTCCTCGGCCCGCGCGAAGTGCTGAAGCTGGGCGCCGCCATGGCCACCATGAAAAACGTGCCGCACGAGGAAGTGGTGGGCACGCTGGACAATTTCCGCGACATGGTGGCGGCTGCCTCCACCGTGGGCCTGGATTCGGACGAGTACATCCGCCAGGTGCTGACCAAGGCGCTGGGCGACGACAAGGCGTCGGTGCTGCTGTCGCGCATTTTGGGCGGCAAGGACGCTTCCGGCATCGAATCGCTGAAGTGGATGGATTCGCAATCGGTGGCCGAGCTGATCCGCAACGAACACCCGCAGATCATCGCCACCATCCTGGTCCACCTGGAGCGCGACCAGGCGTGCGAAATCCTCGGCAACTTCACCGACCGCCTGCGCAACGACGTGGTGCTGCGCATCGCCACCCTGGACGGCGTGCAGCCGGCCGCGCTGCGCGAGCTGAACGACGTGCTGACCAAGCTGTTGTCCGGTAACGAGAACATCAAGAAATCGACCCTGGGCGGCGTGCGCGCGGCGGCCGAGATTTTGAACTTCATGAGCGGCGAGCAGGAACAGTCGGTCATGGACAACATCAAGAACTACGACAACGACATGGCGCAGAAGATCATGGACGAGATGTTCGTGTTCGACAACCTGATCGACATCGACGACCGCGGCATCCAGTTGCTGCTGCGCGAAGTGCAGTCGGAAATGCTGATCATCGCGCTGAAAGGCGCGTCGCAGGAATTGCGCGACAAGATCTTCAAGAACATGTCGGCCCGCGCCTCGGAAATGATGCGCGAAGACCTGGAATCGAAAGGCCCTGTGCGCCTGTCCGAAGTGGAAGCCCAGCAGAAGCAGATTCTGCAGATCGTGCGCCGCCTGGCCGATGAAGGCCAGATCGTCCTGGGCGGCAAAGGTGAGGATTCGTTCGTCTGATGAGCATGCTAAGCAAAGAACAGCAGCCGGTGTTCAAGCGCTGGGAGATGACCTCGTTTGGCGACGAGCGCCCCAGCGCGGTCGCGCTGCGCGAGGCGGAACAGCGCGAGATCGACGCCGAGAACGCCCGCGTCGAAGCCGAGCAGCGCGTGCAGGAAGCGTTGCTGGCCCAGCAGGAACAGATGGAGATGGGGCCGCCGCTGCCGCCGCCCATCGAATACCCCACCGTCGAGGAACTGGAAGCGATCCGCGAATCCGCCCGCAAGGATGGCTACCAGGAAGGCTATGACGAAGGCCACGCGGCCGGCCATGCGGAAGCCATCGAGGCCGGCCTCCAGGCCACCAGGGAGGAATTGCAGCAGGTGCGCGCCCTGGCCGAGTCCTTCGGCGGCGCCCTGGCCAACGCCGACCAGCTGATTGCCAGCGAAGTGCTGGACCTGGCCCTGCAACTGGCCAAGGGCATGCTGAAGAACGCGCTGGCGGTCAAGCCGGAACTGATCCTGCCCATCGTGCGCGAAGCCATCGAATACCTGCCGGTGCTGCAGCAGCCGGCCCTGCTAGTGCTGCATCCGGACGATGCGGCCACCGTGCGCGCCGGCATCGGCGAGGAACTGGACAAGGGCGGCTGGCGGGTGGTGGAAGACGCCAGCGTCGGCCGCGGCGGCTGCAAGGTCGACACCGCCAGCAACCAGATCGACGCCACCGCCGCCGCCCGCTGGCAGCGCCTGAGCCATGCGCTGGGCAAGGAAGTGGACTGGCTGGACTGACCCCATGACTACCGTCAATCCCCACGCCGGCCGCTGGAAATCCTACCTCAAGGATTGCGCCGCGCTGGTCGATTTCGTCGAACCCATGCAGATCTCGGGCCGCGTCACGCGCGTGGCCGGGCTGGTGATGGAAGCGGTCGGCCTGCGCCTGGCCGTCGGCGCCGCCTGCACCGTGCCGCTGCCCAACGGCGGCCGCATCGAGGCGGAAGTGGTGGGCTTCGAGGGCGACAAGCTGTACCTGATGCCGCAGTCCGACGTGGAAGGCGTGATCCCCGGCACCCGCGTGTTCCCGGTCGAGCCGGCCATCCCCAAGCCGGGCACCGTGGCCCACCCGCGCCGCCGCCCCAGCGACCGCGCGCGCCACCTGCCGGTCGGCCAGGAACTGCTGGGCCGGGTGGTGGACGCGGCCGGACGGCCGCTGGACAACCTCGGCCCCATCCACACCGACGACAGCGCGCCCATCAACACCCGCCCCGCCAACCCGCTGGGCCGCGCGCCCATCGTCGAGACGCTGGACGTGGGCGTGCGCGCCATCAACGCCATGCTGACCGTGGGACGGGGGCAGCGCATGGGCCTGTTCGCCGGTTCCGGCGTCGGCAAGTCGGTCCTGCTGGGCATGATGGCCCGCTATACCGAGGCCGACGTGATCGTGGTCGGCCTGATCGGCGAGCGCGGCCGCGAGGTCAAGGAATTCATCGAGCAAATCCTGGGCGAGGAAGGCCTGGCCCGCTCGGTGGTGGTGGCGGCCCCGGCCGACACGCCGCCGCTGATGCGCCTGCAGGGCGCGTCGTATTGCACCGCCATCGCCGAGCACTTCCGCGACCAGGGCCAGAACGTGTTGCTGATCATGGATTCGCTGACCCGCTACGCCATGGCCCAGCGCGAGATCGCCCTGGCCATCGGCGAGCCGCCCGCCACCAAGGGCTATCCGCCGTCCGTGTTCGCCAAGCTGCCGGTGCTGGTGGAACGGGCCGGCAACGGCGAGCTGGGCGGCGGCTCCATCACCGCCTTCTACACCGTGCTGACCGAGGGCGACGACCAGCAGGATCCGATCGCCGACTCGGCGCGCGCCATCCTGGACGGCCACATCGTGCTCAACCGCCGCCTGGCGGAAGCCGGCCACTACCCGGCCATCGACATCGAACAGTCGATCAGCCGGGCCATGCACTCGATCACCTCGCCCGAGCACCAGAGCCGCGCGCGCCAGCTCAAGCAACTGTTTTCGCGCTTCGAGCGCAGCCGCGACCTGATCAGCGTGGGCGCCTATGCGGCCGGGACCGATCCCGTGCTCGACCAGGCCATCCAGTTGCATGACAAGATAGAACATTTCCTGCAGCAGCAAATCACCGAACGAGTGACCATGGGCGAGAGCTTGGGCCAACTTACCTCTCTATTCGACTGATTGCCGCGCCTGAGCGCCACCTATAATGGGACACACCATGGCTTCAAAAGCGCAATTAGAAACTCTGATGGACCTGGCGCAACGCGAAACGGACGACGCCGCGAAGCGCCTGGGCGCGGCCCTGAAAGCGGTCGACGAGGCGAAACAAAAGCACCAGATGCTGGTCGGCTTCCGCGACGAGTATCTGCAACGCTTCGAGCAGGTGCAGCAGGCCGGCATCACGCCCATGGCTTACCGCAATTACATGGCCTTCATCGACAAGCTGGACACGGCGGTCAAGGGCCAGGCGGAGGTGGTCCGGCACGCCGAGCACCGCAGTGCGCAGCAGAAGGCCGCGTGGCAGGCGTGCGAGCGCAAGCGCATGTCCTACTCCACCCTGAACGACCGGGCGGACGCGGCGGCGCTCAAGCAGGAAAACAAGCGCGACCAGAAGCAGATGGACGAACATGCAGCAAGGCAGGCGTATTACCGACGCTGACCTCACCAACCAACCGATACGGCGCGACACATGCAAACCTTGAACTTACAACTTCCCGGTCTCAACGCCAATGCAGTGGCAGCGCCCCAGCTCAACCTCAACCTGGGCGCCGGCAGCGCGGATAATTCGTTCAAGCAGGCGCTGTCGCGCGAAATGGACCAGCGCCAGGCCCAGGCGCAGGCCAGCAACGACGCCGTCAAGACGCCCGAGGCGCCCCCGGCCCCGCGCGCGTCCGCGCCGGCGCCGGCCGCCCCAGCCAAACAAAGCCAGCAGCAAAACAACAACAGCCAGCCGGATGCGTCCGACGCCAGCCAGCCAGCCAGCGCCAGCAGCAACGCCAGCAACAGCAGCCAGGCTGCCGCCGCGCCGGCGCCGGCCAAGGCCGCGCCCGCCGACAGCAGCGACAACAAGAACAGCGCCGACGCCGCCAGCAGCGATGCCAAGGCGGCGCAGTCGGCCGATCCGGTGGCCGACATGCTGGCCCTGGTGGCCGCCTTCAACCAGCCGGCCGCGCCCGCCAGCACCCCGATCGCCAGCACGGCCGCCGCAGCCGGCGCGGCCGCCACGGCCAGCGGCGCCAGCAGCGCCGCCGCCCTGGCTGCCGATGCCGCCGCCGCCAGCCAGGTCGCCACTGGCGCCGCCGCTGCCATCGCCGGCGACGCCACCACGGTGGCGGCCGACGCCGGCAAGACTGCCACCGCCAACGGCGACGCCGCCGCGCTGCAAGCCGCGCAGGATGGCGCCGCCGCCATCGCCGCCGATTTCAAGGCTGCGCTGGGCAAGGCCGGCGCCACCGCGCAAGGCGCGGCCGATGCCGCCACCGCGGCGGCCGCCGCCGCAGCAGCAGCGGCCGCTCAAGCGGCGGCAGGCGGCAAGGCCATCGCGGCCGGCGCCGCCACGGCCGACGCCAAGACGGAGGCCAAGGCCGACCTCGCGGCAACTGCCGCCGGCGCTGCCGACAGCGGCGCCGCCGTGGCCGACACCCCGCTGGCCAAGGCCGCTGCCAGCCCGGCCGACACCAAGGCCGCCGTCAGCGACAAGGCCCAGCCGCAAGTGTCGCAAACCCAGCAACAGCAGCAGGCCGGCGCCGATCCGGTCCAGTTGGCCGCCGCGCCCAAGGCGGACGCCGCCAAGGTCCAGGCCGAGACCATGGCCGCCCTGAAGGAAAACGCCAACATCACCGTCGCGCCCACCGCCACCCGCGCCGCGCAGGAAATCGCCCAGGCCGTCAACACCGCGGCCGCCGACAACAAGCTCAATGCCCGCGTGGGCAGCCAGGCCTGGGACCAGCAACTGGGGCAGAAGGTCATCTTCATGGCGGCCGGCGGCGAGCACAGCGCGACCATGGAATTGAACCCGCCCGACCTCGGCCCGCTGCAAGTGGTGCTGAGCGTGAACAAGGACCAGGCCACCGCCGCCTTCACCGCCGCCGCGCCGGAAGTGCGCCAGGCGCTGGAATCGGCCATGCCCAAGCTGAAGGAAATGATGAGCGACGCCGGCATCCAGTTGGGCAGCGCCACGGTCTCGGCCGGCACCTCGGACCAGGGCAACAACAGCTACAGCCAGCAGGCCGCGGCCTCGGCGCACGGCGGCAGCGGCCGCTCGGGCGGCAGTTATGGCCGCAACGACAACGGCGGCAACGCGGAAGTGGTGCGCAGCGCCCCGCCCGCGCGCCGCGTGGCGACCGGCGCGGTCGACACCTTTGCCTGACCCCGGCTGTGACATAATGGCGCGATGATTCACTTCAGCATGATGCAAGGGCTATTTTGAAAGCGAACCCAAAAATGAAAGCCGATCAGAAAGTTGAAGCACCGGCAGGTGGCGGCAACATGAAAAAACTGATCATCATCATCGTGGCTGTCGTGCTGCTGCTCGGCGGCCTGGGCGGCGGCGCGGCCTGGTATTTCCTGCACGGTAAAGCTGATGCGACCGAGGACGACGCGCCGGTCAAGAAAGGCAAGAAAGCCCGCAAGCCGGCCGGCCCGCCGGAATACATTCCGATCGAACCGTTCACCGTCAACCTGCAGCCGGGCGAGAATGGCGCCGACCAGTATCTGCAAGTGGCGTTCACGCTGGAAGTGAGCAGCGTGGAAGAACACGAGTACATCAAGACCAACATGGCCAAGGTGCGCAGCCGCGTGCTGCTGCTGTTGTCGAGCAAGCACGCGTCGGACATCAATACGCCGGAAGGCAAGGTCCAACTGGCCAAGGAAATCATCGCCACCCTGAAGGAGCCGTTTGAAGACCGCGGCACGCCGCAGGATATCGATGACGTGCTGTTCACGTCCTTCATCATTCAGTAACACCGTTGAATCATGGCCGATAATTTTCTCTCCCAGGAAGAAGTTGATGCCCTGCTCAAGGGCGTCAACGGCGATCAGGACGATGTCCAGACGCAGGAAGACACTGCGGGAGTCCGTACGTACAACCTGGCCACCCAGGAACGTATCGTGCGTGGGCGCATGCCGACGCTGGAAATTATCAATGAGCGTTTCGCGCGCCTGCTGCGGGTCGGCCTGTTCAACTTCCTGCGCCGCAGCGCCGAGGTGTCGGTGGGCTCGGTGCGGGTGTCCAAGTATTCCGAGTTCATCCGCAACCTGGTGGTGCCGACCAACCTCAACCTGGTGCACATGAAGCCGCTGCGCGGCACGGCCCTGATGGTGTTCGATCCGGGCCTGGTGTTCCTGCTGGTGGATAACCTGTTCGGCGGCGACGGCCGCTTCCACACCCGCGTCGAGGGCCGCGATTTCACCCAGACCGAGCAGCGCATCATCCTGCGCATCCTGGACATCGTGTTCGAGGCGTACACCAAGTCGTGGGAGCCGGTGTACCCGGTCGAATTCGAATACATCCGGTCGGAAATGAACACGCAGTTCGCCAACATCGCCACGCCCAACGAGGTGGTGGTGGCCTCGACCTTCACGGTGGAGCTGGGCTCGGTGTCGGGCCAGATCCACTTCTGCATGCCCTACTCGATGATCGAGCCGATCCGCGATTCGCTGACCTCCAGCCTGCAGGGCGAGGCGCTGGAAGTGGACAAGCGCTGGATACGCCTGATGACGCAACAGATCCAGATCGCCGAGGTGGAGCTGGTGGCCTCGCTGGGCACGGCCCGCGTGAATTTCGACGAGATCCTCAACATGCGGGTGGGCGACATCATCCCGCTGCAGATCCCGGAATTCATTTCCGCCACGGTGGACGGGGTGCCGGTGATGGACTGCAGCTACGGCGTCAAGAACGGCCAGTACGCCTTGAAGGTGGAGAAACTGCTGGCCAACGCCGATAATCTTAAATAACGCCGGCGACGACGCACGGCGACTGCAACACAGGAGAGAAACATGTCGGACAATCAAGACGATCAACCGCTGGACGAAGACGATCCTTGGGGTGCGGCGATCGCCGAGCAGGCGCAGGCCGAAGCTGCCGCGCTGGAAAAAGCCCAGGCTGCGCAAGCGGCCCAGGCGGCCGTGTTCAAGGACTTTGGCGCCGCGCCCAGCAAGACCGAGACGCACAACGATATCGACTTCATCCTCGATATCCCGGTGCAGCTCACGGTCGAACTGGGCCGCACCAAGATCGCCATCAAGAACCTGCTGCAACTGGCGCAGGGCTCGGTGGTGGAACTGGACGGCTTGGCCGGCGAGCCCATGGACGTGCTGGTCAACGGCTGCCTGATCGCCCAGGGCGAGGTGGTGGTGGTGAACGACAAGTTCGGTATCCGACTGACCGACATCATCACGCCTTCCGAACGTATCCGAAAATTGAATAAATGAAGCGCGGACTGATCACCTCTCTCCTCATCGCGGCGGCCTTGGCCGCCGCGCCTGCAATGGCCCAGCAGCACAGCGTGTCGGGCACCATCGGCGGCAACCACGCCACGGCGGCCAGCGCCGCCATGGCGCCGGCCGCGGCACCGGCCGCCACACCCGCAGCGGCCGCGACGCCTGCGGCGGAAACGCCGGCCGCAATGGTAGCCGCGGACGCGCCCACCCCGGCAGCGCCCGCCGCTGCCGCACCTGCCGCCGCGCCCGCCCCGGCCCAGCCGAGCGCGCTGGCCATGACCATCCCCACCCCGCAAACCCAAGCGCCTTCGACCGGCGGCGGCCTGCTGCAGACCACGCTGGCGCTGTTCTTCGTGATCGCGCTGATGCTGGGCCTGGCCTGGTTCATGAAGCGCTACGGTCCCCGCAACTTCGGCGGCGCCAACAGCAACGTCAAGCTGGTCGGCTCGCTGAGCGTGGGCGCGCGCGAGCGCATCCTGGTGGTGGAAGTGGGCGAACAATGGATCGTGGTCGGCGCCTCGCCCGGCCGCATGAACGCGCTGGCCACCATGCCGCGCGGCGAAAGCGTCGAAGCGACCGCGCCGGCGCCCCTGCCGACCGCCAATTTCGCCGCCTGGCTCAAACAAACCCTGGACAAGCGCAATGTTCAATAAGCTGTCCGGCCCTGCCCCGGCGGCGCTCAAGACCTTGCTGCTGCTGGGCGCGCTGATCCTGCCGCTGGCGGCCGGCGCCGATTCCAGCATCGGCATTCCCGCCCTGACTTCGACGCCAGCGCCGGGCGGCGGCACCAACTACACGCTGCCGATCCAGACCATGCTGCTGATGACGGCGCTGGGCTTCATCCCGGCAGCGCTGTTGCTGATGACCAGCTTCACCCGCATCATCATCGTGCTGTCGCTGCTGCGCCAGGCGCTGGGCACGCAGTCGGCGCCGCCCAACCAGGTGATGGTCGGCCTGGCCCTGTTCCTGACCCTGTTCGTGATGGGGCCGACCTTCGACAAGATTTACAACGACGCCTATCTGCCGCTGCAGGAAAACAAGCTGACCATGCAGCAGGCCATGGACAAGGGCGCGGCGCCGCTGAAAACCTTCATGCTCAAGCAGACCCGCCAGGCCGACCTGGCGCTGTTCGTCAAGCTGTCGCGCGGCCCGGCCCTGCAGGGACCGGAAGACGTGCCGCTGCGCCTGCTGGTGCCGGCCTTCGTCACCAGCGAGCTGAAAACCGCCTTCCAGATCGGCTTTGCCATCTTCATTCCCTTCCTGATCATCGACATGGTGGTGGCCTCGGTCCTGATGTCAATGGGCATGATGATGATGTCGCCGGCCGTGATCTCGCTGCCGTTCAAGCTGATGCTGTTCGTGCTGGTGGATGGCTGGCAGTTGCTGCTGGGCTCGCTGGCCCAGAGCTTCTACTGAGGAGGATGCGATGACGCCGGAAAGCGTAATGACCATGGGCCGCCACGCCATGGAAATCACCCTGATGATCGCCGCGCCCATGCTGCTGGTGGCGCTGATCATCGGCCTGGTGGTCAGCATCTTCCAGGCCGCCACCCAGATCAACGAGCAGACCCTGTCCTTCATCCCCAAGCTGGTCGGCATTTTTGTCGCGCTGGTGGTGGCCGGGCCGTGGATGCTGGAAATCATGCTCGACTATATGCGCGAAGTGTTCAGCGGCATTCCCCTGCTGGTCGGCTGATGCTGCATAGAAATGTAACAGTGGCTGGGCAGGCCTCATGATTACCATCTCTTCGGCCGATATCAACTTGTGGATCGCCGGCTTGCTGTGGCCGCTCACGCGCATCTTGGCCCTGATCGCCTCGGCGCCAGTGCTGGGCAACAGCGCCGTGCCGATCACCATCAAGGTCAGCCTGGGCGTGCTGCTGGCGGCCATCGTGGCGCCGGCGGTGCCGGCCTACCCGGCCATGGACCCGCTGTCGCTGGCCGGGCTGCTGGTGGTGATGCAGGAAATGCTGATCGGGCTGGCGATGGGCTTCACCATCCGCATCGTGTTTGCGGCGGTCGAGCTGGCGGGCGAGATTTCCAGCCTGACCATGGGCCTGGGCTTCGCCAGTTTTTTCGACCCGGCCACGCAGGGGCGCTCCTCGGCCATCAGCCAGTTTTTGTCGCTGGTGGCGACCATGGCGTTCTTGTCGGTGAACGGCCACCTGGTGCTGCTGTCGGCGCTGGTGGAAAGCTTCAGCACCTTGCCGGTGTCGTCGCTGCCGGCCTACGGCGGCGGCTTCAAGCAGATGGCCGACTGGGGCGGCAAGATGTTCAGCACCGGGGTGCAGTTGTCGCTGCCCATCGTGGCGGCCCTGCTGATCACCAACGTGGCGCTGGGCATCCTGACGCGCGCGGCGCCGCAACTGAATTTATTCGGTATCGGGTTTCCGATTACCTTGGGCGTAGGTCTGCTGGTGGTCGCCATGACGCTCCCGTATCTGGGGACGCCGATGCAGAACCTGTTTTTGGATGGCATAGAACACGCGCGGCTGATGCCGCGGACCTGGTCCGAGCGGCCGAAAGTGGTCAAACCGGCAAGACCGCCGGTGCGGCCGCCTGAGCTGCTGCCATAGTGATTTTCAATGGTCATCTGATTGTTTTTCGGTTTCCATGAAGCAATTCTGAGCTATCATGGAGGCTTCCCCGGGAGCTCCTGTAATGACGACGAATATTCCTACCCTGCAGACGCAAAATATCGCCGCGCTGACCACCAGCGACATTGTTGCGCTCAAAACGGAGGACATGCAGGCTTTCAGCTCCGACCAGATTGCCGCGCTGAGCACGCTGAATGTGCACGCGCTGAGCACCCTGCAATTATCTTTCCTGAGCCTGGATGGATTGATCGGCTTGACCACCGACGGCGTACAGGCGCTCAGCAGTACTCAGCTTGGAGCATTAACAAATATACAAATCCAAACGCTGAGCTCCGACCAGCTTGTGGCTTTCACGACACAGGAAATCCCCGGCCTGAACAGCCGCCAGTTGAACAATCTGCTGCCATGGCAAGTTACTGTTCTGGAAACGGACGACGTGCGCGCCCTGCGCACCCAGCAGATCAACAGCATCAGCTCCAACCAGATTTTCAACCTGACCACGGATCAGCTCAACGCCCTGAGCTCGTCGCAACTGCGCGCCATCAGCACCAGCGCCGTCACCCAGCTCAGCTCGGCGCAGGTGTACGCCCTGCCGTCCGACACCCTGCAGCAGCTCACCACCGACCAGGTCAACGCCCTGACCATCTGGCAGTTGAGCACGGTCACCACCGACCAGGTCGCCGAACTGAGCACGCTGCAGGTCAGCGCCCTGAGCACGGCCACCCTGCAAGCCCTGAGCAGCGACCAGTTCGCCGCCATCGAAACCCGCGACTTGATCGGCCTGAGCAGCCGCCAACTGGCGTCGCTCACCGGCGGCCAGTTGCTGGGCCTGACCACCGACCAGGCGCATGCCCTGCGCAGCACCCAGATCGCCGCCTTCACCACCGCCCAGCTTCCGCTGCTGAGCACGGCCCAACTGGATGCCCTGGCCACGCTGTCGACCCTGAGCAGCGCGCAGATCGCGGCGCTGACGTCCGACCAGATCGCTGCCCTCAGCACCCAGACCGTGGCCGCCCTCAGCCTGGTCCAGGTGGCCGCGCTGAACGGCAACGAGCTGCCGGGCCTGACCACCGACCAGATCGCGGCCCTGAACTCGGCCCAGTTGCAGACCTTGAGCACGCTGCAGATCGCCCAACTGAGCACCGACCAGGTCCACGCTATCGAAACCCGCGACATCCGCTACCTGACCGCGGCCCAGATGCGCGCGCTGAGCAGCGACCAGTTGCTGGCGCTGAGCACCGACCAGGTCACCACCCTGACCACCGATGAAGTGCAAGCCCTGCGCCCCGACCAGGTGGCCGCGCTGAGCACCGACCAGGTGGTGGCGCTGAAGACCCTGAGCGCGCTGAGCACCGCGCAAATACAGGCGCTGAGCAGCGATCAACTGGTGTCCATGAGCACGCGCGAACTGGTCAACCTGAGCGGCGCCCAGTTGGCCGCGCTGTCGGCCGACCAGTTGAACGCGCTGAGCACGGCCCAGATCGTCCTGCTGACCTCGGCCCAGATCAACGCCCTGACCACCCTGGCCATCAGCGCGCTGAGCACGGCGCAAGTGGCCGCCATCGAAACCCGCGACATGGGCGCGCTGACCACCGCCCAGGTCCAGGCCTTCAATTCCGACCAGTTGCTGGCCCTGTCCACCGACCAGATCCGCGCCATGAGCACGGACGACGCGCGCGCGTTGCGCGGCGACCAGTTGGCCGTCCTGAGCACCGACCAGATCGGCGCACTGAAGTCGCTGCTGCCGCTGACCAGCATCCAGATGAGCTGGCTGACCACCGACCAGATCGCCAACCTGGCCACCAAGGACCTGGCCACGCTGACCAGCACCCAGCTCGCCTCGCTGACCCCGGCCCAGGTGCTGGCGCTGACCACCGACCAGGTGGTGGCCATGACCACCGGCCAGGTGGCCTCGCTGACCACCGCCACGCTCAGCGCCATGAGCACCACCCAGGTGGCCGCCGTCGAAACGCGCGACTTCATCTGGCTCAGCTCGTCGCAACTGCGCGCGCTGAACAGCGACCAGATCGATGCCCTGCGCACCGACCAGATTGCGGTGCTGACCTCGGACCAGGAGCGCCTGCTGGGCGCCGACCAGGTGGCCGCCCTCACCACCGACCAGATCGTGGCGCTGCGCACGCTGGCGCCGCTGACCACCGCCCAGTTCGCGGCCCTGACCACCGACCAGTTGCGCGCGCTGGAAACCAGGGACGTGATCGCGCTCAGCAGCGACCAGTTGCGCGCCCTGACCAGCGACCAGGTCCAGTCGCTGAGCAGCGACCAGATCGTCGAGCTGACGGCGCTCCAGTACAGCACCCTCAGCACGGCCGTGCTGAACACGCTGACCAGCGACCAGTTGCGCGCCATCGAAACGCGCGACATCGCCGCGCTGGGCAGCACCCAGGTCGGCAGCCTGTCCACCGACCAGGTGGTGGCGCTGCAAAGCGACCAGTTCGGCGCCCTCAACAGCAGCGCCGTGAGCGCCCTGGGCACCGACCAGATCAGCGTGCTGAGCACCGACCAGTTGAACGCCCTGGCCACGCTGGCCGGCATGTCCAGCCGCCAGGTCGGCGCCCTCAGCAGCCTGCAGTTGGCGGCCCTGTCCACCCACAACCTGGCGACCCTGGCCAGCGACCAGTTGAGCGTGCTGGGCAGCGACCAGTTGCGCGCCCTGACCACCGACCAGATCGTGGCGCTGAGCGCGGCCCAGTTCCGCGGCCTGAACGGGGCCGCCCTGTCCAGCCTGGGCACCGACCAGGTCCTGGCCATCGAAACGCGCGACCTGGCGGCGCTGAGCCCCAGCCAGCTCAGCCAGTTGAACACCGACCAGATCCGCGCCCTGAGCACCGCTCAGGCCGCCGCGCTGACCAGCGCGGAAACCGTGGCCCTGACCACCGACCAGATCGCGGCCCTGTCCAGCGACCAGATCGACGCCCTGCGCAGCCTGCCGCTGCTGACCAGCGGCCAGATCCGCGCCCTCACCACCGACCAGATCGCCAACATCACGCTGAACGATTTGGCCACGCTGACCACGCGCCAGTTGAATGCGCTGAGCAGCGACCAGTTGCGCATGCTGAGCACCGACCAGGTGGTGGCCCTGAGCACTGCCCAGATCAGCGCCCTCGGCACCGCCGCCATCGGCGCCCTCGGCAGCGACGCCATCGCCGCGATCGAAACCCGCGACCTGCGCGCCATGACCACCGGCCAGATCGCCAACCTCAGCACCGACCAGTTGCGCGCCCTGACCACCGACCAGATGAAGGCGCTCACCACGGCCGAGGTGCGGGCGCTGACGCCGGCCCAGATCGCCGCGCTCAGCACCAACCAGTTGAACGCGCTGAACGGCCTGGCACCGGTCAGCACCAAGCAGATCATGGCGCTGACCAGCGACCAGATCGCGCAGCTCAGCACGGCCGGCTTCGCCGCCCTGCAAACCCTGCAGATCGCCGCCCTGACCTCGGACCAGGCGCCGGCCATCACCAGCGACCAGATCGCCGCCATGGGCACGGACCAGGTGCGCGCGCTCAGCACCAGCGCGCTGAACGCGCTGGCCACCGACCGCATCGCCGCCCTGCACAATGCCGACCTGGTGGCGCTCAGCACGCGCCAGTTGCAGGCGCTGCGCACCGACCAGTTGCTGGCGCTCAGCAGCGTGCAGTTGCGCGTGCTGACCACGGCCGACATCGCCGCCCTGACGGCCACCCAGTTGATCAGCCTGAACAGCGACCAGATCGACGCCCTGCAAACCCTGAGCGCGCTGAGCACGCGCCAGATCACCGTGCTGACCACCGGCCAGGTGGCCACGCTGAACCTGCCCGACCTGCGCAGCCTGAAAACCAACCAGATCGCCGCCCTGTCCAGCGACCAGTTGCTGGCGCTCAGCACCGACCAGTTGCGCGGCATGGGCACCGACCAGTTGCGCGGCATTAGCACGGCTGTCATCTGGGCCCTGAGCAGCGACCAGTTGAACGCACTCAGCGCGGCCGAGCTGGCCGCGCTCAACACGCGCCAGATCGCCGCCCTGTCCACCGACCAGGTGGCGGCCCTGGGCACGCGCCAGATCGCCGCCCTCACCACCGCCGAGATCGCCGCGCTGACGCCCGCCCAGAAGGCCGCGCTGAGCAGCGACCAACTGGGCGCGCTGTCCTCGCTGGCCAGCTTCTCGACCGCGGCCATCGCCGCCCTCACCACCGACCAGATCGCCTCGCTGCCGCTGTCGGTGCTGCAACGCTTGACCACCGCCCAGATCGCCTCGCTGACCAGCGACCAGATCGGCGTGCTCAGCACCGACGACATCGCGGCCCTCAGCACCGCCCAGGCGCGCGCGCTGACCGTGGCCCAGATCAGCGTGCTCGGCACCGACCAGTTGCGGGCCATGCCGCTGTCCGAGCTGCAGGCGCTGTCGACCCGCCAGTTGCAGGGCTTGAACAGCGACCAGATCGGCAGCTTGGCGCTGGCCCAGGTGGCCGGCCTCAGCACGCAGGACATCGCCGCCCTGACCACCCAGCAGATCCACGCGCTGAGCACCGACCAGATGCGCAACCTGGCCACGCTGGCGCCGCTGAACAGCCTGCAGATCGGCGCCCTGACCACCGACCAGGTGGCCAGCATCGCCAACATCGGCCTGCTCAAGACCAGCCAGATCGCCGGCCTCACCAGCGCCCAGATCGGCGCCCTGACCACCGACCAGATCGCGGCTTTGAGCACGGCCCAGACCCGCAGCCTGTCCCTGGCCACCCTGGGCGCGCTGAGCACCGACCAGATCGCGGCCCTGCAGCCGTTCGACGTGGCGGCGCTGGGCACCAACCAGATCGTCGCCCTCAGCAGCGACCAGTTGGCGGCCCTCACCGCCGCCCAGTTCGGCGCCCTGAGCACCAAGGTGCTGGGCGCGCTGACCACGCGCCAGATCGCCGCCCTGTCCACCAGCCAGGTGGACAGCCTGGCGTCGCTGGCGCCGCTCAGCAGCAACCAGATCCGCGCCCTGACCAGCGACCAGATCAGCATGCTGCAACTGGCGCAGATCGGCACCCTGAAAACCGGCCAGTTGAGCGTGCTGACCAGCAGCCAGGCGCAAGCCCTGACCAGCGACCAGATCGGCGTCCTGTCCACCGCCCAGGTGCGCGGCATGGGCACGGCCACGCTGGCGGCGCTGACCAGCGACCAGATCATCGCGCTGGCCCTGGCCGACATCGCCGCCCTGTCCAGCCTGCAGGTCGCGGCGCTCACCACCGACCAGGTGGTGGCCCTGACCGTGCCGCAGTTGTCGGCCTTCACCACGGCGGAAATCGCGGCCCTGACCACGCGCCAGTTCGGCGTGCTGTCGACCGACCAGTTCGCCGCGCTGGGCAGCCTGGCCACCCTCGGCACCAAGCAGGTCGCCGGCCTGTCCTCGGACCAGATCGCGGCCCTGTCGCCGGCCCAGATCAGCAGCCTGAAGACGGCCCAACTGGCGGCCCTGAACAGCCAGCAAATCGGCTTCCTGTCGACCAACCAGTTGCAGGCCCTGACCACCGCGCAAACCCGTTCGCTGACCACCCAGGCGCTGCGCGCGCTGAGCTCGGACCAGTTGAACGCGCTCAGCGTGGCCGACTTGCAAGTGCTGAGCACCGGGCAGGTGCAGGCGCTCAGCAGCGACCAGTTGCAAGCGCTGACGCCAGCCCAGTTCAGCAACCTCAGCACGCGCGAACTGAACGGCCTGAGCACGCGCCAGATCGGCTACCTGACCACGGACCAGATCGCCACCCTGCAATCGCTGGCGCCGCTGAGCACGGCCCAGGTGAGCGCGCTCAGCAGTGACCAGTTGTTCGTGCTGGGTTCGCCCGTGTTCGACCTCATGCTGACCAACCAACTGGCCGCGCTGACCAGCAGCCAGGTTGGCGGCATCAGCATCGCCGACCTGAATGGCTTGAACACGGCCCAGGCGCGCGCGCTGTCGACCAGCCTGATCGCCAGCCTCACCACCGACCAGTTGCTGGCGCTGGGCCAGGCCGACTTTGCCGCCCTGAACAGCAGCCAGTTGCGCGCCCTGAACAGCGACCAGATGATGGCGCTGCCGACCGCCCTGCTGCACGCGCTGAGCACGGCCAGCCTGGCCGCCTTCAGCAGCGCCCAGCTCGCGGTGCTCAGTTCCGACCAGATCGCCGCGCTGGGCAACCTGGCCGATTACAGCACCACCCAGATCGCCGCCCTGTCCACCGACCGCATCGTGGCGCTGACGCCGGACGACATCGCCGCCCTGAACACGCGCCAGATCGCCGTCCTCAGCTCGCTGCAAGTGTCGGTGCTGAGCACCGACCAGGTGGCCGAGCTGAGCGCGCCGCAGGTGGCCGCGATCAACACCCGCGCCCTGTCCGGCCTGAACCTCCAGCAGATCGAGGCGATCAACCCGGCCGAGCTGGCCAGCTTCAAGACCGCGCAATTGCAGGCGCTCAGCAGCGACCAGTTGCAAGCGCTGACCAGCGACCAGGTGAGCGGCCTGAGTTCGCAAAACGTCACCGGCCTGCGCCCCAGCCAGATCGCGCTGCTGACCACCGACCAGCTCAACGCCCTGCTGGTGATCGGCAACTTGACCACGGCCCAGGTGCACGCGCTGACCTCCGACCAGGTCGGTTCGCTGTCGCCGGCCCAGATCGCCGCGCTGAAGAGCAGCCAGATCGCCACGCTGGACAACACCCAGGTGGGGGCGCTGAACAGCGACCAGATCGTTGCCCTCAGCACGACCGACATCCTGGCGCTGAGCACGCGCACCCTGGCCGCGCTGAGCGTGACCCAGGTGGCCGCGATCCAGCCGGCCGACATCGCCGTGCTGCGCAGCGCCCAGATCGGCGCCTTGACCACCGACCAGTTGCAATCGCTGACCCCGGACCAGTTCGCGGCCATCAGCAGCGCCGCGTTCGCCGGCCTGAGCCTCAAGCAAATCGCGGCGCTGACCACCGACGAGATCGTCAACCTGCAGCCGGCGCAGGCGCGGGCGCTGAGCACCCAGGCGATCGCCGCCCTGAGCACCGACCAGTTCCTGCTGCTGCCGGGCGGCGACCTCGGCGTGATGAGCACGACGCAAATCGTGGCGCTGACCACCGCCGACATCGCGGTCATCACCAATGACCAGCTGACCTCGCTGAAATCGCAGCAGATCCGCGCGCTGACCACGGCCCAGTTCAACACCCTGACCACTGACCAGTACGCGCTGCTGCCGACCAACTGGCTGACCACCAGCCAGATCCGCGGCCTGTCGACCGCCACGCTGAACCAGTTGCCGGACGACTTCCTGGCGGGGCTGACCACCGCCCAGGTGGCCGCGCTCAACACCCGCCAGGTGGCCTCGCTGACCACCAACCAGATCCAGTTGCTGAGCGTGAACCAGTGGCGCGCGGTCAGCACGGCCGCCATGCGCGTGCTCAACAGCGCGCAGTTGCAGGCGCTGGAGCAGGCCGACCTGGCCAGCCTCAAGACCGGCCAGCTGGCGGCGCTGACCACGCTGCAAATCACGGCGCTGACGCCGGACCAGATGGGGCAACTGTCCACCACCGAGGTGGCCAGCCTGACCGCGGGCCAGATCAAGGCGCTGAGCACGGCCCAACTGGCCGGCCTGGCGATCGCGCCGCTGACCTCGGACCAGCTCAACGCCCTGTCCAGCGACCAGTTGCAATCGCTGGACGGCGACCACATCGCCAAGCTGACCAGCAAGCAGATCGGATCGCTGAGCAAGAACCAATTGAAGCTGCTGACCACGGCCCAGATCGCCGAGCTGAACGTCAGCCAGGTCAAGGCCCTGTCCATCAGCGCCCTGCCGGGCCTGAGCAGCGACCAGATCCAGGCCATCGAGCTGACCGACTTACCGGGCCTGACCTCGGCTCAGGTCAGCGTGCTGACCACCGCCCAGATCGTGGCGCTGACCAACGACCAGCTCAGCGCCCTGAGCACCCAGCAGATCGGCGGCCTGAACTCGACCGAAATCAAGGCCATGAGCACGGCGCAACTGAACGCGCTGAACACGCTGGGCACGCTGAGTTCCGACCAGGTGCGGGCCTTGACCAGCGACCAGTTGGGCATGCTGGACGCCGACAGCTTCGCCTCGCTGCGCTCGCAGCAGATGGGTGCGCTGAGCAACCAGCAAGTGCCGCTGCTGAGCACCGACCAGTTGAGCGCGCTGAGCGCCCAGCAGGCGCGCGGACTGCACCTGGACTACCTCAGCTCGGTCCAGATGCCGACGCTGAGCCTGCAGGCGGTGGCCAGCTTCACCACCCTGCAAATGCAGGCGCTCAAGAGCACCCAGTTGCAGGCCCTGACCGGCAGCCAGTTGAACGCCCTGTCCAGCGCGGCGTTGGTGGCGCTGACGCCGCTCCAGGTGGGCGCCCTGAGCACCGACCAGTTGGCCGGCTTCAGCACCCTGGCCAACTTCAGCACCGCGCAAATCCCGGGCTTGACGTCCGACCAGATCGCCAGCCTGAGCGTGCCGCTGCTCGATACCCTGACCACCCGCCAGTTGGCCGCGCTCGGCACGCGCCAGGCGGCCGGCCTGTCCACCGACCAGCTCGGCTCGCTGACCCTGACGCAGTGGGGCTTCCTGTCGTACAACGCCATCAACGGCTTCAGCAGCGACCAGTTGGCGGTGATGAACGTCAGCGACATCGGCGCCCTGTCGACCGCGCAAATCCAGGGCCTGAAAACCTCGCTGCTGGCCTCGCTCTCGGTCGACCAGATGGGCGGCTTCACCACCGGGCAGATGCGGGCCCTGACCAACGCCCAGATCAAGGCCCTCAGCACCGATCAGTTCGTCGGCCTGAACGGCACGCAATTGAAGGCGCTGTCCACCTCGCAGATCGCGGCCCTGACCATGGACGAGGCGACCGTGATCAACAAGTCGGCCCTGACCACCGCCCAGTTGGCGGTGCTGCCGGCCGCCAGCCCGCTGATCCTGGACCTGGACGGCAATGGCGTGCAAACCCTGAGCATCCAGGCCGGGGTGCAGTTCGACCTGCGCGCCGACGGCCAGAAGGTCAACACTGGCTGGGTCGGCCAGGGCGACGGCTTGCTGGTCCTGGACCGCAACCATGACGGCGTGATCGACGACGGCAGCGAGTTGTTCGGCACGGCCACCCGGCTGGCCGACGGCAGCAAGGCCAGCAATGGTTTCGCCGCCTTGGCCGAGCTGGACACCAACCATGACGGCGTCATCGACAGCAAGGACGTGCAGTTCGGCGACCTGCGCGTGTGGGTCGATGCCAACGCGGACGGCGTCAGCCAGCCGGACGAGCTGAAGACCCTGGCGTCGCTGGGCGTGGCCAGCCTGTCGCTGCAAGCCAGCGCCGTCAGCCAAGACAACCACGGCAACTGGATCGGCCTGAGTGCCAGCTACACCAGCACCGACGGCAGCACGCACGCACTGGACGACGCCTGGTTCATGGCCGCGCCCGGCACCGGCAGCGCGGGCAGCCACACCAGCGCGCTGACGCAGGCGATCGCCGGCTACGGCCAGCCGGCAGCGGGCGGCAGCGCGGCCACGGCGCCGCCGGGCACGCAGGCAGCCGGCAACGGCGCTGACACCAGCACGGCCGATGCCGCCGGCAGCCAGTTGCGCAGCAGCGTGCACCAGCTCAGCGCGCAACTGCGCCAGTTCCAGGCCACCAGCGGCCTCAGCGGGGCAAGCGCCGAGCTGGGTCCCGACCAGTGGCTGCGCCAGCAGCATGGCCAGGGCATCCTGGCGGCGAAGTAAGGCCCGGCGGGGCGGATGCCCCGCCCCAAAGCAAAACGGCAAGCATCGCAGCTTGCCGTTTTTTTTTCGCGCCTGCGCGCGGGATCAGGAAATGTAATTGAACAGCGACAGGCCGGACATGGTCTTGAACGATTGCTGCGCCGCGGTCAGCGTGGTCTGCTGCTGGGTGAACTTGGAGATGGCCGACACGTAATCGAGGTCCTGCAGGCTGGACAGCGTGGTCTGGTATTGCAGGTTGAGGCTGTCGCCCGAGGTATCGAGGTAATCCAGCTCCTTCAGCCGCGCGCCCACCGCCGACTGCACCGACAGGATGTTGTCGCTGGCGTTGTCGATATTGACCTGGGTCTGGTTCAGCACATTGTTCAGCGCGGCCTGCCCGGCCGCGCCGCTGCCCGGCGCGCGCAGCGCATTGATCAGGTTCTGCACTGTGGTGAACACCGACTGCTTGGTCGACGGCTGGACGGTGAAGGTGTCCTGGTCGGCCGGCGCGCCCTGGATGTTGAACTGCATGCCGTCGAAGCTGATGTTCTGGCCGCTGGCATAGGGCTGCGGCGTGGCAAACACCGGCTGGCCGGTGGTGGTGTCGGTCACGTTGTAGGTGGTGGCGGCCGGGGTGCCCGGCGTGGCCGGCACCACCTGGAAACTGATCTGGTACTGGTGGCCGGTCAGCTTGGTCGGGTCTTGCACCGAACCGGCGCTGATGATGCCGCTGCCGCCGCGGCCGTAGTTGGCCGGGTCGGCCAGGGTCACGAAGCTGCCGTTGCCGGTGGCATTGTTTTCAAACACGGCAGCGCCGGAATCGGTGATCGGCAAGGTGCGGGTCGAGCCCACCTGCAGCGAACGCTGGCCCTGGTCGCCCTGGTAGGCGGCGCCGGTGGCGGTCTGGGTGAAGGGCAAGGTGGTCGACTTGTAGCCGGAGAACACATAGCCGCCCACGCCGTCCGACGTGTTGGCCTGGCCCAGCAGGTCGGACAAGCGGCCTTCCAGCTCGGTGGCCAGCGAGGCGCGGTCGGCGTCGGTCAGCGAGCCGTTGCCGGCGTTGACGGTGATGGTCTTGATGTCCTGCAGGATGGACACCGAACTGTCCAACGCCACCGTTTCCAGCGACAGCAGGCCGCGCGCATTCGAGCGGTTGGTCACCAACTGGGTATTGATCGAGGACGATTGCGTCACTTCCAGCGCGCGCGCGCTGGCGATCGGATCGTCGGCCGCCGTCAGGTTCTTCTTGCCGCTCGAGAGTTGCTGCTGGGTGCGCGCCAACGCCGCCGACTGCGAGGTGATCTGCTGGGTGCCGACGTTGAAGATCGTCTGTGTACTGATACGCAACATGATGCTATCCCGCTTTCTTAACTGTTGCTAATGCTGAGCAAGGTGTCGAACAATTGGCTGGCCACCTGCATCACTTTACCACTGGCCTGGTAAGCCTGCTGGTAGCGCAGCAGGTTGGCCGCCTCCTCGTCCAGGTTGACGCCCGAGACCGCCTGCTGGGCATTGGTGGCCTGGGTGACGGCCGCGTCGGCGGCCGTGCTGCTGACCTGCGCCGCGCTGGCCTTGGTGCCGATGAAGTTGACCATCTGGGCAAAGGTGGTCTGGAAGGTGGCGGTGCCGTTGTTCATCACGTTCTTGGTTTGCAGGGCCGCCAGCAAGGCGCCGTTGCGGCTGTCGCCGACGCCGCTGGTGTTGGGGCCGACGGTGAAGGTGTCCTGGTCGGCCGGGGTGCCGCTGATGGCAAAGTGGGCGCCGCCGAAGCTGATGTCGGCGCCGTCGGTGTAGGGCACCGGCGTGCCGGCCGGATACACGGTGGGGTTGCCGTTGACGGTCACCGTCACGTTCTGGCCGGCCGGGAAGCCGGACAGCGTGCCGCTGGCCTTGTCGTAGGTCAGCGTGACGGGCGCCGTGACGGCGTTGCCGGGCTGGAGGTAGGTGGCGTCCACGCTGCCGGCGCTGATCTTGGCGTTGCCGGCGTTGGCGGTGGGCGCGGCGGTGGCGATCGGCGCGGCCAGCGCGATCTTGGTCGGGTCCTGCAGCGCCACCGTCAAGTCCTGGGCCGCGTTGTAGGTCGGACGCACCAGGAAATTGTCCTTGGCGGCCGGGGTGCCGGTGATGGTGTAGGCCACGCCGTCGATCACCTGCGGCCCGGTCTGCGGGAAGGGATTGATTTGCGTGACCTTGCCGTCGCTCAGGCGGGTGACGTTGAAATTGGTGCCGTCGAAATCCAGGCTGTAATCGCTGGCGGTCAGCGCGCTGGCGTCGGTCACCACCGCGCTCACCTGGGCCGTGCTGGCCGGCGAGTTCTTGCTGTTGTAGCCGACGTAAGCGTTGATCGGGCCGAAGAAGGGCGTGCCCATGGCGCCGTTCTGGTCCTGGCCCAGCTCGTGCTGCTGGTTGAACGACACCGCCAGGCTGGCGGCGATCTGGCCGAGCTGGTTCTGCGCTTGGTCCAGCGCGCCGTTACGGAACTGGAACAGGCCGCCCAGCGAACCGCCGGTGAACACATCGTCCGGCAGCGGGCTGAAGTTGCCGTTGGGGCTCTGGTAGCCCAGCACCGTGCGGCTGACGTCGGTGGGCGAGGTCGAGGCTTGCAGTTGCAGGGCCTTGTTGCCCAGCACCAGCGGCTGGCCGGTGCCGAAGGTCACGTTCAGCATGTTGTTATCGCCGGGCGTGACGCTGATCTTGACGATCTTGTTCAGCTCGGTGAGCATTTCGTCGCGCTTGTCCAGCAGGTCGTTGGGCGCGGCTTGCGGCGTGGTGGCGGCGGCGATCTGGTTGTTGATGGTGGCCAACTGGGTGGCGTAGGCATTGACCTGGCCGACGCTGTCGGCGATCTGGGTATTGGCGCCGCTGGCGATCTCGGACAGGCGCGCCGCCATGCCCTGGAAGCGCGCGGCCAGCGATTGCGCATTCGACAGCAGGGCCTGGCGCGAGGCGGCCGAGGCCGGGTTCGAGGTGGCGTCCTGCACGCCGTTGAAGAAATCCTGCAAGGCCGGCGACAGGCCGGCCGTGGTGTCGGACAACAGGTTGTCGACCTGGCCGATCTGCGTGTTGTAGGTGTCCAGTTGCGACTGGGTGGCCTGGGCGTTGCGCAGCGAGGTGGCCAAAAAGTTATCGTAATAGCGCTTCACGGCCGCGATCTCGGTGCCGGTGCCGACATAGCCGAAGCCCTGGTACAGCGTGCCCGTGTCGGCCTGCACCGCCACCTGCCGGTTGTAGCCCGGGGTGTTGGCATTGGTGATGTTGTTGCCGGTGGTGGACAAGCCCACCTGGGCCGCCAACAAGCCGGTTTGGCCGATGCTGAGAAGACTGGACATGATGTATTCGCTCTAACGTAATGGGTTACGGCAGTTTCGGCCGAAACTTGATCACCCCGCCAGCGACCGCTTGATGATGCTGGTCAGCTTGCTGGCGTAGTGTGGATCGGTGGCGTAACCGGCTTTCTGCAAGCCCTGGGCAAAACTGGCGGCGTCGCCGGCGCTGGCCAGTACTTTTTCGTAACGTGGATTGCTTGCCAACAGCTTGGCATAGTCGCGGAAGCTGTCGGCATAGCTGTCGTAGGCGCGGAAGCGCTCGACCTTGGTCTGGGCCTTGCCGTTGACGTACTCGGTGGTGGTGGCTTCGACCACCCGGCCCTTCCAGTCGCCGCCAGCCTTGATGCCGAACAGGTTGTGGCTGTTGGTGCCGTCGCGGCCCTTGATCTCGCGCTTGCCCCAGCCCGACTCCAGCGCCGCCTGGCCCAGCATGAATTTGGCCGGGATGCCGGTGCTGCGGCTGGCTTCTTCCGCCGAGGCCGCCAGTTTCTGCTGGAAGCTGCGCACATGCGGGGCCGACGAACCCTTGCCGGCCGCGCTGCTGTCGCGGTCGCCGCTGTCGGCGACCGCGTTGCCGCCGGCCGCCGCGATGGCGCGCTGCAAGCGGGCATCCATCAGGGTGGCGGCGCCGCCGAAGCTGCCGTCGGCGCTGGCGGCCGCGCCGTCGCCGCCGATGGCCAATGCCTGCTGGTCGGTGCCCTTGGACAACTGGCGCACCAGCATGTCGGCCAGGCCGATGCCTTTCTTGGCGATGTTCTGGCTGGTTTGCTGGTCCAGCATGGACTGGAACATCTTGGTCTGCTGGCTGTCCAGCATGCCGTCCTGCGGCGTGGCTTCGCGCATGCTCTTCATCATCATGTTGACGAACAGCGATTCGAACTGGGTGGCGGCGGTCTTCAGCGCCTCCGGGCTGTTGGCGCGCGCCGACTGCTTGAGGCTGCCCATGTCCTTGACGTCCAGCGCCAGCTTGCTGGACAGGTCGTTGGCGGCGGGGATGCGCGGGCTGTGCATGGCGGGCCTGCTTAGATGATTTCCAGTTCGGCGTGCAGCGACCCGGCCGCCTTCATCGCTTGCAGGATGGACAGCAAGTCTTGCGGCGTGGCGCCGATGGCGTTGAGCGCCTTGACCACCTCGGCCAGCGAGGCGCCGCCCTTGACCAGCATGACCTTGCCGCTATCCTGCTTGATGCCGACCTGCGGATTCTGGGTCACCACCGTGCGGCCGCCGGACAGCGGATTGGGCTGGCTGACCTGGGTGTCGGCCGTCACCGTCACCGACATATTGCCGTGCGAGATGGCGCAGCTATCGAGGGTCACGGTGCGGTTCATGACCACCGAGCCGGTGCGCGCATTCATGATGACCTTGGCCGGCTGCTCGGCCGGATTGACATCCATGTTTTGCAGCGTGCCGATGAAGGCCACGCGCTGGTCGCTGCTGCTGGGCGCCTGCACCCGGATCACGCGGCTGTCCAGCGCGTAGGCGATGCCGGCGCCGTACTTGTCGTTGATGGCTTCCACCACCCGGCTGGCCGTGGCGAAGTCGGCCGTGTTCAACTCCAGCTTGATCATATTGTTTTCGCCGAGGTTGGTGGCCACCGCGCGTTCCACCGTGGCGCCGCCGGGGATCTTGCCCACGCTCAGGTGGTTGACGGTCAGCGAGCTGCCGCCGCCGGCGCCGCCGTTGGCTTGCACGCCCACGCCGCCCACCAGCACATTGCCCTGGGCCATGCCATACACCTGGCCGTCCGCGCCTTTCAGCGGCGTCATCAGCAGGGTGCCGCCGCGCAGGCTCTTGGCATTGCCCATCGACGACACCGTGATGTCCAGGGTCTGCCCCGGCTGCGCGAACGGCGGCAGCGAGGCGGTCACCATCACGGCCGCCACGTTCTTGAGCTGCAACTGGGCGCTGCCCTGCGGCAGGTTGACGCCCAGTTGCTGCAGCATCGAAATCACGCTCTGCACGGTGAACGGGGTCTGGGTGGTCTGGTCGCCGCTGCCGTCCAAGCCCACCACCAGGCCGTAGCCCAGCAACTGGTTGGAACGGACGCCGGCGATGCTGGCCAGGTCGCGGAGGCGCTCGGCGCGCGCCGGCTGCAGCGCGGCCGCGCCCAGCAGGATCGCGGCCAGCAGCAGCACCTTGCCGCCGGCGATGAATTGTCGGGGGGTGATCATGGCCGGCCTCAGAACGGTAACAGGCTTTGGAAGAAGCGCGACGCCATCGACGCCACCTCGGCGCTGTCGATGTGGCTGCTGGTGCGGTACTCGACACGGGCGTCGGCCACGGCGGTCGATTGCACCACGTTGCCGGTGGCGATGCTGTCCGGGTTGATCATGCCGGAAAAGCGGATGTATTCGACCCCCTTGTTCATGCCGATCTGCTTTTCGCCGGCCACGATCAGGTTGCCGTTGCCCAGCACTTCCACCACGGTGATGCCCATGGTGCCGGTGAAGGCGTTGCTGGCGGCCTGGTTGTCGCCGTCCGCATACTTGCTGTCGTTGCTGACCGCCAGCGGGTTGCCGAAGGTCGATTGCAGCGGCTTGGGCATGGTGGCGCTGACGCTGCCGGACTTGTTGCCCGAGCTGGAGCCGGACTTGTTGGCCGAAGTCTTCTCGGTGATGACCAGGGTCAGCACGTCGCCCACGTGGCGCGCGCGGCGGTCTTCGAACACCGGGCGGAAGGCGGCCGGCTGGTAGATGGCGCCGTTGTTGGGCGCAGCCTGCATCTGCTCGGTGGTCAGCGGGCGCGCCGTCATGGGCGAGGTGACGATGGAGGTCGGCGTGGTCTGGCAGGCGCTCAGCAGGAGCGCGGCGGCGGCAATGGCGATGGCGGTTTTCATGTCTGCGCTCCCCTTACATCTGCGTCAGCTTTTGCAGCATCTGGTCGGAGGTGGTGATGGCCTTGGAATTGATTTCGTAGGCGCGCTGGGTCTGGATCATGTTGACCATTTCCTCGACCACGTTGACGTTGGAGCTTTCCACGTAGCCCTGCAGGATCACGCCGGTGCCGTTGCTGCCGGGCGTGTTTTGCTGCGGCGCGCCGGAGGCGCCGGTCTCCACGTACAGGTTCTCGCCCTTGGACTCGAGGCCGGTCGGGTTGATGAAGTTGGCCAGTTGCAGGCTGCCGATCTGCTGCGGCGCCACCTGGCCCGGCACGGTCACCGACACGGTGCCGTCGCGCGCCACGGTGATCGATTGCGCGGTGATGGGGATGGTGATGGCCGGCTGCAGCACATAGCCTTCCGAGGTCACCATCTGGCCGTTGTTATCGCGCTGGAAGGAGCCGTCGCGGGTGTAGGCGGTGGTGCCGTCGGGCAGCAGCACGGTGAAGAAGCCGTTGCCGTTGACCATCAGGTCCTTGTCGTTGCCGGTGGACTGGGGATTGCCCTGGGTGTGGATGCGCTCGATGGCGACCGGGCGCACGCCGGTGCCGAGCTGCATGCCGGACGGCAGATTGGTCTGCTGCGACGATTGCGCGCCCGGCTGGCGGATATTCTGGTACAGCAGGTCTTCAAAGACGGCGCGCGATTTCTTGAAGCCGTTGGTACTGACGTTGGCCAGATTGTTGGACGTGACGTCCATCTGCGTCTGCTGCGCTTCCATGCCGGTCTTGGCGATCCATAAGGAACGTATCATGTGCTTTCTCCCATTGCCCGGACGGGCTGCCGTTCCACGCGACAGCGACTCATCCCACGCAAGCATTATGCGGGAGCGCGCATCAACTCAAAGCGAGGATCTGGGTGGCTTTTGCGGCGTTATTCTCGGCGTTCTTCATCAGGCTCATTTGCATTTCAAACTGCCTTGCCAGGCTGATCATGTTGACCATGGAATCGACCGGATTGACGTTGCTGCCCTCCAGCGCGCCGTCCACCAGGCGCACGTTGGGATCGTCCTGGGCCGGGGTGCCGTCGCTCTGGCGGAACAGGCCGTCGTCGCCACGCACCAGGTTTTTGGTATCGGGGTTGACCAGCTTGATGCGGCCCAGAGTGTTGGACGGCCCCGGCTGGAAGTCGGTGGTGACCACGCTGACCGTGCCGTCGCTGGCGATGCTGACGTTGGTGTCGGGCGGCACGGCGATCGGGCCGCCGTCGCCGATCACGGTCTGGCCGCCGGCCGTCTGCAGCAGGCCGTTCTCGCTGACCTTGAAGCTGCCGTTGCGGGTGTAGGCCTCGGAGCCGTCGGCCGACTGCACCGCGATCCAGCCCTGGTCGCGGATCGCCACGTCCAGCGCGCGGCCGGTGGTCTCGATCGGCCCGGCGCGGAAGTCCGCGCCCACCGTGTTGTCGACCACGAAGGCGCGCGTGGGCAAGCCCTCGGACACCACCGGCACGGCGCGGAAGCTGTCGAGCTGGGCGCGGAAGCCGGTGGTGGCGGCGTTGGCCAGGTTGTTCGACACGGTGGCTTGCTGATCCATCACGTGCCGCGCGCCGGTCATCGCGGTGTAGACGAGGCGGTCCATGGCTTAGCTCATCAGCGCAGGTTGACCAGGGTTTGCAGGACCTGGTCCTCGGTCTTGATGGTCTGCGCATTGGCCTGGTAGACGCGCTGCGCGGTGATCATGTTGACCAGTTCGGCCGTCAGGTCGGTGTTCGAGCTTTCCACCGCGCTCGAACGCAGCGCGCCCATGGAACCGGCGTTCGGCACGCCCACGAACGGCGGCCCCGACTTCGAGCTTTCCGCCCAGGCGTTGTTGCCCAGCGGGGTCAGGCCGTCGACGCTGGCGAAGTTGGCCATGGCGATCTGGCCCATGGGGCGCGACTTGCCGTTGCTGTACTGGCCCAGGATGATGCCGTTCTCGTCGATCGAGTAGCGCTGCCAGGAACCGGCCGAGTAGCCGTTCTGGGTCGAACCGAGGTCGTTGGTGACGCTGCCGTACTGGGTGGTCTTGTCGAACGAGGCGGCCACCGTCATCGGTTCCTGCGAACCGGTGTCGGGGAAGATCGGCAACTGGATCTGGAACGGCAGGGTCTGCGGCGGCGTGGCCAGGGCCATGGCCTGCGGATCCAGCGCGCCGCTCTTGGTGAACAGCAGGGTGCCCACTTTCACGGCCGGCACGGTGATGGCGTCGGCCAGCTTGGCGTTGATCTGGTCCGGGTTCATGCCGGTGATCTGGCCGCTGCCGGTCGGGTCCAGCGCGGTGTAGGCGGCGGTCAGCGCGTCGAGCTGGGCCTGGGTGGCGGCGGCCGGCGGCGTCTGCGCGGCGGTCAGCATGGCGTTGTAGGCGGCAGCCGCGTAGGTGGACGCGGCGGCGGCGATGGTGGCCGGGTCCGGCGGCGTGGCGCGCACCGCGTCGTTGTAGGCGGTGCGGGCGTCGATGGTGGGCTGGTCGGTGGTGACCGCGGCGGCCACGCCGGCCGACACCACCTCCTTGTTGTCGGCGGCAGCGTACACGTCCCAGGTGTTGGCGTCGGTCTTGACGTAGTAAGTGGTCATGATGTGCGCCGTGCCCAGGCTGTCGTACACCGTGATCGGGTCTTGCTTGTTGTAGCTGGTCGGGTCGTTGGCGTCGAAGGGGACGGTGGTCGGCACCGATTCGGCCGAGCTCAGGTTCAACTGGAAGTTGGCCTGGGTGGTGGCCACCGGGGTCAGGTCGGACTTGTCCAGGGTCAGCGGCGTCGGCGCGCCCATCTGGATCACGCCGTTCTTGTCGGCCAGGTAGCCGGTCAGCTTGGCGCCCTGGGCGTTGACCAGGGTGTGGCTGGCGTCTTCCGTGAACTGGCCGTTGCGCGAGTACTCGACCGCGCCGTTGACCACCAGGCGGAAGAAGCCGCCGCCGTTGATCGCCACGTCCAGCGGATTGTTGCTGGACTCGATATTGCCCTGGGTGAACTGCTGCGCCAGCTTGGAGACCGTCACGCCGATACCGGCATTATTGCCCGACACGCCGTTCAGCGAGTTGGCGTACAGGTCAGAGAACTGCGCCTGCGAGGCCTTGAAACCCACCGTACTGGCATTGGCGATGTTGTTGCCGATGACGTCCAGCGACTTGGATGCGGCGTTCAGGCCGCTCAATCCTTGTTGGAACATGGTATTCCCCTATGCTAGGTGACTTGCGAAACTGCTTACAGAACTTCCTTCACATCGGACATGGTGAATTGTCCGAGCGAGGTATTGAGCTTGGTGCCGCCGCTGCCGGTGGAGACGCTGGCCACGGCCGCCAGTTGCAGCGGGGTGGCGTCGGTCAGCTTGCTGCCGCCGCTGGTGGCGGTGACGGTAAAGGTGTACTTGCCGGCCGGGGCCTTGGTGCTGCCGTCGTCCTCGGTGCCGTCCCAGGTCAGCGGATAGGTGCCGACGTCGGGATTGTTCAGGGTCATGGTGCGCACCGTGCGGCCGTTGGCGTCCTGGATGGCGATGCTGACGTTTTGCGCGGCCGAGGCCAGGTCGACGCCGAACACGCTGGTGGTGCTGGTCTTGCCGGTGGTGCTGTCGGTGTTGGAGGCCAACTGGATGCCGGAGCCGGACACCAGCACGCCCTTGCCGATCAGGTTGATGGCGCTGGACGACTGCGCGGCGGCCTGGTCGGCCTGCATCGATTGCAGCGTGGCGTTGACCTTGTTGATGCCGGTGACGGTCGATAGCTGGGCCAACTGGCTGGTCATGGCGGCGTTGTCCATGGGGTTGAGCGGGTCCTGGTTCTGCAACTGGGTGACCAGCAGCTTCATGAATTTATCCTGGTCCGCCTGCACGTCGTCGGTGCTGCTGGTGCTGCTGGTGCTGGTCGTGCTGGTCGTGCTGTTGACCGTAGCCGCCACCGGCGTATCGATTACTCCACTAATAGTCATGATGGCCTCTTAATTACGTTTGACCGATGGTCAGGGTTTTCAACAGCAGCGTCTTGGCTGAGTTCATGGTTTCCACGTTGTTCTGGTAGGCGCGCGAGGCCGACAGCATGTTGACCATCTCGTCCACCACGTTCACGTTGGGCATGGTCACATAGCCCTTCTCGTCGGCCAGCGGGTTCTTGGGGTCGTACATCTGCTTCATCGGCGACTGGTCTTCCACCACCTGCTTGACGCGCACGCCGGTGGCGGTGCCGCCATCGGTCGGGGTGGTGGCTTCGAACACCACCTGGCGCGCGCGGTAGGCTTCGCCGCTGGCGCTGGTGGCGCTGTCGGCGTTGGCCAGGTTGGAGGCCACCACGTTCAGCCGCTGCGACTGCGCGCTCATGGCCGAACCGGAGACATTAAAGATATTAAACAGCGACATGATCAGCTCCCGGAGGTAATGGCCGCCATCATGGCCTTGATCTGGGCGTTGATGGCGGTGATGCCGGTCTCGTAGCGGATGGCGTTGTCGGCGAACTGGTTCTGCTCGACGTCCATGTCGACCGTGTTGCCGTCCACCGCGCCCTGCACCACGCCGCGGTACAGCAGCGGCGTGCCGTCGGCCAGCGTACCGGCGTCTTGCTGGGGGGTGGGGTAATGCTTGCTGGCGGTGGTGGCCAGCGTCTGCGGCGCATTGCCGGCCTTCTCGACCGCGGCCTGCAGCGCGCTGCTGAAGTCGAAATCGCGCGCCTTGTAATTGGGCGTGTCCGCGTTGGCAATGTTGGAGGCGAGCACGGTCTGGCGCTGCGAGCGCAGGCTCAGCGCGGCTTCGTTGAATCGCAGGTAATCGTCCAGCTTCCCGACCATGACTGGTCCCCTTTCATTGATGACAGGGTCGATGATACGGAGTTGCCGAACGTAACGATCGGACGATAAGCACCCGCTTTTCGGCCCTATTCAAGGCTTCGGCTGGGGACCGTCCGACTATCATGGCAGCATTGAAGGGGAAACCTCGCCATGAAACCACGCCGCTTACTGCTCACCGCCCTGCTCACCGCCCTGCTGGCCGCCGCCGCGTCCAGCGCCCTTGCCCAGCCTGCCGCCGGGCGCCAGGACCTGTCCGTACTGAAGAGTACGGTCGAACAGTTCCTGCAGGTGCAGAGCGCCGGCCTGCCCGGCCAGGTGACGGTCAGCGTGGGCGCCATCGACCCGCGCATGAACCTGGCCGCCTGCCCCGATCCGCAAGCCTTCTTCATGCCCGGCGCCCGCGCCTGGGGCAAGACCACGGTGGGCGTGCGCTGTGCGCCGCCTTCCGCCTGGACGGTATATATTCAAGCCAGCGTAACGGTGGTCGGCGACTATATCGCCAGCGCCGCGCCGCTGGTGCAGGGCCAGCCCATCGACGCCAGCCAGTTGGTGACCATGAAGGGCGATTTGACAATGTTGCCGGCAGGGATAGCCACCGACGCCAGCCAGGTGATCGGCCGCAGCGCCAACATCTCGCTGCCGCCGGGCACGCCGCTGCGGCTGGACACCCTGCGCAGCAAGCCGGTGGTGCAAATGGGCCAACTGGTGCGGCTGGTTTCCAGCGGCAACGGCTTCAGCGTCTCGGCCGAGGGCCGGGCCATGGGCACGGCCGGCGACGGCCAGGTGGTGCAGGTCAAGACGGCTTCCGGCCAGCAGGTTACCGGCACCGCCAAGGCCGGCGGCCTGGTCGAAGTGGCGTTTTAAAGATGGCATGGCTAAAGTTTACCGCCAAGCCGCCGTTACCGACTCAGATCCCGGAGTTCAGGACTCCTAGCTGAGAAGGAAATGTTGTGAAAATTAACGATACATTGAAAGGCACGACCAGCTTGCCGTCGGCGCCGGCCACCTCTTCCTCGACCGCGCGCGGCGCGGACAAGGCGGCGGAAACGGCCAGCGCCAACGTGGCAACGGACAATGTGCGCCTGTCGCCGCAAGGCCAGGCATTGGCGGCCAGTTCTGCCAGCGGCAGCAGCGCGGTGTTCGACACCAAGAAAGTCGAACGCATCAAGCTTGCGATTGCCGATGGCCAGTTCCAGGTCAACTCGGACAAAGTGGCGGATGGCTTGCTCGATACAGTCAAGGATCTGCTGCACTCACGCAAACGATAGGATCATCATGACCACCACCCCGCTGAACAGCCTGCGCGAAGAAGAGCACATCATGGCCACGTTGCTGGATGTGCTGAAACAGGAACAGCGGTTGCTGGTGGCTGCGGACGTGGAAGGCCTGCCGGCCATCACCACCCGCAAAACCGCACTGGTCACGCAGATGACCCTGTTGTCGGCGCAACGCCACCGGGCGCTCGCCAAGTGCGGCTTCCCCGCCGAAGAAGCCGGCATGGATGCCTGGATCGCCGCCAGCGGCGACGAGCGCGAGGAATCGGCCCGGCTGTGGCAGACCCTGCTGGAACATACCCGCAGCGCCAAGGAACTGAACCGCGTCAACGGCCTGCTGATCAATAAACAGATGAGCCATACCCAGGGCGCGCTGCAGGCGCTGCGTCCGCGCAATGCGCCGGCCAACAGCTTCTACGGCCCGGGCGGCATCGCCACCACCGTTCCCCGCAGCCGCGGTTTCATCGCCGGCTGATCCCGTCGTTCCCGCGCACGCGGGAACCCATGGCATGTTGATGCTGCGTCAGCATAGGCCCCCGCTTACGCGGGGGCGACGTCACTGCGCGGCCGGCGCCACCGGCTGATTCGGCAGCTCGGTGCTTGGATCAGGCAGTCCGGACAGAATCGTCACCGCCACCCGGCGGTTGCGCGCGCGCCCCTCGGGGGTGGCGTTGGAGGCGACCGGTTCGTTGGCGCTGAAGCCGACCGCGGTCAGCCGCTCCGGCGCCACGCCGGCATCGATGAACAGCCGCACCACGCTGCTGGCGCGCACGGCCGACAATTCCCAGTTGGACGGGAAATGCGCATTGCTGATCGGCTGGTTGTCGGTATGGCCCTCGACCTGCACCTTGTGCGGGTCGTCCCTGAGCAGGCCGGCCATGGCGCGCAGCGCTTCCACCGAGGCGCTGGTCAGACGCGCATCGCCCGGATCGAACAGCACCGAGGCATTGATCTCGACGCTGACGCCGCGGCTGTTCTGCGTCACCCGCACCTTGCCCTCCTTGACCAGCGGCGCCAGCGTGGACAACAGGTCCTGGGCCAGCTTGCCCATCTGTTCCTTTTCCTTGCGCAGCAGCTCGGCGCGGTGCTTGAGGGCGGGATTGGGCAGCGGCTGGTTGGGCACCTCGGTGTTGACCGGCTTGGCCGCGCCCTTGCCGCCGAAGGCGTCGCCCAGGGCGTCGGAAAACACCTTGTACTTGCCGAGGTTGACCGCCGAGATCGAATACATCACCACGAAAAAAGCGAACAGCAGCGTGATGAAATCCGAATACGAAATCAGCCAGCGCTCGTGGTTCTCCGGTTCATCGTCGAACTTCCTGCGCGCGCGCCGGTACTGCATGTCAGTGCTCCTGCAGCAGCGTGGCGATGCGCTCGTCGATCACGCGCGAGTGGTCGCCGGTGGCGATATCGTAGAACACGGCGGCCGCAATTTCCTGCTGGTGCACGGCCTGGGTGACGATGGCCTTGAGCTTGTTGGCGATCGGGTAGAAAAACAGGTTGGCCAGGCCGACGCCGTAAATGGTGGAGACAAACGCCACGGCAATGCCGGCGCCCAGCTTGCTGGGATCGGTGAGGTTTTCCATCACGTGCACCAGGCCCAGCACGGCGCCCAGGATGCCGATGGTGGGCGAATAGCCGGCCGCCGACTCCCAGATGCGCACGGCCTGGCGCTCGGCCGTTTCATAGGCGGTGATCTCGGTGTCCAGCAACTGGCGCAGCTTGTCGGGCGCGATGCCGTCGACGATCAGGCGCAGGCCCTTGACGTTGAACGGGTCCTTGGAGGCCAGCATGTGGCGCTCCAGCGCCAGCAGGCCGTCGCGGCGCGCGGTCTGGATCCAGCCGCGGATGTCGCGCGCCAGCGCCTGGCGCGAGTCCGGCGGCGGCGCGAACACCATGCGCAGCATGCGGATGCCGCGCAAAAAGGTCTTGAAGCGGGTCTGCAGCATGACCGCGCCGAAGGTGCCGATCACCACGATGGCAAAGGCGGCCGGCTGCAGCAGCGAGGTGAGCTTGCCGCCTTCCAGGTTCTGGCCGATGATGATGCCGGCGATCGCCAGCACCACCCCGGCTACGCTGGCCCAGTCCATGAGCGCTCCCGCAGGCTGGCGCGCAGGCGCGCCACGGCTTGCGTATGCAACTGCGATACGCGCGATTCGGACACGCCCATGACGGCGCCGATTTCCTTCAAGTTGAGCTCCTCTTCGTAGTACAGGCCCATCAGCATCTTTTCCCGCTCCGGCAGGGCGTCGATGGCGTCGATCACGGCCTGGCGGAAGTCGCCGTCCAGCAGCGAGCGCAGCGGGTCGGCCTCCTCGTCCGAGGCATAGCGGTCGAGGAAACTGTCGTTGCCGTCGTCATCGTGGAAATCTTCGTAGTACACCAGTTGGTGGCCGCCGCCGTCGGACAGCATTTCCTGGTAGTCGGTCAGCGACAGCTTGAGCGACTTGGCCACTTCCGATTCGGTCGGCGGCCGGCCCAGGCGCTGCTGCAGCGTGGACATCGCGGTTTCGATCTTGCGCATGTTCTGGCGCAGCGAGCGCGGCAACCAGTCGCTGGTGCGCAGCTCGTCCAGCATGGCGCCGCGGATGCGCATCACGGCATAGGTTTCAAACTGGGCGCCGTGGGTTTCTTCGTAACGGCTGATGGCGTCCAGCAGACCGATCATTCCGGCCTGCACCAGGTCATCGACTTCTACGCTGGGCGGCAATTTCGCCTTCATATGATGGGCCAAGCGCTTGACCAACGGCATATGCTCCGTCAGCAAAGAATCCTTGTCCGCTTTCCCTTTTACCGTGTACATGTAATCTTTATTATTTGCCTACAGTTGGTTCATGCGCTTAACCGGTGGTCGCTCCCCGTGCTGAAAGATGGCGAACCGGCCAGCGCGAAGCGCCCCGCCAGTTGACGGAACGCCACCGACGCCCCGGCCAGCGGGAAGGCATCCACCACCGCGCGGCCCAGTCGCGCGGCACGCTGCAGATACTCGTCCGCAGGGACCGAGCCCATGGAGACCAGGTTCACCGCCAGGTAGCGGCTGGCCGCCTGCGCCATATTATCGTAAACCACCCGCGCTTCCGACTCCGAGGCCCCGGTGACCAGGATGCCGAACGGCCGCCGGCCCAGTTCCTGGTTCAGCCGCTTAATCATACTGTACGCGGCCTTGATCGAGGTAGCGCTATTCGAGACCTGGACCACGATGTCCGAGCTGGCCATGACTGGCACCGGGAAAGCCACACCGTCGAATTCACCGTCCACCAGCACCATGCCGGTCTGTTTGGCCAGCACGTCGAAGGCCTTGGCCAGGCGGCGCGTCTCGTCCGGGCCGCTGCGCGGGGCGCCGCGCGTCATGGACGCCACCGAGAAGCCTTGCGGCGCGGCGTGGATCACCTGGTTCAGGGCGCACTGCTGGCGCGCCACGTCCAGCAGGCTGTGGCCGCCGTCCACGCCGAGGCGCGAGGCGACGCCGTGGGCGCTGGCGCAGGCGTCGACGATCAGCACGTCGTTGCCGGCGCGCGCCAGCGAGGCGCCCAGGTTGACCAGCATGGAACCCTTGTCGTCCTGCGGCGTGGCCGACAGGAAGGTGACGATGCGGGGCTGCGGCCCCGCCAGCATGCGGCGCAGGCCTTCGGCCTGATCGAAATTAAAGTTAGCCAAGGTGCACCTCGCGCGCGGCGCCGTAGCCGCCCTGGTCCGCGCCCATCAGCAGCGGCAGCTCTGCGTCCAGGTACTGGGTGTTGACGATGTCGCGCTTGAGCTTGAAGGCGCGGTCGATCAGGTAGGCCGGGTCGGCCAGGTGCAGGTCTTCCGGCACGCGCTGGCCGTTGGACACGTAGAACAGGTTCAGCTTCTGGCGGATCACCACGTCCAGCGCGTTGCCGATGGCGGCCGCTTCGTCCAGCTTGGTCATGATGCAGCCGGCCAGGCCGCTGCCCTGGTAGGCGCGCACCACTTCGTTCAGGGTTTCCTGGGTGGCGGTGGCGTTCAGGCACAGCAGGCGTTTGACGTTGGCGCCGGCGCCTTGCAGCATGGAGACTTGCTCGGTGACCATCTGGTCGCGCTGGCTGACGCCGACGGTGTCGATCAGCACGGTGTGCTTGTTCTTCAGCTCTTTCAGCGCGATGCGCAGGTCGGCCTCGTCCTTCACCGAGTGCACCATCACGCCCAGGATCTTGCCGTAGATGCGCAGTTGTTCGTGGGCGCCGATACGGTAGGCGTCGGTGGTGATCAGGGCCAGCTTGTCCGGGCCGTGGCGCATCACGCAGCGCGCGGCCAGCTTGGCGGTGCTGGTGGTCTTGCCGACGCCGGTCGGGCCGACCAGCGCGAACACGCCGCCCTGGTCGATCAGCGCATCTTCGTTGGCCATGGTTTGCAGGTTGCGGGTGAGGACGGTCTTAATCCAGCGCAGGCTGTCGGCCGCATCGCGATTGGCCGGCAGTTTTTCGATCAGGTAGCGGGCCAGGCTGGCCGAGAAGCCGGCGGCCAGCATCTCGCGCAGCACGGCGGTTTTCTGCGGCTCGCGGGCCTGGGTGGCGCCCCAGGACAGTTCGGCCAACTGGGTTTCCATCATGCCGCGCATGGCGCGCAGTTCGCTCATCATGCCGGACATCTCGGCGGCGGCGGACTCCTTGGCGCTGGCGACAGCGGCGGCCACCATGGCGGCGATCTGGTCGGCGTCCAGCGCTGGCCGGGCCGGCGCCGCCTTGGCGGGCGCGGCCGGGGCTGCTGCTGCCGCGGCGGCGGCGGTCTTGGTGGCGAAGGACGAATGCGACGCGACCACGCGGCGCACGGGTTCGGCCGGCAAGGCGGCGGCTTTCGGCGTCGGCATGCGCGGTTCGATCGCCAGGCGCGGCTCTTCGGCCGCCAGCGCATCGTCGAAGCGCGGCTCGACGCGGCCGTGGCTGTGCGGCGCGGCGGTGCCGAAGTCCAGCGCGGGGGCCGGCTCGGCCATCGGCGAATGGGGCGCCGGCGCGGCCAGCGAAGCCGCGTCGTCATTGGCGAGAGCGAGGATTTCAACGATGCCGTCGGATTGACGGTTGGACAGGATCACGGCGTCAGGGCCGAGCGATTCGCGGACTTTGCGCAGCGCTTCGCGGGAAGTCGATGCGGTAAATTTTTTCACGTTCATGACCGTCTCTCAGGGACTAAAGTGAGCAGCGCGCCTCCCGGATGAGACGCCTGAACTCCGACAGTTCCATTATTGACGATGCATCTTGGAAACGATCCGATGAACAGGAGTGGAAATGGGCCGTATTTCAGCGATGCTCACGGCGTGCGGAACACCTCGTCCAGCGAGCGCGCATCGACAAAATTCAGCGCCCAGGCGGACAACTGCTCGACGCTGGCGCGCGCCAGGCGCTCCGCCACCGCCGCATCCAATGCGCCGAAGCGTTTGGACAACATGGCGGCTAGCTGTTCAGCCCGCCCTTCCTTGCGTCCCCGCTCCAGCCCCGCCCGTTCAAAGTTGGTGATGTAAGGCATGGCATCCCTCCCCTCCAATTGATACACCGCCGAACGAAACCGGCGATCCAATCCTTCCGGCAAGCGCATCATCCAGTCGATCATGCGATACAGGTCGATGATACGCCGCCTGTCCCAGTCCCGTTGAAACAGCAGCTTGGTCAGACGCCATTTGACCAGGCGACGGCGGTGCGGGTTCCCCTTGGTCTTTTGCGTCATCTATCGCCGCATGCGCGGCGCCAAAATAGAAGGCCATGAAATCCGGGAAGTGCTGTGTCACCACTTCCTTCCAGGGCGTGTCGTAGTCGTCATCCATGCAGGCAGTCTAGGCTGGCTGCATGGAGGCGACACGGGGCGCGTCAAGGCTTAGGCGGGTTGCTGACCGACCAGCGCGGTCACGCGGATGGTTTTGCTTTCCGGGATCTCGGCATGCGACAGCACTTTCAGTTGCGGCAGCGCGCGGCGCAGGAAGCGCGCCAGCAGCGCGCGCAGCGGCCCCGGCACCAGCAGCACCGGCGTCAGGCCCAGCGCTTCCTGCTGCGCTGCCGCCTGCTGGGCCTGCTGGGCGATGGTGTCCGCCAGGCCAGGCTCGATGCCCGCGCCATCCGGACCGCTGGCCGACATCGCCTGCATCAGCAAGCGCTCCAGGCGGTTATCCAAGGTCATCACCGACAGCTCGCCCGCGCCGGGGAACAGTTGCTGCACAATCGCCCGGCCCAGCGCGATGCGCACCAGCGCCGTCAGATCGTTCGGATCCTGGGTGTGCACCGCGTGCTCGGCCAGCGTTTCGACGATGCTGCGCATGTCGCGGATGTGCACGCCTTCGGCCAGCAGGTTCTGCAGCACCTTCTGCAGGGTCGACACCGACACCAGCTTGGGCACCAGGTCTTCCACCAGCTTGGGCGATTCCTTGGCCATGTGGTCCAGCAGCGCCTGCACTTCGGTGCGGCCCAGCAGTTCGGCGGCGTGCGAGGTGATCAGGTGGTTCAAATGGGTGGCCACCACCGTGCCGGCGTCGACCACCGTGTAGCCCATGCTCTGCGCCTGGTCGCGCAGGCTGGCGTCGATCCACACGGCCGGCAGGCCGAATGCCGGATCGCTGGTCACCAGGCCTTGCAGGGTGCCGGTCGCCATGCCCGGATTGATCGCCAGGAACTGGCCGTTGAAGGCTTCGCCCGTGCCCACTTCCACGCCCTTCAGCGTGATGCGGTAGGCCGACGGCTTCAGTTCCAGGTTGTCGCGGATGTGCACCGGCGGCGCCAGGAAGCCCACCTCCTGCGCGAATTTCTTGCGGATGCCCTTGATGCGCTTGAGCAGTTCGCCGCCCTGGGTCTTGTCCACCAGCGGGATCAAGCGGTAGCCGACCTCCAGGCCCAGCGTGTCGACCGGCATCACGTCCTGCCAGCTCGCCTCTTCCTGCTCGGCGGCGGCGGCCGCGGCGGCCGGCGCTGCCGCTTCGGCGGCAGCCACTTCGGCCGATTGCTTCTCGGCCTTCTGCTTGGTCAGCAGGTAGGCGGAACCGCCCAGCAAGGCTGCCAGCAGCAGGAACACCAGGTTGGGCATGCCCGGAATCAGGCCCATGCCGCCGATGATGGCGGCCGTGATGTACAGCACCTGCGGACGCGCAAACAACTGGTCCATCAACTGGCCGCCGATGTCCTGGTCGCTGGCCACGCGCGACACCACGATACCGGCCGCGATCGAAATCACCAGCGAGGGAATCTGCGCCACCAGGCCGTCACCGATGGCCAGCAGCGTGTAGTTCTTGATGGCGTCGGCAAACGCCATGTCGTGCTGGATGATACCGACCAGCAGGCCGCCCACCACGTTGATCACGGTGACCAGGATGCCGGCCACCGCATCGCCGCGCACGTATTTCGAGGCACCGTCCATGGCGCCGTAGAACTCCGCTTCCTGCGCCACTTCCGAGCGGCGCTTGCGCGCGTCGGCCTCGCCGATCAGGCCGGCGTTGAGGTCGGCGTCGATCGCCATCTGCTTGCCCGGCATCGCATCCAGGGCGAAACGCGCGCCCACCTCGGCGATACGGCCCGCGCCCTTGGTCACCACCACGAAGTTAATGATGGTCAGGATCACGAACACCACGATACCGACCGCGTAGTTACCGCCGATCAGGAAGTGGCCGAAGGCTTCGATCACCTTGCCGGCCGCGTCCGCGCCGGTGTGGCCCTCGGTCAGCACCACCCGGGTCGAGGCCACGTTCAGCGACAGGCGCAGCATGGTGGACACCAGCAGGATGGTCGGGAAGGCCATGAAGTCCAGCGGCTTCACCGTGTACAGCGAGGTCAGCAGCACGATCACCGACAGCGCGATATTGAAACTGAACAGCAGGTCCAGCGCGAACGAGGGCAGCGGCAAGATCATCATTGCCAGCAGCATGACGATCAGGATAGGCGCGGCCAGGCTGGCCTTGTTTTGCGCGCTGGCCAGTCCTTGCAGCCATGGCGGCAGTTTGAGGTTGCTTATCGCGTTCATGCGGGTGCTCCGTTATTCAGATCGGGTTTCTTGCCGTGCTTGGGAATGTAGGCCGGGTTCAGCGGGTCCATGGTATCGGGCACGTCCAGCTTCTTCGGTTCCTGCGGCCGGTTGCCATTGCCTTTCTTGAACAGGCGCAGCTGGAAGACGTAGGCCAGCACCTCGGCCACGGCCGCGTACAACTGTTCCGGAATCTCGTCGCCGATCTCGGTGTGCTTGAACAGCGCACGCGCCAGCGGCGGCGCTTCCAGCATGGCCACATTGTTTTCCTTGGCGATTTCGCGGATCTTGGCCGCCGTTTCGTCGGTACCCTTGGCCACCACTTTCGGCGCGCCGCGCTGGCCGTCGGTGTACTTCAGCGCCACCGCGTAGTGGGTCGGGTTGGTGACCACCACGTCGGCGGTCGGCACGTCGGCCATCATGCGGCGCTTGGCCATCTCGCGCTGCAACTGGCGGATCTTGCCCTTGATCTGGGGATTGCCGTCGGATTCCTTGGATTCCTGGATCAGCTCCTGGCGGGTCATCTTCAGCTTGTTCGCGTAGTGCCACATCTGGTAGGGGCCGTCGATCGCGGCGATCAGGCCCAGCGAGCCGACGATGAACAGGAAGCTGGCCGCCAGCATGTTCAGGGTGTGCGCCATGCCGCTTTTTAGCGGCTCCACCGACAAACCGATGACGGCATCCTTGTACTTCATCACCACCAGGTAGGTCACGAAACCGACCACGATGGCCTTGGCGATCGCCTTGACCAGTTCGACCAGCGAATTGGACGAGAACATATTGCTGATGCCGTTGACCGGGTTCAGCTTGTTGAAGTTGGGAATGAAGGCCTTGCCGCTGAACAGCCAGCCGCCCACCAGCATGGGCGAGGCCAGCGCCACCACCATCACCGCCGCGCCCACCGGCAGGCAGGCGATCAGCACCTGCACCAGGTCGGACAGCACACGGCGGATCAGCACGTCGGCATTGAAAATCTGTTCCTGGTCCAGGGTAAGGCCGGACACCAGGGCGTGACTGAGCTGGTGGATCAGGCCTTCGCCCGTCATCCACAGGCCGGCGCCCGCCGCCATCAGCACGGTAAACGTCGCCACTTCCCGCGATCGGGGAACGTCGCCTTCCTCGCGCGCCTGCTCGAGGCGCTTCGCTGACGCGGGTTCTGTTCTTTCGGCGTCGCTTTCTTCAGCCATGACTCACTCCTGTTGATACAGGTATCATTATTGGCGATCTTGCTCTACGGCTATTTCCCGAACAGGCGGGGAAAGCACCAGCTATTCCCCGGAATTGCCCTGCGCTTCCCGTTGCTTTACCATGCCAGCCATCACGGGTTTTCACATCACAAGGCAGCCATGCATTACACCTTTAACAACACCACCCACCACTTGGCGACGCTGCCCGACTTCGGCAAGGCGCGCGTGTTCGTGGTCGGCGACGTCATGCTGGACTCGTACTGGCACGGCAGCACCAACCGCATTTCGCCGGAGGCGCCGGTGCCGGTGGTGCATGTGCGCGACGAGGAAGACCGCGTCGGCGGCGCCGGCAACGTGGCGATCAACGTCGCCACCCTGGGCGGCAAGCCCAAGCTGCTGGGCCTGGTCGGCGACGATTTCGCCGCCCGCCAACTGGCCGAGATGGTGGAAAAACAGGGCGTCACGCCGCTGCTGCAGCAGGTTGCCGGCAGCCGCACCATCAAGAAGCTGCGCATCGTCTCCAAGCACCAGCAACTGCTGCGCGCCGATTTCGAGGACCACTTCCCGCAGATGGCGCCGGCCGAGCTGCACCGGGCTTACGCCGCCCAACTGGCCGACGTCGACGTGGTGGTGCTGTCCGATTACGCCAAGGGCGCGCTGCGCGGCTCGGCCGAGCTGATCGCCGCCGCCCGCGCGGCCGGCAAGCCGGTGGTGGTCGATCCCAAGGGCAGCGACTTCAACCGCTACCGCGGCGCCACCCTGATCACCCCCAATATGTCCGAATTCGAGGCGGTGGTCGGCCACTGCCCGGACGAAGACGCCATCGTCACCCGCGGCGCGGCCCTGCGCGACCAGCTCGGCCTGGACGCCCTGCTGATCACCCGCAGCGAAAAAGGCATGACCCTGCTGGTGCGCGACCACGCGCCCATGCACATCCCGACCCAGGCGCGCGAAGTGTTCGACGTCACCGGCGCCGGCGACACCGTGGTGGCCACCATCGCTGCCGGCCTGGCGGCGGGCGTCTCGCTGCCGGAAGCGGTGGTGCTGTCCAATGTGGCCGCCGGCATCGTGGTGGCCAAGCTGGGCACGGCCACCGTCTCGGCCATCGAGCTGCAGCGCGCCCTGCACGACGGCAGCGACGAACACGGCTCGTGGGGCGAATGCAGCGCGGCCGAGCTGCTGCCCATGCTGGCCGTGGCGCGCGCCCAGGGCGAGCGCATCGTCCTAGCCAGCGGCCGCTTCAGCGGCCTGCAGGTGAACGACATCGATTTCCTGGAAGCCGCGCGCGCCGAGGGCGACCGCCTGGTGGTCGCCGTGCAGAACGGCGACGCCGCCACGCTGCGCGTGCTGGCCAGCCTCAAGGCCGTGGACTGGGTGCTGGATGACAGCGCCGGTCTGGCCGGCCAGGTCCAGCCGGACGTCCTGATCGAGGGCTATCCGGATAAAATCCATACTGTTTATACCAATGCGAAGGCAACACCATGATCATCGTTACCGGAGGCGCAGGCTTTGTCGGCAGCAATATCGTCGCGGCGCTCAATGCACGCGGCGAGAAAGACATCCTCATCGTCGACAACCTGAAGAACGGGCGCAAGATGCGCAACCTGGCCGACCTGGACTTCAAGGACTACATGGACCGCGAGGACTTCATCGCGCGGGTGCAGGCCGGCGCGTCCTTCGGCGACGTCAAGGCCGTGTTCCACGAAGGCGCCTGCTCGGCCACCACCGAGTGGGACGGCCAGTTCATCATGCGTAACAACTTCGAATATTCGAAGACGCTGCTGCACTGGTGCCAGCGCATCGGCGCGCAGTTCCTGTATGCCTCGTCGGCCTCGGTGTACGGCATGGGCAGCAAGGGCTTCCGCGAAGAGCGCGAGTGCGAGCATCCGATCAATATGTACGCCTTCTCGAAATTCCAGTTCGACCAGTATGTGCGCGCGGTGCGCGGCCAGTTGCAGCACCAGGTGATCGGCCTGCGCTACTTCAACGTCTACGGCCCGCGCGAGGCGCACAAGGGTTCGATGTCCAGCACCCCGCTGCACTTCAACAACCAGGTGCTGGCGCACGGCAAGGCCAAGCTGTTTGCCGGCACGGAAGGCCTGGCCAATGGCGAGCAGCGGCGCGACTTCGTGTTCGTGGGCGATTGCGTGAAGGTGAACCTGTGGTTCCTCGACCACCCCGAAGTCAGCGGCATCTTCAACCTGGGCACCGGCACCGCGCGCGCCTTCAACGACCTGGCCAAGGCCGTGCTGGCGTGGCACGGGCGCGGCGAGATCGAGTACGTGCCCTTCCCCGCGCACCTGGTGGGCTCCTACCAGAATTACACGCAGGCCGATATCTCGGCGCTGCGCGCAGTGGGCTACAACGAGCCGTTCACCCAGGTGGAAGACGGCGTGCGCCAGTACCTCGACTGGCTGAACGGCGGCGACGCCTATCGCCGCGGCGTTTAAACGCCCGCCTGCACCACCTTCTGCTCGATGGCGCCGAAAATGGATTTGCCGTCGTCGAGCATCTCGATGCGGATGGTGTCGCCGAAGGCCATGAACGGCGTCACCGGCTCGCCGCCCGCGATCATCTCCAGGCAACGCTGCTCGGCGATGCACGAGTAACCGCGCTTGCTGTCCTTGTTGGACACGGTGCCGCTGCCGATGATGGAACCGGCCCGCACATTGCGCGACTTGGCCAGGTGCGCGATCAGTTGCGGGAAGTTGAACACCATGTCCACGCCGGCCTGCGGCTTGCCGACCAGCTTGTCGTTCCAGGTCGACAGCAGCGGCAGGTGCACCTTGCCGCCCTTCCACGCATCGCCCAGTTCGTCCGGCGTCACCGCCACCGGCGCGAAGCTGGTGGCCGGCTTCGATTGCAGGAAGCCGAAGCCTTTCGCCAGTTCTTCCGGTATCAGGTTGCGCAGCGAGACATCGTTGGCCAGCATGACCAGGCGGATGCGCTGGTGCGCCTGGTCCGCCGTCGCGCCCATGGGCACGTCGTCGGTGATGACCGCCACTTCGGCCTCGAAATCGATGCCCCACTCTTCGCGGAACAGCGCGATGTCGTCGCAGGGGCCGAGGAAATCGTCGCTGCCGCCCTGGTACATCAGCGGCTCTTCCCAGAACGATTCCGGCATCTCGGCGCCGCGCGCCTTGCGCACCAGTTCCACGTGGTTGACATAGGCCGAGCCGTCGGCCCACTGGTAGGCGCGCGGTAGCGGCGCCATGCAGTTGGCCGGCTCGAAGGTGAAGGTGCGGCGGCCGCGCCCGTGGTTCAGTTCCTGGTAGATCGCGTCCAGTTGCGGCGAGATGAAGGTCCAGTCGTCCAGCGCGTGCTGCAGGGTGCGGGCGATGCCGTCGGCCAGTTGCGCGGTTTTCAGGTCGCGCGACACGACCATCAACTGGCCGTCGCGGGTGCCGTCTTTCAGGGTAGCGAGTTTCATGCGGGCGCCAGCAATGCCAGTTGTTCGTCGTTGAGGTAGCACCACTCGCCTTCCTCGAGGCCGAGCGAAGACAGTTGCAGCCCGCCGATGGCGGAGCGGTGCAGCGCGCTGCAGTGATTCCCGGCCGCGGCCAGCATGCGCTTGACCTGGTGGTATTTGCCCTGCTCCAGCACGATCTCCAGTTGGTGCTCGCTGCGCTGGACGCAGGTCTGCGCCGCCAGCGGCGCCGGTTCGTCGTGCAACTGCACGCCCGACAGCATCTGCGCGATCAAGGCATCGGTCACCGCCTCGGCCGTGGTGGCCTGGTAAACCTTCGGCACGTGGCGCTTGGGCGAGGACTGGGCGTGGATGAAGGCGCCGTCGTCCGACATCAGCAGCATGCCGGTGGTGTCGTGGTCGAGGCGGCCGACCGGCTGCACTTCGCGCCAGGTCAGCTCTTCCGGCAGCAGGGTCAGCACGCCCGGGTGGTGGCTGGGCTTGCGCGAACATTCGTAGTTGGCCGGCTTGTACAGCGCAATGTACACGTGCTCGCGGTAGACCACGTCTTCGTCGAACAGGGTGAAGACCAGGCCGTCGGTTTCGATGGTTTCTTTGTAATTGTCGTGCACCACGCCGCCGATGCTGACTTCGCCGTCTTCGATCAGGGAGCGGCAGTATTTGCGGGTGCCATAGCCCTGCGATTGCAGGATGCGGTCCAAGGATAATTTGCTCATGGCCGCGATTTTACAGGATTTGACACAGATCAAGCCTGGATGAGAATGGCTTGCTAGACTGAAATCCGCATTAGGAATCCGCCTACTGCGCTAGGAAATCATCCGCAGGAATCGCCATGTCCAAGAATTCCGCCCACGACGCCACGCCAACGCCGGCCCAAGTCCACGCCACGGCCCACCGCACGGCCACGCTGCTGTCGGCCTGCCGCCACCAGATCTCGTACGCCCCCATCGCGCAGACGCGCTGGCATCAACAACAGCAAGCGCACTTTCTCGCCTGGCTGGACGCCGGCGGCTTCGCGCAAACCGAACCGGCAAAAGAAAACAGCGGCATTGCACCGCTGTTTTCAGCCCCACAAAGGGACTTGCACGAGGAATCTTAGTTCTCTCAGGTCCGCATCGGCGATGCGGTTGAGTAGTTCTATCAAATTGAATCAGGATGCTGGTGATAACAAGCTAAACTGTTTATATCGGCCCCCCTTGGTAAGAACTACACCACCACTATAGTTCACCATGAGTCAGATGCAAGCAGAAATAAAGCTGTATTGATAATGTTAATCGACGCGCCAGTCATCCTATCACTGCGCCTAAACCAGCCTTAGCGCAGGTTGGGGCGAACCGCGTCCACCGCCGACTTCATGGCGCCCGCGCCCATGGCCGCGCCGAACTTCTTCAGCACGCGCTCCGGCAAGCCTTCGTGCTGGGTGTAGTCGACGATGTCCTCGGCCTTGACCACGTCGCGCGCCACGCTGTCCACGGTGCCGTAGGCATCGGCCAGGCCCATGTCGATGGCTTTGGCGCCGGTCCAGAACAGGCCCGAGAACATGTCCGGCGTTTCCTTCAGGCGCTTGCCGCGGCCGTTGCGCACCACCTGGATGAATTGCTCGTGGATCTCGTTCAGCATGGCTTGCGCGTGCTGCTTGTGCTTTTCGCTCAGGGGGCTGAACGGGTCCATGAAGCCCTTGTTCTCGCCGGCGGTCAGCAGGCGGCGCTCGACGCCCAGCTTTTCCATCGCGCCGGTAAAGCCGAAGCCATCCATCAGCACGCCGATGGAACCGACGATGCTGGCCTTGTTGACGTAGATGCGGTCGGCGCCGGCCGCAATGTAATAGCAGCCGGAAGCGCAGATCTCGTCCACCACCACGTACAGCGGCTTGCCCGGATAGCCCTTGCGCAGCCGTATCATCTCGTCGACGATCATGCCGGCCTGCACCGGGCTGCCGCCCGGCGAATTGATGTGCAGGACCACGGCCACCGAGCCGCTGTCCGAGAAGGCCTTGTTCAGCGCCGGGATCACCACGCCGGCCGAACCGCTGCCCTCGGACTCGATTGCGCCTTCGACCTCGATCAGGGCCGTGTGGCGGCCCAGGGTGTCGCTGTCCGAGCCGGGCCAACTGAAATCGAAATACGCGCTCAGGCCGACGATCACCACCAGCAGGGTCACGGCCTTGAAAAAGATGCCCCAGCGGCGCGCCGCCTTCTGTTCCTTCAGCGTGGCAAACACCAGTTTTTCCAGCACCTCGCGCTCCCAGTTGGAAGCGGGGGCGGCCGGCCTGGCGGCAGGCGGCGCGGCGGGCGGGACGGGGTTGTTGTCGTGGTCGCTGGTTTGATCGCTCATGGGATGGTCGCTGAATGTTCAGGCGCGCACGGGGCGCAGGTAATCGTCGGGCTGCCAGTAGATTTGCTGGTCGTGTTCGACCACGCTGATCGGCCGCAGCCGGCCGCCACGGCAGGGGCCGCCGGCGCAGTGCCCGGTTTCCGGCGTGTAGACCGCGCCGTGGGTCGAGCACATGATGTACAGCTTGCTGGATTCAAAGAACTCGCCCTCGGCCCAGTCCAGCTCGATCGGCACGTGGGCGCAGCGGTTCAGGTAAGCATAAGCCTTGCCGCCGTAGCGCACCACGAAGCCGGTGGCGTCCTCGCCGCCGGCCGTCAGAGGGAAACGCACGCCCTTGCCGCCGTCTTCGACGGCTTCCGAGGCGCAGATCAGGATCTCATCGGCCATCAAGCGTTCTCGCTCAGCCATTGATGCAGCTCGGCCACGGTGGCGGCCGAATACATCGGCTTGCAGGCGGCCAGTTGGTCGGCCGGGTGGGCGCCATACTGCACGGCAATGCCGGCCGCGCCGGCGTTACTAGCCATCAACAGATCGTGGGTGGTATCGCCGATCATCACGGTACGGCGCATATCCTGGCCCAATTCCCGCGTAAGTTCCTGCAACATCGCCGGATGCGGCTTGGAAAAAGTTTCGTCGGCGCAACGGGTAGCGTCGAACATGGACATGACCTTGACCTCGCTCATGGCGCGGTTCAGGCCGACGCGGCTCTTGCCGGTGGCCACGGCCAGGAAATAACCGCTGTGCGACAACTCGTCCAGCATTTCCTGCACACCCTTGAACAGGGTCAAGTCATGGTCGCGCGACAGGAAGTGGTAGCGATAGCGCTCCACCATGCGCGGGTAGTACATGGGATCGACGTCCGGCAGCACCGCCTGCATGGCTTCATGCAGGCCGAGGCCGATGACGTGGGCGGCAGTGTCGTCGCGGGGGATGGGCAGCGACAGGTCCCTGGCCGCAGCCTGGATACATTTCACGATCGTTGACGTCGAATCCATCAACGTTCCATCCCAATCGAAGACGATCAGGTCAAATTGCTTTCTTGGCATGTTTCCGATTAATTAACAGGTTTTCCCAAGCTTACCAAGAATCGCTCGCATTCGGCGGCCAATGGGGCGTTCAGCGTCATCTTTTTACCGGTATCGGGATGCGAGAACGTGATCTGGTGGGCGTGCAGGAACATGCGCTTGAGGGCGCCGCGCGTGTCGCTGGCTTTCTGCAAGGCCTTGTTGAGGGCGAAGTCGCCGTATTTGTCGTCACCCAGGATGGGGAAGCCGGAAGATGACAGATGAACGCGTATCTGGTGGGTGCGGCCGGTTTTCAGCTCGGCTTCCAGCAGGGCAAACCCGTCGAATTTCTTCAGCAGCGAAAACACGGTATGCGAAGGCATGCCGTCGGCCTGCACCGACACCCGGCGCTCGCCGTCGGCGGTGCTGTATTTGTGCAATGGCAACTTGATGTGCTGGCGGGCGTTCTTCCAGTCGCCGGCCACCATGGTCAGGTAGCGCTTGTCGGTCAGGCCGTCGCGCATCTGCTCGTGCAGGCTGGTCAGGGCCGAACGTTTCTTGGCGAGCAATAACAAGCCCGAGGTTTCGCGGTCCAGCCGGTGCACCAGCTCCAGGAATTTGGCGTCGGGGCGGGAGGCGCGCAACTGCTCGATCACGCCAAACGACACGCCCGAGCCGCCGTGCACGGCCACGCCAGCCGGCTTGTCGATCACCAGCAGGTGGCTGTCCTCGAAAATAATCTTGAATTCGGCCGCCGGGACGTGTCCTTCTTGCTTTTCAGCAATGCGGATCGGCGGGATGCGCACCACGTCGCCCTGCACCAGTCGGTACAACTGGTCGATACGGCCCTTGTTGACGCGGACTTCCCCCGAGCGCAGGATGCGGTAGACGTGGCTTTTCGGCACGCCTTTGCAAACACGCAACAGGTAGTTGTCTATACGTTGACCTGCCTCTTCTTCAGTAATGGTGACGAATTGCGCCTGCAGCGGGACGTTCGTTGAAGTGGGAATAACATCATTTTGCATCTTCATTTGCCCTGTCTTCCCAGAAATCTCTCTAAGTCCTTCATTTTGAATATATAATCGTTTCGCTGCGGTTCCGACTGCGGCAAGTGTAAGAATAAAAGTACATTTTACACAGGGGCGTCTCCACTGGCCTCGCCAAATTGCAAATTCAGAGGAAAAAATTGTATACGCACCACCCCTGTCGGAATCAGGGTTGCACCGCAGTTGTAATCGGATGGCGACAGGGATGCTGAAGAAGATTGATTGGATAGTAAGGATAAAAGTCCGGTCAGCCAGGCCATGTGCCGGGCTGGCTGGTTTGATGAGTAGTTGATAACGCTTGCCGTTTTCGCCAGACCCCAATGCTTTACTGCAAGCTCGAAGAAAGGCTGACACCAGCCTGCACCGAAGTTGCAAACCTTGCAGTACCTAAGCTTGGTCGAGATCTGGCCATGTAAGTCGCTGCTGACCGTCCTGTCTTTCTCTGCCGCCCGGAGGGCCGCATGGAGAATCATGGACGAAGCAAGCACTCGGCATGTCGATCGGCCCTCATGCGCCCAGTTGCGGCCGCTTCGCGCGGCGGCACAGGATGGGCATACCCACCACAATCACCTTCTCTCGCGTATATCCCTGTAGCTTGCTGCCCCGGACTAAGAAACCGGGCGGCATATTGGCCCTAGGGTCGCGGAGTTAATAAAAATGAAACGCATGTTGTTTAACGCTACGCAGCAAGAAGAGTTGCGCGTAGCGATCGTCGACGGTCAGAAACTGATCGATATCGACATCGAAACCGCCGGACGCGAGCAGCGCAAGTCCAACATCTACAAAGGCGTGATCACCCGCATCGAGCCGTCGCTGGAAGCCTGCTTCGTCAGCTACGGCGAAGACCGCCACGGTTTCCTGCCGTTCAAGGAAGTCGCCCGCACCTATTTCCGTGAAGGCGTGGATGTCCGCAACGCCTCGGTCAAGGAAGCCCTGCGCGAAGGCCAGGAAATCATGGTCCAGGTGGAAAAGGAAGAGCGCGGCAACAAGGGCGCCGCCCTGACCTCCTTCATCTCGCTGGCCGGCCGCTACCTGGTGCTGATGCCGAACAACCCGCGCGGCGGCGGCGTCTCGCGCCGCGTCGAAGGCGAGGAACGCCAGGAACTGCGCGAAACCATGGACAAGCTGGACCTGCCGCAAGGCATGTCCGTGATCGCCCGCACCGCCGGCATCGGCCGCAGCGTGGAAGAACTGCAGTGGGACTTGAATTACCTGATGCAACTGTGGCGCGCCATCGAGGGCGCCGGCAAGTCGGCCTCGGGCGCTTTCCTGATCTACCAGGAATCCTCGCTGGTGATCCGCGCCATCCGCGACTACTTCCAGCCTGACATCGGTGAAATCCTGATCGACACCGACGACATCTACGAGCAGGCGCACCAGTTCATGAGCCATGTGATGCCGGACATGGTGCACCGCGTGAAGCGCTACAGCGACGACGTGCCGCTGTTCTCGCGCTTCCAGATCGAGCACCAGATCGAAACCGCATACTCGCGCACCGTGCCGCTGCCATCGGGCGGCGCCATCGTGATCGACCACACCGAAGCGCTGGTGTCGGTGGACGTCAACTCGGCCCGCGCCACCCGCGGCTCCGACATCGAAACCACCGCCTTCCACACCAACTGCGAAGCGGCGGAAGAAGTCGCCCGCCAGTTGCGCCTGCGCGACCTGGGCGGCCTGATCGTGATCGACTTCATCGACATGGAAGTGGCCAAGAACCAGCGCGAAGTGGAACAGCGCCTGAAAGACGCCCTGCACCACGACCGCGCCCGCGTCCAGATGGGCAAGATCTCCCGCTTCGGCCTGATGGAACTGTCGCGCCAGCGCCTGCGCCCGTCGCTATCGGAAGGCTCGCACGTGACCTGCCCGCGCTGCTCGGGCACCGGCCACATCCGCGACACCGAATCGTCGGCCCTGCAAGTCCTGCGCATCATCCAGGAAGAGGCGATGAAGGAAAACTCGGCCACCATCCACGTGCAAGTGCCGGTGGACGTGGCAGCCTTCCTGCTGAATGAAAAACGCGGCGAAGTGCTGAAGATCGAGACCCGCCACCGCATCAACATCATCCTGGTGCCGAACAAGCACCTGGAAACCCCGCACTACAAGCTGGAGCGCATCAAGCACGACGATCCGCGCCTGGAAGACAGCACCGCCAGCTACACCCTGGCCGAGCAGGCCGAAACCGACATGGCCTACAGCAAGCGCCAGAAGGAAGAAGCCAAGCCGCGCCAGGAAGCCATGGTCAAGACCATCACCCCTGAGCAGCCAGCGCCCCTGGTCGACCGCAAGCCGACCGAGACCATCATCAAGCCGGCCCCGGCGCCTGTGCCTGCCCCGGCTGAACAAGGCTTCTTCGCCAAGCTGGTCAGCTTCTTCACCGGCAAGCCGGCCCCGGCCGCCCTGCCGCAGCAGCCGACCATCGTGGTCAAGGCGCCTAGCGGCGACCGCGCGGAGCGCGGCAACGCCCGTGGCCAGCGCGGCCGCAACCGCAACGGCAAGGGCCGCGGCGAGCGCGAGGAGCGCGAAGCCGGCGCCGTCCGTCCTGGCCAGGAAGAAGCCAAGGCAGCCGATGCCACCGGCCGTCCGCCACGCCAGCCGCGTCCGCCGCGCGAACCGCGCGAGCCGCGTGACAACCAGGCCGCGGAAGGCCAGCGCGCTGAGCGCGGCGAACGCCAGGAACGCGCCCCGCGCGAGCCGCGCGCCCCACGCGAACCGCGTGGCGAGAAAGTCGCAGCGGAAGCCAAGGTCGAAGAACTGGCGCTGAACCCGGCAGCACCGGCCACCGGTCCGGTCACCGAGGCCGCCAGCATCCTGAAGAGCGCGCCGAACGCTGGTCCCGAGGGTGAAGAGCACGAGGTGACGGCCGAGGGCGAAGAGCCGCGCCGTCGTCGTCGTCGTGGCGGCCGCAACCGCAACCGTCGCGAACGCGAAAACGGAGAAGGCCAGGAATCCGCAGCAACTGAGCAGGGCGAACTGAGCTTCGCCGGCGACGGCCACGCGGAATCCGCCGGCGCCGCCGTGATCGCAGCGGAAGCCGCTTCCGCGCCAGCCGAAGCATCGGTTGCCGTTCCGGCACACGCTCCGGTTGCCGCTCCGGCCGCTGCCGAAGCGCCAGCCGCGGAAGCTGCGCCAGTAGCGGCAGCCGCATCGGTTTCGGCTGCTGAGCCGGCCCCGGCCGCCGCTGCGCCAGTTGCGCAGACCGTGCCGGCAGAGGCAGCGCCGGTTGTGCCGGCCGCTGAAGTTGCGCCGGCCGCCACGCCTGCCGTGCCAGCCGCCGAGTACGTGGCTCCGGCCGCAACCGACGCTGCTGCGGCAGCCGAAGAAGCGTCGGCTGCGGCCGCCGTGGCGGAAAGCCCGGCAGCCGCACCGGCTGAAGCGCCAGCCGCGGAAGCCGCGCCAGTGGAAGCTGCCGCCCCGGTTGCAGCCCCTGTCGTGGCCGAAGCGCCGCCCCCGGTGCACGAGCCAGTGGCAATCGCCGTGGCTGCCGCCGCACCGGCCGCAGCGCCAGCGCCAGTAGCCGCTGCTGCATCTGCCGCAGCAGCGCCATCGGCCCCGATCGACCTGCAATCCATGCTGCAGTCCGCCGGCCTGCAACTGGCCGCAACCGATCCTGCCAAGCTGCGCGCCGCACAGGAAGCCGCCGCCAAGGTTGCGCCGCCGGTCCGCGTACCGCGTGAACGCAAGCCGGTCCAGCCGGTCAACGACGAGCCGCTGATCCAGGTGGATACCCGCCGTTGATCCTGGCGTAGCAGCATAAAAAAGGGAGGCCGCCGGCCTCCCTTCTTTTTTAATGCTATCGTAGTCGTTCGATGTTAGCTCGCATTTCAAACTAAGCAATATGGCAGAAAAGATCATCATGATGGCCGAGCAGCGCGGCAATGCACCGGCCATCCCCGCGACGCTGGAAACGCCGAGCGGCCTGTTGAGCGACAAGCTCGCGCGGCCGCTGCACGACCTGCGCATCTCGGTCACGGACCGCTGCAATTTCCGCTGCGTGTACTGCATGCCGAAAGCGGTGTTCAACAGCGATTACCAATACCTGCCGCACGGCGCGCTGCTGTCGTTTGAAGAAATCACCCGCATCGCCCGGCTGTTCGTCGCCCACGGCGTCGAGAAGATCCGCCTGACCGGCGGCGAACCGCTGCTGCGCAAAAACCTGGAACGGCTGATCGCCATGCTGGCCGAGCTGAAGACCGTGCACGGCAAGCCGCTGGACCTGACGCTGACCACCAACGCCTCCCTGCTCGCGCGCAAAGCCCAGTCGCTGAAGGACGCCGGGCTGCAGCGCATCACCGTCTCGCTGGACGCGCTGGACAACGCCACCTTCCAGCGCATGAACGACGTCGATTTCGCCGTGGACGACGTGCTGAAAGGGATAGACGCCGCCCACCAGGCGGGACTGGGGCCGATCAAGATCAACATGGTGGTCAAGGGCGGCATGAACGACCACGAAATCCTGCCGATGGCCCGCCACTTCCGCCACACTCCGCACATCCTGCGCTTCATCGAATACATGGACGTGGGCGCTTCCAATGGCTGGAAGATGGACGAGGTGATCCCGTCCGCCGAAGTCGTGCGCCGCATCGGCGCCGACATGCCGCTGGAGCCGGTGGCCGCCAACTACACCGGCGAGACCGCCAGCCGCTGGCGCTACGTCGACGGCAGCGGCGAGATCGGCCTGATTTCCAGCGTATCGCAGGCGTTTTGCAGCGACTGCACTCGCGCGCGGCTGTCGACTGAGGGTAAACTCTACACTTGCCTGTTCGCGACCAGCGGCCACGACCTGCGTGCGCTGCTGCGCGAAGGCCGCAGCGACGCCGAGATCAGCACCGCGCTGGCGCACCTGTGGCGCGCACGCGAAGACCGCTACTCGGAACTGCGCACCAGCGCAACCGAAAGCCTGCGGCGCGGCGCCAACAAGGTGGAAATGTCTTATATCGGGGGATAGTTTGTCTTTGAAGAGCAAGGTCACCGGACTGATACTGGCGGGCGGCCGCGGCACGCGCATGGGCCGCGTCGATAAAGGCTTGCAGCCGTTTCGCGGCTCGACGCTGGCCGCGCTGGTGCTGGAGCGCCTGTCGCCGCAGGTCGCCAGCGTCGCCATCAATGCCAATCGCAACCTGCCGCAGTACCAGGCCATCGCAGGTTCCGGTCCCGTGCTGCCGGACTTTATCGACGGCTTTGCCGGGCCGCTGGCCGGCCTGCAGGTCGGCCTGCAGTACTGCCCCACCGAACTGCTGCTGACCGTTCCCTGCGATTCTCCCTTCCTGCCCGCCGACCTGGGCGAGCGGCTGTACCAGGCCATGCAGGCTGAGGGCGCCGACATCGCCGTCGCGGTCACCATGGAGCGCGACGACTCGGATCCGAACGCCGCGCCGTACCGCCAGATGCATCCGGTATTCGCGCTGCTGAAAGCCAGCGTGCTGCCGCAACTCGAAGCCTACCTGGCCACCGATGCGCGCCGCGTCGAAGGCTTCTACAAGACCCTGCGCCTGGCGGAAGTGATGTTCGACGATGCTGGCGCCTTCCGCAATATCAACACGCTGGACGAGCTGCATCAGCATGAGCGCGAACCTGCGCCGCCTGTGGCCCCGGCCGCGCCGGCGCCGATGGCCGATCCTGAAGCGCTACCGGTGGCGGAAGCCCAGCGCATGATCTTCGACCGTCTTGGTCCGGTTGGCGAAACGGAAAAGCTGCCGTTGCGCGCTGCGCTCGATCGCGTGCTGGCGGTGGACGTCATCTCCCCGATCAATGTTCCGGCCTACGACAACTCCGCGATGGACGGCTACGCGCTGCGCGGCGCCGACCTGCCGGCGCAAGGCGCGGCGCCAGCCGTGCTCAAGGTGATCGGCATCGCCTACGCCGGCCGGCCGTTCACGCAAGCGCCGCAGGCCGGCGAATGCGTGCGCATCATGACCGGCGCCGCCATTCCGCCGGGCTGCGACAGCGTGCTGCCGCAGGAACTGGCGGCCTCCGTCGAAGGCGACAAGGTAACCATCGCCCACGGCGCGATCCGCGGCGGCGCCAACGTGCGCCATGCGGGCGAAGACTTGAAAGCGGGCGGCACCGCCATCGCGGCCGGCAAGCTGCTGCGCCCCGCCGACCTGGGATTGGTCGCCTCGCTCGGCATTCCCGAGCTGACGGTGCGCCGCAGGCTGCGCGTGGCCTTCTTCTCCACCGGCGACGAGCTGCGTTCGCTGGGCGACAAGCTGGATGAAGGCTGCGTCTACGACAGCAACCGCTACACCCTGTTCGGCATGTTGACCCGCATGGGGTGCGAAGTGATCGACATGGGCGTGGTGCGCGACGATCCCGCGGCGCTGCAAACCGCGCTGCGCGCCGCCTGCCAGAAGGCCGATGCCATCATCACCTCCGGCGGCGTGTCGGAAGGCGCGGCCGACTACACGCGCGATATCATGGCCATGCTCGGCGATGTCGCGTTCTGGAAGCTGGCCATGCGTCCCGGCCGTCCGCTCGCCTTCGGCATGGTGAAGACCGACCAGGCCAGCGCCTGGCTGTTCGGATTGCCGGGTAATCCGGTGGCGGTGATGGTGTCGTTCTACCTGTTCGCGCGCCCGGCGCTGCTGCGCATGATGGGCGCGGAATCGACGCTGCAAACGGTGCAGGCGCGCGCGGCCGAAGCGATGCGCAAGCGTCCGGGCCGCACCGAGTACCAGCGAGGCATCGTCAGCCGAATCGACGGCGAGACGCAGGTGCGCCTGACCGGCGCGCAAGGCTCCGGCATCCTCAGCTCGATGACCGAGGCGAACTGCATCGTGGTGCTGCATCACGACCAGGGCAACGTCGCTGCCGGCCAGTTGGTCGATGTGATGCTGTTCGACGGGCTGGTCTGACCCGTGGCCCGTCTTCAGGTCCGCAACCTGCAGTCGCCGCTGGCGGGGCCTTATTCATTTGATCTGGACGCAGGCCATTGCCTGACCATTTCCGGCCCATCCGGCGCGGGCAAGAGCCTGCTGCTGCGCATGCTATGCGATCTCGATCCGAACAGCGGCGACGCGCTGCTCGACGGCACAGCGCGCGCCGACATGCACGCCCCTGCCTGGCGGGCCAAAGTGGTTTATCAGCCAGCCGAGCCGGCGTGGTGGCTGCCGACCGCCGGCGAGCACTTCAAGCCCGGCCAGATGCCGCGCGTGCAGGCGCTGCTGCCGCAACTGAATCTGTCGCCGTCGCTGCTGTCCACCGAGGTGGGACGGCTCTCCACCGGCGAGCGCCAGCGCATGGCCCTGATCCGTTCGCTGGCCTGCGCGCCGCGCGTGCTGCTGCTGGACGAGCCGACCGCCGCGCTGGATCCGGAATCGGTGGCGGCGACCGAGCGGCTGCTGCAAAAGGAGCTGGCCGCCGGCCTGTCCATCATCCTGGTCACGCACTCGGAAGCGCAGGCGAATACGCTGGGCCAGCGCCGCATGCTGATGCGCGACCGCAAACTGGAAGAGGTATCGACATGACGTCCGCGCCGCGCGACGCCGCCGGGACTGGCCGCACACTGAGCGGGGTGTCGCCATGACGCCGGTGCAGCCTGGCGCGGCCGACCTGGCCATCGCTTCCACGCTGGTGGTGCTCAACGCGGGCATCTCGGCCTATCTCGGCCTGCACATGCAAGGCAAGATGCTGTGGTCGGCCGTGCGCATGGTGGTGCAATTGCTGCTGGTCGGCCTGGTGCTGCGCTGTGTCTTCGCGCTGGCGTCGCCGGCTGCCACGCTGGCGGTGGCCTTCCTGATGATCGCCGCCGCCGCGCGCGAAGTGGCGATGCGGCCGTCGCACAGCCTGCGCGGCTGGAATGGTGTCTGGCTGAGCGCGATCAGCGTCGGCCTGTCCAGCATCGCCACCGTGGTGCTGGCGCTGCTGACCGTGCTGCACCCGACGCCGTGGTATCAGCCGCAGTACGCCGTGCCGCTGATCGGCATCGTGCTGGGCAACGTGCTGAATTCCGCCAGCATCGGCCTGGACACCTTTTACGGCGGCGCCGTCAACGCGCGCACCGCGATCGAAGCGCAGCTGGTGCTGGGCGCCACCCGCAACGAAGCCTTGAAGCCATTGATACGCGACTCCGTGCGCAAAGGCCTGATCCCCATCATCAACCAGATGTCGGCTGCCGGCATCATCACCCTGCCCGGCATCATGACCGGCCAGATCCTGGCCGGCATGGACCCGATGGACGCGGTGCGCTACCAGATCCTGCTGATGTTCCTGCTGGCCGGCGGCAGCGGCATCTCCGTAACGCTGGCGGTCTACCTGGCCGCCCGCAGCATTACCGACGAGCGCCACCGATTGCGGCTGGAACGCCTGAGCAAACGCGCGTGAAACGCGCATAAGCAGCGCCTGCTCAGGCTTCGCCGTCAGAGTCTTTATCCAGTTCCGCGCCGAGCAGCAGTTGCGCCGCGTCGGCAGGCAGTGCTTCCACCGTCTTGAGCTTGCGCGCCATCTGGCGGCTGCGGGTTTCGGCCGATTCGATGTTGCGTGCCGCCTTTTCCAGCGTCAGCTTGGTCGCGGCCAGCACATCGCCGAACTTGGCGAATTCGGTCTTCACCGCGCCCAGCACCTGCCACACTTCGGATGAGCGCTTTTCCAGCGCCAGCGTGCGGAAGCCCATCTGCAGGCTGTTGAGCAGCGCCGTCAGCGTGGACGGCCCGGCGATGCTGACGCGATTCACGCGCTGCAGTTCGTCCGCCAGGCCTGGCCGGCGCATCACTTCCGCATACAGCCCCTCGGTCGGCAGGAACAGGATGGCGAAGTCCGTCGTCTGCGGCGGTGCGACGTATTTCTCCGCGATGGTCCTGGCCTCGCCGCGCACCGCGCGTTCCAGCTCGCGGCCCGCCGCGGCCACGCCTTCCGCATCCGCCTGGTCGGCCGCCTCCAGCAAACGCTCGTACTGCTCTTTCGGGAACTTGGCGTCGATCGGCATCCACACCGGCGCGCCGCCTTCCTGCTGGCCCGGCAGCTTGAGCGCGAATTCCACGCGCGCACCGCTGCCCGCGATGGTTTCGACGTTGCGCGCGTACTGGTCCGGCGTCAGCACCTGCTCCAGCAGCATCTCCAGTTGCACCTCGCCCCAGGTGCCGCGCGTTTTCACGTTGGTCAGCACGCGCTTCAGGTCGCCCACGCCCAGCGCCAACTGCTGCATCTCGCCCAGTCCCTGGTGCACCCGCTCCAGGCGCTCCGACACCTGCTGGAACGACGCGCTCAGGCGCGACTCCAGGGTGGCATGCAGCTTCTCGTCCACGGTCTTGCGCATCTCTTCGAGGCGCGTGCCGTTGTCGGCCTGCAGATCGCGTATCTTGGCCTCCAGCGTGGCGCGGATTTCCTGCATGCGGGCGGCGTTCGATTCGGTCAACTGGGACAGCGTCTGGTTCATGCTGTCGGCGAACAGCTTGAGGCTGCGCGCCTGCTCGTTGCGGCCGACCGCGCCCTGCGCCTCCAGTTGCCGGCGCATGGCTTCGAACTGCTGCATGCTGGCCGTATTGCTGTTCTGCGCAGTGGTCTGCAACTGCATGCGCACCTCGCGTTCCACGCGCTCGATGCGTTCGGCCAGGTCGGCGCTGCCAGCGGAACCGCCGCGCGCGCGCAGCAGCACCAGCAATTGCAGCACCACCACCACGGCCAGCGCCGCCAGCAGGATCAGGTAGGCAATCGGGGTCATGTCGTCAATCGGGCTTGTTGCGCATCCAGTCGGCGGTCTGGAAGAAGGAGTTCATCAGGCGCATGCGCAGTTCGGTGTCGATGCCGACATCCTCCATCGCCCACGCCATGCAGCGCAGCCACTGGTCGCGTTCCTGGGTGCCGATGGGGAAAGGCATGTGCCGCATGCGCAGGCGCGGATGGCCATGCGCCTCGACGTACAGGTCGGGACCGCCCATCCAGCCGCTCAGGAACATGAACAGGCGTTCACGCGCATTGTCCAGCGATGGGCCGTGCACGGAGCGCAGCAGCTTGAACTCTGGCTCCAGCTCCATCAGATCGTAAAAGCGGTCGACCATCTCGCGGACGGTCGACTCGCCGCCGATGACTTCATAAAGGGTACGGGATTCTTCACTCATACCCTCCATGATAGCTTATACCAGGGCCAGCTTGCGCAGGCGCCGCGTGGACGACCAGTTCTCCACGTCGGCCTGCGCGCGTATGCTGTCGCAGGCCTGGACGATGCGCCCCAGTTGCGCGCGGTCCAGCCCCGCGTTCAGCGTCAGGCGCACCAGCGAACGGTTCTTGGGCGTGGCCGGCGCACAGAACATGGCGCCGTACACGCCCTGCTTTTCCAGCAGCTTGCGCAGCGCCAGCGTCTTCGGCTCCGGCCCCGCTTCCAGCGCGATGATCTGCTCGGTGCCGTCGCTGACGTTGTAGCCCAGCGCGCTCAGTTCTTCGCGCACTTCACGCGCGTGGGCATGCAGCGCGGCGCGGCGGTCGTCGGCGGCCGCGATGAAATCGATGGCCGCGTCGAACCAGGCCAGCTCATGCCCCAGCAGGCAGGAACTGAAGATCGCCGGCCGCGACTCGGACAGGAAGTAGCCCTTGAATTTGCTGGAACAGGTGATGATGCCGGCGCGTCCGGCAAACGCCTTGGCCAGCGAGGCGGTGCGGAAGTGCACCCGCTCGCTCAGGCCATACGCCGCCACCAGCCCGGCGCCGCGCGGCCCGTGCGTGCCCAGCGAATGCGACTCATCGACGATCAACAGGCAGCCGTTGCGCTCGGCGATGTCGGCCAGCTCGTGCAGCGGCGCCAGGCTGCCGTTGGTGCTGTACAGCGCGTCGACCACGATCAGGCCGCGGCCATGGCGCAGCACCTGCTTGCGCAAGTGCTCCATGTCGTTGTGCAGGAAGCTCACCGGCGTGGCGCCGGCCGACTGCACGCCCTCCCACAGCGAGGCGTGGGCCTGCATGTCGAGGTAGACCGGGATGCCCGGCCCCGCCAGCGTCTGCACCAGTCCGACGTTGGCGGCCCAGCCGGATTGCGCCAGGATGCCATCCTCCGCGCCCATCAACTCGGCGAATTTGCGCTCCAGCCGGTGCTGCGGACTGCCGTCCTGCAGGTAGACGGCCGACATCAGCAGCTCGCCCTGGCTCTGCTGCAGCGCTGCGATCTGGGCGCCGACCAGGGCCGGCTCGCCGGCTAGGCACAGGTAGTCGTTCCCGGCCAGGAACACCGCGCTGGGCGGCGTCGGCTGCCAGGCGTGAGGATGCTCGCCGCCCAGCAGGCCGGCGATGCGGGTGACGTAGTGCTCGTCCATGCGGCGGGTGACGAAATCCGGCAGGGCTTGGAACGATGGCTGAAAAGTTTTGGCATGAATCATTTTTTATTCTCCTGGAGGTAGTGTTTTTTTAACTTGAGGCTAAAAAAATCCAGCGAGATTGACGCAGATCAATGATCATTCGATATCGGCAAAAACGTTGCAAATTCAGTCCATCATGATGTCTTGATGAAAATCAAGCTCACCCATGACGAAGCCTGCCCTGCACGACCACTGCAAACGCTGGCAGCACTGGCTGGTCCAGTCGCTGCTGCACTATCACGGCCGCGAAGACCACGCCACCGTGCGCGTGCTGATGCTGGCCTGCATCGGCACGGTGGCCATGCCGCTGTACTACGTGATCTGGCAGCACTTCTTCCCGCAGCAGTACGAATCGCTGCCGCTGCGCCTGGTCGGCATCCTGCTGTGCGCGCTGGGCCTGTTCGCGCGCCAGTTCAGCCGGCAGCTGCTTAACCTGTACCTGCTGGTCACGCTGAGCTACATCTTTCCCTTTTTTTTCACCTACATGTTCGTGATGAACCATGCTTCCGGCGTGTGGGGCGAATCGCTGCTGATCGGCCTGGTGGTGCTGTTCCATTTCGATACGGGCATGGCGCTCGGCGCCTACGCCATCGGCACGGCCGCAGCCTGCGCGGCGGCGGCGGCGATGGGGGAAGGCGCGGCCCTGCTCAGCGTGGCCGTGCTGCAGCAGTTGCCGATCCACTGGTTCACCATCGTTGTGCTGTCGGCGGCCAAGATCAGCCACCGCGTGCTGGCGCAGGAAAAGCTGGCCGGCATGGGCGCGGGCCTGGCCACCGTGGCGCACGAGCTGCGCACGCCGCTCACCAGCGTCGACGCCAATGCGCGCGGCCTGCTGCGCATGATGGGCGATGCGCCGGGCCGCAGCCAGGAGGAACGGATGGGCATGGTCGACGCGCTGGCCCGCATCCAGTTCGAGGTGCGCCACATGAACCACATGATCGATTTGTTCCTGCTCAGCGCCACCGCGGTGCGCAAGAATCTGCGGCCGATCGAGAACGTGTCGATGGCGCTGGTGGCGGAAGCCGTGCTGCGGCGCTATCCCTTCGCCAGCGCCAGCCAGCAGAAGATGGTGACGCTGGACGTGCGCCACAATTTTCACTTTCCGGGCCAGTCCGAACTGGCGGTGGTGGTGTTGCTCAACCTGCTGCGCAATGCCCTGAAAGCCGTGCAGCGCGCCGGCAAAGGCCGCGTGCGCATCGTCATCGACGGCGCCCACGCGCCGCCGCGGCTGCTGTTTGTCGATACCGGCTGCGGCGTGCCGGCCCAGCAGATGCCGCTGATCTTCCGCCGCTTTTATTCGCATCCGCCGCACAACGGCGCCGGCATCGGCCTGGCGCTGTGCCGCGAAATCATCGAGGCGTGGGGCGCCGGCATCCGCTGCGTCTCGCGCGAAAACGCCTATGCCATCTTTGTCCTGGACTTCCCTTCCGCCACGAGGTAACCATGCCGCTTCCTGTCTATGCCCATCCAACGTTGACCGTGCTGGTCGACGATAGCGATTCCTTCCTGCGCAGCCTGTCGTTCCAGCTCGATCCCATGTTGGCCAGCAAAACCTTCCACGATACGCACGCGGCGCTGGACTGGCTGCGCGGCTGTACGCCGCAGCAGGGCGGCGTACCGCTGCACGTCAACTTCGACATGCAGAACCTGCCGGCCGACCAGTGCAACGTGGCGCTGGACCTGGAGCGCATCTACCGCATCGCCGAGCAACGCCAGCGCTTCGCCACGCCGTCGGTGCTGGTGGTGGACTATTCGATGCCGCAGATGAACGGACTGGAATTCTGCGAGGCCGTGGCCCACCTGCCCTGCAAAAAGATCCTGTTCACCGGCGCGGCCGACGAGAAGATCGCGGTCAGCGCCTTCAACCGCGGGCTGATCGACCGCTACATCAAAAAGAGCGACGACCACGCGCTGGATCTCCTGGAGATGGAAATCGCCGCCATGCAGGCTGGTTATTTTGAAGCGCAATCGGAGACCTTGCGCGAGCTGGTGCTGCTGCACCACTACCACTTCCTGGGCGATCCGGCGCTGGCGGCGCTGGTGCAGCAGCTCAAGCGGCGCATGGGCTTCGTCGAGCACTATATCTTCCCCAACCCGACCGGCATCCTGTTCCTCGACAAGCACGGCAAGGCCAGCCTGATGATGATAGAAACGGAACAAGGCTTCTACGCCCAGTACGAGATCGCGCGCGACAGCGACGCGCCGCCGTCGCTGCTGGAAGCGCTGCTGGAACGCCGGGTGCTGCCCTTCTTCAGCGATCCGCTGGGCGACGGCATGTACGCCGGCGGCATGGCGACCACCTGGCACCGCTATTGCGCCGTGCCGCAGGTCTGCCATGGCCAGGAAACCTATTACTGGGCCTTGTTCGACCTGCCGCCGCACTACTTCGACCAGCTTCCCCGTTCCTACGCCAGCTTCCTGCACGAGTTGCACGCGCCGGGCACGATCGCTGCCTGAACTCAAGCTTCGCGCAGGGTTTGCAGCGGCGGCTGGCGCAGCACGTTGCGCAATCCCAGCCAGCCGCCGGCGATGGCGCATGCGGCGCCCGCCGCCAGGCCGACCAGCCACACCACCGGGCTGAAGCTCCAGGCGAACTTGAACTGGTAAGTGGCCAGCGCCCAGCCCATCGCGGCGGCGCCGCTCGCCGCCAGCACGCCGGACAGCGCGCCGACCAGGGTGAATTCGATCAACTGCGCCTGCGACAACTGCTTGCGCGTGGCGCCCAGCGCGCGCAGCAGGCCGGCTTCGCGCGTGCGCTCGTCCTGCGATCCCATCAGGGCCGCGTACAGCACCAGCACGCCGGACGCCAGCGTGAACATGAACAGGAATTCCACCGCCGTGATGACCTGGTCCAGCACCGCCTGCACCTGGCGCAAAATGCCGCCGACATCGACGATGGTCAGGTTGGGAAAGTCGCGTGTCAGGGCGTTCATCACGGCGCCCTGGCCCTGCGGCAGGTGGAAGGCGGTCAGCCAGCTTTGCGAAATTTCCGTCATCGCCGCCGGGTTGATGATGACGAAGAAGTTCACGTGCATGGAACCCCAGTCCAGCTTGCGGATGCTGGTGATGGTGGCGTCCACCGGCGCGCCGGCGATATCGAAGCGCAGCTTGTCGCCCAGCTTCCAGTGCAGCGTCCTGGCGATGCCCTCTTCCACCGACGCTTCCGGATGACCAGGCTTGTCTTCGAACCAGCGGCCGGCGGCGATCTTGTTCTCCGGCTGCATCTGCGCCATGGTGGACAGGTTGAATTCGCGGTCGGCCAGTCCTTTGGCGCGGTCGTCCTTGTAGGTGTCGGCGGTGACCGCGACGCCATTCACCGCGACCAGGCGGCCGCGTATCATGGGGTACTGCGGCGCGTAGCCGACGCCGGCGGCCTTCAGGCGCCGCGCGATGTCCGCCTGCTGCTCCGGCTGGATGTTGATGATGAAGCGGTTGGGCGCGTCCGGCGGCGTGGCGTTGCGCCAGGCGGTCATCAGGTCGCCGCGCACCACGGTCAGCACCAGCAGGGCCATCATGCCCAGCGCCAGCGAAACGATCTGCACGATGGTGGCGCCGGGCCGGCGCTGCAGCGAGGTGACGGCGAACCGCCAGCTCTGGTGGTCAATCGCCCCGCGCAGCGCGCGCAGCGAGCGCAGGCCCAGCCAGCCTGCCAGCGCAAACACGACAAACGCGCCGACGAAGCCCAGCGCCGTGTACAGCGCCATTTCCGCGTCGCCGGCCTGCCACAGCAGCAGCGCGACGAAGCCCGCCATGCCCAGGCCGTAGGTGGCCAGCGCCGTGATTTTCGGCGGCTCCTGTTCGCGGCGGATCACGCGGTTGTGCGGCACTTTGCGCAGTTGCAGGATGGGCGGCAAGGCAAATGCGGCCAGCAGCAGAATGCCGATCGCCAGTCCCTGCAGGGCCGGATAGAGGCTCGGCGCGGGCAGTTCGCTGCTTACCAGGGAGCCCAGCACTTCCAGCAGCACGTAGTGGCCGCCGAAGCCGACCGCCACGCCCAGCGCGCTGCCGGCCACGCCGACCAGCAGGAATTCGAACAAATACATCAGCGTGACCTGGTTTTGCGTCAGGCCCAGGCAACGCAACATGGCGCAGGCGTCCAGGTGGCGCTGCATGAAGCGGCGCGCCGCCATCGCCACCGCCACCGCCGCCAGCAAGGCGGACAGCAGGCCGACCAGCGACAGGAAGCGGTCGGCGCGCTCCAGCGCGGTGCGCATCTCGGGGCGGCCGTTTTCCAACGACTCCACGCGCACGCCCTTGATGTTGTTGTCCTTGATTTGCGCCCGCAGCCACTGCTCGTAAGCCTGGGCCACGGCGGCGCCGTTCTTCAGCGTTGGCGGCACGCCCAGCAGCAAGCGGTAGCTGACGCGCGATCCCGGCTGGATCAGGTTGGTGGCCGGCAGGTCGGACAGCGCCAGCATCACGCGCGGCGCGAAGGCCATGAAGTTGGCGCCGCGGTCCGGCTCGGAAGCGATCAGTTGCGTCACCTTGAAGGTCTTGTCGCCCAGTTTTATCTCGCCGCCGATGCGGGCGTTGACGCTGCCGAGCAGGCCTGGTTCTATCCACACCGTGCCGGGCGCCGGCACGCCGCTGGCGGGCACGCCCACGCTTTGCTCGGCCTGCGTCGCGTCGGTGGTGATTTTCAGGCGGCCGCGCAGCGGGTAGCCGGGAGCGACCGCCTTCAGGGAAGCCAGCACCGACATGGATTGCTCGCCCTCGCCCGTCTGCGCCATGCTGGGGAAGCTGACCGTGTCGGTCATGGTCAGGCCGCGTTTGGCCGCTGCCGCGCGCCAGTCGGCACGCACCGGCAGGTCGGCGTTGATGACCACGTCCGCGCCCAGCAACTGGTGGGCGTCGCGATCCAGGCCGCTGCGCAGGCGGTCGATGAAGAAGCCGGTGGCGGACAGCGCGGCCACCGCCACCGTCAGCGCGATCAGCAGAAAGCGCAACTGGCCGGCGCGCCAGTCGCGCGCCGTCATTCTCAGGGCGAGCTTGAACATCGGGCGTTAAACCTTGGCGAAGAAAGCGTCCACCTCGGCCAGGTATTTCCGCTTCTGTTCGGCCGGCAGGAAGGAGGCGGCAAAGCTGTTGCGCGCCAGGCGCTGCGCGTGCGACAGGCCCAGCGGCAGCGCTTCGAAGGTGGCGATGAAGTTGTCGTTCATGTAGCCGCCGAAGTAAGCCGGGTCATCCGAGTTGACGGTGGCAGCCAGGCCGGCATCCAGCAACTGCTGCAGGTTGTGCTGCTCCATCCGGTCGAACACGCACAGCTTGACGTTGGACAGCGGGCACACGGTCAGTGCGATCTGCGCCTGCGCGACGCGCCGGGTCAGCGCCGCGTCTTCCAGGATGCGCACGCCGTGGTCCAGGCGTTCGACCTTCAGCACGTCGAGCGCCGTTTCGATATAGGCCGGCGGGCCTTCTTCGCCGGCGTGCGCCACCAGGTGCAGGCCCAGCGCGCGGCAGCGCGCGAACACGCGCGCGAACTTCTCCGGCGGATTGCCGACCTCCGACGAATCCAGGCCGACGCCGATGAACTTGTCGCGGTACGGCAGCGCCGCTTCCAGCGTGGCGATCGCATCCTCTTCCGACAGGTGGCGCAGGAAGCACAGGATCAGCGTGGCGCTGACCGGGCTGTCCTGGCAGGCGCGGTGGATGCCGTTGATGACCGTCGCCATCGCCACGCCGCGCGCGGTGTGGGTTTGCGGATCGAAGAAGATTTCCGCGTGGCGCACGTTGTCCGCTTCCGCGCGCTTGAGGTAGGCGGCGGTCATGTCGTAGAAGTCCTGCTCCTTCAGCAGCACGCTGGCGCCGGCATAGTAGATGTCGAGGAAGGACTGCAGATCGGTAAAGGCATACGCCGCGCGCAGCGCTTCCACCGAGGGGTATTGCAACTGGACGCCATTGCGCCTGGCCAGCGCGAAGATCAGTTCCGGTTCCAGCGAACCCTCGATGTGGATGTGCAGTTCGGCTTTCGGCATCTGTTGCAGCACGCTGCGCAATTGGTCGTTCAGCATAGTTCTTTCCTGTGGTGGGTCGTTCAAGCTGCTCATCTTAGCGCATGCCGCGAGTGTGCGACAGCGCACGCCGGGCTGCGTCAAAATTTGTCCGTTTGGGCCACGGTCAGCGCAATGCGCGCAAGCGTGATACTGTGGCGTGAGTGGGCACAAATGCGCTCGAAAACTTCACAGTTTTCATGTTGAAAATTTCGACATTCATCTTTGAAATCAAATGTTTGCGTAAATGTATTAACGATATAGCGACATATCTTTTGACTTCCTGAGGCAATAGCGCAATAATCAATTTCATAGACGTAAGAAGCGTTTCGACCTACACATAAAAGCCGCCGTCCGGCGATAAAGTCAGCTCAACGGCGCGGGCAATCCGCGCCACTGAAAGAAGCTGATCCACAAGAAAAAGAAGAACAGAAAGGATACATACACGAACCAGGGCCAAGGCAGCCGAACTGCCCGTGACCCGTGACCAGAAGTTCCATCATTAAAGGACATTCAAATGACCATTTTTGACAACTACGCCGCACGGTACGAACGAACCAAGGAAGAAGAGATGTCCATGAAGGAGTATCTCGAACTCTGCAAGAAGGACAAGCTCACCTATGCCTCCGCCGCAGAGCGCATGCTGGCGGCCATCGGCGAACCGACCTTGGTGGACACGCGTAACGATACCCGGCTGTCACGCATCTTTGCGAACAAGGTCATCAAGATTTACCCGGCGTTCCGCGAGTTCTACGGCACCGAGGAAGTGATCGAGCAAGTGGTGTCCTACTTCCGCCACGCTGCGCAAGGACTGGAAGAGCGCAAGCAGATCCTGTATTTGCTGGGTCCCGTGGGCGGCGGCAAATCGTCGATCGCGGAAAAGCTGAAGTCGCTGATGGAGCACGTGCCCTTCTATTGCCTGAAGGGGTCGCCGGTCAACGAGTCGCCGCTGGGCCTGTTCAACGAAGAGGAAGACGGCGCCATCCTGGAAGAAGACTTCGGCATCCCGCGCCGCTACCTGCGCAATATTCCCTCGCCGTGGGCGGTCAAGCGCCTGCACGAATTCAATGGCGACATCAACCAGTTCCGCGTGGTGAAGCGCTACCCGTCCGTGCTGAAGCAGGTGGCCATATCCAAGACCGAGCCGGGCGATGAAAACAACCAGGACATTTCTTCGCTGGTCGGCAAGGTCGACATCCGCAAGCTGGAAGATTATTCGCAGGACGATCCCGACGCCTACAGCTACTCAGGCGGCCTGTGCCTGGCCAACCAGGGCTTGATGGAATTCGTCGAGATGTTCAAGGCGCCGATCAAGGTGCTGCACCCGCTGCTGACCGCGACCCAGGAAGGCAACTACAAAGGCACGGAAGGGTTTGGCGCGATTCCCTTCGACGGCATCATCCTGGCCCACTCGAACGAGTCGGAATGGAAGTCGTTCAAGAACAACCGCAACAACGAGGCTTTCCTCGACCGTATCTACATCGTCAAGGTGCCGTACTGCCTGCGCGTGACCGACGAGATCAAGATTTACGACAAACTGCTGACCAACTCTTCGCTGAACAACGCGCCGTGCGCGCCGGGCACCCTGCGCATGATGGCGCAGTTCGCCATCCTGTCGCGCCTGAAAGACCCGGAGAATTCCAGCATCTTCAGCAAGATGCTGGTCTACGATGGCGAGAACCTCAAGGACACCGACCCGAAAGCCAAGTCCATCCACGAGTACGTGGACTATGCCGGCGTGGATGAGGGCATGAACGGGCTGTCGACGCGCTTCGCGTTCAAGATCCTGTCCAAGGTGTTCAACTTCGACAATACGGAAGTGGCGGCCAACCCGGTGCACCTCTTATATGTGCTGGAGCAGCAGGTCGAGCGCGAGCAGTTCCCGCCCGAACTGGAGCAGAAGTACTTCTCGTATATTAAAGAGCATTTGGCCACGCGCTACGTCGAGTTCATCGGCAAGGAGATCCAGACGGCTTACCTGGAATCGTATTCCGAGTATGGCCAGAACATCTTCGACCGTTACGTGACCTTTGCCGATTTCTGGATACAGGACCAGGAATACCGCGATCCCGACACCGGCGAAAGCTTCGACCGCGAAGCGCTCAACAACGAGCTGGAGAAGATCGAGAAGCCGGCCGGGATTTCCAATCCCAAGGACTTCCGCAACGAGATCGTCAACTTTGGCTTGCGGGCGCGCGCCAACAACGGCGGCAAGAACCCGGCGTGGACCAGTTATGAGAAGTTCCGCACGGTGATCGAGAAGAAGATGTTCTCCAATACCGAGGAACTGCTGCCGGTGATTTCGTTCAATGCCAAGGCCAGCGCCGAGGACGCCAACAAGCACGCCGACTTCGTCGCGCGCATGGTGGAGAAAGGCTATACGGCCAAGCAGGTGCGATTGCTGTGCGAGTGGTATCTGCGTGTGAGGAAGTCGTCGTAATATGAGCTGTCATTCCCGCACGAGCGGGAATCCATAGAACGCGTGAAGGCACGCGCAGCATGGATCCCCGCTTGCGCGGGGACGACGAAAACCGCGGAGGCATCTTTTGACTTACCTCATCGACCGTCGTTTGCAAGGCAAGAACAAGTCCGCGGTCAACCGCGAACGTTTCCTGCGGCGCTACAAGGCCCAGATCAAGGACGCGGTGGGACGCGCCATCAAGGGACGTTCCATCACCGACATTGAGAACGGCGAAAAAGTTTCCATCCCCGTCAAGGATGTGAACGAGCCCACCTTTGGCCACGCACACGGCGGCGTGTGGGAGGTGGTCAATCCCGGCAACCAGGAATACCAGAAAGGCGACCAGATCGCCCGGCCGCGCGGCGGCGGCGGCGCCGGCCGCGGCAAGGCCGGCAACAGCGACCAGACCACCGAGGATGATTTCATCTTCGAGCTGTCGCGCGAAGAATTCATGAATTACTTCTTCGAAGACCTGGAGCTGCCCAACCTGGTCAAGACTCAGCTCACCGCCACCACCGAATTCAAGAACCAGCGCGCGGGCTACAACATGTCCGGCACGCCGTCCAATATCCACGTGCTGCGCTCGCTGCGCGGCGCGCTGGGCCGGCGCATCGCGGTCGGCGGCACCGCGCGCAAGCGCGTGATCGACGCCGAGCGCGAACTGGAGCAACTGCTGCTGGAAGGCGCGCCGCCGCAGGACCCGCGCGTGGTCGAGCTGAAGAAGCTGATCCACCACCTGCACACGCGGCTGCTGGCCATCCCCTTCATCGACCCGTTCGACCTGCGCTACACCAACCGCATCAAGGTACCCAAGCCGATGACGCAGGCGGTGATGTTCTGCATCATGGACGTGTCGGGTTCCATGGACGAGACGCGCAAGGATACCGCCAAGCGCTTCTTCATCCTGCTGTACCTGTTCCTCAAGCGCGTGTACGACAAGATCGAGGTGGTCTTCATCCGCCACCACACGGCAGCTTCGGAAGTGGATGAGCAGGAGTTCTTCCACTCGCGCGAATCGGGCGGCACCGTGGTGTCGTCCGCCCTGCACCTGCTGAACAAGATCATCGACGAGCGCTACGGCGCCGGAAGCTGGAACAGCTACGTGGCCCAGGCGTCCGACGGCGACAACTGGGACAACGATTCCGTGCTGTGCCGCCAACTGCTGGTCAACACCATCATGCCCAAGGTGCAGTACTACACCTATGTCGAGATCACCGACGGCCCGCCGCAAAACCTGTGGGAGCAGTACTCGCAGGTACCGGACCATCACACCCACTTTGCGATGCAAAAAATCGTCACGCCGGCCGACATCTACCCGGTGTTCCGCGAACTGTTCAAGAAGCAGCCCAAATAATGAACGACATGACCCCCAAGCCGCGGCATCCGAATGCCCTGCCGGAGCAATCCGAATGGACGTTCGAGCTGATCGAGCAGATACACCAGGAAATCCGCCGCGTGGCCGAGAACTTCGGCCTGGACACGTATCCCAACCAGTTGGAAATCATCACCGCCGAGCAGATGATGGATGCCTACACCTCGGTGGGCATGCCGGTCTCGTACAACCACTGGTCCTTCGGCAAGCACTTCCTCACCACCGAGAAGAGCTACAAGCGCGGCCAGATGGGCCTGGCCTACGAGATCGTCATCAATTCCAATCCCTGCATCGCCTACCTGATGGAAGAGAACAGCCTGACCATGCAGGCGCTGGTGATCGCCCACGCGGCCTACGGCCACAATTCCTTCTTCAAGGGGAACTACCTGTTCCGCACCTGGACCGACGCCGAGGCCATCGTCGATTACATGGTGTTCGCCAAAAATTACATCGCCGAGTGCGAGCAGCGCCACGGCATCGACGCGGTCGAGCTGCTGCTCGATTCCTGCCACGCCATCCAGAACTACGGCGTGGACCGCTACAAGCGCCCGGCCAAGCTGTCGATGGCGCAGGAGCGCGCGCGACAGAAGGAGCGCGAAGCCTATGCGCAATCGCAAGTCAACGAATTGTGGCGCACCGTGCCGCGCCGCGAGGAAGAGGAAGAAACCAAGGTCGCGCCGCGCTTCCCGGTCGAGCCGGAAGAGAACCTGCTGTACTTCATCGAGAAGTATGCGCCGCTGCTGGAACCGTGGCAGCGCGAGATGGTGCGCATCGTGCGCAAGATTTCCCAGTACTTCTACCCGCAGCGCCAGACCCAGGTGATGAACGAGGGCTGGGCCACCTTCTGGCATTACACCATCCTCAACCAGTTGTACGACGAAGGCGTGGTGGGCGACGGCTTCATGATGGAGTTCCTGAAGAGCCATACCAACGTGGTTTACCAGCCGCCGGTAAACAGCCCTTATTACAGCGGCATCAATCCGTACGCGCTGGGCTTCGCCATGATGACCGACATCCGCCGCATCTGCGAGCATCCGACCGACGAAGACCGCGAATGGTTCCCGGACATCGCCGGCAGCGACTGGCGCAAGACGCTGGACTTCGCCATGCGCAATTTCAAGGACGAGAGCTTCATCGCCCAATTCCTGTCGCCCAAGCTGATACGCGAGTTCCACTTCTTCGCCGTCCTGGACGACGACAATAACGAGAAGCTGACCGTCTCGGCCATCCACGACGACCTGGGCTACCGATACGTGCGCCAGCAACTGGCAGAACAATATAATCTGGGCAACCGTGAGCCGAACATCCAGGTATGGTCAGTCAATACGCAGGACGACCGCGCGCTGACCTTGCGCCATACCGAATTCCAGCGCCGCCCACTGAACCAGCAGGCCAGCGAGGTATTGAAGCACGTCGCACGCCTTTGGGGCTTCGATGTGCACCTCGAAACGGTCAATCCGGCCGGCGACCTGGTCAGCACGCTGGAGGTGCGGCGGGAGAAACGCGGCCGCGGAGCCTAGGCGACATATATATAAGGCTGGCGCGGGGCCGGGCACGGCTCTTGCAAGCACAAAAACCGGGGCCAGCGGCGGCGCGCTGGCCCCGGTTTTTTGACGAATACATGTTTCATCCTGGCTGTCAATCTTTTTTTGTGTTTTACTTGTCTGACCTCCTCGGACGGAATTTCACTAAAGAAACTTTTCCAGCCAAATTATCAACCGTCCGTAGTAAAGTTACCTGGATAAAATTCCGTTTTTAGGCTTAAGGGGAAACTAAGTAACGTCGTGGTGCACCTGTGCGCAAAAATGATTGTCGATTGAGCTAGAACGGTGCAAAGGGAGCGCTACCATATAGGAAAACCCTATGAAAATTAACCGTTTTTGGGGATGAAAATTCTATGTAAAATCAAGAATTCGTATGTATAATTCGCCGACGTCCCGGATGCGGCTGTTGTTTTGTGTCGTTATTTTGGGGTTTAGTAGCACCAAAAAAGAGTAGGTATTGGAGAAAGCAGGCATGAATTTCACGCACAACGAGAAGAGCGCTGGGAAGAACTTTACGGGCATAACAATTGTCGTTTTGTTGCACCTCCTGGTCGCTTACGGCATCGTGACAGGCTTGGGAAAACGTCTGGTGGCCAAAATGGTCGCGCCAGTGGAGACCAAGATTATTGAGGAAGTCAAACCTCCTCCACCGAAGGAACTGCCGCCACCGCCACCTCCACCAGAGATGAAAGCGCCACCACCGCCCTTCATCCCTCCAGTTGAGGTGAACGTGCAGCAGCCGCCGCCAGCGCAAAACGTGATCTCTAACGCGACCAACGTCAAGCCGGCAACCACCGAGATCCAGAAAGCACCGCCGGCACCGGCAGCGCCACCTGGACCGGCCAAGACCGGCGTACGTACCGCGGCTGTGGTTGACTTCAGCACTTGCGCCAAGCCGGAATGGCCGAAGTCGTCGCTGCGTAACGAAGAGACCGGTACGGTGACTCTGTCGTTCCTGATCTCGACCGACGGCCACGTCGGCGATGCAAAAGTAGTGAAGTCGAGCGGCTTCCGTGACCTGGACAAAGCCGCAGTGAGTGGCATCAGTAAGTGCCGCTTCAAACCGGCAACGGTAGACGGCGTACCCCAGGAAGGCTGGCAGCAGATGCAATACGTCTGGACGCTGGAGTAAAACCGGGGCAGAACCACTGTCCCAACGTAGTAGTAGTTCGTTGTCAATTACGCCAGCGATCTGATTATTTTTCAAATTTGGAGGAAGCATGTTTAAGAATACCCGTTTGTCCGCTGTACTGGCCGCTGTGCTGTTCTCGGTGACCGCAGCTACTGCCCTGGTGAGCGCTCCAGCCTTCGCGCAGGACCAAGCCTCGGCCGCCGCTTCGGCCCCTGCAGCCGCCCCAGCCGCGGACGCGGCCGCAGCTCCTGCTGCACCAGCAGCCGACGCTGCTCCAGCCGCCAAGGGTGGCAAGGAAGAAGTTGACAATCCTTACGGCTTCTCCGCGGTGTGGGAAGCTGGCTTCGTGTCGCGCGGCACCCTGATCATCCTGTCGCTGATGTCGATGGGTTCCTGGTACATCATCATCACCAAGCTGATCGACCAGATGAAGATCTTCAAGCAGTCGAAAGAAACCTCGGCCAAGTTCTGGAAAGCTTCGTCGATCGCTGCTGGCTCGGCTTCGCTGACCGACGGTTCGCCATTCCGCTTCATCGCTGAAACCGGCACCAAGGCCACCGCGCACCACGACGGCGCCCTGCTGGAACAAATCGACCTGTCGACCTGGGTGACCATGTCGATCCAGCGCGCTGTGGACAAAGTCCAGTCGCGTCTGCAAGACGGCCTGTCGTTCCTGGCTACCGTGGGTTCGACCGCACCGTTCATCGGTCTGTTCGGTACCGTTTGGGGTATTTACAATGCACTGATCGCCATCGGCATGTCGGGTAACGCCTCGATCGACAAGGTGGCAGGTCCGGTGGGTGAAGCACTGATCATGACCGCTTTCGGTCTGTTCGTGGCAGTTCCAGCCGTTCTGGGCTACAACTGGCTGGTGCGTCGTAACAAGGCCGCGATGGAAGACGTGCGTTCGTTCTCGGCTGACGTGCACTCGGTCCTGATCTCGGGCGCGATGTCGACCGCTTCCGGCGCCAAAAAAGTTGGGTAATTAATCATGTCCATGTCCGTAGGCTCCGATACCGGAGACGAAGATACCGTCATGTCAGAGATCAACACGACGCCCCTCGTGGACATCATGTTGGTTCTGCTGATTATCTTCCTGATTACGAGCCCGGTTGTGCTGAAGCTGGTGAAGATCAAGCTGCCAGAAGAAACCAACCAGGTCATCCAGACCAAGCCGGAAGACATCAACATCGTTGTGAGCAAGGATGGCGATATCTACTGGGGTAACAAGAAAATGCGCGACACCAATGAGCTGTTCGACAACTTGAAAGTCGAAGCCGTGAAGGTACCGCAGCCGGAAGTGCACGTACGTGGCGACCAGGAGTCGCGCTACGAAGCCATCGGCAAGGTGATCTACACGACCCAGCGCGCTGGTATTCAGAAGGTCGGCTTCATCACCGAACCGCCTGATAAGGGTTAATCCCCTTCGTGCATCGCAGGCCAGGAACGTTCTGGCCTGCCCTTCTTAAAAGGAAACACCAATGAGTATGAATGTCGGCTCCCCATCCAGTGGTGGCTCGGATCCGGAACCAATGATGGAAATGAATATGACGCCCCTCATCGACGTGATGCTGGTGCTGATTATCATGATGATCATTACGATTCCGAAGGCCAACCACTCGGTCAACCTGAACATGCCGGTCGGCACCCCGCCACCGCCAACCAAGGAACCAGTGGTCGTGACGATTGACGTCGACTTCGACGGGACGATTCTGTGGGATAACAACGTGGTTCCTGACCGCGCCACCCTGGAAGCGAAACTGACCGAAGTTGCCGCACAACCTGATCAGCCGGAAGTGCATCTGCGTCCGAACAAGCTGGTTTCGTACAAGGTCGTGGCAGGCGTGATGGCTTCGGCCCAGCGTCTGGGCGTCACCAAGATTGGCCTGGTCGGTAACGAACAGTTCCAATAAAAGATCGCATGTACAATGATAGGCAGGACCATTCCTGCCTATTTCGTTTTTTGAAGAAAGAAAATTCACCCATGACCAAGTTTCGTCTCGCCCATCTCGGCCTGGTAATGGCCGCCATTGGTTTTACTGCAGCCGCGCCTATCGCTGGCATCTCGTCGGTAGCCTACGCAGCCGAGTCCGTGCGTGCTGAAATCGGCAAACCCCTGCAAGAAGCACAGAAACTGGCCGCCTCCGGCAAAAACAAGGAAGCGCTGGCCAAACTGAAGGAAACCGACAGCGTCGGTGGCAAGACCGCAAACGAAACTTATCTGATCGAGCGCACCCGCGCAGGCGCCGCTGCCGCCGCCGGTGACTACGAGACCGCCGCCAAGGCGTTCGAGACCGTGATCAATTCCGGCAAGCTGTCCGCTGCCGAACAACCGAAATTCACCCAGGCGCTGGCCGGCATCTACTACCGCATCAAGGATTATCCTAAGGCCATCACCTGGATCCAGCGCGCGCTGAAAGACAACCCGAACGACAGCCAGATGTACGAACTGCTGGTGCAGACCTACTACATCAGCGGCAAGTACGCCGAAGCGGCCAAGGAACTGTCGAGCGCCAAGAACCTGACCGAAGCCCAACTGGGCATGCTGGCCAACATCCAGTTGAAGCAGAACGACAAGGCCGGCTACGTCCAGACCCTGGAAAAGATGGCTGCCGCCTATCCTAAGGCACAGACCTGGGCCGACCTGCTGCAGCGCGTGCAGACCAAGCCGGGCTTCTCGTCCACCCTGTCGCTGGACGTGCTGCGCCTGCGCCTGGCGCTGGGCCTGCTGTCCAAGCCGACCGAATACCTGGAAATGGCCCAGTTGGCCCTGCAAGCCGGCAACCCGGCTGAAGCCACCAAGATCATCGAGCAAGGCTACAAGAAGGGCGCCCTGGGCACCGGCTCCGACGCTGCCCGTCACCAGCGCCTGAAAGACCTGGCCGCCAAGACCCAGACCGAGTTCGACGCCAAGGCCGCCGCGGCTGAAGCCGACGCGGTCAAGGCCAAGGATGCCGACGCCCTGTCCGCCCTGGGCTTTGGCCTGGTTTCCGAAGGCAAGGGCGACAAGGGCTTGGCGCTGATGGAGCAGGCTGTGAAGATGGGCACCGGCAAGAACCCGGATGCCCTGAAACTGCACCTGGGTATCGCCCAGAACGTGGCCGGCAAGAAGCCTGCCGCGCTGGCCACCCTGAAGTCGGTCCACGGCGCCGATGGCACCGGCGACCTGGCCCGCTACTGGGCCATGAACATTAACCACCCGATGTAATTCGGGCAGGTTGATGCGCAGAGCGCTGCCCGGCCCCGCCGGCAGCGCTTTTTTTTCGCTTTGAGGGATTCCCCGTATAATCCCTTATTTGCGACTGTTTTCCCCCGGTTCCCATGAAGGTATTTCGAGGTCTACCCAACGCAGCGGCGCGTGCGCCCTGCGCGCTCACGATAGGCAACTTTGACGGTGTCCACCTCGGCCACCAGGCATTGCTGGCCCGCGTGCGCAGCGCCGCCACCGGTCTGGGGCTGGAAGCGGCCGTGATGACTTTCGAACCGCATCCCCGCGAATTTTTCGCCCACAAGGCGGGCGACATGGCGCGCGCCCCGGCCCGCATCGCCAACCTGCGCGACAAGCTGCAATCGCTGTCCAACAACGGCATCGACCGCGTCATCGTCGAGCACTTCTCCGATTCCTTTGCCGCCCTGACGCCGCAGGAATTCACCGAGAAGGTGCTGGTGGACGGCTTGCACGTCAAATGGCTGATGGTCGGCGACGACTTCTGCTACGGCGCCCGCCGCGCCGGCAACGTCGCCATGCTGATCGAGGCCGGCAAGCGCTATGGCTTCCACGTCGAGACCCTGCCGACCGTGATGAACGGCGCCATCCGCATTTCGTCCTCCGCCGTGCGCGCCGCGCTGGCCGAGGGCGATTTCGCCCACGCCGAGGCCTTGCTGGGCCATCCCTACGCCATTTCCGGCCACGTGATCCACGGCCAGAAACTGGGCCGCACGCTGGGCTTCCCGACCTTGAACCTGCGCGTGCCGCACCGCCCCGCCCTGTCCGGCATCTTCATCGTGCAGGTGCACGGCCTGGCCGCGCAGCCGCTGCCCGCCGTGGCCAGCCTGGGCGTGCGGCCGACGGTGGACGACAGCGGCCGCGTGCTGCTGGAAGTGCACGTGTTCGATTTCGCCCGGAGCTGCTACGGCCAGCGGGTGCGCGTCGAATTCCTGAGCAAGCTCCGCGACGAGGAAAAATACGTGGACCTGCCGACGCTGACGGCCGCGATCGACCGCGACGCCGCCGCCGCCCGCGCATTCTTCAGCAAGCGCGACACGGCAACCACGGCCACCGACCGAATTTGACCGCGCGATCAGCTACGCGCGCCGGCTAAAACGCATTCCCGAATACATACACTGAACCCTTACCATGTCCGATAACAAATCTGCAAAGAAGCCCGAAAGCAAATACCCGGTCAACATGACCGAGACCCCGTTCCCCATGCGCGGCGATATGGCCAAGCGCGAGCCGAACTGGGTCCAGCAATGGCAACAGAAGAAAATCTACGAGCGCGTGCGCAAGGCCGCAGCCGGCCGCCCTAAATTCATCCTGCACGACGGCCCGCCATACGCCAACGGCGACATCCACATCGGTCACGCCGTCAACAAGATCCTGAAGGACATGGTGATCAAGGCCCGCACCCTGGCCGGCTACGACGCGCCCTACGTGCCGGGCTGGGACTGCCACGGCATGCCGATCGAGATCCAGATCGAAAAACAGTACGGCAAGAACCTGCCCACCGCCGAAGTGCTGACCAAGGCCCGCGCCTACGCGCTGGAGCAGGTCGAGCGCCAGCGCAAGGACTTCATCCGCCTGGGCGTGCTGGGCGAATGGCAGAACCCTTACCTGACCATGAACTACTCCAACGAGGCCGACGAGCTGCGCGCCCTCGGCAAGCTGCTGGAAAAAGGGTATGTCTACCGCGGCCTGAAGCCGGTCAACTGGTGCTTCGACTGCCAGTCGGCGCTGGCCGAAGCGGAAGTGGAATACAAGGACAAGCGCGACCCGGCCATCGACGTCGGCTTCAAGTTCGCCGACACCGCCAGGCTGGCGCAGATCTTCGGCCTGGACAAGCTGCCGACCGATAACGGCTACATCGTGATCTGGACCACCACGCCATGGACCATCCCGTCCAACCAGGCGCTGAACGTGCATCCGGAGGTGATCTACTCGCTGGTGCAGACCGAGCGCGATGGCCAGCCTTTGCTGCTGATCCTGGCGCAGGACCTGGTGGAATCGTGCCTGGGCCGCTACAAGCTGGAAGGCACCACCATCGGCACCGCCCACGGCGCGGCCTTCGACGGCGTCAGCTTCCGCCACCCGCTGCACGCAGCCGATCCCTTCTACGACCGCCTGTCGCCGGTCTACATGGCCGACTACGTGACCACCGACAGCGGCACCGGTATCGTGCACTCGGCGCCCGCCTACGGCCTGGACGACTTCATCTCCTGCCGCGCGCACGGCATGAAGGACGATAAGATCCTGACCCCGGTGATGGGCGACGGCAAATACGCGTCCACCCTGCCGCTGTTCGGCGGCATGACCATCTGGGACGCCTCCAAGCCGATCTGCAACGCGCTGAAGGAAGCCGGCGCCCTGTTCGAACTGAAGATGTTCGACCACAGCTACATGCACTGCTGGCGCCACAAGTCGCCCATCATCTACCGCGCCACCTCGCAGTGGTTCGCCGGCATGGACGTGCATCCGAAAGACGGCGGCCCTACCCTGCGCCAGACCGCGCTCAAGGGCATCGACGCAACCCAGTTCTTCCCGGACTGGGGCAAGGCCCGTTTGCACGGCATGATCGCCAACCGCCCGGACTGGACCCTGTCGCGCCAGCGCCAGTGGGGCGTGCCCATGGCCTTCGTGGTGCACAAGGAAACCGGCGCCCTGCATCCGCGCACCCCTGAGCTGCTGGAGCAGGTGGCCAGGCTGATCGAAAAGAATGGCATCGACGCCTGGCAGGCGCTGGACCTGAAAGACCTGATCGGCGACGAAGCCGCGCACTACGAAAAGAACAAGGACACGCTGGACGTGTGGTTCGACTCCGGCTCCACCCACCAGACCGTGCTGCGCGGCTCGCACAAGGAACAGTCCGCGTTCCCGGCCGACCTGTACCTGGAAGGCTCGGACCAGCACCGCGGCTGGTTCCACTCTTCGCTGCTGACCTCCTCCATGCTGAACGGCGCGCCGCCGTACAAGGCGCTGCTGACCCACGGCTTCGTGGTCGACGGCGAAGGCAAGAAGATGTCCAAGTCCATCGGCAACACCGTGGCGCCGCAGGACGTGTGGAACAAGCTGGGCGCCGACATGCTGCGCCTGTGGGTGGCCTCGACCGACTACACGGGCGAGCTGTCGATCTCCGACGAGATCCTCAAGCGCGTGACCGAATCCTACCGCCGCATCCGCAACACCCTGCGCTTCCTGCTGGCCAACCTGTCGGACTTCGACGCCGCCAAGGACGCCGTGCCGGTGGCGGAGCTGCTGGAGATCGACCGCTACGCCATCGCCAACATGGCGGCGCTGCAGAAGGAAATCGAAGCGCACTACATGCAGTATGAGTTCCAGCCGGTGACCTCCAAGCTGCAGAACTACTGCTCGGAAGACCTGGGCGGCTTCTACCTCGACATCCTGAAGGACCGCCTGTACACCACCGGCGTGGCCTCGGCCGCGCGCCGCTCGGCGCAGACCGCGCTGTGGCACATCACGCAAAGCCTGCTGCGCCTGATGGCGCCGGCGCTGTCCTTCACCGCCGAAGAGGCATGGGAAATCTTCGCCGGCGCGGAAGGCTGGAAGGCCAGCGACGAAACCATCTTCACCCAGACCTGGTGGAAGCTGCCGGAACTGGTCGACGCCGACGCGCTGCTGGCCAAGTACGCCACGCTGCGCGCCGTGCGCACCGACGTCACCAAGCAACTGGAAGACCTGCGCACCTCGGGCGCGATCGGTTCCTCGCTGCAGGCGGAGCTGAGCATCAAGGCGGCCGGCGACAAGTACGCGGCGCTGGCCAGCCTGGACGACGACCTGAAGTTCATCTTCATCACCTCGGTGGCGACGGTGGCGCAGGTGGCGTCGGAAGCGGAAGAAGCGGTGAGCGTGGCGGCGTCGACCGCGGAGAAGTGCGAGCGCTGCTGGCATTACCGCGCCGACGTCGGCGCCCACGCCGACCATCCGACCCTGTGCGGCCGCTGCTACAGCAACCTGTTTGGTGCGGGCGAAAAACGCAAGTTCGCTTAAGATACAGTCCGTAATATCACCGTCGCTCCCGCGCAGGCGGGAGCCCATGCTGAACAGGCGCAAACACTCGGCATGGATTCCCGCCTGCGCGGGAATGACGGAACAACCGCTACGTATAATGAACTAACATGGCCAATAAAAAAATCTTCCCGACCAAATCCTCGGCGAGCCTGACGCCGTGGTTGGGCATCGCTGCCCTCGTCATCCTGATCGACCAGCTCACCAAGATCACCATCTCCAAGACCTTCGCGCTGGGCGAGGAAAAAATCATCACACCATTCTTCAACCTGGTGCTGGCCTATAACTACGGCGCCGCCTTCAGTTTCCTGGACGTGCGCGGCGGTGGGCAGCGCTACTTCTTCACCGCCATCGGCCTGGGCGCCGCCGCCTTCATCGTTTACCTGCTGAAGAAGAACGGCAGCCAGCGCATGTTTTCCTGGGCGCTGTCGCTGATCCTGGGCGGCGCGCTGGGCAACGTCATCGACCGCCTGATGTACGGTCACGTCATCGACTTCCTGGACTTCCACTGGAACGGCCTGGGCCACTTCCCGGCGTTTAACGTCGCCGATTCGGCGATCTGCATCGGCGCCGGCCTGTTCATCCTCGACGAACTGCGCCGCGTGAACAAATAAACAGAGGGCTGCATCATGATGGAACTGACTGGTAAAAAAATCGTCCTCGGCCTGTCCGGCGGCGTGGCCTGCTACAAGTCGGCGGAGCTGTGCCGCGCCCTGACCAAGGCCGGCGCCTCGGTGCAGGTGGTGATGACCGACGCCGCCACCCAATTCATCACGCCGGTGACCATGCAGGCCCTGTCCGGCCAGCCGGTCTACACCAGCCAGTGGGACCCGCGCGTGGACAACAACATGGCCCACATCGACGTCACCCGCGACGCCGACGCCATCATCGTCGCGCCCTGCTCGGCGGACTTCATCTACAAGCTGGCGCACGGTGTCTGCGACGACCTGCTGTCGACCATGTGCCTGGCGCGTCCGCGCCGCCTGCCGCTGCTGGTGGCGCCGGCCATGAACGTGGAGATGTGGCAGAACCCGGCCACCCAGCGCAACGCGCAGCAACTGCGCGACGACGGCATCGGCATCTTCGGCCCTGCGGCGGGCGACCAGGCCTGCGGCGAAGTGGGCCTGGGCCGCATGCTGGAACCGGCGCAGCTACTGGAAGAGATCATCGCCTCGTTCCAGGAGAAGGTCCTGGCCGGCAAGCGCATCCTGATCACCGCCGGCCCGACCTTCGAGCCCATCGACCCGGTGCGCGGCATCACCAATCTGTCCTCGGGCAAGATGGGCTATGCCGTGGCGCGCGCGGCGCGCGAAGCGGGCGCCGAAGTGGTGCTGGTGTCCGGCCCCACCGCCCTGCCGACGCCGTTCGGCGTCCAGCGCATCAACGTGCAGAGCGCGCAGCAAATGTACGACGCGGTGATGGCCAACGTCGATCACCAGCACATCTTCATCGCCGTGGCGGCGGTGGCCGACTGGCGCATCGCCAACGCCAGCGAGCAGAAACTGAAGAAGAACCCGGACGGCACGGCGCCCGTCTTCAAGTTCGAGCAGAACCCGGACATCCTGGCCACCGTGGCGGCCCGCACCAACCTGTCCGGCCACCCGTATTGCGTGGGCTTTGCCGCCGAGTCGGAAAATCTGGTGCAGTTCGGCGCCGACAAGCGCGAGAAGAAAGGCATCCCTCTGCTGGTCGGTAACATCGGCCACCACACCTTCGGCCAGGACGACAACACCATCATCCTGTTCGACGAACATGGCCACACCATCCTGCCGCGCGCCGACAAGCTGACCCTGGCGCGCCAACTGATTTCGGAGATCTCGAAGCGCATCTCCCAAAACTCTCTGTTTGCTAAATAAATGAAAAACGTCGACGTTAAAATCCTGGACCAGCGCATGAAAGACCAGTTGCCGGCCTATGCCACGCCGGGTTCCGCCGGCCTGGACCTGCGCGCCTGCATCGATGCGCCCCTGGTGATCGAGCCTGGCCAGACCGTGCTGGTGCCGACCGGCCTGGCCATCCACATCGGCGATCCGGGCTATGCCGCCATGATCCTGCCGCGCAGCGGCATGGGACACAAAAACGGCATCGTGCTGGGGAATCTGGTAGGCTTGATCGATTCGGATTACCAGGGCCAGCTCATGATCTCGACCTGGAACCGCGGCCACAGCGTCTTCACGCTGAACCCGATGGAACGCCTGGCGCAATTGATCATCGTGCCGGTCATGCAGGTCGGGTTCAACGTGGTGGAGGAATTCGACACCAGCGAACGCGGCGCGGGCGGTTTCGGCAGCACCGGCAAGCATTAAAAGACTGGAGGGGGGATGAATCAGCAGAACAACACCAGACAACTCGGCACATTCTCCCTGGTCGCGGCAGCGGCCCTGCTATCGGCCTGCTCCACTTTCCAGAACCGGCCGGCCGCGCCCGAACCGGAACCGGCCGTGGTCAGCAGCGTGGCCGAGCAGCCGCCCGTGGTCACCGCCAAAATGGCGCAGGCGCGCGCGCAACTGAGCGAGATGGTGGCGCTGCAGGATCGCCTGTACCGCATCGCCGGTCCCCTGCTGATCAATAACGCCGACCTGTGCCGCTCGCAGGCGCGCAACCTGCTGGGCTTCACGGCCAAGAACAAATACTCCTACTCCGGCGAATTCGTCGACGCCGCGCAAGCGGTGCTGAACTACGGCGACCGCCTGGAAGTGGCCAGCGTATTGGCCGGCAGCGGCGCCGCCCGCGCCGGCCTGCGCAAGGGCGACGGCCTGGTGGCCGCCGAAGGCAAGACCCTGCCCACCGGCCCCAACGCGGAAACCCAGGCCGCCGCCATCCTCGGCCCGCTGGCCGGCAGCAGCCAGCAACTGAACCTGACCGTGTGGCGCAACGGCGGCAACCAGTTGCTCAAGGTGCCCGTCACGCGCGCCTGCGCCTTCAAGATCGACGTCGGCAACTCGGACAACGTCAACGCCTATTCCGACGGCCAGCGCGTGCTGATCACGCGCGGCATGGTCAACTTCGCGCAGAGCGACGAGGCCATCGCCTACGTGCTGGCCAAGGACATCGCCCACAACGTGCTGGGCCACGCGGCCATCACCAAGCAGGCTTACACCGTGGGCAGCATCATCGACAACCTGGTGGCCGTGCGGCCGGACCTGTCCATGCTGATCGGGACGGCGGGCGTCAAGCCCATGCCGGCCGAGCTGGATGCGGCGGCCGACCAGCTATCGCTGTACATGGTGGCACGCGCCGGCTTCACGCTGGACCACGCCCACGCCTTCTGGCAGCGGCTGGCCACGCAATATCCGGCGACGGTGCTGAACGGGTACACGGCCAACCACCCCTCCGTCGCGCACCGCCTGTCGGTGATCGACAAGACCGTGGCCGAGATCAAGAGCAAGCAGGCGTCCAAGCGCCCGCTGGTGCCTTAATGCGGAGAACCACCATGAACCAGCGCCGCCTGATCGCCGCCGTGTTGATGTTGGCTGCCGGCTGGGCGCACGGGGCGCAGTGGGTGCGCGTCGGCGGCGCCAACGGCAATGTCTATTACATCGACAAGGCCAGCGTGGTAAAGAACGACCCCACGCGCAAGGCCTGGTCGCTGCAGACCTATGCGCGGCCGCAGAAAACGCCGGAAGGCCGGTCCTATCGCTCGGTGAAGATGCTGCACCTGTACGGCTGCGAAGACCATACCAGCACGCTGATGGCGCAGATCTACTATGCCGACCCGATGGGCAAGGGCGAACCGGTCGAGAACTACAAGTTCGAGAAATTCAATCCGGAAGACGTGGTGCCGGACACGCCCATCGACCTGGCCCTGACCGCCGCCTGCAAGCTTTAACCGGGGAAGTTGGGGAACACGGTTCCCATCAGCCAGGTCAGGCCGACGCACACCAGCACCGCCAGGATCAGTACAATCAGCAGGCGGCCGAATTTAGGCGAGCCGTCGTCGTCTTTTTGAGGCATGGTTCCCATTCCTGCAAGCTTTAGAGAGCCGTAGTATATTCCATCCATGGATTCCATCGACCTCGAAGTACTGAAAACCAGCGCCGGGTGGATCGCCGCCGGGCAGCGCTGCGAACTGATCACCGTCATCAAGACCTGGGGCTCCAGTCCCCGCCCGGTGGGCGCGACCCTGGCCATCTGCGAGGACGGCACGGTGATCGGCTCGGTCTCCGGCGGCTGCATCGAGGATGACCTGATCGAACGCGTGCGCCGGGAAGGCATACGCCGCGACGTGCCGGAGATCGTCACCTACGGCATCACGGCCGACGAAGCGCACCGCTTCGGCCTGCCCTGCGGCGGCACCATCGAGCTGGCGATAGAACCGCTGTCCGCGCGCAGCCGGATCGGCGAACTGCTGCAGCGGCTGGAACGTCACGAACTGGTGCAGCGCCGCGTCCACCTGCACACCGGCGAAGTGACGCTGTCGAAGGCGGCGCCGGGCGCGCAGTTGCAGGTCAGCGAACAGGCCATGGTCACCATCCACGGCCCGCGCTGGCGGCTGCTGATCATCGGCGCCGGCCAACTGTCGCGCTTCCTGGCGCAGATCGCCACCGCCATGGACTACCACGTCATCGTCTGCGATCCGCGCGAGGAATACCGCGCCGGCTGGCAGGTGGACGGCGTACAACTGGTGCACGAGATGCCGGACGACGTGGTGCTGGCCATGCACCTCGACCGCCGCAGCGCCGTGGTGGCGCTGACCCACGATCCCAAGCTGGACGACCTGGCGTTGATGGAAGCGCTGAAGTCGGACGCCTTCTACGTCGGTGCCATCGGCTCGCGCGTCAACAACGCCAAGCGCCGCGAGCGCCTGCTGGAATTCGACCTGACGCCGGAACAACTGGCGCGCTTGCACGGCCCCATCGGCCTGTACATCGGCAGCAAGACGCCGTCGGAAATCGCCATCTCCATCCTGGCTGAAATGACCGCGATTAAAAACGGCGTGCCGACCGATATGATCGTGCCGCACGCCGCCGCGCCGACCAGGCCGGGCGATGCAGCCTGCGTGAAGGAGACCGGCGCGGTCTGACCTCGATTCAAAAGCAAGAACCGGCTGGCCCGTCACAAGCGGGTGCCGGACAATAGCGGGACGGCTGACCGGGCCGCCCTCAACACACGGAATCCACATGAGCACCGCCAACCTGCTACGCCTGATCCTGCTTGCCGCCATCTGGGGCGGCTCCTTCCTGTTCATGCGCATCGCCGCGCCGGTGCTGGGCGCGCCCGTGCTGATCGAATACCGCGTGCTGTTCGCCGCCGTGTTCCTGGCCATGATCGGCGTCTTCCTGAAAAAGCCGCTGGACCTCAAACAGCACTGGAAGCATTACCTGATCCTCGGCCTGTTCAACTCGGCCCTGCCGTTTTTGCTGTTCGCGTTTGCGGCGCGCACCTTGTCCGCTTCGCTGCTGGCTGTGCTGAACGCGACCACGCCGCTGTGGGGCACGCTGATCGGCGCCGTGTGGTCGCGCAGCCGGGTCAGCCCCAAGGTCATGCTGGGCCTGGCGCTGGGCACCTGCGGCGTCGCGCTGCTGGTCGGCTTCGATCATGTCAGCGCCAGGCCTGGCGCCGGCATCGCGATTGCGGCGGTGCTGTTCGCGTCCTTCAACTACGGCATCGCCAGCAACTACGCCAAGCGCGCCAAGAGCGTGGAGCCTTTCGCCAATGCGCACGGTTCGATGTGGGCCTCGGCGCTGCTGGTGCTGCCGGTGGTGCCCTTCTTCCCCGCGCCCGGCGCGCCGACCGTCGGCATCATGGGCGCGGTGGTCGCGCTGGGCGTGCTGTGCAGCGGCATCGCCTACCTGATCTACTTCCGGCTGATACAGGATGTCGGGCCGTCGTCGGCGCTGACGGTGACTTTCCTCAGTCCTTTGTTCGGCATCCTGTGGGGCATGCTGTTCCTCGGCGAGACCGTGGGCTGGTACACCTTCGTCGGCGCGGCCATCGTCATTGCCGGCACGGCGCTGGTGACCGGCTTCAAGCCCAGCTTCAGCTTCCTCGGCAAGGCCAGGGCCGCATGAAGTCCTACACCATCGCCCTGCCGGCGGATTACCGCCTGCACGACGTGCTGGCCTTTCACAGCCGCGACGCGGAAGGCATCGCCGAGCAGGTCGGCACCGGGCGCTTGCGCAAGGGCGTGATGCTGGATGGCGTGCCGGTGGTGCTGGACATCGCGCTATCGCCCGCCAGCGCCAGCGTCCAGGTGGATGCGGACGGCAAGCTGTCCAGGGCCGCGCAGCAGCAGGTGCGCGAAGCGGCGCTCAGCATGCTGGGCTTGCGCATCGATCCCGCGCCGTTCAGCGCCTTCGCCCAGAAGGACACGCTGTTCGGGCCCTTGACGCGGCGCCAGCCCGGCCTGCGCATCGTGCAATCGGCCACCGTGTTTGAAGCGCTGACCTGGGCCATCATCGGCCAGCAGATCAACCTGGCGTTTGCGATTGCGCTGCGCCGCACCTTCATCCTGCTGGCCGGCCGCCAGCACAGCAGCGGCCTGTGGTGCTATCCCGAGGCGCGCGATGTGGCCCGCCTGTCGGTGGACGAACTCACCAGCCGCAAATTCTCGCGCGCGAAAGCGGAGACCGTGCTGCGGCTGGCGCAACTGGTCGCGGACGGCGAATTGCGGCTGGAGGTCGCGGCGGACAACGGCATCGAACAGATTGCTGCGGCGCTGCTGGCCGTGAAAGGCATCGGCCCGTGGACCGTCAACTACGGCCTGCTGCGCGGCTACGGTTACGCCGACTGCTCGCTGCACGGCGACGTCGCCATCCGCGCCGCCCTGCAAACCCTGCTCGGCGAAGCGGCCAAGCCGGACATCAAGCGCACCGAACAAATCCTCGCGCACTACAGCCCCCACCGCACCATGGCCGCCGCCCACCTGTGGGCCAGCCTGCACGACCGCGACGCCGGCTAGGCCTGCGGCTGCTTGAGACTGCGCTTGATGCAGCCTAAAGTGAAGATCCGTTCCCCGTCCTACCATGGTGCGCTATGGACGATCATCTCAAGCAGCTTTATCAAACCGACCCTTACCTGTGGCTATACCAGCAGGCTGAGCTGTTGCTGGCTCACGATTTCGAGCGACTTGATCTGCCCAACCTTATCGAGGAACTCGAAGCCATGGGCAAGAACAAGCGACGCCAACTGGAGCATCGGCTGGAAGTGCTCCTGACGCACCTGCTGAAATTTCAAATACAGCGTGAACACATCAGCAGTAGCTGGGTCTACACGATCGCCGAGCAGCGCAAAAGCATACTTCAACTGCTGAAAAAAATGCCCAGCCTGCGCGCTGACCTTGATGAGGCTGTCGCACGCACCTATCGGGACGCCGTATTTTTCGCAGCACAGCAAACCAGGCTGCCGAAATCGGCGTTCCCTGTCGCCTTGCCGTTTTCTACCAAGCAGGTCCTCGACAAGGATTACTTCCCATGAGCGCCTTGTACCAGGCCGACTACCACCTGTGGGTACGGCGGCAGGCCCAGTTGTTACGTGACCAGCAATTCGACGACCTTGACGTCGCCGATCTCGTGGACGAATTGCTGGGCCTGGCAAAACGGGAAAGGAAGGAATTGAAGCGGCTCGTCAAGCAGCTCATGTGGTGTGTCCTGAAAAGCCAACTTAACCCCGGCTATGTCTCCGACACATGCCGCGGTACGCTTGCTGAGCAGCGCGACAGCATCATCGAGAAGATGCAGAAGATGCCGGCCATCGTCCCCCTGCTCGATGACTATTTCGCCAACGCTTACGAGAAGGCGGCAAGCAAGCTGGCACGCAAGGCAGGCCTGCCGCGCTCATCCTTTGCCGCAACCCTCCCCTGGCCCAAGGAACAATTGCTCGAAGAAGGTTTCATGCCGTGGACCGAGGCCGAGCGCAAGCGACCATCTGCCGACGCCTGACCGCCACCGCCAGCAGCTTGCAGCAATCCCCGCCCCACCGTACCATGGCGCAGCCCATCAAGCTGCTTGACCCTCACGTTGCGTCAGGCTTCAGCATGGCGCCACGCACGATGACAGGAGCAAGCACATGCTGAAAGTAGGAGAACTCGCCAGCCGTTCGGGCCTCACCGTCCGCACCCTGCACCATTACGACAGCATCGGCCTGCTCTCGCCCTCGGCGCGCAGCGACGCCGGCTACCGGCTCTACAACCGGGCGGACATCGCCCGGCTGCACCAGATCCAGGCCCTGCGCCGGCTGGGCATGGCCCTGGCCGACATCGCTGCTTTCCTGGACAGTCCCGACGCTTCGCTGACGGCCATCATCGGCCGCCAGATCGCCGCCCTCGACCGGCAGATGGCAGACGCGGTCCGCCTGCGCGGACAGCTCAGCCGCCTGCAGGAACAACTGTTGCGCGGCGAGGAGCCGGAACTGTCTGCCTGGCTAACCACACTGGAGCAGATGACGATGCTTGACAAATACTTTACCAAGGAAGAACAGCAGCAAATACAACCCATCCTGGCCGGCAGCGCGGAATGGGCCGCCCTCACCGACGAGTTGCGCGCCATGGTGGCCGCCGGCACGCCGCCCTCGGCCCCCGAAGCGCAAGCACTGGCGGCGCGCTGGATGGCCGCCCTGCATCGCGATACCGGCAACGACCCGCTCCTGGCGGCCCGCTTCGATGCCATGTGGACCAGGGAGCAAGCCATACGCGATCAGAGCGCCATCACGCCGGCCATGCGCGGCTTCATCATGGCCGCCAACGCGGAAGGCCGGCTGGCCCTGTACGCCAGGCATATGCTGCCTGACGAGCTGGAAACCATGCGCCGCCACTACCGCCATCGCGGCGCCGAGTGGCCGGCGCTGTTCGCCGACCTGCGCGCCCAGATGGCCAGCGATCCCTCGCCGCACACGCCGGCCGCGCGCGCCCTCGCTGAGCGCTGGAACGCATTGCTGACCGATATGATTGGCGATGCTCCCGGCGCGCGTGAACGGCTGCGCGCCGCCCATGCGGCCGAACCGGCGCTGCAAAACGGCCGCATGATGACCGGGGAACTGTTGCAGTATCTGCGCGCGGCGTTGCCAGCGAACTAAACGGCATAAAAAAACCGTCATCGCGCTGGGCTGATGACGGTTTCTTCGGAATTCTGGTTGCGGGGACAGGATTTGAACCTGTGACCTTCGGGTTATGAGCCCGACGAGCTGCCAGACTGCTCCACCCCGCGTCTGATGCCGGTATTATACGGCAGATCCGCCACTTAGGCAATATTAATCCCACATACCCCAGCGATAGCATGAATAAATGCCGAGCCAGAACGGCCGGGCCCATGCCGCGCCAGCCGCAATCGGTGTAAAGTAAGCGCTAAACCGACTTGAACACCTCTTATGAAATTCTGCTCCGAATGCGCTTCCCCGGTCAGCCTGCAGATACCGGCTGGCGACAACCGTCCCCGCTATGTCTGCACCAGTTGCGCCGCCATCCATTACCAAAATCCGAAAATGGTGCTGGGCTCGGTGCCGGTCTGGGAACGCGACGGCGAGCTGAAGATCCTGCTGTGCAAGCGCGCCATCGAGCCGCGCTACGGTTACTGGACGCTGCCGGCCGGTTTCATGGAAAACAACGAAACCACGGCGGAAGCGGCCGTGCGCGAAACCCAGGAAGAAGCCGGCGCCAACATCCGGCTGGGCCAGTTGTTCACGCTGCTGAACGTGGCGCGCGTGCACCAGGTCCACATGTTCTACCTGGCCGAGCTGCTGGACCTGGATTTCCATCCCGGCGAGGAAAGCCTGGACGTGCAACTGTTCAGCGAAAAAGACATCCCCTGGGACGAGCTGGCCTTCCCCACCATCCGCACCACGCTGGAACTGTTCTTTGCCGACCGCGTCAAAATCCGTGAAGGCGGCAGCTACGGCTTCCACACCCAGGACATCACCGCCAGCATGCGCACGCCAGAAGCCAACACCAAGTGATCCCCTGGTTAGACACCCACACGCCGTTCCCCGACGTCTCGCAGGCGCTGACCACGGATGCGCCCGGCCTGCTGGCCGCCGGCGCCGACCTGTCGCCGCAGCGCCTGCTGATGGCTTACCGCCAGGGCATCTTCCCCTGGTTCTCGGAAGGCCAGCCCATCCTGTGGTGGAGCACCGATCCGCGCATGGTGCTGATGACCGCCAATTTCCGCATCTCCGACTCGCTGAAGAAAACCCTGCGCAAGGTCGAGCGCAGCATGGCCGCCGGCGACGGCCACTGGCAGGTGCGCTTCGACAGCGCCTTCGAAGCCGTGATGCGCGCCTGCGCCGCGCCGCGCCGCGACGGCCCCGGCACCTGGATCTCGGAAGACATCATCGCCGGCTACTGCGGCCTGCACCGCATGGGCTACGCCCACTCGGCCGAAGTGTGGCGGGACGGGCAACTGGTGGGCGGCGCCTACGGCGTCTGCATCGGCCGCATGTTCTACGGCGAATCGATGTTCGCGCGCGCCACCGACGCGTCGAAGATCGCGCTGGCCTACCTGGTGCGCTTCCTGCGCGCGCACGGCGTGCGCATGATCGATTGCCAACAGGAGACCGGCCACCTGGCCTCGCTGGGCGCGACGCCCATACCCAGGGCGCAATTCCTGGCGCATCTGCGCAACAATATTGAATTGCCCCAGATCACCGAGTGGGAACCCATTGCACCGCTGGCGGCGGGCAGTTAAGCTAAAGCCATGACGCACCTGAACGACCTTCCCTTCGCGACGCTGCAGTTTTACACCACGGCGCCCTATCCTTGCAGCTATCTTGACGCCCGTCAGGCACGCTCGCAGGTGGCCACCCCTTCGCACCTGATCAACGCGGACGTGTATTCGGAACTGGTCAAGAGCGGCTTCCGCCGCAGCGGCATCTTTACTTATCGTCCATATTGCGACGGCTGCCAGGCCTGCATCCCGGTGCGCGTGGTGGCCGACGATTTCCGCCCCAACCGCGGCCAGCGCCGCGCCTGGGTCAAGCACGGCAACCTGCTGGCGGGCGTGGCCTCGCTGTCCTTCTCCGACGAGCACTACGAACTCTACCTGCGCTACCAGAGCCGGCGCCACGCGGGCGGCGGCATGGACCAGGACAGCCGCGACCAGTACGCGCAATTCCTGCTGCAAAGCCGCGTCAACACGCGGCTGGTGGAATTCCGCGAGCCGGACGGCACGCTGCGCATGGTCAGCATCATCGACATGCTGTCGGATGGCTTGTCCTCGGTGTACACCTTCTTCGATCCCGACGTGGAGGGCGCTTCCTACGGCACCTTCAACGTGCTGTGGCAGATCGAGCAGGCGCGCCAGCTCAAGCTGCCTTACGTCTACCTGGGCTACTGGATCAAGGAAAGCCCGAAGATGTCTTACAAAACCAATTTCAAACCGCTGGAAGCCCGCATCAAGGGCGTGTGGAGCGTGCTGGACGCCTGATAAAATACGGGCGACCTAAAAACCAGAGCGCCCCATGTCCAACAAATTCCTGTACTCCCTGGCCCGTCCGCTGCTGTTCTCGATGGATGCCGAAGCCGCCCACCACTTCACCCTGCCCGCCCTGAAGCGCGCCCACGCGCTGGGCCTGACCGGACTGGTGCGGCAACCGGCCGCCGATCCGCGCACGGTGATGGGCCTGACCTTCAAGAACCCGATCGGCCTGGCGGCCGGCCTGGACAAGGACGGCGCCTACATCGACGGACTGGCCGACCTCGGCTTCGGCTCGATCGAAGTGGGCACCGTGACGCCGCGCGCCCAGCCCGGCAATCCCAAGCCGCGCATGTTCCGCCTGCCGGAAGCGCACGCCATCATCAACCGCATGGGCTTCAACAACGGCGGCGTGGACGCCTTCGTGGCCAACGTGCAGTCCTCGCGCTTCTACCAGGACAAGGCAGGCATCCTCGGCCTCAACATCGGCAAGAACGCCGACACGCCGATCGAGCGGGCGGTGGACGATTACCTGCACTGCCTGGAAAAAGTCTATCCCTACGCCAGCTACGTCACCGTCAATATCTCTTCGCCCAACACCAAGAACCTGCGCCAGTTGCAGGGCGGCTCCGAGCTGGATGGCCTGCTGAGCACGCTGAAGGACGCGCAACTGCGCCTGTCCGACCAGCACAAGCGCTACGTGCCGCTGGCCCTGAAGATCGCGCCGGACATGGATGGCGACCAGGTCAAGAACATCGCCGACGCCCTGATGCGCCACAAGATCGACGGCGTGATCGCCACCAACACCACGCTGAGCCGCGACGCCGTGGCCGGCATGCTGCACGGCGCGGAGGCGGGCGGCCTGTCGGGCGCGCCGGTGTTCCAACTGTCGAACACCGTGATCCGTTTGCTGAAGGCCGAACTGGGCGACGCCCTGCCCATCATCGGCGTGGGCGGCATCATGCAGGGCGCGGACGCGCGCGTGAAAATGGACTGCGGCGCGCAACTGGTGCAACTGTACAGCGGCCTGATCTACGCCGGCCCGGCGCTGGTGCGCGATTGCGCCGAGGCCGTGCGCGGCCGTTGAACGGGGACAGCATGGAACAGATCCAACTCGGCCAGAGCCACCTGAAGGTCAGCAAGATCTGCCTGGGCACCATGACCTTCGGCGAGCAAAACACCGAAGCGGAAGCGCACAGCCAGCTCGATTACGCCTACGAGCGCGGCATCAACTTCCTCGACACCGCGGAAATGTATCCCGTGATGCCGAGCGCGGCCACGCAGGGCTTGACCGAGCGCTACATCGGCACCTGGCTGAAGAAGACCGGCCTGCGCGACAAGCTGGTGATCGCCACCAAGGCGGCCGGTCCCGGCGCCCACCTGACCTGGGTACGCGGCGGCAGGCACAACCTGGACGGAGCCAGCCTGCGCGCGGCGGTGGAAACCAGCTTGCAGCGCCTGCAGACCGACCATATCGATTTATACCAATTGCACTGGCCCAGCCGCAACGTGCCCATCTTCGGCAACAACGTGTTCGATCCCCACAAGGAACGCGCCTGTGTGCCGATCGAGGAAACGCTGGCCGCGCTGGCCGACCTGGTCAAGGCAGGCAAGATAGGCGCCTTCGGCGTGTCCAACGAATCGAACTGGGGCGTGAGCGCATTCATCAAGCAGGCCGAGCTGAAAGGCTTGCCGCGCATCGCCACCATCCAGAACCTGTACAACCTGACCGCGCGCCACTACGAAACCAGCCTGCTGGACGAGACCTGCTACCGGGAACAGGTCAGCTTGCTGGCTTACAGCCCGCTGGCCTTCGGCCAACTGAGCGCCAAATACCTGGACAATCCCAAGGCGCCGGGCCGGCTGACGCGCTTCCCGGCCAACTGGAGCCCGCGCTACCTGCGTCCGGCCGTGCTGGAAGCGGTGGCGGCCTACGCCAGGCTGGCGCGCGAGCACGGCCTGACGCCGGCCCAACTGGCGCTGGCGTGGTGCTATTCGCGCTGGTTCGTGGCCTCGACCATCATCGGCGCCACCAACCTGGCGCAGCTCAAGGAAAACATCGACGCCTACGCCATCCGGCTGTCGCCGGAGCTGGTGGCCGCCGTCGACGCCATCCACGCCCGCATCACCAACCCCGGCCAATAAACTTCGGGGTCAGTTCCGACATTCGGACACGAGCCCAGCCGTAGCGGGCGTCTACGGCTGGGCTCGTGTCCGAATGTCGGAACTGACCCCGGTGTTAGGCGTACCCAGAAAACCACAGATAGCGGAAACATTATTCAAATCTCACATATCTTAAGTTATAACGATTCGTGGGCAATCGAATTACCCACGTTTAACATTTCGTTTTAACACCAAGAAGAGAGATTTGACCATGGATACACGCCGCTCCGCTCCCCGCTTCATCCTTGCCCCACTGCCCCACGCCTTGCTGCTCTGCGGGCTGGCGGCGGCCGCGCTGCCTGTCATGGCCCAGCAGGATGGCAACGCCGGCGGCGAACTGCAATCGGTGGTGGTGACCGGCACTTACGCCAAGAACCGCCGCACCGTCGACTCCGAATCGCCCATCGACATCATCGGCGCCAAGGAGCTGCAAGCCAGCGGTTCCAGCGAGCTGGCCACCGTGCTGGGCCGCCTGCTGCCGTCGATGAACTTCCCGCGCCCGTCCGGCGCCGACGCCAGCGACGCCGTGCGGCCCGCGCAGTTGCGCGGCCTGTCGCCCGACCAGGTACTGGTGCTGGTGAACGGCAAGCGCCGCCACTCCTCGGCCGTGGTCAACGTCAACGGCACCCAGGGCCGCGGCTCGGCGCCGGTGGACTTGAACGCCATCCCGCTGACCGCCATCGACCACATCGAAGTGCTGCGCGACGGCGCCGCTGCCCAGTACGGCTCGGACGCCATCGCCGGCGTGATCAACATCATCCTGAAAAAAGGCCCGGCCGGCGGCGAGGCGGAAGTCGGCTACGGCGAATACCAGAAGCATGACGGCCGCCAGCGCACGGCGCGCGGCTCCACCGGCTTCCGCCTCGGTAACGATGGCTGGGTGCGCGTGGCCGTGGACGTGGCCGACCGCGATCCGACCAACCGCGCCGGCGCCGATTTCCGCAATCCGGCCGAGCCGCGCTACGGCCAGGTCAACCAGCGCTTCGGCGATCCGGAAACCCGCCCGCGCACCCTGTTCGCCAACGGCCAGTACGACATCAACGACGACGTGCAGTGGTATGCCTTCGCCAACTACGGCCAGCGCTACACCTCGGCTGCCGCCACCTGGCGCACCGCCTACAACGGCACCGCGCTGCGTACCCCACTGTTCCCGGAAGGCTTCCTGCCGCTGGAAGACAGCGTGTCCACCGACACCTCGCTGGTCACCGGCCTGCGCGGCGAGAAGGAAGGCTGGCGCTGGGACGCCAGCCTGAACTATGGCCAGAATGAATTCAAGCTGGACCTGGACCACACGGTCAACCAGGACCTGGGCGCCAACAGCCCGACCCACTTCTACGCCGGCAAGCTGACCAACTCGCAGGCGCTGTTCAACTTCGACGTCGCCCACGATTATCCGGTCGACGCCTTCAGCGGCCCGCTGACCCTGGCCATGGGCGTGGAAGCGCGCCATGAGAAATACGAGATCGGCGCCGGCGACCCGGCCTCGTACACCGGCTCGGGCGCGCAAGGCTTCTCCGGCTTCCGTCCGGTGAACGCGGGCAGCAACAGCCGCCACAACGAATCGGTCTACGCCAACCTGGAAGCCGACATCACCAAGCAGTTCTCCGGCTCGGCCGCGCTGCGCCATGAGAAGTACAGCGACTTCGGCAGCACCACCTCGGCCAAGGGCTCGGCCCGCTACGCCTTCAGCGATGCCTTCTCGCTGCGCGCCACGGCCTCGTCCGGCTTCCGCGCGCCCTCGCTGGCGCAGCAGTTCTACACCATCACCACCACCAACTTCTCGGTGGTGAACGGGGTGAACACGCCGATCGAGACCGGCACCTTCGCGGTCGGCAGCCCCGCCGCGGCAGCCCTGGGCGCGACCCCGCTGAAAGCCGAGAAGGCCCGCAACTACAGCCTCGGCGCGCAATTCACGCCTAGCCGCAACTTCACCACCACGGTCGACGCCTACCGCATCAACATCGACGACCGCGTGGCGCTGTCGGCCAACATGACGCTGAACCAGGCGCTGAAGAACGCGCTGGCCAGCCAGGGCTTGCTGGTGGGCGCAGGCCGCTACTTCACCAACGCCATCGACACCCGCACCACCGGCGTCGACGTGGTCAGCACCTACCGCTGGGAGACTGCCAGCGCCGGCCGCTACGATTTCACGGCCGCCTACAACCACAACAAGAACGAGGTGGAGCACGTCAACGCCAACCCGGCCATCCTGACCGCCAACGGCCTGACGCTGATCGATCGCCAGACCATCAACCGCCTGACCGTGGGTTCGCCGCGCGACAAGCTCAACCTGTCGACCGACTGGACCTACAAGCAGTGGGGCGCGCGCGCCGTGGTGACGCGCTACGGCAGCTTCACCGTGCCGCAGAATAACGCCGCGCTGGACCAGACCTACGATCCGCAATGGGTGCTGGACCTGTCCGGCAGCGTCAAGCTGGGCAAGAACTGGCGCCTGACGGCGGGTATCGACAACGCCACCAACCGCTATCCGGCCCAGGTGACGTCGGCGGGCAACCTCAACAACAACGGCATCAACCCGTACAGCGGCTTTGCGCCTAACGGCTTCAACGGCCGCTACTACTACGGCAAGGCCAACTACGCCTGGTAAGCCAGCGTGCGTGTCGGGGCTGGCTGCGCGGCCAGCTTGAACACGCTGACGGCCTGCACCAGCAAGTCCGCCTGGTCGCGCATGCTTTGCGCGGCCGCGGCGGCCTGTTCCACCAGCGCGGCGTTCTGCTGCGTCACGTCGTCGATGGAGACGATGGCCTGGTTGATCTGTTCGATGCCGCTGCTTTGCTCGCTGCTGGCCGCGCTGATCTGCTGCATGATCTCCGCCACTTCCCGCACCGCCCGCACGATGCCGTCCATGGTGGCGCCGGCTTCGCTGACCAGCGAAGCGCCCGCATCGACGGTCTGCACCGACTGGCCGATCAATTCCTTGATTTCCTTGGCGGCCGCCGCCGAGCGCTGCGCCAGCGTGCGCACTTCCGCCGCCACCACCGCGAAGCCGCGGCCCTGTTCGCCGGCGCGCGCCGCCTCCACCGCCGCGTTCAGCGCCAGGATATTGGTCTGGAAGGCGATGCCGTCGATGACGCTGATGATGTCCACGATCTTGTTCGAGCTGGCCTTGATCGCGCCCATGGTGTGCACCACTTCGCCCACCACCTGGCCGCCCTTGGTCGCATAGTCCGAGGCCGCCACCACCAGCCGCGTGGCCTGGCGCGCATGCTCGGCGTTCTGCGACACGGTCGAGGTCAATTCTTCCATCGACGAGGCCGTTTCCTCCAGGCTGGAGGCCTGCTGCTCGGTGCGGCTGGACAAATCCATATTGCCGCTGGCGATTTCGTTGGAGGCCGTGCTGATGGTGTCGGACCCCGAGCGCACCTGGCCGACCGTGCGCGCCAGGCTGTCGTTCATCTCGATCAGCGCGCGCAGCAACTGGCCGGTTTCATCGGTGGTGTCGCATTCCATGCGCGTGGTGAGGTCGCCGCCGGCCACGGCCTGCGCCATGCCGACCGCGCGGTTCAGCGGTCGCGTGATGCTGCGCGTGATCCACAGCAGCACCCAAGCCGCCAGCGCGGCCGCCATCACGGTCAGCAGCAGCATCAGGTTGCGCGAGCTGGTGTAGGCCTGGTCGGCCACCACGCTGGCGTTCTCCACCGCGGCGTTCTGGAATTGCACCAGCTCGGTCAGCGCATTCAGGTAGGCGGTCTGCTCCTTGCGCACCGTGGTCAGCAGGTACTTCACGGCTTCGTCGCGCCGGCTCGCATCGCGCGACATGGCGACAAAGCTGGTTTGCACCACCAGGTATTGTTCGCGCGCGGCCAGCACGGCGTGCAGCTTGGCCTTGCTTTGCAGGTCAGCGTCGTCGGCGATCAGCTTGCCCAGCTTGTCGAGCCGCGCCCTGTTTTCCTGCTTGCGCTTCTCGACCCGCTCCAGCTCGGCCTTGACCACCTCCGGGTCGGTGGACAGCATGGCGTTGCGCATGGCGCGCGCGATGTCGTTCAATCCGCCTATCGTTTCGTAAGCCAGTATCACCTTGGGCACCTTGTCGACCGCAAGGTCGCGGGTATTATGATTCAACTGACCCAGGTTGCCGATCCCGACGACCGATATGCCAACCATGAAAACGATGGACACACCGAGCCCGGCCGCCAGCCGGTAGCCTATCTTCCAGTTCCCGATACCCATGTAGATCCCCTAGTTGTGGTGGATGCTGCCCAGCTCAGTCTATCAACTGGTTTCCGTTCCGCCCACGGCAGCCTCGATCGCCGCCCGGCTCAGGTCCGGCACCATCTGCTGGATGAAGTGATAGGCATAGGCGCGCAGGTAAGCGCCGCGCCGCACGGCCAGGCGCGTGGTGTTGGTGGCGAACAGGTGCGACGCTTCCACCGCGCGCAAGCCCTTGTCGCGGCCGTGGTCGAAGGCCATCGAGGCCACCAGGCCCACGCCCAGGCCCAGCGACACGTACTGCTTGATCACGTCCGAATCCATCGCGGTCAGCACGATGTCCGGCTTGACGTTGGCTTGCGCGAACGCGGCGTCGATGTGGCCGCGGCCGGTGAAGCCGACGTCGTAGGTAATCAGCGGGAACTCGGCCAGGTCTTCCAGCCGGATCGGCGAGCGCGCCAGCAGCGGGTGGCCATCCGGCACCACGATCAAATGGCTCCAGCGGTAGCAAGGGAAGGACACCAGGTCGGGGAAGGCCGACAAGCCTTCGGTGGCGATGCCGATGTCGGTCTTGCCGGACAAGATCCACTCGGCGATGTGCTCGGGCGCGCTCTGCTGCAGGGCGATGCGCACGTCCGGGTAGGCGTTGCGGAAGCCCTGCACCACGCGCGGCAGCGCATAGCGCGCCTGGGTGTGGGTGGCGGCCACGCTCAGCGTGCCGCTCTGCTGGCCGGTGTATTCCAGCGCGGCTTGCTGCAAGTTCTCCGCTTCGATCAGCAGGCGGTCGATGATTTTCAGGATGCCCTTGCCCGGCTCGGTCATGCCGGTCAGGCGCTTGCCGTTGCGCTCGAAGATCACCACGCCCAGCTCGTCTTCCAGTTCGCGGATCTGGCGCGACACGCCGGGCTGCGAGGTGAACAGGGCGTTCGCCACTTCGGTCAAATTGTAGCCGCGGCGGGCCGCTTCGCGGATGGACCGCAACTGCTGGAAATTCATATCGCTGCTCCTTCATCCACGAACACGCGCAAGCGCTTGGGTTTCACGACCAGGGTTTCGCCTTCCTTGAGGCCGAGGCTGCTGTAGCGCTCGTTGGGGATCACGGCCTCGATCAGCTCGGCGTTGTCGCCGCGCTCCAGGTCCAACTGGGCCAGCGGGCCGATCGCGTGCGCGCGGCGCAGCTTGACCACGATGCCTTCCGCGCCCGGCGCGTAACGCTCCACGTCCAGCTCGTGCGGCCGCACATAGGCCGTGCCCTGGCCCTGCGCGGTCGATTGCCCCGGCACGGTGAAGCTGGCGTCGCCGCTGGCCAGCACACCATCCTGCACGCGGCCGTGGAACACGTTGACATTGCCGAGGAAGCCATACACAAAGGGCGAGGCCGGGTGGTTGTAGACTTCGTCCGGCGCGCCGATCTGTTCGACATTCCCCTTGTTCATCAAGACCACCTGGTCGGCCACTTCCAGCGCTTCCTCCTGGTCGTGGGTGACGAAGATGGAGGTGACGTGCAGCTCGTCGTGCAGGCGGCGCAGCCAGCGGCGCAGCTCCTTGCGCACCTTGGCGTCCAGCGCGCCGAACGGTTCGTCCAGCAGCAGCACGCGCGGCTCCACCGCCAGCGCGCGGGCCAGCGCGATACGCTGGCGCTGCCCGCCCGACAGTTGCGGCGGGTAGCGGTCGGCCAGCCAGTCCAGTTGCACCAGCTCCAGCAACTCCCTGACCTTGCGGCGGATCTGCTCTTCCGACGGGCGCTCGCCGCGCGGCTTGACGCGCAGGCCGAAAGCCACGTTCTCGAACACGGTCATGTGCTTGAACAGCGCGTAGTGCTGGAACACGAAGCCGACCTGGCGTTCGCGCACGTGGCGGGCCGAGGCGTCCTGCCCGTCCAGCAGCACCTGGCCCGCGTCCGGGTGCTCGAGGCCGGCGATACAGCGCAGCAGCGTGGTCTTGCCGCAGCCCGACGGTCCCAGCAGCGCGGTCAGCTCGCCCTGCGGGAAGTCCAGCGACACATTGTTGAGGGCGACGAATTCGCCGAAACGCTTGTGGATGTTTTTTACTTCGATCGTCATGGTCTTACTCCGTAATGCGCACATCGTCGGCGATGGATTCGTTCAAGCGCCAGGCGATAAAGGTTTTCACGGCCAGCGTCACCAGGGCCAGCAGCGCCAGCAGCGACGCCACGGCAAAGGCAGCGGCAAAGTTGTACTCGTTGTAGAGGATCTCGACCTGCAGCGGCATGGTGTTGGTCTCGCCGCGGATGTGGCCGGACACCACCGACACCGCGCCGAACTCGCCCATGGCGCGGGCGTTACACAGGATCACGCCATACAGCAGGCCCCACTTGATGTTGGGCAGGGTGACGCGGCGGAAGGTGTCCCAGCCGGACGCGCCCAGCACGATGGCCGCCTCTTCCTCTTCGCTGCCCTGCGCCTGCATCAGCGGGATCAGCTCGCGCGCCACGAAGGGGAAGGTGACGAAGACGGTGGCCAGCACGATGCCCGGCACCGCGAACAGGATCTTGATGTCGTGCGCCTGCAGCCATGGGCCGAACCAGCCCTGGGCGCCGAACAGCAGCACGTAGATCAGGCCCGAGATCACGGGCGAGACCGAGAACGGCAGGTCGATCAGGGTCAGCAGCACGCTCTTGCCGCGGAACTCGAACTTGGCGATGGCCCAGGAGGCGGCCACGCCGAACACCAGGTTCAGCGGCACGGCGATCACGGCCGTCAGCAAGGTCAGCTTGATCGCGGCCAGCGCGTCGTCCTCGACGATGGCGCCGGCGTAGGCGTCCCAGCCTTTTTTCAGGGCCTCGTAAAACACCGAGACCAGCGGCACGAACAGGAACAGGGTCAGGAAAGCCAGCGCGACGGCGATCAGCGCGTAGCGGACCCAGCGCGGTTCCAGGATGTCCGGGGCCGACGGCAGTTCGCCGCGGCGGATGGGGGTGATGGGTGCGCCGCTCATGTTATTTCCCCGACTTTCCGCGCGCCCAGGCTTGCAGCAGGTTGATGGTCAGCAGCATCAGGAAGGACACCACCAGCATCACCACCGCGATCGAGGTGGCGCCCGCGTAGTCGTACTGCTCCAGCTTGGTGATGATGAACAGCGGCGTGATTTCCGACACCATGGGCATATTGCCGGCGATGAAAATCACCGAGCCGTACTCGCCCGTGGCGCGGGCGAAGGCCAGCGCGAAGCCGGTCATCAGCGACGGCAGGATGGTGGGGAACACCACGCGCGAAAAGGTCTGCCAGGCGTTGGCGCCCAGGCTGGCGGCGGCCTCCTCCAGTTCGCGCTCGGCGTCTTCCAGCACCGGCTGCACGGTGCGCACCACGAACGGCAGGCCGATGAAGGTCAGCGCCACCACCACGCCCAGCGGGGTGAAGGCGACCTTGAGGCCCAGCGCGCCTTCCAGGTAGCGGCCGATCCAGCCGTTGGATGAGTACAGCGAGGTCAGAGTGATGCCGGCCACCGCGGTCGGCAGCGCGAACGGCAGGTCGACCAGGGCGTCGACGATGCGCTTGCCGGGGAACTCGTAGCGCACTAGCACCCAGGCCACGACACCGCCGAACACGACGTTGACGAAGGCGCCGATCAGCGAGGCGCCAAAGGTCAGCCGGTAGGACGCCATCACGCGCGCCGAAGTCACCGTGTTCCAGAACGTTTCCCAACTGACCGTGAAGGTCTTCAGGAACACGGCCGACAGCGGGATCAGGACGATCAGCGTCAGGTAGAAAATCGTAAAACCCAGCGACAGCCGGAACCCCGGCATGACGCGGAACGGCGCGCCCTTGGCGACCGGCGCCGGAATGGACGCAGCGAGAACTGCAGACATGATTGCTCCCTTATTACAAATCCTTCTATAAGGGCTGCATGTTCTCATCTATGCTTCATAATACAAACGAAGCATTTCTCATTTGGTTAGACGGTTCAGCTATATACCAGCTTGGTGGCGACAGCCACCAGGGTGATCGCCAGCAAGGCGCGCAGCAGGCGTTCCGGCACGGCGCGGGCGGCATAGGCGCCGAGGGTGATGCCGGGCAGCGAACCGACCAGCAAGGTCAGCAGCAAGCTCCAGTTGATGGAGCCCAGCCACCAGTGGCCGAAGGCGGCGATGGCGGTCAGGGGCACGGCGTAGGCGATGTCGGTGCCGGCCACTTCGGCGGCCGTCAGGCGCGGATACAGCATCACCAGCAGCGTGGCGCCGATGGCGCCGGCGCCGATCGAGGAAATCGTCACCAGCGTGCCCAGCAGCGCGCCGGCGGCCACGGTGGCGCTGGTCAGCGCCCTGCCCTGCAACTGGCGTTCGGGATGGGCGGTGATCCAGGCCAGCAGCTTGCGTTTGAATAGCAGGGCGACCACGGTGAGCATCACCGAGCAGGCGATGGTGTAGCGTATCACCAGGCCGATTTCCTTGTTGAGGGAGCCGAAATGCTTGAGGGCCACACTGGCCAGCAGCGCGGCCGGTAGCGCGCCCAGGCACAGGCGGCGCACGATTTCCCAGTGGACGGTGCCGCGCAAGCGATGGGTGAAGGTGCCGACGCCCTTGGTCAGCGACGCGAAGGCGAGGTCGGTGCCGACGGCCACGGTGGGCGTCACGCCGAACAACAGGGTCAGCAGCGGCGTCATCAGCGAACCGCCGCCCACGCCGGTCATCCCGACCAGCAAGCCAACTGCAAAGCCCGACGCGACAAACGATAAATCCATAGAGTTTCCCCAAAGTAGTACTGAAGAGTAACGACTTTGGGGAGCAAACCAAACAACGGAATGCTTATAAGCTTATTTTGTCTGTCACTTGTTGGGTTGCGGCGTCACGCGCAGGTAAGGACGGGCGGCAGTGTAGCCTTTCGGGTATTTCTGCTTCAACACGTCCGGGTCCTGCACGGTCAATGGAATGATGACATCGTCGCCATCTTGCCAGTTGCCCGGCGTGGCCACGGTGTAGCCGTCGGTCAGTTGCAGGGCGTCGATCACGCGCAGCACTTCGTCGAAGTTGCGGCCGGTGCTCATCGGGTAGGTCAGGGTCAGGCGGACTTTCTTGTTCGGGTCGATCACGAACAGGGTGCGCACGGTGGCCGTGGCCGAGGCTTCCGGGTGGATCATGTCGTACAGGTTGGCGACCTTGCGGTCGGCGTCGGCGATGATGGGGAAGCCCACCACGGTCTGCTGGGTTTCCTCGATGTCCTTGATCCAGGCCTGGTGCGATTCGGCCGGGTCCACCGACAGGGCGATCGCCTTGACGTTGCGCTTGTCGAATTCCGGCTTCAGCTTGGCGGTCAGGCCCAGCTCGGTGGTGCAGACCGGGGTGAAGTCGGCCGGGTGCGAGAACAGCACCACCCAGGAATTGCCCGCCCATTCATGGAACTTCAGTTTGCCGATGGAAGAGTCTTGTTCGAAATCGGGCGCGGTATCGCCCAGACGGATAGTCATTGTGGTCTCCTGGAGAAATAGTGGGGGCATGTCATGCGGACAACACGGCATTGTGCGCCAGTTCCGCTAAAAAATACAAGGCATCCAGGCCCTGGTGCCAATCGCCCAGGCCGGATTCGGCATTGATATGGCCCAGCGCGCCGGCGTTGATGAAGCGGCTGTGCCAGCGCCGCGCCCACTGCGCCGCGCGCGGCGCCGCCATCCATGGATCGTTGGTGCTGCCGACCACGATGGCAGGCACCGGCAAGGCGTGCTGCGGCAGCCGCGCCGCGACGCCGAACTTGTCGGGATCGGCCGGCGCCACCAGCAGCAGGCCGGCCACGCCGGACGGATCGCGCGCCACGCTGTGCACCGTGGCCAGCGTGCCGAAGCTATGGGCCACGATCAGCACCGGCTTGCGCGCCTGTTCCGCCCCGCGCTGGCGCAGCCGGTCCGCCCGGGCCGACCAGCGCGCCAGGTCGGGCACGTCCCAGTCGTCCTGCTGCACGCGCTCGAAGGCCGGGAACACGCGCTGCCAGCGGCTCTGCCAGTGCGCCGGCCCGCTGTTGTGCAGGCCGGGCGCGATCAGCACGCGGAACTGGTCAAGCACGCTGCTCATGGCTTACTTGGCGCTGGGCTGGTAGATCTGGTCGAACACGCCGCCGTCGGCGAAGTGGGTCTTCTGCGCCTTGGTCCAGTCGCCCGCGACCTGCGCCAGCGTGAACAGCTTCACGTTCGGGAATTGCGCGGCGTATTTCTTCGACGCTTTCTCGGTGGCCGGGCGGTAGTAATTCTTGGCGATGATGTCCTGCGCCTCGTCGGTGTACAGGAAGTTCAGGTACGCCTCGGCCACCTTGCGGGTGCCGCGCTTGTCGACCACCTTGTCGACCACGGCCACCGGCGGCTCGGCCAGGATGGAGACCGAGGGCGCCACGACGTCGAACTTGGTCGGGCCGAATTCCTTCAGCGCCAGCAGCGCCTCGTTTTCCCAGGCGATCAGCACGTCGCCGATGCCGCGCTCGACGAAGGTGGTGGTGGCGCCGCGGGCACCGGAATCCAGCACCGGCACGTTCTTGTACAGCTTGCCCAGGAAGTCCTTGGCGCTGGCTTCCGAGCCGCCCGGCTGGCGCAGCGCGTAGCCGTAGGCGCCCAGGTAGTTCCAGCGCGCGCCGCCCGAGGTTTTCGGATTCGGCGTGATCACCGCCACGCCCGGCTTGATCAGGTCGTTCCAATCCTTGATGCCCTTGGGGTTGCCCTTGCGGACCAGGAACACGATGGTCGAGGTATAAGGGGTGCTGTTGTGCGGCAGCTTTTTCTGCCATTCCGGCGACAGCAGCTTGTGCTGGGCGATTTCATCGATGTCGTAAGCCAGCGCCAGCGAGACCACGTCGGCTTCCAGGCCGTCGATCACGGCGCGGCCCTGCTTGCCGGAGCCGCCGTGCGACTGCTTGATCTTGACGTTGTCGCCGGTCTTGGCTTTCCACTCCTTGGCGAAGGCGACATTGACGTCCTGGTACAGCTCGCGGGTCGGGTCGTAGGACACGTTCAGCAGCGAGATGTCGGCCGCCAGGGCGGGCGCGACGGCGGACACGGCGAGAACGGCGGCAGCAATGATTTTTTTGGACAGCATTGGATTCCCCTTGTTGTGAAGGACTCCAGATTACTGCCGGTCTTTATAAATGAAAACTAAGCTTTTAGCAGCTTGATATGCAGAAAATTTATAAGAAACGGTTGTACAGCACGACCGCCCAGGCCGCGATCGCCAGCAGGCAGGTCAGCAGCACGGCCGCGCTGCCGAAGTCCTTGGCATTCTTGGACAGCGGGTGGCGCTCCAGCGACACCCGGTCCACCACCGCTTCGATCGAGGAATTGATCAGTTCCACGATCAGGATCAACAGCAGCACGCCGATCAGCATGAGTTTTTCAAAGGCCGAGATGCGCAGCAGCAAGGCGATCACGCTGCCGACCACGAACACGCTGACTTCCTGGCGGAAGGCATGCTCGTGCTTCCAGGCCGAGCGGAAGCCGTCCAGGGAGTACCAGAAGGCGGAATAAATGCGCTTGAGGCCGCTTTTGCTTTTGAATTCGCTGACGGGGTCCATAACCGGGTCCATGAAGGTGTAAAAAAAGCAGACTGTAGCATTATGCATGAATTCACATTCTTTTCACATTATGGTATAAATTCAGTATCGCTTACCGCATTGCACCAACCACATCATGAAAATCGAAACCGTTCCCGAGCAAAAGACCACCATCCAGGTGATCGAGCGCATGGTGGCGCTGCTCGATGCCCTCGCCAAGTATCCCGATCCCGTGAGCCTGAAGGAATTGTCCAAGGTCTCGGGGCTACATCCCTCCACCGCCCACCGGATCCTGAACGACATGGTGGTCACCCGCTTCGTCGACCGGGTCGAGCCCGGCACCTACCGGCTCGGCATGCGCCTGCTGGAACTGGGCAACGTGGTCAAGAGCCGCTTGTCCGTGCGCGAGGCCGCGGTGGATTTCATGCGTGCGCTGCACAAGAAGACGCAACAGACGGTCAACCTGTCGGTGCGCCAGGGCGACGAGATCGTGTATATCGACCGCGCCTTCTCGGAGCGCTCGGGCATGCAGGTGGTGCGCGCCATCGGCGGCCGCGGCCCGCTGCACCTGACCTCGACCGGCAAGCTGTTCCTGTCGGTGGACGAGCCCAAGGCCATCCGCGCCTACGCCACCCGCACCGGCCTGGCCGGCCACAACAAGAACTCCATCACCGACCTGGCGCGGCTGGAGCGCGAGCTGACGCTGGTGAAGTCGCGCGGCTACTCGCGCGACAACGAGGAACTGGAGCTGGGGGTGCGCTGCATGGCGGCCGGCATCTACGACGATACCGGCAAGCTGATTGCCGGGCTGTCGATCTCGGCGCCGGCCGACCGTTTGCAGGATGAGTGGCTGGACGACCTGGTGGTGACGGCCCAGCAGATCTCCGCCACCCTCGGTTACATCCCGGCCGAATAAGTGCTGCTGCCGGCGGTCGTCAGGCTGTTCGGCTTCAGCGCTTCCAGCCACTTGCGCATGCGGCCGGCGTCGGCCGTGCGCGACTGCGTGCCCTTGGAATCCAGGAACACCATGATCACCGAGCGGCCTTCGATCACGGCCTGCATCAGCAGGCAGCGGCCGGCCTCGTTGATGAAGCCGGTCTTCTGCAGGCCGATGGTCCAGTCGGGGTTGGCCACCAGGTGGTTGGTGGTGCCGAACTGCATGGGCCGGCCATTGGACAAGTCCACCGTGGCCTTGGCGTCGGTCGAGAACTGGCGCAGCATCGGGTACTGGTAAGCCGCCATGGCCAGCTTGGCCAGGTCGCGCGCGCTGGCCACATTCATTTTCGACAGGCCGTTGGAATCGACGTAGTGGGTATCGTTCATGCCCAGCTCGCGCGCCTTGGCGTTCATCGCCTCCACGAAGGCGGCGCGGCCGCCGGGATAGTTGCGGCCCAGCGCGGAAGCCGCGCGGTTTTCCGAACTCATCAGCGCGATGTGCAGCATGTTGGCGCGGCTCATGGCCGTGCCCACGCGCAGGCGCGAGCTGGAGAATTTTTCACGGTCGACGTCGTCGTCGGTGACGGTCAGGATTTCATCCATGTCCTGCTTGGCTTCCACCACCACCAGCGCGGTCATCAGCTTGGTGATCGAGGCGATCGGCAGGGCGATGTTGGAATTTTTTTCGAACAGCACTTCCGAGTTGGCCTGGTCCAGCACCAGCGCCACATTGGATTTCAGGTCCAGCGGGTCGTGCGTATTGCTCAGGCCGGCCAGGTCGCCCATGGTCGGCACGGCCGGCGCAGCGGTAATCACGCGCTGGTAGACCACCTTGCGCTTGCCGTTGACCGTGATGACGCGCCTGACCACGCGCCCGCCGCTGTCGGCGGCGGCCACCCGTCCCGCGTGGTGATGTTTCTTTTTCAGCGACACTTTCCTGACCGCGGCGCCGCTGTCGTCCTGCGCCGGCGCCGCCAGGGCGGTGGCCGCGAACATCAGCGAAATCAGCGCGCTTAACGCAAGTTTACCCATTCCTATCCCCAAACAAAGTAGCGGTGCTATCGGTTGCAGTGTAGCAAAACGCTGGGCCAGCGCAAGGAAATTTAACCTTCACGGCACTAGAGGTTGCTGTAGCGCCATACCGGAAATTCAAGCTTGTTTTACTCGACAAATTTAACAAATTCTTCAAGCGCCATGCGCTCGGTCAGCAAAGAATTCTCCACCCTGGACGGATCCGCCACACCGAGCGCCATGCCGCACACCACCATTTCATTGTCCGGCAAGTCCAGTTGGGCGCGGATCACCCGGTGGTACTGGGTGAAGGCCGCCTGCGGACAGGTGTCCAGCCCGCGGCCGCGCGCGGCCACCATGATGTTCTGCAAAAACATGCCGTAGTCCAGCCACGACCCCTGCTCCATCACCCGGTCGATGGTAAAGATCAGCCCGACCGGCGCGTCAAAGAACGCGTAGTTGCGGCCGTGCTGGGCCGCCATGCCGGCCTTGTTGTCGCGGGTCAGCCCCAGCAGCGCGTACAAGTCCCAGCCCACCTTGCGCCGGCGGTCGATGAAGGGCGAGACCCACTCGCGCGGGTAATAGGCATATTCTTCCGTGTGCTGGGCGGCCTGGACCGGATCGCCATGAATAGCCAGTATGGCGGAGGACAGGCGCCGCCGGCGCTCGCCTTGCAGCACATAGACTTTCCACGGCTGGGTGTTGGTGCCGGACGGCGCGCGCGCCGCCACCCGCAGGATTTGTTCGATGTCTTCGCGCGCCACCGGGGTCGGCAGAAAGGCGCGGATCGAGCGGCGCGAGGTGATCGCGGCGTCGACGGCCTGTTGTTCTGGGGTGGAAATCATGCGTCCTCGCAAGCTGGCTTGTTATCTGAAAGGCAATCGGCACAGCCGACGCGTGCGGCCCGCAGTCTATCACGGCGGCGACCGCCCCGCCGGCAGCCGCATGCCGCCACGCTTTGCGGCAATCAGTTGCCCAATAAAAAGCTTCCACACATCGAAAGTCACTGCTTTGATGCAACGCACAAAAAATCGCTTGACTTAATTTTGGAAGGCCGTAAAATCGTCCTTGTTGCGTTGCACAATTCGTTGTTCGGTCTGAAACGTGGATAGCTTGTTTCTCACCGAAGGTAGAAATAAGGCTTTCTACTCTAGCTTCTAGCATTTCACTTAACGACTATTTTCTGGAGATTTATATGTTTTCGATTCCTGAGCAATTTTCCAATGCGACCAAGGCCAATTTCGAGGCGCAATTCGCTATTTTCTCGACCCTGACCAACAAGGCATTCGAAGGCGTGGAGAAGTTTGTCGACCTGAACCTGACCGCTGCCAAGGCATCGCTGGAAGAAACTTCGGCGACCACCAAGCAACTGCTGGCTGCCAAGGACCCGCAGGAATTCTTCTCGCTGGCCACCGCCCAAGCCCAGCCCAGCGCTGAAAAGACCCTGGCTTACGGCCGTCACCTGGCATCGATCGCTTCCAGCACCGGCGCGGAATTCAGCAAAGCTGCTGAAACCCAGATCGCTGAAACCAACCGCAAAGTGATCTCGCTGGTGGATGAAGTGACCAAGAACGCCCCAGCCGGCACCGAAAACGCCGTGGCCCTGCTGAAGTCGGCCATCGGCAACGCCACCGCCGGTTACGAGCAGTTCACCAAGACCGCCAAGCAGGCTGTCGAAGCGCTGGAAAACAACCTGAGCGCCACCGTCAACCAGTTCACCTCGGCCGCTGCCAAAGCCGCGCCGTCCAAGAAGTAAGCACAGGGGAACCGGCGCGGTAGGGCGCCGGTTTTACCCGTTCAGGTCTCCTCGGCATCCGTGGCGTCCTCCTTCAACGGGTGTCCTTGTCGCCCCGGCCAGCGCCGGGGCTTTTTTTGTCTGTCGCTGTCTATTCGCCCAGGTAGGCCGCCTTGACACGCGGGTCGTCCAGCATGTCGCGGGCGTTGCCGGTCATGGTGATGTTCCCGGAGTCCATCACGTAGCCGCGGTGCGCGGCCTGCAGCGCCAGCTTGGCGTTCTGCTCCACCAGCAGGATGGTGATGCCTTCGTTCGACACGTTGCGGATCACGTCGAAAATCTTTTCCACCATGATGGGCGACAGGCCCATCGACGGCTCGTCCAGCAGCAGCAAGGTCGGATGGCACATCAGCGCGCGCGCCATGGCCAGCATCTGCTGCTCGCCGCCGGACAGGGTGCCGGCCAGTTGCTGGGCGCGCTCCTTCAGGCGCGGGAAGACGTCGAACCATTTGGCGATGTCCGCCTCGATACCTGCCTTGTCGCTGCGGGTGTAGGCGCCCATCATCAGGTTTTCCTCGATGGTCATGCGGGTGAATACGCCGCGGCCTTCCGGCACCATGGCCAGCTTTTTCTCGACCAGGTGGAAGGACTTGGTCCCCTTCAGCACTTCGCCCTGGTAGCTGATCGTGCCTTCGACTTTGCACGGCGGCAGCGTGCCGGTGATGGCTTTCAAGGTGGTGGTCTTGCCGGCGCCGTTGGCGCCGATCAGGGCGATCAACTCGCCCTTGTTCACTTCCAGGTCGACGCCCTTGACGGCCTTGATGCCGCCGTACGCGACTTTCAGTCCCGATATTCTAAGAACGCTGTCGCTCATTAATGCGATCCTCCGAGGTAGGCGTCGATCACCGCCTGGTTGCTCTGTATTTCCGCCGGCAAGCCTTCCGCGATCGGCTTGCCATACTCCAGCACCAGGATGCGGTCGCACAGCCCCATCATCATCTTGACGTCGTGCTCGATCAGCAGCACGGTCTTGCCCTGCTCCTTGATCTTGACCAGCAGCTCGCGCAGCGCCAGCTTCTCGGTGGCGTTCATGCCGGCGGCCGGTTCGTCCAGCGCCAGCAGTTGCGGATCGGTGGCCAGGGCGCGGGCGATTTCCAGCCGGCGCTGGTCGCCGTAGGACAGGAACTTGGCGGTGCGCCTGGCGAACTGGCCGATGCCGACGAAGTCCAGCAATTCCTGCGCGCGGCGGCGGATATCCGCCTCTTCCTCACGCGCGGCCTTGTGGCGGAAGATGGCGCCGAACACGCCCTGCTTCGAGCGCACATGGCGGCCCACCATCACGTTCTCCAGCGCCGTCATCTCGCCGAACAGGCGGATGTTCTGGAACGTGCGGGCGATGCCGGCCTTGGCCACCTGGTGCGGCGCCGACGGCGAATAGGGTTTGCCGGCCAGCTCGAAGGTGCCGGTGTCCGGCTGGTACAAGCCGGTGATGACATTGAAGAAGGTGGTCTTGCCGGCGCCGTTGGGGCCGATCAGGCCGTAGATCTGGCCCCGCCTGATCTTGATGCCGACATCGGTCAGCGCCTGCAGGCCGCCGAAGCGCTTGTTGACGCCGGCGATGTTGAGTATGACTTGTTCGCTCATCGGTTCCCTCACGCCGCCATCACGCCGGACGATTGATTCTTGGTGTCGGAGTCGCCGTCGGGACGGTCTTCATGCTTGGGCGCGGGCCACAGGCCGGCCGGGCGGTTCAGCATGATCAGCACCATGGCCAGGCCGTACAGCAGTTGGCGCAGCACTTCCGCCTCGATCAGCACATGGCCGAACAGTTTTTCCTGCAGCGGCTCGACCACGTGGCGCAGCACTTCCGGCAGCGCGGCCAGCAGCGCGCCGCCCATGATCACGCCGGGGATGTGGCCGATGCCGCCCAACACCACCATGGCCAGCACGGCGATCGACTCGGTCAGCGAGAACGATTCCGGCGACACGAAGCCTTGGAAGGCGCCGAACATGGCGCCGGCGATGCCGCCGAACGAGGCGCCCATGGAAAACGCCAGCAGCTTGATGTTGCGGGTGTTGATACCCATAGCCTTGGCGGCGATCTCGTCTTCGCGGATCGCCACCCAGGCGCGGCCCAGGCGCGAATGCTGCAGGCGCGAAGTGATGAACACCACCGCCATGCACAGTAGCAGGAACAGGAAGTAATAGGCGTTCACCGACGGCATGCCGTAGCCGCCGAGGTAGACGGTGGCGCGCGAGCCGGCCTCGCCGGCCAGGTTCACGCCGAACACCTTGATCGGATCGATCAGGTTGATGCCCTGCGGGCCGTTGGTGAAGTTGATCGGCTCGTTCAGGTTGTTCATGAAGATGCGGATGATCTCGCCGAAGCCCAGGGTCACGATGGCCAGGTAATCGCCGCGCAGCTTCAGCGTCGGCGCGCCCAGCAGCGCGCCGAAGAAGGCGGCCAGCGCGGCGGCCAGCGGCACGATCACCCACACCGACAGGTGGATGCCGTTCTGCACGATGTCCGGCCCCAGCAGGGAGACCATGAAGTTGCCCAGCGCCGGATATTCGTTGACCATGGATTCCAGCAGCGCCGCGAACTGCGGCGAGGCCAGCAGGCCGGCCAGGTAGGCGCCCACCGCGTAGAAGGCGATGTAGCCCAGGTCCAGCAGGCCGGCAAAGCCGACCACGATGTTCAAGCCCAGCGCCAGCATGATGTACAGCAGCGCCATGTCGGCGATGCGCACCCAGGAGTTGCCGAACTGCTGGGCGAAGAAGGGAAACGCGACCAGCAGCGCCAGCACCACCGCCATGCTGGTATAAGCCTTGCGCGGATTGCGGTTCACGTCGAAATTCAGTATAGCCATGCTGTCTCCTTACGCCCGGTCCGCCACGCGCTCGCCCATGATGCCGGACGGCCGCACGGTCAGCACGACGATCAGCACCACGAAGGCGAAGATGTCCTGGTACTGGCTGCCGAGGAAGCCGCCGGTCAGCTCGCCGATGTAGCCGGCGCCCAGGCTCTCGATGATGCCCAGCGCGATGCCGCCCACCATGGCGCCGTAGATATTGCCGATCCCGCCCAGCACCGCCGCGCAGAAGGCTTTCAGGCCGGGCAGGAAGCCCATCGAGAACTGGATCGAGTTGTAATTGGCGCCCCACATCACGCCAGCCACGGCCGCCAGCGCCGCGCCCAGCGCGAAGGTGGCGACGATGACCTTGTTGGCATCCACGCCCATCAGGCCCGCCACGCGCGGGTTCTCGGCCGTGGCGCGCATGGCGCGGCCCAGCCGGGTTTTCTCCACCAGCAGCACCAGCCCGGCCATCGAGAGCACGGCCAGCGCCAGCAGCAGGATCTGGGTCGGCGAAATCACCGCGCCGCCGATCGGCACCGGGTCGGACGACAGCAACTGCGGGAACGGCAGCGGGTTGCGGCCCCAGATCATCATGGCGAACGTGTTCAGCAGGGTCGACACGCCGATCGCCGTGATCAGCGGCGCCAGGCGCGGCGCATTGCGCAGGCGGCGATACGCCACGCGCTCGATGATCACGTTGACCAGCATGCACACCGGGATCGCGCCCAGGATGGCCACCGCCAGCTTGACGTAGCCCGGCAGGTTGGGCGCATGCTGGTTGAGGATGTTCAGGATGGTCAGGCCGGACATGGCGCCTATCATCAGCACATCGCCGTGGGCGAAGTTAATCAGGTTCAGCACGCCATACACCATGGTGTAGCCCAGCGCGACCAGCGCATACATGCTGCCCAGCACCAAGCCATTGATAATTTGTTGGATAAAGGTATCCATGCTCTCCCTTGTTTGTTAGGCCCTTACGTAACAAAAGCGGCACCCGGGTATCCCCGAGGTGCCGCTATTGAAAGCGAGGCAAATAATAGCGAGAATTTCAGCAAACTAATCGCGGAATAACCACGGCCGCACTGAATTAAATTCCGGTTTCCGGCTTCGGGCCGCCGTCCAGTCCCTTGGGCAGCGGGAAGGTGACGTGTTCTTCCACGCCTTCCAGCGGGCGCACGCTGCGCACGCCCAGCTCCTTCAGGCGGTCGATCACGGCCTGCACCAGCACCTCGGGCGCCGACGCGCCGGCCGTCACGCCCACGCGCAGCTTGCCGTCCAGCCAGGCCGGATCGATCTGGCCGGCGTTGTCGACCATGTAGGCCGGCGTGCCCTTTTTTTCCGCCACTTCGCGCAGGCGGTTGGAATTGGAGCTGTTCGGGCTGCCGACCACGATCACCACTTCCACCTGCGGCGCCATGAACTTCACGGCTTCCTGGCGGTTGGTGGTGGCGTAGCAGATGTCGCCCTTCTTCGGCTCGATAATGTTGGGGAACTTGCGCTTCAGGGCGGCGATGATGTCGGCCGTGTCGTCCACCGACAGCGTGGTCTGCGACACGTAGGCCAGTTGATCCGGCTTGGCCACCGCCAGCTTGTCCACGTCTTCCACGGTTTCGACCAGGTACATGCCCTCTTCCGTCTGGCCCATGGTGCCTTCGACTTCCGGGTGGCCATCGTGGCCGATCATGATGATTTCGCAGCCCTGCTTGCGCATCTTGGCCACTTCCACATGCACCTTGGTGACCAGCGGGCAGGTGGCGTCGAAGATGCTGAAGCCGCGCGCGTCGGCTTCCGCGCGCACGGCCTTGGACACGCCGTGGGCCGAGAACACCAGCGTATTGCCGGCCGGGACTTCGTCCAGCTCCTCGATGAAGATGGCGCCCTTGGCGCGCAGGTCGTTCACCACGTAGGCGTTGTGGACGATCTCGTGGCGCACGTAGATCGGCGCGCCGAACTGTTGCAGCGCGCGCTCGACGATTTCGATGGCGCGGTCGACGCCGGCGCAAAAGCCGCGCGGCTGGGCCAGCAGGAGTTCCTTGTCGCTCATGGGGTTCCTCACAGCACGGAGATCAGTTTGACCTCGAATTTCACCGGCTGGCCGGCCAGCGGGTGGTTGAAGTCGAACAAACAGGTTTCAGCGCCCAGTTCGCGCAGGATGCCGGCGAAGCGGCCGCCGCCCGGCGCGGTGAAATCCACCAGGTCGCCGATCTGGTACTCGGTGCCGGGCGCCGAGTTTTCATCCAGCGTGGCGCGGGTGACCGGGCGGATCAGCTCGGGATTGCGCGGGCCGAAAGCCACGCCCGGCGCCAGCTCAAAGGTCTTGTGCGTGCCTTCCGGCAGGCCGATCAGCAGTTCTTCCAGCACTGGCGCCAACTGGCCCTGGCCCAGCAGCAGCGTGGCGGGCGTGCTGTCGAAGGTGGTGACGATATCCTTGCCGTCCATGGAGGCGAGGCGGTAATGCAGGGTGAGGTAAGCCGATGGGGTGACGACTGGTGGTTGCGCGTTAGACATGACGTGGACTTCGGTGAACTGGCAAAGGCCATATTGTAAGCCAGCTTGTCTCCGGCTAGCCGTTTCCCGTTATTTTGATTGACTGAAAACGTTTTCAAAGCGATGATGCAGCGATTCGTTGCGTAGGAGACAAGCATGAGCACAGTTCAGGACCAAGCCGCCGCATCATCGATCAGTGCCACGGTGGACGCGCAGGGCGCCGGCACGACGCCCGGCCCAGCCGCCGCGGCGCCCGCACCGGTCGCCGCGGGTGCGGCAGGCGTCGATGCGCCGGGGCGGGCGAGTGCGGCGGGTTCGACGGGCACGGCCGGCCCTACGGGCGCCGCGGCCATTGCCGGCGTCGCCAGCCGCGTGACCGCCATCGACCTGCTGCGCGGGCTGGCCGTGATCGGCATGATCCTGGTCGCCTACGCCGGCGACTGGGCGCACCGCTTCCCCGTCCTCAACCACGCCGACTGGCGCGGCTACGCCTGGGCCGACATGATCTTCCCCAGCTTCCTGTTCTGCGTCGGCGCCGCCCTGCCCTACTCCCTGCTGAAACGCGCCGCCACGCAGTCGCGCGGCGCCGTGCTGGCCTACCTGGCGCGCCGCGCCGCCGCCCTGTTCCTGCTGGGCCTGCTGCTGAACCTGCTGCCCTATTTCGATTTCGCCCATGTGCGCGTGATGGGCATCCTGCAGCGCATCGGCCTGTGCTATTTCGCCGTGGGCGCGCTGGGGCTGGCGCTGGGCCGACGCGAGGGCGCGGCTTATGCGCTGTCCCCGGCCCGCGTGGTCGCCACAGCGGCAGCCGTGGCCATCGGCTACGCCGCCCTGCTGCTGGCCTGGGACGCGCCGGATTGCGGCCGCGCCTGCTTCGACTCCAGCCACGCGCTGCCGACCGTCATCGACCGCGCCGTGCTCAGCATCGCGCACATGTGGCCATACGGCGTCACCAACGGCGCCGTCACCTACGAGCCGGAGGGCTTGCTGTCGACCCTGGGCGCGCTGATCAACGTGCTGGCCGGCCTGGCCGCCGGGCTGGTGCTGCGCAAGGGCGCCCGCGCCGCGCACTGGCAGATGCTGACCGTCATCGCCGTGTTCCTGCTGATCGCCGGTTTCGCACTGGACCCGCTGCTGCCTATCGTGAAGAAAATCTGGACGCCCAGCTTTGCCCTGCTGTCGTCCGGCTTCTCGCTGCTGGCCTTGGCGGCGCTGCACCGCGTGCGCCGCTGCCCGCCGGTGCAGGCCTTCGGCGCCAACGCCACGCTGGCCTTCATCGGCATCAGCCTGATGGACTGCGTGCTGCAACTGCCGCTGCGCGCCGCCGAACCGCACAGTTGGCACGACTACCTGGCCAGCCTGCTGGGCGCGGCCATCGGCGACCAGCGCATCGCCTCGTTCAGCTATTCGGCCGGCCTGCTGCTCGTCCTGGGCGCGGCCTTGTGGCTGCTGTACCGGAAAAAGGTCTTCTTCCGGCTTTGATCAGTACCGCCCTCCGCCGGCCGCCGACAATGGTGACTCCAAGGAGGACATACCATGCCCATCAACGAATGGCCGCACGAACGCCGCCCACGGGAACGCCTGATACGCGAAGGCGCGCATGCGCTGTCGGATGAAGAGCTGCTGGCCATCTTCCTGCGCACCGGCGTGGCCGGCAAGGACGCCGTGGCGCTGGGCCGCGACATGATGCATCGCTTCGGCTCGCTGCACCGGCTGTTCGCGGCCAGCCTGCAGGAATTCTCCGCGGTGAAGGGCCTGGGCCCGGCCAAGTACACCCAGTTGCAGGCCGTGATGGAACTGGCCCGGCGGGCCATCAAGGAAGAAGTGCGCACCAGCGCCAACGCCCTGAACTCGCCGCGCGCGGTCAAGGAATACCTGCACATCGCCCTGGCCGGCAAGCCCTTCGAATCCTTCCACGTCCTGTTCCTGGACGTGAAAAACCGCCTGATCGAAGCCAAGGAAATGTTCAGGGGGACGTTGACCCACACCTCGGTCTACCCGCGCGAAGTGGTGCGCGAAGCCCTGGCCCGCAACGCCGCCAGCGTCATGCTGGCCCATAACCACCCGTCCGGCTCGCCCGATCCCAGCGAGTCCGATTTGCTGCTGACGCGCGCGCTGACGCAGGCGCTGGCCCTGGTCGATATCCGCGTCCTCGACCATTTTGTGGTTGCCGGCCACCAGATTCATTCCTTTGCCGAGCATGGCCAACTCTAGGTTTACCCCTATGCGCTCAAGGGTTTACGAGCGCATTCACAATTGTTAAATTAATTTAAAAATTTAAGACACAATTGTTTTTCGTAAGTGATTGAAAAACCTGATTTTTTTGGATATACTCTCGTTTTTCCAATTGTGGAATGTCTTTAAAGGAGTGCGTTATGGCACGTGTTTGCCAAGTTACTGGGAAGAAGCCGATGGTCGGCAACAATGTCTCCCACGCAAACAACAAAACCAAACGTCGTTTCCTGCCTAACCTGCAGAACCGTCGTATTTTTGTTGAATCTGAAAACCGCTGGGTCTCCCTGCGTCTGTCCAACGCTGGTCTGCGCGTAATCGACAAGGTCGGCATCGATGCCGTCCTGGCCGACATGCGCGCTCGCGGCGAAAAAGTCTAATAGGGAGCTATCATGGCGAAAACTGGCCGCGACAAAATCAAGCTGGAATCGACCGCAGGTACTGGTCACTTCTACACCACCACCAAGAACAAGCGTACCATGCCTGCCAAAATGGAGATCATGAAGTTCGATCCCAAGGCACGCAAGCACGTGATGTACAAAGAAACCAAGATCAAGTAAATCGATCTTCGTCTCGACAAAAAAACCGCTCCCTGGAGCGGTTTTTTTTCGTCTACAGACAGCCTTCGTCGTACTGGATTTCCTTCCAGGCGCCGGCCGCCAGTTCGGCGATCCTGCCGTCGCCGGTGGCGAAGCGCAAGGCATAGCGCCCGTCGCGGCTGCGGACCATCAGGGTCTGCTCGCCCTCCACATAAGGCGCCGGCGAGCGCAGCACGCCTTTGCCATACACGCGCTGCACTTTCGACACCGGATCGCCCAGGCGCACGCCGCGGTCCGATGCGATCCCCTCTTCCATCACGTCGACCCGCTTCAGCACATCGTCGATGAACATCAGCAGCAGGCCCGGCTGCCTGGCCGGTTCGAGCTGATAGCAATGGGGCGAGCCGCGCTCACCCGGCGGCGTCGGTTGCAGGTGATCGCCCAGCGTCTTGTTGACGTCATCGAGCGTCATGCCGACCTTCAGCGGGCCGGCGCCGTCGGGACGCACGATCCAGCCGCCGGCGTGAACAGAGGTGGACAAGGCCAACAGGAACAAGGGCAGCAGGCGGCGCAGGGTCATGGTCGATCTCCACAAATAAAAAAGGCCCCGATCAATCGGAGCCTCGTGATTGTAGCCAATCCGGCTTAAGCGTAGCTACGCAGGCGCAGCGAGAAATCCTGCAGCGACTTGATGCCCGACGCTTCGGCGCGGTTGCACCAGTCCTGCAACTTGTGCAGCAACTGGTCGCGCGTGAAGTGCGAACGCTCCCAGATCATGCCCAGTTCCACGCGCATATTGTGCATGGTCTCCAGCGCTTTGCTGTGCTGGAACAGCTCGATCAGTTGCTGCTGCTGCGGCGCTTCCAGCTTGCCCGGCTCGCGCTGCATCAGCTTGCGCGACGACTTCAGGAAACGCGCCTCCAGTTGCGCCTTGTCCTTCAGGTGTTCCAGTTCTTCCTTCCAGGCGTGCTTGATCGACTTGGCGTACTTGGCCATCACGTCGTAGCGGTTGGCGATCACCGATTGCAAGGTGTCAAAGTCCGCTTCCAGCTTGCCCTTGGCGAACTTCGGCTCCGGCGCGCGCTTCTTGACCTTGGCCAGGCCCACCAGTTCCATCGCGCGGATATAGCCCCAGCCGATGTCGAACTCATACCACTTGGACGACAGCTTGGCCGAAGTCGCAAACGTGTGGTGGTTGTTGTGCAGCTCTTCGCCGCCGATCAGCAGGCCGAAAGGAATGATGTTGGTGGCGGCGTCCGCGCACTCGTAGTTGCGATAGCCCCAATAGTGACCGATGCCGTTGATGATCCCGGCCGCGGTCACGGGGATCCACAGCATCTGCACGGCCCACACGGTGATGCCGATGACGCCGAACAGCAGCACGTTCAGCACCAGCAGCGAGGACACGCCCAGCGCGCTGTACTTGCTGTAGACGTTATGCTCCATCCAGTCGTCCGGCGTGCCGTGACCGTACTTCTCCATGGTTTCCTTGTTCTTGGCTTCCGCGCGGTACAACTCGGCGCCTTCCCAGAACACTTTCTTGATGCCGCGGGTGACCGGGCTGTGCGGATCTTCCTCGGTGTCGCACTTGGCGTGGTGCTTGCGGTGGATCGAGGCCCACTCCTTGGTCACCTGGCCGGTGGTCAGCCACAGCCAGAAACGGAAGAAGTGGCTGGCGACGGGGTGCAGGTCCAGCGCGCGGTGCGCCTGGCAACGGTGCAGGTAAATCGTCACGCTGGCGATGGTGATGTGGGTAACCGCCAGGGTATAAAAGAACACTTGCCATGCCGAGAGACGGGTGACACCGTTCGACATGAAATCCAATACTGCTTCTAAGCTCATTCCTACTCCAAAGTTGGGCGTACGCCGTGATGCGGCTTTTCCGCCAAGATTGCGCTTTTAACAGGCGCGCAAAGTCCTCAGTTCTTATTGTTGGTCGATATTGTACGCTGAAATAAACGCGGTTTTCCTTCAGTCACCAACTATTCCTTAGGCACGGTCGTGCTATCGGCTGGCGCGAAGGGCGCAGGCACAGGGCCGAGGATGCGCATTTCCCGTTGCGGGAACGGTACAGAGATATGGTTGTCCTTCAACGCGCGCCAGATCGCCCGGTTGACGTCCGAGGTGACGCCGCCGCGGCCGTTCTGCGGATCGTTGATCCAGAAGCCCACCGTCAGATCCAGGCCGTCCGCACCAAAGGTGGAAAGCTGCACCGACGGCGCCTTGTCCTTCAGTACACGTTCCACCGACAGCACCGCCTCGGTCAGCAACTGCACGACGAAATCGACGTCGGTATCGTAGGCCACCGACACCTTGGTGGTGATGTAGACCAGGCTGTTGGACAGCGAGGAATTCTGCACGGCGCCCGACACCAGCATCTCGTTCGGCACGATGGACTCCATGCCGTCCAGCCCCTGCAGCACGGTGTAGCGCGTGTTGATCTGCGTGACCATGCCGGTGTATTTGTCGACCGTGATCATGTCGCCGATGGTCAGGCTGCGATCGAGCAGGATGATGAAGCCGGACACGTAGTTGCTGGCGATCTTCTGCAAGCCCAGGCCCAGGCCCACGCCCAGCGCGCCGCCGAACACCGACAGCACGGTCAGGTCCATGCCGGCCCACGACAGGCTCATCAGCACGGCCACCACGATCAGCACCGCGCGCGCCGTGCGGCCCAGCACCACGCGCAGATTGGTGTGCATGCCCTGCATCTGCATCAGGCGTTCGTCCAGCGCGGCGCCAGCCCACAGCGCCAGCATCAGCGTGACGACGATGGACATGGTGGCTTGCAGGACGTCGAGAATGGAAATCTTGCTGGTCTTGCCCAGCGGGAGCTTGGTGTCGTCGAGGAACTGGAACACATCGTTCCACAGGCCGGTGATGTACAGCGTGAAGGCCAGCCACACCAGCAACTGGAACACCTTCTCGAAGGCCAGCATGGACGGGCTGATGGCGCGTCCCTGGCGCGCGAACACGCGGCGCAACAGGTAGAAGGTGAAGCGTATCACCACCAGCGAACCGAACACCGGCAAGGCCACCTTGATCAGGTTGACGTGGTGATAGCGGTCCAGCCACAGGCGCGACAGGTACAGCAGCACGACCACCGTCAGCGGCGCCAGCACGCGGCCGAAGCTTTGCACGCCGAAGCCCAGCACGCCGCCCTGCACTTCCTTGCGGCCGAAGCGCTTCTTCAGCACCCGCGCCAGCCCGAAGCCCACCACGATGGAGACAATGATGGCGGCCGCCTGCCACAGCAGGCTGGGATCGCGCAGGTCGCCGGACAGGTCGTCGATCAGATTGAGCAGGGGCTGTTGTTGGGACATTGCTTACAAACGAAGTAACGGAATTGCTAGGTTAAACTAAAACAGGCCGGGTATCCCGGCCTGTTGACTTAAGCGATGCTTATTCTGCCGCGTCGCTGTCTTCCCTGGCCTTTTTCGGCATCGGCTTGCGCTCGAAGACCGCGGCGAAGAAGCCGTCGGTCTGGTGCTTGTGCGGCAGCAGCTTCAGGTAGTCGCCCATCTCCAGCGGGATCTTCTGCTCGGCCAGCACCTGGTGCGCGGGGACCAGCTCGAAATCAGGATGGGTCTCCACGAACTGCCTGGCGACGGCGTCGTTCTCTTCGTCCAGCAGGCTGCAAGTCGCGTAGACCAGGCGGCCGCCGCCCTTGACCAGGCGCGATGCGCCGTCCAGGATGGCGATCTGCTTGGCCTGCAGTTCGGCGACGCCTTCCGGCTGCTGGCGCCATTTCACGTCCGGGTTGCGGCGCAGGGTGCCCATGCCCGAGCACGGCGCGTCGACCAGCACGCGGTCGATCTTGCCGGCCAGGCGCTTGATCTTGGCGTCGCGCTCGTGCGCGATCACCACCGGGTGCACGTTCGACAGGCCGCTGCGCGCCAGGCGCGGCTTCAGCTTGGTCAAACGCTTCTCGGACACGTCGAAGGCATACAGGCGGCCCGTGTTGCGCATGGTCGCGCCCAGCGACAAGGTCTTGCCGCCGGCGCCGGCGCAAAAGTCCACCACCATCTCGCCGCGCTTGGCGCCGACCAGGGCCGACAGGATCTGGCTGCCCTCGTCCTGCACTTCGATATGGCCATCCTTGAACAGCGGCAGATTCTGCAACGCCGGCTTGGTCAGGATGCGCAGGCCCAGCGGCGCGTACGGCGTGGGCTCGGCCTTGATCGGCGCCTGCGCCAGCTGGGCGATCACGTCGTCGCGGTTGGCCTTGAGCGCATTGACGCGCAGGTCCAGCGGCGCCGGCTGGTTGATGCCGTCGGCCAGCGCCAAGGTCTCGTCTTCGCCCAGTTGCGCGACCAGCTTGTCGAACAGCCACTTCGGCATGTTGGAGCGGCTGGACTTGTGCATCAGCTTGCGGTCCACCGCCTGGATGCGCTCGACCCAGGCCGCCTCGTCGGCGCTCACGCCGCCCAGCGACTCCAGGCCCACCGCGTCGCTCATGCCCAGCAGGACCAGGCGGCGCATGGTGGTGCCGCCGCCCTGCTCGGAGAAATCGGAGTAGAAGTTCTTGTTGCGCAAAACGTTATAAATCGTTTCCGCGATGGCGCCGCGCTCGCGGCCGCCCAGGCGCGGGTGGTCTTTGAAGTAGCGCGACAGGGTGACGTCGGCTGGCGCGGCAAAGCGCAAAATCTCGCGCAACACTTCTTCGGCGTTGGCGAGTATCGCTGGAGGCAATCTCATGGAATTCCTTGGTTAGTTTTTACTTGCTGTGGTCCACCTGGACCGCGTCCTGCGCGATGGTCAGCCGGTCTTCCACAAACCAGCGCACGGCGCGCGGGTAAATGATGTGTTCCTGCGCCAGCACGCGCGCTGACAGGGTATCGACCGTGTCGTCCGGCAGCACCGGCACGGCCGCCTGCGCCACCATCGGGCCGTGGTCCAGCTCGGCCGTGACGAAATGCACCGTCGCGCCGTGTTCCTTCACGCCGGCGGCCAGCGCCTGCGCATGGGTCGCCAGGCCCGGGAACAGCGGCAGCAGCGACGGGTGGATGTTCAGCATGCGGCCGGCGTAATGGGCCACGAACGGCGCGGTCAAGATGCGCATGAAGCCGGCCAGCACCACCAGGTCGGGCTGGTAGCGGTCGATCACGGCTTGCAGGGCGGCGTCGAATTCGGCGCGGCTGGCGTAGTCCTTGTTGGGCACCACCGCCGTTTCTATCCCGTGGGCGGCGGCAAAGGCCAGGCCGGCGGCGTCGGCGCGGTTGCTGATGACGGCGGCGATGCGGGCCGGCCAGCGCTCCTCGGCCAGGGTGCGGACGATCGCTTCCATATTGCTGCCGCGGCCGGAAATCAGAATGACGATGTTTTTCATAACCCGACATTGTACCTTGTCCACAGGCGCAGGACCACTAAAAGGGCAAGGATTGTTGCAACGCAGCAGGCATTGCACGACCGCAGGGAGCCCGCGCCAGCGCGGATGCGGGTGGGGCCGGCTTACTCGAAGGAGTAAAAGACCCGGAACGGCACTTTCTTGTCGGCCCAGTAATCGGCGGCGTCGCGGAAGACGTCCAACAGGGTTTCCCGTGCTTCCCGGTCAAATTTCTGGGTGTTGGGCAGTTGCTCCAGTACGATCAAAAAGCCAGTCTGCTGGCCGGCCTTGTACATGGTTTCGGTCAGCGTTTCGCGCAGACCGTCGAAGTTCTTGCCTACTCCCTTGGGAAACTGGAACGATTCCGAAATGATGCCCAGCACTTGCTGCTTGGTCGCGCCGGCATTGCAGTACGCGTACAGAAAGTGTTGCCCCAGGCGGGCCGCCTCTTCCTGCAACTCGGCCACGCGGAAGGCGCGGATCGACTGCACTACATTGGGCGGCACGGTCATTAGCAGACTCATGTTTCCCTCAATTTGACCTGGTGGTATGTACGGTGTGTCCACTTTACTGTCGAGAGTGCCTATTTTGTGAATTAATGAGTAAATAATTTGAGCACCTGTCCACTAAACACGGCTGGCAGGTCGGCGCCGGCCGCGGCTGATTCTCTGTTTCTCGAATCCCATACGCGTACTAGGGTAACGTGTTGTTCCTCCCAGATCAACACGTATGTGGTGCGGAACGCAATATTTGTTAAAAATCAGAAGACTTTACCTGTGAATTAGGGGCTAATTCGGCACAATTGGCGCCCGTGTTGCGCAGCGACAGAGGTGGGCCGCCGCTGTTACAATTTGTTGCCATAGATACCTTCAGTGCTCTAGTTTCAGCAGGGCACCGGTATTACCATACGAATCATGCAATATCAGAATTCCCTCTGATAGGCCCCCTGAACGAATAACGAGGTATCCCAATGAACCTGCAAGCCAAACTCATCGCTTCCGCACTTTGCCTAGGCGCCCTGCCCCTGACCCAGGCGGCCGATTTTGAAGATTATGGCCGCGTGGTGAGCGTGCGTCCGCAAGTGGAACAAATCAACCGTCCGCGCCAGGAATGCCGCGACCAGGTGGTTCAAGTACAGCAGCCGGCCCCGCAGCGCGGCGTCGGCGGCGCCATCCTCGGCGGCCTGGTCGGCGGCCTGGCCGGTAACCAGGTGGGCGGCGGCACCGGCCGCTCGGTGGCCACCGCGGCCGGCGCCATCGCCGGCGCCCTGGTGGGTGACCGCGTGGACAACGCCAACACCCCGAACCAGGGCGCAGTGACCGAACAGCAAGTGCGCCAGTGCCGCACCGTCGACCACTGGGAGTCGCGCACCACCGGTTATGAAGTGACCTACGATTACCGCGGCCGCAACTACACCGACATCATGTCCTACGACCCGGGCGAGCGCGTGCGCCTGAATGTGAGCGTGCAGCCGTCGCAGCGCTGAGTCTCTGCCCCGCGCCTCCCGCAATGCCGGCCCCGCGCCGGCATTGTCACTTCTGGCTTGCCTTGCGGTAATGCATGGCGTGATAATGCCGGTTCACCCCTTCGCCCTTGCCCCATGCTGATCAAACGTAAATCCATCGAAAAAGAAGAATCGTCGCGTCCCGCCCGCAAGCCGAAGTACGCGCCGGTGACCTTGTCCGAACTGGACGGGGTGCGCTACCTGCACTTCGGCACCGAGTGGGTGCAGGGCGCGATGCGCATCCGTAAGCCCAACTGGCCGGAGCTGGAATACGCGCAGCAGATGATGGCCTGGCTGCTGTGGCAGCCGGCGCCCGAGAGCATCGCCCAACTGGGCCTGGGCACGGGCGCCCTCACCAAATTCTGCTACGCCAGCTTTCCCGAGGCGCGCGTCACCAGCGTCGAACTGAACCCGTCGGTGATCGCCATCTGCGAAACGATGTTCAAGCTGCCGCCCAACGACGAGCGCCTGCAGGTGCTGGAGATGGACGCGCTGGACTTCGTCAACGACCCGCTCAACGCCGGCACCCTGGACGTGCTGCAGGTCGACCTGTACGACGCCACCGCGCGCGGTCCGGTGCTGGACACGCCCGAGTTTTACCAGGCTTGCGCGGCCTGCCTCAACGACGAGGGCATCATGACCGTCAACCTGTTCGGCGATCATCCCAGCTACGCGCGCAACGTCAAGGCCATGAAGTTCGCGTTCGGTCAGGTGATTTGCCTGCCGCAGGTGCATGATGGTAACGTGGTCGCCATCGCCTTCAAGCGGCGCCGGCCCATCGACCTGGACGCGCTGCAGGCGCGCGCCGCGCAGATCGTCGCCGGCACCAGGCTGCCCGCCAAGTCCTGGGTCAAGGGCATCGCCAGCACGCTGTAACTCTTCAGAAGAAAGGTGGCCGCACAGATGACTTCCGCAACGACTGTCAGCGCAACGGGCAAGGCGGCCCCGCTGGACCTGCAGCAGATCTACACCTGGCTGCTGACCGACGGCATGGTGCGCAAGTCCGAAGTCAAGGAACTGTATGCGCAAAGCCAGGCCATCCTGAAGAACACGGCCGGCCCCATGCATCCGCTGAGCGCGGTGGCGCACGCCAAGCTGCTGTCGGCGCGGCCGCCGCACAAGCTGCTGACCCTGGACGCCCTGTGCGAGTGGCTGGCCGAGCGCGTCGGCCTGCCCTTCATCCGCATCGATCCGCTGAAGATCGACTTCACCCGCGTGGCCGACGTGATGTCGGCCAGTTACGCGGCGCGCTTCAACATCCTGCCGGTGGAGCTGACCGCCGACACGCTGGTGGTGGCCACCGCCGATCCCTACGCGCTGGAATGGGAAGCGGAGATCGCCAAGGTGTCGCGCCGCATCGTGCGCCGCGTGATCGCCAACCCGCTCGACATCGCGCAGTACATCACGCAGTTCTTCAGCCTGGCCAAGTCGATCAAGAAGGCCAACAAGAGCAACACCAACGACCTGGCGCTGCGCAACAACTTCGAGCAACTGGTCGAGCTGGGCAAGGCCAACAAACAGGTCGACGCCAACGACCAGCACATCATCAACATCGTCGACTGGTTGTGGCAATACGCCTTCGAGCAGCGCGCCTCCGACATCCACCTGGAACCCAAGCGCGACATGGCGGCGATCCGCTTCCGCATCGACGGCGTGCTGCACCAGGTGTACCAGGTGCCGGCGGTGGTGATGATCGCCATGACCGCGCGCATCAAGCTGCTGGGGCGCATGGACGTGATCGAGAAGCGCCGCCCGCAGGACGGCCGCATCAAGACCCGCACCGCCGGCGGCCAGGAGGTCGAGCTGCGCTTGTCGACGCTGCCGACCGCCTTCGGCGAAAAGCTGGTGATGCGCATCTTCGATCCCGACGTGGTGGTCAAGACCCTGCCGGAACTGGGCTTCCCGCTGGACGACGCGCAGCGCTGGGACGCGCTGACCCAGCGCCCGCACGGCATCATCCTGGTGACCGGGCCGACCGGCTCCGGCAAGACCACCACGCTGTACACCACGCTCAAGGCGCTGGCCACCAGCGAGGTCAATGTCTGCACGGTGGAAGACCCGATCGAGATGGTGGAGCCGGCCTTCAACCAGATGCAGGTGCAGCCGGGCATAGACCTGTCCTTTGCCGACGGCGTGCGCGCGCTGATGCGGCAAGACCCCGACATCATCATGGTGGGCGAGATCCGCGACCTGGCCACGGCCGAGATGGCGATCCAGGCCGCGCTGACCGGCCATCTGGTGCTGTCCACGCTGCACACCAACGACGCGCCCTCGGCCGTGATGCGCCTGCTGGAACTGGGCGTGCCCTACTACCTGCTGGAAGCCACGCTGATCGGCATCATGGCGCAGCGCCTGGTGCGCACCCTGTGCCCGGACTGCAAGGCCGCCGGCGGCGAGATCAGCGACGACATCTGGAGCAGCCTGGCCGGCAACTGGGAGCTGGCCAAGCCGGCCACTGTCTACAAGCCGGTCGGCTGTCCCGAGTGCCGGCAGACCGGCTACCGCGGCCGCACCGGCCTGTACGAGCTGCTGACCGTGACCGAAGCCTTCAGCGAGCAGATCCGCGAAGAGACCGACATCCAGGCGCTGCGCCGCCAAAGCATCGCCGACGGCATGAAGCCGCTGCGCATCGCCGGCGCGCTGAAGATCCAGGAAGGCGTGACCACCGCCGACGAAGTGCTGAAGGTGACCGCCGCGATGGGCATGAAATAAACACAATGGGCTAAATAGTTTACACAAACCCTTTGCAGTTGGCGCAAGGCTGTATATAATACGGCCTCTCTCGGGGGTCGTTAGCTCAGCTGGTAGAGCAGCGGACTTTTAATCCGTTGGTCGCAGGTTCGAATCCCGCACGGCCTACCACCGAATTCAGTAGTACGAAAGGGTTGGCAAGCATGCGCTTGCTAACCCTTTTTTGCGTTTGCGCTTCAATTCATCGAGCACTCGACCTTGACGGTCGAACGGCGCGCCAGGCTGCCCACATCGGCCGCGTCCATATGCTTGGCCTTGGGGTCCTGCTGCAGGTGGGCGGTGCCGTAGTCGACGTTCGACGCTTCCAGGAAGCTCGACAGCGTGGCGGTATTGATCGCGAAATTCACGTTTTGCGGGATGCTGCCCGTCGCCTGCCCCACGCCGACCGCATTGATCTGCGCCACCACGACGCCGACGAGCTGTCCGTAAGCGTCGAGCACCGGGCCGCCGCTGTTGCCGGGCTGGGTGGGCACGGACATCTGGAACTGCGAGGTGTCGTTGTTGATGCCGCCCAGGTTGGTCAGGGTGCCGGTGCTGACGCTGGCGCCCGCGGCCAGCAGGCCGGCCAGCGGATAGCCCAGGGTCACCAGCTCGTCGCCGGGGCGGACGCTGTGCCCCTGGCGCAGCTTCAGCGACGGCGCATGCAGGTTGTCCACGCTCAGCAGCGCGAGGTCGTTGCGCTCATCCTTGGCGCGCAGGACGGCCGGCAGGTCGTAGGGCATGACCTTGATGTTCTTGCAGTCCTTGACCACATGGTGATTGCTGACCACATAGCTCTGTCCCACGCCGATGACGAAGCCGCTGCCGCTCCTGGCGCCACCGGCCGGGCTCTTGACGCCACCCGCCTCCGCCGCCGCTCCGCCGGCCGTGAGTGCCTTGGCCGCGTCGGTTGCCGTGATCGCCCTGGTCATGTCGGCCGCCACCGGCCACTGCCTGGCCTTGTTCTGCGCTTCGGCCAACTGGGCCGGGCTCAGTTTGGCGGCCACGCGCTCGCCGCTGGTCTTCGCCGAGCTGCGCTGCGGATCGCGCGCCAGGGCCAGCGTGTACCACATATGGGCGGCCACCAGGTCCGGCACCAGGCCGCCCCGGCCCTGCTCGTAAAACGCGCCCACCCATTCCTCGGCAATGGCGTCGCGCAAATAGGCCGCGCTGAGCAGCCATTTGAGCGCTTCGCCATCGTCGCGCGCGACGCCGTTGCCGCGGGCGTAGGCGACGCCGAGGTTGCGCTGGCCTATCGGGTGCATCTGCAGCGCGGACTTGCGGTACCAGCCGATGGCCTGATACTGATCCTTGTCGACCATTTCACCGTTGGCGTAGAAATCGCCGATCCAGATCTGGGCCGAGGACTGGCCCTGCTCCGCCGCCCGGCGCAGCCACGGCAGCGCTGCGGCCTTGTCCGTCGTCAGCCCGCCCTGGCCGCGGTACAGGCTGATCCCGTACCACAACTGCGCGTCGGCGTTGCCCAGGTCGGCCGACTGCTTAAACAGGGCGACCGCCTGCTGCTCATCCTTGGGCAAGCCATTGCCCAGTTGCAGTTGGCGCGCCAACAAGTAGATCGCTTCCGGCTCGCCGGCGGCGGCGCCCTTCTTGAACAAGTCCACCGCGACCGCCTCGTCCTTGATCACACCCTGCCCGGCCAGGCGCATTTTGCCCATCATGACCATCGCCTTCGGATTGTCCTTGTCCAGCCAGGGCTGCAGCAGCTTGGCCGCAGCGGCGTAATCGCGCTTCTTGACCGCTTCCCTGGCAGGCGCCAGCTCATCGTCCTGCGCATGGATGGGTAGGCTGGCCGACAACAGCACGCTCAAGACCAGGCCGCATGAGATTTTCTTCATAGATGGGAGCATCAAAATTAATCAACGACAACATAATGCGCCATCAGTATCGGCCTGTCAAACAGGCAACTTTCACCACAGCACGTCATCCGACACAACCGCCGGCCTCTAGTGTAAGCTACGCAGCAAGCGCGCGCGGCGCGGTCTTATGGGGACATTATGGGGCGGGGGAGCAATGGGCGAAAATGGTGGATGGCGGCGCTATGCTGCCTGCCGATGATGTCCATGGCCACGCCCCCGGTGCAGTTGCGCACGGCGGCGCAAGAAGGCTCCGATCCCAAATTCGTCCAGGGCAAGGACCAGATCGTCGGCCTGTGCATCGACATCATGCGCGCGGTCGAGCAGATCGATCCCGGCTTGCGCTTCGTCGGCGACCAGCGCTGGAAACCCTTGATACGCGCCTTCGCGGAACTGGCGAACAACCAGGAAGACGTGCAATGCGCGGTGCAGCGCACCGCCGAGCGCGAGAAGCTCTACACCTACATCGGCCCGCCGCTGTACACCATCGAATACCATTTCCTGGCGCGCGCCGATGACAACGTCACCATCCGTAACTGGGAAGATGTGCGCCTGCTGGCGCCCAACAACCTGGTGCTGGTCAGCCGCGGCTATGCCGCGCGCGAGATCATCGCCGAGGCTGGCGGAATCGAGGTGGATGACCGCTCGCCGCTGCAGGAACTCAATCTGCAGAAGCTGATCGCCGGCCGCGCCCGATTCTATTTCCACCGCAGTCCCGGCCTGCAAAGGCTGCTGGAACGCACCGGCACCGCCGACAAGATCAAGATCCTGCCGCAGGTGATGGCCAGCGCCAAGCTGTACTTCGTGGTCAGCCGCCAACTGGACAGCAGCGTCAGCGAGCGCCTCGCCAGCGCCCTGTTCCAGTTGGAGAAAAAAGGCGAGCTGGAGCGCCTGATGCACAAGTGGGACTGAGTCCCGCCGGCGCGGACGAACTTACTCGCCCAGCATGCGGGCGCTGCCGGACACGCGGATCGAGCTGCCGGGCTGGGATGGAATCTCCACCTGCAAGTAGCAGGGCGCGCCCATGTCTTCGCCCTGGATGATTTCGATCGCGCCGCCATGCGGCCAGTCGAGGTCGCGCAGGTAGCCGGCCAGCGCGGCCGCCGCGGCGCCGGTGGCCGGGTCTTCATACACGCCGCTGGAAGCGAAGGGATTGCGCGCATGGAAGCGCTGCGGCGTTTCCGCGTACACCAGCGAGATCGTCACCAGGCCGTAGCGCTGCATCATGCTGCGGCCGGCGTCCAGGCTGTAGCGCATGGCGCGCAGCTGGTCGCGGCTGTTCAGCGCCAGCACCAGGTGGTTGACGCCGCCGTTGGCGATGGCCGGCGGGATGCGGTCGTCCAGGTCGGCCACGCCGTAGCCGAACAGCTTGAGCGCCTCCTGCACCAGCGCCGGCGGCGCCGGCATGCTGGAGGTCGGCGGCGATTGCAGCGCGGCCATCGCGCCCCTGCCTTGGGCCTTGCCTTCCACCGTGACGCGGGCGTGGTTGGTGGTCAGCGGGAAGATGCCGTCGCCGTTCTGCTGCGCCAGCACCGCGCCCAGCGCGATGGTGGCATGGCCGCAAAACGCCACCTCGCCGTCCGGCGAAAAATAGCGCACGCGCCAGCCATCCTCGAACGGCGCGGCAAACACGGTTTCCGAGTACCCCATCTCGGCAGCGATGCGCTGCATGGCGGGCTCTTCCGGCAGGGAGGAACGTATCATCACGCCGGCCGGGTTGCCGCCCGCTTCACCCACGGTGAAGGCGGCAACCTTGTGAACTTTGGTAATGGTCTGCATGTTGTCTCCAATAACGAAGTATGAACAGAGGGAAATGACAGCTAGCCACTATCGTTGCATCACCGATTTTTTTTATGCGCTCTGCCTTAAACTATACCCCGACTTTCAATTCCTGACTTCATCATTTAGAGCGACACTCATGCCGCCTTGGCGACCGGCGGCGCGGCCACCGCGGCGCTCGGTTTGCGTATCAGCAGGATGAGGGCGGCGGCCACCAGGCAGGCCGCGCCCGCCGCAAACAGCGCCGGGTTATAGGTCAGCAGCAGCGTGCGCACGCGGCCCGCGCCGTAGGCGGCCACGGCCGCGCCCAGTTGGTGGGCGGCGAACACCCAGCCGAACACCATGCCGGCTTTTTCCTTGCCAAAGGCGGCGCCGGCCAGGCGCACGGTGGGCGGCACGGTGGCGATCCAGTCCAGGCCGTAGAACATGGCGAAGACCGACAGGCCGTACAGCGTGAACGTCGAGTACGGCAGCCAGCACAGCGACAGGCCGCGCAAGCCGTAGTACATGAACAGCAGCTTGCGGTTGTCGTAGCGGTCCGACAGCCAGCCGGAGGCGATGGTGCCGACCAGGTCGAAGGCGCCCATCATGGCCAGCACCGAGGCGGCCGGCACGGGACCGAGGCCGGCGTCGCCGCACAGCGAGATGAAGTGGGTCTGGATCAGGCCGTTGGTGCTGAGGCCGCAGATGAAGAAGGTGGCGGCCAGGATCCAGAACACGCGGCTGCGCGCGGCTGCCGCCAGGATCTTGAACGGCGTGGCCAGCGTGACGCGCATGGCCGGTGCCGCCGCCGCGGCTGGCGTGCCGGGCGCGGCGCCGAACGGCGCCAGACCGAGGTCGCCGGGACGGTTACGCATCAGGAAGAACACGGCCAGCGCCACCAGCGCACAGGCCGACAGCACCGGCAGCACCGCCATGCGCCAGCCGTAGTGCTCGATCAGCCAGGCGCCCACCGGCAGGAAGATCAGTTGCCCGGTGGCCGAGCTGGCCGTCAGCAAGCCCACCACCAGGCCGCGGCGGGTATCGAACCAGCGGTTGGACACCACCGCGCTCAGCACCAGCGCCGTCATGCCGGACCCCACGCCCAGCATGATCCCCCAGCACAGCACCAATTGCCAGAACTGCGTCATCTGCGTGGCCAGCGCCATGCCCGAGGCCACCAGCGCCAGCGCCGCGACCACCACGTTGCGCAGGCCGAAGCGCTCCAGCAGGATGGCCGAGAACGGCCCCATCAGGCCGAACAGGGCGAAGCGCACCGCCAGCGCGGACGAGATCTGCTCCACGTCCCAGCCGAACTCCCGCGACAGCGGTTGCAGCAGCGCGCCCGGCAGACCCAGCGCGGCCGACGACGACAACCCGGTCAGGAAGGTGAGTGCCACGATCACCCAGGAAAAGTGCAGGCCGCGCCGCTGCAGCCAGTTCGATAGTGCTTGTGCAAACATGTAGTCCTCGCAATGACGGCGGCGCGCCGGAGAGCGCGCCTGGCAAGCCAGTTTACATGATGGCCATAATGAATACAAGCAAAATAAAACGGCGGCCCGCAAGCCGCCGCCTGTCATGCGCGCCGCCCTTACTGCTTGATGCGCAGCGAGCTTTGCACCTTCTGCACGCCCTTGACGTTGCGCGCCACTTCCACCGCCTTGTCGACCTCGGCCTGCGAGGGCACGAAACCGCTCAGGTTGACCGTGCCGTTGGTGGTTTCCACGTGCACGTCCAGCGACTTCAGCGACGGCTCGGCCAGCAGCTCGGTCTTCACCTTGGTGGTGATGGCGGTATCGGCCACCGCATCCTTGGCCAGCGTGGTTTTCTCGCGGGTTTCGCAGGAGGCCTTGTCGGTGCCGGTCAGGCCGCTGCAATCGATGCCGGTCTGGGCGACGTCGGCCGCTTTCTTGCCAGCCTTGGCGTCGTTGACCGCCGCCACGTGGACCGACTTGGCGCTGCTGATGCAGCTATCCTTGTCGGCGCCGCTGCGCGAGGCGCACTGGGCCTTGGCCAGGTTGTAATTGGCGTCCGCCACATTGATCTGGGCTTTCTCGACCGACTTCTTATCGTTCTTGTACTGCGCGACCGCGTTGGCTTCCGCATTCGCGCGGTTGACCTTGGCCTGTTCTATGCACACTTCCTTGGCATTGCCGGACTGTGCATCGCAGGCCCCCTTGGCGGTTTTGTAATCGTTGTCGGACTGGTTGATCGCCGCTTTGTAGGCGACGGTGTCGTTATTCGGGGTAGCAGCAAACGCGGTGCTGGCAGCGGCGGCCAGCACAAAGCAGATCAGCTTGTTCATGATGTGTCCCTTTTGTGGTGGTTGACGGACACATTAGACGCCTGCACCGAGCAGCACTCTGTGCGGAAACGTACACAGTCGGGGAATCGCCGGCTTACTCGTCCTGCGAGAGGCCTTTGCGCCACAGCGCGCTGGCCTGCTCGAACACATTCTTCCCGGACCGGAAGGCCGCGCCATCGGGCGCCTGCGCCAGCCAGGCCAGCGTGCTGTGCGAACCGGTGGCCAGCGCGGGCGCGCGCACCTGGCGCATCCACGCCGCCACGGCCGCGTATTGCTGCGGATGCTGGCGCTGTATCCACGCCAGCGCCACCAGGTCGGCATAGCCTTCTTCGCGGCGCGTGTCGCGCAGCGCTTCGGCCTCGCCCGCCGCCTGCGGCTGGCTTTCGGTGAAGCCGGCCGGCAGCGAATGCCAGGCGCCCTGCGCGTAGCGCCAGCAGTGGCCGATCTCGTGCGCCACCATCGCTTCTATCATCAGCGGCCGCTGCGCAGCCGGCACGGTGGCCAGGATGTCTTCCGCGTTGGGATTGCCGCGCATGCTCAGCACCAGCTTGCAGCGGCCATCCTGGTAGCCCAGCGCCAGCGGCACGTCGTTGGCGCGCGCCTGCGGCTGCACCGTGATATCGATGGGCAGTTGCAAATCCTGCTTGGCGTAAGACAGCACGGCGGAGCCGGCCTTGAGCCAGCGGATTTCCACGTCGGTCAGATCGGCCGCCTTGGCATAAGCAGCAGACAACAGGAGGAGAGAGAGGGCGGCGCGTTTGATCATGGTGACCAAACTGTAGCATGCACCGGGCAAGAATTATTGCCCGGCGGCAGGTAAATTAATACGTAGAAAAAGGGCTATGGTTAAGGATTTGCCAGCAGGCTGTTGGCGGTCCTGAACTCCGGCCGGATGTCGTTGGGAACGGCCTTCATCTTGTCCAGCGCCTTCTGCACGTCGGGGCGTATCACCACGTACTTGGCCATCATGGCCTTGGCGCGCGCGTAGTCGCCGGTGGCTTCGATGGTCAGGAACTCGCGGTCCAGGGCGGCCACCGCCTGCTTGATCTTCTGGAAGTCCACCGAGAACGTGCCGTCGCCGTGCGAGACGAAGCCGCCCTGGTCCAGGATGTAGTTCATCTGGATCGCCATGCCGCGCGCGTGCGCATCGGTCAGGCCGAAGTGCAGCGTGCGGAAGGCGGAGGCGAGGAAGGTGGTGTACAGCTTGCGCTCGGCCGCCTCGCCCTGGCCCAGCGTGCCGGCCAGCTCGCCCTTCTCCATCATGTAGGCCAGCGCGTACAAGCCGGTGATGTCGGCCTTGGCTTCCTCGATGGTGGAATAGGTTTCCTTCAAGTCCTGGCGCGGGGTCGAGTCCTTGCCGTCCACCTTGGTGAGGTGCGGCCCCAGGCCATGCGTGATCTCGTGCGCGAGGATGTGGGTGAAGAAGGAATCGAAGTCCAGGTCTTTCTGATCGGCGGGGCGCAGCACCAGCTTGGCGATCGGCGTCAGCGTCGACTTGAATTTCGCCTGCTGCACATTCTTCAGCATCACGCGCTTGGAACCGCGCTGGCTGATGATGCGCTCGTCGTTGGGCAGGTTGTAGGCGGCGGTCTGCACGCCCATGTTGCCGTCGCCGGCGCCGTAGACCTGGTTCACCACCACCATCGGCGCCAGCGCGCCCACTTTCGGGTTGCGGTACTGCGCATCCAGCGGCAGGTGGTCTTCCAGCTCCTGCATGTGCTTGGCGAAGAAGTTCAGCTTCTCGGTTTCCTGCTGGTCGCGGATATTCACGTAGGCTTCAAACGCGGCCTTGTAGCCGAACAGCTCGTCGTTGTAGGTCTCGTACGGTCCCATGGTGACATCGACCGGCGCGTCCAGGTCCATCCAGGCGAAATCGGACGCCAGGTAATCGTTGCTGAGGAAAGCTTCGGCGCGCAGCGTCAGGAATTTTTTCAGCGAGGCGTTGTCGGTATCGGCCGCGGCCTGCTTCAGCAACGCGGCGGCTTTTTCCAGTTCCGGCTTGTACTCGTCCGAGTATTTCACGGTGGTGAACAAGCCATCCTTGTTCTTGCGGATCACGGTGAAGAACCATTGCGCCTGCTCCTTGTCGACCGGCGGCAGCGCGTTCATCCAGGTTTCCAACTCGGTCTTGGTGGCGCCTGCCGGATAGAAGTTGCCGCCTTCCGGCTTCTTGGCCGGCACCGCGATGCCGGCCACCTCGGCCGGCAGGAAGCGCTCGTTCGCATCGAGGATGGACCACGGCCCCTTGTTGATCCAGAAGTAGTGCAGGCGCGCCTGGCCCAGCGGGCTCTGGTCCTTTTGCAGCGCGGCCCACAGGGCCTCGTTGCCGGACCAGCGCTGGCGCAGTTGCAGCACGTCGATGATCTTGGCCGCCTCGATCAGCTTGGCGATGGCCTTGCGGTCGCCGGCCGACAGTTGGGTAGTGTCGGCGGTCAGCGCCACCGGCGCGAAGCGCTGGGTCATCTTGTTCAGATCGGCCAGGCTGGCCGGTGCGGCGCAGACGGCGGCGCAGGCGGTCGCCAGCGCCAGGGGAAGCAGGATTTTTTTCATTGTGTTCCTCGGGTAGAGTGAGGAACACATTGTACGCAATGCCGGCTCAGTAGCGGACGAAATTCGCCTCGTCCACCGACGCCGACGTGAAGCGCGCTTCGCTGACCGGCTTGCGCGACGGCACCGGGCGCAGGCGTGCGTCGCGCATGTCGCGCACGGCAGCGCGGCCGCCGCCCAGGCCGGCGTCGCCGCCGACCTTGAAGAAGCCCATGGCCGTTTGCAGCTCGTTGGCCTGGGTGCTCATCTCTTCCGCGGTGGAGGCCAGTTCTTCGGAACCGGCCGCGTTCTGCTGCGTGGTCTGGCTCAGTTGCGTGATGGCGGCGTTAATTTGCGACAGGCCGCTCGACTGCTCTTCCGACGCGGCCGTGATCTCCTGCACCAGGTCGGAAGTCTTGCGGATGCTGGGCACCATGGCGTCGAGCATGTCGCCGGCGCGCTCGGCCAGGTCGACGCTGCTGGTGGCCACCTGGCCGATTTCCTGCGCCGCCACCTGGCTGCGCTCGGCCAGCTTGCGCACCTCGGCCGCCACCACCGCGAAGCCCTTGCCATGCTCGCCCGCGCGCGCCGCCTCGATCGCCGCGTTCAGCGCCAGCAGGTTGGTCTGGTAAGCGATGTCGTCGATGATCAGCACCTTGGCGGCGATCTGCTTCATCGCGGCCACGGTGGACTTGACCGCCTCGCCGCCCTCGGTGGCTTCGCCGGCCGCCTTGCCGGCGATGGCGTCGGTGACCTTGGCGTTTTCCGTGTTCTGCGAGACCGAGGCCGTCATCTGCTCGACCGAGGCGGACGTCTCTTCCACGCTGGCCGCCTGCTGGCTGGCCGCCTGCGCCAGCGATTGCGCGGTGGAGCTGACCTCCTCCGACGCGGCCGCCAGCGCTTCCGCGTTGGCGTTCACCTCGGCCACCACGTGCGACAGGCGCGCCATGGTGTTGTTGGCATAGCTCTTCAGTTCGGCGAACGCGCCCTGGTATTCCTTGTCGATGCTCTGGGTCAGGTCGCCCTCCGACATCGCGCCCATCACGCGCACCACGTCGGCAATGCTGGCGCCGGTGGTGGCGGCCAGCTGGTTCAAGCCTTCGCCCATCTCGCGCTGGAAGCCCTGCAGGCCGTTGAGATCGACGCGCGCATCGAAGTTGCCGCGGTTCGCGGCCTCGACCACTTTGCTCTGGCCATCGATCACCTGGCGCAGCTTGCCTATCATGGTGCGCACCGCGTACAGCATGCTGGTGTGATCGCCGGGACGGGTGACCACGTCGCCGCTCAAGTCGCCGTCGCTGATACGCTGCATCAGTTCCACCGCGTAGGCGGGTTCGCCGCCCAGGCGGCGCGTGAGGTCGCGCGTGATCAGCACCGCGATAATCACCGACAGCACGACCGCGGCGGCCGACAGCCAGATCACCACGTTGCGCGTGGCGGCATAGGTATCGTTCGCTTCTTTCGCGCTCTCGTCCATCAGCGCGGTCTGCAGCTTGGCCTGCTCTTCCAGCGCGGCCCAGTAGGCGTTGTTGGCGGCGGCGAAATCGTTGCGCAGGAAATCGGCCGCGCGCTTGGGATCGCTGCGCACCAGTCCGTACAACTCTTCATACTTCGGGTTGAGGATGGTTTCCTTGGCCGTGATGTCCTTGAACAGTTCACGCCCGCGCGCGCTGACGATCATCTTGTCCAGCCGCGCCAGCGCGCTGGTGATCTTGGGGCGGTTGGCTTCGACATTGTTGCGGAACTTGTCGCGTTCGGCATCGTTCGTTGCCAGCAGCATGCTACGCAATTGACGGCCGTTGTCGATGGTGAGCTTGATCGCTTCATTGATCAACATGACCTTGGGATAGCGGTCTTCCGTGATGACTTGCATGCTGTTATTCACGGTGGACAAGCGCTGGACGCTGATCACGGACAGCGTCAGCAGCAGCATAACAACCACGCCGAAACCCAGACCCAGCCGGGTCCGCACTCTCATGTTCGCAAACATAATCTCTCCGGAAAACCGTGCAGATGGATGCAGTGGAAGGCATACAGTCAGGACATCATGCCATGCAAAAGTTCCACAGCGCAAGCCTAGTGGCGGGACTGTTGTTCCGATGAGATTGGTTCATTCAAAAAAGTTTCCAGGCTGCGCTACGGACCAGCGGCACGTTTGCCGCTGGCCTCTTCGCGCAAGGGGAACAGGCGCTTATTGCGCCTTGGTGGAGAGGGTGCCGTTCTGCGCGACCTGCGCCAGTTGCGGCGAAGGCTGCCAGCCGCCGCCCAGCGCGCGCGCCACCGACACGGCCGCCAACAGGCGCTGGGTGTTGATCTGCACCGCCGCCCGATCGGCCGCCAGCGCGCTGCGCTGCGCATCGGTGACGTCGAGGTAGGTCGACACGCCGCGCTCGTAGCGGGCGCGCGCCACCACGTAGGCGCGGGCCGCCGCCACCTGCGAGCCTTTTTGCGCATCGCCCTGCTGCTGGCGTTCCTGCACATCGGACAGCGCATCTTCCACTTCGCGCAGCGCGGTCAGCAGCCGGGCCTGGTGATTGGCCAGCGCCTCCTCATAGCGCGCCTTGGCGATCGCCAAGTTGGCCTTGTTGCGGCCGCCGTCGAAGATGGGCAGCGACAGCGCCAGCGGTCCCACGCTGAACTGGCGCGCATCGCCCTTGGTCAGGTCGTTCAGGCTTTGCGAGGCGAAGCCGAAGTTACCGGTCAGCGAGAACGAAGGATAGAACGCGCCTTCGGCCACGCCGATCTGCGCATTCGACGCGCGCAGGGCGGCGACGCTGCCGGCCAGGTCGGGACGGTGCGACAGCAGGCTGGCCGGCAGGCCGACCGGAATCGCCGGCGGCTGCGGCAGCGTGGCGGCATCGGCCTGCGCCGCGGTCAGCATGGCCGAGGGCGAAGCGCCCACCAGCGTGGCCAGGCTGTGCTCCAGCAGATTGCGCTGGCGCTGGACTTCGTGCAGGTCGGCCTGGGCGTTGGCGCGCTCGATGCGGGCGCGCGACACGTCCAGTTCGTTCGACAGGCCGGCGTCGAAGCGCGCGGTCACCAGTTCCTCCGTTTCGCGGCGGGTGTCCAGTGCGCCGTTGAGGATGGCGATTTCCGCATCCAGGCCGCGCAACTGCCAGTAGGTGGTGGCCAGTTGCGACGACAGCATCAGCAACACGCCGTCGCGGTCCGCTTCGGCGGCCAGCGCTTGCGCATCGGAGGCTTCCACGGCGCGGCGCACGCGGCCCAGCAAGTCCAGCTCGTACGAGAAGCCGGAACCCACCGAGTAGTTGGCGCCCTTGATCGACTGGCGGCCGAACAGGCGGCCGGTGGACGTCTCGGCCGAGGTGTGCTCGTACGAGGCGCCGGCCTGCACGTTCAGTTGCGGCTGCTCGTTGGAGCGCGAGACGTTGGCCTGTTCCAGCGCCTGGATCAGGCGCTGGCCGGCCGCCTTCACGCCCGGGTTGTCGCGCAGCGCGGTTGCTTCGAGACGGTTGAGGGTGGCGTCGTTGAACACCGTCCACCATTGGGCCGGCAGGTTGGCCTGGCTGGCGCCCGCCGCCGGCAGGTGGCGGAAGGATGTGTCGGCCACATTGGCCGGCGCCTTGAAATCCGTGCCGACCGTGGCACAGCCGGTCACGGCCAGGGTGACGGAAACAGCGAGCGTCAGGCGCTTCAGAGCTGCATGCATGATTACCTCACAAAATAAACAGTTATCGCCACCGTCATTCCCGCGCAGGCGGGAATCCATGGTATGTGCAAGCGCACGTTACGCATGGGTTCCCGCCTGCGCGGGAACGACGCATATTTTTTAGTGCGCGCCGCCGCCACCGCCCGAGGGCGCTTTGACTTTGTCCGAGAACCACAGCACGCCGATGCAGCCGATCAGCACGGCGGCCACCAGGAAGAAGCCGTCGTTGTAGGCCATCACATACGCTTCGCGCCGCACGATGTTGTCCACCGCGCGCAGCGCCATGTCCGACGCGGTGTTCGCGTCGTAGCCCTGGCCGATGAAGTTCTGCGTCAGCGCGCTCAGGCGCTCCTGCGTGGCCAGCGAAAAATTGCTGACCGATTCGCCGATGCGCTGCGAATGGAAATGCTCGCGCGCCGTCAGCGCCGTGGCCAGCAGCGCGATGCCGATCGAGCCGCCCAGGTTGCGGGTCATGTTGATCAGGCTGGAGGCCGACGGCATGTCCTTGGGCTGGATGCCGTTCATGGCGAAGTTCGACAAGGTCAGCATCACGAAGGGCTGGCCCAGCGCGCGCACCACCTGCGACACCAGCAACTGGTCGTAGCCGGTGGTCGCGTCCATGTAGGCGTTCATCAGGCAGGAGCCGCCGAACAGCAGCAGGCCGAACGAGCACAGGATGCGGTTGTCGATCCTGGACGACAGCTTGGCCACGAAAGGCATGATGAACAACTGCGGCAGGCCGGCCCACATGATCACTTCACCGATCTGCATCGGCGAGTAACCGGGAATCTGCGCCAGGAACAGCGGCAGGATGAAGGACGAGCCGTACAGGCCCATGCCCATCGCCATCGACAGCGCGGTGGCCGCGGTGAAGTTGCGCTGGCCGTACAAGCCCAGGTTCACAAAGGGCTGCTTGCGCGTGGCGCTGGTCACCACCCAGCCCAGCAGGCCGACCACGGCCAGCGCGGCAAAGGTCTTGATGAAGGCCGAGTCGAACCAGTCCTTGCTGTTGCCCTCTTCCAGGAAGATGGTCAGGCTGCCCAGGCCCAGCGCCATGAGGCCGATGCCCAGCCAGTCGGCGTTGACCAGCAGGCCGAGGTTGCTCTTCTCCTTGTCCAGGCCGGCGGCGATGCCCATGATGAGCAGCACGCCCGGCACCCAGTTGATGTAGAAGATGGAAGGCCAGCCGTACAGTTCGCTCAGGTAGCCGCCCAGGGTCGGCCCCATGGATGGCGCCAGGGTCGCGGTCAGGCCGAACAGGGCCATGCCGGTGGCGCGCTTGGATGGCGGCAGCTTGGCCATCACCAGCGTCATGGCCATCGGGATCAGCGCGCCGCCGGTGAAACCCTGCAGCATGCGGAACACGATCATGCTCTGCAAATTCCAGGCAAAGCCGCACAGCGTGGAGAAGCCGAGGAACAGCGCGGTGGTGCCCATCATGTAGGCGCGCATGCCGAACACGCGCACGAACAGGCCGGTCATCGGGATCACGATGATCTCCGCCACCAGGTAGGCGGTGGCCACCCACGAGCCCTCTTCCTGCGTGGCCGACAGCGTGCCGAGGATGTCCTTCAGCGAGGAGTTGGTGATCTGGATGTCGAGCACCGCCATAAAGGCGCCCAACATGCCGGCGGCCACCGCCAGCCAGGTGCGGCCGGAGACCTTCTCGCTCGGCGCAGGCGGGGCGTAAGCCTTCCCGCCGGCCGGCGTATCGATAGTGGTGCTAGCCATGAACGGCTCCTTGGTTTACTTGGCGTCTTTTTGGTTGATCGCCACTTCGGCGATGGCCGACATGCCCGGCGCCAGGCGGCCGCCCAGGGCTTTCACGTCTTCCGGCCTGAAGGTGATCTTGACCGGCACGCGCTGCACGATCTTGGTGAAGTTGCCGGTGGCGTTATCCGGCGGCAGCAGCGAGAATTGCGCGCCCGACGCCGGCGCGAAGCTGTCCACCCGGCCGATCAGCTCCTTGCCCGGCAGCGCATCGACCGTCACCTTGACTTCCTGGCCCTGCTTCATCTGCGCCAACTGGGTCTCCTTGAAGTTGGCGGTCAGCCAGACGTTTTCCTGCACGATGGCGCTCAATTGCTGGCCCGCCTGCACGCGCTGGCCCACCTCGATGGTGCGCTTGCCGATGCGGCCCGACACCGGCGCCACGATCTGGTTGTAAGCCAGTTGCTGCTTGGCGTCCTTCAGTTGCACCTGCAATACGGCGATCTGCGCGTTCAGCACGTCGCGCGCCGACTTGGCCGAAGCGATCTGCGCCTTGGCGGCGGCGGCGCTGTCCTTGCGCGCGGCCACATCGGCGGTGGCGCTGGCGCGGGCGGCGACGGCGGCGTCCAGCTCGGCTTTCGACACGGCTTTCATCTGGCTGTTATACAGTTGACCGTAACGGTCGGCGTCCTGCCTGGCGCGCACCAGTTGCGCCTCCGACTGCGCGACCTGGGCGGCGGCGGCGCTGGCCTGCGCCTGCACCTGGGCGATCTGCGCGTCCGCCTGCAGCACCTGCTGCTGGGCCGAAGCGATCTGCGCCTGGATCTGCTCCACCTTCACGCCCTGGTCGAACGGGTCCAGCTCGGCGATCACGTCGCCTTCCTTGACCAACTGGTTATCTTCGATCAGCACCTTGGTGACCGTGCCGGCGATGCGGGACGACACCGGGGTGACGTGGCCGGCGATGTACGCGTTCTCGGTCTCCACGTAGTAATGGCTGCGATACCACATGCGACCGCCGATGCCGACCGCGACCAGCGCCACCAGCGCGGCCACCACCAGCACGCGGCGGTTGGACTGGGGCGCGGCCGGGGCGGCGGCGGGAGCGGCAGGGACGGCGGTAAGCACTTTTTGCTCTTGGTTGTGCTGGGTCGACATAAATGGCTCCAGGAAAAATAATGAAATGAGATAGGAGCATTATCGACGTTTTCTGAGCAAAGTCAAGAAATGAAACGATTGCATTTCATTTTTTTTTGGACTAGCATGACGGCATTCGCTATCATTCGATCGCCATGAATACCACTAGCCAGACTGATACCGCCGCGCTGGACGAGCAAGATTGTCCAGAAGGTAATTACCCACCGGATTCGCCCTGCTTCGGCATGGGCGCCGGCCGGCCGCGCGCCGCCGACAAGGCCGCGCGCCGCGCCGCGCTGCTGCAAACGGCCGGGCGCCTGTTCCTGGAAAAGGGATACAGCAAGGTCAGCCTGGAGATGATCGCGCGCGAAGCCCACGTGGCGGTGCGCACCATCTACGTCAAGTTCGGCGGCAAGGCTGGCCTGCTGAACGCGGTGATCGAGGATGGCCGCGCGCACTTCTTCGGCGGCATGGAAAACATGGAAACCGATCCGCGCGCGATGGAAGACATCCTCAACGATTTCGCGGTGCGCTTCCTGGAGCTGATCTCCCTGCCCACCTTCGCCAGCCTGCACCGCATGGTGGTGGCCGAAGCCAAGAGCACGCCGGAACTGGCGGAAACCTTCTTCGAAGCCGGCCCGCAGCGCACGCGCAAGGAGCTGGGCCGCTTCTTCGCCCGTCCCGACGTGCGCGCCCAACTGCGCGCCGACGTGCGGCCGGAGCTGTTGCCGGTGTTTCTGCTGAACTGCATCATGGGCGACCAGATGACGCGGCTGCTGTTCCCGAGCGAGCGCCAACCGACCACGGACGAGCTGCGCGCGCGCGCGGCCGAAGGCCTGGACTTGTTCCTGCGCGGCGTGCGCCGTTAAGTTCGCTAGCGCACAGTAAATCACGCCATCATTTTGCCGATTGTTCTATACTGATTTTTTGGAAATTGGAGAGCACATGAGCAAAACAAATCGACTAGACTGGAGCAAGCAGATCTCGCTCATGAACGAGCGTATCAAGCACTTCCAGGCAGATCCGGGCGAAGAACAGCTCGAAGCCGTCATTGCCGAACTCAAGGCCTACGCCGAAGCCGCGCGCAACGGCGGCATTGAAATCCCTGCCCGCTTCACCGTCAACTGAAGGTAGCGCCGCCGCACCAGGCTTGCCTGCTGCGGCGGTCCGCTTTTTTTATTTGCGCGATTGCGCCACCAGCGCATCCACCACCTGCAAGGTCGCCGCATCCAACTGCGGACGCGGGATGCCAGGATTGGCGGCATCCACCATCGATGGATTGGTCACGTAGCGGCCGTCAACCACCAGGGTCGGCGTGCTGTTGACTTCATAGGCCCCGGCCACGCGGCCCGCATTGCGCAAGCGCGTCATCACCGAGAAGGAATTGTAGGCAGTGGTGAACTTGTCCTTGTCGATGCCGTTCTTGACCGCCCAGTCGATATTGGCGGCGTCGCTGTTCAGGCGATGGTGTTCGACATTCCAGGTCTGGATCACCTTGGCGTGCAGTTGCTCTTCCAGGTTCAGCGCCTGCAGCGTCAGGAACAGGTGCGCTTCCGGATCGTTCTCGCCGGTCAGCGGCAGGTGGATGCGGCGGAACGTGATGTTATCGCCCTGCTTCTTGACCCAGGCCAGCAGCTCGGGTTCCAGCGCAAAGCACGCCGGGCAGTGGTACATGAAGAACTCGATCACCTCGACCTTCCTGCCCTGCGCCTGCACCGGCTGCGGGGCTTTCAGCGTGGTGTACTCGGCGCCGTTGCGGGGCGCGGTGGGCGTGGCGAATGCGGCACCGGCCAGCAGGAAGGCGGCAGCGAAGGCGGCGATTTTCAGACGGGGCATGGTCATCCTTTTCGAATAGTTATCGGCGCCACGAATATACCAGCTTCGCGCCGCGTCCGCCCTTAAGCTAGAATGAAATGCAATCAACCTGGCGGAGATCCCATGCAGAAGAAACCGTTCGCACTTGCCGTTCTGGCTTTGACGTTGAGCGCCGCAGCACATGCCGCTGCGCTGACGCCCACCGAGCAGCAAATCGTCGCCGAAGTGAAGGCGCATGCGCCGCAGGGACTGCAGTTGCTGGAACGGTCGGTCAACATCAACAGCGGCACCATGAACCACGAGGGCGTGCGCGCCGTGGGCAAGCTGTTCCGCGAGCAGTTCGATCAACTGGGCTTCGCCACCCGCTGGGCCGAGATGCCGCCGGCGATGCAGCGCGCCGGCCACCTGATCGCCGCGCGCGAGGGCAAGCAGGGCAAGCGCCTGCTGCTGATCGGCCACCTCGATACCGTGTTCGAAAAAGACAGTCCCGTGCAATTGTGGCAGCGCGACGGCGACCGCGTGCGCGGCCAGGGCGTCAACGACATGAAGGGCGGCGACGTCATCATCATCGAAGCGCTGCGCGCGCTGCAACGGGTGGGCGCCCTGGACAACACCAGCATCACGGTGCTCTTCAGCGGCGACGAGGAACGTGCGGGCGAGCCGATCGACATATCACGCGCCGACATGATCGCTGCCGCCAAGCGCAGCGACATCGCGCTGGCCTTCGAAGCCACGGTACGCGACAAGAACGGCCGCGACACCGGCACCGTCGGCCGCCGCTCATCGTCGTCATGGGAATTGAAGGTCACGGGCAAGCAGGGACACTCCAGCGGCATCTTCAGCGCGGACGCCGGCTACGGCGCCATCTACGAAACCGCGCGCATCCTGGACGGCTTCCGGCAGCAGGTGGTCGAACCGGATCTGACCTTCAGCCCCGGCCTGATCGTCGGCGGCACGGAAGGCAGCACCAACGCTGCCGGGACCAGCGGCCAGGCGGCTGGCAAGACCAACGTCATCGCCCGCACCGCGACCGTGGAAGGCGACCTGCGCTACCTGAGCTACGAACAGCGTGACCGCGCGCACGCGAAGATGAAAGCGATCGTCGCGCAAAGCCTGCCGGGCACCAGCGCCAGCATCAGCTTCCGCGAAGCCTATCCGCCGATGTCGCCCACGGCGGGCAACCTGGCGGTGCTGAAGACCTATTCGCAGGCCAGTGCCGACGCGGGCCTGGGCGAGATACCCGCGCTGCCGCCCGGCCAGCGCGGCGCCGGCGACATCCAGTTCGTCGCCCCCTTCGTGGACAGCCTGGACGGCCTGGGCGCAGTCGGCAACGGCGCCCATTCCCCCGACGAAGACCTCGAAATCGCCTCCATCGAACGCGCAACGATACGCACTGCCATCCTGCTGTACCGCCTGACGCGCTAAGGCGGCTTAGGGGCACGCTACCATAAAGCCAACAAGATGCCCGACAGATTAAAAACGAAATGTAAGGCAGTCACTAATATAATCGCGGCATTACGGTTTACCTTTTTCCTAAACACACCATACGCCATTCCTTGGATATAAAACAAAGGAAAGACCACAAAAGCAAGTTGCCAAAATACCACTATGTGAATCAGGCAAATTGGAATCACACTGAAGGCGAGACAGTATCGGCTATCCTTAATTACCTGGCTCCCGATATATATTGAATAGACTAAGATTACGGTCTCAACAAAAGGAGATATTACCAGTGAAGAAGCAAGGTTAATCAATGAAAAATCTGACAAATCCATCATTACTTCTTCTTTCAAACCCGGATAAAGAGCTAAGACAAGCTTGGTAAATACAGCCTCTCCAAAAATGCTAGCAGCATAAAACAAGAGAAATTCAATTATGAGCTTATTTATTTTCACCATAAATATTCGCCCCCTGTCTAAAAATTGAGAGGTTCCAGAGAACCTCTCAATTTAATCTCCCTACGCACCCATGTTCCCTCCTCGCAATGCCTCCAGGTAGGTATCGCCCATACCCATTTCCCTGGCGCTCATTCCTGCGTAGTAGATTCCGCTCATTATCTGGTAAGCCGCCCGGCCCAGAGCCACAATAATCCGGCCACCAGAGACCTCGTCGATCTCAATCATCGATAACTCTTCCATTTTTCTCTCCCGGTGAAAAAGCACTGCGACGTTGCAGTAAGTACATCGTATAAAAATAATAAAAATTCTGTTTGATTTTAATTAAATTATCTAAGCAACATTATTTGTCGCGCCCCCAATAAAATAGCCATTATTTTTGATATGACATGAATCAAAGGCAGAACTTCCATTTGTTGATATTCTGCAACACTATTTGCACGAGCCGATGGATTATAAGATCTTTGAATTCAGGGTTTCCAATGAAACGGATGTCATTATTTCGCGAAGAAGCGTTATTAGCGCCCCGTGCCCAATGGTTGGGAGAGATCATCATGATCCGCCCTCCGATATTCAGCGTCCTTGCTACTATCTCAAGCGGTTTTGCACTGATGATTGCCGCTATGCTCTTCTTGGGGAGTTATACCAAACGCAGTACGGTATCCGGCCAGTTAATATCCGATATCGGTGTGATCAAGGTCTACCCTCCGCAAGCCGGTATCGTGCTGAAGAAGGCTGTGGAAGAGGGACAGCACATTCATCAAGGAGATATCCTCTATACCATCTCCAGCGAACGCCAGACCGCCGCACGCAGCGAAATCCAAAAGGCCATTAGCACGCAAGTGGCTAGCCGCAGGCAATCATTACTCGATGAACTGGCGCAGACGAAACAGGCACAACAAGATGAGCAGTCCGCTCAATTTAAAAAAATCGAGGCCCTGCAGGCAGAACAGAACAATGTGATGCATCAACTGGCATCCCAACGTAATCGAATTGAGTTATCTGAAGATGCTTACAACCGCGCGACACAGCTTTTTGAACAGGGATTTATCTCCAGAGAGGTCATGCAGCAAAAGCAGGCAGATCTACTAGACCAGCGATTGCGACTGCAGACATTGGAGCGCGACGAAATTAATGTCGGCAGGGAGCTCCTGGCAGCACGCAATGATGCCGAAAGTCTGCCACTGCACCAGCACAATCAACTCGCGCAAATTGAACGCTTGCTGGCAAACACCGAGCAGGAATGGACTGAGAGCGAATCCAAAAGAAGTATTGCCGTCACAGCTCCGGAAAGTGGCATCGTCACAGCCATCACCGCGGAAGCTGGGCAAACCGTTGATGGGGCAAAGCCGGTAATCAGCATCATTCCCACAGGAGCACAGCTCCAGGCACACTTGTTTGCCCCCAGCCGCGCCATAGGCTTCATTCATCAAGGCGATATAGTTCTACTGCGCTGTCAAGCCTTCCCATTTCAAAAATTTGGACATGTTCATGGCGTGATCCTGTCGATCTCGCAAACATCTTTGCCCCCTGGCGAGCTTGGTGCCAGCAGCACTGGCGAACCGCTCTATCGCATTACAGTCAAATTGGCACATCAAACCTTGACCGCCTATGGAAAGCCGCAGACGCTGCAACTCGGTATGCAAGTCGAGGCCGATGTTCTATTGGAGCGGCGCAGATTGTACGAATGGGTCCTGGAACCGCTTTACAGCCTGACGGGAAAACTATAAGGAAGTTTCCATGGCCTTACTCACCAACGCGCTCTCCTGGACCTTTAGCCGTGCACTGCCAATCCTATTGCAGACTGAAGCGACCGAATGCGGTCTAGCTTGCCTGGCAATGGTGGCGGGTTTTTATCGCTACCATGTCGATCTGATGGCATTACGGAGACGTTTTCCCATATCGCTGAAGGGAGCCACACTCAGCGACATCATGCGAATTGCGCAGAAGCTCAATATGGGTACGCGTCCACTGAAATTGGGTCTGAAAGATCTGGACAAACTAAGGCTGCCATGTGTACTGCACTGGAACTTCAACCACTTTGTTGTACTCAAAGAGGTACAGGCCAGGCAGGTAATCATTCACGATCCAGCGATGGGAGCCCGCGCACTGTCCTGGGATGCAGTATCCAAAGCATTCACTGGAGTTGCGCTGGAAGTGTGGCCCGGACCAGATTTCAAACCGACTCGGGAAATTCATACTGTTGGACTACGCCAGTTGATGGGACGAGTGAGCGGACTGTCCAATTCACTAGGTCAGATCTTGGTTCTCGCACTGTCACTGGAAATTTTCGGGCTGATATCGCCATTCTTTCTTCAATGGGTGATGGATAACGTTCTGGTCGCTGCCGACCGCGACCTGTTGACTACCTTAGCGCTTGGTTTTGGTTTACTCATGCTGATACAACAGGCCGTGAGTATCGTACGCAGTTGGGTAATTCTGTACATGGGTACCAACCTCAACTTGCAGTGGCGAGCCAATATCTTTACTCATCTCATCCAGCTCCCAGTGGAATATTTCGAAAAACGTCACTTAGGCGATATCGTCTCCCGCTTTGGCGCGATAGATCAGATTCAACATACAGTCACTACTTCATTTCTCGAAGCGATACTCGATGGCTTGATGACCATTGCGACGCTAGGCATGGTGTTCCTTTATAGTCCGATGCTGGGCGGCATAGCGACTGCCGCAATGACGATCTATACGATCAGCCGCTGGATATGGTACGGCCCGCTCCGCAATGCAACTGATGAACAGATAGTCCACGCTGCCAAGCAACAAACACACTTCCTTGAGTCCATACGCGGCATCAAGACCATTAAACTTTTTCAACGCCAGGATCATCGCCGCAGTAGCTGGTTGACGCTGCTTGTCGAACAAATCAACGCCAACCTGCGCGCTCAAAAATTACAACTGGCATACAAGCTACTGAATGGATTGTTGTTCGGAATAGAGAACATATTGATCATCTGGCTGGGAGCCCGCTCTGTCTTAGACGGCAATTTCAGCGCCGGCGCACTGATGGCCGTTCTCGCCTATAAAAATCAGTTCGACGCGCGCGCCAGTGCGCTTGTCGACAAGTTCTATGATTTGAGGATGCTGCGATTGCAAGGCGCCCGGCTGGCGGACATCGTCCTGACCGAGCCTGAGGCAACTTCAAGTCAACACTTAACAGAAACGGGCGCTATCGCACCAAGCATCAGCGTGAATCACCTCAGCTTCCGTTATGCCGATCAGGAGCCCATGATTCTCGACGATATCAGCTTCCGTATACAGGCGGGCGAATCAGTAGCCATAGTCGGCCCATCCGGTTGCGGCAAGACCACGCTGATTAATATCCTGCTCGGCATTCTGCATCCCACCTCGGGCGAAGTTACCATCGACGACATCGGGATTAATCGCTGCGGCATCGACACACTGCGCGCGCTGGTAGGCACGGTGCTACAAGACGATGTGCTGTTTGCCGGCTCGATCGCAGACAACATCCATTTCTTCGATCCTCAGGCCGACCAGGCATGGGTTGAGCAATGTGCAGAAATGGCAGCAATTGCGGACGAGATACGCGCTATGCCGATGGGATATCAAACGCTCGTCGGAGATATGGGTACCGTGCTGTCTGGCGGCCAAAAGCAACGTGTACTGCTGGCGCGCGCACTGTACAAACGCCCCAAGATACTTTTTTTGGATGAAGCAACCAGTCATCTTGACGTGGCAAAAGAAAAAATCGTCAATGAAGCCATCAAGAGTCTGAAGATGACCCGAGTGATTATCGCGCACAGGCCAGAAACCATCGCGACCGCTAGCAGAGTTATCCTCATCTTGAATGGAAAGATTCATCAAGATTCGGACAGCCTCTTATACGCCTCACGCCATGGCTGATACCTGCGCACGTCAATCCAGGGCATCGTCGAACTTGGCGATTGGTGGAAATAGGTGCTGCTAACAACCACAAAATAAAAATGCCGTTCAGTCTTAACTGAACGGCATTAGAGAGCAAGTCCCTGTTTGTACTGCTGCGCTTAGCGTTTGCGTGGTGGCGGCAGGTCGGTGCAGACGCCTTCGTAGACTTCGGCGGCCATGCCGATCGATTCGCCCAGCGTCGGGTGCGGGTGGATCGTCTTGCCGATGTCGGTGCCGTCGCAACCCATCTCGATCGCCAGCGCGATCTCGCCGATCATGTCGCCGGCGTGCGTGCCGACGATGGTGCCGCCGATGATGCGGTGGGTCTCGGCGTCGAACAACACCTTGGTGAAGCCTTCCGCACGGCCGTTGGCCACTGCGCGGCCGCTGGCTGCCCATGGGAAGTGGCCCTTCTCGACCTTGATGCCCTTGGCTTTCGCTTCGTCTTCGGTGATGCCGGCCCATGCCACTTCCGGATCGGTGTAGGCCACCGATGGAATCACCTTCACGTCGAAGTGCGACTTCTGGCCGGCTGCCGCTTCGGCGGCGACGTGGCCTTCGTGCACGGCCTTGTGCGCCAGCATGGGCTGGCCCACCAGGTCGCCGATGGCGAAGATGTTGGGCACGTTGGTGCGCATCTGGCTGTCGACCGGAATGAAACCGCGGTCGGTGACGGCCACGCCAGCCTTCTCGGCCGCGATCTTCTTGCCGTTCGGGCTGCGGCCCACGGCCACCAGCACCAGGTCGTAGACCTGCGGCGCCGGCGCGGTGACACCAGCTTCGGCGGCCTCGAAGGTGACCTTGATCCCTTCCGGCAGCGCTTCAACCGCAACCGTCTTGGTCTTGGTCATGACGTTGTCGAAGCGGGCTTCGTTGTACTTCTGCCAGACCTTGACCGCATCGCGGTCGGCGCCCTGCATCAGGCCGTCCATCATTTCGACCACGTCGATGCGCGCGCCGAAGGTCGAGTACACGGTGGCCATCTCCAGGCCGATGATGCCGCCGCCGATCACCAGCATGCGCTTGGGGATCTGGCGCAGTTCCAGCGCGCCGGTCGAATCGACGATGCGCGGATCTTCCGGCACGAACGGCAGCTTCACCACCGACGAACCGGCGGCGATGATGGCCTGCTTGAACTGCACGACCTTTTTCGAGCCGTCCTTGGCGGTGACTTCGATGTGGTTGGCGCTCAGGAACTGGCCCACGCCCTGCACGATCTGGGTCTTGCGCGCCTTGGCCATGCCGGCCAGGCCGCCGGTCATGTTCTTGATCACGCCTTCCTTGTACTTGCGTACCTGGTCGATATCGATGCTCGGCTTGGCGAAGGTCACGCCGGTGTTGGACATGTGCGCGGTCTCGTCGATCACGGACGCCACGTGCAGCAGCGCCTTCGACGGGATGCAACCCACGTTCAGGCATACGCCGCCCAGCGTGTCGTAACGCTCGACGATCACGGTGTTCATGCCCAGGTCGGCAGCGCGGAAGGCAGCCGAGTAGCCGCCTGGGCCGCCGCCCAGCACCATCATGTCGCAGTCGACGTCGACCTGGCCGGTGTAGCTGCTACCGGCCGGCGCGACGATCGGGGCCGGCGCGGGGGCGGCGGCAGGCGCCGGGGCGGCAGCCGCAGGAGCTGGCGCCGGCGCAGGGGCCGCGGCAGCGGCGCCGGCGGCTTCTTCCACCACCAGCAGCGTCACGCCTTCCTTGACCTTGTCGCCGACCTTGACGCGCATTTCCTTCACCACGCCGCTGTGCGACGACGGGATTTCCATGCTGGCCTTGTCCGACTCCACGGTGATCAGCGACTGGTCAGCCTTGATCGTGTCGCCGACCTTGACCATCACTTCGATAACTTCTACTTCGCTGAAGTCGCCGATATTCGGCACTTTCACTTCGGTGCTCATGGTGGCTCCTTACAGCAGAATTTTGCGCATGTCGCCGAGCACTTCGCTCAGGTACACGGAGAAGCGGGCACCCATCGCGCCGTCGATCACGCGGTGATCGTAGGACAGCGACGTACCCATCATCAGGCGAGGCTGGAAGGCCTTGCCGTCCCAGACCGGCTTGGTCGATGCCTTGGACAGGCCCAGGATCGCCACTTCCGGCGCATTGACGATAGGCGTGAAGTGCGTACCGCCGATACCGCCCAGCGACGAGATGGTGAAAGTCGCGCCCTGCATGTCGGTCGGCTTGAGCTTGCCTTCGCGGGCTTGCGCGGACAGCTCGGTCATCTCCTTGGCGATCTGGGTCACCGATTTCTGGTCGGCGTTCTTGATCACCGGGACCACCAGGCCGTTCGGCGTATCGGCCGCGAAGCCGATGTTGTAGTACTTCTTCAGGATCAGGTTCTCGCCCTTTTCGTCCAGCGACGCGTTAAAGGTCGGGAATTTCTTCAGCGCGGCGACCGATGCCTTGATGACGAAGGCCAGCATGGTCAGCTTGGTTGCGTCCTTGTTCTTGGCATTGGCGGCGTTGGATTCGACGCGGAAGGCTTCCAGCTCGGTGATGTCGGCATCGTCGAATTGCGTGACGTGCGGGATCTGCACCCAGTTGCGGTGCAGGTTGGGACCGGAGATCTTCTTGATGCGCGACAGCGGCAGCAGTTCGGTTTCGCCGAATTTGCTGAAGTCCAGCGATGGCCATGGCAGCACGCTGAACGTGCCGCCGCCACCGACCGCGCCGCCGGCGGCAGCCGCAGGCGCGGCAGTCGCGCCGGACATCACGCCCTTGACGAAGTTCTGCACGTCCTGCTGGGTGATGCGGCCCTTGGGACCGGTGCCAGGCACCTTGCCCAGGTCCACGCCCAGTTCACGGGCGAACTTGCGGATCGATGGCGAGGCGTGCGCCAGCTTGCCGGTGGCGACCGAACCGTGCGAAGCGGCGGCAGCGGCAGCCGGTGCCGGCGATGGCGCGGCAGCAGGTGCGGCGGCGGCCGGTGCGGGCGCGGCGGCAGCCGGCGCCGGGGCGGCAGCGGCAGGCGCGGCGGCTGCGCCGCCGGTGGCTTCGACCACCAGCACGACCGTGCCCATGGCAACCTTGTCGCCCACCTTGACCTTCAGTTCCTTCACCACGCCGGCGTGCGACGATGGAATCTCCATCGAGGCCTTGTCCGATTCCACGGTGATCAGCGACTGGTCGACCTTGATGGTGTCGCCCACCTTGACCATCACTTCGATGACTTCCACTTCCTTGAAGTCGCCGATGTCAGGCACCTTGACGTCGACCGGGCCGGCCGAAGCGGCAGGCGCCGGTGCGGGCGCTGCGGCCGCGGGGGCCGGCGCCGGAGCGGCAGCGGCCGGCGCTGCTGCGGCCGGGGCCGGAGCTGCGGCGGCGCCTTCGGCTTCCACCAGCAGGATCAGCGAACCTTCGGCAACCTTGTCGCCGACCTTCACCTTGATCTCCTTGACGACGCCAGCGGACGACGAAGGAATCTCCATCGAGGCCTTGTCCGATTCCACGGTGATCAGCGACTGGTCCACCTTGATGGTATCGCCGACCTTGACCATCACTTCGATGATCTCGACTTCCTTGAAATCGCCGATATCCGGGACTTTAACTTCCACAATGCTCATAGCGTTTGCTCCGTTCTAATTATTGGGTCACCGGATTGGGTTTGTTCGGATTCAGGTTGTACTTGGCCACGGCCTTCTCAACCACCGACGCTTCGATCTTGCCTTCTTCCGCCAGCGATTTCAGCGCAGCGACCGTGATGTAGTAACGGTTCACTTCGAAGAATTCGCGCAGCTTGACGCGGCTGTCCGAGCGGCCGAAGCCGTCGGTGCCCAGCACGCGGTAGGTGCGGTCCTTAGGCATGAAGGCGCGGATCTGCTCGGCGAACAAGCGCATGTAGTCGGTGGTCGCCACGATCGGTCCTTCGGTGCCCTGCATCAGTTGGGTCACGTACGGCACGCGCTGCGGCTTGGTCGGGTTGACCAGGTTCCAGCGCTCGGCGTCCTGGCCTTCGCGCGCCACCAGGGTCAGCGAAGGCGCGGACCACACGTCGGCGGCGATGTTCCAGTCGTCCTTCAGCAGCTCGGCCGCGAAGATCGATTCGCGCAGGATGGTGCCCGAGCCGATCAGTTGCACGCGCTGCTTGGCTTTCTTGTCGCCTTCCTGCAGCAGGTACATGCCCTTCAGGATGCCCTCTTCCTGGCTTGGCTTGATGCCTGGGTGAGGGTAGTTCTCGTTCATGATGGTGATGTAGTAGAACACGTCTTCCTGTTCGGTCACCATGCGGCGCAGGCCGTCCTGGATGATCACGGCCACTTCGTGCGCGAAGGTCGGATCGTACGGCACGCAGTTCGGAATCGCCGCGGCGAACAGGTGGCTATGGCCGTCTTCGTGCTGCAGGCCTTCGCCGTTCAGCGTGGTGCGGCCGGCGGTGCCGCCCATCATGAAGCCGCGTGCGCGCATGTCGCCGGCAGCCCATGCCAGGTCGCCGATACGCTGCATGCCGAACATCGAGTAGTAGGTGAAGAACGGGATCATCACGCGGTTGTTGGTCGAGTACGAGGTCGCGGCAGCGATCCACGAGCTCATGCCGCCCGCTTCGTTGATACCTTCCTGCAGGATCTGGCCGGCCTTGTCTTCGCGGTAGTACATCACCTGGTCCTTGTCGACCGGCTCGTACAACTGGCCTTGCTGGTTGAAGATGCCGACCTGGCGGAACAGGCCTTCCATGCCGAAGGTACGCGATTCGTCCACCAGGATAGGCACGATGCGCGGACCGACGCTCTGGTCTTTCAGCAGGGTGGTGATGATGCGGACGTAAGCCTGGGTGGTCGAGATCTCGCGGCCTTCCGCGGTGGCGTCCAGCACGTTCTGGAAGGCCGACAGCGGCGGCACCACCAGGGTTTCATCGGCCTTCTGGCGGCGGGCCGGCAGGTAGCCGCCCAGCGCGGCGCGGCGCTCGTGCAGGTACTTGATCTCCGGCGCGTCGTCGGCCGGCTTGTAGAACGGGATGTCGCCCAGCTTGTCGTCCGGGATAGGGATCGAGTAGCGGTCGCGCATTTCGCGGATCGCCTCGTCGGTCAGCTTCTTGGTGTTGTGCGCGGTGTTGCGCGCCTCGCCGGACTTGCCCATGCCGAAGCCCTTGATGGTCTTCACCAGCAGCACGGTCGGCTGGCCCTTGTGTTCCTGCGCGACCTTGAAGGCGGCGTAGATCTTGTGCGGATCGTGGCCGCCGCGGGTCAGGCGCCAGATGTCGTCGTCGGTCAGGTTGGCAACCATCTCCAGCAGCTTCGGATGCTTGCCGAAGAAGTGCTTGCGCACGTAGGCGCCGTCCTTGGCCTTGTAATTCTGGTATTCGCCATCCACGGTATCCATCATCACTTTTTGCAGGATGCCGTCCTTGTCCTTGGCCAGCAGGGCGTCCCAGCCCGGGCCCCAGATGACCTTGACCACGTTCCAGCCGGCGCCGCGGAAGTCCGCTTCCAGTTCCTGGATGATCTTGCCGTTGCCGCGCACCGGGCCGTCCAGGCGCTGCAGGTTGCAGTTGACCACGATGACCAGGTTGTCCAGGTGCTCGCGCGCGGCCATGCCGATGGCGCCCATCGATTCCGGTTCGTCCATCTCGCCGTCGCCGCAGAAGGCCCACACTTTGCGCTCGGCGGTATCGGCGATGCCGCGGGCGTGCAGGTACTTGAGGAAGCGCGCCTGGTAGATCGCCATCAGCGGGCCCAGGCCCATCGACACGGTCGGGAACTGCCAGAAGCTCGGCATCAGTTTCGGGTGCGGGTACGACGACAGGCCCTTGCCGTCGACTTCGCGGCGGAAGTTGTCCAGTTGTTCTTCGCTCAGGCGGCCTTCCAGGAAGGCGCGCGCGTAGACGCCAGGCGCCGAGTGGCCCTGGATGTACAGCAGGTCGCCGCCGTGGGTGTCGCTGGCCGCTTTCCAGAAGTGGTTGAAGCCGATGCCCAGCATGTTGGCCAGCGAAGCGAACGAGGACAGGTGGCCGCCCAGGTCGCCGTCGGTGCGGTTGGCGCGCACCACCATGGCCATGGCGTTCCAGCGCATCCACGAGCGCAGCTTCTCTTCGTACTCCAGGTTGCCCGGGCAGTGCGCTTCGAGGTGAGCGGGGATGGTGTTGACGTAGGCGGTATTGGCGGAGAAGGGAATATCGGAGCCGCTTTGGCGGGCCAGGTCGATCAGGCGTTCCAGCAGATAGTGGGCACGTTCGGGACCTTCATTGTCCAGCACGGAGGCCAGGGAATCCAGCCATTCTTTGGTTTCTTGCGAGTCAGGATCGGTGTTGGCCGTTACCTGGTCGTTTTGTACTGACATATGAAGTCTCCTGAGGTGAGGTGCCCGAATCATGCGGCTTCCGGGGCGGTGAGTTCTGCTAGTTTGCTAAAACTTTACTAATACTTCAATAAGGTTCGGGGATTCTAACAGTGATTTTTCTGTTTTTCAAATTACGATACGCGATTTTATAATGTGAAATCACGCTATGAAACAAGTTGTGCGGCGCAGCATCACTTCGGGCCGGAAAACGCGGCAGCCGGCGCGTGGCGGCTTTATAATCCTGCTTTCCTCTCTAACCTGGTTAAATCATGCCTGCTCAACTGATCGACGGAATCGCCCTCTCCCAAAAACTGCGCGCAGAAATTGCTGCACGTGCTGCCGCCCTCACCGCCCAGGGCCACCAACCCGGCCTGGCCGTGATCATCGTCGGCGACGACCCGGCCAGCCACGTGTATGTCCGCAACAAGGTCAAGGGCTGCCAGGACGCCGGCTTCAAGTCGCTGAAAGAAGAGTACCCTGCCGATATGACGGAAGCCGCGCTGTTGGAGCGCATCGCCGCGCTGAACGCCGACCCGGCCATCCACGGCATCCTGGTGCAGATGCCGCTGCCCAAGCACATCAACCCGCACAAGGTGATCGAAGCCATCTCCGCCAAGAAGGACGTGGACGGCTACTCGGTGCTGAGCGCCGGCGAACTGATGACCGGCCTGGAAGGCTTCCGTCCCTGCACGCCGTACGGCTGCATGAAGCTGATCGAAAGCACCGGCGTCGACCTGCGCGGCAAGCACGCGGTGGTGATCGGCCGCAGCAACACGGTCGGCAAGCCGATGGCGCTGCTGCTCTTGCAGGCCAATGCCACCGTCACCATCTGCCATAGCGCCACCGCCGACATCGGCGTGCACACCCGCCAAGCCGACGTGGTGGTGGCCGCCACCGGCCGCCGCAACACCCTGACCGCCGACATGGTCAAGCCGGGCGCGATCGTGATCGACGTCGGCATCAACCGCGACGAGAACGGCAAGCTGTGCGGCGACGTGGACTTCGCCAACATCAAGGAAGTGGCGGCGCACATCACCCCGGTGCCGGGTGGCGTCGGCCCGATGACCATCACCATGCTGTTGATGAACACGGTGGAAGCGGCTGAGCGCGCGGCGCGCGGCGCCTGAGCGTCATTCCCGCGCAGGCGGGAATCCATGGAACGCATGCCCGGCATGGACTCCCGCTGCCGCGGGAGTGACGATATCACTGACTAGGAACTGCTATGACTGACGCTATCAATCCCCTCCTCGACTTCAGCGGCCTGCCGCGCTTCGACCAGATCAAGCCGGAACACGTCACGCCCGCCATCGACGCTCTGCTGGCCCGCTGCGGCGCCGTGGTCAAGCAACTGGAAGCGCCTGCCGAACAGGTGAGCTGGTCCAGCTTTGTCACCCCGCTGGAAAACGCCACCGAACTGCTGGGCCGCGCCTGGGGCATCGTCAGTCACCTGAACAATGTGGTCGACACCCCCGAGCTGCGCGCCGCCTTCAACGAAAACCAGCCCAAGGTCACCGAGTTCTGGACCATGCTGGGCCAGAACGAGGCGCTGTTCGCCAAGTACAAGGCGCTGCGCGCCGCGGCCGAATTCCACACGCTGTCGCCGGCGCGCAAGCGCATCGTCGATAACGCGATCCGCGACTTTCGCATGGGCGGCGCCGAGCTGCCCGCCGCGCAAAAGGCGCGCTTTGCCGACATCCAGGAAGAACACGCCAAGACCTCCACGCGCTTTTCGGAAAACGTGCTGGACGCCACCAACGACTACAAGCTGCTGGTGACCGACGAGGCCGACCTGGCCGGCCTACCGGACGACGTGCAGCAGGCCGCGCGCGCCGCGGCGGAAAAGGAAAACAAGCAGGGCTGGGAATTCTCGCTGCACTTCCCGTCGTATTACCCCATCCTGCAGTTCGCCGACCGCCGCGAGCTGCGCGAGACCATCTACCGCGCCAACGCCACCAAGGCGTCCGAACAGGGCGATGTCTTCAGCAAGAAGGAAGAGTGGGACAACACGCAAAACATCGTCACGCTGCTCAAGCTGCGCGACGAGGAAGCCAAGCTGCTGGGCTATAACAACTTTGCCGAAGTGTCGCTGGTGCCCAAGATGGCGCAGTCGCCCGAACAGGTGATCGCCTTTCTCGAAGACCTGGCCCGCCGCGCCCGTCCGTTCGCGGAAAAAGACCTGGCTGAACTCAGGCAGTTCGCGGCCGGGGAACTGGGCATCGATGACGTGCAGGCCTGGGATATTCCCTACGCCTCGGAGAAGCTGCAGGAAGCCCGCTACGCCTTCTCGGCGCAGGAAGTGAAGCAGTACTTCCCCGAACCGAAAGTGATCGACGGCCTGTTCCGCCTGATCCAGAACCTGTTCCATGTCGAGATCAAGCCGGACGTGGCGACCACGTGGCACAAGGACGTGCGCTTCTACCGCATCGAGCGCCAGGGCCAGTTGGTCGGCCAGTTCTACCTCGACCTGTACGCCCGCCCCGGCAAGAGCGGCGGCGCCTGGATGGACGACGCGCGCGGCCGCCGCGCCAGCGGCCAGAACGTGCAGACGCCGGTGGCCTACCTGACCTGCAACTTCACCGAGCCGGCCCTGGTGGACGGCGTGGTCAAGCCTTCGCTGTTCACCCACGATGAAGTGATCACGCTGTTCCATGAATTCGGCCACGGCCTGCACCACATGCTGACCCAGGTCGATGAGCTGGCGGTGTCCGGCATCGCCGGCGTGGAATGGGACGCGGTCGAGCTGCCCTCGCAGTTCATGGAAAACTTCTGCTGGGAGTGGGACGTGCTGGCGCACATGACCGAGCATGCCGTCACCGGCCAGCCGCTGCCGCGCGCGCTGTACGACAAGATGCTGGCCGCGAAAAACTTCCAGTCCGGTTTGCAGACGCTGCGCCAGGTGGAGTTCGCGCTGCTCGACATGCACCTGCACTACGACTATGACCCCAGCAGCGGCAAGAGCGTGCAGCAGGTGATCGACGAAGTGCGCAGCCAATTCTCGGTGGTGATACCGCCGGCCTTCAACCGCTTCCAGAATTCCTTCGGCCACATCTTCGCCGGCGGCTACGCGGCTGGCTACTACAGCTACAAGTGGGCCGAGGTGCTGTCGGCCGACGCCTATGCCGCGTTCGAGGAAGCGCAGGCCCTGGGGCCGGCCGCGGTATCGGAAACCGGCAAGCGCTACCTGCAAGAGATCCTGTCGGTGGGCGGCTCGCGCCCGGCGCTGGAATCGTTCACGGCCTTCCGCGGCCGCGAGCCCAGCATCGACGCGCTGCTGCGCCACAGCGGCATGGCGGCCTGACACGCAGCCGGCGGCGCCCGCCGCTGCTGCGCGGCGAACACAACACGCGGCCGGCCATGCACAGGGCGCCGGCCGGCGCACGATAGCAACATCGGTGCCAGCGGCATCGGAGGATTTCGCATACACTGGAATCGCCATTGCGCGCTTCCCCTCTCCCGGAATAAGAGCTAACACCTATGACACGCATCGATTTCCACACCAATGTGCCGGACAAGGTGGCCTACGCCTGCCGTCTCGTGCGCAAGGCCTGGGCCGCCAGCAACCGCGTGGTGCTGATGGCGGACGATGAGCGCCAACTGGCCGAACTTAACGCAGCGATGTGGGCGTTTTCCGCCACCGATTTCCTGCCGCATGTGCTGGCGGACGATCCGCTCGCGCCGCACACGCCCATCCTGCTGACCGCCAGCGATGAGGCGGAATTACCACACACGCACAAAGATTTATTGGTCAATTTGTCGCGCCGCGCGCCGCAGCAGGTGGCCCGCTTCGAGCGCCTGATTGAAGTCATTTCCTCGAACGAGGAAGATGCGGCTGCTGGCCGCAAGCGCTATGTCGCATACAAGCAGCAGGATTACCCACTCACCCACTTTGTCACAGGAAAATCATGAGCCAAGCCCCATCGTTTGACGCCAGTATCCCTGTATTGACGGAAGTCCTGAAGGCCGAGCCGCTGAACGAGGCGCTGCTGCCCGGCGAGGCCGACGGCGCCGCCCGCCCCACTCCTGCCCAGATCGGCGCCCAACTGGAAGCCGACGCCATCGACGGCTGGAGCGAAGCCGAATGGGCCGTGATGGAACATCGCCTGTCAGTACGCATCATGCACCAGTTGCAGTCGCGCGTGGACTTCGTGCTGGAGCAGCGCATCAAGGACAGCATGGCCGAAGTGCTGAGCCACGCGCTGCACGACCTGACCAACGAAATCCGCATCGGCCTGCACGACACCATCGAGAAAATCGTGGCCCGCGCCGTCACCCAGGAATTGACCCATCTGCAGGCGCAGAAGAAGTAAGCCCGCCCCGGTCCGCCGCACCACCGCACTATTCCGGTGCGCGGATCGCTTCCCCCGACCACTCCCTGTATTTGCAGCTTTTCGCCGCGAATAATTTGTTGTACCTTGTGGGCTTGCCTACACAACTACGGGAGTTGCTCATGCAGTTCAAATTCATTCCACTCGCCATCGCCCTGGCTTTCGCCGGCAGCGCCGGCGCGCAGGAAATCATCAAGATCGGTCACGTCGCCCCGGTCTCCGGCCCGTCGGCGCACCTTGGCAAGGACAATGAAAACGGCGCCAAGATGGCGATCGAGGATTTGAATGCCAAGGGCATCAAGATCGACGGCAAGCCGGTCAAATTCGTGCTGCAACTGGAAGACGACGGCGGCGATCCCAAGCAGGGCACGGCCGTGGCGCAAAAGCTGGTGGACGCCAAGGTCAACGGCGTGATCGGCCACCTGAACTCGGGCACCACCATCCCCGCCTCCAAGATTTACTACGACGCCGGCATCCCGGAAATCTCGCCGGCCACCACCCAGACCCAGTACACCAAGCAGGGCTTCAACTCCGCCTTCCGCGTGGTGGCCAACGACGCCAAGCTGGGCGGCACGCTGGGCGCTTACGCGGTCGGCAAGATGGGCGCCAAGAAGATCGCCGTGATCGACGACCGCACGGCCTACGGCCAGGGCGTGGCGGAAGAGTTCGTGAAAGGCGCGAAGAAAGCCATGCCGGGCGTGCAGATCGTCGCCAAGGAATTCACCACCGACAAGGCCACCGACTTCAACGCCATCCTCACCACCATCAAGGCCAAGAATCCCGACGTGGTGTTCTTCGGCGGCATGGACTCGGTGGGCGGCCCGCTGCTGCGCCAGATGAAGGCGCTGGGCATCAACGCCAAGTTCATGGGCGGCGACGGCGTCTGCACCGAGTCGCTGCCCAAGCTGGCCGGCACGGCCGCGGCCAACGGCGTGGTCACCTGCGCCGAGGCGGGCGGCGTCACCGGCGAACAGCAGAAAGGCATGGACGACTTCGCCGCGCGCTACCGCAAGAAGTACAACGACGACGTGAAGCTGTACGCGCCTTACGTCTACGACGCGGTGATGACCATGGGCACGGCCATGGCGCAGGCGAACTCGGCACAACCAGCCAAGTATTTGCCGGTGCTGCAGAAGATCAAGTACCAGGGCGTGACCGGCCTGATCTCTTTCGACAACAAGGGCGACATCAAGGATGGCGCGCTGACCCTGTACACCTACACCGGCGGCAAGAAGACCAAGATCGAAGTGGTGAAGTAAGCGGCCATGAAAAAACGCGCCTGCGGGCGCGTTTTTTTGGTTGGCGGCGTGCGGCGGATTATTTCTGCGCCAGGACCCATTTCACCAGGGTCTTGGCTTCCGCCTCATTGACCTGCGGGTTGGCTGGCATCGGCACCGCGCCCCACACGCCCGAGCCGCCCTTCATGACCTTGGCGACCAGCTTGGCTTCCGCATCCTTCTGGCCGGCGTACTTGGCCGCCACATCCTTGTAAGCAGGGCCGACCACCTTGGTGGCGACGGCGTGGCAAGCCAGGCAATTTTTGGCCTTGGCCAGATCCAGACCGGCATCCGCCATCGCGGCTTGCGATGCGAGCGCCGTAGCGAGTACTACCCCAACCATCATCAAATTGCGTTTCATTGTGTTCTCCAAGTGAGTGCTACAAAAGTCGCCGGTTATTCTACCGTGTTTCCCCCTCCATTCAACGCATAGGGGCTATGCAAGTTGACTTATAGCAGATTCTTGCCACACATAAAGCGAAAAAATTTGTAAGATGGCGGTTACGAGGAGGACATCATGCCAATTATCCTGTTGATCGTGGCGCTGGTGGGGCTGCGGTATTTCGAGGTGTGGAAGTTTGCCGAACTGTCGTGGTGGTGGATAGGCGCCCTGATGGTGCTGGCCTTCCTGTGGTTCGAATTCCTGGAGCCCATGCTGGGCTTCGACAAGCGCAAGGCCCACAACGAAGACGAGAAGCGCCGCAAGCAGCGCGTCAAGCAGACCTTCGACAAAAAGTAACCCGTCGTTCCCGCGCACGCGGGAACCCATGCATCGCATGCATTCCCTGGCGCGCCAGCTCAGCATGGATCCCCGCTTGCGCGGGGATGACGTTAGCGCTTCAGTTGCGACAGGTCGCGCACCGCGCCGCGGTCGGCCGAAGTGGTCAGCGCCGCGTAGGCCTGCAGGGCCTGCGACACATACCGCTCACGGTCCACCGGCTGCCACGCCTGCTCCCCCTTGGCTTCCATCGCGACGCGGCGCGCGGCCAGCGCCTCGTCGCTGATGCGCAGGCTGATGGTGCGGTTGGGGATATCGATGTCGATCATGTCGCCCTCTTCCACCAGGCCGATCGCGCCGCCCTCGGCCGCTTCCGGCGACGCATGGCCGATCACCAGGCCCGACGAGCCGCCCGAGAAGCGGCCGTCCGTCAGCAGCGCGCAAGCCTTGCCCAGGCCCTTGGACTTGATGTACGAGGTCGGGTACAGCATCTCCTGCATGCCGGGTCCGCCCTTCGGGCCTTCGTAGCGGATGATGACCACGTCGCCTTCATGCACGGTGTCGCCCAGGATGCCCTCCACCGCGGCGTCCTGCGATTCAAACACGCGCGCCTTGCCGCTGAACTTCAGGATGCTCTCATCCACGCCGGCCGTCTTCACGATGCAGCCGTTCAGCGCCAGGTTGCCGTACAGGACCGCCAGGCCGCCGTCCTGCGAATAGGCGTGCTCCTTGTCGCGGATGCAGCCGGCGCTGCGGTCCAGGTCCAGCGCCGCGTAACGTTCCGATTGCGAGAACGCGGTCTGGGTCGGCACGCCGCCCGGCGCCGCGCGGAACCATTCGTGCACGGCCGGATCGTCGCTACGCTTGACGTCGTTGCGGGCGATGGCGTCGGCCAGCGTCGGCGCATGCACGGTCGGGCGCGAGGTGTCCAGCAGGCCGGCGCGCGCCAGCTCGCCCAGGATGGCAATGATGCCGCCCGCGCGGTGCACGTCTTCGATGTGGAACTTGTCGGTCATCGGCGCCACCTTGCACAGGCAAGGCACCTTGCGCGAAATGCGGTCGATGTCGGCCATGGTGAAGTCCACGCCGGCTTCGTGCGCCGCGGCCAGCAGGTGCAGCACGGTGTTGGTCGAGCCGCCCATGGACACGTCCAGCGCCATGGCGTTTTCAAACGCGGCCTTGTTGGCGATGGTGCGCGGCAGGATCGAGTAGTCGTCCTGCTCGTAGTGGCGGCGGGCCAGGTCGACGATCAAGCGGCCGGCCTTCAGGAACAGTTGTTCGCGGTCCGAGTGGGTGGCGACGATGGTGCCGTTACCCGGCAGCGATAGGCCCAGCGCCTCGGTCAGGCAGTTCATCGAGTTGGCGGTGAACATGCCGGAGCAGGAACCGCAGGTCGGGCAGGCCGAACGCTCGATCTCCGCCACGTCGGCGTCGCTGACCGTGCTGTCGCCGGCCTTGATCATGGCGTCCACCAGGTCCAGCTTGATGATCTTCTGGCCGCCGTTGACGACCTTCAGCACCTTGCCCGCTTCCATCGGACCGCCCGAGACGAACACGGTCGGGATGTTCAGGCGCATGGCGGCCATCAGCATGCCCGGCGTGATCTTGTCGCAGTTGGAGATGCAGACCATGGCGTCGGCGCAGTGCGCGTTGACCATGTATTCCACCGAGTCGGCGATCAGGTCGCGCGAGGGCAGCGAGTACAGCATGCCGCCGTGGCCCATGGCGATGCCGTCGTCCACGGCGATGGTGTTGAATTCCTTGGCCACGCCACCGGCCTTCTCGATCTCGCGCGCCACCAGTTGGCCCAGGTCCTTCAGGTGCACGTGGCCCGGCACGAATTGCGTGAAGGAGTTGACCACGGCCACGATAGGCTTGTCGAAGTCGCCATCCTTCATGCCGGTGGCGCGCCAGAGGGCGCGCGCGCCAGCCATGTTGCGGCCGTGGGTGGTGGTGCGGGAACGGTATTGCGGCATGATGTTTCTCCAAAAATAAGACGCGCTTAATACTGCAGGCTTAGCATGACAGATTGCCTCGCCCATACCGCAGTGTCAAATATATGATTTCCGCACCTGTGATTCGTATAAAATATCACAGAGCAAAAATTCAATAGTAAACGATATGAATCTGGAACTGCGCCAGTTGCGCTATTTCGTCACCGTGGCCGAAGAACTCCACTTCGGCAAGGCGGCGCTGCGCCTGCACATGACGCAGCCGCCGCTGTCGCAGACCATCCAGGCGCTGGAGGAATTGCTGGGCGCGCCGCTGTTCGAGCGCAACCGCCGCGGCGTGGTCCTGACCCCGGCCGGCCTGGCGCTGCTGCCGGAAGCGCGCCGCCTGCTGGCGCAGGCGCAGGAATTGCCGCAACTGGTACAGCGCGCGGCCGCCGGCGAAACGGGCCGCTTGTCGCTGGCCTTCGTCTCCTCGGCCGACTACAGCGTGCTGCCGCCCTTTTTGCGCGCCTACCGCGCCGCCTATCCGCAGGTGCAGATCACGCTGCAGGAAGCCACCTCCGACCTGCAGGTGGACGACCTGCTCAACCACCGCATCGACGCCGGCCTGCTGATCCCGCCCCTGCCCGACAAGGCCAGGCAGGACCTCGATTATTTACCAGTGCTGAACGAGCCGCTGGTGCTGGCCCTGCCGGCCGGGCTGCCGGCGCTGAAGAAGAAGGGCAAGCTGAAACTGGCGGCGCTGCCGCCACTGCCGCTGATCGTTTTTCCACGCGCGATTTCGCCGGCGCTGCACGACGCCATCCTGTCCGTGTTCCGCGAGGCCGGCGTCACGCCGCAGATCGGCCAGCAAGCCATCCAGATGCAGACCATCGTCAGCCTGGTCTCGGCCGGCATGGGCATGGCGCTGGTGCCGCAGTCCGTGTCCAACCTGATGCGGCCCGGGGTAGAATACCGGGCGCTGAGCGACGCCACGCCGCTGGTGGAAACCGGGCTGGCCTGGCGCCGGGATAACGCTTCGCCGGTGTTGCACGGCTTTTTGGAACTACTACGAAAGAACACCTTATGCTGATACACCCGATGCCCGATCCGGTCGCCCTGCAACTGGGGCCGGTGGCGATCCACTGGTATGGATTGATGTATGTGCTGGCCTTCGCCATGTTCATCGCGCTGGGCCGGGTGCGCATCCGGCAGCCGCACATCGCCAGGCTGGGGTGGCGCAAGGAAGACCTGGACGACATGCTGTTCTACGGCATGCTGGGCGTGGTGATCGGCGGCCGGCTGGGCGAGGTGCTGTTCTACCGTCCGCAATTCTTCTTTTCCAATCCGATCGAGATCGTCGAGGTCTGGCATGGCGGCATGTCCTTCCACGGCGGCTTCCTCGGCGTGCTGATCGCGATGGCGCTGTGGTCGCGCAAGGCCGGCCGCAACCTGCTGGACGTGTATGACTTCATCGCGCCGCTGGTGCCGCTGGGCTATGCGGCCGGGCGCCTGGGCAACTTCATCAATGCCGAACTGCCGGGCCGCGTGGTCAGCGACCAGTCGCTGCCGTGGGCCATGCTGTGGCCGGACACCAGCTTCCCGCTGCATCCGAATCCCGTGTTCCTGCCGGGCCTGCGCCACCCGTCGCCGATTTACCAGATGCTGATCGACGGCATCCTGGTATTCATCATCCTGTGGTTCTACGCGCGCAAGGAACGCCCGCGCCTGGCGGTGGGCGCCATGTACACGCTGCTGTACGGCTGCGCACGCTTCTTCACCGAATGGTTCCGCACGCCCGACTGGGAAACCACCGTGTTCGGCCTGCCGATCACGTCGGGCCAGGTGCTGTCGCTGCCGATGATGATCGGCGCGCTGGCCATGCTGTACTGGTCGTACACGGCGCGCCAGCAGGGCCGCCCGCCCCGTCATTCCCGCGAAAGCGGGAATCCATCGCAGGCGTGATGCAAGCTCAGCATGGATTCCCGCCTGCGCGGGAATGACGGCCGCTACTTCAACAGCTTGAGCACGGCCTGCCATTGCGCCGGCGTGACCGGCGTGATGGACAGGCGGCTGCCCTTCTGCAGCACCACCATCTCTTCCAGCGCCGGCTGCGTGCGCATCTCGGCCAGCGACAGCAAGCGCGTTTTCCGCCTGCCTCTCACATCGATGGAAATCCAGCGCGGCTGTTCCTGCGTGGCCTTGGGGTCGTAGTACTTGCTGTCCGCATCGAACTGCGTGGCGTCCCGGTATGGTGCGCTGACGATTTCCGCCAGCCCCGCAATGCCGGGCTCGGGGCAACTGGAGTGATAGAACAACACGCCGTCGCCGACCTGCATCTGGTCGCGCATGAAGTTGCGCGCCTGGTAGTTGCGCACGCCGAACCAGGCCGTGGTCTGGCCGGGCGACGCCATCACGTCATCGATGCTCACTTCATCCGGCTCGGATTTCATCAACCAATATTGCATGGGCCTACTCCAGACGAAAAAAAGCGGCTGCGCATTCTCATGCTGGCAACCGCTCTTTATGAATAAGGCCCCGCCTGTGCCGTCTTGCCGGCATCCCGAACCTAACGGCTCAGGTGGTCACAGTTAGTTCAATTTCGGGTTCATCGGACTAGCGACGCTCTCGCCCATCGAACAAATTTCCGCAACCGGTGCAAAAGAATGGTTCAAGGAATATATGGCAAGTCTCGAACACTGCAGGGTGAAAGCAGTTTACTCTTTTGTGCGCCGCAAAGGAAGCTGTTTTATGAATTAAAACAGGGTCTCCTGCGGCGTCAGCGCGGAATCCAGCACCTTGTGCATGTCGCCGATCTTGGTCTGCACTTCCAGCATCGACATGTCGCCCAGCGGTCCCTGCGGCGCTTTCGCCGACAGGAACTCGGCCGCCATGCCCAGCGCCGCCATCACGGCGATGCGGTCGTTGCCCTTGATCTTGCCGGCGTCGCGGATGGCGCACATTTTCTTGTCGAGGAAGGCGGCCGCTTCGCGCAGCGCGCGCTCTTCATCTTCCTTGCAAGCCAGCTTGTAGGGCTGGCCCATGATGCTCACATCCAGGTGGATCATCGTGCATCCTCATTGTCGGACGGTTCCTCGTCGGCGTCGCCGTCGAGTGCGGGGACTTTGGCCAGCAAAGCCTCGATGCGGCCGGCAGCTTCGCTCAGGCGACGCTGGTAGCCGATGTTGTCCGCGACCAGGGCGGCGTTCGCCTGGCGCAGTTGTGCATTCTCACGACGCAGGGCGATGGTCATCTCAGCCAACTGGTCGATTTTGTCGGATAGTTCTTGGAATTCAGAAATCATCCCGTCACTATAGGCAGCGCACGGAACGGCGTCAACTGAATCACGCGGCGGGCGCGGGATTTATTTACATGCCGTCAACGTGCGCTGCGGTATTGCTACTTTGCCAGCAAGCCTGGCTCGATGGTAACCTGACCTTCGATGCCGCTGGCCTGGCCCGGCGCCGCTTCGATCAGCACATTGATCTCACGCTTGCCGCTGCCGGCCGGCAGCACCACATCCAGCGGCGCGGCCGCATCGCTATCCTTCTTGCCGATCAGCGCGCCATCCAGCCAGATCTCGGCCTTGCCGTGCAGGCTGGCGAAGTGGATGCGGCCGCTGCCGTCCGCCAGGTTCTTGCGCGGCGTGAAGCTGGCGCGGTACAAGTGATACTTGCCCGACGCCGCCTGCATCGGCGGCGACCCCCAGCCCCAGGTGTTCATGTCGAAGCCGGCCAGCTTCTGGTTGGGGTCGGGGCGCTGCTCGCTGTCGGGCGCGATGCGCCAGCCGCGCACGAAGGTCGGCGGCGCTTCGGCCCCGGCCACGTAAGGCTGCGCTTCCACCTGCCGCACCGGAATCGTCACGCGCGCGCTGCGCAGGCCGGGCGCGCTGGCCACCACGGTGACGGCATCCTTGCCGGCGTAGTTGGTCTGCACGATCAGTTGCGCCAAGCCGTTGAACAGGCGGCGCGTCGGCCCCTTCTCGTCCTCGTGCGAATTCGGATCGCCGTTGCCGTGACCGATGGAGCGGCCGCCGCCGGTCACCTCGAACGTGACCTGCGCATCGGCCAGCGGTACCGCGCGGCCCTGCGCATCGAGCGCGCGCACGGTGATCGGCATGGCGTCGCGGCCGTCGCCGTTGAGCTGCGCGCGGTCCGGCAGCAGTTCCAGCGCCACCGCTTCGCCCGTGGTTTCCACCGCGGTGCGCGTGACCTCCTGGTCGCCGTTGTAGCCGATGGCTTCCAGCTTGCCCGGCTGCCAAGCCACGTTGAAGTAGTTCATGCGGTAGGGATCGGCCTTCTGCTCGCCGACCGGCTGGCCGTTCAGCAGCAGCTTGATGCGCTGGGTGTTGGTCATCACCATCACGCGCACCTCCTGCCCGGCCTTCCAGTTCCAGTGCGGCTCGATGTGGATCAGCGGCTTGTCCTTGATCCACTGCACCTGGTGGATGTAGTAGGCGGTCTTGGCAAAGCCGTTCAAGTCCATGATGCCGAAGAAGGAGCTGACCGAAGGCCATTCGTTCGGCGTCGGTTCGCCGCGATAGTCGAAGCCGGTCCAGACGAAACCGCCCGCCACATAAGGCCGCGTGGCGATGGCTTCCCAGCCGTCGCGGTGCGTGTTGCCCCACGGCGCCGCATCGTCGTCGTAGCTGGCGATCACGTTTTTGTCCTTGATGGTCTTGAACTCGCCGCGCGTCATGAAGGCGGAGGTGTCTTCGGAACTGGTGAACGGCTTGTCGGGGTGCGCCTGGTGGAAGCGGTCGTAGTCCGGCACCTGGTAGTTCGAGCCGACCACGTCCACCGCGTGCGACACATTCAGCTCGGTCAGGAAGCCGCCGTTCATGGCCGCGGTGACCGGGCGCGTATCGTCCAGCGCTTTCACGGCGGCCGACATGCGGCGCACCATCTCGTAGCCCACTTCCGTGGCCTGCACCGGCTCTTCGTTAAACACCGACCACAGGATCACGCCCGGATGATGGCGGTCGCGGCGCACCATCCATTCGAGCTGCTTCATGTAATCGGGCGAAGGATTGAAGTTGCGGTTCTCGTCCATGACCAGGAAGCCCATGCGGTCTATCATGTCCAGCACTTCCGCCGCCGGCGCATTGTGCGAGAAGCGGATCGCGTTCACGCCCAGTTCCTTCAGGCGTCGCAAGCGGTATGCCCACACCGAGTCCGGCACGGCCACGCCGACGCCCGCATGGTCCTGGTGGATGCACACGCCCTGCAGCTTCAGGTGCTGGCCGTTGAGGAAGAAGCCCTGCGCCGCATCGAAGCGGATGGTGCGGAAGCCGGTGTCCAGCGACACTTCATCCTGCGCCTTGCCGCCCTGCAGAACGCGGGTGGTGACGCGGTACAGATTGGTTTTCTCCAGCGACCACAACAGCGGATTGTTGACCGTCACCGGCAACTGCACGGTGCTCTCGGCCAGCACGCCCACGCGCGCGGGCGCGGTGCGCTGCGCCACCTGGCGGCCGGACGGGTCGTACACCGTCACTTCCACCATCGCGTCGGCGGCCTGCTTGCCGCTGTTGTTCAGCGTGACTTCGACCGGGATGCTCCACTGCCCGCCCTTGACCTGGCGCGGCGTGGCGTGCACGCCATCGGTCACCACGTGCAGCGGGCTGCGCTTGACCAGCCAGGTGTGGCGGTACATGCCGGCGCCCTCGTACCACCAGCCTTCCAGCGCATCGGCGTCCACGCGCACGGCGATGGTGTTGAGCGCGTCGCCATAACGCAGGTAGGGCGTGATGTCGATGTAGCTGGCGTTGTAGCCGGACCAGTTGCGGTTCACCACATTCCCGTTGACCCACACCGTGGCGTGGGTGGCGATGCCGTCGAACTGCACTTCAAAATGCTTGCCGCGCTCGGTCGGCTCGACGCGCAGGTAGCGGCGATACCAGCTGATGCCGCGCGGCCGGTAGCCTTGCGCGATATTTTCCTTCGGATCGAACGGGCCTTCCACCGCCCAGTCATGCGGCAGGTCGAGGCGGCGCCAGTCGGAGTCGTCGAACTCGCTGCCGGCCGCGCCTTTCGCGTTGCCGGCCTTGACGCTGCTATAGGTATCCTCGTGTCCCGACGTGGACGCATCGACCACGTCGCCGAGGTGGAACAGCCAGCCGCGGTCCAGCGACAGGCGCTCGCGGGTCGCCGCTTCAACGCCCAGGCTCAGCGTCAGCAGCAGCATGGCGGCCCACAGGCGCCGCCAGTCGAAAGTGATTGTTTTCAAATCGCCCCTCCAGGAAAAAAAACGGAGCAGCCCCATCACGAACCGCTCCGCAAACCACGATAAACATTCCCGCGCAAGCGCGGGCACTACATTACAACTTAAACGACAGGCCCAGGTTGTAGCGGCGGCCGAACTCTGTGACTTCCTGCTGCACAGGGATGTTGGAGCTGGTGTACACCGCCTTCTGGTTGGTCAGGTTATCGATGCCGAAGCGCAGTTGCAGGTTCGGCGTCAATTGCTTGGCCAGGTTCAGCGTCACATAGGTTTCCGCTTCATTCATGATCAACTGGCCGGCAGTCCAGGTCGGGTTGCGCACGAAGGCGCTGTGGTAGTTGGCCGACAGGCGGGCTTCGTAGCCGGCTTTTTCATACCACAGCGTGACGCCGCCGTTGGACTTCATCAGGCCCTCGATCGGGAACGGATTCACGGTCGGGGTCTGCTCATGGATGTTGCTGGTGGTGTAGGCGTAGTTGCTGGCGATGCCCAGGCCGTCGAACGGCGCAGGCAGCGCAGTGAACGCCTGCTGGTACACCAGCTCGATGCCGCGGATATCGCCGCCCTCGCCGTTCACCGAACGGGTCAGCGTGGCCGGACGGCCGTTGATGGTGGTGCTGTCCGACGTGATGGCGATGTAGCGCGTCAGCTTCTTGTAGAACGCGCCGGCCGACAGCAGCGAACCCTTGGCGAAATACCACTGGTAAGCCAGGTCCACCTGGTTGGCCATCATCGGCTTCAGCGTCGGGTTGCCGGCGCTGCCGGTGATCGGCTGGGTGGAATCGGTCGGCACGCCGAGGTTGCGCGAGGCGCGCATCTCGTCCAGCGGCGCACGCGACATCGCGCGGGCCGCGCTGAAGCGCACCTGGCGTTCCTGGGCCTCATCCATGTTGAAGATCAGGTTCATGCTCGGCAGGACTTCGGTGTACGAGGCGCCGCCTTCCACCGGGGTCGGCGCGGCGCCGTCCAGCGACTGCATGCCGTAGCCGGTCTGCCTGGTGTGCACCAGGCGCAGGCCGGCATTGCCGCGATAGGTCTTGCCGAACGCTTCGCCTTCCAGGTCGCCCTGGATGAAGGCCGCGGTGCTGCGCTCCTTGACCTTCCAGCCCGACAGCAGGTCGTTCTGGGTCTGGGTGCGGCCGTTCGGGTTGAAGGCGTCCGCGCCGTAGGCCGAGTAAGCCGTGCCGTAGAAATCCTTCAGCTCGATAAAGGCCGGCAGGCCGTTCACGTTCACGGTCTCGAAGGCCGAATCGGGAATGCTCGAATTGGCGTTCAGCGACCAGGTGGTCTGGTGGTAGCTCTTCTCGCGGTCGGTGGCGCGGATGCCGACCTTCAGGCGGCTGAAGATGCTGTTATCCAGCGGGCGCGAAGCCGACAGGCTGACCGCATTCAGCAAATCCTTGACGTGACCGTCGGTATCCACGTACAGGGTCGGTCCCCAGAAGTTGGACGGATTGCCGGTGTCCATGCCGAAGTCGTACACCTGGCGCTCGTCGCCGGTGAAGTCCCACGAGATGGTGGATTTGTTCCGCGCGTACTGGCGCATGTCGCGCCACTGGCTGCTGCGCATGGCGTGCGAGGACGACAGGTCGGCGTCGATCTTCCAGTCGCCGGCGTTGAACTTGCCGTTCAAGCCGCTGGCCGCTTCGCTGGTGTCCTGCAGGTAGAAGAAGTCGTTGTTGATGACGTCGACGTTCTTGACCGTGGCGCCGGCCACGTAGCCGTTGCGGATATCGAGGTTGCTGTAGTTGCCGGACTCGTAGCCGTCCCAGTTGCCCAGGTCGCCGGTCCAGTGCTGCAAGCCGCGCTCGTTGATCTTGGCCGACGCGTAGTAGGTGTCGGCGGTGATCTGCACGTCGTTGTTCGGCTTCCATTCCAGCTTGCCCAGCACGCTGCTGCGCTTGTCCTTGCCGTGCCGCGCCTCGTCCTGGAAGCCCCACGGCGTCTTGTCCACTTTGCCGTCGCCGTTCAGGTCCACCGAGTGGTCTTCATTGAAGCCCCAGTGGCGCACGTTCTTCTGCACCGAAGGCTGGTCCTGGTAGCTGAAGGCCAGCGCCGCGCCGATGGTCTTGTTGGCGAACTGGTCGATGTAGACGCCGCCCAGGCGCGGCGCGCTCTTGTCCGCGCCCGGCATGTCCTTGGCCAGCGGGTAGTACAGCGCATCGGCTTTGAGCGACAACTGGCGGCCGTTGTACTTCAGCGGCGAAACCGTTTGCAGATCAATCGTGGTGGCGATGCCGCCTTCCACCAACTCCGCGTTCTGCGTCTTGTAGACGGTGGCGCCGCTGATGGACTCCGACGGGAACTGCTCGAAACGCACGGCGCGGTTAGGCTCGGACGAGGCCAGCTCGCGGCCGTTCAGGGTGGCGCCGATGAAGCGCGGACCCAGGCCGCGCGCCACGATCTGGCTGGCGTTGCCGCGATCCAGGCCGGACGACAGGCCAGGCAGGCGCGCCAGCGATTCAGCGATGGTGGTGTCGGGCAGCTTGCCGATATCTTCCGACGACACGACTTCCACGATGCTGTTGGAAGCCTCTTTGGCCGCCAGCGCATTGCGCACGGAGGCGCGGATGCCGGTCACATTCACAACTTGGACATCGCCATCCTGGGCAAAGGAATTTTGGACGAACAGGGGCGAGGTGAAGAGCGTGGCGATGAGCCAGCTCATTTTCTTGTGCTTCATTATGCATCTCCAGTGTTTGTTTTTCACCGTCTCTTAAAAGGGATTGGACGGATAACTGGATGCTAGCGAAACAATATTTTACAAACCAATAGCTTATTTGATACGGGCCATACCAAGTTCGTATATCAACAATATCTCAGCCGCGCTCGGGACCGCGATAGTGAGGATAGATGCTGGCCGCAACGTCGCGCAGCGCGGCCAGCATGGCGTCGGCGCCGGGCGAGAGCTGGTGTCGCTTGCGCGTCACAATGCCGAAGGAATCCATGCTGACGCCGAGATCGAAAGGCAGCGCGGTCAGCAGGCCGGCGTCCAGGTAAGGCTGCACCGCCTCCGCCGGCAGCGGCACCACCATGTCGGTGTTGAGCAGCAGGCTGGCGATCACCGGCATGTCCAGCGTCTCGATGGTTTCGGCCGGCTGCTCCAGGCCGTGCGAGAGGAACAGCGCGGTCAGGCGATCGCGCAGGATGCTGCCGGCCGGTGGCAGTATCCAGCACTGCTCCATCAAGTCTTCCAGCGTCAGGTCCGTGCGCTCGACCAGCGGATGGCTGCTGCGCGCGATCAGCAAATGCGGCTCGTCGGTCAGCGGTTCGAAGTTCAGCTCATCGGCCGCCTCGGTGTCGAGGATGCGCCCCACCACCAGGTCCAGCTCGCCGCCGCGCAAGCGCTCCACCAGCACTTTGCTGGTCGACATGGTGACCGCGACGTGCACGCGCGAGTGGCGCTCCTTGAGCAGATTGATCGCCTTCGGCACCAGGCCGGTGGCCGGCGCCAGCACCGTGCCGATGCCGACCCGGCCGCGCAGGCCGGACAGCAGCTCCATCACTTCCTGGTGCGCCGCATCCATCTCGGCCAGGGCGGCGCCGGCGCGGCGTATCAGCACCTTGCCGTACCAGGTCGGCGCGACGCCGCGCGACAGGCGCTCGAATAGCTGCACGCCCAGCGCGTGCTCCAGCTCGCCCAGCAGCTTGGAAGCGCCGGGCTGGGTCAGGTTGGCGGCTTGCGCCGCGTGCGCGATGGAACCGTGGCGGCCCAGTTCCACCAACAACACCAGGTGGCGGGTCTTCAGGTGGGAGCGTACAAATCGATCGGAGCGGGGATCAGTCATATTGATGATTTTTTTGATCGCCCATCATAAAGGCGGCCTGAACCAGCGTCAATCGCGCGGCCGGCGGGACTCCGCACTGGAAGCGTTACCGGCCGTCATAGAAGGGCGTATCTGCAACACCCGGCACCAGGCCTTGCGCCAGGTCGGGCGGCAAGCCGTACAAGCCGCCCTGCGCGCCCAGCAGCAGCAACTGCTTCAAGCCTTCGCCGCCGAAGGCCAGGCTGGACGCGGCCTCGCGCGCCAGCACGATGCGCTGCAATAGCCGGCCGTCGACATCGTACTGCGCCAGCGCTCCGCCCTGCACGCTCCACAGGTTGCCGTCGCGGTCGACCACGGCGGCGCCGGGCGCATGCTCCAGTTGCTCGGTGAAGTTGCGGACGTTGCTCACCTTGGCGCTGCCGGCCGCGTAATCGCATTGCAGGATGGCGCGGCGCGCGGCGTCGGCGAAGTACATGCGGCTGCCGTCCGGACTGAAGGCCACGCTGCTCGCCTCGGCCACCGTCGGCAATGCCAGGCGGCGCAGGCCGCGCAGGTGGGAGTACTGGTAGAAGCTGCCGATGGGCCGCTTATCGCGCGCCGTGTTGGCGGTCCCGAAGATAAAATGGCCACTACGGTCGGTGCAGCCGTCGCTGATGCTGGTGCGCGGCTCGGCGGCGTCGATGGTGGTCAGCACCTGGGCTTGCAGCGTCCGCCCAGGCTGGTCCGGCGCCGGCAGCTCAACCATGCCGAGGCGCTTGCCCAGGCCCAGCAGCACGCGGCCGGAGGTGGAGCAGGCCATCACGCAGGCGCTTTCCTGCATGCGCGCGCCGCTCGGCATGCCGGCCGGCGCGGGCCAGGCATACAACTGGCTGCCGACCGGATCGGGCCAGCGCCAGCACTGCGCCGCGTCATCCCAGCGCAAGGCGCGTCCGGCCTGCCCCATCCGGATCAGCATGATGCCGGGCGTGGCGGCGACCGTGGTGCTGGCTGAACTCATGCTGCGGGGGCTCCTTCAAGACGGGGAATTAAATACACGCGCCAGTCTAAGCGAGCGGCCATTTCGGCAGCTATAAATTAAGCACCACCAGCCATGACGATATCGCATAGCTGGGGCGGGGCTGCTATCCGATAATGATATGGCTACCTGCCAATTAATCATATTTACGATCTGGCAAGGGAGCTTAGACTGAGCACTGTTCCATGAACCTCTACTTTTCCTGCTATGAAAATCATCAAACTGACGACCTACCGAGTGCCACCGCGTTGGATGCTGCTGAAAATCGAGACCGATGAGGGCGTCGTCGGCTGGGGCGAGCCGGTCATCGAAGGCCGCGCCCGCTCGGTAGAAACGGCCGTACAGGAGATGGAACCCTATCTGATCGGCCAGGACCCGGCCCGCATCAACGACCTGTGGCAAACCATGTACCGCGCCGGCTTCTACCGCGGCGGCCCCATCACCATGAGCGCCATCGCCGGCATCGACCAGGCGCTGTGGGACATCAAGGGCAAAGTTATGGGCAAGCCGGTGTATGAACTGCTGGGCGGCCTGGTGCGCGACCGCATGAAGATGTATAGCTGGGTCGGCGGCGACCGCCCGTCGGACATCATCGCCCAGATCGCCCACCTGCAAAAGGGCGGCTTCAACACCTTCAAGATGAACGCCACCGAAGAACTGGGCATGCTGGACACCTCGGCCAAGATCGACGAAGCGGTGGGCCGCGTGGCCGAGATCCGCGAAGCCTTCGGCAGCGCCATCGAATTCGGCCTGGACTTCCACGGCCGCGTGGCCGCGCCGATGGCGCGCGTGCTGCTGAAGGAACTGGAGCCTTTCCGCCCGCTGTTCGTCGAAGAGCCGGTGCTGGCCGAGCAGGCCGAGTACTACCCGCGCCTGGCCGAGATGACCTCCATTCCGCTGGCGGCTGGCGAGCGCATGTACTCGCGCTTCGAATTCAAGCATGTGTTCCAGGCCGGCGGCATTGCCATCGTCCAGCCGGACCTGTCGCACGCCGGCGGCATCACCGAGTGCGTGAAGATCGCCGCCATGGCGGAAGCCTATGACGTCACGCTGGCGCCGCACTGCCCGCTCGGTCCGGTGGCGCTGGCGTCCTGCCTGCAAGTGGACTTCGTGTCGTACAACGCCGTGCTGCAGGAGCAGAGCATGGGCATCCACTACAACAAGGGCGGCGAGCTGCTGGACTACGTCATCAACAAGGAAGACTTCAAGATCGTCGACGGCTACTGCAAGCCGCTGACCAAGCCCGGCCTGGGCGTGGTGGTGGACGAAGAGCGCGTGATCGAGGCCAGCAAGCAGGCGACGGACTGGCGCAACCCGGTCTGGCGCCACGAAGACGGCAGCGTCGCCGAATGGTAAGCACGGCCCGCCTGCTGCGCCGCCGCTGCGGCGCAGCGCTGGTGGCGGGCGCCCTGGCCAGCCTGGCCGGCGCCGCCACCCTGTCGATTGACGCCTCCGCCCCCACCCCGACTCCCTCCGCCGCCGCGCTGCACCTCGGCAGCGCCAAGGCGCCCAACGGCGACACCCTCGGCGCCAATGCCCGCTACCTGACCCGCAACGGCGCCCCGTGGCTGCCGGTGATGGGCGAATTCCATTACAGCCGCGTGCCGGCCGCCCTGTGGGAAGCGGAGCTGCGCAAGATGAAGGCGGCCGGGGTGGACATCGTGTCCAGCTACGTGATCTGGAACCACCACGAAGAAACCGCCGGCAAGTTCGACTGGTCCGGCAACCGCGACCTGCGCCGCTTCGTGCAACTGGCCGCCAAGGCCGGGCTGCAGGTGGTGGTGCGCGTCGGCCCGTGGGCGCACGCGGAAGTGCGCTTCGGCGGCATCCCGGACTGGGTGGTCAACGCCATGCCGACCCGTTCCAGCGACCCGCAATACATGGTGGCCGTGGAGCGCCTGTACGACCAGATCGGCGCCCAGCTCAAGGGCCAGTTGTGGAAGGACGGCGGCAGCGTCATCGGCGTGCAACTGGAGAATGAATACAATCTCGACGGTCCCGGCCAGGGCATCGCCCACATCGCCGCGCTCAAGAAGCTGGCGCTGAAGGCGGGGCTGGATGTGCCTTACTACACCGTCACCGGCTGGGACGGCACCATTTATCCGGAAGGCGAAGTGACGCCGGTGTTCGGCGGCTATCCCGACGAGCCCTGGGGCGTGAGCACGAAAGAGCTGCCGCCCAAGGAAACCTATGCCTTCCGCTTCGACACCCGCGTCAGCGGCGACCTGGGCGCGCAGACCGCGGCCCACGCGCCCGGCACGGCGGAAACCGACCAGGACGCCACGCCTTTCCTCGGCGCGGAATACGGCGCCGGCCTGCCCTTCATGTACCGCCGCCGCACCGTGGTGTCGGCCGACGACATCGCCTCCATGCTGCCGGTGCAACTGGGCTCCGGCGTCAACCTGATGGGCTACTACATGTTCCATGGCGGCCGCAATCCGCTCAGCCTGGGCGGCAGCGGCATGGAAGAGACCACGCTCAGCGGCGGTTACAACGACGTCACCATGATCAGCTACGACTTCCAGGCGCCGCTGGGGCCGGACGGCCAGCAGCGCCAGGTGCTGGAAAAGCTGCGTCCCTTCCACCTGTTCCTGCACGACTTCGGCGCGCGCCTGGCGCCGATGACGGTGCGTAAGCCGGACGTTGCGCCGGCCACGCCCAACGACTTGTCGACCGCCCGCTACGCCGTGCGCAGCGAGGGCGAGCGCGGCTTCCTGTTCGTGAACAACCATGTGCGCCAGTATCCGATGGCCGAGCAGAAGGCCACGCAGTTCGCGGTCAAGCTGCCGGGCCAGCAGATCACGCTGCCGAGCAAGCCGGTGGATATCGCCAATGGCGCCTACTTCATCTGGCCTTTGAACCTGGACCTCGACGGCACCAGGCTGCACTACGCGACCGCACAGCCGGTGGCGCTGCTGGACCAGGGCAAGGCCGGCGTGGTGGCCGTGCTGGCCGCCAGCGCCGGCATTCCGGTCGAACTGTCGTTCGACGCCGGCACGCAGCTTGCCGCGCCGGGCGCGCAGCAAGCCAGCGCCGACGGCCACACCCTGCTCACCGGCATACAGCCCGGCGCCCACGCTGCCGTGACCGTGCAGCGCGCCGACAAGCGCCCGCTGACCATCGTGGTGCTGACGCCGGAACAAGCGCAGCAACTGAGCGTGGTGCAGTTCGGCGGCCAGCGCCGCCTGCTGCTGAGCGCGCAGCAGGTCTACGCCGCCGACAACGCCTTGCAGTTGCGCTCCACCGGCAGCAATGAATTCCGCTTCGCCGTCTATCCGGCGCCGGGCGCGCAGCCGAAAGCCACCACCACCGGGGCCGCCTGGACTGCCACCGTGACCGGCGCCGGCAAGGCAGCGCCCGACGCGCCCACCGCCACCGTGGCCCTGCGCGCGGCCGGCAGCGACGGCATCTTCCAGGTGTACGAAGCGAGCTTGCCCGCGCACGAACTGAAGGCCACGGTCACGCAAACCCGCAATGCGCAGGAAGCGGCGCCGGTGGTCATCGGCGGCGCGGCCAAGGCGGCCATGCAGCCGATACCGGAAAGCTTCAAGGCCGCGGCTTCGTGGCAGATCAGCATCCCGCGCGAGCAACTGCGCGGCCTGGACGACGCGCTGCTGCAAATTGACTTCACCGGCGACATCGGCCGCCTGTACGCGGGCACGCGCATGCTGGACGACTGGTATTACAGCGGCTATCCATGGCAGTTCGGCCTGCGCCAGCAAGCCGCCGTGCTGACCCAGCCGCTGACGGTGTCGGTGCTGCCGCTGCGGGCCGATGCCCCCATCTACCTGCCGAAAGAAGCCCGTCCCGATTTCGGCGGCGCCCAGCAGATGGCGGCAGTGCGCGGCGTCCGCGTGATCCCGGTCTACCAGTTGCGGGTTACGCCGTGAGCGGCGGCCCGGCCCGGCACGAGTAAGTACCCGCTCCGGCGCTGCTTTCCAGCGCCGGAGCGTGGTTTTAACCGCAGCAAATCCCACCTTTTTTGAGCGCACTCAAGCTCATTGCCTTGAAATGCCCTGATGTCGTCCCTATAATTGGCACTCGTTACCGAGGAGTGCTAACAGTTCCCCGGAAAAAATTTCAGTCGTGTCAACCTGGTTGAAACGACAACAAACTGTACCATTGTTAATAATAAGGAGTTTTGTATGAACCTTCGCCCTTTGAACGATCGCGTAATCGTCAAACGCCTCGACCAGGAAACCAAAACTGCGTCCGGCCTGATCATCCCTGATGCTGCCGCTGAAAAGCCGGATCAAGGCGAAGTCCTGGCCGTTGGCAATGGCAAGATCCTGGACGACGGCAAAGTGCGTCCCCTGGATGTCAAGGCAGGCGACCGCGTTCTGTTCGGCAAATACGCCGGCCAAACCGTCAAGATCGACGGCCAGGAACTGCTGGTCATGCGCGAAGAAGACATCATGGCGATCGTCACCAAGTAAGCCTTGGTCGCACCGATCCCTTACATAACATCCCAAAGGAGTAAACAACATGGCAGCTAAAGAAGTAATCTTCGGCGACGCAGCGCGCGCCAAAATGGTTGAAGGCGTCAACATCCTGGCCAACGCCGTTAAAGTCACCCTGGGCCCGAAAGGCCGCAACGTGGTGCTGGAGCGCTCGTTCGGCGCGCCGACCGTGACCAAGGACGGCGTCTCGGTCGCCAAGGAAGTCGAGCTGAAAGACAAGCTGCAGAACATGGGCGCCCAGATGGTCAAGGAAGTCGCTTCCAAGACCTCGGACAACGCCGGTGACGGCACCACCACCGCGACCGTGCTGGCGCAAGCCCTGGTCCGCGAAGGCATGAAATACGTTGCCGCCGGCATGAACCCGATGGACCTGAAGCGCGGCATCGACAAGGCCGTCGCCGCCACCGTCGAGCAACTGAAGTCGATCGCCAAGCCGACCACCACCTCCAAGGAAATCGCCCAGGTTGGCGCGATCTCCGCCAACTCCGAATCGTCGATCGGCGAGCGCATCGCTGAAGCGATGGAAAAAGTCGGCAAGGAAGGCGTCATCACCGTGGAAGACGGCAAGTCGCTGAACGACGAACTGGACATCGTGGAAGGCATGCAGTTCGACCGCGGCTACCTGTCGCCATACTTCATCAACAACCAGGACAAGCAGGTTGCCGCCCTGGACAACCCATTCGTTCTGCTGTGCGACAAGAAGATCTCCAACATCCGCGACCTGCTGCCGGTGCTGGAACAAGTCGCCAAGTCGGGCCGTCCGCTGCTGATCATCGCTGAAGACATCGAAGGCGAAGCGCTGGCGACCCTGGTGGTCAACAACATCCGCGGCATCCTGAAGACCTGCGCCGTGAAAGCCCCTGGCTTCGGCGACCGCCGCAAGGCCATGCTGGAAGACATCGCGATCCTGACCGGCGGCCAGGTGGTGGCGGAAGAAGTCGGCCTGACCCTGGAAAAAGTCACCCTGGAAGAACTGGGCCAAGCCAAGCGTATCGAAGTCGGCAAGGAAAACACCATCGTGATCGACGGCGCCGGCCAGGCTGCCAACATCGAAGCCCGCGTCAAGCAGATCCGCGTGCAGATCGAAGAAGCGACCTCGGACTACGACCGCGAAAAACTGCAAGAGCGCGTGGCCAAGCTGGCCGGCGGCGTGGCAGTGATCAAGGTGGGCGCTGCCACCGAAGTCGAAATGAAAGAGAAGAAAGCCCGCGTTGAAGACGCCCTGCACGCGACCCGCGCTGCGGTGGAAGAAGGCATCGTGCCAGGCGGCGGCGTCGCCCTGCTGCGCGCACGCGCCCAGATCAAGGGCCTGAAAGGCGACAACGCCGACCAGGACGCAGGTATCAAGATCGTTCTGCGCGCCATGGAAGAGCCGCTGCGCATGATCGTCCAGAACGCCGGCGAAGAATCGTCGGTGGTGGTGAACGCGGTGCTGGCGGGCGAAGGCAACTTCGGCTACAACGCATCGAACGGCACCTACGGCGACATGGTGGAAATGGGCGTGCTGGATCCAGCCAAGGTAACCCGCTCGGCGCTGCAAAACGCCGCGTCGATCGCTGGCCTGATGCTGACCACCGACTGCATGATCGCTGAAATCGTGGAAGACAAGCCAGCCGGCGGTATGGGTGGCATGGGCGGTATGGGTGGCATGGGCGGCATGGACGGCATGATGTAATTCAGCCGGCCGGCCACCAAGCCAGCTCACTTAAAAAGCCCGCGTGCGCCATGGCCACGCGGGCTTTTTCATGTCTGCTACACTCTGCGGATGCCCAGCCCAACCACCGCCCTGTCCAGCGACGCCAGCGCCCCGCGCCGCCGCGCGCTGATCGCCGCCTGCAGCGCCCACGCCGTGCACGACGGCCTCACTGACCTCGTCTATGTTTTGCTGCCGATCTGGCAGACCCAGTTCGCCATCAGCTACGCCATGATCGGCTTGCTGCGGGCGTCGTATTCCGGCTTGATGGCGGGCTTCCAGTTGCTGGCCACCCGCCTGGCGCGGCGCTGGGGACGCACGCGCATGCTGATCGGCGGCACGGCGCTGGCCGGCGTCGCCTACCTGGTCGCCGGCCAGGCCAGCGGCATGGCGCTGCTGCTGATCGCGCTGATGCTGGGCGGCCTGGGCGCGAGCACCCAGCATCCGCTGGCGTCCTCGCTGGTGACGGACGCTTACGAAGCGGGCGGCGGCGTCAAGGAAGCGCTGTCGACTTATAACTTCGCCGGCGACATCGGCAAGACCCTGATTCCCGGGCTGGTGGGCTTGCTGCTGGTGGTGGTGAGCTGGCAAGCCAGCGTGACGCTGATGGGCCTGCTCGGTCTGGCGGCGGCAGTGCTGCTGTGGTGGCTGATTCCAGCGCAGGGCGATGCGGCGGCCCGCAAAGGACAAGCCGCCAGGCCGGCCGGCGGCCATGGCTCCGTGTCGGGCCTGCGCGCGCTGCTGGCGACCGGCATCCTGGACAGCACGGTGCGCATGGGCTTCCTCACCTTCCTGCCGTTTCTGCTGAAGAGCAAAGGCGCCGGCACGGCCGGCATCGGCCTGGCGCTGTCGCTGCTGTTTGTGGGCGGCGCGTTCGGCAAGCTGTTCTGCGGCTACCTGGGCGCGCGCGTCGGCATGATGAAGACTGTCTGGGTCACGGAATCGGCCACCTCGCTGCTCATCCTGCTGGCCGTGCAGTTGCCGCTGGGCGCGGTGATGGTCATGCTGCCCTTGCTGGGGCTGGCGTTGAATGGCACCTCGTCGGTGCTGTACGGCGCGGTGCCGGAACTGGCGGCGCCGGGCAAGCGCGAACAGGCCTTCGCCCTGTTCTACACCGGCACGATAGGCGCGGGCGCGCTGTCGCCGGTCATCTTCGGCCGCGTGGGCGACACCGCGGGCGTGCCGGCCGCGCTGACCGCGCTGGCCGTGATCCTGCTGCTCACCTTGCCGCTATCGTGGCGCGTGCAAAAGGCGCTTGCGCTAGAATCTGCTACACCTTGAATACGGGAGGACAGCATGGCGAGCAAGGAACTGTATCGCGGCCGCTTGATCGATCACGTCCACCTGGTCGTTCATGACATCGCGGCCTCGAAAAAATTTTATGGCGCGATCCTGGACGTGCTGGGGATACCGCTGGGCGGCGCTGGCGATGATTTTTTCTGGGCGGATGAGTTTTTCGTTTCCACGCCGGGCAGCCATTCCGCGCAGGGCACACTGACCGGGCGGGTGCACCTGGCGTTCCAGGCCAGGGACCGGGCGATGGTGGAGGCGTTCTACCAGGCGGCCATGGCGGCCGGCGGCAAGGACAACGGCGGCCCGGGCGAGCGCCGCTATCATCCCGGCTACTACGCCGCCTTCGTGCTGGACCCCGACGGCAACAACATCGAAGCCGTCTACCACGGCGAGGCGCAACGCAGCGCGCCGGCTGTGCACATCACGTTCTGATCCAACTTACTCACTTTGACGCTGTCGTAGCGGGAACAAAAAGAATGGGCGAATGCGTCCAGGTCTTCGGCCGAGCCCACTCTTCGCGCATCTCCCTGAGAAGCCTCTCTCCCCGTTCGGGATCAAGACGCCATGGCAGACGGGCCGTAAGCTGGTGTCCCACCTCATCGAGCGCATCGGTATAGGAACGAACCGTCATACTGTCGAATTGATCGATCGGCTTTCCTTCTCGCTGTTCAATTTCTGCGAGAATCGCCAAGGTCATCGCCTGTATCTCTGGTCCCGGCACACAGGACGGGTGATCGCGGAAAATATCCGGCCTGACCTCCAACGGCTTTTTCGCATGTTCGAATGCACGGAAACAGTAAAACAGTGCGGTGATTCCATCTTCATGAGACGCCGACTGTATGTGGGAAAAGAGATTCATATCACCTCCAACGTTATAGTTCAAAGGCAGCATCGACATCTCTCTTTAGACTCCAGTAAATCGTCCGAGGGTTCGAGCTGGGTGGAATTGAGTTATAAGGGCTGAGCAAAAACTCGGCGTCAAAGCATGGCGAGCACCAGGCGTAATGCATCTCGCCGTAGAAATGCTGGCAGATGTTATAGGACAGCCAGGTACTGCAGGAATAGATGAGTTCGCTTTTCATATCGCTTCTCCGTCGCGTCCCCATCAGGTGTAGCACGCGGCGGGAGGCGGCGAATGATCGATATCAATCGCGCGCAGAAGGGATCAAGCGTCGTGGTACTGCGCTTCCAGCGCTTCACGATTCGGGGCGTCGGCGATGTGGAGGATGAGGGTGGTGCCGAGTTCGTGCGCGGGGTGGGCGGCGCGATGCCGGGCGAACCAGAAGACTTCTTCCAGGTCCTCGTCTTCATGCGCAGTGGCCAGCACTTGCTGCGCATCCGGGACGTCTTCGTAATGGGCCGCTTCCAGCGCGGCGTCTTCGACCGCTTCGCGCCATTGCTCGCAGTCCTTGCCCCAGGCCAGCGCGTACTGGCAACCGGATTCGACCAGCCACCGGCTTACGTCCCACATCATGGTTTCCTGCACCTCCGCATCGGCCACGATGATGGCCTTGAATTGGCGCAGCCCTTCCAGCGCTGGCAGCGCGCTGGAAGGAGTGAGGTGCAGATACTTGAGGGACTGGTTCGACATGATGGGCAAGAATGAGTTCAAGGACGCATTCTCGCCGCATCTGCCGATTACCGCAACTCAGTTAAAACGGGTCCAGCGCCACCGTGAACTTGCCGCTCGCATCCAGCGCGCCCATGGTGTAGCCCTGCCAGCCCGGATAGGCTTGCGGTTCCCAGTAGAACACGCCCAGGCCATTCGCCCCCAGCGCCTTGGTCTTGTTCAGCAGGTCAGCCAGCATGGCTTTCGCGGTGGTGGCCTGGGTCCAGTCCATGCCCACTTCCGTCACCATCACCGGCTTGCCGTAGCGCGACACCATGTCCCACATATTGGTCGAGATATTGTTGTTGTAGGTGGCCCAGTTCGATGCCGGCGGATAGTGCGACATGCCGATCACGTCCCACTTCGCCCCCGCCGCCTTCACGCCGTCGAAGAACCAGCGGAACACCGCGTTATCGTAGCCGTTCGCCAGATGCAGTATCACCTGCGCGCTCGGATACACGGCCTTCACCGCGCTGTAGCCGTTGTTGATCAGGCCGGCCAGGTTGCTGAAGTTGGAGGTACTCCCTTCCGGCCACAGCATGCCGCTGTTGATCTCGTTGCCGACCTGTACCCAGTCGACCGTCACGCCATTGGTCTTCAGGTAATTCAGGATGCCGTAGGTGTGGCTGTACACATCCGTGTTCAGTTGCGCCAGCGTGTGATTGGCCCAGGCTGCCGGCTTGGTCTGCTGGCCGGGATCGGCCCAGCTATCGCTGTAGTGGAAATCGATCAGGATGCGCTGGCCCTGCGCGGCCGCGCGCTTGGCCTTGTACAGCACGTCGGCGCCGTTGCACCAGCCGCCGACGGGATTGACCCACACGCGCAGGCGGATCGCGTTCACCTGCAGGTTCTTCAGCAGGACATACGGATCGGTCTTGACCCCGCTGCTGTTGTAGAACGAGTAGCCGCTCGATTCCTGCTGGCTTACCCAACTGACGTCGGCGCCGTTGGCAAAGGTGGCGGCACGCGCGGACAGGCTCAGCGCCAGTCCGCACACGGCAAGCAGTAACTTCCTTAGTTTCATACATTCTCCAGTGTTGTTTATGGTTTTTAAGGACGTACACATCCCCGCCGCGTCGCGCAGCCAATAGCTGGTGAGGAAGTAAAACCCGCGCCGGCAGTGCTGCCGGCGCGGCAGGGATGTCTGTTTACCCGTAGCGGGCGGCGGGCAGGCCGGCCACGTCTAGCTGCACGGCGAACAAGGCGCCGGTCAGCGGGTGATCCCGCAACTGCTCAGGCGTGTTGTCTTCGCGCGCAGTCGTGATGAACAAGGTCTTGAAGTCGGCGCCGCCGAAGGTGCAGGAGGCTGGATTCCGTACCGGCACCGGTACCGTCTCCAGCAGCTCGCCCTGCGGCGTATAGCGGCAGACGCGGCTGCCACCCCATTGCGCGATCCACACGCAGCCTTCGCTGTCCACCGTCATGCCGTCCGGCGACCCTTCGCCTTCGGCGAACTGGCGCCACACGCGCGGCGCGCCCAACGTGCCGTCGGCCGCCAGCGGATAGGCGTAGGTGCGGCTTTCATAGCTGTCGGTGTGATACATGGTCTGGCCGTCCAGGCTGAAGGCCGGGCCGTTGCAGATGTGGTAGTCGCGCTCCACCGCGTGCAGCGAGCCGTCCACGTCCAGCCGGAACAGCGTGCCGATGGCCTGGGTGTAATCGGTGTTGTGCATGGAGCCGGCCCAGATGCGGCCGGCATGGTCGACCTTGGCGTCGTTCATGCGCAGGCCGCTGCCGGCCGGGAAAGGACGGTGCAGGTATTCGATGCGCAGCTCCGGCTCCAGCCACACGCGGGCGATGCCATCGCGCAGGCCGGCCATGAAGCCGTCGCCGTCGCGGCGCGCGATCAGCCAGCAGATAAAGTCCGGCATGCCCCAGCTACGGCGCTGGCCACTGGCCACGTCCAGCGAGTGCAGCTTCTGGTTCTTCAGATCGACAAAATAGATGCGGTTCTGTTCCTCGACCCACAGCGGGCCTTCACCCAACTGGGCGTTGACTTCCCACAGGCATTGCACGTCATGCTTGCTCATCGGTCTGCTCCTTTCTTCAAGCGGCCAGGGCACGCCAGGTGCGCACGAAGCTGGCCGCGCGTTCGGCCAGCGCATCCAGGCTCACACCCGGCGTGTACAGCGCGCCGCCGATGCCGAAGCCGTTGGCGCCGGCGCGGTACCAGCCTTCCATGTTGTCGGGGGCGATGCCGCCGACCGGCCACAGCGGCACGTTGGCCGGCACCACGCTCTTGAAGGCCTTGAGGCCGCCATGGCCTATCATCTCGGCCGGGAACAGCTTGAGCGCGTGCGCGCCGGCGTCCAGCGCGGCAAAGGCTTCGGTCGGGGTGGCGACGCCTGGGGCGCAATACATGCCCAGGTCGGCCGCGTGGCGTATCACGGCCGGCACGCAGTTGGGCGAAACCAGCAGGCGGCCACCCGCTTCATACACGGCGTCCACGTGGTCGATGTTCAGCATGGTGCCGCCGCCGACCAGGGTGTCGGGGAATGCATGCCGGATGATGCTGGCGATGCACTCGATCGCGCCCGGGCGGTTGAGCGGCACTTCCAGCGCGCGGAAGCCGGCGTCGTGCAAGACCTTGGCGACATCGAGCGCTTCGGCGGGATTCAGGCCGCGCAAAATCGCGACCAATGGCGTGGTGATCTGGTATGGAGCCATCGTCAGGCCTCCTTGATGAATTGAGAAATGGCGGTGCAATACACGCGGTGCGGGTCGAGCACCTCGCACTGCAAGCCGAAGTGGGCGGCCGCGGCGGCGTAGCGCGCGGCCAGCGCCGGCGAGCCGATGACGGCGATGCCCTGCCCTGCGGCTGCGCGCGCGGCGGCGGCAAACTCGGCGCCGATCAGCAAGCCGCTGACGGTGGCGGCCGCCTGCTCCGGCGCGGCGGATTTCGACACCACGCCCGCGCGCACGCGGAACAGGGTGTTGGACAGCGGCTCGTGGCGCGCTGCCTGGTTGAGGCCGATGGCAAAGCCTTCGGCGTCGGCACTGTCGCCCTTCATGATGGCCGACAGCGTGCCGGCGTTCGACAGCATGGCGTACAGTTCGCCGGTCATGTAGGTGGCAAAGGACTGGATCACGCCGTCGCGCAGCAAGACCCACTTGCTGTGCGTGCCGGGCAGGACGATCCAGCCATCGCGGTGGCCCTGCGCGATCGCGCCGAGCAACTGGGTTTCCTCGCCGCGCATCACGTCCACCGCGGCGCCGTTGCGGTAGCAATAGCCGGGCACGATGCGGCAACGCGCGGACCAGGCCGGGTCGTTCACGGCCACCAGGTGGCGCGGCAACTCGTCCAGCGGCACCGTCGCGTCCAGGTAGGCCACTTCCTGCCAGCCGGAGGCGCTGCCGACCATGCCGGACAAGATCACCGGCACATCGTTCGCCAGTTGCATGGCTTGCAGCACGCCCGCCATCGAGGGACCGAAATGCTCGCGGCCGCCGACCGCCAGCATGCCCTGGTTATCGTCGTGCTCGGCCAGGCAGGCGCCTTGCGCATCCACCAGGTAAGCGCGGCGGTTGCTGGTGCCCCAATCTATCCCCAGAATATTCTTGTTCACTTGCTATTCCTTTTACCAATGTGGGCAAATGTTACGTAAAAGCCAAAAGAGCAGCCAATGAATTATCTCGCCCGATGAATACCAATTTAGTATAGGCGTCGCTGGCAACCCTGCCAAAAGTGCAAGGCAAAAAGCGCAAAAAAAGGGCATTAAGTTGCCCCAAGGATGCCTTTGGTTTAGTATGGCCGACTATAGAATTGTTCCCCGCCATCCCCTCATGGAATCTAGCAAGCAGTCTCCCCGCAAACTGATGATTGCCGGTGTCGCCACCGCCGTGGTGGCGCTGGGCCTGACCGGCTACCTGCTGTCCTCGCGCCCGGCCGAATCGCAGGTGGTGCCGAAGATGCCGAGCGCGCCGGCCAGCGCCAGCGTGCCGGCGGCCGCCGCCAAGCCGGCCGCGCCGGTGGCCGCGCCGGCCCGCCACGCCGTCGAACATGCTGAAGCGATCGCCAAGCCCAGCGCCGAGCCGGCCGCCACCCGCAGCCGCGAGCAGGCTGTCGCCGCGCTGATGGCGCTGCCCGAACTGCAAGCCTGGTCGGCCCTGATCGAAAAGAATTCCAACGGCAAGACGCATGGCGCGGTCATCGAATACGATCCCGCGCCGCGCAAGCTGAACGGCAAGAACTACTACCAGTTCAGCTACGTGGAAAACACGCCGGAATCGGCGCTGCGCTGGGAAAGCTTCCTGGTCTCGTCCAGCGATGACGAAATCCTGGTGGAAGACGGCACCAGCGACGAGGTAATCAGCCTGGCGCGCTGGCGCCGCGAAAAGCACCCGATGAAGCGCACCAGCATCGACGGCTAAGCCGCCTTCTGCTCCCCCACCGGCGCTGCCGTCGCAGCGCCGCGTACCTGCCCCACCCACCACACCGTCAACACCGTCAAGCCGCAGGCGATCCAGCCGTTCCAGCCATAGCCATGGATGTGGCCGGCCGCATCGGTGTGCAGGGTCAGCCCGCCGAGGAAGGCGCCCAGGCCGGTGCCCACCTGCTGTATCGCCGCGTTCGCGCTGAGGAAGGCGCCGCGGCGCGCCGGCGCCGGCACCGTGGTCATCAGCGCCTGCATGGGGATATTGCGGCCCGAGGCCAGCACCATGAAGAAGGGGAAGAACAGCATCACGCCCACCAGCGGGATCACCGGCATGTGGGTCATGAACAGCGCCGGCAGGATGAACAGCAGCGCCAGCCAGCGGTACACCCGGTGCGCGCCGGCGCGGTCCGACCACTTGCCTATCCTGCGCGCGGTAAAGAAGGTGGCGATGCCGCCCGCCAGGTAGACGTAGGTGATCTCGGCCGGCTGCAGGCCGACGTTATTGACCAGCACGGGCGAGATAAACGGGATCACCATCATCCCCGTCATCATGTTGACCGACGACAGTAGAAAAGCGCGCAAATGGCTGGGCGCCTGGTACAGCGCGACCAGGTTGGGCAGCACCTGCGCCAGCGGCGTGCGCTGCCCCAGGTGGCTATCCAGCGCCGGCAGCACGCGCGCCGCCAGCAGCCAGATCGGCACCGAGCACAGTACCAGGATGTAGAACGGCGAAGCCCAGCCGAAGTGCGCGGCCAGCATCACGCCGGTGGGCACGCCGACCACGGCCGCCATGCTGAACGACGTCATCACCACGCCGGTGGCCGCCCCGCGGCGCTCGGCCGGGATCAGGTCGCCGATGATGGCCATGATGATGGCGCCGAGAATGCCGCCGGTCAGGCCGGCAAAGGCGCGCGACAGCACCAGTACCGGGAAGGCGGACGCCATCGCGCAGGCCAGGTTGGACAAGGTGAACAGCGCGAACACCGTCAGCAGCAGGCGCTTGCGGTCGTAGCGGTCGATGTAGGTCGAGGCGGCGATGCCCGACAGCCCGGCGCACCAGGCATAGGCCGACACCGCGCCCGATACGGCGGCCGGTTCGATGGTGAAGGCGCGCATCAGTTGCGGCGCCAGCGGCATCATCACCATGAAGTCCATGATGACCGTGAACTGGATCAGAGCCAGCAGCCACAGCACCATGCGCTCGCGCGGGGGAGTGAGGGCGGCCGCGCTCATCGGATGGCGTTGATCTCGGCGGTGGCGCGGCTCAGGATGGCGCGGATCTGCTCCAGGCGCTCCGGGCTGTGGTTGGCGGCGCGCGCCTGGGTGACGGCCGCGTGCTTCAGGTCGTGCATCAGGTTGCGCAGCACGTCGCGGTGCTCGTCCGGTTCAGCCAGGCGGGCCAGGATGGCGTCCACGAACTGGCGGTTCTCGGCCAGGAAGGCCTCGCCTTCCGGTGTGATGGTGTGCAGCTTCTTGTTGCCGTCGGCGGTGGCGGCCACGTGGCCCAGGTCCAGCAGCATGGACAGCAGCGGATAGATGGCGCCGGGACTGGGCGTGTAGCCGCCGCCGGAACGCTGCTCCAGTTCCTTGATGATCTCGTAGCCGTGGCGCGGTTTTTCCGCGATCAGTTGCAGCACGACGTAACGCATGGCGCCGGCGTCGAACATCTTCGGCCCGCGTCCGCGCGGGCCGTGCTCATGGCCGCCATGGTGATGGGGATGGCCATGTGGGCCATGGGGATGGTGGTGGCGATGCAGTCCAAACATGGGAACTCCTTAAGATATAACTTATTAAGATATATCTTAACCTATTACGACTGGAGTTCAAGCAGCAATTTGTAACAGCGCCGACGCCTCATCCGTCGAGGTGGGAGATCAGCAGGCGGCGGTTGCTGTCGGTTTCGCCGTTGGCGTTCTTGTGCTCGACCACCAGTTGCGCGTTCTGGGCATCGAGCGAAATGCCGACCGACAGGATATCGATCAGCAGCAATTGCAGGATGCGCGAGATCATCGACAGGAAGGTGGTGCTGTCCTCGCTGTGGTCCACCGCCAGGCAGACGCTGGCCTTCTTGGCCAGCGGCGAATTGCTGGCGGTGATGGCGATGACGTCGGCGCCGGCCGCGCGCGCCACGTCCACCGCATCCAGCAAGTCTTGCAGCTTGCCCGAGTTGGAAATGGCGATTACCACGTCGCCCGGCTTGAGCAGTTCGGCGGCCAGGTTCAGCAGGTGCGAATCGCCGTAGGCCGAGGTCGGGATGCGGAAGCGGAAGAACTTGTGCTGGCCGTCCAGCGCCACCACGCGCGAATTGCCCATGGCGTAGAACTCCACCCGCTTGGCCTTGGCCACCAGGGCGATGGCCTTGTCCAGCGAGCGCACGTCCAGTTGGTCGCGGAATTTCAGGATGGCGGAAACCGTGTTGTCGATCACCTTGGCGCTCAGGTCGTGCGTGCTGTCGCTGACGCGCACCTGGCTGTGCCGCACCGGAATGGCGCCGGTCAGGCTGCTGGCGAACTTCAGCTTGAAGTCGGCCAGGCCCAGGAAGCCCAGCGAGCGGCAGAAGCGGATCACGGTCGGCTGGCTCACTTCGGCCAGGCGGGCGATGTCGGCGATCGGCTCGTTCAGCACCAGGCGCGGCTGCTCCAGCACCAGTTGGGCGACGCGCTGCTCGGCCGGGGTCAGCTCGTGCTGCAGGTGCTGCACGCGCTCCATCAGCGTATTGGCGCCGCTGCGGCCGCGCAGGTGCTCGGACAGGATGGTCGCCACGCCGTAGAAGGCCGGGTTGGGCGTGGTGATGACGTAGGTGGGAATCTCGGCCAGGTAGCTGGTGAAACGGCCCTTGGCTTCAAAGCGCGCGCGGAACGGCGACGTGGTGAACCACTCGCCCATGCGCGGCACGATGCCGCCGCCGATGAACATGCCGCCGAAGGCGCCCAGCGTCACGGCCAGGTTGGCGGTGGCGCTGCCCAGCATGGCGCAGAAGCATTCCAGCACTTCCATGCACAGCGGGTCCTTGTCGGTCAGCGCGCCGGCCAGGATTTCCTGCGACGTCAGGTCGCGCACCTGGCGGCCGTTGCGCTTGGCGATGGCGCGGTAGATGATTTCCATGCCGGGGCCGGAGATCAAACGCTCGGTGGAGACGTGCGACCAGGTCTGCCAGGCGTATTGCAGGATCGCGTACTCGCGCTCGTCGGCCGGGGCGAAGTTGGTGTGGCCGCCTTCCGAACCCAGGGTGACGAAACCGTCGACGGTGGGGATCACGCCCGACACGCCCAGGCCGGTGCCGGGGCCGAGCACGCCGATCACGGAATTGGGCGCCGGCTTGCCGCCGCCGACCTGCATCAGGTCGGCCGGCTTCAGGCCGGGCAGCGACATCGCCAGCGCGGTGAAGTCGTTCACCACCAGCAGCGTATGCAGGCCCAGCGCGCGGCGCACTTCGTCGGTGGAGAATTCCCAGTCGCGGTTGGTCATGCGGATATAGTCGCCGCTGACCGGGTTGGCCACGGCCAGCGCCGCGTGGTTCAGGTTGATGCCATGGTGGTCCGCCAGGTAGGAGCGCAGCATGGCCACGATGTCGGGGAAATCATCGCACTTCAGCACGCGCACCGCGCGGAACTCGCCGGGAGCCGTCTGCAAGGCGAAGCGCGCATGGGTGGCGCCGATGTCGGCCAGCAGGCGCGGGCCGTCAGCAAAGGCGGTGCGATTCAGTTTTTGGTCCACGTCAGCTTGTTTCATCGTCATTTCAGTCAAAACAGTTGGCGGAAGCATACCCGAAATGCGTGCTGTAAAAAAGGAAATTCCCCTTTGCCGCCGTCATTCCCGCGAAAGCGGGAATCCATGCCGGGCTTGCGCCGCATGGACTCCCGCCTGCGCGGGAGCGACGATCAGGCCGCGTAGCCGAACCAGGCGCCGTAGGCCGGCAGCTCGACCTTGCCGTTCGCGGCGCTGCCCGGCAGGCCATAGCCCTGCAGTTGCTCGGCGTCGGCCGACGCCGGCAGATCCACCGTCACCGCCTCGCCACTGAGATTGAACACGGCGATGATGCTGCGCGCGCCGGCCAGGTCGCGGCGCAGCGCCAGCACGGCATCCTGCGTGTCGAAGAAAACGATCTCGCCGCGCAGCAGTTGCGGCTGCCGGCGACGCCAGGCGATGAAGCGGCGCGAGAAGTTCAGCGGCGATTCCTGCAAATCCTCCTGCACCGAGGCGGCCTTGGCCAGGTGATCCTGCGCCACCGGCAGCCACGGCGTACCGGTGGTAAAGCCGCCGTTGGGGCCGCCGGTCCAGGCGATCGGCGTGCGGCAGCCGTCGCGGCCCTTGAACTCGGGCCAGAAGGTGATGCCGTACGGGTCCTGCAGCAGCTCGTAAGGCACGTCCGCTTCGGCGAAGGCCAGTTCATCGCCCTGGTACAGGCAGGGCGTGCCCTTCAGCGACAACTGCATCGCCAGCACCAGTTTGGCGAAGCTGGCCGGCGCGGCCGGGCCGCCCCAGCGGGTGGCCACGCGCTGCACGTCGTGGTTGCCGACCGACCAGGAGGCCCAGCCGCCTTTCACGCGCTCCTCGAAATTCTCGACCTGCTTGCGGATGTAGTGCGACGAGCACTGCGGCACCAGCAGGTTGAAGCTGTAGGCCATGTGCAGCTTGTCGCCGTCGGCGGTGTACTCGGCCATCACGGCCAGCGAATCGTCGGCGCCCACTTCGCCGATCGCCACGGCCTGGTACTCGTTCAGCAGCGCGCGCAGCTTTTGCAGGAACTGCAGGTTCTCCGGGCGGCTCTTGTCGTAGACGTGGGCCTGCATGCCGTAGGGGTTCACGTCCGACACGGTGGCGGTGTCGCGCACGGTGGCCGGCGGATTGCTGCGCAGTTGCTGGTCATGGAAGTGGAAATTGCAGGCGTCCAGGCGGATGCCGTCGACGCCGCGCTCCAGCCAGAAGCGCAGCGAATCCAGGTGGGCCTGCTGCACGGCCGGGTTGTGGAAGTTGAGCTGCGGCTGGCTGACCAGGAAATTGTGTAAATAGTATTGACGACGGCGGGTGTCCCACTGCCACGACGAGCCGCCGAACACCGACAGCCAGTTATTGGGCGGATTGCCGTCCGGCGCGGGATCGGACCAGACGTACCAGTCGGACTTGGGATTGTCGCGGCTGGAGCGGCTCTCCTTGAACCAGGGGTGGTCTTCGGCCGTGTGGGCCATCACCTGGTCGATCATGATCTTCAGGCCCAGGCTGTGCGCCTTGGCGATCAGGGCATCGAAGTCGGCCAGGGTGCCGAACAGCGGATCGACGTCGCAATAGTCGGAGATGTCGTAGCCGAAGTCCTTCATGGGCGACTTGAAGAACGGGGAAATCCACACGATGTCCACGCCCAGCGAGGCGATGTAGTCCAGCTTGGCCGCAATGCCCGGAAGATCGCCAACGCCATCGCCGTTGGTGTCCATGAAACTGCGCGGATAAACCTGGTAAATGATCGCTTCGCGATACCAGTCCGCAGCGTGCGGGGTCACTTGAGTAAGTTGCTTGGTCATAAGATTTCCGTGTTAGCTGAACTACATATAAGTCTTGTAGATAATATACATCACGAAATCGAATTTTTCAATCTGCAACGGCACCCGTTGATTTTAAACATATTCCTTAATAAACAATAAGTTATGAATTCCATGGCGATCGCCGTCGATAATAAATAGTAGTCAAACTACACACTACAGAACTAAACTATAGCCAACGACGTTATCAATCGGAGGCAACAGATGGGCGGCAAGTACAGGAAAGCATGGCAGGTTTCTTTGGTGGCGTTGGGCTGCGCGGCGGCCAGCGCCGGGGCGGCCGAGCTGACGGCTTGCGACGGCCCGTTCGCCACAGTGCTGCAACCGGCGCCGGCAAGCGACGCGCGCGCCTACTGGCTCAACCGGCAGTTGATCAAGTGGCCCGGCGCGAACAGCGATGGCGGCGCCTTCAAACTTTACTACTCGGCTTCCGCCAAGCTGCGGGTGGCGGCTGGCGCCCATGTCGGCGGCGCCGACGGCTCGGTGACGCTGACACGCTTTGACGGCAGCCTGCCTGCCGACGTTGCGCAGCGCTTCAAATTTACCGGCAACGGCCCCGTGTTCTCCGTCCCGGACAGCGCCAGGCTGATGACGCAGCAAGTCATGCTCGTCCACGAATCCGAGGACGGCACCGTGCGCGACGCGACCTCGCTGCAAATCGCCGGCGCGCTGGACGACCTCTACGCCGCCGCTGCCCAGGCCGACGATTACGGCGTGACCATCGGCGCCGACAGCACGCGCTTCAAGCTGTGGGCGCCCACCGCGCAAAGCGTGGCAGTCTGCACCTACGACCAGGGCAGCGGCAAGGCCAGCGCCATCACCGCCATGCGGCGCGACGACGCCACCGGCGCCTGGTCCACGCAGATAGGCCGCAAGCTCTCCGGCCGCTACTATCAGTACCTGGTCGACGTGATGGCGCCGTCGGCGGGGCTGGTGCGCAACCTGGTCACCGATCCTTATTCCATCAGCCTGACCACCGATTCCAGGCGCAGCTACATCGGCGACCTGAATGACGCCAGTCTCAAGCCCGCTGGCTGGGATCAGACGCCGGCGCCGGCCAAGGTCCAGGCGCAGACCGACATGACCGTCTACGAACTGCATGTGCGCGACTTCTCGATCAACGACAGCACGGTCAGCGCCGCCCACCGCGGCAAGTACGCGGCCTTCACGGAAAGCGGCTCCAACGGCATGAAGCACCTGGCCGCGCTGAGCCAGGCCGGCCTCACCGACATCCACCTGCTGCCCAGCTTCGATTTCGGCAGCGTGCCGGAACACGGCTGCATCGTGCCAAACGTGGCGGCGCTGAAGGCCGGGCCGGACAGCGAGCAACAGCAAGCCCTGATCGCCAGGACCCAATCCACCGACTGCTACAACTGGGGCTACGATCCCTTCCACTACAACGCGCCGGAAGGCAGCTACAGCACCGATCCGGCCGACGGCGCCAAGCGCATCATCGAATTTCGCCAGATGGTGCAAGCCCTGCACCGCACCGGCCTGCGGGTGGGCATGGACGTGGTGTACAACCACACCTTCATCGCCGGACAAAACGAAAAATCCGTGCTGGACCGCGTAGTCCCCGGCTACTATCACCGCCTCGACGCCAGGGGCGGCATCGAACGCTCGACCTGCTGCGACAACACCGCCACCGAAAACCGCATGATGGGCAAGCTGATGGCGGACTCGGTGGCGCAATGGGCCAAACAGTACAAGATCGATTCCTTCCGCTTCGACCTGATGGGCCACCAGCCACGCGCCGCGATGGAATTGGTGCAGGCGCGCGCCGACCAGGCTGCGGGCCGCCACGTCAACCTGATCGGCGAGGGCTGGAACTTCGGCGAAGTGGCCGACGGCGCGCGCTTCGTGCAGGCCTCGCAGTTGTCGCTGAACGGCAGCGGCATCGGCACCTTCAGCGACCGCGGGCGCGATGCCGTACGCGGCGGCAGCGCCGGCGACAGCAGCACGCAGGCCGTGGCCCAGCAAGGCTATATCAACGGCCTGGTCTACGATCCGAACGCGCAGGCGGGCCAGCGTCCTGTCACGGACCTGATGCAAGCTGCCGACATGATCAAGGTCGGCCTGGCCGGCACCATTCGCAGCTATCCGCTGCGCACCTACGACGACCGCACCGTGCTGTTGCAGGACATCGCCTATGGCGGCAACCAGCCGGCCGGTTATGCGAGCGAACCGGGCGAAACCGTCAACTACGTCGAGAACCACGATAACCAGACCCTGTTCGATCTGGACGTGCTCAAGCTGCCGCTGGCCACCACCACGCGCGAGCGCGCACAGGTGCAGATGCTGGGCGCCGCCATCAACGCCTTCAGCCAGGGCGTGGCCTACTTCCATGCGGGCTTCGACATCCTGCGTTCCAAGTCGCTGGACCGCAACAGCTTCGAATCGGGCGACTGGTTCAACCGCATCGACTGGAGCTACCGCGACAACTACTTCGGCATGGGCGCGCCGCGCGCGGAAGACAACGCCAGGGACTACGCCGTTCTCAAGCCGCTGCTGCGCAATGCCGCGATCAAGCCCGCGCCGGCCGACATCGCGTGGGCGCGCGACGCCTTCCGCGACCTGCTGGCGATCCGCGCCAGCAGCACGCTGTTCCGCCTGCGCACGGCGGCGGACATCCGCCAGCGCCTGCGCTTCTACAACACTGGCTCGCAACAGGAGCCGACCGTGATCGTTGCTCACATCGACGGCCGGGGCTACGAAGGCGCGCGCTTCCAGTCCCTCACCTACCTGATCAATGTCGACAAAATCGCCCACCGCATCACCGTGGACGAGGAAAAAAACTACAACTACGTGCTGCATCCTGTCCACACCCGCATGACCGCAGCGGACAAACGCGTGACCCGCGAAGCCAGCTACGACCAAGCGACCGGCAGCTACACGATTCCACCCCGGAGCGCCGTCGTCTTCGTGGAAAATTGATGCTATCTTCGGGGGCATGAGAATATCGTTTATACCGATTCTGCTGACCCTGAGCGCCTGCGGCGGCGGCAACTACACGCCGCAGGCCAACCGCCCGCCGGTGGCCGACGCCGGCCCGGCGCAAACCGTCACCGCGCCCGCCGCGATCAAGCTGGCGGGCAGCGGCAGTGATCCCGACCAGGACATCATCACCTACGCCTGGACCTTGACCCGGCCGGCCAGCAGCCAGGCCTCGCTGCTCAACTACCACTACCCCTCGCCCACCTTCGTGGCCGACGTGCCCGGCGTGTATGTGGCCACCCTGGTGGTCAACGACGGCAAACTCGATAGCGCGCCATCCAGCGTCACTATCACAGCGCAATAGCCTGTTTAGTAAACGATCAATAAACTGCGCGCTCCGGCGGCCCTGTCGGTTTGCGGCGCGGAGCTAGCTGCTACACTAATTCATCGCCAGTCACCACACTACAGGCCATGAAACTGCACACGCTCGCACTCCCCGCTTTACTGTTGGCGTTCACCGCGTCCGCTGCCCCGGTCAGCGATCCGGTCGAATGGATCAATCCCCTGATGGGCACCGCCAGCAAGCCCGAACTCTCGAACGGCAATACCTATCCCGCCATCGCCCGCCCCTGGGGCATGAACTTCTGGACCCCGCAAACGGGCAAGATGGGCGACGGCTGGGCCTATACCTACGACGCCGACAAGATCCGCGGCTTCAAGCAGACGCACCAGCCCTCGCCGTGGATGAACGACTACGGCCAGTTCGCCGTCATGCCGGTCACCGGCAAGCTGCGCTTCACGCAGGACGAGCGCGCAAGCTGGTTCTCGCACAAGGCGGAAACGGCCAAGCCCTACTACTACAGCGTCTACCTGGCCGACTCCGACGTCACCACCGAAATCGCGCCGACCGAGCGCGCCGCGCAATTCCGCTTCACCTGGCCGAAAACCGATGCGGCCTACGTGGTGGTGGATGCCTTCGACAAGGGCTCCTACATCAAGGTGATTCCAGAGCAGCGCAAAATCGTCGGCTACAGCACCCGCCATGCCAACGGCCCGCTGCCGAACTTCAAAAACTACTTCGTCATCTACTTCGACAAGCCGTTCACCTCCACCCGCATCTGGAGCGGCGATAAGCTGGTCGACGGCGTGACGGAACTGGCCAGCGACCATAGCGGCGCGGTGGTCGGCTTCAAGACCGAAAAAGGCGAGCAGGTCGGCATGCGCGTGGCCTCGTCCTTCATCAGCGAAGAACAGGCGGAGCTGAACCTCAAGCGCGAGCTGGCCGGCGACAGCTTCGACGCCACCGCGCAAAAGGGCAAGGAAGCGTGGAACAGCGTGCTGAGCCGCGTCAGCGTGGAAGGCGGCAGCGTCGACCAGACGCGCACCTTCTATTCCAGCCTGTACCGCATGCTGTTCTTCCCGAACAAGCTGTACGAGATCGACGCCAACAACCAGGTGGTCCACTGGAGCCCCTACAACGGCAAGGTCCTGCCGGGCTATATGTTTGCCGGCACCGGCTTCTGGGACACCTTCCGCGCCCTGTATCCCTTCCTGAACCTGATGTACCCGTCGATCAACCGCGAGATGCAGGAAGGCCTGGTCAACGATTACAAGGAAAGCGGCTGGCTGCCTGAATGGTCCAGCCCCGGCCTGGCCGACGTCATGATCGGCAATAACTCGGCCTCGGTGGTGGCGGAGGCTTACCTGAAAGGCCTGCGCGGCTACGACATCGAAACGCTGTGGCAGGCGCTCAAGCATGGCGCCAACAACGAAGGCCCGCTGAGCGCCGTCGGCCGCAAGGGCGTCAAGTACTACAACGAACTGGGTTACGTGCCCTACGACGTGAAGATCAATGAAAACGCCGCGCGCACGCTGGAATATGCCTACGACGATTTCGCCATCTACCAGTTGGGCAAGGCGCTGGGCAAGCCGGAATCGGAAATCGCCATCTACAAGCAGCGCGCGATGAACTACAAAAAAGTGTTCGACCCCGAGACTGGCCTGATGCGCGGCCGTAACCAGGATGGCAGCTTCCAGTCGCCGTTCAATCCCTACAAGTGGGGCGACGCCTTCACCGAGGGAAATAGCTGGCACTACACCTGGGCCGTGTTCCAGGACGTGCAGGGCCTGGTGGACCTGATGGGCGGCCGCGACAAATTCGTGGCCAAGCTGGACCAGGTGTTTGCGCTGCCGCCGATCTTCGACGACAGCTACTATGGCACCGTCATCCACGAAATCCGCGAAATGCAGATTGCGAACATGGGCCAGTACGCGCACGGCAACCAGCCGATCCAGCACATGATCTACCTGTACGACTACGCGGGCGCGCCGTGGAAAGCGCAGTACTGGGCGCGCGAAACCATGAACCGCATGTACCGCGCCACGCCGGACGGTTACTGCGGCGACGAAGACAACGGCCAGACCTCGGCCTGGTACGTGTTCTCCGCGCTGGGTTTCTACCCGGTGACGCCGGCCATGCCGCAGTACGCGATCGGCGCGCCGCTGTTCAAGAAAGCCACGCTGAAGCTGGAGAACGGCAAGACCGTCGTCATCAACGCGCCGGCCAACAGCGACAAGCAGCGCTACGTGCGCGGCCTGAAGATCAACGGCCAGGCGACCAGCCAGAACTGGCTGGATCACTACGCGCTGCAGAAAGGCGCGGTGCTGGACTTCGACATGAGCGAGCAGCCGAACAAGCAGCGCGGCACCGCGCCGGCCGACGCGCCCTACTCCCTCTCCACCGCCCACTAAACACCGGGGTCAGTTCCGACATTCGGACACGGGCTCTGCCGTAACGGCCGTTACCGCAGAGCCCGTGTCCGAATGTCGGAACTGACCCCGAAGTTTTAGTCCTGGCCGATCAGGACGATGGCGTTGCGGGTGCCGAAGTTGACGGCGCCCCCTTTCACCACCGCCGTCTTGCCGGAGTAGTAGTCCTTCACCCGCTGGCCGTTGGCGAACACGCCGTGCAGCTTGATGGTGGCCGGCCTGGTGGTCGGCAGGTCCAGCGCCACCACCACCTTGTCGTGGATCGCGCCGTTGTCGTAAGTGCGCTTGAAGACGTAGGGCTGCGCTTCCAGCTCCTGGTGCACGCCGGCGCCCACCGCCACGTGGGCCTTGCGGAACAGCGCCAGCTTGGCCCAGTGCGCGCGCACGTCGGCGATCCGGTAGCCGTCGCGCTCGACGTTCTCCTCCAATTCATTCCAGTTCATGAAGGACCGCAGCTTGGCGTCGCCGGTCGCTTCAGCCACGTCCAGCTTGCGCGCCGTTTCATCGCCGTAGTAGATCTGCGCCGCGCCCGGCGCCAGCAGCAGCTTGGTCGCGCTTTCGAACGGCTTCTTGCGCGACGGGTCGAACGGCGCGCCATCGTCGTGCGAATCGAGGTAGTTCAGCACCGACAGCCCATTCATCGCGCCGCCGTGCAGCGTATTGGAGTAGCTGCTGAACAGCGTCTCGTAATCCTTCTGCGCATCGCGCACCAGGCTGAAATTGATCATGCTGGTGAAGCCGGCCTGGTAGTAGTTGACGCTCTGGCCGCCGCCCAGGTCGTAGCCCGGGCCAGTGTTGATGTTGTAGTTGTAGACTTCCGCGGTCGAGTAGAACTTGTCGTCGCCCAGCTTCTTGTCCGGATTGGCCTTTTTCCAGTCCTCGAAGGCCAGCGAGGCTTCCTTCAGCAATTCCTTCCACACCTTGGCTTCGACGTGCTTGACGGTGTCGGCGCGGAAGCCGTCCACGCCGTACTTGCGGATCCAGTCGGTATGCCACTTGATCAGGTAGTAGCGCGGCGCGCGCGGATAGCCGGTGCGGGTGAAGAAGTCGTTCAGCTCCTTCATCTCCTGATCGTAGCGGCCTTCGTTCTGCCATTTCGCGGCCAGGCGCTCCGGCACGTCGACCGGCGTGTCGCTCTCGGTCCGGAAGTCCGGCAGGTTTTTCACCAGCGTGCATTCGATGGTGGTCTTGGCGTCCTTGAAGGTGCACGGCGGGCCGGTGCGCACCCATTCCTTGGGCCACACGGGGTCTTCATCGGTCACCGGGCCGGTGTGGTTCATCACCACGTCCAGCAGCACGCGAATGCCGTGCGCGTGCGCGGCGTCGACGAAGTTGCGGAAGTCGTTCTCGGTGCCGAGGTTGGCATCCACCGCCGTGAAGTCGGAAGCCCAGTAGCCGTGGAAGCCGTAGGACTTGCCGGTGCCCTCGTCGGTGCCGGCATGGATCTGCTCCACTGGCGGCGTCAGCCAGATCGCGGTCACGCCCAGGCTGTCGAAATAGCCGTCGTTGATCTTGTTGGTGATGCCGGCCAGGTCGCCGCCCATGTAGCCGCGCAGCGGCGCCGCGTCCGCCTTGCGGCCATAGGCCAGGTCGTTGCCCGTGAAGGCGTTGTTGAAGCGGTCGGTCAGCAGGAAATAGACGGTGGCGTTCTCCCACAGGAATGGCTTGGGTGCGGCCGCCCTGGCTGGCGCCGCCGCCAGGGCCGGCGCGCCAGTGGCGCCGAAAGCCAGGGCCAGTGTGATTACGATGGGCGTCAATTTCATGCTGTCTTCCTTATGGTTATGTGGTGACTGTGGGATGGGCGCGCCCGGTCCAGTCGGCGATGCCGGCCACCTGCTCGGCGATCAGTATCAGCGCGGACAGCGCCTGCTGCGTCGGCAGGTGGTGGTACTTCGGATCGGCTTCGTAGCGCTCCAGGTACACGCGCAGCGTCGCGCCCTCGGTGCCCGTGCCCGACAGGCGGAACACGATGCGGGAACCGTTGGTCATGACGATGCGGATGCCCTGCTGCTTCGACACCGAATGGTCTATCGGGTCGGTGTATTCGAAATCGTCGGCGAAGTCGACGACGTAATGGCCGAGGTCCCGCCCCGCCAGCGACGGCAGCTTGATGCGCAGGGAGGTCATGAGTTCATTGGCGGCCTTGCTGTCCACCGCCTCGTAATCGTGGCGCGAATAGTAGTTGCGGCCGAAGCGCTGCCAGTGCGCGCTGACCAACTGCTCGACCGACTTGCCGCTGGCCGCAATCAGGTTCAGCCAGAACAGCACGGCCCACACGCCATCCTTTTCGCGGATGTGGTTGGAGCCGGTGCCGTAGCTCTCCTCGCCGCACAGCGTGGCCTGGTCGGCGTCGAGCAGGTTGCCGAAGAACTTCCAGCCGGTCGGCGTTTCAAAGCACGGGATGCCCAGCGCCTTGGCCACGCGATCGGCCGCCTGCGACGTCGGCATCGAACGGGCGATGCCCTTCAAGCCGTCGCGGTAGCCCGGCGCCACGGTGGCATGCGCGGCCAGCACCGCCAGGCTGTCGGATGGCGTGACGGCGAATTTGCGGCCGACGATCATGTTGCGGTCGCCGTCGCCGTCGGACGCGGCGCCGAAATCGGGCGCGTCGTCGGCTTCCATCAGCTCGATCAGCTCCGCGGCGTTGACGGGATTCGGGTCCGGGTGGTGGCCGCCGAAGTCTTCCAGCGGCACGGCGTTGATGACGGTGCCCGCCGGCGCGCCCAGCAAGCCTTCGATGATGGCCTTGGCGTAAGGACCGGAGACCGCGTGCATGCCGTCGAAGCACATGCGGAAACCGCCGCCGAACAGCTTGCGGATGGCGTCGAAATCGAACAGGCCTTGCATCAGCTCCGCGTAGTCGGCCACGGGATCGATCACTTCCACGTCCATCTCTTCGATGCGAACCGCACCCTGGCGGTTCAGGTCGATGTCGGCCGCGTCGCTGATGCGGTACTGCTGTATGGTTTCCGTGTGATGGTAGATCGCCTCGGTGACGCTCTCCGGCGCCGGGCCGCCGTTGGCGATGTTGTACTTGATGCCGAAGTCGCCGTCCGGACCGCCCGGATTATGGCTGGCCGACAGCACGATGCCGCCCAGCGCGCCGCGCTTGCGGATCACGCAGCTCACGGCCGGCGTCGACAGGATGCCGCCCTGCCCCACTAGCACCTTGGCAAAGCCGTGCGCCGCCGCCATGCGCAAAATGGTCTGGACCGCGACGCGGTTGTGGAAGCGGCCATCGCCGCCCACCACCAGCGTCTTGCCGCGGCAATCGCCCAGCGTGTCGAACACGCTCTGCACAAAGTTTTCGAGGTAATGCGGCTGCTGGAAGACCGCTACTTTTTTTCGCAGGCCGGAAGTGCCCGGGCGCTGGCCCGGGAAGGGCGTGGTGCTGACCGTCTGTATGCTCATGTTCGCTCCGTTAGATGACATATATGCCGCGACGGTTTTACCTGTTCCGGCAAAATCGCGTCGCACAAATAACTTGTCTCGCGAACAATATTACATCAATGGCCGCCCGGTTCCGCTTCGTCGCGCACCACCAGGGTCAGCACGCCCGCCACGATCATGCACAGGCCGCCCAGCATCAGGGTCTTGACCGCGTGGCCGGCGAACCAGTACTTGGTGACGAAGCCCAGTATCACGCCGCTGACGATCTGCGGGATCGTGATGAAGAAATTAAACAGGCCCATGTAATAACCCATGCGCTTGGCAGGCAGGGCACCGGCCAGGATCGCGTACGGCATGGTCAGGATGCTGGCCCAGGCCACGCCCACGCCGATCATGGGAATGAACAGCGAGTTCAGGTCGTGGATCAGGTAGATGCTGAACAGGCTCACGCCGCCGATCACCAGGCAGCTCATGTGCACCACTTTGCGGCTGGTGGCGCGGGCGAACACCGGCAGGATGAAGGCGGCCAGCGCCGACACGCCGCTGTACACGGCAAACATCACGCCAACGTGGTTGCCGGCCTTCTGGAAGGCTTCCGATTGCGCGTCCAGCGTGCCGAACACGTTTTCGCTGATGGCGTTGGTGGTGTAGATCCACATCGCGAACAGCGCGATCCAACTGAAGAACTGCACGGCGGCCAGTTGCGCCATGGTCTTGGGCATTTTGCCGAAGCCGCCCAGGATCTCGGCCAGCGCGTGGCCCACGCCCTTGCTGCGCTGCTGCGCGGCGCGGAAAGCCACCAGATCTTCCGGCGGCGCTTCCTTCGCGGTCAGCACGGTCCACAGCACGGCCAGGAAGTAGATTGCGCCGCCGCTGTAGAAGGAGTAGCGCACGGTGTCGGGAATCGAGCCGGCCACCGGCACGTTGTTGACGCCCAGGTGCTCGAAGATGGTCGGCAGCAGCGAGGCGATCACCGCGCCCCAGCCGATGAAGAAGGTCTGCATGGCGAAGCCGGCGGTCTGCTGCGTCGGCCCCAGTTTGTCGCCGACGAAGGCGCGGAACGGCTCCATCGACACGTTGATCGCGCCGTCCATCAGCCACAGCACGGCCACCGCCATCCACAGCGCGGCGGAATTCGGCATCAGGAACAGGGCCAGCGACGCCAGCACGGCACCGATGAAGAAGAAGGGACGGCGGCGGCCCCAGGTCGGATGCCAGGTGTTGTCGCTCAGGTAGCCGATGACGGGTTGGACCAGCAAACCGGTCACCGGCGCGGCCAGCCAGAACAGGGACAGGTCGTCGGGATTGGCGCCCAGCGTGGAGAAGATGCGGCTGGTGTTGGCGTTTTGCAGCGCGAAACCGAACTGGATGCCGAAAAAGCCGAAGCTCATGTTCCACAACTGCCAGAACGACAGAAGGGGCTTGTTGCTGGATGAGTGCATTGCGCGTCCCGAATAATTGAAATTTGTAGCAAAATAACACGCGACCCAGAACGTGTCAATCGACGAAACTTCCCATTAAAATAAAGGAGTTAGGGCTCCCAGCGGGGGCAACAATGTGGTCAAATGTAGCCAAACAACAAAATCCAACAAAACCACGGAGACTGTTACCCACATGATAAGCAATTCCCTGACGAAATTGGCGGCCGCCGTGGCGTGGGCGCTACTGGCCAGCCATCCCGCCCTGGCGCAGAACGCCGCCCGCAAGTTCGAAGGCGTGACCCAGCACAGCGGTTACCTGGAAGTGCGCACCAGCGATGGGGTCTACCTGCTCAAGCCCTACTCGGCCGGCATCGTCGAGACCACCTTTGTGCCGCAAGGCGAACAGGCCGCGACTACATCGCAGGCTGTAGTCATGGCGCCGGCCGGCGTGAAGACCACGCTGGAACAGCGCGGCGGCAGCATCGTGTACGCCACGCCGGGCATCAGCGTCATCATCACCAGGTCGCCGTTCCGTATCGCCTACGCTTACAAGGGCAAGCCGCTGGTCGCGGAAAAACACGGCTACATGCACATCACCGACGATGTGCAGCACGGCAGCAAGGACATCAACCAGGGCAAGCCGCGCGAACTGGAAGCCATCGAGTTCGCGCTGGACAAGGACGAAGCCCTGTACGGCGCGGGCGAACGCGCGGTCGGCATGAACCGGCGCGGCCACCGCTTCACCCTGTACAACAAGGCGCACTACGGTTACGGCGACCACTCGGAGCTGATGGGCTACACCATCCCGCTGGCCATGTCGTCGAAGATGTACGCCATCCACTTCGACAATCCGGACATCGGCTACCTCGATTTCGACAGCCGCAAGAACAACAGCCTGATTTACGAAACCACCGGCGGCCGCAAAACCTACCAGGTGATCGCCGGCGACAACTGGGAAGACGTGGTCGGCAACTACACCACGCTGACCGGCAAACAACCACTGCCGCCGCGCTGGGCCTTCGGCAACTTCGCCATGCGCTTCGGCTACCGCAACGAGCAGCAGGCGCGCGAGACCATCAACAAGTTCATCGCGGAAGACATCCCGGTGGACGCCATCGTGTTCGACCTGTACTGGTTCGGCAAGGAAGTCAAAGGCACCATGGGCAACCTGGCCTGGGACAAGGACAGTTTCCCCAATCCGGCAGCCATGATCGCCGACTTCAAACGGCAAGGCGTGCAGACCGTCGTGATCTCCGAGCCCTTCATCCTGGACACGTCCTCGCGCTGGCAGGAGGCGCTGGACAAGCACATCCTCGGCACCGATGCCGACGGCAAGCCGCTGGCCTTCGACTTCTACTTCGGCCACACGGGCCTGATCGACATCTTCGGCCAGCAGGGCAAGGACTGGCTGTGGGATATCTACAAGGGCTTGCACCAGCAGGGCGTGGCCGGCGTGTGGGGCGACCTGGGCGAGCCGGAGATGCATCCGGCCGCGATGCGCCACGCCACCGGCAGCGCCGATGAAGTCCACAACATCTACGGCCACCAGTGGGCGCGGCTGGTGGCGGAAGGCTATCAACGGGACTATCCCAACGAGCGTCCATTCATCCTGATGCGCTCCGGTTACGCGGGCACGCAGCGCTACGGCATCGTCCCGTGGTCCGGCGACGTCAATCGCGGCTGGGACGGTTTGCAATCGCAGCCGGAAATCTCGCTGCAGATGGGCATGCAGGGCGTGGGCTATATGCACTCGGACCTGGGCGGCTTCGCCAACGCGGTGCTGGACAATGAGCTGTACCAGCGCTGGCTGCAGTACGGCGTGTTCCAGCCGGTGTTCCGTCCGCATGCGCAGGACGAGGTGCCGTCGGAGCCGGTGTACCGCGAAGAACAGACCAAGGCGCTGGCGCGCGAGGCGATACGCCTGCGCTACCGCCTGCTGCCATATAACTACACGCTGGGCTTCGACAACAACCAGTCGGGCCTGCCGCTGATGCGCCCCGTGCTGTTTGAAGAACCGGGCAACCCCAAGGTGCGCGCACTGTCGTCGACCTACTTGTGGGGCAAGGACTTCCTGGTCACGCCAGTCACCAGGGAAGGCGCGCGGGAAGCGGACGTGTACTTCCCGTCGCACAGCGCCTGGTTCGATTTCTACACCGGCGAGAAGCAAAGCGGCGGCGCCACGCGCGCGATCGCGCTGAGCAAGGATCACATCCCGGTCTACGTGCGCGCGGGCGCCTTCATCCCGATGGCCAGGGTGGTGCAGACCACGCGCGACTACAGCACCAAGCACATCGACCTGCATTACTGGCACGACGCATCGGTGCAGGCCGGCGTCGGCAAGCTGTATGACGACGATGGCCTGACCGCGCGCGCCTACGAGCAGGGCAAATACGAACTGCTGCGCTTCACCAGCAAGCTGCGGGACGGCGCGCTGTCGCTGCGCGTGGAGTCCGAGGTGAGCCGGCAGTACCAGCGCCCGGAACGCGACATCGCGCTCACCGTGCACAACGTGGGCAGCGCGCCGTCGTCGGTGCGGGTGGACGGCAAGGTCGCCGTTTACGGCTGGGATGAACAGAGCCGTCAACTGACCGTGCAACTGCCGGCCAGCGACCAGGCCAGCCGCAGTATCGACATCGCGCTGTAACCCGGCTGCGCCCCGCCCTGCCGGTGGGGCGCAGTTACATCCGCTTACGCTGGAAACAGCTTTCAAACATCCCATTTGCCGGTTCAGCCGTTAGAGGCTTACCAGCGCACTTGAGCGCTATGACGGAGAACCAAAATGGAAACCACTACCACCTCGAACCGCATCCACCCACTGATGGCTGCCGCCGCTGTTTCGCTGACCGTGGTCAGCCTGGTCGGCGCCGCCGCCATTGCAGGGATACTGCCGACTTCCCACAGCGCCAACGCGGACAATCCGCCCGCCGTGGCTGCGCAGGCAGCGCCAGTCGCCGCCGCTGCGCCGGCGCCTGTGGTGCGCGAAGTGGTGCGCTACAAGACCGTGGTACGCCATGAACGCGACGGCGAGCATGTCCGCCTGGCCCAGGCCGACCAGGACCGCGATGCGCAAGCTGCGCCCAACTATCAGCAGCAACCCGCGCCGGCTCCGGCACAGGCGGCTGCCGCCCCCAAGAACAGCGCGCTCGGCATCGGCATCGGCGCCGTGGTTGGCGGCCTGATCGGCAACCATGTGGGCGGCGGCAATGGCCGCACCCTGGCCACCATCGCCGGCGCCGTGGGCGGTGGCTATGTGGGCAATGAAATCGCCAAGAACAGCCAGGCCGGCCAGACCACGGCTCAGCCCGCCGGTCAGTAAGCGTCAACTCAGCAGTCGTTGTTATTTGCGCCAAAGTGGTGAAATAACAACGACTCAGCAGCCTGCACAATTGACGTTTTTGCATCACAGTGATCTGATAGTCTCCTCATCCTCATGGAGACATCAGAATGAAACATAAACTCTTACCCTCGGCGGTACGTCTGGCATTGGCCGCCCTGGTCGTTGCACCCGCCGTGCAGGCGCAAACCGAACCACCTCCCGCACCGGATAGCAACGCGCCCATCCAGCGGGTTGAGATCACCGGCTCCAACATCCGCCGCACCGACAAGGAGACGCCCAGCCCGGTCCAGGTGCTGAGCATCCAGGACCTCAAGGCGTCCGGCTACACCGATATCTCGGACGTGCTGCGCAACGTGACGGCCAACGGCCAGGGCACGCTGTCGCAATCGTTCAGCGGCGCCTTTGCCGGCGGCGCGTCCGGCATCTCGCTGCGCGGCCTGTCGGTCGGCGCGACCCTGGTGCTGATCGACGGCCACCGCATGGCGCCGTATGCGCTGTCGGACGACGGCCAGCGCAGCTTCGTCGACATCAGCCAGATCCCGTTCGAAGCCATCGAGCGCATCGAAATCCTGAAGGATGGCGCCTCCTCGGTGTACGGCTCGGATGCCGTGGCCGGCGTGGTCAACGTGATCCTCAAGAAGAGCCAGGTCGGCGGCAGCATCTCGGCCGAAGGCGGCACATCGTCCCACCACGACGGCCAGACGGCCCACGTGTCCGGCATCTACGGCTGGGGCGACCTGGAGGCCGACGGCCACAATGCCTACATCGCGCTGGAATACCGCCACGAGAACAAGATCCTGGTGACCGACCGGCTGGGCAAGGATTTCACCCGCACCGACTGGACCGCGCTCGGCGGCCGCGACCTGACCCGCGGCGTGCCCACCGCCCGCAACGGCGGCCAGCCCGGCTCGCTGACCGGCTACTTCATCGATCCCAACACCGGCGCCATCTCCGGCTTCCTGCCCGGCTGTAACCAGACCATGCTGAACGCCGGCCAGTGCGCCTACCACGACGCCGACCTGGAGCTGCAGCCCGAGACCAAGAACATCAATCTGATGGGCTCTTACCTGCAAAAGCTGAGCGGCGACTGGAGGCTGAACCTGAAAGGCTCCGTGTTCCAGTCCGACGCCGAGCAACTGGGTCGCTACGCCACCTCGGGCGCGAACATCGGCGGCCTGACCGCTCTGCAGTACGGGCCGAATTTCCCCAACCCGGTGTCCACGCCGATCGCCGGTCCGCTGCTGCTGACCGTGCCGGCCAGCTACCCCGGCAACACCACCGGCTCGCCCCAGCTCCTGCAATACAACTTCCCTGAACTGGGCGGCAACCGCACCAAGCTGCAGTCGGAAACCCTGCGCTTCGTCGGCGACCTCACCGGCACGCTGGGCAACTGGGACATGACCGCCTCGCTGGGCTACACCAAGAACACGGTCAAGCAAGACCTGGACGGCAATCTCAACCTGGCCAACCTGCAGGCCGCGTTCGCTGATCCGACCAACCCTTACGTGATCGGCTCCGCCACGCCGGCGCAGCGCCAGTTCATCGCGCCGACCGAACACTCCAAGTCCACCAGCGTCCTGGAATTCGTCAGCCTGCGCGGCTCGCGCGAGCTGATGGACCTGAGCGGCGGCCCACTGTCGCTGGGGCTGGGCGCGGAATACACGCACCGCAAGCTGAACGCGCTGGCGCCGGACACCGTGGCCTCCGGCGAACAACTGGGCAACAACGCCTGGGCCATCGGCACGCAGAACATCGCGGCGGCCTACGCCGAGCTGGTGGCGCCCGTGCTGAGCAACCTGGAGCTGGACGGCTCGCTGCGCTATGACCGCGTGATGGGCATCGCCAAATCGACCACGCCCAAGGTCGGCTTCAAGTACGTGCCGGTCAAACAACTGACCCTGCGCGGCACCTACACCGAAGGCTTCCGCGCGCCCAACCCGGCGGAAACCGGCAGCACCGGCGCCTTCTTCGGCGCCAACGGCGTGCCCGATCCCGTGCTGTGCCCGAACAGCGGCCCCGACCCGACTGTCGTGCCGGGCAACTATCCGCAGCAATGCTCGGTGGCGCTGGGCGGGGTGCAGCAGGCCGGCAAGGGCCTGAAGCCGGAAAAATCGAAGTCCTTCACGCTGGGCCTGATCATCGAGCCGAACAAGACCTTCAACCTGTCGGCCGACTACTACCACATCCGGGTGGACAACCAGATCATCAGCGCCATCAGCGATCCGAACTACGACCCCATGCCGTTCGTGGTGCGCGGCACGCCCGTGCCGCAGCCCTATGTGCTGCCGGACGGTACGCTGGGCACCAACACGCCGTCGGTGGGCAATATGCTGTTCGCGCCCTACCCGTATGAGAACGCGCTGTTCACCACCACCAGCGGCCTGGATATCGATGCGCGCCTGCGCTTCGACGTGGCCAACGTCGGCAAGCTCACGGCGGAGCTGATCGAGACCCACATGTTCACCTACAAGCAGGGCACCCGTGGTTCGGACGCGGTGGAGCTGGCCGGCACCCACGGTCCGTCCGGCGTGTCGGGCGACACCGGCAATCCGCGCGACCGCGCCCAATTGATACTGGGCTTCGACAACGGTCCGCTGAGCCTGACCGGCACGGTGAACTACATCTCCAGCTACAGCGTGACCGACCCGTCCAGCCCATCGGCGCAGACCTGCGCCGACGCCATCGCCAACGGCAGCGGCGCCTTCTCCAATCCGCCGCCGCAGTTCTGCAAGGTGAGTTCCTTCACCACGCTGGACCTGAACGCCTCGTACAAGGTGACCAAGCGCTGGACCGTCCACGGCTCCATCCTGAACGTGTTCAACCGCGATGCGCCGCTGGACTTCCAGACCTACGGCAGCGCGGCGTCGACCTTCTACAATCCGGCGCTGCACCAGTCGGGCGCGGTCGGCCGCTACTTCAACATCGGCGCGACCTACACCTTCTGACTATCGCGGCACGCTGAAAAACAGCAGCCGACCATCCGCCGTGGCCAGCACCAACTGGCCACGGTGCCACAGCGGCGACGCCGCGAACGCTCCCAATCGCTTCACATACTCCAGCGCGGAATACAGCGTGTGCGGCTGCTCGCCGAACATGCGGGCGTTGTCGAATTTTCCGCTGGCTTTGTCGATGATGGCGTGCTCGTCGCGCCGGCTCTCGGCCGTCTGGTAGTGCCAGCGCTGCCTGCCGCTGGCGGCGTCCAGCACGAAGGCTTCGCCTTTCATGTTGGCGGCGATCAGCGCCGTGCCCACACGCAGCGGCGAGGCGAAGGTCCACACCTTGCTGTCGAATGCGTAGCGCTGCTGGCCGCTGGCCTTGTCCAGCGCCATCACCAGGCCGGTGTCGGAGGTGCCGAAGTAGACCGCCTCCCTGTCCACCGCCGCCGTGCCGACCACCCACGAACCCTGGGCGTCGTGCCGCCAGCGCTGCTTGCCGGTGGCCGCGTCCAGCGCATAGAAATGGCCGTCGCGCGCACCCACGTAGACCGTGTCGCCGTCGACGGTCGGCGAAGCCTGCACGCCCAGCAGGATGCTCTGCTTTTGCTCGGTCTCGGTCTGCACGCGCCAGCGCTGCTGGCCGCTGTCCGCATCCAGCGCGTAGAGCGCGCCGTCCCAACTGCCGATCACGATGTTCTTGCCCGCCAGCGCAGGCGAGGAATGCACGATGCCGCCCGTCTTGTACGACCACAGCAGCTTGCCGCTGCGGGCGTCGAGCGCATACACGCGCTCGTCGCTGCTGCCGAAGTACACCTTGCCGTCGTGGACCAGCGGCGAGGACAGGTACAGGTCCCATGGATCGGGCGGCAGTTCCTGCTCCTGCGGCTGCCCGTACAGGCCGGGCGCGGCAAACTGCGCTTCGCCCTGCGTGCGGAAAGTCCATTGCGGCGCGCCGGTCGCCGCGTCCAGCGCGTGGAAGCGGCCGTCGCGGCTGAGGAAGTACAGGCTGCCGTTGGCGACGGCCGGCGTCGAAGCGATGCCGCCGCGGGCATGGAACAGCCATTGCAGCTTGTGGCTGTCCAGGTCCAGCGCGTACAGGTTGCCGTTTTCGGCGGCGGCAAACAACTGGTTGCCCACCGCGACCGGCGTGGCGCTGATATTGGCTTCCAGCCTGAATTCCCAGGCGGGCGCCAGCTTCTCAAAAACAGGGGAAGTATCGGCGGCGGCCACGCCCGCGTGCTGCGGGCCGCCCATGAACATGGGCCAGTCGTCCGCGTGGGCGGCGGACAGCGCCAGCGCGGCGCACACGGCGAACGGAAGGAACAACGAGCGGCTTGCGGTCATCTTGTCTCCTTTGTGGTTGTGGAGACAGATACTACCCCAAGCCGCGCTGGAAAAATCAGCAGTCGGCGGTGGCCAGGTTGCCTTTCTGCTGTTGATCGCGGCAGCGGGCCGAATCGCGGTTGATGGCGCGCTGGTTCTCGCCCTTCAGGCGTTCGGCATCGCGCTCGCGTTGCTCCATGATGGGCGCGGCGGCGGCCAGGTCCTTGTCCAGGCCGGGCGCGCTCTTCGGACGCTCGATGGTGGCCACCAGGTCGGAGCGTACCGCCAGGTTGGTCCAATAGGTTTCCTTGGCGCCGCTGGTCCACACGGCCGTCACTTCCGGCGTGGCGATGGTGTTCACGCCTTCCGCGAATTCGTAGGTGCGCGCGACCGGGGCCACGCCCAGCGCCTTGCCGCCTTCGTAGATGGTGGCGCCTGCAGGATTGCTTTCATAGGTCAGCATCGCGGTGCGCGGACCGGTGGTGGCGCAGCCGGTGAAGGCGGCGGCCAGTGCAGCAAGCAATGCAAGGCGTACGATTTTTTTCATTGATATCTCCTCAGGTTTTTAAGTACTACGACATCTTCCCCTGCGATGCCGCACAACTGGCGGCAATGTAGGCGGAATGGGTGGGCATGGCGTGCACGCAGTTCTTGATCACGCCTTCTACTTCGTTCAGGTAGCCGTTGATTTCCTCTTCGCTGATCAGGTCCACCAGCGGATGATAGGACTTGGGCCGCAGGCGCTGGCCGTGCATCACCTGTATCCAGTTATTCTTGGTGAACAGCTCCATGCCTTCGCGGTAGGTGCGGCCGTTGGCCAGGAACACCTCGATCTTGTGTTGCAGGCGCGCCGGTATCTCCATCTGCCGGCAGTAGTTCCAGAAGCGGCTGTCGTTACGCTCGGTGGCCTTGTAGTGCAGGATCACGAAGTCGCGCGCCCAGGTGTATTCGTCGTCCATCAGGCGGTTGAATTCATCGATGTCCGCCTGGTCGAAACGGGCCGACGGGAAGTAGCTGATCAGGTGCGCGATCGCCATCTGGATCAGGTGGATGCTGGTCGACTCCAGCGGCTCGATGAAGCCGCACGACAGGCCGATGGAAACGCAGTTCTTGTTCCAGGCCTTGCTGCGCTTGCCGGTGCGGAATTTGACCGTGCGCGGCTCGGCCAGCGCTTCGCCGTCCAGGTTGTGCATCAGGATGGATGTGGCTTCGTCCGCGCTCATGAATTTGCTGGAGAAGACGTGGCCGTTGCCGGTGCGGTGCTGCAGCGGGATGCGCCACTGCCAGCCGGCGCTGTGCGCGGTGGAGCGCGTGTACGGCGTCAGTTCTGCCACGCTGGCGCAAGGCACGGCGATGGCCGTATCGCAGGGCAGCCAGTGCGACCAATCTTCGTACGGCGTGTTCAGCGCGCCGTCGATCAGCAGGCCGCGGAAGCCGGAGCAATCGATGAACAGCTCGCCCTCGATGTTGCGGCCATCGTCCAGCACCACCGCGGCGATGTGGTTGTCGGCGTCGCGCTGCCGCACCTCGCTGATCTTGCCCTCGACCCGCTGCACGCCGCGCTGCTCGGCAAAGCCGCGCAGGAATTTCGCGTACAGGCTGGCGTCGAACTGGTAGGCGTGCACGATCTGGCCCAGCGGCGAGTTCGGCATGTCCGGCTGCGCGCGGATGAATTTGTTGTCCAGGCAAGCCATGTTGGCGATCGCGTAGTGGTCCAGCGACGGCGCCTTGCCGGCCAGGTGCTGCTTGAGCCAGTACTGGTAGAAGTCGACGGTCCAGGTATCCTGGCCGATCACGCCGAAGCCGTGGATGTAGCGGTCGCCGATGCGGCCCCAGTTGAGGAACTCGATGCCCAGCTTGAAGGTGCCCTGGGTCTGGCGCATGAACTCGTCCTCGTCCAGCTCCAGCATGCGGTTGAACAGGTTGATCATCGGGATGGTGGCTTCGCCCACGCCGATGGTCGCGATCTGGTCCGACTCGACCAGCTTGATGTCGTACTGCCCCTTGAGCATCTTGGACAGCGCCGCCGCGGTCATCCAGCCGGCCGTGCCGCCGCCGACGATGACGATGTTCTTTAGCTTCTGTTGTTCCATCACGCGCACCTCAAGCCCGCCGAAGTTATCAGGAGTATAAAAGATAAAGCCCCTTGCGGATACATCCGGCAAGGGGCTCTCGCCTGTCAGGCGTTCAGCTTACATCTTGTAGCCGATGGTGAAGAACAGGGTACGGCCGGTTTGCGTGCGGGTCTTGGTCGAACCGTCGGCATTGAACTCGGTGTAGTACGGGCTGTTCAGGTTGTTGCCTTCGACGCGGAACTGCAAGCCTTTCATCGGGCCGCTCTGCACTTCGTAGCCGATCTGGGCCGACAGCCACTTCTGCGAGCCGATGTACACCAGCGATGGGAAGCCGCCGACGGTGTCGTTGGCCACGCTGCCGACGTAACGCGAACGGTAGTTGTCCGCGATGAAGGCGCTGAAGCCCCACTTCTCGAAGTAGATCATGGCCTTGGCGTTGGTCTTCGACAGGCCTGGCAGCGGGATGCTGCCGGCGTTAGGCACCTGGTCCGGGTTCTGGCCGATGATGTTCGGCAGTTGCACCGAGCTGAAGGTCGACGAGTAGCTGCCGTTGGCGCCGAAGCCGTTCAGGATCGGGTGGATCAGGTCGAACGGCGCGGACGCGGTCAGCTCGAAGCCCTTCAGGTTGCCGCCACTGCCGTTGACGGTGGTGGTGTAGATACCCTTGTTCCCGGTCGGCAGGCTGGCCAGGCCGAAGGTCTGCAGGTATGGCGTGAAGTCGTAGTTGGTGTTCGCTTCCGGCACGATGTAGCTGTTCAGCTTCTTGTAGAACAGCGCGGCGCTGACGTAGCCCTTCTTGGCGAAGTACTTCTCCAGCGACAGGTCCAGCGCGTCGGCGCGGAACGGGTTCAGGTGCGGGTTGCCGGCCGAACCTTCATAGCGTGGCGGCGGGGTCACGCCGTTGATGGCGGTCGGCGAGGTGTTCAGCGCGAAGCTGAAGGTGTTGCGCAGATCGGTCATGTTGGCGCGCGCCACCTGCTTGGCCAGGCCGAAGCGGCCGACATAGCTGTTGCCCAGGTCGAAGTTCAGGTTGGCCGACGGCAGGAAGTCGTTGTAGGTGGTGCCGTCGCTCTGCAGGCCGCTGGTCGGATCGCTCAGGCTCGGGGTCGAACCGATGTTGGCGCGGAAGCCGGTCGAGGACTGGTTGGTGTGCACCACTTGCAGGCCGACGTTACCGGTGACAGGGAAGTCGCCCACGCGGGTGTCGACGTCCATCCGGCCGTAGGCGGTGGTGACCTTTTCCTGCACGCCGTAGGTCTTCGACAGGATGTCGTTGTTGTACTTGCGCTGCAGGGCGGCGCCAGGGATCAGTTCAACCTGCGGATCGAACACCAGCATGCTCAGGCCGGTGCCGCCGACGTTGGCCGCCACGCTGGAGTTGCTTGGGAATGGAATACGGTCGTAGCCGCCGCCGGTGGCCGACACGATCAAGCCTTCGTCGGTGATGCGGTCCTTGGTGCGGTTGGTGTAGTTCACACCGAACTTCACGTTGGTGAAGGCCATGCCGTCCGGCAGCTCATACTTGCCTTCCAGGCGAACCGCGTTGACCTGGTCGGTCACGGTCGGGCCCTTGGCGTAGCCGGCCTGGGCGACGGAGCCGCACGCCGAGTTGTTGGCGATGCCGGACCAGCCGCACTGGTTACGCACGGCCATGGTGTTCGGGTCGGTCAGGCTGTTACCGTAGGCGAAGTGCGGCACGGCGCCATCCAGGCCGGTCAGGGTCAGGTCGGCGTTGGTCGGGGTGCCGCCGTAGTATTCGTCGTCGCGCTCGACGCGGACGGCCGAGTTGTGGCTGAAGTCCAGCATGCCGCTCCAGCCGTTCCCCATCTTCAGGTTGTTCTTCCAGCCGATGGACTTGATGGTGTCGTGGTCGAAGATGCCTTCGTTACGGTCGATCAGGCCCACGTTCTTCATGGTGGTCGAGGTGGCCACGCCGCCCGCCACGGTGGTGTTGGTGAAGGTGCCGGTGCCTGGCACCTGGATTTCATCCAGCTTGGTGTAGTCGTCGATCTTGGACCAGAACATGTCGATCTGGCTGTTGAAGTTGCGGTTAGGCTTGAAGGCCAGGATGGCGGCCACGCCCTTGCGCTCGTCGCTGACGCGGCGGGTGTCGGCGTTGAAGCCGTTGCCGCCAGGGACCTTGGCGTTGACGGTCTGGCCCGAGGTGTCGGTGACCTTGCCGTTGTAGTCGCCCCAGGTGCCGAATTCGTATTGCGAGGAATTGCCGACCTGGCGCACGAAGCCCAGCGCCACACCGATGGTGCGGTCCGCGAACTGGTCGATATAGGTCAGGCTCTGGCGGTTGCCCTTGCCCTGCACGTCCAGGCCCAGGCCAGTCTTGGTCTTCTGGTACTTGGCGGCCAGGGTGCGCTTGCCGAAGGCCAGCGGGTCGATCAGTTGCTGGTCGATGGTGCCGGCCAGGCCAGCGCCCATGACGGTGGCGTCGCTGGTCTTGTAGACGGTGGCGCCGGCGATCAGTTCAGCCGGGTATACGCTCAGGTCGACCGCGCGGCTGTCGCCGGTGGAGGTCTGTTCGCGGCCATTCAGCAAGTAGCCGGCGAAGTCCGGGCCCAGGCCGCGGATGCTGACGGTCGAAGCGTTGCCGTCCTTGGTGCGCTGGGTGGTCAGGCCTGGCAGGCGGGCCAGCGATTCAGCGATGGTGGTATCCGGCAGCTTGCCGATGTCTTCCGCCGAGATCGCCTCGACGATGGAGCTGGCGTCCTTCTTCACGGAGATGGCGTCTTCGATACCGCGACGGATACCGGACACGGTCACGGTCTGAATCCCGGCGGCCTGCGGCGCCGCATCCTGCGCGTACACAGGCATCGCCATGGTCGACAGCAAGATAGCGCAGCCGGCTGCTACCGGGCTCAATTTAAATGCAACACTTGCCGGAGCCGATACGGCGCCGCGCTGGTTGACGGAATTCTTCATCAATGTCCCCTCACTCAACAAATCAATGCCCGCGAACCACAGCCAAAAGAAAACTACATCGACTACACGGGCGCCAAGGAATGCAAACGTTCTAAAAGACGTTCTGGAAAGAATTTTGTACTAAAACTAGATTCGGTGTCAACGCAACTTCAGCCGAGCTACGGTTCCATAGTGCGCTAAAGCCCCGTATTTACTATGAAAACGATGTTCACGTTGTATTTCGGCTACAGCATCGACTACAGACAGGTGTAGTGGAACTACATTTTTTGAAGCAATCCACCCTTACTTCGTAGTATTTTCGACGTGGAATCAAGGGCTTAATTGCTTATTGATAAGGTTTAGCGGACCTCAATAATGTCCGGAGTGTAATTTGTATTAAAACTAGAATCGCGGCTGGAGCGTCTGCCTGATTTCATAGTATTCTCTCGGCAGAACCCATCAAAGCGCATCTGTAGTACGACTACCGGACGCCCTTCCACGGAGACCGCATGAAGAAAATCCTCGCTGCCGCGCTGCTCGCGGCGCTGTCCTGCTGCGCCAACGCCGCCAGCTACCGCATCGATCACATGGACCCGCCGCTGTGGTGGACCGGCATGCACAATCCCAAGCTGCAACTGATGGTGCACGGCGCGCGGATCGCCGACCTGGAGCCGACGCTGAACTACCCCGGCGTGCGCATCGCCTCGGTCAGCCGGGTGGCCAACCGCAATTACCTGTTCATCGACCTGGAGATCGCGCCCGGCACGGCGCCCGGCACGATAGACCTGGCGTTCCAGCGCGGCAGCGACGCCGTTCACTACAGCTACCAGTTGCTGGCGCGCGCTTCAGGCTCTGCGCAGCGGACCGGCTTCAGCGCCGCCGACGCCATCTACCAGGTCATGCCCGACCGTTTCGCCGACGGCAATCCAGCCAACGACAGCACGGCCGACACCCGCGAAAAAGCCGACCGCGCCAATCCCGGCGGCCGCCACGGCGGCGATATCCAGGGCATGGCCGAGCATCTCGACTACATCCGGGACCTGGGCTTCACCATGCTGTGGCCGACGCCGCTGCTGGAATCGGACATGCCGGCCTATTCCTACCACGGCTATGCCACCACCGATCACTACCGCATCGATCCGCGCTATGGCAGCAACGAGGAATACCGCAACTTCGTGGCCCTGGCGCGCAGCAAGGGCATGGGCGTGATCCAGGACGTGGTGCTCAACCACATCGGCAGCAAGCACTGGTGGATGCAGGACATGCCGACGCCGGACTGGATCACCCACATGGGCAAGTTCGTGCCGACCGCGCACCACCGCGTGGCGCTGCAGGATCCCTATGCCTCGGCCCAGGACAAGCAGGACTTCACCGAAGGCTGGTTCGCCGATTCCATGCCGGACCTGAACCAGGCCAATCCCTACCTGGCCACCTACCTGATCCAGAACGACATCTGGTGGGTGGAATATGCCGGTTTGTCCGGCCTGCGCGTGGACACCTACGGCTACTCGAATACCGACTTCCTCAGCCGCTGGTCGGCCGCCCTGATGGCCGAGTATCCGCACCTGAACATGGTGGGCGAGGAATGGAGCATGATGGCGCCCGTGGTGGCGCACTGGCAGGAAGGCAAGCAGAACTTCGACGGCTACGTGTCGCACGTGCCGAGCATGATGGACTTCCCGCTGAACGACGCCCTGCGCCGCGCGCTGGCCGCCACGGACGACGCCACCGCCAGCCTGACCACGCTGTACGAAGCGCTGTCGCTCGATTACCTGTATCCGAATGCGGGCAAGCTGGTGCTCTTCGAAGGCAACCACGACATGTCGCGCATCTACAGCGAACTGCACGGCGACGATAAGCTGGTGCGCCTGGCGCTGGCCTTCGTGGCGACCGCGCCGCGCATTCCGCAGTTCTACAGCGGCACCGAGATCGAGATGCCCAGCACGGTGGGCAGCCGCGACGACGCGTCTTACCGCCGCGACTTCCCTGGCGGCTGGCGCGGCGACGCCGTCGACGCCTTCAACGGCAAGGGTTTGAGCCAGCAACAGGCCGCCATGCAGGCTTACGTGAAGAAGCTGTTCAACTGGCGCAAGACCGCCACCGTCGTCCACAACGGCAGGACCATGCACTACGGTCCCGAACAGAACACCTATGTCTACTTCCGCTACGACGGCAAGCATAAGGTGATGGTCGCGCTGAACAAGAACAGCAGCGACACCGTCCTCAAGACCGCGCGCTTCCACGAAATGCTGGACGGCGTGAACGCCGGCACCGACGTCATCACCAGCCAGCGCGTCTCGCTGGACGGCGAGGTGAAACTGCCGGCCCGTTCGGCATTGATACTGGAGATCGCACCATGAGCGCCCCTCGCCTGCGCACCGTGTGCGCCGCCCTGTTGGCTCTGCCCGCGCTGGCCGGCGCCGGCGCCGCCGACAACGCCACCAGCATTTATGCGACCTGGGACGGCCGGCACGAAACCGTGCGCTACGCCACGCCCGACGTTGCGGCGGCGCTGCGCAGCTACACCCAGTCGACCACCATGCAGGTGCGCGAGGGCGGCAAGCAGGAAATCGGCTACAGCGAATCCGCCGCCCTGCCGACCGTCCGCAGCGGCAGCCTGGCCTTCGACGCCCTGTTCGCGCTGGCCGCCGACGAGATGCGGCAGGACTCGGTCAGCGAAATCCGCGACGGCAGCTACAACGGCGGCAACGCCATCCTCTGCAACTGCTTCGAGACCGGCGAACTGTGGCACTACGTGTGGACGCGCGACCTGTCGTATGCCGCCTCGCTCAGCCTGGGCATGCTGGACCCCGAGCGCGTGCGCAATTCGCTGGAGTTCAAGCTGTCCGGCTACCGCGACGGCGTGCAGCCCGGTGCGCACGTTCCGGCCACCGCCGACGGCGAACAGATCGTGCAGGATACCGGCAGCGGCGGCAGTTGGCCGGTCAGCACCGACCGCGTGAGCTGGGCCTTCGGCGCCGACGAAGCCTTGAAGGCGCTGGCGCCGGAACAGCGCAAGGTCTTCGCCGCCAGGACGCTGCATGCGCTGTCCAACACCATCGAAAACGACCGCACCGCCGTATGGGACGCGGCCGACGGCTTGTACAACGGCGAGGAATCCTTCCTCGACTGGCGCGAACAAAGCTATGCAGATTGGATACCGGCGCAGCTATCCTACATGGCGACCTCGAAAGCGCTGTCGACCAACGCCGGCCATTACAAGGCGCTGACGCTGGCCGCGCAACTGGCGCGGGAATCGGGCGACAGCGTGCTGGCCGCGCGGTACGCCGGCTGGGCGGCGGACCTGAAGCGCGCCATCAATCAGCGCTTCTGGCAGGCCGACGTCGGCATGTACAGCAGCCTGACCGCCGGCCACTTCGACGGCGCCGCGATGTACAAGTACGACTGGCTGGGCCAGTCGCTGGCCATCATCACCGGCATCGCCGACCAGCGGCAGGCGCAAAGCATCCTGGCGCACTATCCCCACGGCCCGCTGGGCGCGCCGGTGATCTGGCCCGAACAGCCGGGCCGCGCGATCTATCACAACCGCGCCATGTGGCCGTTCGTGACAGCCTTCGGCCTCAAGGCCGCCGCCATCGGCGGCAACGTCGCCGTGGCCGATGCGGCCTATGAATCGCTGATGCGCGGCGCTGCACTCAACCTGTCCAACATGGAGAACCTGGAGTGGCTATCGGGACAGCCGCGCCTGGAAGATGGCAAGTTGAGCGGCCCGGTGGCCGATTCGCGCCGCCAGTTGTGGTCGGTGGGCGCCTACCTCGGCATGGTGGTCGGCAGCGTGTTCGGCGTACAGACCACCGATGACGGCATCGCCTTGCGTCCCTTCGTCACTGCCCGGCTGCGCCGCGACACCTTCGCCGGCAGCGATACGGTGACGCTCAATAACCTCAGCCTGCGCGGCAAGCACTTGCAGGTGCGCCTGCTGCTGCCACCCGCCGCACCGGGCAACGGCTACTACGCGGTGGACGGCGTCACCCTCAACGGCAAGCCGGCCGGCGCCGCGCTGGCCTGGTCCGCGCTGGACGAAAACAACGTCATCGAGATCCGCCTCGGCCAGTTGGTCGCCGGGCAGCAGGACAAGCGCAGCGTGCACGCCGATCCGCTGCAAACCGATCCCGCCGTGTACGCGCCGGCCGAGCCGCGCATCGTCAAGCTGGAGCGCGGCAGCTACGGCTTCCCGGTGCTGAGCATCGAAGGGGCGGAACAAGGCGTGGTGTACAACGTCTACCGCAACGGCAAGCTGGCCGGGGAACGCATCAGCGCCGCCACCTGGGCCGATCGCCGCGCGGGCAAGGAAGACAATCTGTGCTACGCGGTGGAAGCGATGCACACCAGTTCCGGCAACCGCAGCCACCACAGCATGCCCGCGTGCCTGGACAAGGGCGTGGACATCGCCGTCTCGCGTCCCGGCTGGGGCGCGCCCGACGACAGTTTCGCGCAGGACTTCAAGGTCGGCCATGCGGGCAGCTATGCGGTGCAGATCAAGTACCGCAACCTGTCACACCAGATCAACCTGGGCATCAGCGGCGGCGTCAAGTGGATGTCGCTCACGGATGCGCAAGGCCGCATCGTCGCTGACGGCGTGGTGCAATTGCCGCACTCGCCGGCCGACGCCGGCCCGGTGTACTCGACGCCGCTGCGCGCCAACCTGAAGCCAGGCAGCTACCGCTTGCAGCTCGAAGACTTCTACAACATGAGCTACATGAAGAGCAATACCAGCTACGCGGACGCGGGCGGCGTGCAGGGACCGTCGAACAAATTCGATATCCACGGCGTGCGCGTGATGCCGCTGCCGCACAGCGATGCGTCCACCACGGCCGCGCCGCCGGCCGGCACCGTGCGCATCGTCGAGCAGTTCGCCTCGCCGCAACTGGGCAACAGCCGCAAGCTGCGCATCTACCTGCCGCCCGGTTACGAGCAGCACCCGCAGCAACGCTACCCCGTGCTCTACATGCACGACGGCCAGAACCTGTTCGACGCCAGGACGGCCGCTTATGGCATGGCCTGGGAGATCGGCAAGACCATGGACCGGCTGATCGCGGCCGGCGTCATCGAACCGGCCATCGTGGTCGGCATCGACAACACGCCGGACCGCATCGCCGAGTACACGCCCTGCTGCGACGTCAAGTACCACGGCGGCAAGCTGGACGCCTATATGGCCTTCGTTGTCGACACCGTCAAGCCCTGGGCCGACGCCAACCTGCGCACGCTGAAGGACCGCGAGCACACGGCCATCATGGGCTCCTCGCTGGGCGGCATCGCCTCGGTCTACATCGCGCAAAAGCACCCGGAGATTTTTGCGAAGGCGGCCGGCCTGTCCAGCTCCTTCTGGTGGAATGACGGCGACCTGATCAAGCATGTGCCGGCGCACCAGCCGGTTAGCTTCTACCTCGATGCCGGCACCGACGGCGATGGGCTGGACGACACCCGCAAGATGCGCGACGCCCTGCTGGCGCAGGGCTACAAGCTGGACGTGGACCTGCGCTATTACGAGGCGCAGAACGCCAGCCACAACGAGAAATCGTGGGCCGCGCGCGTGCACCTGCCGCTGGCCTGGATCTTCAGGAAGTAAGCAGTTCGGCGCTCGGCTGGCGGGCCGCCAGCAGCGCCTCCACTTCCGCCGGCGTGACGGCCGGGCTGAGGCAAAAGCCGAACACTTCATCGCAATCCATCGCCGCCAGTTGCGCCAACTGGTCGGCGGTTTCCACGCCGGCGGCGATCACCTGCAAGTTCAGCGTATGCGCCATGGCGATCACGGCGCGCGGCATGGCGCCGCGGTCGGGCGCGTCCACGCGGCGCAATTCATCCACCAGCACTTTATCCATCTTCACCAGGTCCACCGGGAAGCGGCGCAGGTAATTGAGCGAGGCGTAGCCGGTGCCGAAATTGCTGATGGCGATGCGCACGCCAATCTGCTTCAACTGGCGCAGTATCTCCTCGGCGTGCTGGTTACGGTCGATCAGCATGGCCTCGGTGATTTCCAGCTCGATGCAACTGCCCGGCACGCCGGCCTGCGCCAGCACGTCCGCCAACGTCTGCGCGATATCCTTCTGGTAGAACTGGCGTGCCGACAGTTGCACCGCCACCGTCAACGCGTGGCCCTGGTCCAGCCAGCGGCGCGCCTGCGCAGCCGCGGTGGCCAGCACCCAGGCGCCTACCGGCAGCATCAGCGCGCTCTGTTCCAACACCGGCAGGAAGTCCAACGGCATCACCAGTCCCAGTTCCGGATGCTTCCAGCGCAGCAGCGCTTTCACGCCGGTGATCCTGCGCTCGCCCAGATGCATGCGCGGCTGATAGGTGAGCACGAATTCGTCGTGGTCGAGCGCATGCTTGAGCGCAGTCTCCAGCACCATCCGCGAACAGGCCTTGGCCTGCATGCTGGGCAGGAAGCGCAGGCTGGCGCCGCGCCCGCGCTGCTTGGCCGCGTACATCGCCAGGTCGGCCTTGTCGACCAGGACGTCGATGTCCTGGTCGTCGTCGGGATACACCGCCACGCCGATGCTGGCCGCGACACTCAACAGTTCGTCGCGCACCGGGAACGGCGCCGCCAGCGCCGCCATGATTTTTTCCGCCACCTGCTGCGCATCCTGGCCGGTGTGCAGCTCGGTCAGCAGCACGATGAATTCGTCGCCGCCCTGGCGCGCCACCGTGTCGACCTCGCGCACGCACTGGCGCAGGCGCTGGGCGAACTGCGCCAGCACCTGGTCGCCCGCATCGTGGCCCAGCGTGTCGTTGATGGTCTTGAAGTGATCGATGTCGATGAACAGCACCGCCAGCAGGCTGCCGTGGCGGCGCGCGTACGCCAGGCCGTGCTCCAGTTGTAGCTGGAATTGCGCGCGGTTGGGCAGGCCGGTCAGGCTGTCGTGGTGGGCCATGTGCTCCAGCCGCACTTCGGCGGCGCGCTGCACGGCCAGCGCGTCCTGTAGCTGCGCACAGCGCGCACGCAGCGTGGCCGTCTGCCATTGACTGTATCCGAGCGCCAGCAAACAGGGCGCGATGCCGGCCAGTGCCGGGAATAAGCTGTCCATGCGGTCCTCTCCTCCGGAACTGCGGGAGTGGGAATCATAGTGGAGAAGCCCGCATGAAAAAGGCCGTTTGCGCGCCCGATTGAGGCGCATCAAACGGCCTGCGCTGCCGCGCCTGTATTCAGGCGTGTCCGATCAATGCCAACGAGCGTTCATGCGACGTCCCCCGCAGGGCCGGCGCTTCGTGCTGCTCGTGCACCTTGAAGATGCTGACCGCTTCGCGCAGGCCGGCGGCCTGCTGTTCCAGCGAATCGGCCGCCGCCGCGGCTTCCTCCACCAGCGCCGCGTTCTGCTGGGTCACGCTGTCCATCTGGCTGATGGCGATGCTGATTTGTTCGATGCCGTCGCGCTGCTCGCTGCTGGCGACGGAGATGTCGCCGATGACGGCGGTCACGCGCTGCACGGCGGTTACCACTTCGTTCATGGTTTCGCCGGCCTGGCCGACCAGTCGGCTGCCCTGCTCCACGCGCCCGACCGAGTCGCCGATCAGCGCCTTGATCTCCTTGGCGGCGGCGGCCGAACGCTGCGCCAGCGTGCGCACTTCCGATGCCACCACCGCGAAACCGCGTCCCTGCTCGCCGGCGCGCGCCGCTTCCACCGCCGCGTTCAGCGCCAGGATATTGGTCTGGAAGGCGATGCCGTCGATGACGCCGATGATGTCCACGATCTTGCGCGAGCTGTCGTTGATCTCGCCCATGGTCTGCACCATCTGCGCCACCGCGTCGCCGCCGCGCGCCGCCACGCTGGAGGCGGTGTCGGCCAGCTTGCAGGCTTCGCTGGCGTTGACATTATTCTGCTGCACCGTGGTGGTCAGCTCCACCATGGCGGCCGCGGTCTGCTCCAGGGAACTGGCCTGCTCTTCGGTGCGACCGGACAGATCGAGATTGCCGGAAGCGATTTCGGTGGCCGCCATATGGATGGTCTCCGTGCCGCTGCGCACGCGCCCGACAATGGCGCTGAGGTTGTTCTGCATCTGCCTGAGCGCGTCCAGCAGGTCGCCGATTTCATCCTTGCGGTTGACGCGCACCTCGCTGCGCAGGTCGCCGGCCGCCACCGTCTGCGCCACGCTGACCGCCGCATCCAGCGGACGGGTGATGCCCTTGATGAGCGATGTCACGATCGCGTAGCCGATCACCACCGTCACCAGCAGCGTGACCGCCATGATCCACAAGGTCTGCCGATAAGCGGCCTTGTCCTGCTCGCTCATCTCGGCGATGATGCGGCCGGACTCCTTGCTGATGAAGGCGACGATGTCGTCGATCTTCCTGGTCGGTTCGCGGTCTATGCCCTTGACCAGGGCGTCCACCACGTGTGCGCTGTCGGGATTGGCGGTATCGTATTTTTCCAGCGCGCTGGTGTAGCGGCCCAGCAGCTCCTGCTGGGTCTGGATCGCTTCCGCCACCAGCGGCGTTTTCAATGCCAGCTTGTCCAGCAAGGCGTCCAGCTTGCGCAGCTCGGCCTGGGTGCCGGCGCTTTCCTCGACAAAGGCCTTGCTGTACTTGTCGAACTGGGCGCGGTCATTACCGCGCAACAGCGTGTCCTTCCATTCCTGGACTTCGATCTTGAAGCGCACCTGCGCGCTGCGCGCCGTGTCGACCGCCTGCGTGATCGCGGCCGAGCGTTCCATGGCGGCGACGCTGCGCGTGTTGCTGCTATCCAGCGCGCGCCATCCTGCAAAAGCGGTGATCGCCAGGGCGGCAAAGAAGAACAATCCCAGCAGGCCCAGACGCACGCCTATCTTTAAATCGGCGAGTTTCATAGCTTCCTCCGTGCAAGACATTGGGACATGATGAACCGATGACCAACAAATGCCAAGATCGGAAGCTGAAAATGCCCGCCGATTACCAGCGACGCGACAGCTCAAGGGGCGGCGGCGAAATCGATGCAGTAAATATTGGTAGGACGATCATCAGGCGGCATCAGGCGGAACTCGACGAAGCGCAGCCCCAGCTTGCCCAGCAGCCCGATCGAGTTGACATTGCCCGGATTGGTAATCCCCAGCAAACGGGGCAAGCCCAGTTGGCGCCGGGCGTAGTCCACCACCGCGGCGGCGGCTTCGTGGGTATAGCCCTGGCCGAAGTATGCGGGACGGATGGCATAGCCGATGTCCACGTCCGGCAAGGTATCGCGCTTGATCAAGCCGCACAGGCCCAGCGGCCGGCCGTCGCTCTTGCGCTCCATGACGTACAGCGAATGGCCCAGCCGCTCCTGCATGGGCACCGGCCCGGACAGGATGGCGGTGCGGGCGTCCTCGATGCTGCGTATGCCCTTGTCGCCGATGTGTTCCAGCCAGGTCGGATCGTTGACCAGCTCGAAATAAAAGGCGGCGTCATCGACCGTGATGGTGCGCAGCGTCAGGCGGGCCGTGTCCAGGATCTTCATGCGTCCGGCCACTGGGCGGCGGCGGACAGCAACTGGTACATCACGTACACGTCGACATAGCCCAGGTACTGGTGGCAGTAGGCGCGCGGCAGCGTGCCGACGATGGAAAAGCCCAGCTTCTTCCACAGCAGCACGGCCGGCATGTTGGAACTGACCACGTCGTTGAACTGCATGGCCAGGTAGCCCTGGGCGCGGGCGCGGTCCAGGCAGTCGCCGCCCAGCAGCTTGCCGATGCCGACGCCCTGCGCGGCCGGGCTGACCATCAGCGAGGCGGTCGCCACGTGCGCGCCGCGCGCCGGCTGGCTGGGCAGCAAACGGTACATGCCGACCAGCCGTTCGCCGTTCAGCAGGGCGACAAAGCTTTGGATGCCAGCGCCGAACCAATAGGCGTGGCAAGCCTCGCGGCTGGTGTCGGCGGCAAAGCAGCAGGTATCGCCGCCGGCGATCAGCTCCTGGAAGATCTCCCACATGGCGCCGAAGTCGGCTTCGGTGGCGGGACGGATGGCGATTTCTTTCAAGGCGGTTCCCGATGTTGTTCAGCTTGAATTGTCATATATTTCACATTTCAAGTCCAGCGCGGGACGCCTGGCCGGCTCAGCGCCGCAGGCGGAAATCCACGCCGTCCGGGCGGCCCGGCAGGTGCAGCCGGCTGTGGGCGCGCGGCGACTCGGCCACCACCCGGCCGCGCCGCATCACCAGGCGCCGCGCGGCGCGCAGGCGGATCGCCTCGACCGGATCGCCGGCGTCCAGCAGCACCAGGTCGGCGCGGCAGCCGGGCGCGATGCCGTAGCCTTGCAGGCCGAGGATGGCGGCCGGCGTCGCGGTCACGGCCTGGAAGCAGGCGCGCATGGCGTCCTGCCCGGTCATCTGCGCCACGTGCAGGCCCATGTGCGCCACTTCCAGCATGTCGCCCGAACCCAGGCTGTACCACGGGTCCATCACGCAGTCGTGGCCGAAGGCGACCGGGATGCCGGCGGCCAGCAACTCCGGCACGCGGGTCATGCCGCGCCGCTTGGGGTAGCTGTCGTGGCGGCCCTGCAGGGTGATGTTGATCAGCGGGTTGGCGATGGCCGCCACGCCGGCCTCGCGCATCAGCGGCAACAGCTTGCTGACGTAGTAGTTGTCCATCGAGTGCATGGAGGTCAGGTGCGAGCCGGCCACGCGGCCCTGCAAGCCCAGGCGCTGGCTGTGGTAGGCCAGCGTTTCGATGTGGCGCGACAGCGGGTCGTCCGACTCGTCGCAATGCATGTCCACCATCAGGCCCTGCTCGGCGGCGAACTCGCACAGGATGCGCACCGACTCGGCGCCCTCGGCCATGGTGCGCTCGAAGTGCGGAATCCCGCCCACCACGTCCACGCCCATGGCGATGGCGCGCTTCAGGTTGGCCAGCGCGGTGGGACTGCGCAGCAGGCCGTCCTGCGGGAAGGCCACCAGTTGCAGGTCGAGATAAGGCGCGACCCGGCGCTTCACGTCCAGCAGCGCTTCGACCGCCAGCAGGCGGTCGTCGCAGATGTCGACGTGGGAGCGTATCGCCAGCAGGCCGCGCGCCACGGCCCAGTCGCAATACTGCAACGCCCGTTCGACCAGCGCTTGCTGGGTCAGCTCCGGTTTCAGCTCGCCCCACAGCGCGATCCCTTCCAGCAGCGTGCCGGACGCATTCACGCGCGGCAGGCCGTAGCTCAGCGTGGCGTCCATGTGGAAGTGGGCGTCCACGAACGGCGCGGTGACCAGGTCGCCGCCCGCGTCGATCTCCTGCGCCGCCTGCACGGGCAGGCGCGGACCGACGGCGGCGATGCGGCCATGCTCGATGGCGATGTCCATGCCCTGCTGACCATCGACCAGGCTGGCGTTGCGTATCACGACATCCATCGGCGCTCCTTGTGTTGAGTTGCAGCCATTGTAAGTATTTTCACCAAAATACACCAATTGTTGCAATGCACTAATGTGGTGGCAAAAATAACTTTTCAAGCAATTGAATCGTCGCTAGAATGGGATTATTGCATTGCATCATAGCCCCGGGAGAAACCATGTCTTCGATTACCGAACAATTTTCCGCAGTGACGAAATCGCAATTGGAAGCCCAGTTCCACATCCTGAACGTCCTGGCCAGCACCACGGTCGACAGCGCCGAGAAAGTCATCGCGTTGAACCTCAATACCGCCAAGAACTCGGTGGAAAAAACTTCGGCCGCCGCCAAGCAACTGCTGGCCGCCAAAGACCCGCAGGAATTCCTCTCGCTCAGCACCGCGCAGCAGCCCAGCTTTGAACCGCTGCTGGCCTATGGCCGCGAACTGTTCGGCATTGCCACCAGCGCGCAGAACCAGTTGATCCAGACCGCGCGCAACAGCTTCAAGCAGGCTGCCGACCTGGCTGCGACCAAGACCCCGCCGGCGCTGGCCGCCGCGGTCTCGGCCGCGGTGAACGCGATCAACGAGCCGATCGCCGAGGAAGCGGCGCCGAAGGCGCCCAAGGCCAAGCCGGCCGCCGCGCCGGTGGAGCCGGAAGCGCCGGTCGAAGTCAAAGCCGACATCCAGCCGGCTGACGTCGATCCGGAAGCCAAGCCGCCCAAGGCGAAAGTGAAGGCGGCTCCCGCCGCCGGCAAGCAGATCGAAATGCTGGGCAAGCCGAAAAAATAATCGCCCCGTCATTCCCGCGCAGGCGGGAATCCATGCCGAGTGCATGTCCACGCAGCATAGGTTCCCGCCTGCGCGGGAACGACGAAGCCCCTGTGCATGTTCTATCGATTCCCGCCTGCGCGGGAACGACGAAGTCCCTGTGCATGTTCTATCGATTCCTGCCTGCGCGGGAACGACGAAGTCCCTGTGCATGTTCTATCGCCCCCCGCCTGCACGGGGGCGACGAAGTCCCTGCGCAGGCCCTATCGGTTCCCCGCCTGCGCGGGAACGACGGGGTTGTCGTACATGTTGTATCCTAGCGGGCTACGCGCCGGCACAGTGTAGCGCCGGCTTCACGCTTTCCGAGGCAACATGTCTAATCTCTCTCGGCTGATCGGCGGCTTCGTGCGCCAGCACAGCCGCGCCTATCTCACGTCCGGCCTCATGCTGGCCGGCGTCGCCACGCTCAGCATCCTGGTGCCGCGCAAGGTCGGCGCCATGATCGACGGCCTGGCCAACCACACCCTGTCCGGCAACGCCCTGCTGATGCAGATCGGCCTGTTGCTGCTGATCGGCCTGGGCATCTACTTCCTGCGCGTGGGCTGGCGCCAGATCCTGTACGGCGCGGCCTACCAACTTGGCGTGTCGCTGCGCATCCGCCTGTACAAGCGCATGACGCTGCAAGGCCCGGCCTTCTACCAGCGCCAGCGCACCGGCGACCTGATGGCGCTGGCCACCAACGACATCGACGCCATCGAGATGGCCGCCGGCGAAGCCATGCTGGCCGGCTTCGACGGCGCGCTCACCCTGGTGATGGTGCTGGGCGTGATGCTGCTGGGCGTGGACTGGCGCCTGGCCTGCATCGCCCTGCTGTCCTTCCCGCTGATGGCCTGGGCCTTCTGGTACATTTCCGGCCACATCCACACCGCCTCCACCGATTCGCTCAAGCGCTTCAGCGCCCTGAATGGCCACGTGCAGGAAACCCTGTCCGGCGTGCGCACCCTGCGCGCGCTGGGCCTGGAGCAGCGCAGCGCCAGGCAGTTTTCCGAACTGGCCGGCAAAGCCTCCGACGCCAGCCTGCGCGCGCAAGTGTGGGAAGCCGCCTACGAGCCGGCCGTCGGCCTGACCCTGACCGCCGCCAGCGGCCTGACCCTGGGCTTGGGCGGCTACCTGGTCTGGCACAACCAGTTGACCATCGGCGCCCTGACCAGCTTCACCATGTACCTGGGCCAGTTGATCTGGCCGATGTTCGCCGCCGGCTGGGTGCTGTCGCTGATCGAACGCGGACGCGCCGCCTGGCTGCGCCTGCAGCCCATGCTGGACGCCCCGCTGGCCATCGACGACCACGGCGCGCTGGCCGCCGTGCCGCCCGGTCCACTGCTGCTGCGCGGCGTCGGCTACAGCTATCCCGAGCAGAGCGCGTCCGCGCTGAGCGGCATCACGCTGGAACTCAAGCCGGGCCAGACCCTGGGCCTGGTCGGCCCGACCGGCAGCGGCAAGTCCACCCTGCTGCGCGTGCTGCTGCGCCAGCTCACGCCGCAATCGGGCAGCGTGCAGTGGAGCGGCCAGGCGCTGGACGCCTACAAGCTGCACGCGCTGCGCGCCGCCATTAGCTGGGTGCCGCAGGAATCGTTTTTGTTCTCGGCCTCGATCGCCGACAACATCGCGCTGGCCAAGCCGGACGCCACCCGCGCCGAGATCGAGCGCGCGGCCGAACTGGCGGCCATCCACGACGACATCCTGCTGTTCCCGCAAGGGTACGACACGCAGGTCGGCGAGAAAGGCATCACGTTGTCAGGCGGCCAGCGCCAGCGCGTGGCCATCGCCCGCGCCCTGCTGGCCGATAACGATTTGCTGCTGCTCGACGACGCCCTGTCCGCCGTCGACACCGGCACCGAAACGCGCATCCTGCAGCACTTCGAGGAACTGCGCCAGCAGCGCAAGGGCCGCAGCGCCGTCATCGCCAGCCACCGGCTCAGCTCCGTGGTCAACGCCGACCTGATCATCGTGCTGCGCGACGGCCGCATCAGCGAAACCGGCAACCACGAACAACTGCTCGCGCACGACGGCTGGTACGCCAGCCAGTGGCGCTATCAACAATTGGAAGCCAGCCTCGATGCTCTCTAAACCGGAATCCACCTCCACGCCGCAGCAACTGCGGCAGGCGTTCTCCCTGCTGCGCCGCGCCGCCCTGCCCGACCAGCATCACCTGATCTGGGCCGTGCTGTGGCTGGCCAGCGCCGCCCTGCTGGAAGTGCTCGGCCCCATCATGGGCAAGGCGCTGATCGACGAACACCTGCTGCCCCACCACCTCGACTGGCCGCGCATGGCCGGCCTGCTGGCCGGCGTGGTGCTGACCGGCTGGATCGCCAGCGGCCTGCGCTACCTGCAACTGGTGCGCCTGTCCGGCCTGGCCATGCGCTCGGTGATGCGGCTGCGCGAAATGGTCTACACCCACGTGCTGCTGCTGCCCATGGCCTTCTTCGACCGCGCCATCACCGGGCAACTGGTGTCGCGCGTGACCAACGACACCGAGGCGGTCAAGAACCTCTACATCCAGGTGCTGTTCGTGATGCTGGACTCCACCATCGTCCTGGTCGGCACCGTGTGCGCCATGGCCTGGCTGGACTGGCGCCTGATGGTCATGGTGCTGGCGCTGCTGCCGGCCGTGCTGCTGATCGTCTGGCTGTACCAGCGCTGGAGCGCGCCGGCCGTCACCCGCGCGCGCGCGCTGCGCAGCGAGATCAACGGCCAGATGGCCGAATCCATCAGCGGCATGAGCGTACTCCAGGCCAGCAATGCCGAGCAGCGCTTCGGCCAGCGCTTCGCCGCCACTAACCAGGAACACTACACCGCCCGCCTGGCCGAGCTGCGCGCCAACGCCTGGCTGCTGCGTCCCGCGCTGGACATGTTCAACATCATCCTGCTGGCCGCCGTGATCTTCGTGTTCGGCCACCGCGAGATGACGGCCAGCGAAGTGGGCGTGCTGTACGCCTTCATCAGCTACCTGGCGCGCGTGATCGAGCCGCTGATCCAGATCACCATGCAGTTCAGCCAGTTGCAGCAGTCGGTGGTGGCCACCGCGCGCGTGTCGGCCCTGTTGGACGAAGGCGCGGCCGACGAACACGCGGCCGCCCACGCCAGCCGCGCCGCCGCCGCCAACGACGACGACATCCCCGCCGTCGCCATCCGCCACCTCAACTTCGCCTACCACGCGGGTCAGCCCGTGCTGCATGACCTGTCGCTGGAGATCCCGCAGGGCCACTTCGTCGGCATCGTCGGCCACACCGGCAGCGGCAAGTCGACGCTGCTGTCGCTGCTGCTGCGCTTCTATCCGGCGCAGCATGGCAGCATCCTGGTGCACGGCGTGCCGCTGGACGACATCGCCAACGACCGCTTCCGCGCCGAAGTGGGGCTGGTGCCGCAGGATCCCTTCCTGCTGGCCGCCTCGGCGCGCGAAAACATCGACATGGGCCGCGGCCTGTCGCAGCACGAAATCGAGGCGGCCGCCCGCGCCGCCCACGCGCACGACTTCATCATGGCGCTGGAGCAGGGCTACGACACGGCGCTGGGCGAAGGCGGCTCGCGCCTGTCGGTCGGCCAGAAGCAACTGATCGCCATCGCCCGCGCGCTGGCCGGCAAGCCGCGCATCCTGCTGCTGGACGAAGCCACCTCGCACATCGATTCGCAGACCGAGCAGATCGTCCAGGCCGCGCTGGACGAATTGCGCGGCAAGGTGACGGTGATCGCCATCGCCCACCGCCTGTCGACCATCCGCGACGCCGACCGCATCATCGTGCTCAACCACGGCCGCATCGCCGAGACCGGCCCGCACGAACAGCTCATGCAAATCGACGGCGGCTTGTACCAACGTCTATATCTTTTACAACAGTTGGCCGCCTGACCACGTTCCTTGTTTTTTCCACCACCAAAACTGTGCGATTTTGAAGAAAATCTCGTGCATCTTGGGCTTTCTCGTCTGCAACAGACATATAATTGTCTAGACACATTGTAGGCACGCGAGGAGCAACGCATTGGCGGGTGGGACGACAGGCTGGAGGCGGCAAACGCGGCGGTATGCTCTTGCGGCAGCCGTCGCGCTGGCGCTCGCGCCGACGCTGGCCACGGCCCAGTCCTCGCTGGCCGAGCGCATCTTTGAAATCCGCGACCAGGTGCGCTTCGTGCCGGACAAGGCACTGGCCCGGCTGCAGAAACTGCAAGCCGAAATGGCCAGCGCGCCGGCGCGGCTGCGTTCCGAATACCTGACCCAGGTCAGCTTCGCCCGTTTGCGCCTGGGCGAGAACGAGCAGGCGCTGTCGGTCTCCGAAGAGTTGATCGCCCTGGGCCGCGCCCAGCACGACGACGTCATCATCGCCCGCGGCATGCTGTCCAAGAGCTACGTGCTGTTCGCGCAGGCCGACGTGTCGGCCGCCCATCAACTGGCGTTCGCCGCCGAGAAGCTGGCCCTGACCACCGACGACGTGGCGCTGCGCGTGCAGGCCACCATCACCGCCGGCCAGGCCTACGCCGAACAGGGCAACTTCCCTTCCGCGCTGGCCAAGCTGCAGCAATCGGTGGACCTGGCGCGCCAGCCGAACAACGATCCGGTGTCGCTGGTGTCCGCGCTCAATGCGCTGACCACGCTGTACAAGCAGATGAAGGAGTACGAGAACGCTTCGTCCACGCTCAACGAATTGCTGGTCGAGACCGAGAAGCTGCAATCGCCGGGCCGCATGGCCATGGCCAAGAACACCGAGTACATCCTGGCGATCGAGATGGGCCAGCCCAAGCGGGCGCTGAAGGCGCTGCTGCAAAGCCTGGAGATCGAGCGCAGGATGGGCGCGGAACGCATGGTCGGCGTGGCGCTGGTCAACCTGTCCGACAGCTACCTGAAGGAGCATGACTACCCGCGCGCCGCGCAGTACGCGCTGGATTCGCTGCGCTCCACCCAGCAGACCAACGACCAGTCCACCGAAGGCACCGCGCGCGCCAACCTGGGACAGGCTTATCTCGGCATGGGCCGCCTGGCCGAGGGCAAGAAGCAGTACGAACTGGGCATGCTGCGCTACGAACAGGAGAACAACAAGCCCGACCTGCAGTCCGCGCTGCGCGAATACGGCGAAGCGCTGGAACGGGCGGGCGACCTGGCCGGCGCCGTCAAGGCGTATCACCGCGAGCGCACCATTTCCGACGAGCTGTTCGAGAAGCGCCGCCAGCAGGCCATGCTGGAGCTGCAGGAAAAGTACGAGACCGAAAAGAAGGAACGCCAGATCGAGCTGCTGAGCCGCGAGAACCAGGTCAAGGGCGCCGAGATCGACAACCGCCGCCTGCAACAGCGCGTGTGGTGGCTGCTGGCCCTGGTGTTCGCGCTGGCCGCGGTGGTGGTCGGCCTGTTGTACCGCAAGGTGCGGCACGCCAACGCGCAACTGGAGGTGAAGAACCTGGAGCTGAAAGCCCAGTCCACGCTGGATCCGCTGACCTCCCTGTACAACCGCCGCCACTTCCAGGAATTCATGCGCGGCCTGAACCTGCTGGACAACCAGGACAAGCGCTCGCACCAGGGCGACGACATCGTCGGCGCGCTGTTCCTGCTGGACGTCGACCACTTCAAGCACATCAACGACAACTATGGCCACGCGGCGGGCGATGCCGTGCTGAAGATGATCGCCGAGAACCTGCGCATCGTGCTGCGTGAGACCGACATGATCGTGCGCTGGGGCGGCGAGGAATTCCTGGCCTTCCTGCCGGCGATCCCGCGCCAGGGCGTGGACGAGATCGCGCGCCGCATCCTGAACGGCATTTCCGCCGTGCCGCTGAAGTACGGCGAGCACGAAATCACAGTGCACGTGTCGGTGGGCTTCTCGCCGTTCCCGCTGGCGCCCGGCGGCATGCCGCTGTCGTGGGAGCGCGCGGTGAACCTGATCGACATGGCGCTGTATCTGGCCAAGGCGCACGGCCGCAACCGCGCCTACGGCGTGCGCGGCTTCGAGAACTTCGACCAGACTTCGATGGAAGCGATCGAGCAGGACCTGGAACGCGCCTGGCGCGACGGCTACGTCGAGCTGAGCGTGGTGCTGGGCGACGAGCAGGAGCCCACGCCGCCAAGCAAGCACAGCAACGTGGTTCCGCTCAAGCGCCAGGAAGGCGCCTGAGCCGCGTCCCGCCTGCTGCTGCCTGAAATTTCAAAAAAATCAATTCCCTTATTGCAACTAAAATATAATACTGGTTTAAGAGACGACAGGGGGCGCGGTTGGCTGGCAGGCGAGACAGGGGATGGTGGAAACGCGGAGGCGCGCGGGTGTGGGCGGCCGTCGCCGCGCTCGTGCTGGCTGCGGCGCCGGCGCTGGCGCGCTCCGACCTGGATCAGCGCATCACGCAGTTGCGCGAACAAAACCGCCTCGATCCCGATGCGACCCTGGCCCAGTTGCACGAACTGGACGGCCGCATGGCTGCCGCGCCGCCGCTCACCCGTGCCGCGCAACTGGTGGAGATCAGCGCCGCGCAGCGGCTGATGCAGCAGAAGGAGGCGGCGCTGGACACGGCCGAACAAATCATCCGCTATGGCAGTTCCCTGCACAACGATGCCATCATCGCCCAGGGCCTGATGGCCAAGGCGATGACCCTGCGTCAGATGGGCAAGGTGCCGGAAGCCCACCAGTTGGCGCTGGACGCGGAAAAGCTGGCCTACGCCACGGACGACAGTGCCTTGCAGGTACAGGCCACCACCAATGCCGGCATGTTCAGCAGCTTGCAGGGCAATTTCCTCACCGCGGCCGACAAGCTGCAGGCGGCGATCCGGCTGGCGGGCCAGGTGAAGGATGACCCGGCATTGCAGGTCCAGGCGCTGATATACCTGACGCTGCTCCGGGTTGAAACCGGCGACCGCGACAAAGCCTACGCCGTCCTGGCGGAACTGCAGAAGCAGACGGCCCCGCTCCACTCCACCGTGCTGGCCATCGACGCCAAGACCATGGAATACACCGTGGCGCAGCGCTTCGGCGACAGCCGCCGCGCACTGCAGGCGCTGCTGGACAACCTGGCGCTGGAGCGCCAGCTCGATGCGCGCCGCCTGCTCGTGTCCACCGAAGTCAACCTGTCCAACATCTACCTGCAGCAGCACGACTACAGCGAAGCCGCGCGCCATGCCTCCGAGGCCCTGCGGCTGGCCACCGTCAACCGGTCCGCGATGGGCGAGGCCAAGTCGCGCATGAACCTCGGCCACGCCTACCTGGGCCTGGGCCGCCGCGCCGAAGGCAAGCAATACTACGAGGCCGGCCTGGCCTGGCTGGACAAGAACCAGTTCAAGCCCGACTTGCAGCAAGCCTTGATGGAATATGGGCAGGCCCTGGAAGAAGCCGGCGACATGGCCGGCGCGGTGCAGGCCTATCACCGCGAGCGCACGCTGTCGGACGAAATGACGGAAACCCAGCGCCGCAAGTCGTTGCTGGAACTCGAGCAGAAATACGAGACCGAAAGCAAGCAGCGGCAAATCGAACTGCTGCGGCGCGAGAACCAGATGAAGGGCGTGGAGATCGAGCAGCGCCGCCTGCAACAGCGCATCTGGTGGCTGCTGGCGTTGATCTTTGCGCTGGCCTCGGCCGTGATCGGCCTGTTGTACCGCAAGGTGTACCACACCAACGCCCAGCTCGAAGTGAAGAACACCGAGCTGAAAGCGCTGTCGACGCTCGATCCGCTGACATCGCTGTACAATCGGCGCCACTTCCTCGATTACATGCGCAGCCTGCCGGCCACTGCCCTGCCCGGCGGCGAAACGACGGGCGCGCTGTTCCTGCTCGACATAGACCACTTCAAGCAAGTCAACGACAGCTACGGCCACACCGCCGGCGACGCCGTGCTGAAAATGGTCGCCGAGAAGCTGCGCATCGCCCTGCGCGAAACGGACATGATCGTGCGCTGGGGCGGCGAGGAATTCCTCGCCTTCCTGCCGGCGATACCGCGCCACGGCATCGATGAAGTCGCGCACCGCATCCTGGCCGGCATCGCGTCCAACAGCCTGCTCTACCAGGGCCAGGAAATCGCCGTCCGGGTGTCGATCGGCTTCGCGCCCTTCCCGCTGGCGCCGGACGGCGTTGCCCTGCCCTGGGAGCGGGCGGTCAACCTGGTCGACATGGCGCTATACCTGGCCAAGGCGCATGGCCGCAACCGGGCCTATGGCCTGCATGGCTTTGGCGCCCTGCAGCAGGGCGCGATGGAAGCGATCGAGCAGGACCTGGAATCCGCCTGGCGCAGCGGCCTGGTGGAGTTGCGCGTGGTGCAGGGCGATGCCGAGTGCGGAGTGTGACGCGATGAGAAGACTGCTCTGCTGCCTGATCCTGGCCGCCCTGTCGGCGCCGGCGCTGGCGCGCACCGAGCTCGATCAGCGCATCCTGGACCTGCGCAACCGGGTGCGGCTGTTTCCCGACGAGGCGCTGGCGCAACTGCTGGCGCTGCAACCCCAGGCCGCCGGGGCGGCGCCGCTGACCCTCGCGCAGTTGCTGGTCCAGATCAGCGCCGCGCACGAACGCCTCAATCAGCTCGACGTGGCGGCGAGCACCGCCGACCAGGTTGTCGCTTACGGCAAATCCCTGCACAACGATGATATCGTCGCCAGGGGGCTGGTGGCCCAGTCGGTGGTCTCGTATGGACGGGACGATCTCAAGGCCCGGTTCCAGCAAGCCACTGAGGCGGAAAAGCTGGCGCTGCAATTGCACGATCCATCGCTGTTGTCCATGGCCGAACTGGAAGCCGGCCAAGCCAACGCGGAACAGGGGAACTTCCCCGCCGCGTTGGCCAAGGTGCAACTGGCGGTGGACAGCGGACGGCAGGTGAACGACGACCCCATGCCGCTGTTTAACGCGCTGCGGGCGTTGGCCCGGTTGTATGTCCAGACCAAGGACAAGGAGAAAGCGTTCGCCACCCTGGCGGAACTGGGCACGATGACGGAAGCCGGGCACCTGCCGATTCAGCAGGTGCTGTTGAAAACCAGCGAGTACATCGTGGCGAGCAATTTCGCCCAGCCCGAACGCGCGCGTCGCGCCCTGCTGGACAACCTGGCCTTGCAACGCAAGCTGGGCGCCCGCTACATGGTGCCCAGCACGCTGAACAACCTGGCCGACTACTCGCTCCGGACGCATGACTACGCGGCGGCGGCGAGGTACGCCTCCGAGGCGCTACGGGAGGCGACGGGCGGCAATTTCATCGGCAGCAACGCGACCGCCTACGCCAATCTGGGCCAGGCCTACCTGGGCATGGGACGCATCGCCGAAGGCAAGAAGAATTTTGAAGCGGCGCTGGCATGGTTCGAGCGCACCGAGAGCAAGCCGGACCTGCAGTCGCTGCTGCTGGACTATGGGCAGGCGCTGGAGCAGGCCGGCGACATGCGCGACGCGGTGCAGGCGTATCACCGCGAGCGCGCCATCTCCAACGAAATGTTCGAGGCCAAGCGCCAGAAGGCCATCCTGGAGCTGCAGGAAAAATACGAGACCGACAAGAAGCAGCGCGAGATCGCACTGCTGCGCCGCGAAAGCGCCATCCAGAACGTCGAGATTTACAACCGCCGCCTGCAGCAGCGTGTCTGGTGGCTGCTCGCGCTGGGATTCTGCCTGACGTCGGTCGCGGTCGGCCTGCTGTATCGTAAGGTGCGTCATGCCAACGCGCGGCTGAAAGCCAAGAACTTGGAACTGAAGGCGCAATCGATGCTCGATCCGCTGACGTCGCTGTATAACCGCCGCCACTTCCACGACTTCATGGCCACGCAGCAGCCCACCGAACCGCGCAAGAGCCCAGGCCATGAGGATGCGGTGGGGGTGCTGTTCCTGCTGGACATCGATCACTTCAAGCTGATCAATGATACCTACGGCCACGCCGTCGGCGACGCCGCGCTCAGGACGGTGGCCGTCACCCTGCGCCAGGTGTTGCGGGAGACCGACATGATCGTGCGCTGGGGCGGCGAGGAATTCCTGATCTTCGTGCAGACGCTGCCGCGCCAGCGGGTTGACGAGGTGGCCCAGCGCATCCTGGCCGGGATTGCGGCGGCGCCGATCCACCACCAGGGACACGACATCACGCTGCATGTGTCGGTAGGCTACGCGCTGTTCCCGCTGGCGCCGGCGGGCATCCCCCTGCCGTGGGAGCGCGTCGCCAGCCTGGCCGACATGGCGCTGTACCTGGCCAAATCGCACGGCCGCAACCGCGCCTATGGCGTGCGCGGCTTCGACCATTTCGAGAACACCACGATGGAAGCGATCGAGCAAGACCTGGAACGCGCCTGGCACGCGGGCTTCGTCGACCTCAGCGTGGTGGTGGGCGCCGCAGCGGAACCGCATCCGCCGGCGCCGGATGAACACAGCAACGTCCTCCCTCACCAGCACGCGCACCAAGGCCGCTGAAGCAAGCGATGCCCAGGGCCGCCGCGCCACGCACGCAGCACGCCGCTTGCCGCACGCCGCCTGCCATCCTGCCATCCTGCCATCCTGCCCGCTTGCCCACTTGCCCACTTGCCCGCTTGCCCGCTTGCCCGCTTGCCCACTTGCCCACTTGCCCACTTGCCCACTTGCCCACTGCCCCCTGCCCCCTGCCCCCTGCCCGCTTGCCGCTTGCCGCTTGCCGCTTGCCGCTTGCCGCTTGCCGCTTGCCGCTTGCCGCTTGCCGCTTGCCGCCGGGGCGATTATTTACTGGCCGCCTCCCGCTCCTTGGCTTTTTCCTGCATGCGCTCGCCGGCCTGTTCCAGCTTCTTGCCCGCTTCGTCGGTGGCCTGGTTGAGTTTCTGGCTGGCCGTGCTGGCCGCCTGGTCCAGCTTCTGGTTGGTTTCCTTGGCGGCGTCGCGCAACTGCTCGCTGGCTTGCTGGGTTGCCTGGTCGATCTTGCGGCCCGCGCGTTCGGCCGGACCGGCCACATTGGGATCCTCTTTCTTCTGACAGCCGCCCAGCAGCGCCAACGCCACCAGCGACATCGCCACTACCCGCATCGTTGCCATGATCGCTCTCCTCAAAGAATGACATCTTGCTCACAGCATACATCGTCAAGCGACCCGACAGCGCACGCCAGCAGGGTTGATAAAACTGCTACACTGCCCACCATGAAACGCCTACTGCTCAGCCTTCTGCTTGCCGTCCTGCCCTGCGCCAGCGCCGCGCCGGCGCTGCAAGTGCACAACATCGCCGGCGACTTCGCCGCCTTCTGGGATGCCACCCAGGCCCTGCCGCCGGACCAGCGCGTGGCCGCCTTCAAGCAGCAGATCGCGCCGCTGTTCCCCGACTTCTACGGCGTCGCGCGCTACGGCGGCGAGCGCACGCAGGAAGAGCAGGACGCGATCATCGCCCGCGCCCTGGAGCGCTACGCCCCCCAGCGCCAGCTTTACCTGGACAAGGTGGCCGGCTTCGGCCAGGCTTTGCCGCGCCATACCGCCAGCTTCATGCAAGCCTTCCCCGATTTCCACCAGACGGTGGACATCTGGCTGCTGCACTCGCTCGGCGAAATGGACGGCGGCCCGCGCGACTTCCACGGCCGCCAATACCTGATCTTCGGCGCCGACGTGATGACCTCGGCCCACGGCGACAGCGACGAAGCCGCCTTCTTCCACCATGAGCTGTTCCACGTCTACCAGCAAGCCGTGTCGCCCGAATGCGAAGGGCAAGGCATGTGGCAGCCGCTATGGCGCGAAGGCCTGGCCACCTATGTCTCCAAGCAGTTGAACCCCAGCGCCAACGACAAGGAAATGCTGCTCGACTTCCCGACCGGCAGCGTCGCCTTCACCCGCGCCCACCTGTACGCCAGCCTGGCCAACCTGGAGCCGGCGCTGGAGCAGCACGGCGAGCAGTATCACACCGCCCTGTTCCGCATGAAGGGCGACCAATCCGGGCTGGCGGCCCGGCGCGGCTACTATCTCGGTTATCTGGTGGCGCAGGAACTCGGCCGCTCGCGCAGCCTGCGGCAACTGGCCGCGCTCAATTGCGCCGACGCCCACAAGCTGGTGGTGGAAGCGGTCCGCAAGCTCAAGGAAGCGGCGGCGCCGCGCTGAGGCCGGGCGCTCAGTCCTCGGCGACGATCTTCTTGGGCGGTGGCGGCGGCGCGAAATCGATGGTCTCGGACTCCGGCGCGCCATCCAGGGCGTCGGACTTCTCCAGCCAGTTGCGCAGCTTTTCCATGCGCCGTATCAGGATGCCCTTGTGGCTGATGTAGCCGACCTGCTCGAAATTCTCGGCCTTGCTGACCATCTTGGACACCGTGGGCAGGTTCTCGGCCAGCCGCTCGAAAGCCTTGCGCGCCTTCTGCTCCCACTTGACCAGGTGGGGTTCGTTGAAGCGGTTGCTTTCGTAGTAAATGGTCAGAGTGCGGTCGTGGTTGCCGAAGCCGACGATCGCCGCCCCCATGCGCACCGCTTCCAGCACATCGCCCTTGATCGCCGCGGTCGGCACGAACAACGCCGCGCGGCCGGTCGCATCCGGTCGCTCCAGCGGCAAATCCTGTCCCATCAATACGGTCATCACGCTTCCTGTAGTCTTGCCCGAAGTTGCTGTTAGGCTATTTTTAAATTTTATATCTGCCCTATCCCCTTTACAAGGAGAAACTGCAACGGCGTGGCGCGGCCGGCAACTCCCTTATAATGCGGGCTGAACCATAAAAACCGCACCACCATGACGTCCACCCCATCGCGCTTCGGCGCCATCCCGGAACACGCCGTCGATACCGCCGAGCGCCACCTGCGCGACACGCTGGCCATCGCCATCGAGCACCGCGCGCCGCACGCGGCCCTGATCGTGTACGACAACCGCACCGACCTGAATCGCGCGCTGACCGAGGCCTATCGCCGCGTGGTGCCGGACGCGCAGTTCGTCGATTTCGACAGCGTGACGCCGGACCAGGTGCTGGCCGCCTTCGAACGCCTGCATGCTTGCGACCTGGTGGTGCTGGTGCAATCGACCAGCTTCCGGCTGGAGGCTTACCGCATCCGCATCGAACTGTTCAAGCGCGGCCTGAAGGTGATCGAGCACGTCCACCTGTCGCGCATGCCGGGTGAGCAGGGACTGCATTACATCGAGGCGCTGGCCTATGACCCGGCCTACTACCGCGGCGTCGGCCACGCGCTGAAGGCGCGCATCGACAGCGCACGGCACGGCATGGTCGACAGCGGCAACGGCGAGCGGCTGGTGTTCGCCTCGGCGTTCGAATCGGCCAAGCTGAATATCGGCGACTACAGCGGCATGCACAACATCGGCGGCCAGTTCCCGCTGGGCGAAGTGTTCACCGAGGCGCAGGACCTGGAAGCGGTCAGCGGCCGCGTGCGCGTGTTCGTGTTCGGCGATACCAAGTTCCTGGTCAACCGGCCGGCCACGCCGATCACCATGATCGTCGAAAAAGGCCGCGTGACCGGCGTGGAAAACAGCACGCCGGAATTCGACCAGATGCTGTCCATCATCCGCGAGCATGAGGGCGAAGTGTGGCTGCGCGAACTGGGCTTCGGCATGAACCGCGCCTTCTCGCGCGAGTGCATGGTGAACGATATCGGCACCTACGAACGCATGTGCGGCATCCACCTGTCGCTGGGCGCCAAGCACGGCGTCTACGCCAAGCCGCAATTCAAGCGCAAGGACGCGCGCTATCACGTCGACGTGTTTGCCGTGACCGAAGGTGTCTACCTCGACGACCAGCAAGTCTACCGCGACGGCGCCTGGGCAGTGTTGTAACCTGCACGGCGGCCGCCGCGCCTAGTCATCCACCACATCGTAGTCGGTGAACCGGCCGTCGGCGGTCAGGTAGACCAGCAGATTGCGCTCCGGCTTGCCGTCCGCGCGGTAGGCCAGGACGCGGGCAACCTTGCCGCCATGGCGCTCGATCCCGGCCACTGCCTGCTCGTGCAGGAACGTCAGCGATTGTATATGGGCCAGTTCGCCAATCGGGTTCGTGCCAAAGTCCTTCTTGACGCCGTCGGTGGCGAAGGGCGAGCCGGAGAAGGCGCTGCCGCCTTGGGCGGCATCGGCCATCAGGGCTTGCAGCTTCTTCGTGCGCACAGGGTCCGGATCGCGCCGGGCTTTCAGGGTATGCATCAGCGGACTAATGCGCGGCGCCTTGCTGCTCTTTCCTTTGTCCGTGACCTGAACGTCAGTCACCTCGCCCTGCCCATCCATGATAAACAGCAGCTCGTAGTTGCGCGAGGTCGAGGAAAAACGGTGCGCGCCGGTGGGCACGAATGTCTCGTCTGGCAAGCGGTCGGAAATGCTCAGCAGCCGGCCGTCCCGTACGTCGAAACTCCCCATCCAGTTGTTGGCCAATTCATAGCGTCCCGCGTAGCGCCTCAGCACCCCAGGATCAACCTTGATGGCGACAGGCTTCGGCGCCGCCTCGTCTTCCGCACCCTGCCAGTGATAGGCGCCGCTGATGGCCGCCACCAGGCGCGCCATCATCCTGGAATTGTCATTCACGTTAATCATGATGACCGCGCCCTGCCCGTTGGCGGAAAATATCAGCAGCGTATCGAAGCCTTCGTCCCGCCCGCCGTGCAAGTAGCGTTGCCCGGCACCGCTGCCCTCAAGGAAAATCCCGAGGCCGGCGTTCTCTTTTTGCGGGGTCAGCATCTGCTGCGTCATGTCCGCGGAGATGACCGGATTGGAGGTGCCGGCCAGGGACTGCTGCATGCCGATGGCAAAGCGCGCGAGGTCCGATGCGTTGGTCCACAAGCCGGCCGCCGCCATTTCAGGATACACATGCCAGCGTCCCGCCACCACGCTGCGGTCGCCCAGGTGGCCGCTGGCGTTCAGGCGCGCGCGCTCGGCCGATGGTGGCTGCTGGTAGGAGCTGTCATGCATGCCCAAGGGTTCAAGGACGGCATCGCGCATGTAATCGGCAAACGGCTGGCCGCTGACGTCGACGACCAGTTGCTGCATGACGGTGAAGCCGCCGCCGGAATAGCGCAATTGGCTGCCTGGCGCGATGTCCACGCGCACCGGCGCGGTGTTGGCCGGCGGCTCGCCGTTGAGGACCTGGACCACCGTGGGCACAGGCGCGCCGACGGCATAGCCGGGGAAGCCATGCACGGTCAGCCCGGCGCTGTGGCTGAGCAGCCGGCGCAGCGTCACCTTGTTTGCGGCCGTCAGCTCGTTGTCCGGCACCTTCCACGTCGCCAGCTTGGCGTTGACGTCGTCATCGAGGGTGAGCTTGCCTTGCTCGACCAGGTGCAGCGCGCCCAGCGCCGCCACCGGCTTGCTGACCGAGCCGGCCTGGAACAGCGTGCTGGTGGTGACCGGCGTCTTGCCGCCCTTTTCCGTGACCCCGTAGCCCTGCGCCTTGACGATCTTCCCGTGATCGATGACGGCCAGCGACAGGCCGGGAATCTGGCGCATCGCCATTTCCGCCTTGATGGTGTCGTCCAATTGGTCGGCATGGGCGCCGCTTGCGACCAGCAAGCTAAAGGCGATGGCGACGGCATGAAGTCTCATGGGCTGCTCCTTATCCTGGTAGATGTCGACAACAAGCCGCTCTCGTTCAATGCGCGATCCCACGGCGGTTCCGGTTGGTATTCTGCCACCAGGAAGTCGATCAGGGCGCGCACCTTGTGCGAGGGCTTGCGGCTGGCGGGATACAAGGCGCTCAGGTGATTGAGCGGCAGTTCCCAGTCGCCCAGCACCGGCACCAGCGTGCCGTCCAGCAGGCTGCGCCAGGCCAGGAAGGTGGTGTTGTAGACGATGCCCAGCCCGCGCTGCGCGGCCTGCTGCAGCACCAGGCCGTTATTCGCGGCGAAGGCCGCGCGCACCCGCACCGATTGCTGTTCCGCCCCGCGCGTGAAATGCCACTGCGTGCCGTCGGTCAGGTGGCTGAAGTGCAGGCAGCGGTGCTGCTGCAAGTCCTGCGGCGTCTGCGGCATGCCATGCCGCGCCAGGTAGGATGGCGAGGCGCACAGCACGCCGCGGCACGGTGCCAGCGGCCGCATGGCCAGCGCGTGCACGTCCGGAATGCCGCCCACCCGTATCGTCAGGTCGAAGCCGTGCTGGATGGGATCGAGCAGCGCGTCGTCGACGTGCAGCATGGGTTCCAGTTGCGGATGCAGCAGCGCGAAGCGCGCCAGTGCGCCGGCCAGCCACTCGCTGCCGAAACTGGACGGCGCCTGTATCCGCAGCGGCCCGGCCAGGTCGGCGCCGGTGCGCGCCACCACCCGCGCCGCTTCCTGTGCCTGCGCCACGGTCGCCATGCACGGCGCCAGATAGGCCTGGCCGACGTCGGTCAGGCTCACTTCGCGCGTCGAGCGGTGCAGCAAGCGCGCCTGCAGCCTGTCCTCCAGTTGCAAAATATGCTTGCTGACCATGGCCCGCGTCAGGCCCAGGCTGCGGCCCGCCGCGCTGAAGCTGCGCAGCCTCGCCACCTCGACAAAGATCTCCATCGCCCGTAATTGGTCCATGCCTAATTGTCTCCATTTCAGCGACAATGTGTCAACCTTTTGCGGATTGTGGGGCGCCGGTCCGCTTCGTAAAATAGCCCTATCGATCATTCCCCGACGGAGCAGAACATGCTGACGGAAGCACAGAAACAACAGTACCAGCGCGACGGCTACATCGTCATCCCCGGCTTCAAGAGCGCCGAAGAGATCGCCGCCCTGCGCGCCCGCGCCGCAGAGATTGTCAACGATTTCAATCCCGGCGAGCAGTCCGGCATCTTCAGCACCATCGAGCAGGAAAAGACCACCGACGACTACTTCCTCGGTTCGGACAACACCATCCGCTGCTTCTTCGAAGAGGAAGCCTTCGGCCCGGACGGCCAACTGAAACAGCCCAAGTCCCTGTCGATCAACAAGATCGGCCACGCCATGCACGACCTCGACCCGGTGTTCCGCGGCTTCACCGCCGACCAGCGGCTGGAAGACTTGGCGCGCGACATCGGCCTGAGCGATCCGCGCGTGTGGCAGTCGATGTACATCTTCAAGCAGCCCGGCATCGGCGGCGAGGTGCGCTGGCACCAGGACGCCACCTATTTCGACAGCGATCCGATCAGCGTCACCACGTTCTGGTTCGCGCTGGAAGACGCGACGCTGGACAACGGCTGCATGTGGGCCGAGCCGGGCGGCCACCGCGGCCCGATGCGCGAGCGCTTCCTGCGCAACGGCGACCAGGTGCGCATGGAAAAGCTGAGCGACCTGCCGTGGCCGGACAACAGCACCGCCGTGCCGCTGGAGTGCAAGGCCGGCAGCCTGGTGTGCTTCCACGGCCTGCTGCCGCACTACAGCGCGCCCAACCGTTCGCCGGTCTCGCGCCACGCCTACACGCTGCACGTCACCGACGGCGCCGCCCGCTACTCGCCGCAGAACTGGATACAGCGCGACGCCGCCTTCCCGGCGCGCGGCTTTATCTGACGCCATCCCGCGCAGGCGGGATCCACACTTGACCAAGACGCAGGCGGCCCATGGGTTCCCGCCTGCGCGGGAACGACGGGCACCATGCACATCGCAATTTTCGCCGCCCACTGGGGCAACAACGAACTGGAACCGCAGGTCTTCATCGATCGCGTGAAAGCCGCCGGCTTCGACGGCATCGAAATGTCGCTGCCGCTGGATGCGGCCGCGCGCGACGACTGGACCCGGCGCATTGCCGACGCCGGCCTGCAACTGATCGCCGCGCAGTGGGAGACCGTGTTCCATCCCACCTTCGCGCCGCACAAGGCCGCGCTGGCCGAGCTGCTGCGCAATGCCTGCGCCGCCCGGCCGCTGCATGTGAACAGCCACACCGGCAAGGACTACTTCACACCGGCACAGAACCGGGAACTGCTGGAAATGTCGGCCGCCATCGCGCGCGAGCACGGCGTACCCATCTACCATGAAATCCACCGCAGCCGCTTCAGCGGCCACCCCATGCTGTTGCTGCCCTACCTGGAGCAGATGCCGGAACTGGAACTGACGGCCGACCTGTCGCACTGGTGCTGCGCCTGCGAATCGCTGCTGGAAGACCAGCCCGACACGCTGGCCCAAACGCTGCCGCACGTGCGCCACATCCATGCCCGTGTCGGCCATGCGCAAGGCCCGCAGGTGGCCGACTTCCGCGCGCCGGAAGCGCAGGACGCGCTGGACGCGCACCTGGCATGGTGGGACCGCATCATCGAACTGCGCCGCGAGGCCGGTGCGCAGCGCGTGACGCTGACGCCGGAATTCGGCCCCGTGCCCTATACCCAGACGCTGCCCTACACGCTGAAGGAAGTCTCCAACGCCTGGGAACTGAACGTGGCCATGCTGGCCCTGCTGCGCCGGCGCTACGCCGTCGCCTGAGCGTCCTCGCGCGGCCGCACCGGCAGCGCCAGCGTCACGCAGGTGCCGCCGCGCGGCGACGACTCCACCCGTATCGTCCCCTTCAGTACATTGGTCACAATGTTATAAACGATATTCATCCCCAACCCCGAGCCGCCCTGGCCCATCTTGGTGGTGAAGAAGGGATCGAAAATCTTGTGCAGCACCGCGTCGCTCATGCCGACGCCGTCGTCCCTGAACTCCATCATCACCAGGTCTTCCCCATCGCGCCAGGCGCGGATGGCGATGGTGCCGCACTCGCGGCCGTCGAAGCCGTGCAGCAGCGCGTTGCCCAGCAGGTTGCTGAACACCTGGCTCAGGCTGCCCGGATACGAGTCCAGCACGATGTCGGCCGGGACATCCACCCGCACTTCGCAGGCCGCGCGCCGCAACTGGGCGCCGTAGGTGGCCAGCATATCGTGCAGCACCTCGTCCAGGCGGAAGCGGCGGCGGTGGCCGCTGGTCTGGTCCACCGCCACCTGCTTGAAGGAGGTGATCAGGTCGGCCGCCCGCGTCAGCGAACCGGCCAGGATGTCGCAAGCCTTGCGCGCATCGACCAGGTGCGCTTCCAGCGCCGAGCGTTTCAGGCCGCCCTCTTCCTTCAGGCGGCGTTCGAAGTCGCGCACCATGTCGCCCAGCGAGGTGGCGGTCAGCAGGCTGTTGCCGATCGGCGTATTCAGCTCGTGCGACACGCCGGCCACCAGCGCGCCCAGCGAGGCCAGCTTTTCCGAGGTTTGCAGATTGGTCTGCGCCAGCTTCAGCGTGGCCACCACGTCGGCCAGGTCGTTGCGGGTTTGCTCCACCTTGTTCTTCTCCAGCTCCAGCGCCGTCAGGCTGGCCTGCAGGCCGTGGCGCGCGTCCGATTCGCGCCGGTAGGCCACCAGCAGCGCCGCGATCAGCGCGCTGATGATCACGCCCACCACGGCGATCAACAACACCGGCAGCGGCGAACTGCTGTAGCGCGCTCCGGCGCGGCCTTCCAGCGTCATGATCCAGTTGCGCTGCCCGACCGGCAGCACTACCCGCGCGTGCAGGCCGGGCACCACCGCTCCGTGCTGCCGGTTGGTTTCCACCGTGCCGTCGCTGTCGAACAGCAGCGTCGGCGCGCCGGGCGCCGGCTCCCGGCCGTTCTGCAGTCCGCCGTCCTCGATGTGCACATGCATGTGCTCCAACAGCGCCGGCTCGATCACTTCGCGCATCAGCGTGTTGACGCGGAAGACGATGGCCACGTAGCCCGTCAGCGCCTCGCGCCGCTGCGCCGTGGTCTGCAGCGGCATGCCGTTGCGGTACAGCGGCGCGCGCGCCACGAAGCCCGGCTGCCCGGCCGTGTCCTGCACCAGCGTGATCGGTTCGGTGGCCACGATCTCGCCGCTGTCGCGCCCCAGCTCCAGCGCCCGCAGGTGCGACGGCAGCGCCGCCAGGTCCAGGCCGAAGGCATTCTCGTTGCCCTTCATCGGTTCGGTGTACTCGATGATGTAGTGCTGCGCGCTCAGCGTGACCGGGTGAATGTGGAAGTCGGGATAGCCGCCGGCCTCGATGCTGGTGTCGTGCCTTACCGTTTCGGCAAACGACGATAGCTGCGCCGCCGGCACCACGCGCACGAACTGCATGGCCTGGAAGCCCGGATAGCGCTCGGCCATCTTCAGCGCGCCGACAAAACGATGGAAGTGCAGCCGGTCCATGCCCTCGTTGACGGCATACGCGCCCTTCAGGCTGTTCAGGGCGTCGAAATAGATTTGCAGCCGCGTCTGCGTGTCGCGCGCCACCTTCTCGGTATCGCGTTTGAAGCTGTCCCGGACTTGCAGCTTCTGCTGCTCTTCCGTGACGTAATAACAGGCCGACGCTGTCAGGCATACCCCGACAAAGAAAGCCAGGTAGCCGCGCGTGCGCATGGTCAGTCGGCGGGGTCGCCGTAACGGTTGGCGATGGCCATGAACTCCTCTTCCACCGTCAGCATGGCGTCCACCACGTCGGGGTCGAAGTGTTCACCGCTCCCTTGCCGTATCATCTCCATCGCCGTTTCGTGCGTGAAGGCTGGCTTGTAGACGCGCTTGGAAATCAGGGCGTCGTACACGTCCGCCACCGCCATCAGGCGCGCCGACATCGGTATCTGCTCGCCGCTCAGCCCTTCGGGATAGCCGGAGCCGTCGAACTTCTCCTGGTGCGAATAGGTGATCTCGCGCGCATAGCGCAGGAAGGTGTTGGTGTAGCCCAGCGCGTTCTCGACGCTGACGATGGCGTCGCGGCCGTACACCGTGTGCTGCTTCATGACCTCGAATTCGGCGTCGGTCAGGCGCTCGGGCTTGAGCAGGATGGCGTCTGGGATCTGCACCTTGCCGATGTCGTGCAGCGGCGCGGCCTTGAACAGGGCCTTGATGTTGGCGTCGCTGAGTTCCTCGCTAAAGCGCTTGTGCGGCTGCAGTTGGCGCGCCAGCGCCGCCACGTAGTGCTGCACCCGGCGCAGGTGGTTGGCGGTTTCGTACTCGCGCGTTTCGGCCAGCGAGGCCATGGCCCAGATCATCGCGTCCAGCATCTGGCTCAGTTCCGCCGTCACTTCCTCGACCACGTGCTCCAGCAGGTTGCGCTGCTGCTTGAGCAGTTCGCGCGAGTGGCGCAATTGCAGGTGGGTGTCGACGCGCGCGCGCAGCACCTCGGCGTTGACCGGCACGGCCACCGCATCGGCCGCGCCACAGGCGTAGGCGCGCGGCTCGTCGTATTCGCGCTGCAGCAGAAGGACGGGAATGTCGGCCGTGTCGGGCGTGGACTTGAGCTGCTGGCACACGCTGTAGCCGTCGATGTCGGACAGGCCGGCGTCCAACACCAGCAAGTGCGGGCGCGGCATCTGCTGCATCAGCGCCAGCGCGGCGCGGCCGCTGTTGGCCAGCTTGACCTCGTACTGGTCTTGCAGCATGCCGTTCATCAGGACCAGTTTGTCCGCAGCCTCGTCGACGATGAGTACGATGGCCTTTTTGACATTCATCTGCCACTACCCCTTACTGAGTTTTTTCCCACATCATAACCGAGCGGGTTTCAGCGCCACACTAATTTTTCGGGCTAGCTTGCAATTGTATAGCGCACTATCTATACTGAAAACATGAATACGCCCACGCACACCGCCGTCCCCCAGTTGGATGCACAACTCTGCTTCGCCCTGTACTCCACGTCGCTGGCCATGAGCAAGCTGTATCGCAAGCTGTTGCGCGGCCTGGGGCTGACCTATTCGCAGTACCTGGTCATGATGATCCTGTGGGAGAAGGACGAGCAGACGGTTTCCGAAATCGGCGAACGCCTGTTCCTGGATTCGGCCACGCTGACGCCGCTGCTGAAGCGCATGGAAGCGGCCGCGCTGATCACCCGCACCCGCGCCGCCAGCGACGAGCGCCAGGTCATCATCAAGCTGACCGCGCACGGCGACGCCCTGCGCCAGCAAGCGGCCAAGCTGCCGCCGTCGCTGCTGCAGGCCACCCAGTGCACCGCTGAACAACTGCAAAGCATGAAGCAGGAACTGGAAGTGCTGCGCGCGAACCTGATGGAATCGGCGGGCTGACGCGATGAGTACACCGACACCTGTCTTCACCCCGCTGGCCGGCGCCGCCGAAGCGCTGCGCACGCGGGGCTATGCCGTGCTGCGGCCGCAGGACGTGGCCGCGCTGGCCCATGTCACGCTGGCGCAACTGGATCAACTGGCGCCCAGTTGGGACACGCTGGAACTCGACAATTACCTGAAGGACGGCGGCCGCTACCGGCGCCGCCGCCATGCCTGCTTCATCCAGGACGGCGCGCAACTGACCCAGACCGCGCACCGCGCGCACTGGCAGCCGCTGGCCTACAACGCCCTGCACGGCGGCATGCACCGCCTGTTCGAACCGGTGCTGGCCGCCACCGCCGCGCAGCCGGCGTGGACGGCGCTGCTGACCGCGATTGGCCAATTGTGCAGTGCGGCGCGCGGCGGCGAAAGCCATCCCTGGTACGTGGAGGCGCACCAGTTCCGCATCGACACCACCGACGGCATCGGCCGTCCCACGCCGGAAGGCGCGCACCGCGACGGCGTCGATTTCGTGGCGGTGCTGCTGGTCGCGCGCGACCACATCAAGGGCGGCGAGACGCGCGTGTTCGAGGCCGACGGCCCGAGCGGCATGCGTTTCACCATGACCGAGCCGTGGACCCTGCTGTTGCTGGATGACGCGGCTGTCATCCACGAATCCACGCCGATCCAGCCGCTGGCCGCGCACGGCCACCGCGACACCCTGGTGCTGACCTGGCGCGCGGGTGGTTTCCAGGGGCAGGAAAATTCGCCCTGAGGGGCCAAATCCGATATAGTCTCAACAGCAAACAACGCAGGAGGGTGGTCTGTGGACACCAGCTACGAAATACAACCCGACGAGGTTGAAATCCTGATCGTCGAGGATAGTCCCACCCAAGCCGAGCGGCTGCGCCGCCTGATCCAGTCGGTGCGCTACGGCGCGCGCGTGGCCGCCAACGGCCAACTGGCGCTGGACCTGATCCGCGAACGCAAGCCGCACCTGGTGCTGTCCGATATCGTGATGCCGGAGATGGACGGCTACACGCTGTGCCGCGCCATCAAGAGCGACCCGGAGTTGCGCGACATCCCGGTGATCCTGGTGACCTCGCTGATGGACCCCAAGGACATCATCCGCGGCATCGAATGCGGCGCCGACAACTTCATCCGCAAGCCCTACGCCGAAGACTACCTGCTGAACCGCATCGGCCACATGCTGATGAACCAGAAGCTGCGCAAGGACCAGAACATGGAGGTTGGCATCGCCCTCTACCTGGGCGAGCAAAAGCACTTCATCAACGCCGAGCGCCAGCAGATCCTGGACCTGCTGATCTCCACCTACGAACAGGCGGTGCAGGTCAACAGCGAGCTGCAGGCGCGCGAGCGCCAGGTGATCGAACTGAACATGCGCCTGGCCCACCACGCCGGCGAGCTGGAAACCATCAACCGCGAAATCGCGCTGAAGAACCTGGAGCTGGCCGAGGCGAGCCGCATGAAATCGGCCTTCATCGCCAACATGTCGCACGAGCTGCGCACGCCGCTGAACGCCATCATCGGCTTCACCGGCGCGCTGCTGATGAAGCTCCCCGGCCCGCTGACTCCCGAGCAGGAAAAGCAGCTCAACACCATCCGCACCAGCGCGCGCCACCTGCTCTCGCTGATCAACGACATCCTGGACGTGGCCAAGATCGAAGCGGGCAAGGTCACGCTGGAGATGGAAACCGTGCAGACGCACGAACTGCTGAAGGACGTGGTCGACACGCTGCGCCCGCTGGCCGTGCAAAAAGGCCTGGCGCTGGAAATGGAACTGGCGGCGCCGCCGCTCACGCTGGAAACCGACCGCCGCGCGCTGACCCAGATCCTGCTCAACCTTGGCAATAATGCCATCAAGTTCACCGAGACCGGCACCGTGCGCGTGTCGCTGACCGAGCGCCAGGGCGACGAAACCGACATGATCGAATTCTCGGTGGCCGACAGCGGCGCCGGCATCCGCGAGGAAGACCAGGCCAAGTTGTTCCAGGCCTTCTCGCAACTGGACTCCACCTCGACCCGTCATGCCGAAGGCGCGGGCCTGGGCCTGTTCCTGTGCCAGAACCTGGCCAACCTGATCGGCGGCTCGCTGTTCTTCAAGAGCGATTTCGGCCACGGCAGCACCTTCACGCTGGCCCTGCCGCTGAAACGCTGAGCCGGTATGTGCGCTGCAGCACACACCAGCCACATCCATCACAGGTAAGAGATAAGCACCGTACTTCTACGGTATTGCATTGCAACATAAGGAGGCGTATAGTGGTTCCTGTCTCCTCCAATCGTTCGCCGAACATTGGATTCAACCCGCGCCGACTGGCCGCGGGTTTTTTTTATGCGCGCAGCAGATCCAGCTTGCCCGGCCGCGCCGGCAGCGCCGGGAACACCTGCGCCAACTGGCGGTCGCCCAGCCGCAGGTGACGCTCGGCGATGGCGGCCAGCACGGTGCGGAAGTCGGTGGTAACCGGCAGGTCGCGCCCCTCGTGCAACTGCTGGTCGCCCACGCCCTGCCAGTCGCCCAGCACGCGGCCGCCGGCCACCTCGCCGCCCAGCACCCACATCACATTGCCGTGGCCATGGTCGGTGCCGCCGTTGCCGTTCTCGCGCGCGGTGCGGCCGAACTCGGACATGACGACGATGGTGGTGTCGTCGAACAGCGCGCCCAGGCGCTGCGCCAGCACCGCCAGTCCCTGCGCCAGCGGCTGCAAACGGTTGGCCAACTGGCCCTTGGCCGCCCCCTGGTTGGCGTGGGTGTCCCAGCCGCCCAGCGCGACAAAGGCCAACTGGATATTCGGATCGTTGCGCATCAGCGACGCCAGCCGCGCCGCATCGTCGGGGAAGCCGTTGGGCAGCGGCGCGCCGCCGTTCGCCGCCAGCATCTCGGACGCCATCGCATCGCCGCCCATCTTGCCGGACGCCGCCGCCATCACCTCGCGGTGCGCGTCGCGGCCCTGCTGGTAGGCGGTGCCGAAGCGGGCGTCGTGCGCATACAACTGCTCGAAGGCGGCGCTGACGGCGGGGCGGTCCAGCGGCGTGGCGCGCGTGCCCGCCGCGCCGTTGGCGATGTTGACCGCCGCCGCCCGTCCCGCCAGGATGCGCGGCATGGTCGGGCCTATGCTCAGCGCGCGCGTCGGCGTGGCGGCGGCCGGCAGGTTGGCCACCAGCCGGTTCATCCAGCCGTCCGGCGTGCTCTTGACGCCGGGCGTGGCCGATTCCATGTAGTCCTGCGCGTCGAAGTGCGAGCGGGTGGCGTCGGGCGAGCCGCTGGCGTGCACGAAGGCCAGCTTCTTCAACTGCCACAGAGGCATCAACGGCATCAGCGCCGGATGCAGGCCGAAGTAGCCGTCCAGGTCCAGCGCGCCGCCGTCGGCGCCGGGCCGCGCCAGCGCGATGCGCGGGCGCAGGCGCGCGTAATTCGGATCGCCGACCGGCGCCACCACGTTCATGCCGTCCACCGCGCCGCGCAGCATGATCACGATCAGCTTGCGGCCGTTGGGATTGTCGCCGGTGGCGGCCCAGGCGTTGCGGCCCAGCGGGATCACCAGGCCCGCGCCGGCCGACAGCGCGTGCAGGAACTCTCTGCGTTTCATTCTTGACTCCTCAGTGCTGCATGAAATCGGGACTGCCGAGCAGCATGGCGGCGCGCAGCGGCGGCGCGCTGTCCGCCACCACGCCCAGCGTCCTGGGCGACAGCGAACCGCCCAGCGTGGCTTGCAGCGACTGCGCATCGACATACTGGCCCACCTGCGTGGCAAAGGCGATGCGGCGGTTGAGCGCATCGGGATTGAGCCAGGCATCCTGCGTGTTCTTGTAGCCGTCCGGCGTCTGGCAGCCGTACAGCGGCATGCCCAGGCGGGACAGGATGCCCAGCGTCTTGCGGGTATCGGCCAGCGGCAGGTTGCCGGCGCGGGCGGCCGAGATCACGTACTGGTAAGGCGTCTTGAATTTCGCGCCGACCGCTTCCGGCGCCATGAATTCGGGACTGCTGAACAAGGTGCGCAGCACGCTGCGGATATCGCCCTTGCTGGCCAGGTAGCTCTGCGCCATGCGCGCGACCAGCGCCGGCGGCGGCTGGTCCTGCACGAAGTACTGCGCCAGTTGGTAGCTGATGTGGTGGGCGGTGGCCGGATGCATGGCCAGCACGTCCAGCGCGTATTCGCCCTCGCGCTGGCCGTCGGCCTTGACCGCGTGGCCCAGCCACAGCTTGTCGCCGCGGTCGTGGCGCGCGGGATCGAAGCGGAAGCCGGCGTCGTGCAGGGCCAGGTCGCGGTTGTCGTAGGTCCAGCCGGTCAGCATGCGCGCCAGCTCGGTCACATCCTGTTGCGTGTAGCCGCCATCCACGCCCAGCGTGTGCAGCTCCATCAGCTCGCGCGCGTAGTTCTCGTTCAAGCCGCTGCTCTTGCCTTTCGCGCCGGCAGCCTCGCGCCGGCTGCGCGGCGTGTAGCCATCGGCGGTCGACAGCCAGTTATCGAGGTAGTACAGCATGGCCGGATGGTGCGCGGTGGCGCCCAGCAGATCGCGGAAATTCCCCAGCGCGTAAGGGCGGATCGCATCGCGTTCGTAGCTGGCCACCAGCGCCCGGTCCAGGCCCTTGCCGACGAAGACGTTGAAGTGATTGAACCAGAAATCGGTCATCACCTCCTGTAGCTGGTTGGGACTGTCGACCGCGCGGGCGATGCGGGCCTCGGCGGTTTGCAGCGTCATCGCGGTCAGCACTTCCTTGCGCTGCTCCTTGCCCTCCTCGCCGTTGTTTTTGGCGGCGGCGCGCACGGCGAGGAAGGCGCGCAGGGAGTCGCCGGCAGGCTGCTTCGCGGCGGACAGGCTGTCGAGGCGCGCGGCCAGCTCGGGCGGCAGCGGTTCGGCGGCGGCCAGTTGCTGGTCGATGTAGCGCTGCACGCCCATCTGCGCGACGCGCGCGATGTCGCCGGGGCGCGGACCGTAGGCCAGGCGATTGAGGACGTGGGCGGCTTGCTGTTCGGGCGTGAGCTGGGCGGCGCAGGCCGGGCCGGCCAGCGCTATCGCAGCGAATGCGATCGGAATAAGTGTTCTCATGGCTGCGATCCGCAGGGACAGGGATGGTTACGTTATAGCCCAGCCCGGCCGGCTTGCCTACCGCGCACATGTATCGGATGTAAGCCGCTGTTACCAACCTTGTTAATTATGCTATTCTGCCGGCCACGAACATGGAGGCTATATGCATTACGAGATCAGGGAATTGCCGGAGGTGCGCGTCGCCTACCTGCGCTACAAGGGCCCGTTCGGCGCGGCCATCGGCGAATTTTGGAAAGAGATCTTCGCGCCGTGGCAGAAAGCCGCCGCGCTGGTGGGCCAGGTGACCTATGGCGTGGCGCAGGACGATCCGTCGACCACGCCGGCCAGCGAGTGCCGCTACGACGCCTGCGCGGAAGTCCCGCCCGGCTATCCGATCCAGCCGCCGGCCAAGGAAGCCCACCTACCGGCGGGCCGTTACGCGGTCGCCCGCTTCAAGGGCACCGGCGCCGACGTGCCGAAAGCCTGGGGCGAATTCTTCGGCCAGTTGCAGGCCGAAGGCAAAGTGGCCGCCGGCGCCTGCTTCGAACGCTACCCGGCCGACTACGCCATGGACCCGGCCACTGGCGTCTTCGAAGCCGAACTCTGCATCCCCGTGCAGTAACACACCGGGGTCAGTTCCGACATTCGGACACGGGCTCAGCCGTAACGGCTTGTTACGGCTGAGCCCGTGTCCGAATGTCGGAACTGACCCCGAAGTTAGGGGGCGGCCCAGCCGCCGCCCATGGCGCGGTACAGGTCCACCGAAGCGGTCAGGATGCGCGTCTTCAGTTGCAGGCGGTTGACGTCGGCGTTGTACAGCGTGCGCTGCGCATCCAGTTCTTCCAGATAGGAGGCGTAGCCGTTGCGGTAGCGGTTGTGGGCGATGCGCAGGGTCTCCGCGGCCGTCGCGCGGCGGGCGTCGTTCTGCACCTCCTGTTCGTTCAGGCGGGCGATCGCGCCCAGGCTGTTGTCGGTTTCGGCGAAGGCCGTGCGCACGGTGTTTTCGTAGGCGTAGATCAGTTGGTCGCGCTGCGCGGCGGCGGCATCGGTCTGGTACTGGATGCGGTCGCCCTCGAACACCGGCGCGGCCACCGCGCCGGTCAGCCGCCACAGCGCCGTCGGCGCGTTGACGAAATCATGCCACTTCAGGTTCTGCACGCCGCCCACCACAGTCAGTTTGAACGAGGGCAGCATCTGGTCGCGCGTGGCTTCCAGGTTGGCGTTGGCCGCGACCAGATTGTATTCGGCGCGCGCGATGTCGGGCCGGCGCCGCAGCAGCTCGGACGGCAGGCCCGCCGGTATCGTCGGCGGCTGCAACTGCGCCAGCTCCTTGCCGCGCGCGACCGGCCCCGGCGTGCCGCCGGTCAGGATGGACAGGGCGTTTTCCTGCTCGAAGATGGCGCGCTTCAGTTGCGGCACGGTCTCGGCCGTGGTCTGGTACTCGGCCTCCGCCTGCAGCCATTCCAGCCGCGAGCTGTAGCCGACGTTGAACTGCTTCTTGGCCAGCGTGCGCGACTGGTCGCGCAGCTTGAGCGTGGCCTCGGTCAGCGCCAGTTGCGCGTCCAGGCCGCGCAGGTTCAGGTAGCCGGTCGCCACGGTCGCCGCGATCGACAGGGCCGCCGCGTCGGCGTTGGCCTGCTCCGCCTGGTAGGTGGCGGTGGCGGCGTCGGTCAGCTTGGCCAGGCGCCCCCACACGTCGACTTCGTAGTTGGCCTGGAATTCGGCTTGGTAGACATTGGTCACGTAAGGCTGGCCGTTCCACAAGAGCTGGCGCGTGCGGGTGGGCGCGGTGTCGACGATGACGTTGGGCTTCTGTCCCGCCGCCGCCACGCCCATCAAGGCGCGGTACTGCGCCACGCGCGCGCGGGCGATGCGCAGGTCGCCATTGTTTTGCAGCGCCTCGTTCACCAGCGCGCTCAACTCGGGATCGCCGAAGCTCTGCCACCATTGCTGGTCCACCGCGTTGGCGCCCTGCCCGGCGGCCGACGCGGTGCGCCATGCCGCCGGCACGCTCAGGGCCGATGCCGGCGGCGGGGCGACCTTGGCGGCGCAGCCGGCCAGCAGCGCCAGCGTCACCGCGGATGCGATGCGCCGGCTGTTCATGGCTTCACGGCGCGCGTGCGCACGCCCTCGTCGTTCACCACCACCGAGGTGTCGATGCTGACGATCACCGACATGCCCGGCGCCAGCCGCCGCGCCTTGGCCTGGCCAGGATCGATGCGGATGCGCACCGGGATGCGCTGCGCGATCTTGACGTAGTTGCCGGTCGCGTTATCGGCCGGCAGCACGCTGAATTCCGAACCGGTGGCCGGCGAGATGCGCTCCACCACGCCGGTCAGCTTGGCGCCGTCCAGCGCATCGACACGGAAGGTGGCCGGCTGTCCCACCTGCACGTTGTTCATCTGCGTTTCCTTGAGATTGGCGATCACCCACAACTGCCGCGGCACCAGCCCCATGAGCTGCGCGCCGGTGTTGACGTAGGCGCCCTTGCGCACGGTGACCTGGCCCAGTTGGCCGTCTTCCGGCGCCGTGATGCGGGTGTTGTCCAGGTCGATCCTGGCGGCCTTCAGCGCCGCCTGCGCGTTTTCCACCGCCGCTTCCAGCGACTGCTTGTTGACCGTCACCGTCTGCACCTGCTGCCGCGCGATGTCGAGGTTGGCGCGCGCCTGCGACACCGCCGCCATGGTCTGCGCCCGCGCCGCCTTGGACGAGTCCTGCTCGCGCAGCGACAGCGAGCCGTCTTCCGCCAGCGCGTTCACCCGGCTCAGGTCCGCCAGCGCCTTGTTGGATTGCGCTTCCGCATTGGCCAGCGCGGCCTCGTTCAGCAGCACGCCCGCTTCCGCCGCGCGCCGCGACTGCGCCCAGTTCTCCAGCGCCGCCTTCTGCGCCGCCAGTTGCGCCTGCGCCTGTTCGTAGCGCTGCTGGTAGATGCGGTCGTCGATCTGCACCAGCAGGTCGCCCTGCTTCACCTGCTGGAAGTCCTGCACCTTGACGTCCACCACGTAGCCCGGCAACTGCGTGCCGATCAGGGTCACCTGCCCGCGCACCAGCGCGTTCTCGGTGGAGACGATGGCGGTGCTGAACGGCGGCAGCCGCCACGCATACAGCACGATCAGCACGCCGATCACCGCCACCAGCGCAAACAGGATGGCCGAGACGATTTGCGCGCGCCGGTCGGGCGCCTGCGCGGTGGGCGCCGCCGCGGCGACGGCCGCCGCCGCGGCAGCCGCGGCCACTGCGGCGACCCGCGATTCGGAAGAGGATGCGTTGTCCGGAGTATTGTTATCAGCCATAGGAGTCAGCGTGATCCAGAGTTGTTAAGGGAGACATTCGCCATGCCGGTCTGCGCATTCCCGGCCGGCTTGGGCGGGCAGATGACGCAGGTGGTCCAGAGGAAGCGCGCCAGCAGCCACGCCAGCGTCGCCAGGGCCAGCACGCAGATCGCCAGGAAGACGTCGTCGTAGGCCAGGATGTTGGATTCGCGCGTGGCCACCGCGCCCAAAGACGCCACGCCCTGGGCCGCGCGAGTGGTCGGATCGGCCGCGCTGCCGCTGGCCTGCACGCGCGCCACCACTTGCGGATTGAGCAGGGTCAGATGCTCGACCAGGATGCTGGAATGGTATTTCTCGCGCACCGACTGGAAGGTGCCGACCAGCGCGGAGCCCAGCAAGGTGCCCAGCGTCTGCGTGATGCTGAACATGACCGAGAAGCTCACCAGGTTGTTCGGCGCCGCGATCACCGCGCCGAAGCCGGACACGAACGTGGGGCCGATGAAGAAGGCGCCGCCGAAGCCCAGCAGGAACTGGCTGAGGTACAAGTCCTGCGGCCCGGTCAGGTTGGTCGCGTCCGAATCCATGTAGGCGCCCAGCGCCATCACCACCAGCGAAAACATCATCTGCGCCTGCACGCGCCCCGGTGTGATGGTCAGCGCGCTGGTTACCATGCCGGCCACGGCACCGGCCATCACGATCCACCACAAGGTCATCATCTGGTCGTTGTTGAGGCCCAGCGCCTGCAGGAAGCCGACCGCGCCGTTGGCTTCCGACTGCACCACGCGGATCAGCAGCACCGAGATGCCCAGCCGCGCGATATTGCCGGTGCTGAGCCAGCGCGTGTTGATCAGCGGCCGCGCGCGGTTATGCTCGATGCAGACGGCCGCCGTGATCAGCACGATAGCGCCGGCCAGCGCCAGGCCCAGCCAGCGCGATTCGAACCACCACACGGTGCGGCCCAGCGCCAGCACGGCCGACAGCAGCGCCACGCCCGGCGCGAACAGGCCGAAGGTGAGGAAATCCATTTTCTCGAACACCTTGATGCGGTCGCCCGGCGGCAGCTTGAGCAGCAGCACGCAGCTCAGCGACAGCAGCGCCAGCCCCAGCTCGAAGAAGTACAGGCCGCGCCACTCGGCGATCTCCATCAGCTCGGAAGAGAACAGCCGCGCCATCGGCGTGGCCAGTTGCGAGAAGCCGATGCCGAACACCGCGCCCTTGAGCCGGTGCTGGGCCGGGAAAGCTTGCAGCGTGTAGTACAGGCCGAGCGTGGTCAGCGCCGCCCCGCTCATGCCGTGTGCCGCGCGCACCGCGATGGCCGATCCCAGTCCGTGCACGAACAGGTGGGCCACGGTGGCCGCCGCGTAAATCATCAGGAATAGTTCGGTAAACAGGCGCAGGCCGTACTGCTGGCGGAATTTCACCAGCAGCAGGTTCATGGAGACATTGGCCATCACGTAGGCTGCGGGCAGCCACTGGATTTCAGCGGAGTATACGCCCAGCGAGCCTTGCAGGTAAGGCAGATTGACGGAGACCAGCGCGTTACCGAGGCCGCCGGTGATGGCGACGATGAAGCCGACGATCAGGTAGGCAGCGCGGCGTTCGAAGGAGTGTAGCGGCGTCGACGGGGAACCCGGTAAGGTGGGGCGCTCATGCGGTTGCCAGACCTGCGGGGCGTAGACGTCCATCTTCGGCGTATCCTGGAAAACATCGTTACCGGAAGCATAACATCATGCCAGCCGGCGTTGGACATTTTGCACCTGGATCGAAAGACAGAGCCCACGCCCGGAAAGCCTCCCGCAGCGCCCGCGCCGGGGCGGCTTATTTGCTGCTGCGACTGCTCAGCAGCTTGGACAGCCCGTAGCCGGCAGCGGCCGCCACCAGCACGGAAACGGCAGGGTTGGCGCGCACGCGGTCGCGGCCGGACTCGGCCAGGGCTTTGCAACTTTCCTGCACCTGCTTGGTGCGGGCGATCAAGCGCTCGGCGTTGCTGCTCACCTGGTCGGCCACCTTGTCCACGGTGTTGTGGGCAGCAGTGGTCAGGCGGTCGGTGGCTTGCGGCACTTTGCCGGCGAGCTGGTCGATGGCGGCATGGGTGTCGGTGCGCACGTCCTTGCCGATTTGGGTGACGCCTTCGCGGGCGGTATCGATTTTGTGGTCGGTACTGGTTTCCATGATGATCCTCTCGTTGTTTGTCAAAACTACCAGTGCCACGATAGGCCCATCTCTCCGGTGTAACCGTGCGGAACTTAACAAACTGGAGCCACGTTCCGTTATGTGAACTGGAACACGGACGCGGCTGCCATGAAAGGAGTATGCTAAGACTGTTATCGACCCCGGCGGGAGAACGGCCATGTTTCCGATTTCAGTGACGGCGCTGACCACGCCGGAATTGCCTGCGGTGCGGGCGACCAGCGAGACGGCGCCGGTCGATAACGCTTTTGTCAACACGGTCGGCTCGGCGACCGATGCGCCGACGACTTCCGTGACGGTGGATCTGTCGCCGGTGGCCAATTTCCTGCTGACGGTGACGCAGGCCCAGGAACAACTTACCCAGTTGAATACGGGGGCGACGCAGAACACCGCTTCCCAGGCCAACACGGTGAACGACATCACGCAGAATGTCGTGAATGCGTTCAATCTGCTGCCGACGGTAAGTTTCGATCAGCCCCAACCACAGAGCGCTTCCCTGCTCAACAGCCTGGTCCAGAACCTGAATACCCAGACCGGGACCCAAGCCACGGGCGCGCAGCAACTGGCGCAGATCGGCGTGACCTTGCAGCCCTCGCTGCTGTCGGATCAGACGGGCGGGCTGTCGCTCGACAGTGAGGTATTGCGGGCTGCCTTCAACAGCAACAACCAATCCACCACGGATACTTTGCAAAATACGCTGACCACCTTCCGCCAACTGGCGACCAACTTTGCCGAGCAGGTGGCGGCGGCCAGCACTGCCTCGTCTCCCACGCTGGGCACGGCGCAGCAACCGGCGCTGACGCCGGCCGATGTGCTGGCCAATGCGCGGCTGGATCTGGCGCGGGCGGAAATCGAGACGCAGGTGCAGAATCCGGCGCCGACAACAGCAGCCGATATCCTGTCCGCGCAGCGGGCGCAACAGGATCTGCTGGGGGCGCAGCGGCAAGGCGTGAACACGCCCTCGCCCATCGTAAATCCGCTGGCGCTGGAACAGCAGCAGGCGCAGGCGGCGCAGCAACTGCAACTGGTACAGGCGGAACAGCAAGCCTTCCAGGCACAGCAGGCGCAACAGGCGCAGGCACTGCAAGCCGCCCGGACGGCGGCGGAGAACGCAGCGCAAACCAACGCAGCAAATGGCGTCAACAACGCCAACAGCACGAACAACGCAGAACGCAGCAACAACGCCGCCAGCATCGGTGGTGCGAACAACGCGAATGCCGCCAACAACGCCAACAGCACGAACAACGCGGAACGTGGCAACAACGCCGCCAGCATCGGTGGCGCGAACAACGCGAATTCCGCCAACAACGCCAACAACAGCAACGCTAACAGCACGAACGCTGCCCGCGGCACCAATAACAGCAACGCGAACAGCGCAAATGCCAGCGGCGTGAATAACGCTGCTACGACGAACACAGGTAGCAACGCCAGCTCGAACGCTGCCAACGGCACCAATAACGGCAACGCGAACAACGCCAATACTGCCAATGGCAACAACAACGCCGGCACGACGCGCAGCGCGACCACGGCCACGGCTGCGACCGCCGCTGCGCAAGCACAGTCATCGCGCCAGCAGACTGCCTCCAGCCTGAACGCCGCGACCGTGGCGAATGCCCAGGCCGCAGCGCAAGCGGTGGCGGCGCAGAATGCGCTGGCGGCTATCGCAGCAAACACCAACGCCAACGTCAACGCCCAGGAAGCGCAGCAGGCGGCAGCCGCCAACCTCGCCGCTGCGCAGGCTGCCGCGGCGGCGGCGCAGGCGCAAGCCCAGGCGGCGCAGCAGGCCGCCGATGCGCTGGCCGCGCAGAACGCCGCAGCGGCGCAAGCTGCGCAACAGGCACAAGCCGCCCTGGCCAACGCCACCACGCCGGAAGCGCTCACCTCGGCATCCAACATCGCAGCGCAGCAGGCGGCAGCGGCGCAGACGGCCGCCAGCAATCTCGCCGCCGCCAACCAGGCTGCGGCCGATGCGGCCAACCAGGCGCGCGCGGCACAGGTCGCCGCCGCGCAAGCAGCCACGCTGCAGCTTGATCCCCTGCGCAGCAATCCGGCATACGCCGCGGTCATCGTCGCGTACAACATCAATAACGTCGGCGCATCCGGCGCAGGCGCCACCCCGGCACAGACTGGCGGCATCCAGCGCGTTTCGGCCGTCAACGCCAGCACCCGTACCCGCGCGATCGGCACCACGCCGTAAGCCAGGGCCACCGCACCATCCGCCTCCCCGGCCGCAGGCTCGACGCCCAACGGGCCGGCGTGGCATTTATCGGCCGCGCCACATTTTCTGCAATAATCACGCGCATGTTCAAATCCACGCCGACGCCATTCCTGACGCTGACGGGCCTGTTGCTCACCCTCCTGCTATGGACCGCCCCGGCGCTACGCGCGGCCGCCGCCAGCCCGCCACCGCCCAACATCCCCCTGCTGATCGGCGACAGCCTGGATGAACAAGGCAAGCAGCGCCCGCTCACGCCCGCCCGCCGCAAACTGTTCGATGCCCTCGAAAAGGAACTGGGCGTCCGCTTCGCCATCCGCATGTATCCGTGGCCCCGCGCCGAACGCTACGCCATGGACGGCAACGGCCTGATCTTCGGCCTGCCCAAGAACGCCGACCGCCTGCGCCTGCTGCGCTACTCCGACGCCGCCGCCCGCAACAACCTGTGGCTGGTCACGCGCAGCGATGCCGCCTTCCCCTACAACTCGCTGGACGACCTGCGCGGCAAAACCATCGGCATCGTGCGCGCTTATTACTACGGCGACGCTTTCGAACACGCGCGCAGCACCGGCCTGTTCCACACCGACGAAGACATCTCCTCGCGCGGCACGCGCCTGACCCGGCTGATGCTACGCCGCGTGGACGCCATCCTGCTCTACCAGCCCAACACGCAGACGCCGAAAGACGTCGAAACCGAACTCCGCGCCTTCATGGCGCCGCGCCTGAAAGGCCTGGGCGCCGCCGCCAACGCCGGCTACCGCGTGCTGCCCCGGCCCGTCGCCACCGACGCCGGCCTGTGCTTCGCCATCGCGCGGGACAAGGATGACGGCATCATCGCCCGCATCAACGCCGCGCTGGCTCGCGTCCAGCAGCATCCGCCGAATTAAATTCCCGAATCCGCCCGCAAGAAGCACGATAATATTTTGCGTTATTGGCGATAATCTCGGCCATCACCACCTAGTCATCAGGAGACCGCATGAAATTGAAGTTCACCGCCGCCGCCCTGGCGCTGTCGGCTGCCTTTGCTGCGCACGCCCAGGACACCATCGTCAAGATCGGCCACAGCGGCCCGCTGTCCGGCGCCCAGGCGTTCTCCGGCAAGGACAATGAGAGCGGCGCCCGCCTCGCGGTGGAAGAACTCAATGCCAAGCCCATCACCGTGGCCGGCAAGAAGGTGAAATTCGAACTGCTGTCGGAAGACGATCAGGGCGACCCGAAGACTGGCGTGGCGGTCGCGCAGAAGTTGATCGACAGCGGCGTGCGTTACGTCGTCGGCCCGTACAACTCGGGTGTGGCCATTCCTGCCTCGCGCACCTACAACGAGGCCGGTGCGCTGGTGGCTTCCGTGGCCAGCAATCCGCGGCTCACCCAGCAAGGCTACAAGGGCCTGTTTCGCGTGAACGCCAGCGATACCCAGTTGGGCTCCAAGATGGCGCTCTACGCCGCCAATGAATTGAAACTGAAGAACGTGGCCGTGATCGACGACCGCACCGCCTTCGGCCAGGGCGTGGCGGAAGAATTCAAGAAGCAGGCCAAGGCGACCGGCATGACCGTGGCCGCGCACGAGTTCACCAACGACAAGGCCTTCGACTTCACGCCCATCCTGACCAAGCTGAAGACCAAGAACGTGCAAGCCATTTTCTTCGGTGGCTACGCGCCACAGGGCGCGCCGATGGCGCGTCAGATGAAACAGTTGGGCATCAACGCCAAGCTGCTGGGCGGCGACACCATCTGCACCGCCGAGATGGGCAAGCTGGGCGGCGACGCCGTCGGCGACAACGTGCTGTGCTCGCAGGGCGGCGCCATCCTCGACAAGGCGACCGCAGGCCCGGCCTTCAAGGCCAAGTTCAAGGCCCGCTTCAAGCAGGAACCAGACGTGTATGCAGCGGCTTACTACGACGCGGTCAACATGTATGCGCAAGCGATGCAGAAAGCGAACTCCACCGATCCGCAGAAAGTGCAGGCCGTAATCAGCGCCGGCACTTACCAGGGCGTGGCCGGCAGCTATGCCTTCGACGCCAAGGGCGACATGAAGCAGTCGCCGGTGACCATCTTCACCTTCAAGGGCGGCCAACCGGTGCCGCTGACCAGTTACTGATTCAAGCGGCCAGTATGGCGACAGCGGCCGCATGCAGGCGATCGCGGCCGCCTGCGCCGCAGGCTAGGTGCGGCTGACGGCGCGCATGTCGTCCATCAGCGGCACTGCCGACAGCAACAGCAGCACCGCCGCCAGCGGCACGGTGGTGGCATAGCCCCAGTGCTTGAAACCGTAGGCGCCGGCCAAGCCGCCGCACAGGAACATCGCCAGCAAGGAGCCCAGCAGCGCCAAGCGGCCGTGGTCGGCGTGCACGCGATGGCCGACGGCGGCGTCGCCATTCCAGTACACCAGCTTACCCAGCTCGATCCCGATGTCGGTGACCAGGCCAGTGACGTGGGTGGTGCGGATCTCTGCGCGCGACGCCTTGGTGATGATGGCGTTCTGCAGCCCCATCACGTAGCACAGCAGGCCAAGGATGTCGGTGACGTGGCCCAGCGCCGCCAGTTCCGCGCCGAACACGCCAAAGCTCAGCAGCAGGCTGGCCTCCAGCAGCAGCGGCAGCGCGTAGCGGCTGTGCGCATTGTGCAGTCGCCCCCAGTTGATCAGGATGGCCGAGGTGGCCGCGCCGGCAAAGAAAGCGCTCAGCGACACCAGCCCCGCCAGCAGCAGCCTGGCCTCGCCCAACACGGCGCTGTCCGCCAGCGACGACACCACGCCCGACATGTGCGAGGTGTACTGGCCGACCGCAAAGAAGCCGCCAGCATTGACCGCGCCAGCCACGAAGGCCAGCGAACGGCCTAGGCGGCGGTTGGTGGCGTCGGTCCGGTCCGGGCCACTCAGGCCGCGCAGGTAGTGCATGGGCATGATCAGAATTCCAGGTTGGTCGGGTAATGGCTGTAGAAGTCGTTATCCCAAAGGAAGTGAGTGGTCGACACCGTGATGGTGACATCCAGCGCCTCGACGAAATGCCACCAGCCGACCGGCAGGAAAAGAATCTCGCCCGGCGCCAGCAGGCAGTCGATCACCGTGACGTCGGCCATCAGCGGAAAGCGCCGCAAGTCGATGCCGCGGCCGTCCACCGGCGAAAAGCAGTGGCGCTGGTTGTAGACCTTGGGCGTGTCGCACGGCGCGATCAGGCGCACGCGCTTGCGGCCGGCGATCTGCAGCATGAAGTTGTTGGTCAAGTCGTGGTGGAACGGCGTGATGGTGCCCGCCGGGCCAAACCAGAAGAAGCCGCTGCTGCCAGCCTGCAGGTACTCGCCCAGCGGCGGCAGGTCGGCCAGCATCAGCTCGCGCATTACCTCGCGGTTGTGCGCGTCGTTGTTGGCGGTCATGTAGAAATCGTTGGTGACGCCCGCGCCGCGCACCAGTTCCACGTACTCGCTGAACGGCATGCGGCGGCGGTGACTGATGCTGTTCATCTCGTAGTCGGCATCGGCGTCGCGGCCGAACTGCACTTCCACTTCACGCGCGCCAAGGCGTTCGGCCAGGTAGTCGAAGCTCCAGCGCTCGCGCGCCGGGCAACCATCCAGCAGGCCGGTGATGATGACCGGCTGGTTGCGCCGGTAATATTCGTTGAGGAAGTCGGCCCCCGGCAGGCGCGCGCGACGCGGCACCTCGGGCGCGGCCAGCCGGTTCAGCCGCGACTGGATGCCCAGCACCCAGTCGCGCTTGGCCAGCCGGTTGTTCAGGCGACCGGTGCCGCGCAGATAGGGACTGCGCAGCGCCGCCTCGACCTCGGCACGCGCGGCAGCCTGGTCGATGCCGGACTGGACCATGATACCGGCCAACTCTTCCGGGCGGCTGCCGAGCACCAGGTTTTCGGCGATCCAGCCGCGCCAGGAATCGTTGACTTCAGTGGGCGTGCTTGTGGAGGAGGACATTGCACCAGTGTACAGGAGCCGCCACCGGCACACCATGTCGCCGTGCTCAATAGCTGGGCTCGGGCGTCACGGCGCGGGCGATGCCGTCGCGGACTTCGATCACGCGCGGATAATTTTTACCAAAACTCATCTTGTAGCAGGCCGAGCCATCCTTCCAGGCGGTCGGCAGCACCAGCAACAACTGGAAGGCGCAGGGCTCGTCCGCCAGCGGACTGAACACCGGCGGCGTGCCGGCCAGGATCAGCGCCTGCAACGGCTCGTCGCCCTCGATTTCCATGTGGTGGCCGCGCACCGACATTTCATGAAATTCGCCGATGACCGTCTCCAACCGGGCGGTGCCGATCACGCTGTCGTCGGCCCGGTTGACGACCAGGTTCAGGCGCAGTGCCGGACGGCCGATGGTGGCGCTGTGGATTTCATAAACGGCGGTAAATAACTGACTCATGATCTTTCCTGACGGGATAAAACATGAGCCAGACTGTATGCGCGCCGCCAGAAAGTTTCCTTCCGAATACCTTCAGGTTCGCAAGCTACTGTTTACAAAGGTTTTTCAGCGCTTGGACAACACCCAGTCTGGGCGGACGTAATGGCAGGTATAGCCGTGGGGAATCCGCTCCAGGTAGTCCTGGTGCTCGGGTTCCGCCTCCCAGAACGGGCCGGCGGGGGCCACTTCGGTCACCACTTTGCCGGGCCACAGGCCGGACGCGTTGACATCGGCGATGGTTTCCTTGGCCGTATCCAGTTGTTTCTCCGAGGTATAAAAGATAGCGGAACGATAACTCGTGCCGATGTCGTTGCCCTGGCGGTTGGCCGTGCTCGGGTCGTGAATCTGGAAGAAGAATTCCAGCAGGCGGCGGTAGCTGATCACCGCCGGGTCGAACACGATCTCGATCGCCTCGGCATGGTTGCCATGGTTACGATAAGTGGCGTGCTCCACCTCGCCGCCGGTGTAACCAACTCTCGTTTTGAGTACGCCGGGGAATTTGCGGATCAGGTCCTGCATGCCCCAGAAGCAGCCGCCGGCCAGGATGGCCGTTTCAGTCGTGTTCGCCATTTTGCATCCTTTGTGGTTGTCTGCCGACAATTTGGTGCCGGCCACAGATTTCTTCAAGCCACGATCCCAATTGCACTATAATTGACGACAGGAAAGTCTCCTGCCCCTGCTTTCCCGCCCGCGTGCCGCTCACCCGCCGCACCTTCCCTATCCCGGCCTGGACCCAGCCGATCGTTCCGTTTTTTAAGTTCACGATCATGGACCAGACTCCAGTTTCCAAGCGCATCCTCGTCATCGACGACAACAACGAAGCGGCCGACATCATGGCCGAACTGCTCGAACTGCACGGCTACACGACCGCGGTTGCCTATGCTGGCATGAGCGGGCTGGAAGCGGCGCGCAATTTCGCCCCGCACGCCATCCTGATGGACCTCGGCATGCCCGGCATGGACGGCTACCAGGTGGCCGCCGCCCTGCGCGCCCTGCCCGATTTCGACCATGTCGCCCTGGTGGCCTTCACCGCCTGGGGCGATTTGCAGACGCGGCAGCGGGTGGTGTCCACCGGTTTCGACGATCACGTCGTCAAGCCGGCCAGCCTGGGCAAGATACTCGCGGCCCTGACCCAGTCGCTGGCCCGGCGCGAGCAAGCCGTCATCGCGTCCAACGCAGGTTGATTGTTTTGTGATAACGTCCTGTGTTACACAGGGGGTGTCATGATGATAGAACGTCGTTCCCGTCCAGACCGGGTGAAAGCGATCGCCGTCAACGCCGGCCTCGCCATGGTGGAAAAACAGGGCCGCGAAGCGGCGGCCATCTTCATGGAAGATGCGGGCGTGCCGCTGCCGGTCATCGCCCGCGTGCTCAACGAGCCGGACAAGCGCCGCGCCGCTGACCTGCGCTGAAGCGCATCAAAAGCGATACCCGACATTAGCCCATGCCATGGGCTGGCCGTCGTGCGGCTCCGAGCGCGGCGCGCCGCCGCGGGTGCGCCAGGCCATCACCAGCGAGGCGTTGAACGCGCGGTTGTCGTAGCGCAGGCCGACGCCGGCGCCGCCCAGCGTGCGGTGGTTGCTGTCGCCGTTCCATGGATTGCGGTTGGCGGTGACGCGGCCGGCGTCGTAGAACAGGTAAGGCATCAGCGCACCAGCCGCATAGCGCAGTTCGATCTGCGCCAGCGCGCCGGCATCGCCGTAGCCCTCGCCGCTCGGGTAGGCACGCACGCCGTTCGGGCCGCCCAGGCCAAACTTCTGCGACGAGTCCAGGTTCTTGCTGGCCCACTGGGCCGACACCCTGCCATACACGTCCACATGCTCCGCCACCGACTGGATGCGCGCCAGGTCCAGGTTCAGTTTGGAGAACTGGCCGGCCGTGCGCGCGCTGGCGGCATCGGTCTGCAATTGCGCGCCGTCGAGATTCAGGCGGCCGCTGGTCCAACTGACCGCGCCGTAAGTCACGCCGCCGCGCAGGAGCATGTCGCGCATGTCGAAATTGACGGCCAGCGGAATGCTGTTGCTGAACTTGTCGCTGCTGCTGTCGATGGCGCCCTGGCGGTCGTGCAGGCGCTTGTGCTCGACGGTGGCGGACAGGGTGATGTTGCGGCGCTGCGAACGGACCAGCGGATAACTGAGGCCGGCGCTGCTGACATCGGCGGTGCCGTTGGCCTTGAGCGCGGCGAAGCTGTCGGCCAGCGCGTAGTAGGAATGGGTGTAGCCGACGCGGCCACGCAAGCCCGACGCACCCAGCGGCAGCGCGTAGCCGAGCGACCCAAACCACATCTGTTCGTCGGTGTACATGCCTTGCAGGGAGAGTTGATCGCCCAGCGTCAGCGGGCTGTCGACATCGAGGTTGGCGTGCGCGCGCGTGCGGCCGGTGTAGCGCGTGCCGTTGTTGTCGAGGCCGACCTCGCCGGCGTAGCGGTGATCGCGCTGCACTTCAATGGCCAGGTCGCCGGTGCCCACTTCCTTGCCCGGCTTGACGACGGGGATGCTGCGCACACCGGGCTGGTCGTCCAGGATCAGGGTCACGCGTTCCAGCAACTGGCTTTCAATCACGCTGCCTGGCTTCAGGGGCGACAGGAAGCCTTGTGCGGCAGGGCTTAGTTGGGGATCGCCATGCGCGGTGATCTTGCCGTAGCGGCCTTCCAGCACCTCGATGTGGAGGACGCCCTGTTGCAGATCCTGCTGCGGCAGATAGGCGCGCGCAAAGGGATAGCCGGCCGCGCGGTAGTAGGCTGAAAGCTTGTCGGCCAGGGCGCTGAGTCCGGCGAAGTCGAAGGTCTTGCCGACCACAGGGCCGAGCGCGTTGAGAAGTTCATCCTGCGGGATCAGCGTGTTGCCGTTGATTGCTACCTGTTTCAGCGTGACCGTTACGCCGCCTGGCGGGACGACGGCTGGCGGCGGAGGCGGCGGCAAGGGCAGCGGCGCTGCGGGAGTGGGTTCACGCAGGGCACGCTGTCCGTTTTCCTGCAAGGGCTGTTGTTGCGCCAGGGCGGAGCCGCTGGCGCATAGAACGACGGTCGTCAGAAAAGTCAGAGATGGTCTCATGTCGGCTTTCAACGCTGTCTGATAGGCAAATTATTTTACCGTTACTTCTGTTCGTTGGCAGCAGCATTGGCGCTGGCGGCGGCAGCGTTTGGCATCTGGATGCCGCCGGAGACCACGAACACGCTCAGGAACTTGACGTCGCGCCCTGCTGTGAGGCTTTGTGTTGCGGGCATGTGATCGCTGCTGGCGGAGCCGGGTTTGACGGCGCTCGATTCGCTGACGTCGGTGTAATTCAAGCCGCCGACGCTCAGTGAAGGCATGGCCGGCGTCACGCCACTCAACACGACAGGGCTGGCAGCCTGCGCGGCGATCGCCTTCGTGACATCAGCAACAGGCGCAGCTTGAACGACTTGCACGGCAGGAGTGTCAACCACAGGCGCAGGCGTCGATACCAGAACCGGAGCTGGCGCCGGCGCTGGCGTCGGTGCGGGAGCCGGTACCGGAGCGGGCGCCGAAACGGGAGCCGGAACTGGCGTCGCGATCGGCACTGGCACTGGCGCAGGAGTTGGCGTCGGTGTGGGAGCCGGTACCGGTGCGGGCGTCGAAACGGGAGCCGGAACTGGCGTCGCGATCGGCGCTGGTGCTGGTGCTGGAGCCGGTGCCGGTGCCGGTGCTGGCGCCGGTGCTGGTGCTGGTGCTGGTGCTGGTGCTGGTGCTGGTGCTGGTGCGGGTGCCGGGGC